>Ga0163150_10000031_pt1 | contig 247308 bp, 223 predicted proteins | sample OliLakLV19P2IB_FD_148628 | JGI IMG/M metagenome (GOLD analysis project Ga0163150, IMG submission 148628) | Freshwater microbial mat bacterial communities from Lake Vanda, McMurdo Dry Valleys, Antarctica - Oligotrophic Lake LV.19.P2.IB | ecosystem: Environmental > Aquatic > Freshwater > Lake >... | reverse complement strand
CTTCCCGACTCCGCTCCTCGGCATCGAGTGCGCGGCGATAACCGCGGACCGACTCTTCCACCTGGCTCGCCGTGCCGCAGAGCGCGATGTTCAGCAGATAGTCCTCGTTCGCGGCATCTGCCACGCGGGTGATCTCCCGCGCCTTGAAGTAGCTGACGCGTCCTTCGGACATTGCCGCAGCCAATCGAGGCAGCTGCTCCAACGCTCGCGCCACCCGCACCTTCTCGCGTGCCGCCCCCAGCCCAATCCCGCACTGCCAGTTGAGCCAGTGCGCACAGGACTTCACGCCCCACTCGGCCCAACCCCGCCGCCGATCCAGCTCCGCAATCAGCGCCAGGAACCGCGCATTGGCCGCATTGAGATGCCCCGCCAGCGTCGTGATCTCAGACACCAGCTCCGGCGTCGAAACCTTCGACAACCCCCCTTCCATGGTGATCTCCGATAGGCTGTTATTTCATACAGTATCCTATCAAAAACTACAACAAAATCAATGAGTTATTGAGTTCCGAGAGGTCTTTTCCCGGCCGCGAAACCCGCCTAATTCTCCGGCGTAACTTCCCGCGCGAGCATGGCCGCGACGACGTCCTTGAGCGGTACGCCGCCGTGCAGCACGTCGTACACGAAGCCGCAGATCGGCATGTCCACGTCGTGCTTCTCGGCCACGAAGTGCACCGCCTTCGCCGCGTGATAACCCTCGACCACCTGGCCGATCTCCGCGATCGCCTGCTCCACCGGCTTGCCCGCGGCGAGCGCGCGGCCGAAGCGGCGGTTGCGCGACTGGTCGTCGGTGCAGGTCAGCACCAGGTCCCCGAGTCCGGCGAGGCCCATCAGCGTCTCGCGCTTCGCGCCGAGCGCGACGCCGAGCCGCATAAGCTCAGCCAGCCCGCGGGTGATCAGGAATACTCGCGAGTTGGAGCCGTAGCCCAAGCCATCCGAGCAGCCGGTCGCGATCGCGAGCACGTTCTTCACCGCGCCGCCGATCTCGACGCCGACGATGTCCGTCTGCGTATAGGCGCGGAACCCGCCAGACGAGATCCGCTCGGCGAGCTCAAGAGCGAACCCCTCATCCGGCGAGGCGACGGCGATCGCGGTCGGCAGCCCCTGGCCGACTTCCTTCGCGAAGGTCGGCCCGGACAGCACGGCGATCGGCACGCCGGGTCCCAGCACCTCGCGCGCCACTTCATGCGGCAGCTTGCCGGTCGAGAGCTCGAAACCCTTGCTGGCCCAGGCCACCCGCGCCTTCGGGCCGAGCATGGGCTTGATCTCACCCAGCACGGCGCGCAGCGCACTCGAGGGCACGACCAGTACGACGTCGTCACCCGCAGCGAGCGCGCGCCCAAGATCCGGCTCGATGGCAAGGGACGAAGGAAACGCCGCCCCGGGCAGGTAGCGAATATTCACCCGCTCCCGGGCGAGCTTCTCGGGCTCGTCCTCGACGCGGCCCCACAGCACCGTCGGGCCGCCGCCGCGCGCGAACTGGATCGCGAGCGCCGTTCCCCAGGAACCGGCGCCGAGCACGACGATCGGCCGCATCCCGGCGGGGCTCAGTTCGTCAGTTCGGGCGCAGGCTGACCCTGCTGGCGAGCCGTGTGCTCCTGCAGCGAGCGCTCGAACAGCGCGTCGAAATTGACATGCGGCAGCAGGAACGGCGGGAAGCCGCCCTTCATCACCACATCCGACACGGTCTGGCGGATGTAGGGGAAAAGCAGGTTCGGCGCGAACGAACCGAGAATGCGGCGGGTTTCATCGGCGCCGAAGCCGCGCACCAGGAACAGGCCTGCCTGCTTGACCTCGGCGAGGTAGACGGCGACATCGCCGTTCTTCGCCTCGAGCGTGACGGACAGGATGACTTCGTGGGCGTCCTGGCCGATGTTGCTCGACGTCGTGCTGAGGTTGAGTGAAATCTTCGGGTCCTGCTGGGTTCCCGACGGCATCAGCGGGCCTTTGGGCGCCTCGAAGGACAGGTCCTTGATGTAGACCGTCTGCAGGGCGACCGCCGGGCCCTGGCCGTTGGCAGCGCCGTCGCCCGCGCCGGCCGGCGTGGTGTTCTCATCAGCCATCGTCATTCCTCGCTTGGATAATTCCGGGTAATTCGCCGCTCCGGTCGAGGGCCGCGAGTTCCGCCGCCCCGCCGATGTACCGCTCGCCGACGTAAACCTGCGGCAGCGTGCGCCGTCCGCTCCGCGCCAGCAACTGTCCCGGCAAATCCGGGTGATCCTCGACGCTCACCTCGGTGTACGGGATGCCGTGTCGCGTCAGGAGCGCCTTCACCTGCGTGCAATAGCCGCAGAAGCCAGTCGTGTAGACCGTCACCTGGGGCATCGCCCGCCCTCAGCCCTTGACGACCGGCAGATTCTCCTGCTTCCAGGCGGCGAGCCCGCCGCGCAGGCTGTATACGTTCTTCGCGCCGGCGTTCGCCAGGGTCCTCTGGGCGGCCGCGGTCGTCGTGCCGGTGTCGCAGTAGAGGACGACCGTCTTGTCGGCGAGCTTCTGGATCGCCTTCGGGTCCGCCGCGATCTGGTCGCCCGGCAGGTTGCGCGCCCCGGTGATGTGGCCGTCCTTGAAATGGTTCGGCGAGCGCAGGTCCACCAGCACGGCACCGGCATTGGTGAGCCGGATCGCTTCGTTCGGCGCAATCGTGAAGGCCGCGGCGCCGCGCTGCCGGATCTCGTAGGCCAGGACTACGAGGATCATGAGCAGGAGCCCGCCCGCCAGGAACGGGTGATTGGTGGAATAATCGAGCAGTCGGTCCATGGGAGCCGCGCATTATATATGAGAGAGCACGCCTGATTAATCAAATGCTTACGGGGCTGCTCGCGGCGATCCTGGCCTTCGGTGCGCTCGCCCTGGACGACCCGGAGAAGGAACTCCGGGAAGTGCGCGACAAGATCGCCGAGCTGCAGAAGACCATGCGCCGCGATACGGACCGCCGCGATGCCCTGTCCGGACAGCTGCGCGACGCGGAAGAGAACGTGCAGGGCGCGCGCGGGCGTCTGGGCGACGTGCGCAAGCGGCTGGCCGAGAGCGACGCGAAGCTGAAGTCGCTCGCTACCGACCGTGCGCGCAACGAGCAGGCACTTGCGAAGCAGCGCGACGTGCTGGCGGCGGAGCTGCGCAGCGCCTACGTCGGCGGGCGGCAGGAGCAGTTCAAGCTCCTGCTCTCGCAGGAGGATCCCGCGACTCTCGGCCGCATGCTGGTCTATTACTCGTACTTCGGGCGCGCGCGTTCGGCAAAGATCGCCGAGATCCAGGGCATCGTCGCCCAGCTCGACGCGGACGCGAAAGCGGAGACCGCGGAACGGGAACGGCTCGCCGCCCTGGAGGTTGAAAGCCGGCAGGAACTCTCCGCCGTAGACACCGCGCGCGACCAGCGAAGCCGGGCGCTGCGCGCCATGAATTCCCAGATCAAGACCCGCAACGACTCGATCGCGAAGCTGAAGCGCGAGGCGGCCGCGCTCGAGAAGCTGATCGCGGACCTGCGCCGCGCCATGAGCGATCTGCCGCCGACCGGTGGCCAGGCGTTCGAGAAGGTGCGGGGACGTCTCACCTGGCCGGTCGCGGGCAAGATCTCGGCGCGATTCGGGCAGTCGCGCGGAGGCGGCCTCAAGTGGAACGGCGTGATGATCGAGTCGCCGCGCGGCAGCGCGGTGAAGGCGCTCTACGACGGGCGCGTTGCCTATGCCGACTGGCTGCCGGGCATGGGCCTGCTCCTGATCGTCGACCATGGCGGCTACATGAGCCTCTACGCCCACAACGAGCAGCTCTACAAGGCGGTCGGCGACCGGGTGAAGGCGGGCGAGGCGATCGCGACGGTGGGGGATACCGGAGGCCGGAGCAAACCGGGCCTGTATCTCGAAATTCGTCGTGGAGCCAAGCCTGTAGACCCGGTTCCCTGGTTCCGGCGGGCGTCCCCCTAGTGGGGCCCCCCGCGTCCTACAAACTGCCGATTACGTCAAAGACGGGAGGTGCGCGGTAAGCGACCCTGCGCCGTGGCCTCGATCGCGCCCATGGACCTCCCCACGCACCTGGCAAGCATCAAGCCGGATCTCGACCCGTACGGCCAGCTCCTGCGGATGCTGGTGCCGCGCGCGCTCGGGATCGCGTTCTACGATGCGCGTGGCCGTGTGCTCTGGGCCGCCGAAGGCTATGAGGGCCCGGATCCGGCCCCACTGGTCGCGTTGGCTCTGGAGCAGGTGCCGCCCGCGACGACCGCACGCATCGACGGTTTCAGCCAGGATCATGAAGGCGCGCCGGCCTACGTGTTCCGCCTGCGCGGCAGCCAGGGCGAAGTCGTCGCCGTTGCGATATTGCTGACCCGCGACGGCGAGAACCGCCCGTTCTCGTTCGTGCAGTCGCTGGTCGGGTCCGCGCTCGAGTGCCTGCAGCGCGAGATTGAGGCGCGCGCGAGCGTCGAGGGCCTCACCCGCGACCTGCAGTCCCGCGACGACGACCTCGACCTGCTGCTCAAGATGGCGCCGACCGACCCGGACAGCCCGCAGGCCGGCGACGAGCTCGGCGTGCTGGTACAAACCTGCGTGGACCACCTCGGCTGCCACCTCGGCGCGCTGGTGGTGCCGGAGCGCGGCATCGCGATCTGCAAGGCGCCGCCGGGCGAGCGTCCCGAGGTCGAACTACTGACCAAGATCCACCGGCACCTGCTCAACTGGGCGCAGCTGCAGCGCCGCAACCTGGTGATCAACAAGATCAAGGTGCGGCCGATCGAGCTGCCGCCCTACAAGATCCTCGCCACTCCGGTGCGCCACGCCTCGGGCCGCGTGACCGGTTTCCTCGCGCTGTTCCGCGCCGAGGATGCGCCGAGTTTCGATGCCCGCACCGAGCGCCTGGTCGAGCTGCTGTCGCGCAAGACGACCACCACGCTCGCGAACAACTTCGACCAGTTGACCTCGCTCCTGACCCGCCCTGCGTTCGAGACCCAGGTGCGCGGCCACCTCGCCACCCGGCGGCAACCGGGCTCGGAGTGCGTGCTGTACCTCGACATCGACCGCGTGCACGTCGTGAATGACAACTTCGGCATGCACGTGGGCGACGAGGTGATCGGCAAGGTTGCCGAGGTGCTGCGCAAGAAACCGCGGCCGGGCGCGCTCGCGGCGCGCATCGCCGGCGACCGCTTCGCGGTGTTCCTGCCGGACTGCACGCTGGAGTTCGCGCAGCAGATCGGCGAGATGCTGCGCCGCCAGTGCGCGGATCTCACTTACGCCCGCCCCGATGGAACCGTGCAGGTGTCGGTGAGCTGCGGCGCGGCCGAGCTACCGGACGAATCGCAGAACCGGCTCGCGCACGGCCTCGCCAACGCGGAAATCGCCTGCAAGGCGGCCAAGGACCGCGGCCGCAACCGCGTCGAGATCTTCCAGGACGCCGACCAGAGCATCATGCGCCGCAGCGCCGACATCGTCGTGGTGCAGGCGCTGCACGAGGCGCTCGCCGCGGACCGCTTCGCGCTGTTCGCGCAGCCGATCCTGCCGCTCAGCGCGGAGCACACCGAGCCACGCTTCGAGTTCCTGCTGCGCATGGTCAGCGAGAACAGCGAGCTCCTGCCGCCGGAGAAATTCCTGTCCGCGGCCGAGCGCTACCAGCTGCTGCCCGCGATCGACCGCTGGGTGGTCAAGAACGCGATCGGCGCGCTCGCCGACCAGGCCGCCCTGTTGCGCGGGCGCGCGATGCGGTTCTCGATCAACATCTCGGGCGCCTCGATCGCCTCGGAGGATTTCCTCGAATTCGTGGTGGGCACGATCAAGGACTCCGGCCTGCCGCCGGAGATCCTGTGCTTCGAGCTGACCGAGACTTCCGCGGTATCGAACCTCGCCCGCGCTGACAAGATGATGCGGCAGCTGTGCGAACTCGGCTGCACCTTCGCGCTCGACGACTTCGGCACCGGACTTTCCTCGCTCGTCTACCTCAAGTCCCTGCCGGTCTCGGTGCTGAAGATCGACGGCGCCTTCGTGCGCGACGCCGGCGTCAACCAGCGGACCGAGTCGATGGTGCGGGCGATCGCCCAGCTGGCGCGCACCATGGGCATGGAAACCGTCGCGGAATATGTCGAGACGGACGACCTGCGCACCCGCATGGCGGGGCTCGGGGTGGACTACGGCCAGGGCTTCGCGATCGGCCGCCCGGTACCGATCGACCAGGTGCTCGGCGATCTCGCCCTGTACGAGGCGATGGCCGTACCATAAGCGGATGACCCCGACCCGGCGTACCGTGCTCGCCGCGCTGCTTGGCTGCCTCGCGGGCGTCCTGCTCGCCGCGCTGACTGTATGGACCGTGCGCGACGGACGCGTGGCGCCGGACCTGCCCGCAAAGGACGCGCGCCTGATGGCCGAGGTCATCGGCCTGATCCGCGACGACTACGTCGAGTCGACCGACAGCCACCAGCTCATGTCGAACGCGATCCGCGGCATGGTCGGCGAGCTCGACCCGCATTCCTCCTTCATGGACGCGGAGGAGTTCGAGGATCTCCGGATCGCGACCGAGGGCAACTACTCCGGCATCGGCGTCGAGGTGACGATCGACGACGACGTGCTGACGGTGATCGCGCCGCTCGACGGCTCGCCCGCGGCGCGCGCCGGTATCCGGGCCGGCGACACGATCCTCTCCATTGACGGCCAGCCGGTGGGAGGCGGGCCGCTCGGCGACGCGATCGCGAGCATCCGCGGTGCGGTGGGCACTGTCGTGAAGCTCGGCATCGCCCGGGAGCCACTGCCGCAGCCGCTCGAGTTCGCGATCGTGCGGGACATGGTCTCGGTGCATTCCGTGCGCCACGAACTGCTGGAGCCCGGCATCGGTTACCTGCGCATCTCGCAGTTCAGCGAGACCACGGGCCACGATACGGAGGCCGCCATGCGCGCCCTCGAGGAACAGGCGGGCGGGCGGCTGCGCGGGCTGGTGCTGGACCTGCGCAACAACCCGGGCGGCGTGCTCGACGCGGCGGTCGAGGTGTCGGACTTCTTCCTGGAGCGAGGCACGATCGTCTCGGCCGAGGGCCGCTCGGAGGAGTCGCGCTTCCGCATGGAGGCGATGGACGGCGACCTCGCGCGCGGTACCCCGATCGCGGTACTCGTGAACGAGGGATCGGCCTCCGCGGCGGAAATCGTCGCCGGCGCGCTGCGCGACAATGGCCGCGCGCGCCTGTTCGGCCAGAAGACCTTCGGCAAGGGCTCGGTGCAGACGGTGCTGCCGCTCGAGGACGGGCAGGCGCTCAAGCTCACGACCTCGCGCTACTTCACGCCTTCCGGCGTCTCCATCCACGAGCGCGGGATCGAGCCGGACGTGGCGCTGCCGCTATCCGAAGGGGCGGACGACACGACGATCCGCGCCGCCGTCGCCTGGCTCAAGACCGGCGGCACGCAGGTCGCCGCGGCGCAATGACGGAGGTCAAGGACAGGTCTGGCATCGCGCAGGCACCGCGGCACATGCGCCGCGAAATGGTGCAGCAGGACGAGCACTCGAGCATCCTGAAGAGCCTCGCGCGCGTGGACCTGCTGGTGCTGCTGGCGGTCGCGCTCTATGCGCTTGCGCTCGGCGCGCCACCGGCATCCTCACGCGTGCTGTACGCCGCGCTCGCAGCCTATGCGCTGTTCGTCATCGCCTTCCGCTGGCGCGGCTTCCCGGTGCGCGACACCGGCGCACGCATCGCGCTCGGCGCCGCCGCGATGGTCGCCTTCATCACTGTCGTGGCGAGCCGGACCGGTGGCACGGCGAGCCCGCTCGCGAATCTCTACCTGCTGCCGATCGTCGTCGTTGCGATGACGCTCGGCCGGCGCGGTGCGCTGGTGATCTTCGGCGCGGTCCTGCTCGCCTGGCTCTCATTGCTCGCAGGCGGGGGTGTGCTGCCACCGACAGCGGAACTGCTGACGCGCCTGTTCGGACAGCTCGGCCCCTGGGCGCTGGTCGCCTACGTCACGCAGGCGCTCGCGGGCTCGATACTGACCGCGCGGCGCCGGATCGAGGAAATGGCCGAGCGCGACAGCCTGACCGGCATGCTGAACCTGCGCACCTTCAAGGCGACGCTGGGGCGCGAGCATGGCTTGCGCGTCCGCGACGGGCGCGGCGCCTACGCGATCCTGCTGGTGGACATGGACGACCTCAAGGCGCTGAACGACGAGCACGGCCACCAGGCCGGCAATCACGCGATCACTGCGGTCGCGAGCGCCATCCAGCGGGCGATCCGCAACACCGACATGGCGGCCCGCGCGGGCGGAGACGAATTCGTGGTTTTCCTGCCCGAGGCGACGCCGGAGGTCGCCGAGACCGTCGCGCAACGCATCCGCAACCACGTCTATCGCAGCCTGTTCCCGGTCGGCGAACGGCTGCAGCGCATGACCGTGAGCGTCGGCACGGCGACCTGGCCGCGCGACGGCTCGCACCCGGAGGACGTGATCTCCGCCGCGGCGCTGCGCAGCCAGAAGGACCGCGAGCTGCGGCAGGCGGCTGATCCGGTCGCCGAATGAAGCGGCAGACGCGCGGCTACATGCAGGCTTTCGAAACTGCCGCGGGCGCGGCGACCCTGTGGCGTGCATTGACGGAGCCGGAGGCGCTTCGCGCCTGGCTTGCGACCGAAGCTGTCGTCGAGCCGCGCGTGGGCGGGCGCTATGCTACGGTCTCGCGCCTCTTCGGCCGGCGCGAGGCGAGGATCGAGCGCCTCGAACCCGGCGCGCGGCTGCAGCTCATGTACGAACCGAACGCGGACTGGCCGCCGTTGCCTGACAGTGCCCTGGTGGAGGATTTCATCATCGACGAGCGCAAGGGACAGCGCATGGTGCGCGTGATCGGCGAGGGCCTGCCGGCGGACGAGGCCTATGCGAAGTCGCTGGTGCGCCTGCGTACTGGCTGGGCACTGGCCTTTGCGCAGCTGCAGTTGAAGCTCAAGGACGGCACGATCGGCGAGGCAACGCCGTGATCCTCCAGGCGATCGTGGCGGGCGCGACGCTCGTGCTCGCGGGCGGCACCGTCATTGACGGCTACGGCAACGATCCGATCCCGGATGGAATCGTCGTAATCGAGGGCGACCGGATCCTCACCGTGGGCGGAGTCGGCCAGGTGGTGATCCCGGATGGCGCGGAAGTCGTCTCGACCGAGGGCATGACGGTGTTGCCGGGGCTGTGGGACATGCAGGCCGACCTGATGCACCTCGGCCACGGCGATGCGACGCGCTGGAAGGAAACCTACGGTCCGCTTGCCGAGCGCGTCGTGATGCCGATCGCGGCGCGCCAGCTCCTGGCCGCCGGCGTCACCAGCGCGCGCGACGTCGCGGCGCCGCTCGAGGCCGCGATCCGCGTGCGCGGCCGCGTGCGCGAGAAGATCATCGACGGCCCGGACCTCTACGTTTCCGGTCCGGCGCTCGGCAAGCTCGCGCCTGCGGGCACGGGCGCCTGGCACTGGGAAGTGGCAGGCGCACCCGACGGGCGTGCCAAGGTACAGCGCCTCGCGGATGCCGGCGTCGACTACCTGCTGCTCACGGACCTCGAGCTATGGACCGCCGAGGAGCTCGAGGCCGTCGTCTCGGAGGCGCGCATCCGAGGGCTCCTGGTCCACGCCATCGCCGAGCGGCCGGCCGACGTGGTGCGCGGCGCGGCCGCGCAGTTCGACGGTTTTGTCGGCAGCGGCATGGGCACGGGGCCGTTCCCGGACGAGATGATGCAGGCGATCACGGGCCGGCTCACCCAGGCGGGCGCGCGCTCGATCGCCTGGACGCCGGCGATCTCGGCGGCGTTAAATCTCGAGTCACTGCGGGTGAACGACGAGCCGCTCGACGATCCGCGGGTGCTGGAGCAGTTGCCGGAACTGGTCGCCGCGGACATCAAGGGCTCGCTCGCCAGCCTGCCCTCCGTGAATACATCGGGTCTCTGCGACCGGCTGCGCCAGCTCGACGAGGCGAAGGTGCTCCTGCTGCTCGGCTCGGGCGGCGGCGCGCCGGGCCACCTGCATTCGCGCGCGACCTGGCAGGAGATCGACTTCTGGACGCGGCACTGCGGACTGCCGGTGCTGCGCGCGATCCGGGCCGCGACGCACGACGCGGCGACTGCCATGGGCGTCGGCCACCAGTCGGGCGCGATTTCGCCCGGCAAGATCGCCGACGTCATCGCGGTGCGCGGCGACGTGCTGCGCAACCCGGGGCTGCTGCAGTCGGTGGATATTGTCGTGAAACGCGGACGGCGCGTGCGCTGATTACCATGGTCAGGCAGCCTTCGCACAGCGAGACGACGGCGCTGACGGCGGGCCAACCGGCGGCTGCCCAGTATGCGCGCGCTCTCGGGGAGGGTGTCGCCTGGCTGCGATTCGAAGCCCCGCTGGAGGCCGAATTCCGGCGCTCCCACCTGCTGCGGGTGCGGCCGCAGGCGCGCTTCTGGCAATTCTTTCAGGTCGCCGCAGGGATCGTCGGCATCAATGCGATCCTCCGGGGGACGGACCCCGAAAACGATTTCCGGCTGCTCACGGGCTGTCTTGCGGTCCACATGCTCGTGTCGCTGACGCTCGTGGCGCTCACGTTCAGCCGCGCCTACGCGAGTTCGTACCTGCGCGTCGCGTCGTTTCTGACGCCATTCCGGGCGGCCGCGGTCGCGATCTTCGTCGCGGACGTCATCGACACCGGCGGCAGCGGCACGGCGGCGCTGACGATCAACATGTTTGGCCTGATTTTCTTTTCCGGTCTACTCCTGCGGCAGGCGCTGCCCGCGGCCGTCGTGATGACCGCCGCCTTCGTGGCGGCGCTCGCGAGCTTCGGGGTGGAGACCGCCACTGCGGCTTACTCGGTAACGTCGCTCTTCGTCGTAATTGGGCTCTCGGTCTTCGTCGCCTGGGACACGCAGCGCGCTGCGCGCATCGCGTTCCTCGAACACGGTGTGACGCGCGCGGACGCGACGCGAGACGCGCTGACCGGGCTCGCAAACCGCCGCCATTTCGACGCGCGTCTGGAGGCATCGTGGCGATCAGCGCAGGCGGCCCAGAGGCCGCTGACCGTGATGCTGATCGACGTGGATCACTTCAAGGCCTACAACGACAGCTATGGCCACCAGGCGGGCGACGAGGTGCTGCGCGCGGTCGCGCGGGCGCTGCAGGCGGAGGCCGGCAGGTCGGCCCTGGTGGCGCGGTTCGGCGGCGAGGAGATGGCGCTGGTCGCCTCCGGGCTCACCGAGCACGAGGCCGAGGCGCTGGCCGGGCGGGCACGTCGCGCCGTCGAGGCGCTCGAGATCCCGCACCGGGGAGCACCCGAATCCGGCAGGTTGACGGTCAGCGTCGGCGGTACCTGCATTGTTCCGCTGCCCGGCCGCAGCGCGAACGGCGCTCTGCAGCTCGCGGACCAGAACCTGTACGCCGCGAAGCGGCACGGGCGCAACCGCGTGGTGTTCCGGGACGACGAGTACGCCGGCATGCAGACGGGCAGTTTCCGTCACGGCGGCGCCCCGTCATAATGCGCCGATGATCTATTTCATCCTGCGCGTCCTGATCGCGGCGCTCGGCCTCTGGCTCGCCACGGAATGGGTCTCCGGCATCACGGTCACGACCCCGACCACGCTGATCTTCGCGGCGCTGCTGCTCGGCGTCGTCAACGCACTCGTGCGGCCGATCGTCGTGCTGCTGACCCTGCCGGTGACGCTGATCACGCTGGGGCTGTTCCTGCTGGTCGTGAACGCGGCGATGCTCGGCTTGGTGGCGGCCTTCCTGCCCGGGTTCTCGATCGCCGGGTTCTGGCCGGCGGTCTGGGCCGCCCTCCTGATCAGCCTCGTGAGCTGGCTCGGCTCCGCACTCTTCAAGAAAGACTGATCCCGGAAAAAGCACCCGCTGCATGAGCATCCCGTTGCGCCTTACGGTGATGAACTTCATGCAGTTCTTCGTATGGGGCGCCTGGCTGATCTCGTTCGGCGCCTACATGAGCAAGTCGCTCGGCTTCACGGGCATGCAGATCGGCAGCATCTACGGGACGATGGGCGTCGCCTCGCTGTTCATGCCGGGCGTCATGGGCATCATCGCCGACCGCTGGCTGAACGCAGAGCGGCTGTACGGGATCCTGCACCTGACCGGGGCTGCGCTGATCGTCTGGGCGTCCACGGTCGACGACTACGCGACGCTGTACTGGATCATGCTGTTCAACGCGATGGTCTACATGCCGACCATCGCGCTCAACAACACCATCTCCTTCCGCGTGCTCGAGCAGCAGGGCATGAACTTCATCCAGAAGTTCCCGCCGATCCGCGTCTGGGGCACGATCGGATTCATCCTCGCCATGTGGGCGACGGACCTGTCGGGCTCAACGCTGACCACCGGCCAGCTCTACATCAGCGCCGGGGCTGCCGCGTTCCTAGGGCTCTATGGCTTCACGCTGCCGGCCTGCCTGCCGGCGCGTGGCGAGGGCAAGCGCTCGGTCGCCGAGGCGCTAGGCCTCGACGCCTTCGTCCTGTTCAGGCGCACGCAGATGGTGGTGTTCTTCCTGTGCGCGATGATGCTGGGCGGGGCGCTGCAGATCACCAACGCCTTCGGCGGCGACTTCCTCACGGACTTCAACGACCTGTACCCGGATTCCTTCGGCGTCCGGCACCCGATCCTGCTTTCATCGATCTCGCAGATCTCGGAGACGCTGTTCATCCTGACGATCCCGTTCTTCCTGCGGCGCTTCGGCATCAAGGTCGTGATGCTGGTCGCGATACTGGCCTGGGTGCTGCGCTTCGGGCTGTTTGCATTCGGCGACCCGGGCCCGGGCCTGTGGATGCTGGTGATGTCGATGATCGTCTATGGCATGGCCTTCGACTTCTTCAACATCTCGGGCGCGATGTACGTGAACCTCGAGGCGAACCCGCGCATCCGCGCGAGCGCGCAGGGCCTGTTCATGATCATGACGAACGGGCTCGGCGCCTTCCTCGGCACCATGATCGCCGGCGCGGTCGTCGACCACTACACCGTGGATGGACTCCGCGACTGGCAGGGTATCTGGCTGACTTTCGCCGGCTACGCGCTTGCGCTGGCGATCGTGTTCCCGTTCGTGTTCCGCTACAAACACGACCCTATTTCTTTACAGCGACAATCTCCAGCACCATCGGCGTGATCAGCAGCGTCGCCGCCTGCTGCCCGGCGGCGGCGAATTCCGCGCGTACGGCCGCGGCCCAGGACGGCTCGATGCGACCCAGCTCGAGCTGGTGGCGCAGGTGGATGTCGATGAAGGTCGCCGGCCACTGCCACATCAGGTCGCCCGGGCGCACGCAGAAGACGCGCGGGATGGCGTCGCGGATCGAGAAGCCGCGCTCCTGGAGGAGCTTCACGACGGCGGGCGCGATGTTCGGTTCGCCACCCGCCTCGCGCCAACCCTGCTCGACCTGAAGCACGAACTCGCGCATGCGCGGACCCGCGGTCGTGATGCGAAGGCTGTCGTACACGATGTACTCGTGGAAGATCGCGACGCCGCCCGGACGGATCACGGCCGCCAGCTTGTCGATCAGGAGCGCGGGAGAGTCGACGAAGCACGCGACCCAGCGGCACCAGCTCGCGTCCATGCCGCCCGCGGGCAACGCGTCGGTCATGAGGTCGAGTTCGTGGAACTCGAAGTTCGCGTGACCGTGGTCGGCGAGCATCGCCCGACCCGCCTCGACGAAGCGCGCGGAGCGCTCGACGGCGACGACTCGGCCCGCCGGTCCGACGATCTCGGCGAGGTCCGCGGAGGCGAAGCCCGGACCGGCGCCGACGTCGAGCACTTTCGAGCCGGGCCCGATGCCGGAGCGGCGCCAACACTCGAGCACGGTCGGCTGCCAGACTCGGTGCTGCAGCCCTAGCCGCTCGAGCTCTTCGTCGTGCGTGCCGAGGAAGTAGCTGCGTTCCGCGGTCACTACAGCCACTTCGCCTTGCGCAGGCGGTAAAAGAGGTAGCTGTCGATTGCCACCATGACCCCGACCACGGTCCAGTAGCCGTACTCCCAGTCGAGTTCGGGCATGTGCTCGAAGTTCATGCCGTAGATGCCGGCGATCATGGTCGGCACGGCGACCAGCGCGCCGTAGGCCGCCAGCCGCTTCATGGTCTCGTTCTCCTGCACGCTGACCATCGAGAGATTGACGGCGATCGCCGTTGCGATCGTATCGCGGATCGACTCGATGGTCTGGTTGAGCCGCAGCAGGTGGTCGGCGATGTCGCGGAAGTATTCCTTCATGTCCGAGCAAACCCGCGGGGCGCGTGCGCCGTAGAGGTTGTTGACGGCCTCCAGCAGTGGCGCGACGGCGTGGCGGAACACGCCGAGCTTCTGCTTGAGGGCGTAGAGCGCCTCGACGTTTTCGCGCGGAGAGGTACCGGCGAAGATCCGGTCCTCGATGCCCTCGAGCTCGGTCTCGAGGGCGTCCAGCAGCGGGAAGTAGCGGTCGACCGCCGCGTCGATCACCGCGTAGAGCACATAGCCGGAACCGAGCTTCAGGAGCTCGGGTTCTGCCTCGCAGCGCGCGCGCACGGCCTGGAAACCCTTCTCGGCGTGGCTGCGGATGGTGAGGATGTAGTTCGGCCCGGCAAAGACTTCGACCTCGCCGACACGCAGGCCTTCATCGTCCTCCTCAAGCAGGTGCAGCACGATGAACAGCGAGTCGCCGTAGTCCTCGATCTTTGGGCGTTGGTGTCCGTGCCGGGCATCCTCGACCGCGAGCGGGTGCAGCCCGAACTGCTCGCGCATCTGCTCGAGCGCTTCCGGGTCGCGCTCGAGCAGGGCGACCCAGATGAAGCAGCCGGGCATCGCGAGGTAGCGATGGATCTCGTCCGGCCGGATCTCCCCGATCCGCTTGCCGTCCTGGTAGGCGACGCAGTTGATCAGCATCGCGGGGCTCAGTCGGCGAGCGTGATTCCCGAGCCCCCGAGTTCCGCTGGCACGTCCTTCTGCTTCGGCTTGCCGTCCGGGATACGCAAGACGGTCTCCTCGTAGAAGACGTGCAATCCGGGCTTGAACTCGAGTTTCGGCAGAATGGCGGCGTAGACGTCCGTCAGCCCCATGGCCGGATGCTCGGTTAGCAGGTGGCCGCCGCAGGTCTTGCACCATTGGCGGATGCTCTTCGGTGTCTTGGCAAACTTGCCGACGTTGTCCGCTCCCTTCGTGATCTTCACGTTCGCGGGTGGCCAGAGCGAGAAGGCGTTGACCGGACCCGCCGACCAGTGCCGGCAGGATTCGCAATGGCAGTAGCCCATCGCGGCCGGCTCGCCGGTTGCCGTAACCTCGACCGCCCCGCAGAAGCAGGTTCCCTTGTAGTCGCCCATGTTCGTTTCCTCAGTTCCCGTTGCGAAGCGCGGTGCCGTGCTTCAGGTAGTGATTCAGCCGCGATTCCCACTCGCGCATGAACTGCACGTAGTACTCGGCCGTGAACGAGGAGTTGTACACATCGCCCTCGGGGCCGAGGCTGGTGTGGCTGTAGGTGACTTCCGCCTCGCAGCCGGGTTTCGCGGGCCGTACGCGGATGGTCAGCTTGCAGGCGGTCACCCCGGGCGTGATCTTGATCATTTCGACGAAGCCGCGCGCCGGATCGTGACGCGTGACGTACCAGATCGAGTCGTGCACCTTGGCATCGGTGATGAAGACGCAGTCCTGTTCCGCATGGCCCGACTGGGACAGGACCAGCACCGGATTCCAGCCGTCGATCCAGTCCGCCTCGCGGACCGGGCACAGCAGCGGGAACACCTTCGACAGCGAGCCGTTCAGGCGCTGCTTGTATGTGCGGGTCACCCGGTTGGGCGCCCGGACGTTCAGGGTTCTGGCAACGGTTTTTGGCTTGGTGAGCGACATGGTCGAAACCCGGGGAAGCATACTCCGATCGTGGCGCGCGGGAGCAAGCCGGTGACGCAAAACGGTCACAGTGCGGCGCGCTTCGCGGCCATACTAACGTCCGCACATGGAAGAAAAAACCGCCGCACCTGCCGCAGGTCGCCGGGCGAACGCCCGCGACGCCAAGCGCGTCGCACGCGCCGCTCAGGCGCTCCATTCGATTCCGTACATCACGCGCCGGATCCCGGTCTACGAAGTCCTCGACGAGGAAGGCCTCGCCCTGATCGAGCGCAACGCGGACACGATCCTCGAGGAAATCGGTATCGAGTTCCGCGAGGATCCGGAAGCGCTCGAGATCTGGAAAAAGGCGGGCGCCGACGTTCAGGGTGAGCGGGTGCGCATGCCGCGCGGCCTGTGCCGCCGCCTGATCCAGGCGACGGCGCCGCGGCAATTCATACAGCACGCACGGAACCCGGCCCGCAGCGTGCCGATCGGCGGCCTGCACACGGTGTTCGCCCCGGCCTACGGCTCGCCCTTCATCCATAACCTCGACGAGGGCCGCCGCTACGCTCGCATCGAGGACTTCCGCAACTTCGTGAAGCTTGCCTATCTCTCGACCTCGCTGCACCACTCGGGCGGCACGATCTGCGAGCCGGTGGACCTGCCGGTCAACAAGCGGCATTTCGACATGGTCTACAGCCACATGAAGTACAGCGACAAGTGCTTCATGGGCTCGGTGACCCATCCCGAGCGCGCGAAAGACACGGTCGAGATGGCGAAGATCCTGTTCGGCGACGGCTGGTTGGATCCCGAGACCGGGCGGCCGAGAACCTGCATCGTCAGCCTGATCAACGTCAACTCGCCGATGACCTACGACTCGACGATGCTCGGCGCGCTCAAGGTCTACGCGCGCGCCAACCAGGCCTGCATCGTCACGCCTTTCATCCTCGCCGGCGCGATGTCGCCGGTCACCGTCGCGGGTACCGCGACTCAGACGCTTGCCGAGGCGCTGGCGGGCCTCGCCTTCATCCAGCTGCTGAATCCCGGCTGCCCGATGGTGCTCGGCAGCTTCGCCTCGTCGCTGTCCATGCAGTCCGGCGCGCCCACCTTCGGGACGCCGGAGCCCGCGCTGGTGCTGTACGCGATGGCGACGCTCGCGCGCCGGCTCGGATTGCCGTTCCGCTCGGGCGGGAGCCTGTGCGGTTCCAAGATCCCGGACGCACAGGCGGCGTTCGAGTCGGCGCAGACGCTGCTGCCGACCTGCCTCGCCGGCGTCAACTTCGTGCTGCACACGACTGGCTGGCTCGAGGGCGGACTCGCCATGGGCTACGAGAAGTTCGTGATGGACGCGGACCAGGCGGGGATGATGCACACGCTGCTCGCGGGCGTGGATCTCTCCGAGAACGGCCAGGCGCTCTCCGCGATCCGGGAAGTCGGGCCCGGCAAGCACTTCCTCGGTTGCGCGCACACCCTCGCCAACTTCGAGACCGCGTTCTACCGCTCGCCGCTCGCCGACAACAACAGCTACGAGCAGTGGGATGCGGAAGGCCGCAAGGACATGGCGACGCGCGCCAACGCGCGCTGGAAGAAACAGCTTGCGGAATACGTTGCGCCGCCGCTCGATGCCGCAGTCGACGAGGCGCTGCTCGACTACATGAACCGGCGCAAGTCCGCGTTCCCCGATTCCAACGTCTGAAAAAGAAAGGGCGCCTTGCGGCGCCCTTTCCGGTCAACGGCGTCCTGCGTCAGAAGTCCTGCGAGAAGCGGATGCCGACGGTGCGCGGCCGCGACCTGACGCCCTTGGTCTGCACGCCGCAGACCTGCGGGGTGCACTGGCTAGTCACGCCGAGTGCCGCATCCTCGTCGGTGGCATTGGCCAGGTACAGCTCGACCCGGTACGTTTCCTTCTCCAGGCCGAAGGCGAGGTTGAGGAACGTGGACGACGGAATGTCGCCGTAGATCGCATTGTCAGCAAGCTCGAGCTGGGAAGCGGTGCTCGTCTGGTAGGTGACCGCGCCCTGGGTATACGCCTCGAAGCCACCCATCGGGAACGTATAGCGCGCCATCAGGTTGCCCTTGAAGTCCGGCGTGATCGGCAGCGGCGTGCCGGCCGGGGCCTTGACGTTGACGCAGTCGGTGAATACCCCGTCGCCGTCGAGGTCGGCAAGGTCGCAGAAATCTTCCTTGAGCTCGCTGTCGTAGTACGCGGCGCCGAGAGCGATGCGCAGGCTGTCGGTCGCCAGCCAGTCCATCTGCAACTCGATTCCCGACACTTCCGCCTGGCCGCCGTTGGCCACCTGCGTGATGCCGTTGGCGCCCTGGAAGGAGACCTGGATGTCGTCCCACTCCTGGATGAACACTGCGCCGTTCAGTTCCAGGCGGTCATCCGCGAAGCGGGTCTTCCAGCCCAGCTCGTAGTTGGTCAGGAAGTCCGACACGTAGTCGCCGGCAAACGGGTTGCGGTTGATGCCGCCCGGCCGGTAGCCCTCGGACCAGGTCCCGTACAACAGCGTGGTGTCGTTCGCCTTCCATGAGAGGTTGACGCGGTACACCTGGTCGGTCTCCGAGATGCCCTTGTCGACGTTCCGGCAGGGCGCATCCCCGCCCCGATCGTCCGCCTGCGACGGACAGCGCCACTCGCCGTTGCGCGACCAGCCCTGGCCGGTTGGCTCGAACGCGCCTTCACCGCCATTCAAGGGATCGCCCGGCTCGCCGATGTCGCTCGGCGCCGTGCCGGGCACCCGTGCCGGGTTGAAGCCGAGGCCGAAACCGAAGAAGCCCTTCACTGTCACTTCCGGCTCGAAGTAACGCGCACCGACCGAAAGCTCGAGAGTGTCCGTGATGTCGAAATCCACGTTGGCGAATATCGCCTGGTCGGTGTCCTCGCGGTCCATGCTGTTGAGATACACGAAATTGGCGAACTGGCCGGCGCCGCCTTCCTGGTTGTTCATCTCGCGTACGTCGGCGAGATTCTCGATCAGGCCGAACGGCTGGTAGAAGTCGTGTTCCTGCTTCTGATAGAAGAACCCGAGCAGGCCGCGCACGCGCTTGTCCTGCGGCGTGGTGAAGCGCAACTCGTGGCTGGTCTTCTGGTAGTTGTCGAAGTTCTGGAATGCCGCGTCCGGGTTCAACTGGGCGCCGCCGTTATCGAGGAACAGGCGCGAGAAATAGCCGGTCGTGTAGGCGTTGTCGTACCAGTACGAATAGTCGGAGTAGTCGAACGCGCCTTCCACCTCGCGGTCCAGGTAGTTGCCCGAGTACACGACGTCGAGCGGGCCGATCGCGCCCTCGACCGTGAGTCCCGCCTGGTACCACTCGTCGTCCGTGTACTCCTCGCGGAAGTGCCCGACGGCGTTGCTGCCGGAGACCAGGACGTCGTTGAGGTCGTCGCCCCAGGAGCCTTCCTGCTCCTGCTTCTGGTACATGAGCGAGGGCGTCAGCGTCCAGTTCTCGCCCAGGTTGATGCGCAGCGCCGCGCGCGCGCCGATGGTGTCGATGGTGTTGTAGTTGTCCTCGACGAACTGGTCGTTGGTCGTGACGAAGTCATCCGCCGTCGTCGACTGGTCGATCGAGTAGGTGCGCGTGGCGGCCTTGTTGTCGACCCATCCCGCTTCATTGAGGTACCAGCCCACCAGGCGCAGGGCGGCGTTCTCGCCGATCGGCAGGTTGACGAAGCCCTCCGCGACGTAGCCGACGTCGTCCATGTCGACGAAGTTGGCATCCAGCGAGTAGCCGGCGTCGAAGCCTGACGGATCGGGCTGGTTGGTGATGATGCGGATCGTGCCGGACTGCGAGCTCGCCCCGTACAGGGTGCCCTGCGGACCCGCGAGCGCCTCGACGCGCGCGATGTCGTAGAGGTGGACGTCGAGGTTGCCCTGGATCGTCGTGATCGGCTGCTCGTCGAGGTACATGCCGACGCTCGGCTGCGAGGTCGTCGCCTGGCCGTCGCCACCGGTCGCGATGCCGCGCATGTAGACCGCGTTGAAGCCGGAGCCTGCGCCGATCGACGGCTGCATGCTCACGCTCGGCAGGAACTGCACGAAGTCCTTGAAGTTCTGGATGTTCAGTTTCTGCAGCTTCTCTTCGCCGAGCGCGTTGATGCTGATCGGCACGTTCTGCAGGCTTTCCTCGCGCTTCTGCGCGGTGACGATCACTTCACCGAGGGCAGTGGTTTCCTGCGCCATCAGTGACGGGCTCGCCAGCGCCAGCAACACGGCTGAGGCGATGGGGGTACGGGCGAGAGAAAAACTCGAGCGCTTCGCAACGACAACCGGCATTGCCTTTCTCCAATTTGGTGAGTGCAGTGGCGATAAAGACTACGACCAAAGCGTTGACAACGCAAAACCGGCAAATAGCCTGTCGCGCCGGCGCAACGCCGGCTTCAGGCAGTGGGCAGGTCAGGGTAGGCGGATAGCACCGGTCCGAGCGCCACCTTGAGGGGGTCGAGCCAGGGCTCGTAGTGCCGCCACTGGTCCATGCCATCGCGATAGATGGGCTGGCGCACCTGCTCGGAACTGGCGGTGCGGACCGGGCGCTCATTCTCGAAGAACCGCAGGCATTCCGGCTCGAAAGATAGGCCGCAGTAGTCCAGCAGGCGGCGCACCTCCGCATCCGTGTCCTCGACGATCCGCTCGTAGAACACCCGGTGGATCCGGCCCGGCAGGACGGCATCGAAGTGGGCCATCAAGCTCACGTAATCGACATAAAAGCGGCCCATGTCCCCGAGGTCGTAGCTGAAACGCTGGCCACGGGCGTAGTGCTGCTTGAAATTCGAGAAACAGCAGGCCATCGGGTGGCGGCGGGCGTCGATGATCTTCGCGTTCGGCAGGGTGAGCCGGATCATCGCCACGTGCAGGAAGTTGTTCGGCATCTTGTCGATGAAGAACCGGCGGTTCGTTTTGCGGTGCACACGGGTCCGCTCGATGTAGCGCTCGCCGAGCTCGCGCAGCGCATCCGCGGGCATGCCCGCCAGGACTTCGGCATAAGCGCCGATGTCATCGCGATCCGCCAGGGCGCGCAATTCACGGGCCATCGTGATCAGCTCGGGCAGTTCGGTCGTGCCCTCGACTGCCGAGTGGCTGGAGAGGATCTGCTCGAGCAGCGTCGAACCGGCGCGCGGCATGCCGACAATGAAGATGGGGCTCGCATCCGGACAGCCGCCCTCCGGGCGCGTGGCGAAAAGACCCGCGTCGAACACGGACATCAAGTGCCTCATGCGCGCCGTGTTCTGGTCCGAATCGTAGGGGTTCCGCGTGCGGTGCAGCGCATTGCCCTTCGCGTAATGCTCGAAGGAAGCCGCGTACTCCCCGGCGTCCTCGAGGGCCTTGCCGAGCGCGAAATGCAGGTGGATGCGGTTGACCTCGTCGACGGCCGCGTCGTCCACCTTCGCGCGCATCGCCGCAAAGTCGGCCTCGGTGAAACGGAACGTCTTGAGGTTGGCGAGACTCCAGTACGCCTCGCCGAAGGTGGGATCGCGCTCGAGGGAGTTGCGGTAGGCCGCGATGCAGTCTTCCTGCCGTCCCTCGGTCTTCAGCACGTGGCCCCAGCTGAGCCAGACCTTGGCGTTCGCCGGGTACTCCTGCAGGAGATCCGCGTACATACGGCTCGAGCGCTCGTACTCACCGACCCGGGAGAGGATCACGGCCGCGAGATTGCGATAGGCGGGGTTCTTCGGGTCTGCAGCGAGCAAGCGCTCGATCTCGGCGAGGGCCTGCGAAGGCTCGTTGCGCCGGTGCAGCACCACGGCGAGCTGGTAGCGCGCGGGCGTGAAACCAGGCGCCAGCTCGAGTGCGCGCTCGAGGAGGTTCCTGGCATCCTCGTCGCGGCCGACGCGCATCGCGACCTCGGCGAGCATGCGCATGGCCGGCACGTCGGTCGGCGCGTCGTGCAGGTGGGCCTTCAGCAGCCGCTCCGCCTGCGGGATATCGTTGCGGTTCATGGCAACGGCCGCCTGCCGCAAACGCGGGTTGTCCACCGACGCCCGGGACGGCTTCATTTCGCGAAGGCGCGCTTCAGGCGCGCGATGCCCTCGTGGATATCGGGCACCGTGTAGTGGGCGAAGGACAGGCGCAGGCAGTGGCCGAGGCCGCCGCTGGTCGAGCAGGCGCTGCCCGGCAGGAAGCCGGTGCCCGCCGCGCGGGCCGCGGCTTCGAGCGATGCGGTATCGGCACCCTCCGGCAGTTCCAGCCAGAAGAAATAACCGCCGCCGGGCTTCTGCCAGCGCGCGATGCCGGCGAGGTGCTTGCGCAGCGCCGCGTCCATCGCCTGCGCGCGCTCCGTGTAGCTGGTTCGCAGCTGCACGACGTTGGCGGCGAGCTCGCCGCTTTCCAGCAGCTTGCGCACGACGTGCGAAGTGAAGTGATTGAAGTTGCCGCCGCTCACCAGCGCGCCGCTCGTGAGCAGCGTCTGCATGAGGTCGGGCGAAGCCTGGATCCAGCCGAGGCGCAGGGCCGGGGCCAGAATTTTCGAGAACGTGCCGAGCGCGAGCACGTTGCCCGCGGCGCCGAGTGTGCCGAACGACGGGGGTGGCGGGTCGCCGTGGTAGAGGTGCTGGTAGACCTCGTCGGCCACGACGATGAAGCCGTGCTCGCGCGACAGCGCGACGAGCCGGTCGCGCCGCGCGCGCTCCATGACCTGGCCAGTCGGGTTATGGAAGGCCGGGATCGTGTAGACGAGCTTCGGGCGACGCACGGCGAGCTGCTGCTCGAGCCGTCCGATGTCCATGCCCGCGCCGTCCATAGGGATGCCGACGACCTCAAGACCGTGGTCGCGGAAGATCTGGAAAGAATACGGATAGCTCGGCTCTTCCACGAACACGACGTCGCCGGTTCGCGCGAAGCGGCCGCAGACGTAGTCGAGCGCCTGGGATATGCCACCGGTCAGCATCAGCGAATCCGGGTTCACGGGACTGCCCGCCGAAGCGCCCAGGAACGCGGCGAGGGCCGAGCGAAAGCGGGCGTCGCCCTGGCGCTGGCCGTAGTTCATGTCGAAGGGCGCCGCGTCCGCGAAAAAGCGCTCGACGCCGGACCCCAGCAGCTTCAACGGCAGCAGGTCGGCTGACGGCTGGCCGACGCTGAAGTTGATGGTGCCGCGGTCCGGGGCGCCATCGAATGCCGCCGGGGTGCTCATGGCGCACCCGCCCGCACCGAGACCAGGCGGAACACTGCCTCCGGCCGCCCCTCGAGGAACGCCGTGATGTTGGCCGCCGAAATGCGTCGCAGGTCGTCCAAAGCCGTCTCCGAGTAGAACGCGACGTGTGGCGTCAGCAGCACGTCGTCGCGCCCGAACAGCGGATGATGCCCGAGATCAGGCGAATCGTCGGCGAGCACGTCGAGGGCGGCCCCGCGGAGCAGTCCCCGGTCGAGCGCTTCCGCGAGGTCCGCCTCGACCACCAGCGCGCCGCGCGCGACATTGATGAGCAGGGGCTTCCTCGCCATTTTTTCGAACGCCCGGCGATCGAACAGGCCCCGGCTGCCGGCATCGAGGTTGCAGTGCAGCGTGATGATGTCCGAGCGTGCCAGGAGCCCTTCGAGGGTCGCTGATTCCGCGCCATGGCTGCGGACCAGGGCGGAATCGACGCGCGGATCCGCGGCGAGAACGGCGAGGCCGAAGCCGCGCGCGCGCCGGCAGACGGCCTGGCCGATGCGGCCGAAGCCGACGATCCCGAGCGTGAGGCCGGCGAGCCGCCGGATGCCCCGCACCTCGTTCCAGCGCCAGTCCTGCGATCCCTGCACCTGGCGGTCATAGGCGCGCAGGGAGCGCTCGCTTGCAAGCATCAACGCGAGCGTGTGGTCCGCGACCTCGTCCGTGCAGTATTCGCCGACGGCTGCGACCCGGATGCCGCGTTCCGCCGCGGCCGCGGCATCCACGCAGTCCCAGCCCGTTGCCGCCACCGAAATGACGCGGCAGCGCTCGAGCCTGGCGAGCATCGCGCGATCGAAGGGCACGTAGTCGGTGAGAATCGCGTCCGCGTCGCGGCAGGCGTCGGCGAGCGCGTCGCCGTTGCCGCGGTACGTGAAGGTCGTGACCCGCGCGTTGGCAGGCAACTGCCGCCGCTCGATCGACAGGTCGCGCCCTTCGGCTTCCGGCATCTCGGCAAAGACGATGCCCACGCCGGGCGCGCTCAGGCGGAGGCTCCCGCGACGCGCGGCCGCTGCGCCAGCGTCAGGGCCGCGAGCAACACGGCCGACACGGCAAGACCCGGCCACAGCGGGTCGATCGCGAACACGCCCCCGGCGCCTGCGTCGGCCGCGATGCGCCAGGCGATCACCGTCACGAGCGAGGCGCCGATGCTCCAGAACGCGGCGCTCGCCGGCACGCGATTGCCGTACAGCGCCGCGACGGTCGGCAGGAACAGGCCGGCGGCGTTGATCGTGAACCCGAGCTGCAGGATGTCGATGATGTCGCGCATCTTCCACGCGAGCAGCATCGAAAGCCCGCCGACGACGACCGACGCAATCATGCCGAGCCGCAGCATCTCGCGTTCCGGGAGGTCGGGCTGGATGAAGCGCTGGTGGATGTCGCGCGTGTAGTTCGCCGATGACGTCAGGATGCAGATATCGGCCGTGGACATGATCGCGGAGAGCACGGCGATGAGCATCAGGCCCTTGAGGCCGGGCGGGAAGGAGTCCATCACGAACGTGGCGAGCACGCTTGAGCCCACGGCCGCATGGTCGGGATAGAGCACGGCTGCGGCGAGCCCGAGCCACACCGCAGCGACGGCGAGCGGCAGGATCAGCACCGCCGCGAGCAGGGCGCCATTCCTGGCCGCAGCGGCATCGCGCGCGGCGAAGCAGCGCGAGAAACTGTCCATGCCGACGAAGAACGCGAGCACCATGGAGACGACCAGCGCCGCGATGCGATCCCAGCCCTGGGCGCCGAGATCGTAGTAGGTATCCGGCAGCGCGGCGCGCAAGTCGCCCCAGCCGCCGGCCGCGGAAATGGCGACCGGGATGCCGACCACGACGACGCCGAACAGCAGCAGCGCAACCTGGATCCAGTCGGTGTAGGTCACCGCGAGGTAGCCACCGATCGACGTGTAGAGGATCACGATCGCGCCTGCCACCAGGAGCGCGAACTCGTAGTCCCAGCCGACCATCACCTGCAGGATCGCCGCGGCGGCGGCGAGCTGGCCGGCGGAATAGGCGGTGAAGGCGAGGACCGTGGTGGCGGTCGCGACGATCCGCGTGCGGCTGTCGTAGTGCTGCTCGATGAAGTCGGGATAGGTCAGGTGCCGGTGGCGGTCGCCGAGGGTCTTGATCCGCGCCGCGACGAACAGGCCGAACAGCACGCAGCCGGTTGCCTGCGCAATCACGTACCAGACGCCGGTCACGCCGTATTCGTAGACGCGCGCCGAGGTGCCGACCACGGCGGCGCCGCCGATCCAGGCCGCGATCCACAGGCAGGCGATGGTGAGGGGACCGAGGCGCCGGCCGGCGACGTAGTAGTCCTCGACATTCTTCTGGCGCCGCTTGGCCCAGAAGCCGATGGCGACCAGCAGCGCGAGATAGACCGTCAGGATCGTGTAATCAAGACCGCCCATTTTCAGGGAGTCCCTGCCCAGGTAGCGTGGAGCGCGTTGCGCGCGAGCCGCACGGCTACAAGGCGCGACCGACGATGTGGGTTGTATACCCGCGAGGAGGGAGCAACGCCGTAGCCGTGCGGCCCGTGCGCAACCCATCGGGGCCGGGCGGATTTGCGATGGGGCGGCGTCACTCGTTGCTCATGTATCGCGATACACATCGCTCCTCGTTCCTTGCCCGATCGCAAATCCGCCACGGCCGCGCCCACGCTACCTGGGCAGGGACTCCCTTGTCCTCCGCCGGCCGCGCGCGGCGCCCGGCCCCGCGGACTCGCGGGCGGCGGGCAGCGTCACGACCTTGCGGAGCTCAGTATAGGCCGCGGTCTTGTGCGGAATCGCCATGGCCTCGACGAAGTGCTCCTGGAAGCGCGGCTCGATGGCGGTCTCGATCTTCTCGACCCGGCGGACGAGGTCCTCGATGGCGGTGCGGGCCGTCGAGTCGAGCAGCGCGATGCGCGCGCCGGCGCCGGCCGCGTTGCCGACCGAGGCGACCCGGGCCAGGTCGCAGTCCGGGATCATGCCGAGCACCATCGCGTGCCTGGTGTCGATGTGGCTGCCGAAGGCGCCCGCGAGCCCGATGCGGTCCAGCTTCTGCACGCCGAGGCGGTCCATCAGCAGCGCGACTCCCGCGTACAACGCCGCCTTCGCAAGCTGGATCGCGCGCACGTCGTTCTGGGTGATCTTCATAGGTACGTCGCCGCGGTGCAGCACGTAGGAGAAAGTGCGGCCGTCGGCGATGATGCGGTCGGTCCGCGCGGCGATCGAGCCGTCGATCACGCCGTCAGGCAGCAGGATGCCGGCGAGGTACATCTCGGCGATGACTTCAATGATGCCCGAACCGCAGACGCCGGTGACGCCGGTTCGGGCGGTCGCAGCCGCGAAGCCCGGATCGTCCGACCAGAGGTCGCTGCCGATCACCTTGTAGCGCGGCTCGAGCGTGGCGGGATCGATGCGCACACGCTCAATGGCGCCCGGCGCCGCGCGCTGGCCGCAGCTGATCTGCGCGCCCTCGAAGGCGGGGCCGGTGGGACTCGAGCAGGCGAGCAGCCGTTCGCGGTTGCCGAGCACGATCTCGGCGTTGGTGCCGACATCGACCAGCAGCGTGATCTCGTCGGCCTGGTCCGGACGCTCGGCGAGGATCACCCCGGCGGCGTCGGCGCCGACGTGGCCGGCGATGCACGGCAGCACATACACGCGCGCATTCGGGTGCACGGCGATGCCGAGCGAGGAAGCCGGCACGGTAAGCGATGAGTCGACCGCGAGCGCGAACGGCGCGCCGCCGAGTTCCACCGGATCGATGCCCAGCACGAGGTGATGCATGATCGGGTTGCCGACCAGCGTCATCTCGAGGATGTCCGTGGTCTCGATGCCGGCCTCGCGCGCGAGCTCTGCAGCGAGTTCCCCGAGCGCGCCGCGGATCGCGGCAGTCATCAACACCGCCCCGCCCGGGTTCATCATCGCGTACGAGACCCGGCTCATCAGGTCCTCGCCGAAGCGGATCTGCGGGTTCATCCTGCCCGCGGCGGCGACCAGTTCGCCGGTCTCGAGGTTGCACAGGTGCGCCGCGACCGTCGTCGAGCCCACGTCCACCGCCATGCCGTAGGCGCGGTCGTGGAAGCCCTGCCACAGCGCAATCACCTGCGAGGCATCGTGCACCGCGACCGTCACCTTCCACTCGCCCTTGCGCAAGGCCGCCTGCAGCTCGCCGAGGATCGAGAAGTCGCAGCCGAGCCCGGTGAGCTTCCACTCGCGCTCGAGCGCATCGAGCAGGCGGCGCAGGTCGCCGGAAGGATCGTGCATGTCCGGCTCGCGGACCTCGACGTAATGCAGGCGCACGACCGGGTTCAGCTCGATCACGCGCGCGTCGGCGTCCTTGCGCACGACCTGGCGGTGGACCTGGCTGCCGGGTGGCACGTCCACGACCACGTCGCCCTGCACGGTCGTGGAGCATGAGAGGCGAAGCCCGCCCGGCAGGCCGCGCCGCTTCGCATAGCGCTGCTCGGTCTCGCTGACGGCGGAAACACTGCCCGCGCCCGAGCGCACGCCGTGCTTGGCGAACTCACCCTCCGCGATCAGCACCTGGCAGCGGCCGCAGATGCCACGGCCGCCACAGACGGAGTCGAGGTCTACGCCGAGCGTGCGCGCGGCGGACAGCAGCGGCGTGCCGACCGGGAAACGCCCGCGCTTTCCCGAGGGCGTGAAGACGACCAGCGGGTCGCTAGGCACGTGGGCGTTGGCCGCGCTCGCGGCGGCCGCGGCCCGCCTCGCCGTTTGCGCCCGGCGGCGGCTCGCGGTAGCGCGCGATCCAGCGTGCGCAATCCGGGTCGTGGCCCATCATGACGTCCGCGCCCAGGCAGGCCTGGATCGTCTCGGGGTGCAGCGGGTTGGTGATCGCCGAAGTGAGGCCCGAGGTGATCGCCATGGTCAGGAAGGCGCTGTTGATGCCGCCGCGGTTCGGCAGGCCGAAGCTGACGTTGGAGGCGCCGCAGGTCGTGTTGACCTTCAGTTCCGAATGCAGGCGCCGCAGCAGGCGCATGACCTGCACGCCCGCCGTATTGATCGCGCCGATCGGCATCACGAGCGGGTCGACGACGATGTCGCTTCTCGGAATGCCGTGGTCGGCGGCACGCTCGACGATGCGCTTGGCGACCGCGAAGCGCACGTCCGGGTCCTCGGAAATGCCGGTCTCGTCGTTGCTGATCGCGACCACGGCCGCGCCGTACTTCCTGATCAGCGGCAGCACCGCTTCGAGACGCTCTTCCTCGCCGGTGACGGAATTGACCAGGGCCTTGCCTTGGTAGACCGCGAGTCCCGCTTCCAGCGCGGCGACGATCGACGAGTCGATCGAGAGTGGCACGTCGGTGATGGACTGCACGAGCTGGATGGCCCTCGCCAGGATCGCCGGCTCGTCGGCGAGCGGGATGCCGGCGTTGACGTCCAGCATCTGTGCGCCTGCCTCGACCTGCGCGCGTGCATCGGCCTCGACGCGGCTGAAGTCGCCCGCCGCCATCTCGGCAGCGAGCATCTTGCGGCCGGTCGGGTTGATGCGCTCGCCGATGATGACGAACGGGCGGTCGAAGCCGATCACGACCTCGCGCGTCGCGGACGAGATGACGGTTTCGGTCATTCGGGTTCCCCGGCGAGTCCCTTCGCGCGCACCAGGCGCTCGAGGTCCTCGTCGCTGTAGCGCTCCTCGATGCGGCGCGCCTCGGCGGTGGCCTCCTGCTCGATGTCGTCGCTGCAGGGCGTCGCGTTCGAGCGTTTCCACTCGGCCAGGTAGAGATCGGAGCTGCCCTTGCCGGCCCGCATCGCGGCGCGATCCACGGCTTCATGGAACCGGTCGGAGAGCCTCACCTTCGCCGTCTCGCGGCCGCGCCGCACGATCACCTGCGCGGGGATGTCGCGCCAGAGGATGACGGTCAGGCTGGCCATGCACGCTTCAAGGGTCGTTGGGAAAAGGAGCGAAGGCTTGTCCCGAGATCGCCGTAGCCGGTCTGCCGGACGACCAGCTCGAGGCCAAGGCGATCGGCGACCGCACGTGCGGCGGCCTCGGCGTCGGGCTTCGGCGCCTGGGCCAGGTAGACGAGCCGCCGGTAGTTGCCGAAATAGGTGTCCTTGAGTTCCGGATGACGGTCGATGCCGAGCGCCTCGATGACGAGCCGCTCGAAATGCCGCAGCAGGAAGTCGGTCAGGTAGAAGGTCCCGGGCTCCGCTTCGGCCAGCGCCGCGAAGTCGGCAGGTCCCGCGAAGAACTCGTAACAATGCGCGCCCGGTATGCGCTCCGCGCCCTCCTCGCGCAACACCGCGTCGAGCGCGCCGCCCGTGCCGCAGTCGCCGTAGGCGACGAAAATCGCGTCATAGTTACCGCGGTGCTCGCGGATCTTGCCGCGCACGGCGTCCGCGATCCGCTCCGGCCGGTTGTGAAGCTCAGGCGGCAGGCAGACGACGTCGAGCGCGGACCAGCCGTTCGCCTTGCGGAGCATGGCGATCTCGCGCGCGAGCGCGCCGCAGGCGATGATGAGCTTCCGGGCCGGGGGGGCATCCACCGGCGCGCTTCAGTGCACTTGTGCTGCGCGGCGCTCGGCGAGCAGCCGCTTCGCGGTCTCGACCGCGATGGCCGCGTCGCGGCAGTAGGCGTCGGCGCCAATGGCCTTGCCGAACTCTTCGTTGAGCGGCGCGCCGCCGACCAGCACGATGTACTTGTCGCGCAGGTTCCTGTCCTTCAGCGTGTCGATGACGACCTTCATGTAGGGCATGGTTGTCGTCAGCAGCGCCGACATGCCGAGGAAATCGGGCTTGTGCTCCTCGAGCGCGGCCAGGTATTTCTCGACCGGGTTGTTGATGCCGAGGTCGATCACCTCGAATCCCGCTCCTTCCATCATCATGCCGACCAGGTTCTTGCCGATGTCGTGGATGTCGCCCTTGACGGTGCCGATGACGATCTTGCCGATCGGCTGGGCGCCGGTCTCAGCCAGCAGCGGCCGGAGGATCGCCATGCCGCCCTTCATGGCGTTGGCGGCCAGCAGCACTTCCGGGACGAACAGGATGCCGTCGCGGAAGTCGACGCCGACGATGCGCATGCCCTCGACCAGTGCGTCGTTCAACACCCTGTCGGGCTTCCAGCCGCGCTCGAGGAAGATATGCGTCGCCTGCTCGACCTCGGCCTTCAGGCCGTTGTACATGTCGTCGTGGACTTGCTCGATGAGCTCGGCCTCGTCCAGTGAGCGTAGGTCGAACTCGCCTTCAGTTGCCTCGGCCATCTACGCGCTCCGGTAAGGCGTTATTGAACGGATGTTAAACAAAGGCCATTGTCTTTATTGGCTGTTTTACGACAGAAACTTGCCTAAAAGCGTCAAAGCATCAGGAAATGGGACGCAGATGACATCCGGCTAGCGCTGGACCCTGCGCTCCGTGCTCGGCGGATGGCCGTACTGGGCGCGATAACAGCGGGAGAAATGGGGGGGCGACTTGAAGCCGCAGGAGGTGGTGACGTCCATGATGGGCATGGCCGTCTGGAGCAGCAGCTCCCGGGCCCGGCGCAAGCGCATCTCGAGGTAGTAGCGCTTCGGCACGCAGTCCAGGTGGCGCCGGAACAGGCGCTCGATCTGGCGCCGGGAGAGGCCGGTCGCGTGCGCGATGCGCTCCAGCGACAGCGGCTTCTCGATGTTCTCCTCCATCAGCTGGGCCACTTCGATCATGCCCCGGTGCGAGCTGCCGACCAGCGCGCGCAGAGGGACGTACTGCCGGTCCTCGCTGCTGCGCACGCGCTCGTGCACGAATTGCTCCGACACTTGCTGTGATATCCGCAGCCCATGCTTCAACCGGATGAGGTTAAGCATCAGGTCAAGCGGGGCTGTACCGCCGGAAGCGGTACAGCGGTCGCGGTCGATGCTGAACACCTGGTTGTTCAGCTGCACGCGGGGGAACTCCTCGCGCAGCGACGGGAGATTCTCCCAGTGGATCGTGGCGCGGTAGTTGTCGAGCAGTCCCGCCCGTGCGAGGGCGTACCCGCCGGTGCACAGCGCGCCGAGGCCGACGCGACGCTCGGCGAGGCGTCGAAGCGCCGCCAGCAGCGGAGCCGAGACCGCCTCGCGCACGTTGATGCCGCCGCAGACGAACAGGGTCTCGACCTTGCCGAGCTTGTCGAGCGCGATCGTCGGCACCAGGTCGAGCCCGCTGCTGGCCGCGACCGGCCGCCCGTCGAGGCTGACGATGGACCATTCATAAATGTCCCGGCCCGCGATCCGGTTGGCCATGCGCAGCGGCTCGAGCGCGTTGGTGACCGCGATCAGCGAATAGTTCGGCAGCGTCAGGAAGCCGTAGCGGGTTTTTTCCATGCGCGTTCAAGTATGCCAGCCGCGCGGGACAGGATGTCTGATTCCGACATAACGGCGTCGCTTTCAGGGCTGCTTGCGATACGCCAGCGGCTACACTGCCGCCATGAAAACCCATGCCCGCGTGGTGGTCATCGGCGGCGGAGCCGTCGGCGTCAGCACCCTCTATCACCTGGCGCACAAGGGTTGGTCGGACGTGGTCCTCGTCGAGCGGGCCGAACTCACGGCCGGGTCCACTTGGCATGCCGCGGGCCTGCTGCCGCTGTTCAACATGAGTTATTCGGTCGGCCAGCTGCACAAGTACTCGGTTGACCTCTACAAGCGCCTGCAGGCGGAAACCGGCCAGGACGTCAGTTTCCACGCCACCGGGAACCTCCGGCTCGCGACCTCGCGCGATCGCATGGACGAGTATCGGAAGTATTGCGGCACGGCGAACACCATCGGCGTGCCCTTCGAGATCATCGGTCCGCAACAAGTCAAGGAGCTCTGGCCGTTGCTCACGCTCGGCGGCAGCGACGACACGGCCGCGATCGTCGGCGCGCTGTACCACCCGCAGGACGGCCACATCGCGCCCGCGGACCTGACAATGGCGCTGCGCAAGGGTGCCCGCGCAAAAGGTGCCGAGATCTACGAGCAGACCGAAGTCACTGCGGTCAGCCGCAGCCGCTCGGCCGAGTGGAAGCTGACGACGAGCAAGGGTGAGATCAGCTGCGAGCACGTGGTCTGCGCGACCGGCAACTACGCGCGCCAGACCGGGAAGATGTTCGGGCTCAACGTGCCCGCGATCCCGGTCGAGCACCAGTACATCGTCTACGAGGAATCGGCCGAGCTGAAAGCCTATCGCCAGGGCGGCGGGCGCGAGCTGCCCGTGATGCGCGAACCCGACCAGTCGTACTACATCCGCGAGGAGCGCCTGGGCTGGATCCTCGGGCCCTATGAGTCCGGTGCCCCGGCGCGCTTCGCCGATGGCGTGCCGTCCTGGTTCGGCAAGAACCTGTTCGACGGCGACCTCGAGCGGCTGATCCCGCACATCGAGGGCGCGCAGCGGCGCGTGCCCGCGCTCGCGAACTGCGGCATCAAGGACGTCGTCAACGGGCCGATTTCCTACACGCCGGATGGCAGTGCGCTGATCGGGCCCGCCTGGGACCAGCCAAACGTCTGGTTGAACGAGGGCCACAGCTTCGGCATCACGGCCGCGGGCGGTGCCGGCTGGCAGCTCGCGGAGTGGATCGTCGAGGGCGAGCCGGGCATCGACCTGCTCGCCGTGGACCCGCGCCGCTTCGGGCCCTACACCGGCAAGCGCTACCTGGTGACCAAGAATGAGGAGACATACCGCAATGTCTTCACCACCCACTACCCGGACGAGGAGCGCGCCGACGCGCGGCCGGCGAAGACCAGCCCGGTGTACGAGAAGCTGAAGCGCATGGGCGCGGTCTTCGGCCAGCGCTACGGCTGGGAGCGCGCCAACTGGTTCGCGCCCGAGGGCGTCAGCGCGAAGGACGACTGGAGCTTCCGCCGCACGAACTGGTTCGAGCACGTCGGCAACGAGTGCCGGCGGCTGCGGGAACGCGTCGGCGTCATCGACCTCACGCCGTTCACGAAGCACATCGTCGAAGGCCCCGGCGCGGAAGGCTGGCTCGATTCGCTGGTCGCCAACAAGGTGCCGGCGAAGGTCGGGCGCATGGCGCTCTCGCACGCGCTCACGCAGCGCGGCGGCATCCGCTCCGAGTTCACGATCACGAAGCTCGGCGAGGAGACCTTTTATCTCGTGAGCGCGGGCGCTGCCGAGCGCTACGACACGGACCTCCTGCACAAGCGGCTGCCGGCCGACGGGTCCGTACGGCTCTCGAACATCACGACCTCCCGCGGCTGCTTCGTCCTCGCCGGCCCGCGCTCGCGCGAGGTGCTCGCGAAGCTCACTGACACGCCGCTCGCCAGCGAGTCGTTCCCCTGGCTCACCGGGCAGGTCGCGGAGGTCGGGCTCGCGACCGACGTCTACCTGATGCGCGTCAACTTCGTCGGCAGCCTCGGCTGGGAGCTGCACTTCCCGATCGAGTACGCCAATCACCTGTTCGAGGCGATCTTCGCCGCCGGCGAGGAGTTCGGGATCGGCATGGCCGGCATGCGCGCGATGGAGTCGCTGCGCATGGAGAAATCCTATCGCATGTGGGGCAGCGACCTGACGCGCGAGAACACGCCTTTCGAGGCGAGCCTCGATCGCTTCGTGCGGATGGGGAAGGGCGAGTTCACGGGTCGCGCGGCGCTCGAGCGCCAGCTGGCCGCCGGCGTGCCGAACCGCTTCGTCACGCTCGAGGTGCACGGAGTCACCGACACCGACCCGCTCGGCAATGAACCGCTATTCGATGGCAAGGGCCGGATGATCGGCCGCGCGACCTCGGGTTACTACGGGCACGTGCTGAAGAAGAGCCTGGCGATCGGCTACGTGAAGCCGGAATTCGCCGAGATCGGCGCGAAAATCGCAATCGAGATCCTCGGCGAACGGCGCGAGGCGACCGTGCTCGTCGACTCGCCCTACGATCCCGAGAACAAGGAACTGCGCGCCTGAAGCGTCAATCCTGGTCGGGGCTCTCGCTGCTGTGGCGGAGTCTCTCGCAACATGGCGGCTGGCGCGAGCAGTGGCGCAAGCCCGAGCCGAAGCCCGCGTACGACGCGGTCATCGTCGGCGGCGGCGGCCACGGGCTCGGCACGGCGTACTACCTCGCGGCCGAGCACGGCCTCACCAACATCGCGGTGGTCGAGAAGGGCTGGATCGGCGGCGGCAACACCGGCCGCAACACGACCATCATCCGCTCGAACTACCTGTTCGACGAAAGCATCGCGATCTACGAGCATGCGCTGAAACTGTGGGAGGGCCTCTCGCAGGACCTCAACTACAACGTCATGTACTCGCCGCGCGGCGTGATGATGCTCGCGCACAACGTGCACGACGCGCAGATGCTGAAGCGCATCATGCACGCCAATCGCGCCAACGGCGTGGACAACGAGTGGCTGACGCCCGAGCAGGCGAAGGCCTTCTGTCCGCCGCTCGAGATCGGCGGGCACCTCCGCTACCCGGTCGTCGGCGCGACGCTGCAGCGGCGTGGCGGCACCGCGCGGCACGACGCCGTCGCCTGGGGCTACGCGCGCGCGGCCGATGCACTCGGCGTCGACATCCTGGAGAACTGCGAGGTCACCGGCATCCGCCGCGGCGCGAACGGCGCGGTGGAAGGGCTGGAGACATCGCGGGGATTCATCCGCACACCGAAAGTCGGCGTCGTCGCGGCCGGGAACTCGAGCGTCGTGATGCGCATGGCGGGCGTGACGCTCCCGCTCGAGAGCTTCCCGCTGCAGGCGCTGGTCTCGGAGCCGGTCAAGCCGGTGTTCCCCTGCGTCGTGATGTCGAATGCGATCCACGCCTACATCAGCCAGTCGGACAAGGGCGAGCTCGTCATCGGCGCAGGCACGGATTCCTATACTTCCTACACGCAACGCGGTGCGCTGCACGTGGACCTGCACACGCTGGAAGCCATCTGCGAACTGTTCCCCTGCTTCCGGCGGCTGAAGATGCTGCGCAACTGGGGCGGCATCGTCGACGTGACGGTCGACCGCTCGCCGATCATCGGCCTGACCCCGGTACCGGGCCTGTATGTGAACTGCGGCTGGGGCACGGGCGGCTTCAAGGCGACGCCGGGCTCCGCCCACGTGTTTGCCTGGACGGTGGCGAAGGGCGAGCCGCACCCGATCGCGGCGCCGTTCTCGCTCCAGCGCTTCCGCGACGGGCGGCTGATCGACGAGGCCGCGGCGGCGGGGGTCGCGCACTGATGTTGATCATTCCCTGCCCGTACTGCGGCGAGCGCCCGGAGATCGAGTTCTCCTACGGCGGGCAGGCGCACCTCGTGCGGCCGCCGCGACCCGCGGAGCTCTCCGACGAGGAATGGGCCTGCTACCTCTACGTGCGCGAGAACCCGCGCGGTCGCCACTCCGAGCGCTGGCGTCACCTGCGCGGCTGCGGCCGCTTCTTCAACGCGATCCGCGACACGACCACCGACCGCATCGCGGCGACCTACCGGGTCGGCGAGCCGCCGCCATGAGCGCGCACCGCACCGCGAGAGGCGGCCGCATCGAGCGGACGAGGAAGCTGCGCTTCAGCTTCGACGGCACCGCGTACGAGGGACTGGCGGGCGACACGCTTGCTTCCGCGCTGCTCGCGAATGGCGTGCACCTCGTCGGCCGCTCCTTCAAGTACCACCGGCCGCGCGGAATCCTCACTGCGGGCGCCGAGGAGCCGAACGCGCTGGTGACCGTGCGCAGGGACGCGGCACGCGAGACGCCCAACCTGCGCGCGACCCAGGTCGAGCTCTACGAAGGTCTCGAGGCCTCCTCGCAGAACTGCTGGCCCAGCCTGGGTTTCGACCTCGGGCGGGTGAGCGACTTCCTCTCGCCGCTGTTCCCGGCGGGCTTCTACTACAAGACCTTCATGTGGCCACGCGCCGCCTGGGCGGCGCTGTACGAACCGCTGATCCGTCGCGCCGCGGGGCTCGGGCGTGCACCTTCCCGCCCGGATCCCGATCGCTATGCGCAACGCTACGCACACTGCGACGTGCTGGTCGTGGGCGCGGGCCCCGCGGGCCTTGCAGCAGCGCGCGCCGCGGCGGATGCAGGTGCGCGCGTGATCCTCTGCGACGAGCAGGCCGAGCCGGGCGGTGCATTGCTGGACGGGGGCTCCGCGCAGATCGACGGCCTCGCATCCGGCGACTGGCTGGCGCGCGAGTGCGCCGCGCTGCTCGCAAATCCGGGCGTGCGATTGCTTTCCCGCACGACTGCTTTCGGCTATTTCCCGCACAACAGCGTCGGGCTGGTCGAGCGCCTGACGGACCACCGCGCGGATCCCCCCGCCGGCGGCGCGCGCGAGCGCCTGTGGCAGGTGCGGGCGCGCGAGGTCGTGCTCGCGGCCGGCGCGATCGAACAGCCGCTGGTGTTTGCCGGCAACGACCGGCCCGGGGTCATGCTCGCGGGCGCAGCGCAGAGTTACCTGAGGCGCTATGGCGTGCGCGCCGGAACGCGCGCGGCGCTCGTGACGACGACCGATGCCGGCTATCTCGCGGCGCTCGACCTGCACGCCGCAGGCGTCGCTATCGCGGCGATTGCGGACCTGCGTCCCTCAGCCTCGGCTCTCTGGGCGGACGCGGCGAAGCGGGCGGATATCCCAGTCCTTGCAGGCGCCACCGTGAACGGCACCCGCGGCAGCCGGCGCGTCACGGGCGTGACCATCGGCGGCCGGACGCTCGCCTGCGACCTGGTGCTGATGTCCGGCGGCTGGGTGCCCTCGGTGCATCTCTTCTCGCAGTCGCGCGGCCGGCTCACCTGGAGCGACGCCGCGCGCGCTTTCGTTCCGTCTCAATCGGCGGAGCGCGAGCGCTCCGCGGGCGCCTGCCGCGGCCTCTACGGGCTCGCCGCCGCGCTCGCGGACGGCGCGGCCGCGGGCCTTGCCGCGGCAAAGGCCTGTGGACTGGCGGGCATCGCCCATCGTCATGAAGTCGCCGGCGAGGAAGCTTCACGCGAGGCGTCGGGCGCGGCGCCGCGGGAACCCGCGGCCGGCACGGGCAAGGCCTTCGTCGACTTCCAGAACGATGTGACGAGCCGCGACCTCGCGCTCGCCGCGCAGGAGGGCTTCCGCTCCATCGAGCACGTGAAGCGCTACACAACCGTCGGGATGGCGACCGACCAGGGCAAGACTTCGAACCTGAACGCACTCGGGCTGGTCGCCGCGCGCCTCGGCAGGACGGTGCCGGAAGTCGGGCACACGACCTTCCGCATGCCGTACACGCCCGTGACCTTCGGCACGCTCGCAGGCAGCGCGCGCGGCGAGCTGTTCGATCCGGTGCGCACCACGCCGATGCACGATTCGGCCGTCGCCCGCGGCGCGGTCTTCGAGGACGTCGGCCAGTGGAAGCGCGCGCGATTCTTCCCGCGGGCGGGCGAGGACATGCACGCCGCGGTTGCGCGCGAGTGCCGGGCGGTGCGCAGCAGCTGCGGCATCTTCGATGCCTCTACCCTCGGCAAGATCGCCGTGGTCGGCCCGGATGCCGCGGAGTTCCTGAACCGCTTTTACGTCAATGATTTTTCCGGCCTCGCCGCGGGGCGCTGCCGTTACGGCATCCTGCTGCGCGAGGACGGATTCGTTTACGACGATGGCGTGATCGCGCGCCTCGCGCCGGACCGCTTCCATGTGACGACCACGACCGGCGGCGCCGCGCGCGTACTGGCGATGATGGAGGACTACCGCCAGACCGAGTGGCCGGAGCTCGCGGTGTGGCTCACCTCGACGACCGAGCAGTGGGCGGTGATCGCGCTGCAGGGTCCGGAAGCCCGGCGCGTGCTCGAGACGCTCGCGCCCGGTATGGACCTGTCGTCGGCGGCGCTCCCGCACATGGCGGTTACGCACGGGCGAATCGCGGGTGTGCCCGCGATGCTGTTCCGGGTCAGCTTCACCGGCGAACTCGGCTACGAGATCAACGTGCCGGCCGCGCACGGCCGCGCCGTGTGGGAGGCCGCCTGCGAGACCGGCGGGCAGCGCATCACGCCCTACGGCACCGAGACCATGCACGTGCTGCGCGCGGAGAAGGGCTACATCATCGTCGGCCAGGACACGGACGGCACGGCGACGCCTGACGACGCAGGGCTCGCCTGGGCCATCGGCCGGAAGAAGCCGGATTTCGTCGGCAAGCGCTCGATCGAGCGCGCGGCGATGCGCTCCCCGGACCGCAGGCAGCTCGTGGGACTTCGAACCCGCGAACCGCAGTGCGTGCTCGAGGAAGGCGCGCAGCTCATGGACCGGCCCGGAGTGACGCCGCCGATGAGGCCGGTCGGCCACGTGACCTCGTCGTACGCGAGCGAGGCGCTCGGGCACTCGATCGCGCTTGCGATGGTCGCTGGCGGCCGCGCGCGCATCGGCCAGACGCTCTACCTGCCGATGCCCGGCGGCGAGATCGAGGTAGAAGTGACGAAGCCGCTGTTCTACGACCCGGAGGGGGCGCGACTGCATGGCTGAGTACGGCGAAGCGCTTCGGATACTCCCCCTCGGGGCACGCTTCATCCTGCAGTGCCGGAGGGACGCGCGCGATCGGGCTGGCTCCGCATTCGGAGTTCCCATGCCCGAGACAGCCTGCCGCGCCGAGTCCGCAATCGGGCGCGCTGCCCTGTGGCTCGGGCCCGATGAGCGTCTGCTGCTCGCACCTGAGGGCACGGGGGAATCCGTCGTTGGCGCACTCGAAGCGGCGCTCGCCGGGCATCCCCATTCGCTGGTGGACGTCAGCCATCGCCAGGTCGCGTTGCGAATTGCCGGCCCGCGGGCGAACGAACTGCTTGCGAGCGGATGCCCGCTCGACCTCGATCCGGGCGCATTCCCGGTCGGCATGTGCACGCGCACCGTCCTTGCCCGTGCGGAGATCGTTTTGTGGCGGTTGAGTCCCGAGGAGTACCATCTGGAAACGGGTCGATCGTTCTCAGGCTATGTCCTGGGATGGTTACGCGAAGCTGAATGAGGGGGTTGATCATGCGTTGCACTCAGCGAACTAATATCCGGGCCGCGGTTCGCGCGGTTCTCTGCACGGCGCTCGGGGCCGGCTCCATGGCCGCCCTCGCGGACCAGGCGGAACAGCCGCCGCCGACCGCCGCGGCGCAGCCGCGCGAGGTCACGCGCTTCGAGGAAGTCGTCGTCACGGCGCAGCGCCGCGAGCAGAACATCCAGGACGTCGGCATCTCGGTGACGCCGCTCGACGAGCGCGCGCTGCAGAACCTGAACATCACTACGGCGACCGACATCGTGAAGGCGGTGCCGAACCTGCGCATGAATGCGTACTCGAGCTCGCAGGTGGTGTTCAACATCCGCGGCGTCTCGCAGAACGACTACGGCGACCAGCAGGAACCCCCGGTCGCCGTTTACCAGGACGACAGCTATTCGAGCTCCATCAATCTCGCGAGCTTCCCGGTGTTCGACCTTGCGCGGGTCGAGACGCTGCGCGGCCCGCAGGGCACCCTGTTCGGCAGGAACGCGACGGGCGGCGCGATCCAGTTCATCTCGAACGCGCCGACCGAAGAGTTCGAGGGCTACGCCAACCTCACGCTCGGCAGCTTCAACCAGGTGATTTTCGACGGCGCGCTCTCCGGCGCGCTGTCCGACAATCTGCAGGGTCGCTTCGCGTTCATCGCCAACCAGGACGATGGCTGGATGGAATCCATCGTTCCCGGAGTGGAGGACCGCGGCGGCAACGACCACTACGCGCTGCGCGGCCGCCTCGCCTGGCAGCCGAGCGAGTCGACCGACGTGGACCTGATCTTTCGCTACCTCGAGGCGGACGGCGAGACGCAGGCGGGCCTGTACTCGCACGAGCCGGCCTGCCCGAATGCGCAGTTCCAGGGTGAGTTCACGGCGCCCACCCAGAGCTGCGACTTCTGGGGCACGGGTCCGGGCCAGTCCGGCACGGGCTTCCGCGACGACTCGATCATCCCGAGCCGCGGCGGCGACCCGTACAAGACGTCGGAGACCGAGCCCTCGTACGTGGATCGCGAGATCTTCGGCGCGCAGCTGCGCGTCGATACCGAGATCGGCATCGGTACCTTCACCTCGATCACCGATTACCAGACTGGCGACAAGTTCTACACCGAGGGCGGCGACTCCTCCCCGGACGACGGCGTGTATTTCTTCCAGGGCAGCGACCTCGACCAGATTTCGCAGGAGTTCCGCTACGCGTGGAGCGTCGGCAACCACCAGATGGTCGCGGGCCTGTTCGGGATGGACGTCGACGGCGAGTACATCGGCAAGTTCGCCAGCCGGTTCTACGGATACGATCCGGACGTCTCCTTCACGCAGGAGACGACCTCCTTCGCGGTTTTCTTCCAGGACGAGTGGAGCTTCGCGGAGCGCTGGAAACTGGTCGGCGGACTCAGGTACTGGGACGACTCGCGCGAGGGCTCGTACTTCGGCAACGCGCCGGCGATCCCGGGCCTCGGCCAGCCGGAAGTCACGATCATCTTCGGGCCCGACGAGATCTTCCCGCTCGGCAGCACCGTCACGACCGACGACGCGGACCAGTCGTTCGACGACTTCACGGCGCGGCTGCAGGTCAACTACCAGCCGACCGACGACATGCTCTGGTATCTGTCGTACAACCGCGGCAGCAAGAGCGGCGGATTCACCTTCTCGACCGGCACGCCCTTCGATCCCAACCAGGTCGCGTTCCTGCGGGGCCTCGTGTTCGAGCCGGAGACGCTGAACGCCTATGAGCTAGGCATGAAGTCCAGCCTCGCCGGCGGCACGATCATGCTGAACATGGCGGCCTTCTACTACGACTACGAGGACTACCAGGCCTTCGCGCAGCTCGGCCCGATCCAGACCGTCATCAACCAGGACGCCGAGGCGACGGGTCTGGAGATCGAGCTCAACGCGTATCCGACCGACCGTCTCATGCTGCAGCTCGGCGCTTCGTTCATGGACAGCGAGGTCAAGGACATCACGCTCCCGGATCTCGCCACCGTAGTCGACAACGACCTGCCGCAGGCGCCGCCGTTCGCGGCCAACGCGCTTGCACGCTACGAGTTCCCGCTCGGCGCGGGCACCGCGTCCATCCAGGGCGACGTGTACTACACGGACGACTTCTGCTTCACGACGCTGTGCGCGCCGGTGGAGCAGGAGGACTCGTACACCGTCGCCAACGCGCGCATCGGTTATGCGGCGCCGGACGGGCGCTGGGAAGTCGCGGCCTTCGTGAACAACCTGTTCGAGGAGGAGTACCGCGTGTACGCCTTCGACAGCTCGCTGTTCGCGGGCGTGGTCGCGGGCGTCTACGCGCGGCCGCGCACCTACGGCCTGACCGCGAGCTGGCGCTTCGGCGCGGCCTACGACTGACGCGATGGCGGGTTGAAGCTACCCAGGCCATTTTTCCGCCTGCCGGTCCGCTTCGACGCGGAGCGCCTGCGGACCGAGGTCGAGGCGCTCCCCGCGAGCGCCTGGTCGCGCCATCCAAAGGAGCACGCGGGCAACACGGCAGCGCGCCTGATCACCGCGGGCGGAGGCGACAACGATGCCGTCAGCGGCGAGATGAAGCCGACTGCGGCGCTTGCGGCCTGCCCGTACGTCAGCCAAGTGCTGGCGTCCTTCGACACGATCTGGTCGCGTTCGCGGTTCATGAAGATCGACGGCGGTGCCAGCGTCCCTCCGCACAGCGACATCAACTACCACTGGTTCCATCGCGTGCGCCTGCACGTGCCCGTGATCACCAGGCCCGAGGTGCGCTTCCACTGCGGGGGCGAGAACGTGTACATGGCGGCGGGCGAGGCCTGGGTATTCGACAACTGGCGTGAGCACCGCGTGGAGAACCCGGCAGCCGAGGCGCGCGTACACCTGGTCGCCGACACGGCGGGCACCTCGGCGTTCTGGCGGCTCGTGACCCGCGCGCAGTCGCAGGACTTCGGCGCGCCGGACCTGCAGGCGCGGCTGATCGCCTTCGATCCCGCCGCGCATCCACGGCTCCTGACTGAGCGCATCAACGTGATGCCCGTGATGCCGCCCGCGGAAGTCGAGCAACTCGCCGTCGACCTGCTCGCCGACCTCGTGCCCGCCGACGCGCGGCCCGAATCCGCCGCGGCGGTTGGCCAGTTCGTCTCGATCGTGGTGGATTTCTGCCGCGACTGGCGCTCGCTCTGGTCGCTGTTCGGCATCGGGCGCGAGGGGCGGCCCCAATACGAGAAGCTGCTTGCTGCTACGCGCCGGCAGATCGCGGGCCTGCCGCCCGTACGCGTCGCGAGCACGGGCTACAACGCGCAGGCAGTGCTCAACTCACGGCTGCTCGGGCACGCGTTGACGGACGGCGGCCGCCGCCGCGAGGCGGCCGAGTTCAACGCTGCGGCCAGCTCGCGGCCAGCCGAGGCCGCGAAAGTGGCGGTTGCCGAGGCGCCTGCGGGCGATGAACCGACGCTGAGCAGCCTGCCGACCCTGGAGTTGCCGCAGATCGAGTTGCCGACGGTCGAGGTACCGCGGATCGAGACCGTGACGACGGAGATTGCCGCGCCGCCGCCGCCAGAACCGCACAAGCCGCCCGTGCTGGAGCGGCCGATCATCATCCTGAGCGCACCGCGCGCCGGCAGCACGCTGTTGTTCGAGACGCTCGCGCAGGCGGCGGGCGTCTTCACCATCGGCGGCGAGAGCCACCAGCTCATCGAGAGCATCGCCGCGCTGCGGCCGGGCCGCGGCGTCGTGAACTCGAATCGGCTGACACGCCGGGATGCGACCAACGCGATCGTCGCGGAACTGCGCCAGCGCTTCGCAGGGCGGATCCACGATCGCGATGGCCAGCCGCCGGGATCGGGCACGAACGTGCGCCTACTGGAGAAGACGCCGAAGAACGCGCTGCGCGTGCCTTTCCTGCTCGAGGTGTTCCCGGACGCGCAGTTCATCTTCTTGCAGCGTGATCCGCGTGCGAATCTCTCCAGCATGATGCAGGCCTGGCGGGCGAAAGGCTGGATCACCTACCGGCAGCTGCCGGGCTGGCCAGGACCCTGGTCGCTGCTCCTGCCGCCGGGCTATGAGCGTCTCCAGGGTCGCCCGCTGGAGGAAGTCGTCGCGTTCCAGTGGCGGATCGCGAATGAGACGATCCTCGACGACCTCGCGGACCTGCCACGCGAGCGCTGGACGACGGTGCGTTACGAATCGTTGGTCGCCGATCCGCGCGCGGAGATTGCGAAACTCCTCGGGTTCGCCGGACTGGAGATGGATGCGCGGCTCGAGGACTACCTCGCGCGGCCGTTGCCGCTGTCGAAGCACACGCAGTCGAAGCCCGATCCGGACAAGTGGAAGCAGAACGCAGCGGAGATCGAGCGGGTGATGCCGCAGCTCGCAGCCGTCAGCGAGCGGATCGCCTCCTAGGGCGTCGCGGCCGGCGCCGGCAGGCGCCCGTACTTCCTGAGTGCCGCCTGCAGCCGGTCATGCGGCAGCGCCCGCGCGATCCCGACGGAATGCGTGTTGGTGATGAGGATCGGACCCTCCAGGAAGCCGGACTCCGAGATTCCGGTCCGTTCCAACGCAGAGTTAGAGCTCATCGCACGATGATCAAGGCGATGACTGCGATGATTGATATCAGTGAGCCCGCCGTAGCGACGAGGCACAGTCTTAGCAACTTTTTACGTTCTGACTGAGCACTCCTTGCGGCTTGCTCCAGCGCGCCAACCACCTCCTTGAACTGTGCGGCGAGTTGCCTGATTTGGTCCGTATTGCTTGATGCTGCCGCCTGAAGCTCCGAAATCTGCTGGTTCAGCAAATCCGTCTGACTTGGCAGTCCTTCAACCTTCTTCCGGGTGAACGCGGGCTTTACGACCCCAATGATCGTATCCAGGTTGGTAAGCACCAGTTGTCCCACGGCAAGCCACGGCAGAGCCATCGATGACCTCCAGCTACATTCAGGGGGCTTGAATCATGCGTTGATTTGCGTCACTGCCAGCGGCGACCTGCCGAGCACGCGATCGGCCAGCTTCTCCGCCAGCATGATCGTCGGCGCGTTGAGGTTGCCAGTCATGATGGACGGCATGATCGAGGAGTCGATCACGCGCAGGGACTCGAGGCCGATCACGCGCGCATCGGGATCGACGACCGCAAACGGATCGTCGCGTCGCCCCATCTTGTTGCTGCACGAGGGGTGATAAGCGCTCTCGACCTTGGCGCGCACGAAGGCGTCTATCTCGTCGTCGGTCTGCACGTCAGTGCCTGGCTGGATCTCGCGCCCGCGATACGGGTCGAAGGCCGACTGCGCGAAGATCCCGCGAGTGAGCCGAAGGCCCGCGCGGAACTCGACGAGATCTTCCGGTTGGCTCAGGTAGTTGAACTTGATCCGCGGCTTCGCGAAGGGATCGGCCGAAGCGAGCTTTACGTGGCCGCGGCTCTTCGAGCGCATCGGGCCAACGTGCGCCTGGAAACCATGCTCGTTCGCGAGCGAAGAGCCGTCGTAGGTCACCGCGAGCGGCAGGAAGTGGAACTGGATGTCGGGGTAGGCGACGTCGGGCCGGCTCCTGATGAAGCCGCCGGTCTCGAAGTGGTTGGTCGCGCCGAGCCCGTCCTTGAACAGGATCCAGCGCGCGCCGATCATTGCGCGCGCAAACAGGCCCATGGACGAGTACAGCGTGATGGGCTGCGTGCAGGCGACCTGGAAGTAGAACTCGAGGTGGTCCTGCAGGTTCTCGCCGACACCGGGCAGGTCGTGCACCACCGGGATGCCGTGCTCGCGAAGCTCGGCGGCCGGCCCGATGCCGGAGAGCTTCAGGAGCTTCGGTGAATTGATTGCACCGGTGCTCAGGATCACCTCGCGGCGTGCGGCGACGCTGCGGACGTCGTCGCCCTGGCGATACTCGACGCCCACGGCGCGCCGGCCTTCGAAGAGCACGCGCGTCGCCAGAGCGCGCGTGCGCACGGCGAGGTTGGGCCGTTTCATCGCGGGGCGGAGATACGCGTTCGCCGCACTGCACCGGCGTCCGTCCGGGCCCACCGTCATGTCGAGCTTGCCGAAGCCCTCCTGCTCGCGTCCGTTGAGGTCGGCATTCAGCGGATATCCCGCCTGCCGGCCGGCTTCGAGCCAGGCCGCATGGAGCGGATTCGCGAGCGAGCCGTAGCGCGTCTGCAGCAGGCCCGAGTCTCCGCGGTATTCGTCGCCGCCCGCCGCGCGCGTCTCGGCGCGGCGGAAATAGGGCAGCACGGACGCGTAGTTCCAGCCGGTTGCGCCTTCCGCCTCCCAGCGATCGAAGTCGCGCGGATTGCCGCGCACGTACACGAGCCCGTTGATCGAGGAAGAACCGCCGAGCACCTTGCCGCGCGGCGTGTGCAGGCGCCGCCCGCCGAGTCCCGGCTCCGGCTCGCTGTAGTAGCGCCAGTCGTATTGCTCCATGCCCATCGGGATGGATAGCGCCGAGGGCATCTGCACGAAGATCGAGCGATCCGAACCGCCGTACTCGAGCAGGAGTACGCTGTTCTTCCCGTCTTCCGTGAGCCGGTTCGCGAGCACGCAGCCCGCGGAGCCGGCGCCGACGATGACGTAGTCGAATGCCTCAGTAGGGCGCATCGATGTCGCCCTTGGCGACATACACGCTCTTCAGTTGCGTGTAATGCTCCATCGCCGCGCGGCCGTTCTCGCGGCCGAGGCCGGAGAGCTTGACGCCGCCGAAAGGTAATTCGATCGGCGTCACGTTGTAGTGGTTGATCCAGCAGGTACCGGCTTCGAGGCGGGCGATCACGCGGTGCGCGCGATTGAGGTCATTGGTGAACACGCCGGCTGAGAGGCCGAACTCGGTCGCGTTCGCGCGCGCGATGACCTCGTCCTCGTCGCCGAACTCGAGCACCGACATGACGGGCCCGAAGATCTCCTCGCGCACGATGCTCATGTCGTCGCGGCAGCCGTCGAATACGGTGGGCTCGACGAAAAAGCCATTCGCAAGCGCACCCTCGGTGCGGCGCTTGCCGCCGACCAGCACGCGCGCGCCTTCCGCGCGGCCGCGCTCGATGTAGCCGAGCACGCCCTGCATGTGCTCCTCGGAGATCAGCGAACCAACCTGCGTCGCCGGGTCCATCGGGTCGCCGATCTTCATGGCGCCGACGCGTGCGATGAGCTTCGCCAGGAACTTCGCCTTCAGCTTGCGGTGCACGAACACGCGCGTGCCGTTCGAGCACACCTCGCCGGCAGAATAGAAGTTGCCGAGCAGCGCGCCGGACACGGCCTGGTCGACTTTTGCATCGTCGAAAACCAGGATCGGCGACTTGCCGCCGAGCTCGAGCGTCACGGCCTTGACCTGCATCGCGGCGTCGCTCATCACCGCCTTGCCGGTGCCGACCGAGCCGGTGAGCGAGACCTTGCGGATCGCCGGATGTCGGGAGAGGAGTCGCCCGGTCGAAGAGTGGCCCTGCAGTACCTGAAACAGGCCGGACGGCAGGCCGGCGTCCCGGTACGCCTTCTCCAGTTCGACAGCGGTCAGCGGCGTGAGGCTCGCCGGTTTGAAGATCATCGCGTTGCCGAAGGCGAGCGCGGGTGCGGACTTCCAGCAGGCGATCTGCAGCGGATAGTTCCAGGCGCCGATGCCGGCCGTGAGGCCGATCGGCTCGCGGCGCGTGTAGCCGAAGGCAGACGGGCCGAGATCGATGTGCTCGCCCGCAGCGCTCTGCGCGAGGGCGGCGAAGTACTCCAGGCACTCGGCGCCGGAGATGACGTCGACGACGCGGGTTTCCTGGATGGGCTTGCCCGTGTCGCGGGTCTCGAGTTCGGCGAGCGCATCGTTCCGGGAGCGCAGGATCTCTGCGGCGCGGCGCAGGATGCGGGCGCGCTCGGCGCCCGGCAGCGCGCCCCAGGCGGGCTGGGCCGCGCGCGCGGCCGCGACCGCCGCCTCGACTTCGGTAGGGCCGGCCACGGGCAGCTCGGCGAGTTTTTCGCCGGTCGCGGGATTGAAGGAAACCAGGCGATTTCCGGCCGGTTCCGCGGGACTGTCTAGGGTTGCCACAAATTCCTTGCCTGCAAAGAGTTCCGTTCCAGCAAGCTCAGGACCGTGCCTCAGCCTGCGCGCCGGCGGCGTGCTCGGCCAGCGTACCGGTCTTGTGCCGCTGAACGAACCAGTAGTACGCGAACCCGCCGAGCATGACGGCGCCAACGAACAGGACGCCGCCCCACCTCAGGTACCAGTGGAATGGCTCGGTCGCGTTATAGATGGACTGGCGCGGCCAGATCAGGTTGATGGTCATGAACAAGCCCCAGGCGACGGCGACGGCGTTCACCGGCAGCCCCCAGCGACCGAGCGTGAAGTAGCCAGGCGCTGCGTCGCCGGAGCGCCACTGCCCGCGCAATCGCGCCAACAGCATCGGGATCGTGACGAGCAGGTAGGCTACGTAGATCATGATGACGCCGACGCTCGTGATCACCACGAAGATCTGCGGCTGGCGGATATTCACGACGAGGATCGCAATCGCCAGCACGCCGATCAGGATTGACGGGATGATCGGCGTGCGCGTCTTCGGATGGACGCGTGCAAGGAGCGTGCCGCCGGGCAGGTTGTTGTCGCGCGCCATCGCGAACATCATCCGGATCGCGGCCGTGTGGACAGCCAGGCAGCAGACGGTGATGGCAATCACCACCGCCCACAGGAAGATGTCGCCGACCGTGCGACCGAGCACGTCGAGAACGATGTATTGCAGGCCCCCGACGCCGAGTTCCGGGCTGTTGATGTCCGTGACGGCCATCATCGCGAACAACAGGATTGCGCCGCCGATCAGGAACGATGCGATCAGTGCGCGAAGGATTGCCTTCGGCGCCTTGCGGCGCGGATCGAGGCTCTCCTCGCTCAGCGAGCTGGCGGTGTCGAATCCGTACATCACGTAGGCGGAGGCGAGCGAGGCGGCCAGGAACGCCCCGAGGTAGCCGAGGTCCCAGTCAGCCCCGATGCCGTGCGTATCGGTTATGACGTCCGGACCGCGTGTAATGTTGAGCGCGAACGCAACCACGAGCAGAACGGCGGCGACCAGCTCGATGATGACGCCCGCGCTGTTGATCCGCGCCATCAGCTTGACGCCGATCGCGTTGACGATCGTCGTGAAGACGATCAGCGCTGAGCCGAGGATCACGGCGTTGGCTGCGTAGTCGTACTTGCCGGTGCCGTCGCCGTAGAACTGGAAGAACGCGTCGATCTGCGGCAGCGTGATCTGGTACGCGAGCGCGACCGCCGAGATGGTGACGATCGAAGCGGTGAGCATCATCCAGCCTGCCAGCCAGGCGACGTGCGGCGTGCTGAGCCGCTTGGTCCAGTTGTAGATCGATCCCGCGATCGGGTAGCGCGAGGCGAGTTCGGCGAAGCAGAGCGCGACCATCAGCTGACCGGCAAAGACGAGTGGCCACGACCACCAATAGGCCGGGCCGCCGAACGCGAACCCGAAGTAGAACAGCTGGAAGGTGCCGGTGAGGATCGAAATGTAGCTGATCCCGGCGGCGAACGTGGCGAAGCTGCCGAGCGTACGGTCCAGCTCCTGCTTGTAGCCGAACTTGGCCAGTTCGACAGCGTCTCGTGCGCGTGGATCACCCGTCGCGCCCATGCGAACCCCCGGTTCCCTCGATCCCGTATGCCAATGACAATATTTCAACAGCGAGGTCTAGCCAAGCACTATCTGGCTGCCGACAGTCCATTTGACGGTGGCCCCGGCGATGAATGAGGATGCGGCCTGCAATCGTGGAGCGAACCCCGCATGAACAGGATCCACGCACTCTTGGCCTGCGCAATCGCGCTACTCTCCCTGCCCGTGGGCGCACAGGACTTCGACCTGCAGGGCCATCGCGGCGCGCGCGGCCTCGCCCCCGAGAACACGCTTGCCGGGTTCACGCGGGCGCTCGCGGTCGGCGTGACGACGCTCGAGCTCGACACGGGCGTGACGAAGGACGGCGTCGTGGTCGTCAGCCACGACCGGTTGCTGAATCCCGACCACACCCGCGACGCAAGCGGCAACTTCCTCGCAGTGCCGGGACCGGCGATCGTCGACCTCAGCTATGCCGAACTCGCGGCATATGACGTCGGCCGTATCAACCCGGCGAGCGCGCTGGCCACGGCTTTCCCGGAGCAGCAGCCGGTGGACGGCGAGCGCATCCCGCGCCTTGCCGACGTCTTTGCGCTGGTGGAGAGGAGCGGCAACCGCGAGGTCCGCTTCAACATCGAGACCAAGATCGAACCCGGGCACCCCGAGCAGTCAGTTTCTGCAATCTCCTTCGCGCGCGCGCTCGCCGCCCTCATCCAGGAGTCCGGCATGACTTCACGTGTGACGGTCCAGTCTTTCGACTGGCGGACGCTGCGTTTGCTCAATGCGCTCGCCCCGGAGATCGCGCTGGTCGCGCTGACTGACCAGCAGCCGGGCGAGGACACGATCGAGGTCGGCAAGCCCGGCCCCTCGCCCTGGCTCGGCGAGCTGGACGTCGACGACCACGGCGGCTCGGTCCCGAAGCTGGTGCAGGCGCTCGGCGCGAAGACCTGGTCGCCGCATGCGCGCGATATCACGCCCGCGCTGGTCATCGAGGCGCATTCGCTTGGCCTCAATGTCGTGCCCTGGACGGTCAACGACCCGAAGGACATGGAAGCCGCGATCGCCGCGGGCGTCGACGGCCTGATCACTGACTATCCGGATCGCCTGCGCACCGTGCTGCAGGCCAGGGGCATCGCCGTGCCTGCGCCCACGCCGGCGAGATGATCGGATTCCTGAAGCCGGCACGGTTACATCCCGAACTGCCGGCGGAGCGCATCGACCCGGAATACCGTCGCCTGCGCCGGCGCGTCTATGCCGGCATCTTCGTCGGCTACGCGGGTTACTACCTGGTCCGCAACAACCTCGCGCTCGCGATCCCGGACCTGCTCACCGAGCACCCGGAGTACAGCAAGGCGCAGCTCGGCACGGCGCTGACCGCGCTCTCGATCGCCTACGGGCTGTCGAAGTTCCTGATGGGTTCGGTCTCGGATCGCAGCAACCCGAAGTACTTCATGCCGCTCGGGCTGCTGCTTTCCTGCGCGCTGATGGCGGCCTTCGGCCTCGTCGAGGCGCTATCCGCCTCGATCGTCGCGATCATCGTGGTGATGACCGTGAATGGCTGGGTCCAGGGCATGGGCTGGCCGCCCTGTGGCAAGACCATGGTGCACTGGTTCAGCAAGCACGAGCGCGGGCTCACCGTCTCGACCTGGAACGTCGCGCACAACATCGGCGGCGCGCTGGTCGCGAACTTCGCGCTGCTCGGCGTGGTGCTGTTCAACGACTGGGGCGCGAAGTTCTACTTCAATGCCGCGATCGCCGCGACGATCGCGATCGGCATCTTCTTCCTGCTCGAGGACACGCCGCAGTCGCGTGGCCTGCCGGCGGTGGAAAAATGGCGGAACGACTACCCGGAAGGCTACAGCGAAGCCGACGAGGCGACGCTCGGCTTCCGCGAGATTTTCCTGAAGTACGTGCTGCCCAACAAGTTCCTATGGGCGATCGCAATCGCAAACGCGTTCTGCTACTTCGTCCGCTACGGGGTCGTGAACTGGATCCCGACCTACCTGGAGACCGCGAAAGGATTTTCCTTCCACCAGTCGAGCACGGCCTGGGCCCTGTACGAGTACGCGGCGATCCCCGGCACCATCGCCTGTGGCTGGCTCTCGGACCGCTGGTTCAAGGGCCGGCGCGCGCCGATGACGATGATCTTCATGGCGCTGACGCTGGTCGCGGTCGTCGGCTACTGGATGAACCTGCATGGACCGATCTGGATCGACTACGTCTGGCTGTTTGCCATCGGCTTCCTCATCTACGGGCCGATCATGATGATCGGGCTGCACTCGCTCGATCTCGTGCCCAAGAAGGCGGCCGGCACGGCCGCGGGGCTCACCGGCCTGTTCGGTTACGTATTCGGTTCGGCGATCGCGGGCACCGGCGTCGGCTGGATCGCCGATCGCTGGGACTGGGGCGGCGTGTTTATCACGATGGTGGTCTGCTGCGTGCTGGCGATCTTCTTCATCTCGCTGACGCTCAAGCACCGTGTGACGAGCACGACGCGCGAATAGCGCGCCTCAGGTCGCGAGCGCGCGACGCAGCGCAACCTGCCAGCCGTCGAGCAGCGATTCGCGGCGATCCGGGGTCATCGCGGGACGGAACTCCGCACCGTTCGTCCAGGTGTCGGCAACCGCGGCGAGATCCGGCCATACGCCGGTCGCGAGGCCGGCGAGGAAAGCGGCGCCGAGCGCCGTGGTCTCGACCTCCGCCGGCCGCTCGACGCGCGCGTCCAGCACGTCGGCGAGGAACTGGCAGAACCAGTCGTTGGCGGCCATGCCGCCGTCCACGCGGATCGATGCCGCGCGCGCCGTGCCATCGGCTGCCATCGCGGCGGTAAGGTCGCAGGTCTGGAACGCGACGGATTCGAGCGCCGCGCGCGCGAGATGTGCGCCGGTGGCATCAAGCGTGAGCCCCGAGATCAGGCCGCGCGCCTCCGGACGCCAGTGCGGCGCGCCGAGGCCGACAAAGGCGGGGACGAGATGGACGCCGTGGCTGTCCGGTACCTGACGCGCGAGCGCGCCGGTTTCGGCGGCCTCGCGGATGAGGCCGAGCCCGTCGCGCAGCCATTTGATGGCAGCGCCTGCGACGAAGATCGAACCTTCCATCGCGTAGGTCGTGCGCCCGCCGATGCGATAGGCGGGCGTCGTCAGCAGGCGGTTCTGCGATTCGATCGCCGTCGTCCCGGTATTGAGCAGCAGGAAACAGCCGGTGCCGTAGGTGGATTTCGCCATGCCAGGCTCGAAGCAGGCTTGGCCGACGAGGGCCGCCTGCTGATCGCCGGCGATGCCGGCCACCGGAATCGGCGCGCCGAACAGATCGGCCTCGGTCGTGCCGAACACGCCGCTGCTGTCGCGGACCTCAGGCAGCAGCGCGCGCGGGATGCCGAACAAACGCAGCAGTTCCTCATCCCAGTCGCCGCGATGGATGTCGAGCAGCAGCGTGCGTGAGGCATTGGTAACGTCGGTCGCGTGTACCCGTCCGCCCGTCAGCCGCCATAGCAGGAAGCAGTCCACCGTGCCGAAGGCGAGCTCGCCGCGCTCGGCACGATGCCGCGCGCCCGGTACGTTATCGAGCAGCCAGGCGAGCTTGGTGCCGGAAAAATACGGATCGAGCAGCAGCCCCGTGCACCGGCGCACGAGGGGCTCCGCCCCTTCGGTCTTGAGCCGCGCGCAAGTCCCGGCCGTGCGCCGGTCCTGCCAGACGATGGCGCGGTGGATGGGCCGGCCGGTCGCGCGCTCCCAGACAACCGTCGTCTCGCGTTGGTTGGTGATGCCGATCGCGGCGATCGCGCGGGCACCGAGGTCGGCACGCTCGAGCGCCTCGCGCGCGGTCGCCAGCGTGTCGCGCCAGATGTCTTCCGCGTCGTGCTCCACCCAGCCGTCAGCCGGGTAGTGCTGCGGCAGATCGCGGCGGGCCAGCGCGACGGTACGCCCGAGCTCGTCGAAGACGATGCTGCGGGTCGAGGTTGTGCCCTGATCGATGGCGAGGAGGTGGCGGGGCGCCGGCATGTCCCGCAAACGTACCACGCAGAAAACGTTTCCGCGGAAACGTCATTATGTAAAAACATACCCTATAAGGTACTGATAAGTTAATATAAAAGTCCCTTTAAGGGATGTTATATGCCCAGAAAGCCAGCCATGATTGCCGACCCGGATCTGGCGCGCGCCTTTCGCGCTGCCTTGGAACGAGGTTCGTTCGCGCCAGCCGAGGCGAGCCGCGTCATGCGGGCGCTCGCAGGCCTGTCACAGCGGGAGTTCGCCGATCAACTGGGCCTGAACCTGAAAGTGATCCGCTCGATCGAGTCCGGCCGTGGCAACCCGAACTACGAATCCCTGGCGAGGCTGGCCGCCGCGGCGGACCTGCGCGTCGCCTTCGTCGGACGCTCGGCAGCGGTGGACATCCTGGATCCGGCGCAGCGAATCGAGGATGAACGTCGGCGTCGGCAAGCCGATGCGTACGTGCCTGGAATGCACGAGCGCAATGCGCTGCGCGTCGACGATCTCGCCTTCGAGCTTCCGAAGCTCGGATGACCCGCCCACTGTCGATTGGCGACGTGCGCGCCGTGGTCGGCAGGATTCCCGACCTTGGCGGCATCGTGCTGGTGGGCGGCCAGGCGCTCAACTTCTGGGCCGAGGCGCTCGGCATCGCCGACGAGCGCTCCAACGATACCTACGGCCCGGCTGTCAGCGCCGACATTGATTTTCTGGGGCCGCCCGCAGCAGCGCTCGCTTTCGGCCAAGCCGCCGGTGGCCGGGTAAAGATGCCCGGTTTTGACGATGCGCATAGCCCGAACACGGGGCTCGTGACGCTCGAGATCGAAGGCGCGGAGCATTTCATCGACTTCCTGGGGAGTCTCAAGGGATTTTCGGCGCGCGAGCTCGATCAGCTGCGGCGCGCGGCGGTGCCTGCCGGGTCGATGCAGGAAAAGAGCCCGCCGCTGCTCATCATGCATCCGATGCACTGCCTGCAATCCCAGCTCGAGAATGTCTATGGCGCAGCGCTGAATCGCCGCGGAGAACTCGGCGGCGAGCGCTATGTCGGTCGCGTCCGGCTCGCGGTCGAGGCCTGCCGACGAATCACGGAGCGCTATGTCGCGGCGAGTGATGCCCGATCCGCGCTGAAAGTCGCCGAGAAAGTGCATGCGCTGTCGCTGCTGCCGGCAGCCCTGCGGGCGTGGGTGGAAGACGAAGTCCGGATCGACGATGGGATCTCGCGATCGCCTGCGATGCCTGCCGAGTTCATCGACAAGCGGCTGCCGCAGCTGCAGAGGATCCGCGATCGCCGGCTGGCAGCTTTTCGACGTGCGAGTCGCGCTTCGTCACGCTGAGGTGGCGGCGGGACCCTGCAAGTAAACCTCCAGCCGCCGCCGGTCATCGGCCGTCGCCCGCAACCCCGTCTTCGAATGCAGCCAGTAGACGTCTCGCGCCGAACGCGCCCACTCCTCGCGCACGAGGTAATCCACTTCGAGGCGCGTCATGCCGCCGCCGAAATCCTCGCCGAGCTCGGCCGCCGTCCGCGCCGGCGCCAGCAGTTGCTGGGCACGCGTACCGTAGGCGCGCGCGAGGCGCCGGGACTGGCGCTCCCCGAGAAATGGCCATCGGCGCGCAAGCTCGCGGGAGAAAGCCTCGATGTCGCCACCTGGAATGTCGCCACCGGGCAGCGGTGCGGTCGCGGTCCACGACCCGGGCATAGAGCCGAAAAAGGGCTGGAGTCGCTCGAGCACGAGTTCGGAAAGACGGCGGTAAGTCGTGAGCTTGCCGCCAATCACGGAGATCGCCGGCGCTTGCCCCTCGGCAGCGTCGAGCTCGAGTGCGAACTCGCGTGTCACCGCGGAGGCGCGTGCGGTGCCGTCATCCTGCAGCGCACGGATGCCGGCGAAGCTCCAGACGACATCGGCAGGCGTGATCTGCCGCTCGAAGCCGCGGTTCACGACCTCGCACAGGTACTCCGTTTCGGCCGCATCGATCTCGCAGGGACCGGGCGCGCCGTTCCAGGGGACATCCGTCGTGCCGATTAGCGTGAAGTCGCCCTGGTAGGGAATCACGAACACGAGGCGCCGGTCGGTGTGCTGCAGCGCGTAGGCCTGCGCGCCCTCGTAAAGCTTCGGCACGACGACGTGGCTGCCCTTGACCAGCCGCACGGCCCGCGCGCTGCCCGCAGACTGGCGGCCGGTGATCGCCTCGGCGACCCAGGGGCCCGCGGCGTTGACGAGTGCGCGCGCACGCACAGCCGTCGTCTCGACGGTTGATTCGTCGCGGATCTCGGCGCGCCACTCGCCGCCCTGGCGTGTCGCGTGCATCAGGCGATGCCGGACGCGGACGTCGGCGCCGCGCTCCGCCGCGTCCTTGGCGTTCAGGATCACGAGGCGGCTGTCGTCCACCGTGCAGTCCGAATAGACGAAGCCCGTGCGCAGCCGGTGTTGCAGGGGCTCGCCGAAAGGCGAAGCGTCGAAGCGGACCCGCGTCGAGCCCTCGAGCGTGCTGTCACGCCCGAGCCGGTCGTACAGGAAGAGGCCGAGGCGAACCGCCCAGGCCGGCCGCAACCGGCCGCGGTAGGGCAGCACGAAGCGCTGGCGTTGTACGAGGTGCGGAGCGATGGCGAGCAGGATCTCCCGTTCCGAGAGCGACTCGCGCACCAGTCGAAGCTTCAGGTACTCGAGATAGCGCAGCCCGCCGTGCACCAGCTTGGAGGAGGCGGACGAGGTGTGCGAGGCAAGGCTGTCCTGCTCCACGAGCAGGACCGAGAGGCCGCGGCCGGCGGCGTCGCGGGCGATGCCCGCGCCGTGGATGCCGCCGCCGATGATGAGCAGGTCGTAGGACATTTACCCATCCTGCCGGGCGCGTGATTGAAGAACAACTGAGGTCTCTGCTCGCGCAGGCGTCCGGCAGAACCGTGAACCACGACGGCAAATCCGCCAACAATGACGAACGCGATATCAGCGGTGGACAGGCGCTCGATCAGATGCTTCAGGTTGGTCCCGAACCTCGGCGGCCCGAGTCGTCAGCGCGATTGCCAAGTCGAGCGCTGCCTGATGTTCCAGCACTCGCTCTTCGAGGCTGAGACGCAGGTTTGCCTCGATGAGGCCTGCATCGAAGCCAGCCTCCGATAGTGAAGCAGTCCATGGTTTGGAGTCCGGCATGTAGCCGCGTCAAGCGCCGCGCCTGCGGTCGAACCGCGCCAGCAGCCCGGTCGCGACAGTCGTCAGGAACACGATCCCGACCAGCAGCAGGAACACCGAATCAAGTCCCTGGGTCTTCTTCAGCCAGCCGATTACGGGCTCCTGGACGATCGGCCCGATCGAGCCGAGGCCGTTGATTACGCCCGCCGCGACCGCGGCCTGGCGCCGGGTCCCGGCCTCCATGGCGCTGGGGCCCGCGAGCAGCGAGTCCGGCCCCATTGCCATGAAGCCGATGAGGCCGAGCAGTGCAACGAACAGTACGGGCGAGGTGAGACCGATCATCCACATCGCCGTCACGGCGACCAGGCAGCCGCAGGTCATCCAGAAGATCACCGGCGCGCGACGCGCGCCCGGGATGCGGTCCGACCAGTAACCGGCGACCAGCACTCCGAGGAATCCCACCCAGTCGAAGGCGGTGGAGAAGTACGCCGCGAACGTGGCCGACATCCCGAAGTGCTCGCCGAGGATCAGCGCCGACCAGGAGTCGAGCGCATAGCGCAGAAACTTGAACCCGAAGTAGATAAGGCCCATCGAGACGATGGACACCACGAAAGCGCGCGGTAGCGCGGCGGATTGGCGCGGAGCGCGCCCGCCGGCTGCAGCGGGCGCAAGTTCGGGCTCCGCTTCGTCCGGCAGCGAGAGGCCGGCCGATTCCGGCCGCTCGCGCGCGCGCAGCACGAAGTAGACCGTGAACGCGAGCAGGACGAGGCTCGAACCGTAGAACGACCAGGCGAGGCCGAGCCAGCCGAGCAGGAAGCCGGCGAGTCCCTTGCCGAATACGCCGCCGAACTGGTAGCAGGTGCCCCAGACCGCAAACAGCGTCCCGCGCTCCGTCTTGCGGGTCCAGTTCGCGAACAGCGCGACGTTGTGAGGCCAGCCGGTCGCCTGCGCGAAGCCGAAGATGCCCATGGTCACGCAGATCCACAGGAAGGCGCGCGCGGATTCGGCGTCGACCAGGAAGCCGATCGCGAAGTTGGAGGCGGCCGCGACGCACATGCCGACGGCGAGGATGCGGCGGCTCTCGAAGCGCCGGCCGAGCCCGGCCGCGAGAAACTGGCCGAGCATGTAGGTGACCAGATAGATCGTCCACGGCCAGGCGATCTGCAGGTCGTCGAGGCCGAAGTGCTCCTTCAGCGGCAGCTTGACGACGGCGTAAACCTTGCGCACGACATAAAAGCCGAAATACGACAGCCAGGTCGCGACGAAGAGCTGGATCCGGTAGCGGCGGAAAAGCTCGGGGTTGTCCGCGTTCACGCGTATGCCTGGCCTTCTAAGTCGAGGCTGCCGTCCGCGAGCCGCGCCCAGAAGTGCGGCGGCAGGCTCAGGTAGTCGCGCGTGGAGGCCGTTGCGAGCGCGGCATTGCCGGCGATGTCCGCCGCGCAGCAGGTGATGAACATCGAGCGCATGCCGGCGGCACGCGCGGCAAGCAGGCCCGCCTGGCTATCCTCGAAAACGAGGCAGTCGGCGGGCGCGACGCCGAGCGCGCGCGCGCCCTGCAGGTAGCCGTCGGGATCTGGCTTGGAGGCGCGCACATCGTCGCCGCCGATGCGCGCGGAGAGGTCAATGCAGTCGTCGACGCCGAGCCTGGCGAGAAATCGGTCGATCACGGCACGCGGGCTGGAGGAGACGACGCCGAGCTTCAGGCTGCGCGCGGCCTCACGCAGGGATTCCGGCGCGCCGGGGATGGGCGTGACGTCGGATGCGATCACGGACCAGTACAGGAGCAGTTCGTCGGCGAGCGCCTGCGCACCCGCCGCGATACCGGCGCGCTCGCGCATGACGTCGGCGATGTGGCCCCAGGTGCGGCCGCGCGTCTCCGTATGCGGGAGCGCGAAGCCCGCGACGCCGTGGCGCTCGCCGATGACGTGGATGGCCGTGTCCGTGTGTACCTCGCTGTCGACCAGTGTGCCGTCGAGGTCGAACAGCGCGGCGCGCACGGGCGCGTGACTCACGGTCGCACGACGAGGTCGGCGAGCGGCAGGCTCCAGGACAGGCGCTTGCGCCCGGTCGCGTCGGTGATGCCGAGCGCGAGCGTCGTCGCCGCGCCCTGCCAGTCGATGTCGATCCAGCCGAAGTTGGCGTCGGCGATTACCTCGCTCGCGCGGTTCGAGTTGGGGGTGGGCACCCGCCACTCCTCGGTGAGGCCGCCGGCGGTGATGTCCCACAGCGGGTAGGGGACGTTGACGTCGAGTTTCGACAACTCCGCGTAGTGGATGTCGCCCGACAGGAACAGCAGGCCGTTGGCGCGCTTGCGGCGGATCACGTCGAACAGCCGGTCCTGGTCGCGCGCGAAGTTGGCCCAGGCCTCCCAGCCCGTGGCGTCGGCGAGCACCTGCACGCTGGAGCCGAAGATCCGCACTTCCGCCGGTACCTCGAACTGCCGCTCGAGCCACTGCCATTGCCGCTCGCCGAGCATGGTGGCGTCGTGGTCGGGATTGCGGATGTACGGCCCTGGCAGCGGCAGTCCCGCGGCCACGCGCGCCTGGCCCCAGGCCTCGTACTCGGCTCCCTCGAGCGCCATCGGCGTCATCGCCGTGCGGTTGTAGCGCAGGTCCGGCAGGATCACCTGCACGCGCTCGCCGGGCGGGCCGAAGACATACGAGGCGTACACGCCATCGCGGTCGCGGCGCGGCGAACCTGCGGGCTCGGCCCAGAAATCGAGGAAGATCCGCCGCGACTCGTCTTTCATCGGGAAGTCGCCGCCGGCGTCGTTCTCGCCGAAGTCGTGGTCGTCCCACATGGCGACCAGGGGCGTTGACTCGCGCAGGCGCATGAATCCCGGCTGCGCGGCGAGCTTCGCGTACTTGCGGCGCATGACCCGCATGTCGCGCGTGTCGGCGTAGATGTTGTCGCCGAGGAAGATGAAGAGATCGTTCTGCCGCGCGAGCACCGGATCCCAGACCGGCTGCGGCTTGTCCTGGTCGGCGCAGCAGCCGAAGGCGATGCGGGACAGCCGGCGGCCGAGGGCAGGGTGCGGGTCAGAGACGCTGGCGGCCGACTCGGCCCCGCGCGCGGGCGACGGAAGGCCCGCGAGCCCCGCGATCGCCACGCCGCCCGCCAGCGCAAGCGAATCGCGCAGCAGCTGCCGGCGGGCCGGGTCGTGATCCTGCGGTGGCTTGTTGCCCATGAACTGCAGTGCCTCGTTACTCGTAGGTCCGGCCGCGGTGCCGCAGCCAGCCGGGCTCATGTTCACCTTGCGGGTCGTGGTGGGTCCAGTGGAGAACACCGCCGCGGTCGTTCCACTCGTACACGCCGTTGAAGTCGACCGTGTCGCCGACCGCGAGCGAATCAATGCGCGGCGCGAGGTCGATGTTGTGCGCGACGAGCAGGGTCTGGCCCGAATCGAGGCGCAGGATGAAACGCTGGTGCCGGCTGCCGTCGTGGTCGTCGTCGAGCAGGCGCGAGACTGTGCCTTGGCCGGACAATTGCACGCCGCTCGCCTGGTTCGCGTAGGCCTCGGAGACCGCGTCGGTACCCTGCGGGGCGCGCTGCGCGTATTCCGCCGGGGGCGTTGGCGGCGGGCGGTTGGAGTACCAGACGACCGCCAGGATGGCGACGAGCAACAGAAGTTTCTTCAAGCGTCAGCCTCCTGGTCAGGCGGCCGGGGCGGCGGCAGCGGCTGCCAGTAGCCGGTGACGAGCGCGATGCCGGCGAGGATCACGCCCGTGCCCGCGATATGCACCCAGGTGAGTGTCTCGCCGAGCAGCAGCCAGCCGGCGACCGCCGCCACCGCCGGGCAGACGTAACCATAGGAGCCGACGATGATCGGCGTCGTGTGCAAGGTGAGCCAGGCGTAGGCCGCATAGGCGAGGCAGGAACTCGCGAGCGTGAGCCACAGGAAAGCGGCGATTGCGCGCGGCGTCCAGTCGAGCGCGAACGACTCGCCGGCGATGGGTGCGATGGCGAGCAACTCAAGGCCGCCCGCAAGCATCTGCAGGGCCACGAACATCAGTGGCGGGTTCAGGGCGCCGGCATTGCGGTGATAGATCGTGCCGAGCGACCAGGCGAGGCACCCGAGCAGGATCAGGAGTTGCCAGCCGAAGCCGGCGGCCTGGAATCCGCCCTTCGGCGCGAGGATCAGGAGTACGCCAGCGAGGCCGACGAGCAACCCCGCCTGCTGCGCGGCCGAGAGTGGTTTGCGCCGCGGACCGAAGGTGCCGAGCCAGGCGATCCACAGTGCGGGAGTCGCGTTCAGGAAGGCGGCGGTGTTCGACTGCACGTACTGCATCGCGATCACGTGGCAGGCGTTGCTGAACAGCACGGCGAGCGCAGCCATGATCAGGATATGCCGGAGTTCCCTGCGCGCCAGGTTCGGCCGCCCGTAGCGGAAGCAGGAGAACGCGGTCAGCAGGATGCCGGCGAGGGTGAAGCGCAGGCCCGCGGCGAAGAGCGGTGGCTCGTCAGTGACCATCACCTTGGTCGCGATGAAGCTGGTGCCCCAGACGAAGTAGATGATCGCGAGGGCCACGGCGACGCGCGTGCGCAGTGAACGGTCTTCGTACGTAATCCCACGATCTTGCATTCTGAGCGCCTGCCGCTCAGTCGCCGAGGTATCTGCGCAAGGGCATCATGAAGGGGTGCGTCCCCTTTATCCTTTATCTCTACCGCGGCGCCTGCCTCGTGGCGACGGTGTGCATCCACCAGGCGAAGAGGGCGAGCCCGGCGAGGCCGGCCCACTGGCCGGGCCGCAGGGCATCCGCGACCGCGAGCACGTCGGCGTCGCCGCTCGCGACGATCGGGATCGCGATCAGCACGCCGATGATCGCCTCGCCCGCAATCAGGCCGGCGGCGAACAACAGCCCCGTCTGCTTGAGCATCTCGGGATCGCCGCCCGGGTTCCGCCTGCGGTGCCAGCGCGTCGCGAGCTCGGCGATCAGGCCGCCGAGGAAGATCGGCGTCGAGAGCTCCAGCGGCAGGTAGATGCCGACCGCGACCGCGAGCACCGGCGCGCGCCAGCTCTTGCCGCTGCGCTTCAGGTACTCGTCGAGCGTGATCACGAGAGCGCCCACGACGGCGCCGATCGCGACCATGTTCCAGGGCAGGCCCGCGCCGAAGATGCCGCTCGCGACGGAGGCCATCAGCATCGCCTGCGGGGCTGCGAGCGCGTTGACGCCCTCGCGCGCCGGCGTGCCGATGCCATAGGCGTCAAGCAGCAGGTTGAGCACTGGCGCCATGATCGCGGCGGATGCGATCGCGCCGATGCCGAGCATCACCTGTTGGCGCCAGGGCGTCGCGCCGACCAGCTGGCCGGCCTTCAGGTCCTGCAGGTTGTCGCCGGCGACTGCCGCGGCGCAGCAGGTGACCGCGCCGATCATGATGGCGGCGACCGGCCCGACCGTGGACCCGTGGCCCATGAGCGCGAGCAGGATCAGCGAGGCGAACAGGATCGTAGAAATCGTGATGCCCGAGACCGGGTTGTTGGAGGAACCGACGAGACCGGCCATGTAGCCGCTCACCGAGGAGAACACGAAACCGGCGACCACCATTATCACCGCCATCGTGAACGCGATGCCGAGGCTGCCGACCACCGCGTAATAGAGTGCGAACAGCGGCAGCACGAACAGCACGATGCCGGCGAGGATCGCCTTCATCGGCAGGTCGCGTTCGGTGTGCGGCACGTCGCCCGCCCCGGCCTTGGCCATCGACAATCCCGTGCGCACGCCCGAGAAAAGCGACTTGCGCAGCGACCACAGCGACCAGAGGCCGCCGATCAGCATCGCGCCGACGCCGATGAAACGGATCTGTTTGCTCCAGAGCAGACCGGCGGCGTCCTCGGCGGAGAGCCCGGCAAGCTGCTGCGCCAGTGCCGGGTTCTGGTCAATCAGGAAGGTGTTGTAGAAGGGGATGAACACCCACCAGGACAGCGCGCCGCCGGAGAGCATCAGGCAGCCGATGTTGAAGCCGACGATGAAGCCGACGCCGAGCAGCGCCGGCGACAGGTTGATGCCGAAGAAGCCGATGCCGCGCTCGCCGAAGAAGCGCGCGACGACGAAGGATTCCGGTGACAGGCGAAGGCCGGAGAGCGCGAGCTTGAAGGACGCGCCGGCCGCCGCAGCAAGCGCCAGCGCCTTCAGGCCGCGGCCCGGGTTCTCGCCAACCTTCAGTACCTCGGCGGTGGCGACCCCCTCGGGGAACTGCAGCTTCTGGTCGATGATCAGCGTGCGCCGCAGCGGCACCGAGAACAGCACGCCGAGCAGGCCGCCGAGGCCGGCGATGGCGAGCACCCAGCCGTATTCGAAGCGCGTCCAGTGGCCCATGATCACGAGCGCAGGGATCGTGAAGATCGTGCCCGCGGCGATCGAAGAGGCCGCCGATGCGCCGGTAGCGACGATGTTGTTCTCGAGGATGCTGGAGCGGCCAAGCAGGCGCAGCACGCCCATCGACACCACCGCCGCCGGGATCGCCGTCGCGACGGTGAGTCCCGCGAACAGGCCGAGGTAGGCGTTCGCTGCCGCGAGCAGCACGGCGAGGAACAGCGACAGGATGATGGCGCGTACGGTCAGCTGCGCCGGGTCGTGCGGGCTCATGGGAATCCCCCTGCGATTACTTCGTCGTCTTCTCCGCACCGTGCATCCAGCCGACGACGCGTCCCGAGATGGCCCACAGCATGAAGCTGAAGAGGAGCAGCACGACGGCAAGCCCGCCGAACACGCCGAGCAGGCCGGCGTGCTCGGGCCGCACGTCGAAATCGCCCGCGAGGCTCACCATCCACGGGTACTGGCCCATGTTCTCGGTGAACGCGCCGATGTAGCCGGCAAGCGTGTTGCCGAACAGGTTCACGAGGAACCAGACGCCCATCATCAGCGAGCCGAGCCGCAGCGGCGCGAGCTTGGTGATCATCGAGAGGCCCACCGGGCTGATGCACAGCTCGCCGGTGGTGTGGAAGAAGTAGGCGAGCACGAGCCAGATCATGCTCGACTTGATGTCCCCGGAGCGCTGCATCTCGAACACGGCGATGACGAGGCAGATGAACCCGAGCGCGACCTGCGCGAGGCCGAGATACATCTTCACCGGCGTCGAGGGGTTCTTGCCCTTCGCGCCGAGCTTGCTCCATAGCATCGAGAACGGGATGCCGAGCAGCACGATGAACAGCGGGTTCAGCGACTGGAACCAGCCGGTCGGCACCAGGAAGGAGCCGACCTCGCGCCGCGTGTATTTGTCGGCGAACAGGTTCATGAGCCCGCCGGCCTGCTCGAAGGTGGCCCAGAAAATCACCACGAAGGTGAAGATCACGAAGATCACGCGCAGGCGGTCGCGCTCGACCTGGGTGAGCGGCTGCTTGATGCCACCCGACAACCTCAGTGAGCGCTTCGCCGCCGGCTCGCGGCCGACGTCGCCGATGTAGCGTTGCGCGAAGGCGAGCTGGATGACCACCGAGAGCAGCATGCCGATGCCCGCGGCGAAGAAGCCCGCACGCCAGCCGTAGGCCGGGTCCTCGCCGAGCGTGGAGCAGACCAGCGGCGCGAGGAAGGCGCCCACGTTGATGCCCATGTAGAAGATGACGAAGGCGCCGTCACGGCGCGAATCGCCCTGCGCGTAGAGGTCACCCACCATCGTCGAGATGTTCGGCTTGAAGAAGCCGTTGCCGACGCACATGAGCACGAGGCCGAGGTAGAAGCTGGTCGGCGTTGCGGGAAAGGCGATGCCGAGCAGCGGCAGGGAAAAGGCACCCGAGATGCCCAGGGTGTCGAGCGGCGCCGCGAGCATGAATTGCCCGGTGGCCATCACGAGGCCTCCGAGGATCACCGCCTTGCGCTGGCCAAGCCAGTTGTCGGCGATCCAGCCGCCGAAGATCGCCGTGCCGTAGACGAGCCCCAGGTACCAGCCGTAGAGCTTCAGCGCCTGCGCGTCCGCCCAGCCGAGGCCGGGATTGGCGGCATGCGTCGCCGCCGCGGCGTACAGCACCAGCAGCGCGCGCATGCCATAGAAGCTGAAGCGCTCCCACATCTCCGTGGCGAACAGGAGATAGAGGCCCTTCGGGTGGCCGAGAAAAGTGCCCTGCGGGATGTTCAGGTCCTGGCTCATGCGTACCGCACCCTGGCTGGAGTCGGGCGAGTGTCCGCCATGTTGCGGCGCAACATCAAGCGGGATCGTGCTCCGCGTCGGGTGCCTTTGCGCGCACCAGCACGCGCGAGAGGAGCACGCCGCCCTCGTAGAGCGCGTACATCGGCAGCGCCATCAGTGTCTGCGACAGCGGATCGGGCGGCGTCAGGAACGCCGCGATGATGAAGATCCCGAGCAGCACGTAGCCGCGGTTATTCGTGAGCGTCTCGCGCTTCACGAGTCCGGTTCGGACCAGCAGCACGGTCGCGACCGGAATCTCGAACGCGAGCCCGAAGGCGAAGAACAGCAGCACCGCGAAATCCAGGTACTGCGTGATGTCCGTCATCATCTCGACGCCTTCGGGCGTCGTCATGACGAAGAAGTTGAAGATGACGGGGAACACCACGAAGTAGGCGAAGGCAGCGCCGCCGTAGAAGAGGATCACGCTGGAGACGAACAACGGCAGCGCGAAGCGCCGCTCGTGTCGGTAGAGACCCGGCGCGATGAAGGCCCAGACCTGGTAGAGGATCACCGGCATCGCGAAAAACACCGCCGCGAGGAGTGCGAGCTTGAACGGCGTCATGAACGGCGCGACGACCGAGGTCGCGATCAGCTGTGCACCCTCCGGGAGCTGCGCCCGCAGCGGCTCCGAGAGCCAGGTGAAAATGTCGTTTGCGAAGAACATGCAGGGCAGCGCGATCACGAACACCGCGATCAGCGCGCGCAGCAGTCGGTCGCGCAGCTCCAGCAGGTGGGAGAGCAGCGTGCTCTCGGAGAGTTTCTCGTCGCCCGCGTCGCTCATGACGGACGGGGCGGGTCTTCGGGATCGGCGGCGGTCGCCGCAGCAGGTTCAGCAGGTGCCGCGGTCGGCGCGGGCTTCGGGGTGCCCTTGGCCGGCGTACCGGGCGGGCGGCGCACGCCGGGGCCGAAGTCGTCCTTGCCGATGATCTCGACTTCCTCGTCGAGCTGCTGGCGCAATTGCCTGGCCATCGAGCGGGCACGCCCGGCCCAGCGGCCGATCTGGTTCGCGAGCTTGGGAAGCTTCTCCGGACCCAGCACCAACAGCGCGATGCCGAGGATCAGGATGATCTCGGTGAAGCCGACCTCGAACATCGGCCCTTACGCTTGCTTCGACGAGTCGGCGCTGTCGCGGTCACCCTTGCCGGCACTGAAGTCCGAGTCCGGTCGGCCGTCCTGGGCGAGCTTCTTGCCGGATTCTTCTTCGTCGCCGTCGTTCATGGACTTCTTGAAGCCCTTGACCGCGGCGCCGAGGTCGGAGCCGATGTTGCGCAGCTTCTTCGCGCCGAAGATGAGCAGCGCGATCGCGAGGATGATCAGCAGTTCGCGAAAACCGATTCCCATGTCGATGACTCCGACCCGCCCATCGGGGCGTGAAGAGTCATGATACGCCAATCACTCCGCAGCATCGTGAGGCGGTACCCGGATCCAGAATGTCACCGGACCGTCGTTGATGAGCGACACCCGCATTTGGGCGCCGAATCGGCCGGATTGCGCGCCCGGAAGGCGCTTTTCGGCGCGCTTTGCCATATATCCGAACAGCCGCTCGGCTTCGGTGGGCTCCTCTGCCCGGCTGAACCCGGGGCGCAGGCCCTTGGTCGTGTCGGCCGCGAGCGTGAACTGCGGGACGAGCAGCAGGCCGCCGCCGGAGTCCGTCAGCGACAGGTTCATCCGGCCCGCCGCGTCGGCGAACACGCGGTAGCTCGCGAGCCGCTCGAGCAGCCGGTCTGCGACCGCCTCGTCGTCGCCGCGCTCGACGCCGACGAGTACGAGGAGGCCACGGCCGATGCGGGCGATCTCAACGCCGTCGACCTCGACCGATGCGCCGTCGACCCGCTGCAGGAGTCCGATCACGCGCGGCGGCCTTCAGTCCCGGTCCAGGTGAAACCGGTGCAGCACGCGGTGGACCACGGGCCCGAGGATGAGCGCGGCGGCCGCGTGAGCGGCTGGCGCCTCGACTCGTGCATCGTCAGCCGATTCCGACCGACATCACCAGGTCGCGCTGCCGTTCCTGACCCAGCATGAAAGACTGCGTGCCCACGATCCCGAAGCCGAACTTCCTGTAGAACGTCGTCGCTTTGGGATTGTGCTCCCAGACGCCGAGCCAGAGCACATCGCAGCCGGCGCGGGCAGCGTCGGCGAGAGCCTGTTTCATGAGCGACTGCGCGACACCGCGCCCGTGCCACTCGGCCGTCACGTAGATGCGGCTGAGCTCCGCGGGTTTTCGTGCCGTGACCGCGGGCGAAGGTCGCGCGAGGCGCAGCTGCGAGAAACCGACCAGGCTGCCCGCCTCGTCGGCAAGCGTCGTCACGAAGCCCCGCTCGCCGATTTCGCGCAGCTGGATGTCGGTACCGAAGCACTTTGCGCAGTGCAGGTCGATATTCTCGGGCGAATTGCGCGCGCCGAAGGCGTCCCGGAACGTGCGCTCCGCGAGGATCGCCAGCGACGGCGCGTCTCCCGGGAGCGCGAGTCTTATTGCCGGCATCAGGTACCCCGCGCCTTGCGCAGGCGCTTAAGGAACACTTCCATCTCCTTTGCGGCCTGGATGTCGCCGGCCTCGCGGGCGGCGGCGATGCCGCGTTCGTACACGTCTGCCGCGCGCTCGTCGCTTCCCGCACGCGAGTGCGCCTCGCCGAGCGCCTTCCACGCCGCCGAGTAACGCGGGTTCTGGTCCACCGCCTGGCGCAGGTGGTCGATCGCCGTCACCAGCTCACCGGACTTGAGGCATTCCTGGCCGAGCGAGAATCGCAGGAGCGGCGAATCCTGGCCGCGTTCCAGCATCAGTTCGAGGTTGCGGCGGAGCGACATCAGCGCTGCCAGAACGCAGGGGTCAGTAGCAGCAGAATCGTGAAGATCTCGACGCGCCCGGCAATCATTGCGATCGCGCTGATCCACTTCGCCCCGTCCGGTATGTCGCGGAAAGTCACCGCGACCTCGCCCAGGCCGGGCCCAACGTTGTTCATCGCCGAGGCAATCGCGGACCAGGCCGTCACCTGGTCGAGGCCAAGCATCATCATCAGGAGCATCAACACCGCGAAGACCACGAGGTACATCGCGAAGAAGCCGGCGACGCCGATGATGACGCGCTCGGGGACCGCACGGCCAGCGAGTTTCACCGGGATCTCGGCGCTGGGGTGTACCAGCCGCTTCAGTTCGGCGACGCCTTGGCGGAAGACGAGAAGCCAGCGGATCACCTTCATGCCGCCGGTCGTGGAGCCGGCGCAGCCGCCGATGAAAGTCAACAGCATCAGCAGCGCAGGCATTGCACCGGGCCAATGGGCGAATCCCGTCGTGGTGTAGCCGGTGCCCGTGTGGACAGAGACGACGTGGAACGCGGTGTGGCGCAGCGATACGATCAGTGCAGGAAACTCGCCCGCCAGCCACAGGTACGCGGACGAGAAGGCGATGATCGCGGCAATCAGCCAGAAGTAGGCCAGGAACTCGGTGTCGCGCGCGTACAGCCGAAGGTCCTGCCGGCGCATGACGGAAAAGTGCAGCGCGAAACTTACGCCGCCGGCGAACATGAATACGGTTGCGACGACGTCTATCCAGACGCTCCCGAAATGCCCGAGGCTCGCGTCGTAGGGCGAGTAGCCGCCCGTCGATATCGTGCTGAAGGCGTGGCCGATTGCGTCGAAGGCATCCATCCCGGCAAGCCAGTAGCCGCCCGCGCAAAGCACCGTCAGCAGTACGTAAACGGCCCACAGCGCGCGGGCGCTCTGCGTGATGCGTGGGGTGAGGCGCTGGTCCTTGATCGGGCCGGGGGTGTCAGCCTTGACCAGCGACATGCCGCCGATCCCCAGCATGGGCATCAGCGCCACGGCGAGGATGATGATGCTCATGCCCCCAAGCCACTGGATCTGCTGGCGATAGTAGAGGACGGATTTCGGCAGCCCGTCGAGCCCGACGATGACAGTCGCGCCGGTTGTCGTGAATCCCGACACTGCCTCGAACACAGCGTCGGTCAGGGACAGGTCCGGAACGTCGCCGATCAAAAGCGGCGTGGCGCCCGCCAGGCCGAGAAAAATCCAGAACACGGCGATCACCAGGAAACCGTCACGCAGCCGCAGGTCGGCGCGCGCGCTGCGAACGGGCAGCCAGAGCAGGGCGCCGATGGCCGCCACGATCACGAACGCGACCAGGAACGGCTGCCAGTTGCCGTCCCCGTAGCCGAGCGCCACACCGGCCGGCGGCAGCATGGTCAGGCTGAACATCATCAGCATCAGCCCGAGGATGCGCTGGACCGCGCCCAGATTCATGCGGGTGTGCCGGCCTGGAACAGCCGGCCGACATCCTCCACGTGGCGACGGTCGGTCAGGAACAGGATCACGTGGTCCTCTGCCTCGATGACCGTGTCATGGTGCGCCATGATTACTTCGCTGCCACGCACTATGGCGCCGATGGCCGTGCCTTCCGGCAAGTTGATCTGCTCGATGCGCTTGCCCGCGACTGGCGAGCGGCGACCGTCGGCATGCACGATCGCTTCCATAGCCTCGGCGGCGCCGCGCCGCAGCGAATGCACGCGTACGACGTCGCCGCGCCGGACATGCTCCAGAATGGCGCCGATCGTCACGGATTGCGGCGAGATCGCGATGTCGATCGGCCCGCGCTCCATCAGCTCCGCGTACGACGGCTTGTTGATCAGTGCCATCACCCGCCTTGCGCCGAGCTTCTTCGCGAGCATCGCCGAGAGGATGTTGGCTTCCTCGGCATTGGTGACGGCCACGAACGCGTCGGCATCGTCGATGTTCTCCTCGAGCAGCAGCTCCTCGTCGGCCGCGTTGCCGGTCAGCACGAGCGTGTTGCGCAGCCGCTCGGCCGCGCGCCGCGCCGTCTCGGGGTTGCGCTCGATGAGCTTGACCTGCAGGCGGTCCTCGAGCGCCTGCGCGAGGCGCAGCCCGATGTTTCCGGCGCCGGCGATCACGACGCGCCGGACGCTCGCCTCCTCGGTCGAGAATTCCTTCATGACGAGGCGCATGTCCTCGCGCGCGGCGACGAAGAAGACCTCGTCGTGCTCCTCGATCGTGGTGTCGCCCTCGGGCAGGATGCTGCGGCCGCCGCGGTAGATCGCGGCGACGCGCACCTCGGTGTTCGGGATGTGCGAGCGCAGCGCCAGGAGCTGGTGGCCGACGAGCTTGCCGCCCTTCAGCGCGCGCATGCCGACCAGCAGCACGCGTCCCTCAGCGAACTCGAGCACCTGCAGCGCGCCGGGGTAGCGGATCAGGCGCTCAACGTACTCGGTGACCAGCTGTTCCGGGCTGATCGCGAGGTCGACGGGTATCGAGTGCTCGCCGAACAGCTCCGGGCGCCCGTAGTAGTCGCCGGAGCGGATGCGGGCGATCTTGGTCGGCGTGCGGAACAGCGTCCAGGCGATCTGGCAGGCGATCATGTTGACTTCGTCGCTCGAGGTAAGCGCGACGAGGAGGTCCGCGCCCTTGCTGCCGGCGGCGAGCAGCGTCGAGGGGTGCGCGGCGTTGCCGGAGACGGTGCGGATGTCGAGCCGGTCCTGCAGGTCGCGCAGGACCTCGTCGCGGGTGTCGACGACGGTGACGTCGTTCGCCTGCTCACCCGCGAGCTGTTGCGCAGCGGTGCTCCCGACCTGGCCTGCTCCCAGAATGATGATCTTCACGCGTTCTCCCCGGTCGCGGGCTGGATTCTAGCGCACGGGACGTCTGCCGGCCTGCGCGGGATCCGGCGGGCCGTGTTTCGCGCGATCGACTGGCCGGGTCCCCTCGCTCGTTCCGCCGGAACTTTAGTCACTTCGCTCGGGGACCCGGCCAGCCGATTGCGCGTGAATCGCCGGCAGCAACAATCGCGCGGCGCGAAAGCGACGGAAGCCGATCTCGCGAGCGGCGCGGGGCGGCCGGGACCCGGCGAGTGAGTAACTAAAGTTCCGGCGGAACGAGCGAGCCGGAGTCCCGGCCGCCCTGCTCACGTTCACGAGATCGGTTCAAGACGTGCGAGCGAGTACATGAGTATTTTCCGGCCGACGCTCTCGAAATTGACGTGCACCTGCCGGCTCTCGCCCTGGCCCTCGAAGCGCAGGATCGTGCCCTCGCCGAACTTCGCGTGCCGCACCCGCGCGCCGAGGCGCATCGGCAGGTCCTCGCCCGGCACGGGCACCGCGCGCGAGCGTCGCCGTGCCGCGTCATCGGATGCCGGCGTCGAGAAGGCGACACGCTCGGAGGCGTACAGGGGCCGGCTGACCGAGATGCGTGGCCGGACGTCCTCAAGTGCTTCCGGCGGCAGTTCCGAGAGGAAACGCGAGCGGTCGCGGTAGGCGGTGCGCCCGAAGATGCGCCGGCTCTCGGCATGCGTGAGGTAGAGCCGTTGCATCGCGCGGGTGAGGCCCACGTAGCAGAGCCTGCGCTCCTCCGGCAGCCGGTCTGCGTCGTAGGCCGAACGCTCGGAGGGAAACAGTCCCTCTTCGAGGCCGACGACGAACACGGTCGGGAACTCGAGGCCCTTGGCGGCGTGCAGGGTCATGAGCTGGACGCAGTCGAGGCCGGTCGCGGCCTGGGTCTCGCCGGATTCGAGCGTCGCGTGCGCGAGGAAGGAGCCGAGCGGCGATAGTCCCTCGTCGTTCTCGGGTGCGAAGGCCTCGGCAGCATTGACGAGCTCGTCGAGGTTCTCGACGCGCGCCTCGCCCTTGTTGTCCTTCTCCTTCGCGTGGTGGTCGCGCAGCCCAGAGTGCTCGATGACGTGCTTCACCTGCTCGTGCAGCGGGAGCTCGGCGATCTCGACCGCGAGCCGGTCGATCAGCGCGAAGAAGCCGCGGAGCGCGCCGGCCGCGCGCGCAGGTAGTGAAACTGCAAGCTCGTGGCCGGCACACCAGAGGCTGCGGTTGTGGTCGCGTGCGTCGTTGCGCAGCAGCTCGAGTGTCGCGCCGCCTATGCCGCGCGTTGGCAGGTTGACGACCCGCTCGAAGGCAATGTCGTCATCCCGTGATTGGGTCAGGCGCAGGTAAGCGAAAGCATCCTTGATCTCGGCGCGCTCGAAGAACCGGAGGCCCCCGTACACGCGATACGGGATACGCGCCGCCATGAGCGACTCCTCGAAGGCGCGCGACTGGGCGTTGCTCCGGTACAGGACCGCGGCGGCGGCGAGCGGCAGGCCGCGGCGCTGGTGGTCCCGGATGCGGTCGATGACGAAGTCCGCCTCGTCGCGTTCGTTGAACGCGGCATAGACGCGGATCGGCTCGCCGCCCTTGGCCGCGGTCCACAGTTCCTTGCCCATGCGGTCCGTGTTCTTCGCGATCACCGCGTTCGCGGCGGCGAGGATCACGGCCGTGGAGCGGTAGTTCTGCTCGAGCTTGTAGACGGTCGCGCTGAACTCGCGGCGGAAGTGCTGCATGTTTTCGACCTTGGCGCCTCGCCACCGGTACACCGACTGATCATCGTCGCCGACGACGAACGGCGCCCCGGTCTTGCCGACCAGCTGGCGGAGCCAGTCGTACTGGATGCCGTTCGTGTCCTGGAATTCGTCGACGAGGACGTGGCGGAAGCGCTCGCGGTAGTAATCGCCGAGCTCCGGCACGTCGCGCAGCAGTTCGAAGCTCCGCAGCAGCAGTTCGGCGAAATCCACGACGCCGGCGGTCGTGCAGCGCTCTTCGTAGAGCTTGTACAGGTGGATCAGCTGCTTGCGCGTCGGGTCGTTGCGGTCGGAGAGGTTCTTCGAGCGGCGGCCCTCGTCCTTGCTGGAGTTGATGAAGTTCTGCACCTCGCGAGTGACCCAGCGCTGCTCGTCGAGCCGCTGGTCGCGGATGATCTTGCGCACCAGGCGCTCCTGGTCATCCTGGTCGAGGATCTGGAACGACTGCGTAAGGCGCGCCTCGCGCCAGTGGCGGCGCAGCATGCGGTGCGACAGGCCGTGGAAGGTCCCGATCCAGAGTGCGTCGGCGGGCACGTTGAGCAGCGACTCGATTCGCCCGCGCATCTCGGCGGCGGCTTTGTTCGTGAAGGTGACCGCCATCAGCCCGTGCGGGGAAACGCCGTTCTCGAGGATCAGCCAGGCCGCACGATGTGTCAGCACGCGCGTCTTGCCGCTGCCGGCGCCCGCGAGCACCAGCACCGGACCGAGCGGCGCGGTGACGGCGGCGCGCTGTTCCTCGTTCAGCGACTGGAGGAGGTCATGGGACGTCATGGGAGGGCGGATTCTACAGAAATCGGGGAACGACCCCGTTTCAGGGGCGTTGTTCGCGCGCGAATTCGAGCAGGGCGAGCACGAGCGCGATGACGACCGGGCCGACGAACAGGCCGATCAGGCCGAAGGCGGCGAGCCCGCCGAGCACGCCGATGAACACGGCGACAGTCGGGAGCGGTGAGCGGCCGGAAATCAGGAACGGCTTCAGGAAGTTGTCGACGCTGCTGACGAGGACACCGACGGCGAGGATCCCTGCGGCCTGCCCCAAGTGGCCCTGGATGAGCAGCGTCACGAGCGCGGGGACCCAGACCAGCGCCGTGCCGCCAAACGGCACGACCGACAGCACCGCCGCCAGCACGCCGAACACCACCGGCGCCGGCATGCCGACGAGCGCGAAGCCGATGCCGAGCAGGAAGCCCTGCACGACTGACGTGAGCACCGTCCCGCGGACGACCGCCCGTGTGACGGAGGCGAGCCGCTCTGCCAGCGTCTCGCGCCGGTCCGCCGGGAGCGGCACGAGCGTAGAGCCGATCCGCCCGATCGCGCGCCCGTCGCGGATGATGAAGAACAGGATGAACAGCATCACGGTGAAGGCCAGCACGGTGCCGACGGCGCCCAGGAAGGCGATCCCGCCATAGCCGGCGAGTTCCTGGAACAGCTTCTTGCTGCCCTCGACCAGCCAGGTCTGCACGTGAGTCGTGCCGATGTGGAGATTCTCGTTGAGCCACTGCAGCGCGCTGCCGATGACCGGCCACCGGTCCAGGTCGGCGATCGTCGCAGTCTGTTGCCCCTCGACCCACCCCTGCAGCCTGCCCGCGAGCTCCGCAGCCTGGCGCGCAAAGCTGACCGCGAGCGCGGTCAACGGGCCAAGGAACAGGACCAGCACTCCCATCGTCAGCGCGAATGCCGAAATCGACTCGCGTCCGCGCAGGAGGCGCGTCAGCTTCGCTTGCGCCGGCTGCAGCAGGAAACCGAGGAACAGCGCCCAGGTAATCGGGGCGAGGAAAGGCTCGATGATCCGGTACACGAGGAATGCGACGACCGCTAGACCGGCGGCACCCAGGAGTCGCTGGTAGAACACCACGTTGTCGTTTGCGGCCATGGCGTAACCTCAGAGCGCAGCGCGGATGCGCGCCGCGTGCGCAGCGAGCGCCGCGGGATCGGCGGGGTCGGCCGCGTGGATGCCAAGATCCTTGCCGGTGTAGCGCGGGATCACGTGGAAATGCAGGTGAAAGACGCTCTGGCCCGCCGCGGGCCCGTTCAGCTGCGCGACCATGACACCTGGCGGGGAGAAAGCCTTCTTGATTGCGCGCGCGACTTTCTGCGCGGTGCGGATCGCAGCCGCCACCGACTCGGGCGGCGTCGTGAAGATGTCCTCGCCCGCCGCCTTCGGCACGACTAGGGTGTGGCCCTCGGCCTGCGGCATGATGTCCATGAAGGCGAGCGTGTCCGCGTCCTCGTAGACCTTGTGGCAGGGAATTTCGCCGCGGACGATGCGGGCGAAAATGTTGTCCTTGTCGTAAGCCATCTCAGGACTCCCGATTCAGCTCGACCGAGATCACGCAGTGGTCCGGCCAGCGGCCGCCGTCCGGGAAGCCCCAGACCCGGAATGAACCCGGCACCAGCCGCGCTGCCAGCCGCTCGCCAAGAATAAGGTAGTCAACAGGCATGCGCTCGCCGTGCCCGTTGTTGCAGCCGATGGGTCCGTGGTCGACGCCGGGGTTCAGCAGGTCAGCGCCCTCAGGATCGTCGTCGTCGATCTCCGGCCACATTGCGACGATCGCGCCCTTCTCGTCACGGGCCACGTCCCGTTCCCGGTCGAAACGGCGGTTGAAGTCGCCGATCACCCCGAAGGCATCGCCGGCCCGTGCGCGGCGGTCGATCCACTCCTCCAGCACCGGCACCTGCCGCTGCAGGGTCTTGCAGTCGTCCCGGCTGGAGGTGAGCGGGTCGCGGTTGCAGGAGGCCTTCAGGTGTACGGCGAGCAGACGCATCTCACGCGGCGAGCCGGGCTCGATCGTCACGTCCGCGCCCCAGCGTACGTCGTTCTCCGGCAGCCCGAGCGCGCGGTAGTCGCGGTTGCAGCGGTGCTTGAGCCCCTTGCGGATCGCAAAGCCGACGTTCTGAACCTGCCGGCGCTTCGTGAAGCAGAACGAATGCCCGGGGAAGATCTCCCGTGCGACGTCCTCGCCGTCAATCTCCTGCAGCGCGATCACGTCCGCGGGCAGGGTCGCGGCGAAGCCGCCGAGGCGCGCGAGATCCTCTTTGCTCCAGCGCCCCTTTGGCACCAGGTCGCAGGGAATCACGCGCTCGCCGCCGCCCGGCCGGGAGTCGCGCCCGAAGCAGGTGGGTGCAAGCGCGTCGAAGACGGCAGGCGTCATCATCCACTCGAGGTTCCAGGTCGCGATCGTGAGCCGCTCGGCGGCGTTGGCGGTGGCGGAAACTGCGAGTGCGAACGCAGCGGCGCTGAGCCGCATCACGAGCCGGGTTGCCGCCGGTTCGCGACGAGATCGGTGACGACGCCGGGATCGGCGAGCGTCGAGGTGTCGCCGAGCTGGTCGTGCTCGTTCGCGGCGATCTTGCGCAGGATCCGGCGCATGATCTTGCCGGAGCGCGTCTTCGGCAGGCCCGGGGCCCACTGGATGTGGTCCGGCTGCGCGATCGGGCCAATCTCCCTGCGCACCCACTGCACGAGCTCGTGCCGCAGCGAGTCGGTCGTTTCCTCGCCGCTGACCAGGGTGACGTAGGCGTAGATGCCCTGGCCCTTGATGTCATGCGGGAAGCCGACCACGGCGGCCTCGGCGACCTTCGCGTGCGCGACCAGGGCGCTTTCGACCTCGGCCGTGCCGAGGCGGTGACCCGAGACGTTGATGACGTCGTCCACGCGGCCGGTGATCCACCAGTAGCCGTCCTCGTCGCGGCGCGCGCCGTCGCCGGTGAAGTACTTGCCGCGGAAGGTCGTGAAGTAAGTGTTGATGAAGCGTTCGTGGTCGCCGTAAACGGTGCGCATCTGACCTGGCCAGCTGGCCAGCAGCACGAGGTTGCCGTCGGTCGCGCCCTCGAGGATGCGACCTTCGCCGTCCACGAGCGCGGGCCTGACGCCGGGCAGCGGCAGCGTCGCCGAGCCTGCCTTCAGCGTCGTCGCGCCGGGCAGCGGCGAGATCAGGGCGCCGCCGGTCTCGGTCTGCCACCAAGTGTCCACGATCGGGCAGCGTCCGTCGCCGACCACGCGGTGATACCACTCCCAGGCCTCCGGATTGATCGGCTCGCCGACACTGCCGAGCAGGCGCAGGCTCTTGCGGGACGTCACTTTCACCGGCGCGTCACCGTCGCGCATCAGCGCGCGAATCGCCGTCGGTGCCGTGTAGAAGATGTTGACCTGGTGCTTGTCCACGACGCGCCAGAAGCGCGAGGTGTCGGGATAGTTTGGCACTCCCTCGAACATCAGGCTCGTCGCGCCGTTCGACAGCGGTCCGTAGACGATGTAGCTGTGGCCCGTCACCCAGCCGACATCCGCCGTGCACCAGAACACGTCCTCCTCGCGGTAGTCGAAGACGATGGAGAAGGTATAGTTGACGTAGACCAGATAGCCGCCGCTGGTGTGCAGCACGCCTTTTGGTTTTCCCGTCGAGCCCGAGGTGTAGAGGATGAAGAGCGGGTCCTCCGCATTCATCCGTTCCGGCTCGCAGCTTGCGGGTTCCGCGGAGGTGATCTCCTCGTATCGGAGGTCGCGGCCGGCGACCCAGTCGACTTTCGCGTCGGTGCGGCGCACCACGACGACGTTCTTCACCGGGAGAGCGTGCGAGGCGATCGCCGCATCGACGTTCGCCTTGAGCGGGATCGTCTTCCCGCCGCGCACGCCTTCATCCGCCGTGATTACGATCGTGGAAGCGCAGTCCTCGATGCGGCCCGCGAGCGATTCCGGCGAGAAGCCGCCGAATACCACGGAGTGGACCGCGCCGATGCGCGCGCAGGCGAGCATCGCGACCGCGGCCTCCGGGATCATCGGCATGTAGATCGTGACCCGGTCGCCCTTCTTCACGCCGAGCCGGCGCATCGCGTTGCCGAAGCGGCACACGGATTCGTACAGCTCGCGGTAAGTGACGCGCCTCGAATCGCCGGGATCGTCGCCTTCAAAGAGCAGCGCGGTCTTTTCGGCGCGTCTGGCGAGCTGGCGGTCGAGGCAGTTGACGGAGACGTTGAGCTCGCCGTCCTCGTACCAGCGAATGCGGAAGTCTTCGGGGTCGAAGGAGACGTTCTGGATCATGGTCGGGAACCGGTACCAGTCGATGCGCCCCGCGACCTTCGCCCAGAAGGCGTCGGGATCGCGGACCGATGCCGCGTATGCCGCCTCGTAGTCCGCGGCCTTGACGACTGCCCTGGCCGCGAATGCCTCGGGAGCCGGGTGAATGTGGACGCTCATGTCGGGCCCATTCTAGCGAGCGTCATGGCGATTGACGCACGCCAAGGCGGCGGGCGTTCTGATCAGACGTCGGCGGCCTTGAAGGTGTCGCAGGCCTCGACGGAGCCCTTTTCGAAGCCGATGTTGAACCAGCGCATGCGCTGCTCGGAACTGCCGTGCGTGAACGCATCCGGCACCACGGACCGGCCGGCGCTGCGTTGCAACGTGTCGTCGCCGACGGCGGCGGCCGCTCGCATCGCTTCCTCGACGTCGCCTGCCTCGAGGATTCCGGCGTAACGCTGGGCGTGGTGCGCCCAGACGCCGGCGAAGCAGTCGGCCTGCAGTTCCTGACGGACGGAAAGCTGGTTCGCCTCGATCTCGCCGACGCGCCCGCGCAGTTCGTGCACCCGGTTCGAGACGCCCATCAGGTTCTGGACGTGATGGCCGACCTCGTGCGCGACGACATAGGCGCGGGCAAAGTCGTTGCGTCCGCCAAGCTCAGGACCGAGCTGGTCGAAGAAGCTGAGGTCGATATAGACCTTTTCGTCGGGCGGGCAGTAGAAAGGCCCCATCTGCGATTCCGCGAAGCCGCACCCGGACTCGACGGCGCTGCCGAACAGCACGAGCACCGGCTCGCGGTACTGACCGCCGAGTTTCGGGAAGATCGCGTTCCACGCATCCTCGGTCTCGGCGAGCGTAACCGCGATCTGCTGGCGCCACTCCGCCTCGTTCGGGGACTCGACGTAGGGTTCGCTTGTCGTCTGCACTGGCGCGTTGCCCGCCTGCTGCAGCACGGCGGTCGGGTCACCCCCGAGGAACATCACGAGCAGCGCGATGGCGAGCGTGCCGAGGCCGCCGCCGACCAGCCCGCCGCGGCTGACACGCATGCCGCGCCGGTCTTCGATGTTGTCACTTTGCCGGCGTCCTTCCCAGCGCATAAAAATGCCTCCGCGTCCGTCAGAGCAGGTCGTACTTCTGCGCAAGCAGCCACGTCAGTGTAATCCACATCAGCACCGCGAGTGGAAGCCCGGCGCGGACGAAGTCCTTGAACCGGTAGCCAGCGGCCGACATGACCAGCAGATTGGTCTGGTAGCCCATGGGCGTGGCGTAGGAGATGTTGCAGCCGAACAGCACGGCCAGGACGAAAGGGCGCGGATCGACGTCGAGGATGGTTGCCATGGCGATGGCGACGGGGGTGCCGATGATGGCCGCCGCGTTGTTGGACACGAAGTTCGTCACCACGGCCATCAGCAACATCAGCGCGGTCAGCATGGCGGCCGGCGGCAGTACGCGCCCGAGGGCGGCTAGGCCATTGCCCGCCGCCTCGATTTGTCCGGTCGCCATCAGCGCCTCTCCCAGCGCGAGGCTCGCGACCACCACCATCACGACCTTGGAGGACAGCGAGTCGGTCGCTTCCTGCCAGCGCAGGCAGCCCGTCAGCATCATGGCCGTGACGCCGAGCGCGGAGGCAAGCACCATCGGTAGCAGATTGCTGGCCGCCAGCGCGATCACGCACGCCAGGATCAGGAGCGCGATCGGCGCGCGCCGGGTATGCGGAAGTTCGACGGTCGCATCCAGTATCAGGATCCCCGGCGAGGTGCGCAGCGAATTGATCCCGTCCCTGGAGCCGCGCAGCAGCACGGCGTCGCCCGGCCGCAGCCGCGCCTGCCCGGGCTCAATAACTGACGTGTCGCCTGGACGACTGACGCCAATCACCTCAAGCCCTTGCTGGATGCCAAACATCGACGCATCGAGCGACTGTTCGCCGATGTCCGAGTCCGAGGCGAGGAGCGCCTGCGTCAGTTGCTGCCCCGGCTGGCCGGCGCGCTCCCACTCCTCGCGTGGATGAAGCCTCGCGCCCAGCACGGAAGCGCACTCCAGTAGCTTGGCCGGCAGGTCCCGGACCAGCATCCTGTCGCCGGCCGCGAGCTTCATGCTCGGCAGGCGCGCCAGGTCGATGGCGCCACGCCGCACGTCGAGGACCCGCAGGCCCTTGATCTTGTCGAGTACTTCGCGCAGCTCGCGCCCGGCCGCAAAGCCGTCTTCCTTGAGGATGAGTGCCGCGTCGAAGGTCAGCGGCGCTACCGCGTGCTGGCTGCCGGTTTCCGTGGGCAGCAGGCGCGGCATCACGAGCCAGAGATAAGGCAGCGCGATCAGCGCGGCGATCGCAACGATCGGCGCGAACTCGAACAGGCCGAAGGCCGGAAGCCCGTGCTCGGCTGCAATGCTGACGACCAGCAGGTTTGTAGAGGTGCCGATCGTCGTCGCCATGCCGCCGATCAACACCGCGTAATTCATCGGCAGCAGTGTCTGCGATGGATTCGTGGACGTGCGCTGCGCGACGGACACGAGCACCGGGATCATCAGGACCACGATCGGCGTGTCGTTTACCACGCCACTCGCGGCCATGCAGAAGATCAGCAGCAACAGGAACGCGAACCGGGGCGAGAATGACCAGATACGCGACAGCCAGCGCACGAAAGGCTCGAGGGCGCCGGTCGCGACCAGGCCGCGTCCGAGCATCATCAGGAAGCAGATGGTGACCAGGGCCGTGTGCCCGAAGCCTGCCAGGAACTCGGCCGGACCGAGCGGCCGGTCGATGCGACCGTACGGAAACAGGCCGAAAACCAGCATCAGCGCCAGCAGGCACAGGAGTGCGGTGCTCTGCACCGGCAGGCGCTCGTGTGCGAACAGCCAGAACGTCGCAAAGGTTATCGCCAGTACCGCGCCGGCATGCCAGTCGATCAGCGTGACGAAGCCGAAGTCCATGGTTCTGTACTTACTTCGGGGGCGCCGTCGGCCAGCCGTCGACTAAGTGGATGTCGCGCTGCGGAAACGGGAACGTGATTCTGGCTTCCGCGAACAGGTCCCAGATGGCGAGGTGCAAGTCCGAGCTCACGTTCTTCACGCCATCCTCCGGGTCCTTGATCCAGAAGCGAAGTTCGAGGGCGATGCCGTTGTCGTCGAAGCTGATGACGCGGCTCGCCGGCGCCGGTTCGCGCATCACGCGCGGGTGACCCTCGGCCGCCTTGACCAGCAGCGCGAGTGCGGCTCGGGGGTCGTCCTTGTAGCTGATCTGGACGGGCAACTTGAGACGCACTGCGCGGTCGCTGTAACTCCAGTTGATGACCTCGGCGCTGATCACGTTCTCGTTCGGGATCAGCGTATCAACGCCGTCGCGGTCACGCACCACCATGTAGCGGGCGCGCAGTTCCTTCACGACGCCGAAACGGTCGCCGATCGTGATGACGTCGCCTTGCCGGATCGAGCGGTCACCGACCAGGATGAAGCCGCTCACGAAATTCGCGGCGATGCGCTGCAGGCCGAAGCCGAGGCCGATGCCGAGCGCGCCGCTGAAAACGGCCAGGGCAGCGAGATTGATGCCGACGGCGCTGAGGCCGACGAGTCCAGCGAACACGATCAGGAACAGGCGCAGGAACTTCGCAATGCCGACCCGCAGCCCGATGGACAGGCGCGTGGAAGCCATGAGCTTTCGCGAGGCGACCGAGCTCAGCCAGGCGCCGACGATCAGGAACACGCCGAGCGTCAGTACGGCCTTCACCGCGTCCAGCAGCGAGAAGCCAGTCTGTCCGATCGGGATCGCGATTTCGTCAAGCGCGACGGCGATCGGGTCTGCCCAGCCGAGCAGATAGACGGCGATCAGGATCCAGGCGGTCCAGGTGATGAGCTGCTCGGAGGCCGCGAGCAGCGGGCCGGGATGCAGGACGCGCTTCAGAATGCCGGCGAGGAGCCGGATCAGCGCCATCGCGAGTGCGAGCAAGGCGATCGTGCGGGCGATACCGTGTGGCAGTCCGAGTCTCTCGAGCACGCTTGCGGCCGCGATGCCGCCTAGACCGAACAGGATCAGGAACAGCGTGCGTCGTGCGAGTTCGACGGCCACCTGTGCCGCGGTGACGGCATCCGCCTCCTTCGACTTGAAGAGCGCGGACAGGGCACGGGCGGCGAGCCAGGCAGCGCCGCCAGCCAGCGCGACGATTGCGACCTGCCACCAAATTTCGGGCTGCTGCAGGCGAACGAGGCCCATCTCCAGGGCGCGCACAAACTGGTTGAGAGTTTCCGGCATCAGCCGGTCAGGCGTGGCAGGTAGTGGTCGACGAGCAGCGCTGCGAACAGCAGTGCCAGGTAGTTGATGGAGTAACGGAACGTGGCCATGGGCAGGTCCGCACGCTCGGAGTGCAGGAGTTGCCAGGCCTTGTGCAGGAACAACGAATCGAGGGCGAGCGCGGCGACGAGGTAAAAGCCCCCTGCCATGCCGGTCAGGAACGGCAGCACGGTGATCACCGTGAGCAGCACCGTGTAGTACCAGATGAACTGCTTGGTGTAGGCGACGCCGTGCGTCACCGGCAGCATCGGGATGCCGACGCGCGCGTATTCGTCGCGGCGCGCGATCGCGAGCGCCCAGAAATGCGGCGGCGTCCAGGCGAAGATGATGAGGAACAGCAGCAGCGCGTCCGCGTCCACGACGCCGGTCACGGCGGTCCAGCCGAGCACGGGCGGGGCCGCGCCTGCCGCGCCGCCGATGACGATGTTCTGCGGCGTCGCGCGCTTCAGCCAGACCGTGTAGACGATCGCGTAGCCGATGATCGAGAAGAAGGTCAGCACGGCGGTCAGCGCGTTGACGAGCAGCGCGAGGATCAACATCGAGCCCGCGCCGAGCACGAAGGCGAAGGAGAGCGCGTAGGCCTCGGACACCGCCCCGCGCGGCAGCGGGCGCATGCGGGTGCGCGACATTTCCGCGTCGATGCGGGCATCCAGCACGTGGTTGATCGCCGCCGCCGAAGAGGCGGCCAGCGCGATGCCGATCGTGCCCCAGGCGAGGGCCGCCGCCGGCGGGAAGCCCGGCACGGCGAGGAACATGCCCACGATCGCCGTGAACATGATGAGCGACACGACTTTCGGCTTGGTCAGCGCGAAATAGTCGCGTGCCCGGCCGGAGACCCTGCCGGTCGTCGCTTCCGATTGCGCTGCGCGGACGTCCATGACGCCGGAAATGCTATCACCTGAAAAAGGGGACGCACCCCTTTTTCTGGCAGCGAAAAGGGGTGCGTCCCCTTTTAGGGGATCGGCTTCAGGCCGGTATGGGCCGCCGCGCGTTGCACGACATACTCGCAGAGCCCGCGCAGGAACTCGGAGAAGACCCGCACGCGCGCCAGGCGCAGCGCCGCCGGGGTATGGACGATGGACAGCGCTGGCCCCAGCCGTGTGTGTTCGGGCAGCACAATCATGAGGTTGCCTTCCATGAGCTCGCGGGCTGCGAGCAGGTCCATGGTCTGGGTGATGCCGACCCCCCGCGCGGCCGCGAGCATCACCGCCTCGGTTTCATTAACCGTCATGCGGAACCGGAGATCGAAAGGCAGCGGCTCGTCGTTCGCAAACAGCCAGGGCCGCGGATGCGTGCCGCCCGCCGGGATCGCACCGATCAACACGTGATCGGCGAGCTCCGCGACCGTCTGCGGCCTGCCGTGGCGGGCGAGGTAAGCGGGCGAGGCGCAGGTGATCCAGCGTGATCCGGAAACCCGGTGCGCCACGACGTCGGGGTCCGTCACCACGCCGGCACGCACGGCGAGATCCACGCCTTCGCTCACGAGGTCCACGACCCGCTCGTTGAAGCGCAGATGGAGGTCGATGCCGGGATAGCGCGCCAGGAACTCCGGTAGCCGCGGCAGCAGGATGTGCCGGCCGAACGAGCCGGGTACGTCCACGCGCACGCGGCCGGTCGGTTGTTCCTTGGCGTGGCGCAGCGTTTCCTCCGCCGCAGCGAGTTCGGCGAAAACGCGCCGGCAATGCTCCAGGTAATCGGCGCCGGCGGGGGTCAGGGCGACCTTGCGCGTGGTGCGATTGAGCAGCTTGAGCGCGAAGCGCCGCTCGAGCCGGTGCACGTGGGTGCTGACCATCGCCCGCGAAAGCCGGAGCTCATCCGCGGCCCGGGTGAAGGACCCAAGCTCCGCCACCCGGGCGAAGGCCTGCATGGCCTGAAGGGTTTCCATGGATCTATTAGAACGTATTATTGACTAATAAAGTCAATATTGAGTGGTTTATCAGAACAATAGAGGCGCGTACCTTCTCTCCCGTACTTCATAGGAGAGCCGCCATGTTCCTCTTCAATCGTTCGGGTCTCGGTGTCTGCCTGGCGCTGGTCGTCGCCGCGTTCCCGGTGCTGATCCAGTTCCTTTGAAGCTCAGCGCAGCCCCGGCCGGTAACGGCCGATCTCCGAGCGCGGGCTGAGCGCTCGCAGGAGCGCGACACTGGCGAGCACCAGCAGCGCCGCCCCCGCGTTGTGGGCAGTGCCGAGCCACAACGGCCAGCCCCGCCAGATCAGGTTCATCCCCACCAGAAGCTGCAGCACCAATGCGATCGCGACCGCGATCGCCGCGAGCTTGGTCGCCATCGACTGACCCCGGCGCAGTGCACCCACCACGACCAGCGCTAGCACGACCGTCGTCACGTAGGCGCCCAGACGATGCGTGTAATGAATCGCGACGCGCGCCGTTGCGTCGAGCACTCCGCCCTCGTAATCGATTCCTAGCCCCCGCCACAGGATGAACGCATTACGGAAGTCCATAGGCGGCCACCAGGACGCCTGGCAGGTCGGGAAATCCGGGCAGGCTGCGGCCGCGTAATTGGTGCTGGTCCAGCCGCCGAGCGAGATCTGCACGGCCAGGACGAGCAAGCCCGCGATTGCGAGGCGGCGCAGCGGACGTTCCGCGGCCTTCAGCTCGCGTCGCGCCGGCGGAAGCGCGAGCCACCACAGCAAGGCGAGGGTCAGCAGCCCGCCGAGCAGGTGCAGGGTCACGATCAGCGGCTTCAGCAGCAGCGTCACTGTCCACATGCCGAGCAGCGCCTGCACGCCGAGCAGGGCAAGGAGCAGCCAGGGCAGGACCCGCGGCTGCGCCGGGTCGCGGCGGTTCACCACCGAGAAGAACGCAAGCCCAATCACGAGCAGGCCGAGCCCGCCGACGATGTAACGGTGCACCATCTCGTTGATGGCTTTCTGGTAGTCGAAGGGGCGGTCGGGACTCGCCGCGTTGATCTCGGCGACGCGCTCCGCGGCCTGGGCCGGGTGGGCGTGGCCGTAGCAGCCGGGCCAGTCCGGGCAGCCGAGCCCGGCATTGGTGAGCCGCACCCAGGCGCCGACCACGACGACGATGAGGCACAACAGCGTCGCGGCGAGCGCGGCGCGGCGGAACCAGATCAAGCCACGGGTTTCGGCCATGCGGGTCCCCTAACCGATGTTCGACAGCCGCAGCAGCCGTTCTAGATCCTTGAGCAGCCCGCGCGCGGAGCCGGAGGCAGGGTAGCTCATCATGAGATTGCCGTGCGGGTCCACTATATAAATGCCCGGCGCGCCATCGACGGCCGGTGGAAATGCCGCGAGCAGCGCTTCGCCTTCCGGCCCCGCCGCCGCGAGCACGAGCAGGTCCGCGTCGCGCGAAGGCAGCATCACGCCGTCGCAGCCGCCCGCGTGCAGCAGCACGCGCCGCACGCGCGGCGCATCCTTGTCGAGCGCAAGCCGCACGCGCCCGAGTTCCTCGAACAGCGCCTCAGTGCGTTTGTCGCAGGCGGTCGTCGGATGCACGATGGACCAGTGTCCTTCGAACACGTTGACCGGCGCAGGCGCGCCGTCGGGCAGCGCGAGGCCGGAGGCCGTGAGCGTCCGAGGCGGATCGATCAACGCACCCTGCGTGTTGACCACGGGCCGCCAGTCGGAAGAGTTGTAGAGCAGGATTGCCGTCACCACCGGCACGAAAAAGAGCGAGGCCACGAGCAGGAACTGCCGGCGGCCGGAACGGCGCGTCTTGTCCGGCGTCTTCATGCGGGTTCTCCAGGCTTGCGGAAACTGAGCACGAGCCAGATGGCGACGGCCACGGCGGCGAACGCGAACCACTGCACGGCGTAGCCGAGATTTCGGTCGGCCGGCGTGCCGGGAACGACCCACTCGCGCACGAAGCCGTCCGGCACGGCTGGGTCGAGCAGCACTTGGCGCGGCGCGAGCTCACGGCCGAGCGCCGTGGCCATCTCCTGCATGCGCGGGTAAAAGACCAGGCGCGGCCAGCCCGTCCCGGCCGGTCCTTCGAGCCAGATGCCCGGTCGCGGCAGCTCGTCGATGCGGCCGACGACGCTGCGCTTGCCCTCGTCCACGGCAACGTCGGGCAATTCGCTGCGCGACGGGCCCCAGGGCAGCCAGCCGCGGTTGACGAGCACGGCGCTGCCGTCGTCAAGTACCAGCGGCGTCAGCACCTGCAGTCCGGCGACGCTCTCGTGGCTCATGTTGTCGAGCAGGAACTGGTGCTCCGGATCGTAATGGCCACGGATCGTCACGCGCTGGTAGCGGGGCGCGTCGGGCGGGATCTGGCGCCACTCGAGGGCGGGGCCGCCACCGGCGAAATCAGCCGCCATTGCGCGCTTCTCCCCGGCGCGCCCGAGCTGCCAGCTGCCTGCCGTCGCGAACAGTGCGACCGCCACCAGCGTAAGGAGGGTGGGCACGAGGCGGGGGGCAAACCGCGATCGGCGGAAGTTCATCACCGGGCTATACTCGCGCATCCGCCAGGACGGGGCCGAATCATGACGGGCGTGAAGTGGCTGGTATTGCTCATCTTCTTTGCGATCGTGCTGAGCCTCGGCTCGGCCATGGTGCAGCTCGTGCACGACCACAAGGGCGAGTCGCGGCGCATGGTGCGTGCACTCACGCTGCGCATCGGCCTGTCGATCCTGCTGTTCATCGTGTTGTGGTGGGCCTGGAAAATGGGCTGGATCGAGCCGCACGGCGTCGGCGGCTGACCGCAGCTCAGTCCGCCGTTTCCGTAAGCGCCCGGATCGACGGCAGGTTGCGCCAGCGGCCGCCGACGTCCATCCCGAACCCGAACACGAACCGGTCCGGCACCCGCAGGCCGGTGAAATCCGCCATCACCTTGGGCAGCTCCGGACGGATCTTCACTGCGAAGGCGGCGATCAGAACCTCGCTGGCGCCGAGCTCGTAGAGGCGCGAGCGGATCGCGAGCAGGGTCTGGCCCTCGTCGAGGATGTCGTCGAGCAGCAGCACCGTGCGCCCGGTCACCGATTCCTGCGGCCCCGCGATCCAGACCAGCTCGCCGCCCTTCGTCTCGCGCCCGTAGCGGCGCACATGCACGTAGCTGATCTCGAGCGCGAAGGGCAGCCGCGGCAGCAGCTGGCCGGCGAACACGAGCCCGCCGTTCAAGACGGTGATTACGAGCGGAAGCCGGTCCGCGAGCCGGGCGGTGATGTCGCGGGCCATGCGATCGAGGGCGGCCTGCACCGCCTCGGCGCTCACGACCTCGTCGGAGCGCGGGACGTCCTGGGTCATCGACGAATCTTACGGGGTTTCAGGGACGGATGACGCAGCGCACCTCGTCCCGGAAGGCCTCGAGGCCATCCAGCACGCCGTTGATCGCCGCGGCCTCGAGCGGCACCACCCGCGTGATGGCCTCGCGCAGGTCCAGCTCGCCGCGGGCGATGAACTGCATCAGCTCGCCGATCTCCGCAGCGAGGTGGTCGGAAACGCCGATGATCTCGGCCTCGCGGCCGAGGATGTCGCGGTAGGGCGCGACCGAGAGACGTTCCTGGGTGAGGCCGGCGAGCGCCGCGCGCCCCTGGGGTGCGAGCGACTGCACGGCCTGTTCCATCGCGCGTGCCGAGCCAATCAGCTCGAGGGCGACGTCGACACCGCGGCCGGCGGTTGCCGCGCGCAGGGCCTGCACGGGGTCGCCGGCCCTGGCATCGATCGGGATGGCGCCAAGCCGCCTGGCCAGCGTGAGTTTCGTCGGGTTGAGGTCCACCGCGTAAACGGTGCTCGCGCCGAGCGCGCGGGCGAGCTGCACGGCGGAGACGCCGAGTCCGCCGATGCCGAACACGGCGACGCTGTCGCCCGCCGCGACGCGCGCCTTGCGCAGCGCGTGCAGCGCGGTCGCCGAGGAGCACATCAGGATCGCGCCCTGCTCGAAGGGAATCTCCGCGGGCAGCGGGTGGGCGTTGCGGGCCGGCACTCGAATGAACTCCGCGTAGCCGCCGTCGCGATCCTTGCCGATCATCTCGCCGGTCGTGCAGAACTGCTCACGGCCGGCGCGGCAGTCGAGGCACTCGCCGCAGGTGACGAGGTAGTGCAGGCAGACGCGTTCGCCGACGCGCGGCGTGTTGACGCCGGCACCGACGGCGGCGACGACACCGGCGACTTCGTGGCCGAGCGTGAGCGGGTGGCGTGTGGAACCGACGCCGGAACGGTAGTGCGCATCCGAGTGGCAGATGCCGGCGGCTTTCACCTGCACCAGCAGCTCGCCGGGGCCGGGCGCAGGCGCTTCAAGCATTACGTCTTCCAGTGGACGGCCCGGGGCTGTAAGGCGGACCGCCCGGTATGACGGCAGTGGTGTCGGCATGCTGCCATCTTACGGAGGGGTCACAACGGTTTGTGAAGGGGTCAGACCCCTTCATATTCGTGAAGGGGTCTGACCCCTTCGATCCCTGATTCGACGAAGCGGCCTCGCCTCGCGCCGGACCGTGGCCGACTGCGATCCCGGGGCAAGGCTCGGTTCCTAGAATGGGCTGCGGAAAGGCACCTGCAACCCTTTCTGCTGCAGCCGCATCAATAAGGTGCCGGTACCTCAGGAGGCGTTCGTGAACCTGACCGAGAGAGCGCTGAAGAGCCCGATTGGCGTCGCCGTAGGCGTGGGCCTCATCGTCGTGCTGGGCCTGGTCGCGCTCATCCGCCTGCCGGTGCAGCTGTTCCCGGACATCGAGGAGCCGGTCATCACGGTCTTCACTGGCTGGCGCGCGGCCGCGCCCGCCGAAGTCGAGTCCGAATTGATCGAGCCGCAGGAGCAGGCGCTGCGCGGCCTGCCGGGCCTGCAGCAAATCCAGTCGTTCGCAAATCCCGGCGGCGCATTCATCAACCTCGAGTTCGGGATCGGCACGGACATGGGTCGCACGCTGATCGACGTGATCGCGCGCATGAACCAGCTCCCGCCGCTGCCCCGCGATGCCGACGCGCCGCGCATCTCGCTGGGCGAGAACGGCGGCGGCGGCCCGAACGAGACGCTGTCCTGGTTCTTCGTGCAGTTGAAACCCGGCACGCCGGGACCGGTAGAGAACTACCGGCGCGAGATCGAGGACCTGATGCGCTCGCGCATCGAGTCCATCCCGGGCGTCGGCACAGTCAATGTCAACGCCGGCGCGCCCGATGAACTTCGCATCACCTTCGATCCCTACCGCGCCGCGGAACTCGGCGTCCCGATCCCCGCGATAGTCGGCGTCGCCGGCAGCGCGGACGACGTGTCCGGCGGTTTCGCGGAGCTCGGGCGGCGCCAGTACACGCTGCGCTTCGCCGGTCGTTACCACCCGGACCAGCTCGGCGAGCTGGTACTCGACTGGCGCGATGGGCGCCCGGTGCGCCTCGCCGACGTGGCGACGATCTCCGTCGAGCGCGGCGACCGCAACTCGCTCGCGGTGCAGAACAACAACCCCGCGATCGCGATCCAGATCCTCAAGGAATCCGGCGCCGACGTGCTCGCGACCCTGAATGCCGTCAAGGCGGAGGTCGGCGAGCTCCGAGAGGGCCCGCTCGCGGAAATGGGTCTAGCGATCGAGCAGTCCTTCGACCCCTCCGTGTTCATCAACCAGGCGCTCAGCCTGGTGACCGGCAACCTGGTGGCCGGCGTGATACTCGCCATTGGCGTGCTGTGGCTGTTCCTGCGCCAGTTCCGTTCGACGCTGCTGGTCGGCGTCGCGATTCCAATCAGCGTGCTCGCAACCGTGCTGGTGATGATGGTCACCGGGCACTCGCTCAACGTGATTTCCATCGCCGGCATCGCCTTCGCAGTCGGCATGACACTCGACGCCGCGACCATCGTGCTCGAGAGCATCCTGCTGCGCCGCGAGCGGGGTTTGTCACCCGCGCAGGCGGCACTCGAGGGCGCGACCCGCGTGTGGCCGGCGCTGTTTGCCTCGACGCTGACGACGATCATCGTCTTCCTGCCCGTGATCTTCATGAACAACGCCGAGGGCCAGCTGTTCGCGGATCTCGCGCTCACGATTTCGGTCGCGATCGCGATGTCGCTCGTGATGGCCATGACCGTCCTGCCAGTCGCCGCCGCCCGGTGGCTGAAGCCCACGGCCGCAACGCAGAAGGCGGCCGAGTGGCCACGTCGCCTCGGCGAGCGCATGGCTGCGCTCACCGATAGCCCGCGCCAGCGCAGGATCACGATCGCCGCCTGCCTGATCGCGCCCGCCGCGCTGACCTGGCTGTTGCTGCCGCCGATCGATTACATGCCGCCGGTCAAGCGCGACGCCATCGACGGCTTCTTCCAGTTCCCGCCCGGCATGAACGTGGACGCCATCGAGGAAGAGGTGGTGAATCCGATGGTCGAGCGCCTGAAGCCCTACATGGCGGGCGAGAAGGAACCGGCCCTCAAGAACTACTACATCCTGATCTTCCCGGGTGGCGGCACCATCGGCGCGCGGCCGCTCGATCCTTCGAAGATCGGCGAACTCGGCCGCGTCATCAACGAGGAGATCACCACCGGCTTCCCGGACCTCAATGTCTTTGCCCAGCAGGGCAACCTGTTCGGCGGCTTCGGCGATGGCCGCAACATCGAGGTGCGGCTGCAGTCCGCGGACTTCGATGCGCTGCTCGCGACCGCCCGCGCCGCCGAAGCCGTGATCCGGGAGAAAATGCCGGGCGCCCAGGTACAGACCTTCCAGGATCTCGAACTCGCCGAACCGGAACTGCGGCTCGTGCCGGACGACCGGCGCATCAGCGAGTCCGGCTGGACGCGCGCGAACGTCGCGACGGTGGTGCGCGCGCTTGGCGACGGCATCTGGGTCGGCGAGCACTTCGACGGCGAGCGCCGCCTCGACATGATCCTCCGCGCCGAGGGCTGGGACAGCCCGGACGCGCTCGCCGCCGTGCCGGTTGCGACGCCGACCGGCGGCATCGTGCGGCTCGGCGAGCTGGTATCGATCGAGCCGACCGTCGCCTCGACGGGCCTCCGGCGCGTGGACGGCCGCCGGACGATCGGCATCAACGTCGTCGCTCCGCCGGGCGTTTCGCTGCAGCAGGCGATGCGCCAGCTCGAGACGGAGATCGATGCGGCGATCCGCCCGTTGCTGCCGCCGGACGGCGGAATCCGCTACGCCGGCGACGCCGGGAGCCTCGAGACCGCGCTCGCCGACATGCGCGTGAACATCGGGCTCGCGCTGCTCGTGCTGTTCCTGCTGATGGCGGCACTGTTCCGTTCGGCGCGCGACAGCGCACTGGTGCTGCTGACGGTGCCGCTCGCCAGCCTCGGCGGTGTGCTCGGCATCCGGCTGCTGAACCTCTTCACGCCGCAGACGCTCGACATGCTGACGATGGTCGGCTTCGTCATCCTGCTCGGCGCCGCGGTCAACAATGCCATCCTGCTGGTCGAGAGCACGCGCTCGGCGGAGCGAGGGGGGCTGGACCGCAGGAGTGCCGTGCGCCAGGCGCTCGAGGAACGCACCCGGCCGATCTTCGCGACCTCCCTGGGCCAGCTCGCCGGACTGCTGCCCATGATCGTCGTGCCGGGCCCGGGTGCCGCGCTGTACCGCGGCCTTGCGACGGTGATCGCGGGCGGCATGCTGCTCAACACGGTGTTCATGCTCGTGCTCCTGCCGGCGCTCCTGCGCCTCGGCGAGCGGGTTGCGGAACCGTCTTCCGCGCCGGCCGGGCGCGCGATCCAGGAAGGTGCGTGATGAAATCAGGAATTCGTTTCGTTGCATGGTGCGTGGCGTCGGCCGCGCTGGCCGTTTCCTCCTTGGCGGCCAGCGCGGCGCGGGCGCAGGACCAGGCGCCGCCCCCGGCGTCGGTGACCGTCGCGCCCGTGCTCAAGGGCAGCCTGGCGACCACGGTCGCGGCCACCGGCACGGTCGTCAGCCGCAACGACGCGCGTCTTGCGGCCGAAGTCACGGGTCGCCTCGACTGGGTCGCGGAGCCCGGTGCCCGCATCGCCAAGGGGGCGCCGCTCGCCCGCGTGGACGCGCGCGCCCTCGAGTTGCAGTTGCGCGAGAACGACGCGCAGATCTCGCGGCTCGCGGCGAACGCAGAGCTGCTCGATACGCAGCTCGCCCGCCTCAATGCCCTTCCGGCAGGCATCGCCTCGCAGAGCCAGATCGACGAGGCCGCGGCGCGCCTCGCGATGGCCCGCCACGAGCTCGACCAGGCGCGCGCGACGATCCGCGCGCCGTTCACGGGCTATGTCGCGGAGCGGATCCGGCAGCTCGGCGAATTCGTGGTCGCGGGCACGGAAGTCCTGCGTCTGACCGACATCGAGAGTGTCGAGGTCGTGGCGCGCGCGCCGGTCGCGGAAGCGGGACACCTGGCCGTCGGCCAGGCGGTGACCGTGCACGGCGCGGGCCAGGACCAGCCCAGCAAGATCCGCGCGATCGTGCCGGTGGGCGACGAGCGCTCGCGCATGATCGAGCTACGCGTCGCCATGAGCGGAGCCGGCTGGCCGATCGGCTCGGCGGTACGGGTGGACCTGCCGGCCGCGCGACAGAGCGCGGGGCTCATGGTGCCGCGCGATGCGGTCATCGTGCGCGCCGACGGTGCCCACGTATTCCGTGTCGGTAAGGGCGACCTGGCCGAGCGCATCGCCGTGCGGGTCGGCAATGGCGACGCGAAGCGCGTCGAAGTCACGGGCAGCCTCGCCGCGGGCGATCGCGTGGTGGTACGCGGCGGCGAGCGGCTGCGCCAGGGCCAGTCAGTCAAGATCGCGGGGAAGCCCGCCACGAAATCCGCGGTCGCGCGCGAGGTCCCGCGCGGCTAGCTGCCCGCCGCAGGATCGAAGCGCCGGGGCTCGCGCGCCTGGCCGCCGGGACCCGCGAGTGAGCGACTAAAGTTCCGGCGGAGCGAACGAGCGGAGTCCCGGCGGCGATCTCCGCGCGCTGGTTACGCGCCGGATCTCGTGCGCTAGGCGAATTACTGTCAGTCGTCGTCGAGGATGTCGACGCGCATCTCGTCGACCGTGACGCCGGCGAGCCGGAGCAGCACGCTGAAGCTCCTGGCCGGCTCCGGCGCAGCGTCGTTCGTCAGCGGCACGAAGATCGTGCGGCTCGCCTCGCCCGGCGCGAAGCGCTCGACGCGTGCGCCGAGATCTGCGAAATCGCGGTCGGAGACGGCCGTGCCATCAGCCGTCCACCAGGAGATCTCCACGGCTCCCGACTGGTCGCCTGAACGCCGGATCACGATGCGCGCGGCGACGTCGCCTTCGCGCACGCTGAGAACCGGCTGCTGGAACGCGAAGCGGGTCGGGCCCGGCGCCGCGACGGCCGGCGTCGCTGCAACCGGCGCAGCTACAACCGGCGCAGCTACAACCGGCGCAGCTGCAACCGGCACCGCCTCGACGGGCGCCGCTTCGACGAGCGTTGACTCCATCGGTGCCGGAGTGGGCGCAAGCTCAGGCGCCTGAGTCACCACTGTCTGTCCCGTGCCGTCCGCGACCACAGTCGCCGGCGTGTCGTCCGTCACCGCGGCCGCCTGCGACAGCGGCTCGTCCACGGCGGGCTTGGCGGGGCGTTCGTCCGCAGCCCGGATGCGGTCCATCTCGGTTTCGACGGTCGCCATGAGATCGGCGCCGAACGTCCGCAGCGGTTCCTGGTAATACCAGGCCGCAGCGCCGATGCCGATCAACGCGAACAGCAGGAACAGCGTGCGGAAGGTGCTGCCTCGCGCTTGCTTGCCGGGCATTGCGCGCGTGGCGACGACGCGCGGCGAGATCTCAGGCGCCCCGGCCGACAGGCGTGCGGGCGGGAATGCGGAATCTGTCCGCTGCGGCTCGTTGGCGGCCGCGACCACATCGCGCAGTTTCTCCGCAGGGGATACGCCGAACTCGACGAGGAACTGCGCGACGTTCGGCGTGCGGTCGTCACGCTGCACGGCGAGCGCATGCTCGAGCGCGCGCCACTGGCGGTCGTTCATGCCCTCGATCCGTGCCGGCTCGAGGCCTGCGCGATGCGCTTCCTGGGCCGTGTTGCCGTTGTAGGGATGGCGTCCGGCGAGCATCTCGTAGGCGAGGCAGGCGAGCCCGAAGACGTCGTCGCGCCGGTCGGGCGCGCGCGCCGGCACGCCGAGCGCGTCGGTTGGACCCACCAGCCAGCCGGTCGGCACGATGTCGAGCAGCTTCACCTCGTAGCCGAAGGTGACGAGCACGTTCTCCGGCTGGAGGTTGCCGTGCACCATGCCCTTGGCATGCAGGTACTGGAGCGCGTCGCCGACGGCACGCAGCACCGCGACGGCTTCCTCCACCGGCAGCGCGTTGACGTCGTTCAGTACGAAGCGCAGTGACGCGCTTTCGAGCAGCTCGTTGACGAGGTAATAATGGCCGCGCTCCTGGCCGTACTCGAGGAGCTTGACGATGTTCGGGTGGGCGACCGATCTCAGCTCGGCCCCGCCGCGCTCGAACTCGGCCGCGAAGCCGTGCCGCAAGGCGATCTTCGCGTCGATGAGCGTGACCGCGGCGAAGTGCTGGCTGCCGGAGATGCGCGACAACTCGTCCTGGGCCTCGTACACCGGTCCCAGGCGGCAGTGACCTACGCGCGCACGCAGGCGGTAGCCGCGCTCCGAGAGCCGGTCCGGTGGCGAGCTCTCGAAGCTCGGTTCCTGGCGGTTCGGCGGGTCGATCGGGACCTCCTCCCAGGGCATCGGCTTTCCGTGGTGCATGCGCCAGGACAGGGGCTGGGTCTGGGTCGGGTCGAACATTTTCTTGCTTCGCAATATGCCACTGGAAGACGGGGCTGTCCCCGGTTTCATGCTGACATTCTGGCAGGAAATGGCCGATTCCACCGCGTCTCCCTTCAGAGACGACCCGCGTGTCGGTGTCCGGCTTACAAGCCGGTGATTATCAGTCGAGGTAGCGCTCGATCCGGCGGAAGAGGTCCACGCGGTCAACCAGATCGGTCAGCCAGTCGAGTCGGTCCGTCTCCAGCCGCAGTACGGGCGAGAGGTCGTAACGGCGGAACCAGTCTTCGTACAGGCGGTTGAGCCGCCTGAGGTAGGCGACCGGGATCTCCTGCTCCATCGCGCGGCCACGCAGTTGGATGCGCTTGCGCAGCGTGCGCACCGGGCAGGAGAGCTGGATCATGAGGTCGGGCGGCCGCAGCGCCTTGCTGATCGAGTGATAGAGCTGCGAATACGTCTTGTAGTCGCGCGTGTCGATGAACCGTTGCCGGTGCAGGTTCTTCGCGAAGATCTCGGCGTCCTCGTAGATCGTGCGGTCCTGCACCACCGTGCCGGGCTCGTCCTGCAGCTCGAGCTGGAGCCGGAACTTGTGCGCGAGGAAGAACAGCTGGGACCGGTAGGCCCAGGTCTTCATGTCTTTATAGAAGTCGGCGAGGTAAGGATTGTGCTCGTTCGGCTCGTAGAACGGCTTGATGTCATAGCGCCGGCAGAGGAAGCGCGTCAGCTCGGTCTTGCCGGCGCCGATGTTGCCGGCGACCGCGATGAAGCGCTTCGCCGCCAAGCGGGACCGCCCCTCAGATCCAGTAGACGAAAATGAACAGACCCAGCCAGACGACGTCGACGAAGTGCCAGTACCAGGCGACTGCCTCGAAGGCGAAGTGCTGGCGTGGCGTGAAGTGGCCCTTCATGCACCGCAGCCAGATGACCACGAGCATGATGGCGCCCACCAGCACGTGCAGGCCGTGGAAGCCGGTCAGCATGAAGAAGGTCGAACCGTAGATGCCGGTGCCGAGCTGCAGGCCGAGCTCATTCCAGGCATGGCCGTACTCGAGGACCTGCACGCCGAGGAAGATGAAGCCGAGCACGAAGGTCAGCGCCAGGAACACCTTCAGGATGCTGCGGTGCGCGCTCTTCATTGCGTGGTGGGCGATCGTGAGCGTGAGGCCCGAGGTGAGCAGCAGCGCGGTGTTGAGCGCCGGCAGGCCGAACGCGGGAATGATCTCGTAGCTGCCGTCGTCGCGCGGGCCGAGGTGGCCCGGGCCGCTGCTCGGCCAGCCCGCATCGAACTCGGGCCACAGTATTGACGTCACTGCCTTGGCACCCTCGCCGCCGAGCCAGGGCACGGAGAGCTGCCGCGCATAGAAGAGCGCGCCGAAGAATGCCGCGAAGAACATGACCTCGGAGAAGATGAACCACATCATCCCCATGCGGAACGAGCGGTCGACCTGCTCGTTGTAGAGCCCGGCCTGGTTCTCGCGGATCACCTCGCCGAACCAGAGGAAGAAGAGCGTGAACAGCAGCACGAAGCCGAGCCCGAGCACCCAGCCGCCGAGCGCGGCACCGTTCAGCGTGGCGGCGGCACCTGCCATCAGGATAAACAGGGAGACTGACCCGAAGAACGGCAGGCGGCTGCCGTGAGGGAAGTAGTACTCCTTGCTGGATGTCTGCTCGGCGTCTGCCATCGCGTCTCCCTAGCTTGTGCCCTTGGCCTGCGGCATGTCGTAAAACGCGTAGGACAGCGTCAGGCGGTCGATGCCCGGCGGCAACTCGCGGTCGACGATGAAGCGCACCGCCATCTCGCGCTCCTCGCCCTCGGCGAACAGCTGAGGGGTGAAGCAGAAGCATTCGGTCTTGACGAAGTAGCGCGCGGCGCGCATCGGGGCGACGCTCGGCACGGCCTGCCCGGTCACGGCCCCGGCGGCGAGATTGCGCGCGCGATAATGAGTCTCGTACAGCCGGCCCGGCTGTACTTCCAGAGTTGCGTCGACCGGCTCGAATATCCAGCCGCCCGCCGGCACCGAGGCCGTGAACTCGACGACGATGGTGCGACCCTCGACCGGCGACTGGCCGGCGGTCGTGCCCGCGCGCGACAGGCGATCGCGGCTGCCGATGCCGGTGACCTCGCAGACGACGTCGTACAGCGGCACGAGCGCGAATCCGAACGCAAAGCTGCCCGCCGCCATCAGCACCAGCCGCGCGGTGAGGCTGCGGTTGCGGCGGGGCGTCGTCTCGCTCACGCGCCGCGCTCCAGGAGACGCAGCGCGATGTAGGTGGCCCACACGGCGAAGGCCACGAAGCCGAGCGCGAGCGCGAGGCGGGTGTTCTTCGACGGCGCGGTCAATGGACTTCCGGCGATTTCTGGAAGGTGTGGTACGGGGCGGGCGAGGGCACTGTCCACTCGAGGCCGTGCGGCCAGTCCCAGACGCCTGCAGTGGCCGGCGCTCCGCCGCGGGCACACTTGACGATCAGCCACACGAACAGGATCTGCGACAGGCCGAAGCCGAAGGCGCCGATCGAGGAGACCATGTTCCAGTCGGCGAACTGCGCGGCGTAGTCCGGGATGCGCCGCGGCATGCCGGCGAGACCCACGAAGTGCTGCGGGAAGAACAGCACGTTGACGAAGATCGCCGTCAGCCAGAAATGCCACTTGGCGAGCCGCATGTCGTACATGTGGCCGGTCCATTTCGGCAGCCAGTAGTAGACCGCCGCCATGATGGCGAACACCGCCCCCGGCACCAGCACGTAGTGGAAATGGGCGACGATGAAGTAGGTGTCGTGGTACTGGAAGTCCGACGGCACGATTGCCATCATCAGGCCGGAAAGGCCGCCGATCGTGAACAGGAACAGGAAGGCGAGCGCGAACAGCATCGGCGGCTCGAAGCTGAGCGACCCGCGCCACATAGTCGCCGTCCAGTTGAAGATCTTCACGCCGGTCGGGACCGCGATCAGCATCGTCGAGAGCGTGAAGAACAGCTGCCCGGCGAGCGGCATGCCGACCGTGAACATGTGGTGCGCCCAGACGATGAACGACAGGAACGCGATCGAGGCGGTCGCGTACACCATGGCCTCGTAGCCGAAGATGGGTTTCCGGGAGAAGGTCGGGATGATCTCCGAGACGATCCCGAACGCCGGCAGGATCATGATGTAGACCTCGGGGTGCCCAAAGAACCAGAACACGTGCTGGAAAAGAACCGGGTCGCCACCGCCCGCCGCGTTGAAGAAGCTGGTCTGGAAGAAATAGTCGGTGAGCAGCATCGTCACGCCGCCCGCGAACACCGGCATGACCGCGATCAGCAAGTATGCGGTGATCAGCCAGGACCAGGAGAACAGCGGCATCTTGAGCAGCGTCATGCCCGGCGCGCGCATGTTCACGATCGTCACGATCACGTTGATCGCGCCCATGATGGACGAAGCGCCCATCAGGTGGATCGCGAAGATCGCCATCGGGAATGCCTCGCCGGTCTGCAGCACGAGCGGCGGGTAGAGAGTCCAGCCGGCGGCCGGCGCGCCGCCCGGCACGAAGAAGGTCGAAAGCAGCAGTGTGAACGCAAAGAACAGCAGCCAGAACGAAAACAGGTTCATGCGCGGCAGCGCCATGTCGGCGGCGCCGATCTGCATCGGGATCATCCAGTTGGCGAGGCCAACCGTCGCCGGCATGACCGCGCCGAAGACCATCACCAGGGCGTGCATGGTAGTCATCTGGTTGTAGAACGCGGGATCGACGAGCTGCAGGCCGGGCTGGAACAGCTCGGCGCGGATCACGAATGCAAACAGACCACCGATCAGGAACATCGCGAGCGAGAACACCAGGTACATCGTGCCGATGTCCTTGTGGTTCGTGGTCGTGAGCCAGCGCACGATGCCTTTCGGGGGCCCGTGTGCGTGGTCGTCGTGGTGGCTCGCGTGTGCCATTTTCCGTTACTCCGTGGCGGCAAGCGCCGTGGCGGCGGCTTGCTCTGCTGCGAGCCAGGCCTCGAACTCGGCCCGCGGCTTTGCGATGACGACGATCGGCATGAAGCCGTGGTCGGCGCCGCACAGCTCAGCGCACTGGCCGCGATAGGTGCCGGGCTTGTCGGGATCGACCGAGATCCACATCTCGTTGATGAAGCCGGGGATCGCGTCGCGCTTCATGCCGAAGTCGGGCACCCACCAGGCGTGGATGACGTCGTTCGCCGTCAGCAGCATGCGGATCTTGGTGCCGGTCGGGACCACGAGCGGCTTATCGACGTCCAGCAGGTAGTTATCGACGGTGGCCGGATCGATGCCGGAGCCCTTCTGGCGGGCGAGGTCGCTCGAGCGGGCGATGCGGCTGTAGAACGAGACGCCGGTGCCGAGGTACTCGTACTGCCAGAACCACTGGTGGCCGGTGGCCTTGATCGTGAGCTCGGAACCCGAGGTGTCCTCGATCTTGATCAGCTTTTCGACCGAGGGGATCGCCATGCCGACCAGGATCAGGACCGGGATGATGGTCCAGGCGGCCTCGAGGCGCGCGTTGTGCAGCATTTTCTGGTCCGCGACCGCGCCCTTCGACTTCCGGAAGCGCACCATGGCGTAGATCATCGCGCCGAAAGTCAGGACGGCGATGATCGTGCAGATCCAGAGCATGATCATGTGCATGCTGTAGATCTCGCGCGAGAGCTCGGAAACGCCCCTCGGCATGTTGACCAGGCGCCAGTCCGCGCTCGCTGGCAGCGAGGCGAGCATGGCTGCCACGCCGGCGACGACCGACAGCCTCAGGAACCGATTGGCGATGTGCAACGGAGCCCCCGGAAGTGGCCCGCGGTACGCGGGCTCACGGCCCGCGCATCGTAAGGGTTGGGCGCTGGGGCCGCAACCCGATTTTTTCCTTTTATTCCAACAAGATGTAGAGGTTTCCGCGGCAGCCTCAACGGTGCCCCAGCGCAAGCGCGCCGGAGAGCGCGGCCGCGGCTGCTCCGACGTCGGGTTTCGGCATCCAGGGCACGATTCCGAGGCAGGCCGCCGGCAGGCGCGCGGCCAGGGTCGCGACGTTCTCCTCGCGCCGCGCGAAACCGGGGTCGATGGCATTGCCGATCCAGCCGGCGAGCGTCAGTCCGCGGGCCGCAATCGCCTCGGCCGTGAGCAGCGCGTGATTGAGGCAGCCGAGGCGCAGGCCGACGACGAGCAGTACCTCCATGCCGAGCAGCGCCGGCAGGTCGGCAAAGCTCCGCCCTGCATCGAGCGGCACGAGGAATCCCCCCGCACCCTCGGCCAGGACGACTTCGGCGCCGACGCGCAGCTGTGCGTGCGCGGCGACGATGCGCGCGGTGTCGATGACGATTCCGGCTTCCGCGGCGGCCAGGTGCGGGGCGACCGCGGGTTCGAACAAGTAGGGATTCACCACCGCGTAGGGATGGCGGACCGTCGACTCCGCCTGCAGCAGTAGCGCGTCCTCGTTGGCCGGGCCCTCGGGGCCCGCAATGCTGCCGGCGGCGACCGGCTTCATGCCGGCGACAGTGACGCCCGATTCGCGCAGCCGCCGCAGCAGGGCGGCGGTCACCAGCGTCTTGCCCACGCCGGTGTCGGTTCCCGTGACGAAGAAATCCCGCCGCATCAAGTCGCGCTGATCGCCTGCAGTCCAGCGCTCGCCGCGAGTCTGGATTCCGCCTTCGCCAGCATGGCTATGTAGCGGGGATGCTTGCGCAGCAGTTCCAGATCCGGGTCGACTTTGGCGTAAGGCAGGAAAGTGTCACTGATCGTCTCGAACACCGGGCCGAGCATGTCGAGCGCTGCTTCCTTGTCCTTCAAATAGACACCGATGGCGCACGCGAAGTTGTAGCGCATGTTGAAGTTACTGGGATCGATCAGCAGGGCGCGCTCCATGCGCGCCTTCGCGCGCTCGGCTTCGCCCAATGCCGCAAGCGCATACGCGCTGTAACCCGCCACCATGGAGTTGTTCTGGTCATGGACCAGGATGGCTTCGGCCCGCTTGAGCACTCGCTTCGCGGAGCGGTGCATGCCCTCGACATCGCCGATGACCGTATAACTGCTCATCAACATGGAGGCGGAATTGATGTCCGCTTCCACCAGGCCCGATGCCTTTTCATAGTGGCGGATCGCATCCTCGTGCCGGTGCAGCTGATAATTCAGGCGGCCGGCCGAGCGATTGACCTCGTAGGACTCGGGATCCAGCTCAAGCGCGGTCGCGACCGCAGCAGCTGCGGCATCGGGATCGCCGCCTGACATGAGTATCTGGGCCTTGATCGCGTGGGCCTCAGCCGAGCGGGGATCGATGGCAAGCGCGCGTTCCGCGGCCGCCATGCCATTGCTGTCGCCCGCGCCGGTGCCTCTTGACTGGCGCAATTTGTCGTGGCCAATGGCCATCAGCGCCCAGGCCTGGGCATAGTTCGGGTCAATCTCGGTGGCGCGCGCACAGAGGCGGACGATGGCTTCCGCGGAACGCGGGTCGTATTCCTGGCTGGTGATGTAGGTCTGGCGCGCCATCAGGTAAAGATTGTGGGCCTCGGCATTGCTGGTGCCGCGCTGCTCGATGGCCTTCTTCTCCTCCGGCAGCAGGCGCAGTTTCAGGGCCTTGACGATCGCCTCGGAGATCTCGTCCTGCAGCGCGAAGATGTCGCTGGAATCGCGGTCGTAGCGATCGGCCCACACGTGGCTGTTGGTTTCGCCATCCACCAGCTGGGCGTTGATCCTGATTCGGCCGCCCGCCTTGCGGACGCTGCCTTCGAGTACGTGACTTACCTTGAGCTCGCGCGCGACCTTCAGGATGTCGACGTTCTTCTGCTTGTACATGAAGGCGCTGTTGCGCGCGATGATCCCGAGGGCCGAAACCTTGCTCAGGTCCGTGATGATGTCCTCGGTGATGCCGTCGCTGAAGTATTCCTGCTCCGGGTCGCCGCTCATGTTGACGAACGGCAGCACGCAGATCGTGTAGCGCTGGGCATCCTTGCCGGTCGCTTGGGATGCGGACGCGCTTCCCGGTTTCGCCGGACGCGATGCCTGCGAGCGTGCAATCAGGGTGCCGAGGGCACGCAGGAATTCCTGCGCCTGCGGGCTTGCCGCATTCTCGCCCCAGCCGTCGAGGTCCGTCGTGTGGATGGCGCGCACGTCCATCGGCAGGCGCGCCTGGTCGAATCGCACCGGAACGAGGATGCCGCGCTCGGCGGCTTCGCGCGCCTCGCCGCGCACCCAGCGCGACACCACTGAGGCCGGCGTCCAGACCACCAGCAAGGCCGCGGCCGCCGCGATCTCGGCATCGATCTGGTCGTCGAATTCCTGGCCGGGCGTGATCTCCGGGTCCCACCAGACCGACCAGCCTTTCGCCTCTATCGCGGCCACCAGCGGCGCGACGCGCGCCTTGTCGGTGCGCGCATAGGAAACGAAAACGTCAGCCATGCCGATGGGTCCTGCGCCCGGTAAAACGGGGCGTTACGAAGGCCGCCAAGCATACACGCGGGGCGAACCATCGAGTAGCGGGCGATCAGCGGCCGCGGTGACCGATGTTGCTGACCGGAAACGTGAAATCGCCACCGGGCTTGTCGAGTTCGAGGGCACCCCAGGCCTGGCCGAACACGGCCTCGAAGCTCGCCGGCAGAAACCCATCCGTTCGACTTGCTTCGTAGGCTTGCGTCATCGCGGCGATCCGGCCGCGGCCCGTAAGGCCGCGCGGCCGGCTGCTCGCCGCATTTTGCGAGCCGATCGCTTTGAGGTCACGCATGAGGGCGCCGACGTCCGGATAGGTGAGCTTGTAGCGAGACACGTCGAGCACGGGCTCGGCGAATCCCGCGCGCACCAGCCCGTCGCCGAGATCGTGCATGTCAGTAAATGGATGCACGTGCGCCGCGGTGTCCGCGGCGCGCCAGGCGTCGCGCAGCTCGATGAGGGTATCGGGGCCGAAGGTGGAGAACGTGAAAAGCCCTCGCGGCTTCAGGACTCGCGCGGCGTCCGCGAAAACGGCGTCGATGTCCTCGCACCAGGGAAGCATCAGGTTGCTGAATACGAAGTCGACGCTGGCGTCCGGCAGGGGGATGTCCTCTGCCTCCCCGGACAGCCATTCGACGCGCGCGTCGGTAGAAAGCCTGCGCGCCTCCGCAAGCATGCCCGCCGATGTGTCGAGCGCGAGGATGCGCGCACGCGGCCAGCGTGCGGCGAGCGCCACAGCGCCGCGGCCAGTGCCGCAACCGAGGTCGAGCACGGTGTCAGGAATGAACGCGATCCAGTCGAGACGCGCAATCATCGCCTCGCGCAGATGTGCGGCGAGCACGGCGGCCGCGTCGTAGCCCGCGCTCGCGCGGTCATGGTTGCGCCGGATGGCAGCACGGTCGAGGAAGCGGCCCGGGCTTCGGGCGGTTCATCGGCGCGGGAGGACGTCCGCGAGCGCGGCGACGAGACTTTCGACGTCGGCGTCGCGGTGCGCCGCGGACAGCGCGACGCGCAGGCGTGAGCTGCCCGCGGGCACCGTCGGCGGCCGGATGGCAGCGACGAAGAAGCCGCGCTCGAGCAGCTTTGCGCTCGCCTCGACGGCCACGTTCGCATCGCCGAGCAGCACCGGCTGGATCGGCGTCGTGGAATCCGCGAGCGGCAACCCCGATCCGGCGGCGAGCGACCGGAAGCGACGGGTCAGCGCCAGCGCGCGCTCGCGGCGCCAGGACTCGGCCAACGAGACTTCGAGCGCCGCGAGGGTGGCTGCGGCAACCGCAACCGGCAGCGCGGTCGTATAAATGTAGGTGCGCGCGCGTTGCACCAGCGTCTCAATGAGGCCGGCATCACCGGCGATGAACGCCCCGAAGCTGCCAAAGGCCTTGCCGAACGTGCCGACCAGTGCCGGTACATCGCGCGGGGAGAGTCCGAAATGCTCCAGAGAGCCGCCGCCATTCCCGCCGAGCACGCCGAGCCCGTGCGCGTCGTCCACGGCGAGCAGCGCACCGTGGCGGCGGCAGGCCTCGGCCAGCGCGGGCAGGGGCGCAAGGTCGCCGTCCATGCTGAAGACCCCGTCGGTCAACACCAGCGCCGGCCCCGGCTCGCGCGCCGCGAGCCCGGCCTCGAGTGCGGTTGCGTCGCCGTGCGGGTACCAGGCGAGCTCGGCGCGCGCGATGCGCCCCGCGTCGATCAGCGAGGCGTGGTTCAGCTGGTCGCCGATGACCAGGCCGCCCTTGTCCACGAGCGCGGTGGCAAGTCCGAGGTTCGCCATGTAACCGGTGGAGAAGAGAAGCGCGCGCTCGCGGCCCGTGAATGCGGCAAGCGCCTCCTCCAGAGCACCGTGCCCGCCCTGGTGACCGCTGATCAGGTGCGAAGCGCGGGCGCCAACGCCGTGCTCGCGCGCCGCCGCGACGAAAGCCTCCGTCACGCGCGGATGCGCAGCCAGGCCCAGATAGTCGTTGCTGCAGAAGTCGACGCAGCGCCTGCCGTCGAGCTCGATCTCGGCCGTGTCGTGCGCGAGTCGCCGGACGCTGCGCCGCCGCCGGCGCAGGCTCTGCAATTCGAGATCCGCAAGCGCGGCCGCCTGGTGCCGGGTCGTAGTTTTCGTAGTTTCGGGCATGTCTTCTCGAAACTACGAAAACTACGACCCGGCACCCTCGGGGTGGATGCCGAGGCGGGCGAAGAGCGCGCGGTCGCTCTCCGTGTCGGGATTGCCGGTGGTGAGCAGTTTCTCGCCGTAGAAGATGGAGTTCGCCCCCGCGAGGAAGCAGAGCGCCTGCATCTCGTTGCTCATTTCGGTGCGGCCCGCGGAGAGCCGCACGTGCGAGCGCGGCATGAGAATGCGCGCGATTGCGACGATGCGCACGAACTCGATCGGATCGAGTGCTGCCGTGCCGGCGAGCGGCGTTCCCTCGACCTGCACGAGGTTGTTGATCGGCACGCTCTCCGGATGCGGGTCGAGCGTCGCGAGCGTGTGCAGGAATGCGACACGGTCCTCGGAGGTCTCGCCCATGCCGAGGATGCCGCCGCAGCAGACATGGATGCCGGCGTCGCGCACGGCGGCGAGCGTGTCGAGGCGGTCCTGGTAAGTGCGCGTCGTGATCACCTCGCCGTAGAAGGCTTCCGACGTGTCGAGGTTGTGGTTGTAGTAATCGAGCCCGGCCTCTTTCAGCCGGCGCGCCTGCGGCGTCGTCAGCATGCCGAGCGTTGCGCAGGTCTCGAGCTCGAGTGCCGCTACGCCCTCGATCATCCCGGCAACTTTCTCGAGATCGCGGTCCTTCGGGCTGCGCCAGGCCGCGCCCATGCAGAAGCGGGTGGCGCCCGCCGCGCGCGCCGCACGTGCCTGCGCGACGACATCGGCCGCGTCCATCAGCGCCTCGCGCTCGAGCCCGGTGTCGTAGCGGATGCTCTGCGGGCAATAGGCGCAGTCCTCCGGACAGGCACCAGTCTTGATCGAGAGCAGGGTTGAGACCTGCACGGCGTTCGGGTCGAAGTGCCGGCGATGCACGCCTTGCGCGCGAAACACCAGGTCGCCGAAAGGCAGCGCGTGCAGTCCGCGCACCTCATCGAGCGCCCAGCTGCTTCTCACATCGCCACTCGCGCCGTTGCCGTCCATTGCATTGCTCCCCGTTCCGGCCGGATATCCGCCGCATGCCTGCTGCAAGGGCGGCGCATGTTGACGCCGTGGCGCAGTATTCAAATGCTCTCAGAGACTGTCAACCAAACCTGCTCAGGCAGGTATACGGCGCTTCCAGATCGTTGATTCACAGGCTTTTTCCGGCGACCTGCCTGCTTTGCCTCGAGCCAGGCCAGGCGCCCGCGCTGGACCTTTGCCGGGGCTGCGAGCAGGACCTGCCGCGCTCCCTGCGTGGCTGCGCGATCTGCGCGGCACCAGTCGCAGGAGGGAAGATCGCCTGCGGCAGCTGTCTCGCGCGCCGGCCGGCCTACGATGCCGCCTTCGCGCCGTACCGGTACGAGTTTCCGCTCGTTGAACTGATCCATCGCCTCAAGTACGGCGGTCAGGTCGCGGTCGCACGCATCCTCGGGAGCCTTCTCGCGCGGCGCCTCGCCGAACGCGGTCCGCCCGCAGTCGACGCCTTGGTACCGGTGCCGCTGCATGCCTCGCGCGAGGCGCGGCGCGGCTACAACCAGGCGGGGGAGATCGCACGCATCGCGGGGCAGATCCTGTCCCTGCCGGTCGAGGGGAGCATCGCGACGCGCATACGCGCGACCGAGGAGCAGGCGGCGCTGCCCGCGATCGTGAGGCGCGTGAACGTCAGCGGCGCGTTCGCCGTGCGCGACGTGTCGATGCCGGCGGCGGTCGCGATCGTGGACGACGTGCTGACGACCGGCTCGACCGCGGACGCGCTCGCGCGTGAGCTCAAGCGCGCTGGCTGCCGGCGAGTGGAGATCTGGGCGGTCGCGCGCACGGCAGGCGGGGCGAACGCGGCGGGCGTGGCAGGCTACGTACCGCGATAGAGATAATCGAGCGCGAGCCCGATGAAGACGACCATGCCGACGTAGTGGTTGTTGTTGAAGGCCTGGAAGCAGGCTTCGGGTTCGCGGCGCCGGATCAGCCAGAGTTCGCGCGTGAACAGGATCCCGGCCGCAGCCAGGCCGCCACGGTACGAGGCGCCGAGTTCCGCTTCCTGACCGGCGAGGTAGAGCGCGAACAGCATCATCGCCATCATGACCGCGATGATGAACCGGTCGGCCTCGCCGAACAGGATCGCGGTCGACTTCACGCCGACGCGCAGGTCGTCCTCGCGGTCTACCATTGCGTACATCGTGTCGTAGACCGCGGCCCAGAGCACGACGGCGGTGAGCAGCAGCCAGGCGATCTTCGGCACTTCGCCGGTCAGCGCGGCGAACGCCATCGGGATTGACCAGCCGAAGGCTACGCCGAGGTAGAACTGCGGCACGTGCACGACACGCTTGAGCCACGGGTAGGTCATGGCGAGCACGGCGCCGGCCACCGCGTAGAGCTGCGCATGGGGATCGAGCTGCAGTGCGAGCCAGACCGCGACCAGGCCGAGCGCGACGAACAGTAACAGCGCCTCCACGGGCGCCACGCGCCGCGCCGCCAGCGGGCGGTCCCGGGTCCGCGCGACTTTCGGGTCGAGGTCGCGATCGGCGTAATCGTTGATGACGCAGCCCGCCGAGCGCATCACCACGACGCCGGCGACGAAGATCAGCAGGATGCGCGCATCGGGACGGCCGGCGCCTGCGATCCACAGGCCCCACAACGCCGGCCAGAGAAGCAGCCAGATGCCGATCGGCTTGTGCAGGCGCATGAGACGCGCGTACTCGCGAATCGTCCGACCGAGCGCGCGGCAGGCGTCGCGCAGCGGGCGCGGCTCGTACTCTGGCTTGTAAGTCGGATCCCGCCGGCGCGCGATGTCGGAATCGTCGCTCACGCGTGTGACTCGGGCAGGAAGATTTCCTGCACCAGGAGGCGGTCGCCCTCGATCGCGAACCAGGAGCGACGCGCCCAGAGCGCGGCAGGTGGATCCGGCCGCTCGCGCAGCGCGCGGTAGTAGAGGCGATCGCCGGAGGAGAGGTACGTGAACTCGAGCGGCCCACGCTCGAGGCCGGGCACCGATGCGAGGCGCTCGCCCAGCGCTGCACGCCCGAGGGAGGCGAGCCAGCGCTGGCGCGCGAGCGTGGCGAGCGGAATCAGCGTCTGCGCGAAGACCCAGGGCCGGCCGTTGCAGGTGAGTTCGATCTCGCGAACGAAAGCGGAACTGCCGGGCGCTCGCAAGAGCTCGGCGTCCTCGGCCGCGAGCGGCGCCTCCGCTTCCGAAACCACGACGAGGCCGGTTTCGCCCGCGCAGCAGGCGCGCAGCCGCTCGGTCAGCAGGCCCGGCTCGCGCAGCCAGGCCGCGGCCGGCGCGGCCGGCTGCCAGGCATCGAGCCGGTCAATCCAGCGGAGCGCCGATGGCGCTCCTGTCCTTGCGGCGGGCTGTCCGTTCATACCTTTCCGTAGCGCGTCGCGGCGCCGATCCAGCGGCGCTCGAGTGGCGCCATGTTATCCGCATGCGCGCGCATCATCACGTCCGCCGCGGCCTGCACCCTCGGCAGCAGGTCGGCATCCCGCATCAGGTCGGCGACCTTGAGTTGCATGAGCCCGGTCTGGCGCGTGCCGAGGAATTCGCCCGGGCCGCGCAGTTCAAGGTCGCGGCGGGCGACCTCGAAGCCGTCGTTGGTTTCGCGCAGCACCGCGAGCCGCTGCTTCGCGAGCTGGGAGAGCGGTGCGTGCCAGAGCAGCACGCAGCTGCTGGCTTCGCTGCCGCGGCCGACGCGGCCGCGCAACTGGTGCAGCTGCGCAAGTCCCATGCGCTCGGCGTTCTCGATCACCATCAGGCTCGCGTTCGGCACATCCACGCCGACCTCGATCACGGTGGTCGCGACCAGCAGCCCGATCGTGCCTGCCTTGAACTTCGCCATGGTTTTCTCGCGCGCGGCGGGCGGCATGCGGCCGTGCACGATCCCGACCGCGACATCCGGCAATGCCGCCGCGAGTGCGGCGGCGGTGTCCTCTGCGGCCTGAGCCTCGAGGACCTCCGATCCCTCGATCAGCGGGCAGACCCAATACGCCTGCCGGCCCGCGAGGCAGGCGCCCTGGATGCGCTGGACGACCTCGTCACGGCGCGAGTCCGGCATCGCGACCGTCGTCACGGGCATGCGGCCTGGCGGCAGCTCGTCGATCACGGAAACGTCGAGATCGGCGTACGCCGTCATCGCCAGCGTCCGCGGGATCGGCGTCGCGGTCATGATCAGCTGGTGCGGGTAGCGGCCCTGGACGCCCTTCTCACGCAGGCGCATGCGCTGATGCACGCCGAAGCGATGCTGTTCGTCCACGATCACCAGCGTGAGCTTTGCGAATCGCACCTCGTCCTGGAACAGTGCATGCGTGCCAATCGCGATGCCCTGGCTGCCGCCTGCGAGGGCAGCCTCCGCTTCGCGCCGCAGCTTCGCCGGAAGACGGCCGGTGACGAGCAGCGGGACGAGGCCGAGCGGCGCGAGCCAGCGCCTGAAATTCTGCGTGTGCTGCTCGGCGAGGAGTTCCGTCGGCGCCATGAGCGCCACCTGGCCGCCGGCCTCGACCACGTCGGCGGCGGCGAGCGCAGCGACGATGGTCTTGCCGGAGCCGACGTCGCCCTGCACCAGGCGCAGCATCGGATGCGGCACCGCGAGATCGCGGCGCACTTCCTCCACGACACGGCGCTGCGCGGCAGTGAGCTTGAAGCCGGTTCCCGCGAGCAGGCGCCCGGCGAGCTCGCCGCGCGCGGCGACCGGCCAGGCCGGATCGCGGCGAATCTCGTTCCTGAGCTTGCGCAGGGAGAGCTGATGCGCGAGCAGCTCCTCGAAGGCGAGACGCCGCTGTGCCGGGTGCTTGCCGGCCTCGAGCACGGGCAGGCGCGCATCCGGCGGCGGGCGATGCAAGTACTGCAACGCCTCGATGAGGCCCGGCAGGCCGAATTCGCGCTGGATTTCCGCCGGCAGGAAGTCGGGCAGCTCGCCGTCAATCGCGGCCGCGAGCGCCTGCGCGGTCAGGTTGCGCAGCCGGCCCTGCTGGACGCCTTCAGTGACCGGGTAGATTGGCGTGAGCGCGCCCTTTACGGCCTGCGTGTCCGGCGCATCGGCGTTGCGGTACTCCGGGTGGACGATCTCCGACCCGTGCTTGCCGCGACGCACCTCGCCGAAGCACGCCAGTCGCGCCCCGCGCACAAGCTGCTCCTGCTGGGCGCCGCTGAAGTGGAAGAAGCGCAGCGTCAGGAAGCCCGTACCGTCGGCGAGCCGTACGAGCAGCGAGCGCCGTCCGCGGAACACGACTTCGGCGAGTTCCACGCTGCCTTCGACGGCCGCGCGCATGCCCGGACGGAGCGACCCAATGGGCACGACGTGGGTGCGGTCCTCGTAGCGCGTCGGCAGCCAGAACAGAAGGTCGGCGACATTCTCGATGCCGAGCTTGGCGAGCCGCTTCGCGAGCGCGGGACCGACGCCCTTGAGCGCGGTGACCGGCCGGCGTTCGATCGTCACGTTATCGGTGCGCTCACGGCACCAGGATGCAGTCGACCTCGATCGCGGCGCCGCGCGGCAATGCAGCCGCGGCAATCGTGACGCGCGCGGGATAAGGCTCGCGGAAGAACTCCTGCATGATCCCGTTGACGACGGTGAAGTGGCCGAAGTCCACGAGATAGATCGTGATCTTCACGGCGGCGCCGAGATTCGCGCCCGCGGCTTCCGCGACCTCGGCGAGATTCGTGAATACGCGTCGGGCCTCGGCCTCGATGCCGCCCTTGACCAGTTCGCCGCTCGCGGGGTCGAGCCCGATCTGGCCGGAAAGGTAAACGGTGCCGCCGGCGGCGATTGCCTGCGAGTAAGGGCCGATGGCCTTGGGCGCTTTCGGCGTGTGGATCGTCTTGTGTGTCATGGCCGCCATTATGCGGAGAGTGTCGCCTACCTGACAGAGGGGCCGACCCGCCCGGTCCAACATCACTCCCGGATCGAACATCAAACCGAGGAGAGAGACCATGAAGACCAACCCCTACCGCAGCCACTCCGTCGCCGCCGCCCTGGCCGCCACCATCGTCACGACCGTGCTGGTGGGCACACTGGTGGAGTCGTTCGAACCGGCACAGTTAATCCAGTTCGACCGGGACGCAACCGGCGACCTGATCGTCGCCCTCGAGCGGCGCACTCCGTCCAGCGCAGCGCAGGCCTGAGTCATGCGCGCAGCCGGCGCCCGGCCGTTCCTGGCCGGGCGTCGATGCGGCGGGAGATTGCCATGACCCGGACCAACCAGAATCGCTTCGAACGCTGCCTCGCATTGCTCGCGCCCCTGCGCCCCGGCGAGGGTCGCTGCGTCGCAATCCTGTGGCTGCAGGCGTTTTCGCTAATGCTCGCCTACTACCTGATCCGCCCGGTGCGCGAGGCGCTGATCCTGACCGAGGGCGGCGCGGAATTCCGCAGCTACGCCGTCGCCGTCCAGGCGGTGCTGCTCATCCTGATCGTGCCCGCCTACAGCGCCTGGGTCCGGCGCACCGACCCGCGGCGCATCTACGTCCTGGTCAACGCGTTCTTCGTCAGTCACCTGCTGCTGTTCTTTCTGGCCGGGCAGGCCGGCTGGAAGCTCGGTTTCGTCTTCTTCGTGTGGGGGAGCCTGTTCAGCGTCATGGCGGTGACCCAGTTCTGGGCCTTCGCCACGGACCTTTTCAACGTGCAGTCGGGCGAGCGCCTGTTCGGGCTCATTGCCGTCGGCATCTCAGCCGGTGCATTTGCCGGCGCGCAGGCGGCCTCCGCGTTGTTCGACGTGATCGGGACGCACGGGCTCATGCTCGCCGCCGCGGCCGCGCTCACTGCCGCAATCGTCCTGGGCGCGCGGGTGCGTGCCGCGGTTCCCGCGTCGGCACAGGGCGGCGACGCCGAAGTGAGCCCGCCGACGGCGGGCCGCGGCCGATGGCTCGGCGGATTCACCGTCGTCGCCCGCAGCCGGTACCTCGTCGGCATCGCAGTGCTCGTCGTGCTGCTCAACTGGATCACCTCGGCGGGCGATTTCGTGCTGACGAGCTGGCTCGTCGACATCGCGGAGCGCGAGGCGCCCGGGATGCAGTCCGAGTACATCGGGCGCTTCATGGCCAGGTACTGCTCGGCCGTGACCCTGGTCAGCTTCCTGATCCAGCTCCTGCTCGTCTCGCGCATCATCCAGTTCGCGGGCCTCGCGCGCGCGCTGCTGATGACGCCGCTGGCGTTCGCGGCGGGATACCTGCTGGTTGGGATCGTCCCGGCATTCCTGCTGCTGCAGTCGGTCCTCGTGGTGCAGCGCAGCTTCGACTACTCGCTGCTCAACACCACGCGCAACGCCTTGCTGCTGCCGATGGGCCGTGATGCGAAGTACCAGGCGAAAACCGCGATCGACACGTTCTTCTTCCGCGTCGGCGACCTCCTCGCCAGCGGTTCGATCTTCGCCGGCCTCAGGCTGTTCGAGGATATCCGTGCGCAGTTCATCTGGCTCATCGTGGCCTTGAGCCTGACCCTGCTGCTGGTCGCCTGGCTCATCGGCCGCGAGTACGCGCGGCGCGAGCGGGAGGCGGCGGGCTTACCGGCTGGCGGCGGCTTCCGCGGTGGACGCGCCGCCGTGCTCGCGCAGTAGGCGGTCGCGGCGCTTCAGCAGTGCGGCGATCTGCCGCTTGTGCAGCCAGAGCCCGAGCTCGCGCTCCAGCGTCGCGCGATCGAGCGCTGCGAGGCGGGCAGCCAGCGCCGCCGGCAGCTCGACCGGCTGCTGGCGCAGGGCGACTGCGCGGGAGTGGTCAATCAGCGCGACGTTCCAGTCGCGTGTGAGCAGCAGGTACTCCTGCGTCCGGTCGGTGTTGTGCACCAGCACGTCGAACACGTTCATGAGGTTGTATTGCGGCTCGATGGGGCACCAGCCCTCGGGCTTCAGGCCGGCCTCCAGCATCTGACGGGCGTCCATCGCGCCTTAGCCCCAGAACTGCAGCGCGACCTTCTGGCCATTGACCGTACGCGGAACGGTGACGGGCACCATGCCGAGGCCAAGCAGCCGGTCGAGCTCGTACGCCGCGATCTCCAACTCGAAGCGGTCGCCCTCGTTCAGGGATTGCGTCAAATGGGTCGCGCCGAAATCGGTCGAGAGCTTCTTGAGCACGGCGCGTGCCTCGCCTTCGAGCCGCATGAGCAGATCGAGCACGCGCCGCGAGTCCGGCCCGCGGTCGACGAGGTCGACGAGGCCGACCAGGTGCGTGTCCGCGCCGCTCCAGCGCAGTGCGCCATCCAGGATGCCAAGAGAGCCGAGCAGCTCGACCAGCTCGTCATGAGCGCCGTGGACGTCCGCGAAGGCGATCACGCGGCGCGCGCCCTCGCCGCGCCAGGGCGACGCGCCGGCACCTGCCACAGTCGGCAAACCGGCAGTCGCGAGCTAGAGGATCGCGAAGGCCGCAGCGAGGAAGTTCCCACCGCTGGCGGGGTGACGGCGCATGGGGCGTATCATGCGCGCGTCAACGTGCGGCGGAAAAGCGGAGCCCGGCATGACGACTCTCGCGGGCAGGATGATGTTGCGGCGCAGCCCCCTGTTCCGGGGTCTCGCGCCGGAGACATTCGAGCGCATCGCGGCGCTCGCGACGCAGCGCGGCTACCGCCGCGGGGAGCTGGTCTTCAGCCACGGCGATCCCGGGGATGCGCTGTTCGCGGTGGTGACGGGCAGGATCCGCATCAGTACCGGCTCTGCCGCCGGCCGCGAGATCTTCCTCAACATCATGGAGCCCGGCGACACCTTCGGCGAGATCGCGCTGCTCGACGGCGGCCCGCGCACGGCGACCGCGACGGCCATCGCCGCCGCGGAACTGGTCTCGATCCGCCGCGCCCCGCTTTTTGAGTTGCTGGAGCGTGAGCCAAAGGTCGCGCTCGAGCTCCTGAGACTGTGCGGCGAGCGGTTGCGCTGGACGAGCGGGCTGCTCGAGGATGCGGCGCTGCTCGATGCGCCGGCGCGGCTCGCGAAACGGCTGCTGTCCCTGGCGGAGCTGCACGGCGAGGACGGTCCCGAAGGACGCAGGATCCGGATCTCCCAGGAGGAGCTCGCGAGCTTCCTCGGCGTCTCCCGCCAGTCGGTCAACGAGCAGCTGCAGGACTGGAAGGCGAGGGGCTGGGTGGGGCTGGGCCGCGGCACCGTCACCGTGCGCGATGCCGCGGCGCTCCGTGGAGCGATCAGCGCCGATCGACGATGACGATCGGGTCTTCGGCGCTCGTGCCGTTGATCTGCGCGGAATACGTGAACTTCATTCCTAGGACGTAGGTGGGCGCGATAGTCACGGTCATCTTGTCGTTTGCTGGCACCACGAATGATGACACGGCATTGGAGCAGCCCTCTGGGACGAAGGGCGAGTCCGCGGCCGGCGACGAGATCGTGAGCGGTTGAACCAGGTTCCGGTTCGTGAACTTTATCTTGCCGTTCTGCTTGATGCGATGAACGGTCATGGTCTTGCCGCCGTAGTCCTCAACCTCGATGCTCAGGTCGGGGATAAGCAGCGGTTCCGACGGGTCTGGCGTTGGCATGTTCTACTCCCCTGATCAGATCTTGTTGCGGATATCACCGAGCTCCGGCGCCGACTTCAGGAAGACCTCGGGATACCCCAGCTCGCGCGCTCGCCGGACGTGGCGGATGGCGCTTGTCTCGTCCCCGAGGCCCAGTTCTGCCAAGCCCACGTAGTAGTGCACTTCGTTGTCGCTATCCCCGTCGGCCAGGGCGCTCCGGATGGCCTGTCGGGCCCGGTCCCCCCTCCGTAGCCTCGACGAATAGTACGCCGCTTGTGCCTGGTTGACCGCCTTCTTCGGGTTCACGGCGAGTTCGCCCTCGACGAGTTCGAAAGCACGGGCGTAAGCCTCGCTGGCCTCAGCCCCGCGGCCGCTGAACAGCAGTGCGTCGGCGAGGTTGCCCCAGGGACGGTGGTTGGAAGGCGCAAGCTCGGTGGCCTTTCGGAACATCTGCGCCGCCTCGTCGAATCGGCCACTGTAGTAGTAGCCGACACCGGTGTTTGAGTAGCTCGAGAACCGGGATTCGATGGCCAGCGATCGTGAAAACGCCTCGGCAGCCTGCGCGAAACCGCCTGAGTTCAGGTAAGCGACGCCCAGGTTGTTGAATGCGCCCGCGTTGTCAGGCTCGAGGTCGGCCACGCGCTGGAAAGGCGCGATCGCGTCGCGGGGTCGCCCTTGCCTGAGCATCAAGATGCCGTACTCCGTGTGTGATGCCGCGTAGCGCGGTTGCGATCCGATCGCTCGCTCGAGAGTGCGCTCCGCCTCGATCGGGTCGCCGCCGTCGGCAAGAGCGGCGGCGAGCCCGATCAGTGCATCCGGCGACTCCGGCACGATCGCAAGCGCGCGACGATAAGCGGCCCCGGCTTCCTCGATGTCGCCGGTGACGAGGCGCAGGCCGCCAATTGCTTCGTGAACTTCGTAGGCCGAGGAATCGAGCGATTGTGCCGTTGCGCAGGCTTCCTCCGCAGCCGCGACGTGCGCGGGCACGCGCTCGAGGAGGTAGCGTTCGACGAGCGCCTGGCAGAGCCCGGCCTGAGCGCGCGCAAAACCCGCCTGTTCCGCGAGCGCGCGCCGGAACAGTTGCTCTGCCGCCTCGAGGGTGCGCGCTCCTTTCCGCTGTCGCAGATATGCGAGGCCCTGCAGGTAGAGGTCGTAAGCGGCGACGCCGCCGGCGCGCGGCGCCGGCGCCTGCGGCCCGATGCCCAGCACCTGTTCGAGGGCGGCAAGCACCTGCGTGCCGATCTCCGATTCGACCGCCTGCAGGTCACCGGAGGATTCGTAAGACTCCGACCAGCGGTTCACGCCGGTCGCGCGCTCGACGAGGGCGGCGTTGACGCGCACCAGATTTCCCTGACGACGGATGCTGCCCTCGACGACGTAGTTGACGCCCAGTGCCTCGGCGATCGTGCGCACATCGACGTCTTTGCCCTTGTAGGAAAACGCCGAACCGCGAGCGGCGACACGCAGCCCGGGGACGCGCGACAGGCGATGCACAAGCTCTTCCGCAAGCCCGTCGCCGATGTAATCGTTCGCGAGGTCGCCCGTCAGGTTGATGAATGGCAGCACGGCGAGCATGTTCGCCGGGTCGGGCTCCTCCGTGGGCGTGAGGACAGCCGGGATCTCGCGCCAGAACAGGCCGAGCGCGAGTGCGATACCGACCGCGACGCCTATCAGTGCGCCGCGCAGGACGCGCCGCGATGCGAATCCCGAAACGAAGGCTGCGAAGCGCCCGCCGATTCCGGACTGCGCCGCGGGATGGACCTCGAAGGTGCGAACCGGCTCGCGGATGTTCTTGACCTGGCGCGTGCCCGCATCCACGTACCGTGCCGCGAGCTTGGCGTGCACCTGGTCGTACACCGGGCCAGAGACCATGACCCCGCCCGGCTTCGCGAGCGCCTGCAGGCGCGCGGCGACGTTGACCGCATCGCCGAAGACACCGCCTTTCTCCTCGATCACATCGCCGAGGTTGACGCCGACGCGGAACATCATCCGCCTCGCGGGCGGGAGCGCGGCGTTCTCCGCCGCCAAGGCTTCCTGGATGGACAGGGCCGCGGCGACCGCATTGACCGCGCTCGGGAACCTGGCCATCAGGCTGTCGCCGACGCTGCCGAATTCGCTGCCGCCGAACTCGGCGACCTGTGCCGCGAAGAGTGAGCGGCGAGCCTTGAGCGCCGCGAGCGTGCCGGGCTCGTCGGTCGCCATCAGCCGGCTGTACTCGACGACGTCAGCCGCGAGGATCGCGGCGATTATGCGGCTGTCTTTCTGCATGGCCCCTCAGGCGAGGCTGCGCTCGACCTTCATGACGTCCGGCATGCTGCGGATGGCGCGGATCAGCCGCGCGAGGTGCGCGCGGTCCTTGACCTGGATCTCGAACAGGATCGTCGAGTGGTCGCCCTGCGAGGAGTCGACGTTGACGTGGCTGATGTTGCTCTGCTCCGCGGCGATCCGGGTCGCGATCTCGGCCAGGATGCCCATGCGGTTGGTCGCCTCGACCAGGAGGCCGGCGCTGAACAGGTGCTGCTGGTCCTTCTGCCAGACGGCCGGGATCCACTTGTCCGGCTGCTTGCCGAACGCGGCGACGTTGGAGCAGCTGTCGCGGTGAATCACGACGCCGCGCCCGCTCGAGAGGTAGGCGATGATCGCGTCGTAGGGAATCGGGAAGCAGCAGCGCGCATAGCTGACGACGAGTCCTTCCGTGCCCGCGATCGCCAGCGGCTGCGCGATCGCGGCGTCCGGGCGCATGTCGTCGTCCGGCAGCAAGCGCCGCGCGACGAGGCGCGCGAGGCGCTCGCCGAGCCCGATCTTCTCGAGCAGCTCGCTGCCGTCCCTCAGCGCGAGTGAGTGGGCGACCTCGTCGAGCCGGCCCTCCGGCAGTTTCTTGATCGTCAGCTCGAATTCCTCGAGCGCCTGGTTCAGCATGCGCCCGCCGAGTTCGGCGGCCTCGCCCTTCTGGAGGGTCTTGAGGTACAGGCGAATCGAGGAGCGGGCCTTCGCCGAGGCGACGAAGCTCGCCCAGGCCGGATTCGGCTGCGCGCCCTTGGCGGTGATGATCTCGACGGTCTGGCCGTTGCGCAGCACGGTGCGCAGTGGCACGAGCCGGCGGTCGACCTTGGCCGCGACGCAGCGTTGGCCCACGCCGGTGTGCACCGCGTAGGCGAAATCCACGCAGGTCGCCCCGCGCGGCAGGCGCATGATGTCGCCCTTGGGCGTGAACACGTAGACCTTGTCCGGGAACAGGTCGACCTTGACGCTCTCGACCAGTTCCTCCGCCGAGCCTTCGTGCAGGTCCATCACGCCCTGCAGCCACTCGCGGGCGCGCGCCTGCTGCGACTCGCCTTCCTTCTCCCCGGTCTTGTACTGCCAGTGCGCCGCGATGCCGGACTCGGACATGCGGTGCATCTCCTCGGTGCGTATCTGGACCTCGATCGGTGTGCCGTTGGGACCGAACAGCGAGGTGTGCAGCGACTGGTAGCCGTTGACGCGCGGGATCGCGATGTAGTCCTTGAAGCGTCCCGGCATCGGCCGGTACAGGCCGTGCACGAGCCCGAGCGAGCGGTAGCACTCGTCGACGCTGCTGACGACGATGCGTATGCCGAACATGTCGACCACCTGGGACAGCGACAGGCGCTTGCGGCGCATCTTTATGTAGACGCTGTACAGGTGCTTCTCGCGCGCCTCGACCTGGCCGTTGACGCCGGCGTTCGAAAGCGACTTGCGCACCGCCCGCACGATCTTCGGCAGGAACTCGCGCTGGTTGCCGCGCGCGCGCTTGAGCTCGCGCTCGATGATGCGGTAGCGCTGCGGGTAGAGCGTGCGGAAGCCGATCTCCTCGAGCTCGAGCTTGATCGAGTGGATGCCGAGGCGGTTGGCGATCGGCGCGTAGATATCGAGCGTCTCGCGCGCGACCGCGCGGCGCTTCTCGACCGGCATCGCCGAGATCGTGCGCATGTTGTGGGTGCGGTCGGCGAGCTTGACCATGATCACTCGGATGTCGCGCACCATCGCCAGGATCATCTTGCGGAAGCTTTCTGCCTGGGCTTCCTTGCGGCTCTTGAACTGGACCTGGTCGAGCTTGGTGACGCCGTCGACGATCTCGGCTACTTCCTGGCCGAACTTCTCCGTGACTTCGGCCATGGAGGAGGGGGTGTCCTCGACGACGTCGTGCAGGACCGCGGCCTGGAGCGTCGCGCCGTCGAGGTGCAGATCGGCCAGGATGTCGGCGACCGCGACGGGGTGGGTGATGAAGGCCTCACCGGACCGGCGCTTCTGGCCCTTATGCGCGGCTTCGGCGTAGTCGAATGCCTCGCGCACCCGCTCGACCTGGTCGGGCGGGAGGTAGCCTTCGATCTTGGTGATGAGCTGCCCGATCCCGGGAGCGCGTCTTCCGCCCGGCAGCAGCCCGAGGATGGAAGACGCGTAGTTCATCGCGCGGCTGCGCTCGCGATCAGTCCCCGAGGCCGAGCTGCGGGGCGCGGAAGTCGACGCCGAGGTCGAGCGGGTTCTCAGGAATCATCTCCTGCTCCGGCTCCGGATCCGGCTCGGAGAGCAGGTCGATGGTGATCTTGCCTTCCGCGATCTCGCGCAGCGCCACCACCGTGGGCTTGTCGTTCTCCCAGTCGACGAACGCTTCGGCGCCGTTCACGAGGCGGCGCGATCGCTTAGCGGCGAGCAGGACCAGGTCGAACAGGTTGTCGACCGAGGAGAGGCAGTCTTCGACGGTGATGCGGGCCATGGAAAAGACCGTAATTTCAGTGAATTGGACCGGAAATCATACCCGAAAACCGGACTCCGCGCCCGCTAACCGTCCACATCCCGCCGGTTCTTCCGGGTTCGCCGCTCGTTGCCGATCCGGGGCGACAGGCTGAAGGAGTCCACGTCGTTGGACCGGCGGACACCCGCGCGCCGGTCGTCGTGGTGGTTATAGGTGCACTGGCAGGTGTCGGGCCGGGTGCAGCCCGGCAGGGGCAGGAGGGGCGCCTCGCGTGACAGCCAGCGACGGTTCTTGCCGGAAACCGCGGCATTGCAGGCACTGCCGCCCGGCTTGACCGACACCGCATTCCAGCGCCGGTCCGATCCCTTGGTGTCCTTGCCTGACATCGGTTCCGCCTTGCCCGGATGGCTCCATGCTAGCGAATCCACACAGGAAGGGAACCGGTCCCGACCGGACCGTGGTTCAGTTTCCCAGCAGCGCCTGGACCAGGGCCGCGAGCTCGGGGCGGTCCCGCCGAGTGGCCTCGCCCCGGCCGTCGAAAATGGCCTCGAGCTCGGCCAGCGCGCGGTCGAAGTCGCGGTTGACGACCACGTAATCGAAATCCCGCCAGTGCGACATCTCGAGGACCGATTCAGCGAGGCGGCGCGCGATCGCCTCGTCGCTGTCGCTGCCGCGCTTCCTGAGCCGGGATTCGAGTTCGGCGCGCGACGGCGGCAGGATGAATATTTGAACAGCCTCGGAAAGGCGCTCGCGCACCTGCCTTGCGCCCTGCCAGTCGATCTCGAGGATGAGGTCGCGGCCTTGGGCCAATGCGGCGTCGACGACACTCCTCGGCGTGCCGTAGAAGTTGCCGAAGACGTCCGCATGCTCGATGAACTCGCCGGCCTCGACTAGTCGCTCGAACTCCGCGCGATCGATGAAGTGATAATCCTTGCCGTCCCGTTCGCCGGGACGCGGCTTGCGCGTGGTGCAGGAGACCGAGAAGCCGACTTCCGGGCGGCGACGCATGAGTGCGTGCAGCAGGCTGGTCTTGCCGGCGCCCGACGGCGCCGCGATGACGTAGAGGTGGCCGCGCTCAGACACGCGACGATTGTACCGGGCTATATTCCGGGCAGCAGGAGGAGTATTCGCAAGCGCTTGACGTTGCCGCTGGTCGCCATCGCCCTGGTGCTCGCGGGTTGCCCCTCGCTGGAGCGCAATGCCGTCCCGCCGCTGTTCATCGAGATCGAAGCCAGCGAGCAGCCCCGTGGTCAGCAGCGCAATGGCGGCCTGGCTCGTGACGTCCGGATATATATCGTGACGTCCGGATATATATAAGGAGTACACCCACCAGGCAGAACATCGACCGCTAAAAGGGGTGCGTCCCCTTTTAGCGGTAGCGGCGGCTCAGCCAGTCGTCTGGCTTCGGGAACGCCGCGGCCTCTTCGCGCAGCCACTGGCGTAACGCCAGGACCATCGGCAGCTCGGAATACGCGGGCGGGCAGACGAACCAGTACTTGAAGCGCGAGGGGACGATCGTCTTGCTCGCGAGCACGAGCGTGCCGTTGTCGAGGTCGTTGGCGGCGATCGACCAGCGCGCTGGCGCGTAGCCGAGACCTTCGATCACGCCCGAGAGCACGCTGACCGAATCGTCGATGGTGGTCGGCCCCGCGGGCCAAGGCGTCGGCGACGCGCTCTTCTCGAAGCGCGACCAGGGCTCGTCGCGCGCCTGCAGCATCGGGATGCCTTCGAACGTGTCGCGGTCGTCGAGCGAGCCGTACTTCTTGAACAGCTTCGGCGAGGCGATGACGACCATCCATTCGTCCATCAGCGGTTCGGCGTCGAGCCCCGGCGCGACGTGTTCGGCGAGGCGTACGGCGCCGTGGTAGTCGCTGCGCGAGAAGTCGACTGATTCACGCGAGGTGTGCCAGTCGACGCGCAGCTCCGGAAAACGCGCGTGCAGCCGGTGCAGGCGCGGCGTCAGCCATTTCTGCATCAGCGAGGAAAGGGTCGAGATGTTGATGATGCCGCTCGCGCGCATCATGCGCGTCTCGCGCATCGCCGCGACCAGCGTGTCGAGACCTGACTGCACGCCGGGCAGCAATTTGGCGCCCTCAGGCGTCAGTGCCACCTTGCGGCCGCTGCGGCGCAGTACCGGGATCTGCAGGTAATCCTCGAGCGCCTTGATCTGCTGGGAGACCGCGGCCGGCGTGACGTTCAGTGCTTCCGCGGCCTCGGAAAACGACAGGCGCGTGGCCACCGCCTCGAACACCCGCAGGGCGTTGAGCGGCAGTCGACCATAGGCGGAAGCGGGCACAAGTTTCCCTTAACCGAGCTTGAGTTATTGCGTTTGTTCGGAGTCTGCCGAGCCTTCAAAGTCTAGCCCGAACACAGGGCGAAAGGGCGTGGTGCCCGATGCCCGGAAGGCATAAGGAGATAGGTAATGAACGGTCGCTTGCAGGGATTTCTGAACTTCCTGGACCTGCTGGCAGAAGGCCAGCGCCGCCAGGCCGAATTGGTGACCGGGCGCCGGTTTGAGCCGGTGGAGGGTCACGCACCGGTCCAGGCCGGCACAGCGCGCCCGGCGCCTGCAGTCGATACCAGGCACTGAAAGACACAAGGAACCTAAGGAGACGAAAATGAGCACCTATTCGACAACCCGCAACACGAGCTTCGCCGCCATCATCGTGGCCACGCTCGCCGGAATCGTCAGCAACGCGCTGGCGCTCGACCAGCAGTTCATCTACGCGCGCGACCTGCCGCAGCTCGCTGCCGTGGTCGTGCTGCCCGAGGTGGTCGTCAGCGCCACGCGGCTCGACTGATGTGTCCGGGCGAACGGGGTGCCGGGCCACAGTTTCGCAGTCATTGCACGCCAGTCGTGACGCCGCTTCCTCCCCTCCGGCGCGCGACGACAGTGACTGCGAACCTGTGGCCCGGCAGCATTCGGCGGTAGGAACAGCTACTCGACGTTCTGGATCTGCTCGCGCATCTGCTCGATCAGCACCTTCAGTTCGACCGCCCGGCGTGTCGTCTCGACGTCCTGCGACTTCGAAGACAGCGTATTGGCCTCGCGGTTGAACTCCTGCATCAGGAAGTCGAGCTTGCGGCCGACCGCGTCGCCAGCGGCGAGTGTCGTGTTGAGCTCCTCGACGTGGCTGCGCAGGCGATCGAGTTCCTCGGCGACGTCCATCTTCTGGACCAGCAGCGCGACTTCCTGCTCCAAGCGCTCCGGGTTGACCTCGACCCCGAGGGCGGCAAGCCGCTCATTCAACCTAGCCTGGATGCGCGCCTGCACCTCGGGGAGGCGGGCGGTGACGTCGTCGGCGATCGCTCGCACCTGTGCGGCGCGCGAGTCGAGCATCTCGGCGATGCGCCCGCCCTCGGCCGCGCGCGAGGCGGCGAACGCCTCTAGCGTCTCGGCGAGCAGCGACGTGGCCTCCGCCGCGAGCGGCCCGGCCTCGCGCTCGGCTTCCTTGACCACCCCGGGCCAGCGCAGCAAGTCGACCGCGCCGATGCGCCCCTCCGGGCCGAGCCGCCGGCGCAGGGCATTCGCCTGCTCGATGAGAGTGTCGAGCAGGCCGTTGTCGAGCGTGAGACTGCGGCCGGCCGCGATGCCCGGCCTGACATAAAGCGACGCATCGACCTTGCCGCGGCGGGCGACGGAGCCGATCGCGCGCCGGAAATCGGCCTCCGACGCACGCAGCTCTTCCGGCAGGCGCAGGCCCACCTCGAGGAAGCGGTGATTGACGCTGCGGACTTCCCAGGCGAGGAGCCCGGACGGTGTCGTCCGCTCCATGCGCGCGAAGCCCGTCATGCTCCTCAACATCGGATGCGACTTCCCGGTAAGCTTCAACGCAGTTTAACAGGGGGCGTCGGTCCGAGGACCGCGCATAGCCAGCGTGGCGATCGAATTCGCCGAGTTCAGCCTGACCGGCAATCGCGAAGACAACCAGGACCGCGCTGCCATCGTCGCGGGCGAGGGTGCGTCGCTCATCGTCGTGATGGACGGAATGGGCGGTCACGCCTGGGGCGCGCGTGCGGCGGAAACGGGATGCAAGGCGCTGCTCGAGCTGTTCCGCGCCGAGACCAAACCCTTGTTCGACCCGCTCGGGTTCCTGCACCTCGCCCTGGGCCGCGCGCACGCAGCGGTGGTCGCGATCGGCACCAAGCTCGCCATCGAAATGCGGCCGCGCGCGACCTGCGCCGTCTGCCTCGTGCAGCGCGGCGAGGTCTGGTGGGCGCACATCGGCGACAGCCGCATTTACCACCTGCGCGGCGGCTCGGTTGTCGCGCGCACGCGCGACCACAGCCACGTCGAGCAGCTGCTGCGGGAAGGATCGATCCGCGAGGAGGAGATCCCCGGACATCCGATGCGCAACTTCGTCGAATGCTGCCTCGGCGGTGAGGCGATGCTGCCTGAAATGACGATCTCCCGGCGCCAGCCGCTCGAGGAGGGCGACGTCATCATGGCTTGTACCGACGGCGTCTGGTCCAACCTCAAGGATGCCGAGATCGCCTCCCTGCTGAAGACGCAGGGCAGCGGCAACGGCAGCACCCGCCAGGCGCTCGAGAAGCTGGTTGAGCGGGCAGTGGCGGCGTCCGCGCCGCACAGCGACAATGCCACGGCAGCCAGCGTCGTCTGGCGCAACTGACCGGGCCACGGAGCTTTCCCCATGCGATCAGGCGGCCGTGCAGCCGACGAAATGCGACCCGTGCGCTTCACGCGCCGCTTCACCGAACATGCCGAGGGCTCGGTGCTCTGCGAGTTCGGCGGCACGCGCGTGCTGTGCACCGCGAGCGTGGAGAACGGCGTGCCGTCTTTCCTGCGCAACAGCGGCAAGGGCTGGCTCACGGCGGAATACGGGATGCTGCCACGCGCGACCCACACGCGCAGCGCGCGCGAGGCCGCGCGCGGCAAGCAGGGCGGCCGCACCCAGGAGATCCAGCGCCTGATCGGCCGGTCGCTCCGGGCCTGCATCGACCTTGGCGCCATCGGCGAGCGAACCATCACGATCGACTGCGACGTGCTGCAGGCGGACGGCGGCACGCGCACGGCCGCGATCACCGGCAGTTACGTCGCGCTCGCGGATGCGATCGACACCATGGTCGTGCGCAAGCAGCTGGCCGCGAGCCCGTTGCACGGCCAGGTCGCCGCGGTCTCGGTAGGCATCGTCAAGGGCGTACCCGTCCTCGACCTCGAGTACACCGAAGATGTGGACGCGGAGACCGACATGAACGTCGTGATGAACTCCGGCGGCGCCTTCATCGAGGTGCAGGGCACGGCGGAGGGCCACGCCTTCCGGCGCGAGGAGCTGGACGCGATGCTGAACCTCGCGGCCACGGGCACGGCGCGGCTCTTCGGCCTGCAGGTCCAGGCGCGCCAGGGTTGACCGCCCGCCGCGTGGTGATCGCCACCGGCAATCCCGGGAAGCTGCGCGAAATGCGCGCGATCCTCGCGGGCCACGGGCTCGAGGTCGTGGCGCAATCCGAGTTCGGGATCCAGCCGCCGGTCGAGGACGGCGACAGCTACGTCGCGAACGCGCTCATCAAGGCACGGAATGTCGCATCCATCACGGGAATGCCGGCGATCGCGGATGATTCAGGCCTCGAGGTGGACGCACTTGGCGGTCGGCCCGGAATCCACGCGGCGCGCTACTCGGGCCCCGAAATGGACGCCGAGGCAAACAACGACAAGCTGCTCACCGAACTTTCAGAATTGCCGCAGGCAAGGCGCGCCGCGCGCTACCGCTGTGCGATGGTCTTCGTGCGCGCCGCCGCCGATCCCTCGCCGGTCATTGCAGAAGCGTCCTGGGAGGGCAGCATCGGGCTCGTGCGTCGCGGCCGTGGAGGTTTCGGCTACGACCCGCTGTTCATCGTCGCCGGCACGAACGACACCGCTGCGGAGATGCCGGAAGAGGACAAGAACCGCGTCAGTCACCGCGGGAAGGCGTTGATGGCCTTGGCGGAGCAGATGAGGGCGGTGGGATGGTGACGAAGAGGGGACAGTCCCCTACTTGACGGTCTTGACGAGGTCGCCTGACTCGGGCTCACCGTCGGGATAGAGCTTGTTGAAGAGCCTGAGCTGCTGCAGCGGGTACTGCTTGATCGGGCTGTCCGCGGCGAGCGCTTCCATGGTCGTGCCTTCGCCCGCGCGCAGGATGCGCAGGCGATAAGGCTCCGACAACGCAAACTCGTTCGCGCGCATGCGGCGGAAGGTGTTCGCCGTCGACAGGAAGAACGGGTCGCCCGCAGGCGCCTCGACGCCAGAGCGGCTCGCGCCCTTGAAGACCCACATCAGGTTGCCGTAATAAATGATGATGTAGCGCACGCTCGACGACTGGCCGAACGGCGAGGGATCGCCGCGCACCACGCCGGTCCAGGCCCTGAGCCCGTTGATGTCCAGCGTCTCCGCGCGCGAGATGCGCTTGTTCGCGAGGCCGCGCAGGGCGAAGTCGCGCGGATCCGTGAGGTCCGCAGGAGGCGCCTGGGTGCGGATCTCGATGTAGTGCTCTTTCTTCGGTGCAATAGCGAGGATCTGGTTCGGCTGGTTCACGACCTGCCAGCCCTTCGGGAAGGCCAGCGTGAAATGCATGTCCGCGTGGTAGAAACGGTTCTCCCGCACCATCCCCTGCCGCGCGCTCGAGCCGACCGGCAACCCGTTGATCGCCTGCAGGTAGCCGACCCGGTTGGAGGTGTCGCCGGTCGCCGAGTCCGGGCGCCGGCCGGCCAGGGCGACCGCCTCTTTCAGGCGCGTGTCGTTGTCCGGGTGCGATGCGAACACGCCGTGGTAAAGCCGGGCGTCGCGCTCCTCGAGCCGCGCGCGCTCGCGTTCGAAGGTGTCCTGGTCCTTCAACGTCGAGATCACGTTGATCATCGCCTCGGGGTCGTAGCCGGCCTTCGCGAGGTAGGTCGCCCCGAGACGGTCCGCCTCAAGCTCGGCCTCGCGGCCGTAGCCGCTGATGATCGCCTGGCCCGCCATGTTCGTGAGGTCCGCCAGCGCAGGTATGCCGGTGAAGATCGCCGTCGCCGCGCTGGCGAGCCCCGAGATCATGCCTTTGCGGTTCTGCTTCTTGAGGTGCTCGGCCGTGATGTGGCCGATCTCGTGGCCGAGCACTGCGGCGAGGTCAGCCTCGTCCTGGAAGTACGGCAGGATGCCGCGCGAGACGTATACGTAGCCGCCCATGGTCGCGAAGGCATTCACGTCATCGGTGTCGATGATCGTGAAGTGCCAGTCGAGATCGGGCATCTCGCTGACGGCCGCGAGCTTCTGGCCGACGCGCTGGACGTAATCCTGCAGCTCCAAGTCGTTGTGCACGCCCATCTGGCGCGTGAACATGACGTGCATCTGCTTTCCGGTGCGGACGTCCTTGCTGTCCTTGTCGGGCTTTTCGTCGGCGCCAACAGCCGGGGCGCCCGCGAGCGCAAACCCCGCGGCGAGCGCGGCAAGGCGGGTGAGCTTCCCAATCACTGGACGCATGGCGTTCTCCGTGCCCGGCCCTAAGGGTACCGGTCCCGGATTAGATGCGGTGGATGGCGGAAAGTTGACCGCCGCAGGGCGGCGGGGAACCTTATTTCAGCCCGTACTTCTTCCGGAAACGGTCGACGCGGCCGCCCGTATCCATGACTTTCTGCTTGCCCGTGTAGAACGGGTGGCAGTTCGAGCAGACTTCGACCTCGAGGTTCTCGCCGAGGGTCGAGCGCGTCTGGAAAGTATTGCCGCAGGTGCAGGTCACCTTGATATCGGCGTACTTCGGGTGAATGCCTTCTTTCATCGCCGTGATTCCCATGGCCATCGTGCGTGGGGGCGCGCAGTCTAAAGGCAAGGCATCCAGCGTTCAAGGCGGCCTGGCGAGCTGCTGAGCCCTAGGTCTAACTTGCTGGATTTACGGAAGATTTTTCTTTATCCACAAAATATGTGGATAACTCTGTGGATCGTTGACCAAACCGGGGACGCCTTATCGACCATTCCAGCATTTATGACGCTTTGATTAAATTTTGAGCAGGCAATATTCCCCATATCGCTCAATGGCTTAGGCCATGGTAGTTAAGGCACCTCACTAACAAAGCGGTGAAAGTCCCTATCTGATACGAAGCGGGAAGGTGCTGTGTACAACTCGCCCGGGTCAGGGCGGGGAGTTTCTTCGGGCAGGAACGCTGCGATCAGGTCGTTCAGGAAGCGGAATCCGGTCGTCGTGGGCCGCAACCGGCCATCGCACTCCGCGATCAGGCCGCGCGCCGCCTGCGCTGCGAGCGCCTGACGCACGGATTCGGCTGGCAGGTTCGTCGCGCCCTCGAATTCCGCGAGCGTGAAGCCCTCAGCGAGCCGCAGGACGTTCAGCATGAACTCGAACGGCAAATCCTGGGCCGGGACGACGCGGCGCAGGCCCCCGGCCCGCCCGGCGCCACGCAGATATTCGCGCGGGGAGCGCGGCTTCTCGGTGCGCAGGACCTGGCCCGCGACCGTCGCCTTGCCGTGTGCGCCGGCGCCGATGCCGAGATAGTCCCCGAAGCGCCAGTAATTGAGGTTGTGCCGGCACTGCCGGCCTGGCTGGGCATATCCGGATATCTCGTACTGCGCATAGCCCGCCCCCGCGAGGCGCGCCTGGCAGTCGAGCTGCATCTCGAGCGCCGCATCGTCGTCCGGGAGCGCGGGAGGGCGATGGTAGAAGGCAGTCCCGGGCTCCAGCGTCAGCTGGTAGTGCGACAGGTGCGTGGGACCGAGTGCGATCGCGGCATCGAGATCGGCGAGCGCCGCCTCGCGCGACTGCTGCGGCAGCGCGTACATCAGGTCGAGGTTGAAGTTGTGAAGGCCCGCGGCGGCGAGTTCACGGGCGGCGACGCCGATTTCTGCCGGGCCGTGAATCCGTCCGAGTACCGCGAGAGATGCCGCGTCGAAGGACTGTGCACCCAGCGAAACGCGGTTGATGCCTGCCTGCGCGTAACCCGCGAAGCGCCCGTGTTCGATCGTCCCGGGGTTTGCTTCCATCGTGATCTCGGCGTCCGGCAGGAACGGCAGCCGCGTGGCGAGGCCTTTCAGCAGCGCCGCGATGGCGTCCACGCCGAACAACGACGGCGTGCCGCCGCCCAGGAAGACGCTGGACACGGGACGTCCCGGTGCAAGATCGAGGTCGCCCTCGAGATCGGCGAGCAGCGCCGCGACATATTCCGACTCGGGCAGCACGTCGGGACGTGCATGCGAGTTGAAATCGCAGTAAGGACACTTGCGCACGCACCAGGGCAGGTGCACGTAGATGGAAACCGGCGCGTTCACGTCTACATTCTAGGCGTAAGTCCTTCGCCAGCCTTGATTCCTGCACTGCAGCATGACAGTCTGCGACGCAGGAAATCGATGACCAGCAAGAAGTATCAGCTCACCAACGAGGCGACCGGCCGCTCGAGCGAGCTCGCCGCCATCGCCGGTTCCGTAGGGCCGGAAGCGCTCGATCTCAGCACGCTGCTGAAGGACCAGGGCGTCTTCACCTACGACCCCGGTTTCATGGCCACGGCGGCGACGGCGAGCGCCATCACCTATATCGACGGCGACGCGGGCATCCTGCTCTACCGCGGCTACCCGATCGAGCAGCTGGCGAAGCACTCGAGTTTCCTCGAGGTTTCCTACCTCCTGCAGAGGGGCGAGCTGCCGGGCCGCGTTGAGCTCGAGGAGTTCACGAACTCGATCAGGCGCCACACGATGCTGAACGAGTGGATCCTGCGGCTCTACCGCGGCTTCCATCACGACGCGCATCCGATGGCGATGGTCGCGACCATCGTCGCCTCGCTCGCGGCCTTCTACCACGACTCGACCGACATCTACGACGACCGCCACCGCGAGATCTTCTCGCACCGGATCATCGCAAAGCTGCCGACCATCGCGGCGGCGGCCTACAAGCATGCGCTCGGCCAGCCGTTCATCTATCCGCGCAACGATCTCGACTACACGGCGAACATGCTGCACATGTTCTTCGCCGTGCCCTGCGAGCCCTACGAGGTCGATCCGCTGCATTCACAGGCGCTCGACCTGCTGTTCATCCTGCACGCCGATCACGAGCAGAACGCGAGCACCTCGACGGTGAGGATCGCAGGCAGCACCGGCTGCAACCCATACACGGCGATGTCCGCGGGCGTCTCGGCCCTGTGGGGACCTGCCCACGGCGGCGCCAACGAGGCAGTGGTCGACATGCTGCAGAAGATCGGCGACGCGAGCCACGTCCCGGAATTCCTGACCAAGGTGAAGGACAGCAAGGGCGGCGTGCGGCTCATGGGCTTCGGCCACCGCGTGTACAAGAACTTCGACCCGCGGGCGACGTTGATCCGCGAGATGGCGCACAAGGTGCTGGTCAAGCTCGGCCAGAGCGACAACCCGTTGTTCGAACTCGCACTCAAGCTCGAGGAAGTCGCGCTTAAGGACGACTACTTCGTCAGCCGCAAGCTCTACCCGAACGTCGACTTCTACTCCGGCATCATCTACCGCGCGCTCGGTATCCCGCGCGAGATGTTCACGGTGATGTTCGCGATCGCGCGCAGCGCTGGCTGGGTCGCGCATTGGCAGGAGATGATCGCCGACCCCGAACTGAAGATCGCCCGTCCGCGTCAGGTTTACACCGGTCCGACGCGACGCGATTACGTGCCGGTCGCCAAGCGCTGACGAGGCCGGCGCAACGCCTGAACGCGGGGCGCGGCGAGGGGGATGGTCTTTTGAAATGAATGACAAGCTCCTTGTCATTCAACAGTCACCCTCGCCAATCTTTCGCTGCGTAATCGCTGAATGACAAGGAGCTTGTCATTCATTTCAAAAGACCATCCCCCTCGCCCTGCCCCGCGCTAAGAGGTTTCGTCCGCGTTGGTCAGCGCCTCGACCTCCGCCAGCGTCGCGCGGCGCATCGGCTTGCCGTCCACCGGGCCGGGCGGTGCCTGCCGGATGCCGTCCTTCGGGAAAATCGTCACATCCACCCCATGGCCGCCCGCGATGAAGCGCAGCGCGGGGAATGCCTGGATCACGTCGCGTTGCCCCCGGAAGCGGCGCTCCGCGACCTCATGCGGGATGCCGCAGTCAATGAGCCGTACCGCGACCGTCTCCGGCGTGTCCGCGAACAGGTGCAGGGCGATTGCGTTGTGCGCCGTCGCCGTGCCCGAGAGCAACGGGCCGACCAGCCGCGGCTCGAACTCCTCGAGCAACCGCATCGCCTCGAGCGCGGTCGTCCGCATGGCCGCGAGTGAACTCGCGTGCGATTGCGGATCGTACAGGCGTTGATGTTCGGCGAGCGCCACCTCGATCTCGGTGTTCTTCGGCAACACGGCGAGATCGGTGACGCCGAACCGCTCCGCCGCCTTGCGCTTGGCGACGCCGTAGTCCTCGTGACCGTGCTCGACCATGAGCCGGGCGGCCTCGCGGGCGATGGCCTGGCGCATCATGTCGCCGCGCACGGACCGCTTCGGCATCGGCAGCCTCCGTTGGTGCCTGCTAGAAAATCGGCTCTTCGTAGGTCTGCCCGGCCGGCTCGCCGGACGTCGAGTCCTGGCCTGCGGCGCCTTCCGGCAGGTGCTCAGCGAGGAAGTACTCGAACTCCGCGGATGCCTCCTGGCCGAATGCCCCGTCGGTGGGCGCGATGCGCGCGGTCACCACGCCGTCGGGCATCGGCAGGCGATGCTGCGGGACGCCCGCGAGCGCCTCGCGCATGAAATAGACCCACATCGGCAGGGCGGTGCGCGAGCCTTCCTCGTCGCGTCCCAGCGAGCGTTCCTGGTCGAATCCGACCCAGGCGGTCGCGACCAGATCCGGGGTGTAACCCGAGAACCAGGCGTCGCGTCCCTCATTGGTCGTGCCGGTCTTGCCCGCGATGTCGTTGCGGCCGAGGGCGCGCGCACGCTGGCCGGTGCCGCGGTTGATCACGTCGCGCAGCATGTCGGTGATGATCCAGGCGTTGGCCTCGGAGACGGTGCGCGGCGCCACTTCTGCCGGATCGGGCGGCGGCAGGCTGCCGCCGATGTCCGCGGCGCGCAGGACGCCGCCGTCCGCGGTGGCCGGCACGAAGGCGGGCGGGTCCCCCGCAAATGGCGCGGGCGCGGCCGCGCAGTCGGGGCATGCGAAAGGCGCGTCGGTCGCCTCGAGGATGGAGCCGTCGGTGGCAAGGATGCGGTCGATGATGTGCGGCTTGGTGAGCGAGCCGCCGTTCGCGAACACGGCGAAGCCGTTCGCCATCTCGAGGGGCGTCAATTGCGCAGTGCCGAGCGCCGCCGTCAGGTCCGCAGGAATGTGCTCGGCCGGCAGGCCGAAGCGCTGCACGTACTCGCGGGTGAAGGGCACGCCGATCCGGCGCATGACCCGGATGGTGACCAGGTTGCGCGAGCGGGCGAGCGCGTCCCTGAGGCGCGTCGGGCCGTAGAAGCGGCCCGAATCGTTGCCGGGGCGCCAGTCCTCCTGGACCGGCTCGGCGCCCTCGGCCGGCAGTTCCGCTCCCTGGCCGATGCCGACCGTCGGATCAGCCGCTTCGTAAACGACCGGCGCATCGAGGATGACGGTCGCCGGCGTCAGGCCCGCCTCCAGCGCCGCGGAGTAGATGAAGGGCTTGAACGACGAGCCGGGCTGGCGGCGCGCCTGGGTCACGCGGTTGAACTTCGAGGCGGCGTAGTCGAAGCCGCCCGACAGCGCGACGATGGAGCCGTCGCGCGGGTCGAGCGCGACGAATGCGCCCTGCACCTCGGGCTGCTGCGCGAGCAGCGCATCGCCGCCGCCTGAGGGCAGCACGTAGACGATGTCGCCGATCTTCATGACATCCCGCGGCGACTTCGGCGTCACGTCGCCGGTTTTTGCCCAGCGGATGCCCTCCATGCCGAGGCGGTAGCGAAGGCCGCTCCTGGCCACGACCGTCGCTTCCTCCGCGCCGGTACGCACCACGATGGCGGGGACCAGCACGCCGACCACCGGGCGCTCCTGGATGAGCGCCGCGAGCGTCTCGTCGTCCTGGTCCTGGACCTCGACGTGGCCGGCCGGCCCGCGCCAGCCGTGGCGACGGTCGTATTCGAGCACGGCGCTCCTGAGCGCGACGTCCGCAGCGCGCTGCAGGCGGCTGTCGATGGTCGTCACGACCTGGAAGCCGTCCGAGTAGATGCGCTCGCCGTACTTCTCGTAGAGCACGATCCGCACCATCTCGCCGACGTAGGGGGCGTCCACCTGCACGCGCGGGCCGTGCATGCCGCGTGCGACCGGGGTGTCCATCGCCGCCTGCCATGTCGCATCGTCCAGGAAGCCGAGCTCGCGCATGCGCCGCAGCACGTAGCTGCGGCGGTCGGTCGCCTCGGCGATGCTCGCCACCGGGTTCTGGCGCGAGGGCGCCTGCAGGATGCCCGCGAGCAGCGCGGCTTCGGCCGCGGTAACGTCGCCCAGCGTCTTGCCGAAGTAGGTCTCGGAGGCCGCGGCGAATCCATAGGAACGCTGGCCCAGGAACTGGGTGTTCACGAACAGGGTGAAGATCTCCTGCTTCGAGAGCTCGTTCTCCAGAGACAGGGCGAGGAATACCTCGCGCAGCTTGCGGCGCAGCTGCTTCTCCTTGGTGATGAGCGTGGTGCGCACCAGCTGCTGGGTCAGCGTGCTGCCGCCCTGCGAGAGCTCCATGGTGGTCGCGGCGACCAGCACCGCGCGCGCGATGCCCTGCCAGTCGACGCCCGGGTGCTGGAAGAAGCGGTCGTCCTCGGCGGCGAGCACCGCCTGCACGACCACCTCCGGGATCTCCTCCCAGCTCACCGGGACACGGCGTTGCTCGCCCAGCTGGGCCAGCAGCTTGCCGTCGCGACTGAACACGCGCAGCGGCACCTGCAGGCGCACGTCGCGCAGCACGGCGACGTCCGGCAGGGTCGGCTTCAGGTAGTAGTAGGTCGCCAGGAATGCGAGCCCGACGAGGCCTGCGATCGACACGATGAGGGTGGCTGCGATGCGCAGCCTGCGGTTCAGGGGCGTGATCACCGGGAGCGATTATGCATAGTAATGTCCGGCACTGCCGGGGCCGGAGTCGCCGGTCCCCGACGTTGGGACCGTGACGCCAGACACGGTTGGCCGGCCCATTCGAGTGCAGCATCGCTGGCGGGTCCGGCTCCGTAGGCCCGTGGGCGCGAAAGGCCGGATTTGCGCGGTCTGGGCGGGGGCGAAAGCCCCGGCCGCGACCGTGGACCCCGGGGAACCGGGTCGAATTGCGGGTCGGGTCACGTTCAATTTAACAGTTGCTTGCTATATAGTTGGTCGCTAACTTGACCCAAAATATCGATTGGCCGCGTAATAGCCTGACCTGAAAAGGAAATTTCTGTGCTTAAGCTGCCGAAAATTTCGCTGGGACGGAGCTACTCTCCGCTGATCGGGCTGGACATCACGACGTCCTCGATCAAGCTGATCGAGCTGGCGCAGTCCGGCGGGCAGTACCGGGTCGAGGCCTACGCTGCCGAGCCTACCCCGCACAACGCGATCAACGAGAAGGCCATCGTCGATGCCGCGGCCGTCGGCGACGCCATCCGCCGCGCCGTCAAGCGCTCGGGCGTACGGTCGAGGGAATGCGCGGTCGCGATCTCGGGAGACGCGGCCATCACCAAGGCCGTGCAGATGCCGAAGAACCTCTCGGAATCCGAGCTCGAGCAGCAGATCGAGATGCAGGCGGACCAGTACATCCCCTTCCCGATGGAGGAGGTCAGCTACGACTTCCAGGTGCTCGGCGCCTCCGAGAAGGACCCCGACATGCGCGACGTGCTGCTCGTGGCCTCGCGCTCCGAAAACGTCGAGCAGCGCGTCGCGGCGGTGAATGCCTCGGGCCTGATCGCGAAGCTCGTCGACGTCGAGGCTTTCGCCCTCGAGAACGCCTGCAAGCTGCTCACGCACCAGATGCCGGACGGGGGTATCGACCGCACCATCGCCGTCGTCGACTTCGGCGCCAGCACCACGACTTTCAGCGTGCTGAAGAACCTCGTGGTCGTGTACACCCGCGACTTTGCCTTCGGCGGCCAGCAGCTGACCGAGGAAATCATGCGCACCTACGGGCTCTCGATGGAGGAGGCCGGACGCGCCAAGAAGGAGGGCGGCCTGCCCTCGAACTACCAGCCCGAAGTGCTCGATCCGTTCATCGACGACATGACGCAGCAGGTCAGCCGCTCGCTCCAGTTCTACCTGGCGTCGGGCAGCGGCCGCAGCCAGCCGGAGCAGATCCTGATCTGCGGCGGTTGCGCCAACATCCCCGGCGTCGCGGACGTGATCGCGAGCCGCGTGGGCATCCCGGCCGAGCGCGGGGATCCGCTCGGGCAGATGAAGATTTCATCGAAGGCCAAGGCACTCGGTGTAACACGGGACGCGACGGCTCTGCTGCTCGCGTGTGGTCTGGCACTGCGGAGTTTCGACGAAGATGCCAAGTATTAACCTACTGCCCTGGCGGCAAGCCCTCCGCCAGCGGCGCCGGAAGGAATTCCTGTTCGGGATCGGCGGTGCCGTGCTGCTTGCCGGCATCATCGCCCTGATCGCGAATTTTGCCGTGGGCTCGATGATCGACGCGCAGAACCGGAGGAACGACCTCCTCAAGGCCGAGATCACGGAACTCGACAAGGCGATCGAGCAGATCCTCGCGCTCGAGGAACAGAAGGCGCGGATGATCTCGCGCATGGAAGTCATCGACCGCCTCCAGGCCAGCCGGCCCGAGGTGGTGAAGCTGTTCGACCAGATCGTCTCCGCGCTGCCCGAGGGCGTGTACCTGACGTCGGTCAAGCAGTCGGGCAAGAAGCTCGAGTTTAACGGCGTGGCGCAGTCGAGCACCCGCGTATCCGCCTTCATGCGCAACATCGACGCTTCCGAGTCGCTTGCGTCGCCCGAGCTCAAAGTCATCCAGACCGGGTCCAATGCCGGGCCCGGCGCCCAGTTCACCCTGTTCGCGTCGCAGCGGGCGCCCGCCGGCGAGGCAGAGCAGGGCGATAAACGCGCGACGCGCGTTTCGGAGGCGCGGAAATGACCTTCGTCGAACAGCTCAAGCAACTCGACTTCAAGGACATCGGCCGCTGGCCGTTCCTGTTCCGCGCGCTCGGCGTCGCTATCATTCTCGTCCTCACGACCCTGCTGCTCGTTTGGTATTTCGTGTGGGGCGAGAACGGCAACCGGCCACAGCTTTTGAAGGCGCAGGCGGAGCAGAAGTCGCTCTGGGCGACCTTCGACGAGAAGCAGCGCAAGGCCGCGAATCTCGAGGCCTACCGCCAGCAGCTCGCGGAGATCGAGCGCACCTTCGGCGCGATGCTCAGGCAGCTGCCGGGCAAGACCGAGGTGCCTTCGCTGCTCGTCGACATCTCGCAGACGGGCCTCGCGGCCGGCTTGCAGGAGCGGCTGTTCCAGCCCGGCTCCGAGACGAAGATGGACTTCTACGCCGAGCTGCCGATCAAGATCCAGCTCACGGGCGGCTACCACGAGTTCGGGCAGTTCGTGTCCGGCATCGCGGCATTGCCGCGCATCGTGACGCTGCATGACATCGAGATCACGCGCGGCGCCACCCGTGGCTCGGCCCGGAGTGCCCGTGGCAGCGCGCCTGCGCCGTCGGACTCGCTGACGCTCAACCTGACGGCCAAGACCTACCGCTACCTGGACGAGGGTGAAGCGGGCGCGCCGGCCGAAACTGACGAGAAAGGAAAGAAGGGCAAGACCCGGCGCGAGCGCGAACAGGAAAAGAAGACATGAGCGAGGAACGCATGCGCAAGATCCTCACCATCGCCGGCATCGCGGCGACGCTCGGTCTCGCCGGCTGCGGCGACAGTCTCGACGGGTTGCGCGCCGAGATCGAGAAAGCCAAGGAGCGCCCGGGCGGCCGCATCCAGCCGCTGCCGGAAGTGCGCCCTTACGTGAGCCATGAGTACCAGATGGTGGACCGTCGCTCGCCGTTCCTGCAGAGCCTCGCCGGGGAGAACCCGACCGGTCCGCGGCCTGACTCGCAGCGCCCGCGCGAGTACCTCGAACAGTTTCCGCTCGACACGCTCCGGATGGTGGGGACGCTGCGCCTCGGCAGCGGGAATTTCGGCCTGGTCCAGACCAAGGACGGGCTGATCCACCGCGTGCTGCCGGGCAACCATCTGGGCCAGAACGATGGCCGGGTGATGGCGGTGGCCGATGCGCGAATCACTCTGGTCGAGATCGTTCCTGACGGACTTGGCGGATACCTCGAGCGCCCCGCGGCGCTGGCCCTTGCCGACTGATTTTTGGGAGTAAGTCTGATGGCTGGCAACAACCGTACGACGGTGTGGAACATGAATGCAGCGCGCGACATCGCGCAATGGCTTGGCGGCACCCTTGCCGTCCTCGCCATCGCGTGGTCGCAGCTCGCCTCAGCCCAGGGCAGCGCCCGGCTGACAGCCGTGGAGGTGCTGCCGATGCAGGGCTCGACCCTGCAGATCAGGCTGCGCACTGACGGAACGGCGCCACAGCCGTTGACCTTCACGATCGACCGCCCCGCGCGACTCTCGGTCGACCTGCCGGACGTCGGGCTCGCGCTCGAAAACCGGCGCATCGACGTCGGCGTGGGTGGCGTGGACACGATCGTCGCTGCCGAAGCCACGGGCCGCACGCGCATCGTGTTCAACCTCGATTCGCTGGTGCCGTACACCGCAGTCGCCGAGGGCGACAGCGTGCTAGTGACGCTCGGCAGTGCCGCAGGCGTCGCCGCAAGTGCGCAGGCTTCTGCCGCGGCACCTGCTGCAGCACCCGCGGGTGGCCGCGTGATCAAGGGCGTCGATTTCCGCCGCTCGCCGGAAGGCGCCGGCCGCGTGGTGGTCCAGCTCTCCGACCCGGCGACGCCTGCCAGCCTCAAGCAGGAAGGCAACCGCGTGGTCGTCGACTTCACCGGCGTGTCCTTGCCCGAGGACCTCATCAAGCGCTTCGACGTGGTCGACTTCGCCACCCCGGTGACGATGTTTGACACGATGCGCGCCGGCAGCGGCGCCCGCCTCATCGTCACGGCGACCGGCGACTTCGAGCAGCTCGCGTACCAGACGGACAACCAGTACGTGGTCGAGGTCCGTCCGCGTGCGCGCGCGACAGCCGCCGTCGCGGCCAGGGACAAGGTATTCACCGGTGAGCGCCTGACGCTCAACTTCCAGGACATCGAAGTCCGGCCGCTGCTGCAGCTGCTCGCCGACACCAGCGGGCAGAACATCGTGGTGTCCGACTCCGTCAAGGGCCGCGTGACGCTTCGCCTGCAGAACGTCCCCTGGGACCAGGCCCTCGACATCGTCCTGAAGACCAAGGGCCTCGACATGCGCCGCAAGGACAACGTGATCCTGGTAGCGCCGCTGGCCGAACTCGCAGCCCAGGAGAAGGCCGAGCTCGAAGCACAGAAGGACATCCAGGAGCTGGCTCCGCTGCGCACCGAGTTCCTGACCGTCAACTACGCGAAGGCGGCCGAGATCGCGCGCCTCGTGAAGTCGGGCGGCGGCGGCTCCCTGCTGTCCGCTCGCGGCAACGTGACCACTGACGAGCGCACCAACACACTGCTGGTGCAGGATACGGCCGAGAACCTCACGGCGATCCGCGCCATGGTCGCGACGCTCGACATCCCGGTCCGCCAGGTGCTGATCGAGTCGCGCATCGTGATCGTCGCCGACGATTTCAGCCGCGACCTCGGCGTCCGTGCCGGCTTCACACGCGTCTCCGACGACGTGAAGGACCTCATGGCGATCAGCGGCAGCTCCCAGGCGACCGACTCGATCATGGGCTCGGCGCTCGACAACCTGGCCAACTCGGGCCAGCCGTTCCCGGTCAACGTGCCGTTCGGCCCGGCGTTCGAGCGTTACAACGTGAACATGCCGGTCGCGAACCCGGCCGGCCGCATCGCCCTGTCGATCCTCGACTTCGACGACTTCCTGATCGACCTCGAGCTGTCGGCTGCCCAGAACGAGGGCCGCGGCGAGATCAAGTCGACCCCGCGCGTCATCACGGCGAACCAGCGCGAGGCGATCATCGAGCAGGGCGTCGAGATCCCGTACCAGGAGTCCGCGTCCAGCGGCGCGACGACCACGCAGTTCAAGAAGGCGGTGCTGTCGCTGAAGGTGACGCCGCAGATCACGCCGGACGATCGCGTGATCCTCGACCTCGTGGTCACCAAGGACAGCGTCGGCCAGCTTGTGCCGAGCGCGACCGGCGGCTTCGTGCCCTCGATCGACACGCGCAACATCCAGACCCAAGTGCTGGTCAAGGACGGCCAGACGGTCGTGTTGGGCGGCATCATGGAGACGGAGCGCCGCGACTCGGTCAAGAAGGTGCCTGGCCTCGGCGACGTGCCGGTCCTCGGCGGCCTGTTCCGGACCAAGAGCAAGATCAACAACCGCGACGAGCTGCTGATCTTCGTCACGCCGAAGATCCTGCGCGAGGGCTCCACGGTCGAGTGATCCTGCTCCGGCAATCACCAGACGGCCGCCCTCGGGCGGCCGTTTTCTTTCCGGTGCCGGGTCGTAGGATTCGTAGTTTACGGTTCCCGTAAACTACGAATCCTACGACCCGGCACCAGGCAGATGCGCAGCGTATTCCTCATAGGCCCGATGGGTTCCGGCAAGACCGCGGTCGGGCGGGCGCTGTCGAGCCGGCTCGGCCAACACTTCGTGGACAGCGATGCGGAGATCGAGTCGCGCACCGGCGTCGACATCGCGTACATTTTCGAGCGCGAGGGTGAGGAGGGCTTCCGCAGCCGGGAGCGGGACGTGATCGACGCGCTGACACAACTGCCCGCCATCGTGCTCGCAACCGGCGGCGGCGCCGTGCTGCTGCCGGAGAATCGCGAGCGGCTCGCGGCACGCGGCACCGTCGTGCTTCTGGACACCACCATCGAGCAGCAGCTCGAGCGCACGCGCAGGAGCCACCATCGCCCGCTGCTCACCGGGGCCGACCGCCGCGCCCGCCTCGAGGAGCTCGCGGCGATCCGCGACCCGCTCTATCGCTCCATCGCCGCCATCACGATTCGCACCGACGGGCGTGCACCGACGGCAGTCGCCGGGGACATTGCACGCGCGCTCGCGGACGCCGGGGTACCCTGATGCAGCGCCTCGACGTCAGGCTCGGCAAGCGCAGCTACCCCATCCTGGTCGGGCCCGGGCTGCTCGGCTCGCAGCTGCTGCTGGCGGAACATGCCGCGGCGGGAAAGCTGCTGGTCGTGACGGACGACGTCGTCGGACCGCTCTGGATGCCGAGGCTCGAGCAGGGGCTCGCCGGCCGGCCGTTCGAGGTCTGCGTGCTGCCGGGCGGCGAAGAACAGAAGACGCTTGGCAACGTCGCCGTCATCATTGACGCGCTGGTCGCCGGGAGGTTGAACCGCGACGGGATGGTGCTCGCCCTCGGAGGCGGCGTGATCGGCGACATCGCGGGCTTTGCCGCCGCGTCCTACCAGCGCGGCATCGCGATCGTGCAGCTGCCGACGACGCTACTCGCGCAGGTCGATTCGTCAGTTGGCGGCAAGACCGGCGTCAACCACCCGGGCGGGAAGAACCTGATCGGCGCGTTCCATCAGCCGACCGCCGTGATTGCGGACACCGAGACCCTTACGACTTTGCCCGACCGGCAGTTGCGCGCGGGTCTCACGGAAATCGTGAAGGCGGCCCTGGTCGCCGATGCCGCGTTTTTCACCTGGCTGGAGGCGAACCTGCCGCGCCTGCTGACGAAGGAACCCGCGGCGCTTGCCGAGGCGATCTGCCGCGCCTGCGCGATCAAAGCCGCGATCGTGGCGGAGGACGAGCGTGAGCTTGGCCGTCGCGCGCTCCTGAACCTCGGCCATACCTTCGGCCACGCGATCGAGGCGGGGGCCGGCTACGGGCTCGTGCTGCACGGCGAGGCCGTCGCCGCGGGACTCGTACTCGCCGCCGAGCTCTCCGCCCGCCTGGGGCTACTCCCCGGCGTCGACGCACAGCGCGTGCGCGCGCTGCTTGCCGCGGCCGGCCTGCCCGTCGACCCGCCACGGCTCGGCGTCGCGCGCATGCTCGAACTCATGGCGATGGACAAGAAGGTGAAGGGTGGCGCGATCAGGCTGGTGTTGCTGGAGCGCATCGGTCGCGCAGTCGCTGCCGACGACTATCCGCGCGATGCGCTCGAGACGTTGCTGGAGGAGCGGGCAGGCCCATGAGGCGAGGCCGCGACCCGGACGCCGGGCTCGCGCCCTGGGCGGCGCAGGAGCGCAGCTCGCGCGGGCGGCGCCATCCCGAGCCGCCTGCCGACTGGCGCAGCGAGTTTCAGCGCGACCGCGACCGCATCATCCACTCGAACGCCTTCCGGCGCCTGGTCTACAAGACGCAGGTCTTCATCAATCACGAAGGCGACATGTACCGCACGCGGCTCACCCACTCGATCGAGGTGGCGCAGATCGGCCGCTCGGTCGCAGCGGCGCTCTCGCTCTCCGAGCCGCTGACCGAGGCGATCTGCCTTGCGCATGATCTCGGCCATACGCCATTCGGTCATGCCGGCCAGGACGTCCTGAACGACTGCATGCGCGAGTACGGCGGCTTCGAGCACAACCTGCAGTCGCTGCGGGTGGTGGACGAACTAGAGGAGCGCTATGCCGAGTTTCGCGGGCTCAACCTCTGCTTCGAGACGCGCGAGGGAATCCTGAAGCACTGCTCGCTCGCGAATGCGCGCCAGCTAGGCGATCTCGGCCGGCGATTCATCGAGCGCCGGCAACCGGGCCTAGAGGCGCAGATCGCGGATCTCGCCGACGCGATCGCCTACAACAACCACGACGTGGACGACGGCCTGCGCTCGGGTCTGGTCGAGGCCGGGGAACTGCGCGACGTTGCGCTGTTCGCGCGCCACCACGACGCCGTGCTCGCGCGCTACGGCGATCTGCCCGGCCGGCGTCTGGTGCACGAGGTCATCCGGCGCATGATCCACGACGTCGTGAGCGACCTGATCGAGGAGTCCGGCCGGCGCATCGCGGCAGCGATGCCCGCCGACATCGAGGCCGTGCGCGCGCAGCCGGGGCCGCTCATCGGATTCTCGGCGGAGCGCGAGCGCGAGCACCGGGAGATGAAGAAGTTCCTGCGCACGCGGTTGTACCAGCACGAGAAGATGCAGGCCGCGCGCCTGGGCGCGGGGAAAGTGCTGGAGGACCTGTTTCACCGCTTCATGGCGGACGTCGGGTGCATGCCCGCGGAGCATCGCGATGCCGCCAGGGCGCTCGAGGCAGGATCGGGGATGGCCGGCCGGGCACGCGCGGTCGCCGACTACATCGCCGGCATGACCGACCGGTTCGCCTTCCAGGAACACGGAAGGTTGCTAGCATGAGCGGCCGCCAGGAGGACCGAGTGGCCCGAGCCGATATACCCGCGCGCGAGCGCCTGATCTTCGCGATGGACGTGCCGACCGCGGACGATGCGCGCCGGCTCGCCGATCGACTCGGCGACTCCGTTTCCTTCTACAAGCTGGGGCTCGAGCTCTTCATGTCGGGTGGCGCCTTCGAGCTGCTCGACTGGATGGTCGGTCGCGGCAACAAGGTGTTCCTGGACCTCAAGCTCTTCGACGTGCCGGCGACCGTCGCGGCGGCGGTACGAAACCTCGGCAACCGCGGAGTGACCTTCACGACCGTGCACGGCAACCAGGCCATCATGGAGGCCGCGGCGGGAGCCGCCAACGGCGTCGGCATCCTCGCCGTGACGGTGTTGACCAGCCTCGACCGCGGCGACCTCGACGACCTCGGATTCCAGTGCGACGTCGAGGCGCTGGTGCTGTCCCGCGCGCGGCGCGCGCTCGCCGCGGGCTGCGTGGGCGTGGTGTCCTCCGGCCTCGAGGCGAAGAAGCTGCGCGCGGGCGTGGACGATCGCCTGATCGTGGTGACGCCGGGCATCCGGCCCGTCGAGAACCGCCCGGTGGACGACCAGAAGCGCGTGGTCGGCGTCGCCGACGCGTTCGCGAACGGCGCCGACTACATCGTCGTCGGTCGCCCGATCCGGGACGCCGCGGATCCGCGCGCGGCCGCCGAGTCGATCCAGGCGACGATCGCCGGGATATTCCTGAACAAATGACCGCGCTGGCCAACGACCGGTTCCTGCGCGCGCTGGCGCGCGAGCCGGTGGACCGCACGCCGGTGTGGTTCATGCGCCAGGCGGGCCGCTACCTCCCGGAGTACCGTGCGACCCGCGCAAAGGCGGGCAGCTTCCTCGGCCTGGCGACGAATCCGGCGTTCGCCTGCGAGGTGACGCTGCAGCCGCTTGCGCGCTATGCGCTCGACGCCGCGATACTCTTCTCGGACATCCTGATGATCCCGAAGGCGATGGGCGTCGGGCTCACGTTCGAGGAGGGCGAGGGGCCGCGCATCGAGCGGCCGGTGCGCAGCGCGGCTGATATCGATGCGCTCCCGGTACCCGACGCCGGCGGGGAACTGCGCTTCGTGATGGATGCAGTTGCGCTGATCCGCCGCGAGCTTGCGGGCCGCGTGCCGCTGATCGGCTTCGCGGGTTCGCCCTGGACGGTGGCGACCTACATGATCGAGGGCGGCAGCAGCCGCGACTTCCCGAAGTCCAAGTCGCTTCTCTACGGCGATCCACGGGCGCTGCACCGGCTGCTCGGCAAGCTGGCGCGTGCGACGACCGACTATCTCAACGCGCAGGTCGCCTCGGGCGCCCAGGCCCTGATGATCTTCGACACCTGGGGCGGGACCCTCTCGACGCGTGCGTACTACGAGTTCTCGCTCGCCTACATGGAGCAGGTGGTTGCCGACCTGACCCGCGAACGCGAGGGCAGGCGAGTACCCGTGATCCTCTTCACCAAGGGCGGCGGTGCCTGGCTCGAGCGCCTTTCGGCCTCCGGCGCCGACGCACTCGGCATCGACTGGATGACGGAACTCTCAGCCGCGCGGCGCGACACCCAGGGCCGCGTGGCGCTGCAGGGCAACCTCGACCCGGGCGTGCTGTTCGCGACGCCCGAGGGCGTCCGCGCGGAAGTCGCGCGCGTGCTGGAGAGCTACGGCCGCGGGCCGGGACACGTCTTCAACCTGGGGCACGGCATACAGCCGGGCGTCGATCCGGAGAACGTCGCAGCGATGGTCGCCGCAGTGCAGGAGTTGTCGCCGCCGTACCACCGTTAGAACGAAGGTGAGCGTCCCCTTCGTTTTCAGACCTGACCGGATTGAACATAAGACTCGAGGGTGCGTGCGAATCCTTCCTCGAGGTCGACCGCCGGTTCCCAGGCGAGAATATTCCGCGCGCGCGAGCAGTCGAACGCGGCGTCATTGACGTAGAAGTCCATGCGGCGCCGGTAGATCGGCGGATCCACGCCGACGAGCTTGCAGGCATCCTCGGTCACCGCGGCAAGCAACCGCATCGGCGCCAGTGGCAGCCGCGGGCCGCTGCTCTCCCGGCCGACCGTACGCGCCAGCACCCCGAGAATTTCGCGCAGCGGCGCGGCGCGCGGCCCGGCGATGATCATTTCCTGCCCGGCCGCCTGCGGCAGCAGGCAGGCCTGCAACGCAGCGTCGGCGACGTCGCCGACGTACACCATGTGCCGGCGGCCGCTGCCGTCGCCGAACAGCGGAAAGCGCCCCTTGGACGCGGACCGGAACATCTTGAGCAGCCGCTCGTCGTGCGGTCCGTAAACCACGGCGGGCCGGAAGATCGCGTATTCCATGCCGAGCCGCGCCGCCTGCGCGCGCACCATGGCCTCGGCCTCGACCTTTGACCGCTCGTAGACGTTTGCCGGGTTCACGGGCGCGGTCTCGTCGATCACGCCCGGCACCTGCGAGCCGTAGATGCCGGCCGTGCTGCAGAACACGAAGCGGCGCACGCCTTGCGCCGCCGCCGCCTCCATGACATTGCGGGTGCCGTCCACGTTGACCTGGATGAAGTAATCGTCTGCCATCCCGCTTTCGCGGAACGCAGAGGCGAAGTGGCACACGGACTCGACGCCGTCCAACGCAGGAATCAGGGATTCCCGGTCGCCCACGTCGCCGGTGTGGAAGCTGACGCCACGCGACTGGAACTGCTGGACGAGCGCCCGCTTCGGCATCGTCGGCGCGCGGTTAAATGCGGAAACCGCAACTCCAGCGGTCAGCGCGGCCAGCAGGAAGTGCCGACCGATGAAGCCCAGGGCTCCGGTAGTGAGTATCCGCATCAGTTCAGCAGCTCCGCAAATTCGGTCTTGGCGATCACGCTTGCCAACTCATCATAGTTGGTCACCATGGCCTCGAGCGACTCGGGGTTGAGCTTGATGAGGCTCGACTGCATGGGATGGTCCCTGACTCCGAAGAAGTTGCAGATCCGCCGGCCCTCCGAGGTGCGAAGCCGCTGATCCTCGATGAGCTCCTCGTACACCAGCGGCAGGCAGCGATGGCCCGCGAACATCTCCTCGAAGTCCTGGTACCGGGCCTGTGCCCTGCGCATCTGCTCGAGCGCCGCCGCAGGATCCACGTGCGTCGTCACCGGCGGCAGGGGCTCCGTCGTGTGGGGCTCCCAGATCGCGTTTCGCTTGGTCGGCATCAGCAGCTGCGAGACATGCATCTTGAGCAGGTTGTGGCGGCGCAGGTGCAGGACATGGATGTCCTTGTCGCGCGTCAGGTAGTTCAGCGTCGGCCGGTTCGAGGCCTGGTTGTACATCAGCTTGAAGATGCTCACCGGCTTGTCGCTGGAGGCATAGAAGCGGCGGATCGCGCGCGTGGGGAACCAGCCGCCGCCCATGATGAACCTGGAGGCCTTGGTCAGCGTGCGCGAGCTGCGGAAAATCGCGGGCGGCTCGAGCTGTGCGCCCACCAGCAGCTCCGTGATGCAGTTTATTTCCGGATGCGACTTCAGGCAGCCGACGAGGAACGTCGACCCGGTCCTCTGGGTCGTCAGGATGATCGCGCGGATCGGCCGAGGCGCTCGGGCATTGCTCATCCGGCCAGTTTAGCGGGCGAAGAAGCTAGACGGCCCGCAATTCGTCCCGCAGCGTCCTGCGCAGGATCTTGCCGACATTCGTCTTCGGCAGTTCCTCGCGGAAGTAGACATATTTCGGGACTTTGTACCCGGTCAGTTCGCGCTTGCAGAAAGCGACCACGTCGTCGGCGGTGAGCGATGGATCCTTCCTGACGATGAAGATCGCGACCACCTCGCCGGACCTCTCGTCCGGCTGCGCCACGGCGGCAACCTCGAGCACGGCTGGCATCTGCGCGACCACGCCCTCGACCTCGTTCGGGTACACGTTGAAGCCGGACACGAGGATCATGTCCTTCTTGCGGTCCTCGATGAAGGTCCGCCCGCGCTCGTCCATGCGGCCGATGTCGCCGGTGCGCAGCCATCCGCCATCCAGCATTACCTTCGCCGTTTCGTCGGGCTGGTTCCAGTAGCCGCGCATCACCTGCGGCCCGCGGATGCAGATCTCGCCGACCGAGCCGACCGGAAGCGCCTTGCCGTCGTCGTCGCGGATCGAGATCTCGGTGGAGGGAATCGGGTAGCCGATAGAGCCGGTGAAATCGGAAGTGCGCGGCAGGTTCGCCGTGCCGACCGGCGAGGACTCGGTGAGTCCCCAGCCCTGGCAGATGTGCCGGCCGGTAACCTTGCGCCAGCGGTCCGACACCGCGGCCTGCACCGCCATGCCGCCACCGAGCGCCACCTTCAGCGAGCTGAAGTCGAGCTTGTCGAAGCCCGGCGTGTTGAGCAGGGCATTGAACAGCGTGTTGACGCCCGTGATGAAGGTGAACTTCACCTTCGCGAGCTCCTTCACGAAGCCGGGCATGTCGCGCGGATTGGTGATCAACACGTTGTTGCCGCCGACGTAGGTGAACACCAGCATGTTCGTGGTCAGCGCGAAGATGTGGTACAGCGGCAGCGCCGTGATGACCGCCGGGTTCTCGAACTGCAGCAGCTCCGGCATGTAGGCCGTGACCTGCAGCGTGTTGGCGATCATGTTCCGGTGCGTGAGCACGGCGCCCTTGGAGACGCCGGTCGTACCGCCCGTGTACTGCAGGAAGGCGATGTCCTCGCCGGTGACCTCGACCGGGTCCAGCGTGAGCGCCGCGCCCTTGGCGAGTGCGTCGTTGAAGCGGACGGCATGCGGCAGCGTGTACGCCGGCACCATCTTTTTCAGCTTGCGGATCACGAAATTCGTGAGCGGGCCTTTCGGGAAGCCGAGCGCATCGCCGATGCCCGTCACCACCACGTGACGCACGGCGGTACGGGCCAGCACCTGTTCGAGCGTCGCGGCGGCGTTCTCGAAGATCACGATCACGGTCGCGCCGGAGTCAATCAGCTGGTGCTCGAGCTCGCGCGCGGTGTAGAGCGGGTTGACGTTGACGACCGTGCAGCCGGCGCGCTGCGCGCCGATGATCGCGATCGGGTACTGCAACACGTTCGGCATCATGATCGCGACGCGGTCGCCGCGGCCGAGACCGGCGACTTTCTGCAGCCAGGCGCCGAAGCGGCGCGATCGTTCCTCGACCTCCGCGTAGGTGAGCGTCACGCCCATGTTGCTGAACGCTGCCTTAGACGCGTGCCGGTGGCAGGCGTCTTCGTACAGGTGTTTCAGCGAGGGGATGGAGTCCGGGTCGATGTCCCCGGGCACGTCCGGCGGGTAGTCGCGCAGCCAGAACCGGTCCACCGTGCTCGAGTCATTCATTGCTGCATCGCAAAATCAGCGCCCGCCGTGGATCCAGGACATCGACCGGATTTGACGCGGGTTTGCCTAGCGGCGCAAGAGTGGCGTGAGCTGCCCCCAGACGTTGTTGAGCAGCAGCGGCTGCGCGCGCGCGCTCGGGTGGATGCCGTCGGACAGGAAGTACGTCAGGTCGAGCGCCATCTCGGGGCTCATGATCGCCGCGGCGCCGACCTTGTAGCGGCTGCGCAGGTCGTCGTAGATCTTCTGGTACGAGCTCGTGTACTGCGGGCCGTAATTGGTCGGCATGCTGACCGTCAGCAGCAGCACTTCGGCGCCCGCCGCGCGGCTCTTGGTGATGAGCAGCCCGAGGTTGGTCTCCACGCGCGAGACGGGCAGTCCCCGCAGCCCGTCGTTGGCCCCGAGCTCGAGGATCACGACGCCGGGCCTGTGGGTCGCAAGCGCGCGGTCCAGTCGGGCGAGCCCGCCGTCGGTCGTCTCGCCGCTCACGCTGGCGTTGACGACACGGTGACCGTAACCTTCCTTCTTCAACCGCTGCTGCAGCAGGGCCACCCAGCCCTGGCCGGGCGCCAGCCCGTAACCGGCAGACAGCGAATCGCCCAGGACCAGGATCACGGGCGGCGCGGCGGAGCGCGCGGGGCCGGCCGCGGCGGCCAACAGAAGCAAAAGGATGAATGCACGACGCATGGACAGGAAGACCGTTCTCGAAGCCCGAAGTTTGCGCAAGGAGGTTACCAGCCCCGAGGGAATGCTGACCATCCTCGATGATGTGAGCCTCCAGATCGTCGCCGGGGAGACCGTGGCGATCGTCGGCGCCTCCGGGGCCGGCAAATCGACGCTGCTTGCGTTGCTGGCAGGCCTCGACGAGCCGAGCGCGGGCGGGGTCTGGCTCGAGGGCACCGAGCTATCGGCGCTGGACGAAGATGGACGTGCCGCAGCGCGAGCACGCCACGTCGGCTTCGTGTTCCAGTCCTTCCACCTCGTGCCGTCGCTGACGGCGCTCGAGAACGTCATGCTGCCGCTCGAGCTGGCCGGCCGCCGGGACGCTCGCGCGGGCGCGCGTGCGGTGCTCGAGCAGGTGGGCCTCGGCCCGCGCCTCGGTCATTACCCGCGCCAGCTCTCGGGCGGCGAGCAGCAGCGCGTCGCGATCGCCCGCGCCTTCGTGACCAGGCCTTCCGTGTTGTTCGCCGACGAGCCGACCGGCAACCTCGACACGGCGACGGGCGGGCGCATCATCGAGCTGCTGTTCAACCTGAACGCGGCGAACGGCACGACGCTGGTGCTCGTGACCCATGACCGCGCGATCGCGACGCGCTGCGACCGCATCATCGAGATGGACGCCGGGCGGCTGGTGAGCGGCCGGTGAAGGCGCTGCGCTTCGCGCTGCTCGCCCTGTCGCGCGACTGGCGCTCCGGTGAGCTCGCCGTTCTGCTCGCCGCCCTGCTGGTCGCCGTGACGGCGCTCACCGGCGTCGGTTTCTTCACCGACCGCATCGGCCAGGCCGTGGACCAGCGCGCGGCGGAAGTGCTCGCCGCGGACCTCCGGCTACGCTCGGCGGAACCGATCCCGGAGAGTTACGAGGCGCTCGCTGCGGAGCAGGGCATCGAGACGGCGCGGATCATTTCCTTCCCGAGCGTCGTGTTCTTCGGCGCGGACTCCGCGCTGACCGCGATTCGCGCGGTCGGGCCCGGTTATCCGCTCCGCGGACGGCTCAAGATTGCCGACGCGCCATTCGCGCCAGCGCGGGAGACGGATGAGCTGCCCGGCCGCGGCGAGGTCTGGCTCGACTCGCGCCTGCTCGCGCGGCTCGGCGCCTCGATCGGCGAGAAGGTGAACATCGGCGCCTCCGCGTTCACGGTGACCCGCGTGCTGGACTACCGGCCAGACCAGGGCTCGGCCTTCGTGGACCTCGCGCCATCGCTCTTGATCCCGCTCGCGGACCTGCCGGCGACGGAGCTGCTCGGCCCTGGAAGTCGCGCCTCCTACCGGCTGCTGTTCGCCGGCACGCCCGCGCAGATCCGCGATTTCCGCGACGAGCTCGGCGAGCGCAAGAGCAAGGCGGAGCGCCTGGAAAGCGTCGATGAGGAGAGCCCGCAGATCCAGGCCTCGACCAAGCGCGCCGGCCGGTTCCTGAACCTGTCCGCCATCATCACCGTGCTGCTCGCGGCCGTCGCCGTGGCGATGGCCGCGCGGCGTTATACCCGGCGTCACCTCGACAACGTCGCTCTCATGAAATGCATGGGCGCGCCGCAGCGCTTCGTGCTGCAGGTGACGGTGATCGAGCTTGCCCTGGTGGCGCTGGTCGCGGCGCTGGTTGGGAGTCTCCTCGGCTACCTGGCGCAGGAACTGCTGACCCGCCTGGTGGGCGACCTGGTGACCGTCGGGCTGCCGCCGCCGACGCTCGCACCGGCGCTGATGGGCGGCGCGACCGCGCTCGCGATCCTGGTTGGCTTCGCGCTGCCGCCGCTGCTGCAGCTCAAGCGCGTGCCGCCCGCGCGCGTGCTGCGCAGGAACCTGGAGCCGCCCCCGCTGCGCTACTCCGTCTCCTACGGGCTCGCGGTCGCGGCTCTGCTCGGCGTCCTGTACTGGCTGGTGCGCGATGTGCGCCTGGTCGGCTACCTGGCCGCCGGGATCGCCGCGACGCTCGCGGTGCTGTACGGCGCGGGCTTCCTGCTCGTATCGCTCGCCGGGCGGATGCGTGGCGCGGTCGGTGTCGCCTGGCGCTACGGGGTCGCGAACCTGGCGCGCCGCGGGCGCGAGAGCGTCGTGCAGGTCGTCGCCTTCGGCCTCGGGCTGATGGTGCTACTGCTGCTCGCGGTCGTGCGCAACGACCTGTTGAAGGACTGGCGCGCCAGCCTGCCGGCCGACACGCCGAATTTCTTCATGATCAACATCCCGGTCGCCGAGTCGACCGAGTTCGTGCAGTTCGTGGAAGGCCGGGGCCTGCCCACGCCGCAGCTCTTCCCGATGATCCGCGCGCGCATGATCGCGATCAACGGCCGGCCGATCGACGAGGTCGTCGCCGGCAACGACCGCGCCCAGGGCTTCGCCGAGCGCGAGCAGAACCTCTCCTGGGCCGAGCAACCGCAGCTCGACAACAAGATCGTCGCCGGGCGCTGGTGGGAGGAGGCGGATCGCGGCACGGCCTACGTCTCGGTCGCGACCGAGTACCAGGAGGACCTCGGCCTTGCGCTGGGCGACCGCCTCGCCTTCGACGTCGCGGGCGAGACCGTCGAGGCGGAGATCCTTAGCTTCCGCGAGGTCGAGTGGGACACGTTCCGGCCGAACTTCTTCCTGGTGTTCTCGCCCGGCACGCTAGACGGGCTCGCGGGCACCTGGCTCACGAGCGTGAAGCTGGACGTGGAGCAGCGCAAGATGCTGGCGGAACTGGTGCGGCGCTTCCCGTCGGTGTCGGTGTTCGACATCGACGCGATCCTCGCCCAGGTGCGTGAAGTGATCGACCGCGCCTCGATCGCCGTGCAGTACGTATTCCTGTTCACGATCGCCGCCGGCATCACCGTGTTGCTCGCCGCCATCCAGTCCACACGCGACGAGCGCCGCTACGAGAGCGCGATGCTGCGCACCCTCGGCGCACGCCGGCGCGTGGTGCTCGCCGGGGTGGCCGCGGAGTTCACTGCGCTCGGCATGCTGTCGGGCGTGCTCGCGGCGATCGGCGCGACGCTTGCCGGCTGGCTGCTGGCGCGGGAAGTGTTTGACCTCGAGTACACGATCGATCCCTGGGTCTGGGTGATCGGGCTGGTGGCGGGCGCCGTGATCGTCGGCGGGGCGGGGACGCTGGCGGCGAGGAGCGTGGTGAATCATCCACCGATCAGTACGCTGCGGGAGAGCTAGCCGCGGGACCGGGCGCTACGGCACCCTTATCTTCGCCTCGGCGAAGCGCTCCAGCTTGTCGCCGCGGCCATAGCCCTCGACGCGGAGCACGTAGTCGCCTTGCGGCAGGATCGAGGTGTTGAGCGACACACGCAGTTCCTGGTTGGAGTCGCGCACCAGCTGGTCGGCGTGGAACAGCAGTGTGCCGTCGGCCCTTGCAAGGCTCGCGCGGAAACGCGCGTAGCGCTTGGTGCGGGCAGTGACCCTGAGGTCGATGCGCTCCGGGAATTCCCCGCCGCCGACCGCGACGGTTCCCGGGGCACGCAGGTCGATGCGCACGGTACGGCTCGAGGTGGGGGCCTGAAGGAACCCGGCCTCGGCCTGCCGCTGCAGCATGGCCATCCGGTCCGCGGCGACGCCCCAACGCCAGGCGACCCAGGCGAGCGCGACCGCGAGGGTGACGATCAGGAGCACGGCACCGATCGCCAGCCGGTGCGGCCGCAGGCGCTCGATCCAGGGCGAGATTTCCGTCGGCATTGACCCGTCTCCGGGGGCGCGTGCGTTTATTCTATGCACTCACCGCCCAAGGAGGGCCCCGCATGTCGTTGCCTGCCGCACGTTTCAGCCTGCTGACAGCCGGAATCCTGCTCGCGCTTGGCGCCGCCGCGGCCGAGCCTGAGACCTCGCTCACGGTTTACAGCTCGGCGCAGCCCGGCGGCATTCCCGCCGAGTGGTACCGGCCGCTGCCGGGCATGGGTACGCCTATGGCGAGCCAGCTGCCGGGCTTCGCGCTGGTGCGGCTCGACCGCGAGCTGCAAATCCCGCGCGGGCGCGGCACGATCCAGTTCACGGACGTGGCGGCGCTTATCGACCCGACCACCGTGAAGTTCCTCTCGCTCACTGATCCCGACGGGACCAAGGTGCTCGAGCAGAGCTTCCAGTTCGACCTCGTGAGCCAGGACAAGCTGCTCTCGCGCTACATAGACAGGAACGTCACTGTCGAGCAGCAGAGCGGCGACGGCGTGAAGCTCATCGACGGCACGCTCGTCTCATCCAATGACGGTCTCGTGATCCGTGGGTCCGACGGCCGGATCCATGCCCTGCGCGAGTGGAGCAACGTCAGCTTCGGCGACCTGCCGGGCGGGCTGATCACGCGGCCGACGCTCGAGTGGGACGTCGTGTCCGGCAAGGGCGGACTGCAGGACGTGCGCGTTTCCTACCAGACGGGCGGGATTACCTGGTGGGCCGACTACAACCTGGTGTTCACGGAAGGCGCGGACGCGAATTCGGGCTTCGTGGACGTCGGGGCATGGGTAAGCCTGCTCAACCAGTCGGGCGCGCGCTACCAGGACGCGAAACTGAAACTGATCGCGGGCGACGTGAACCGTGCACAGCAGCCGCCACAACTGATGCGGGCGAAGATGCAGGAGATGGCGGCCATGGACATGGCCTCGGCTCCGGCGGGATTCGAGGAGAAGGCGTTCTTCGAGTATCACCTATATACGCTGGGCAGGCCGGCGACGATCCCGAACAACTCAACCAAGCAGATCGAGCTGTTCGACGCGACGACGCGCGTGCCGGCGAAGAAGCAGCTCGTGTTTGACGGCACGAGCGGGATGCAATTCTACGGCGGCCTCGTGCAGGAGCAGGAGTACGGCCCGGGTGGGAATACCAAGGTCGATGTTTTCCTGAAGTTCAGGAACGACAAGGCCTCCGGCATGGGCATGCCGCTGCCCGCGGGCCGCATCCGCGTCTCGCAGCAGGACAAGGCGGACGGGAGCCTCGAGTTCATCGGCGAGGACACCATCAAGCACACGCCGAAGGACGAGGACGTGCGGGTGAAGCTCGGCACGGCCTTCGACGTGGTCGGCGAGCGCCGGCAGACGGACTTCGTCGTCAACTCGAAGGGCCGCGTCATGGAGGAGGCGTTCGAGATCAAGGTCCGCAACCACAAGGACCAGCCGGTCGAGGTGGTCGTGCGCGAGAATCTCTACCGCTGGAGCCAGTGGTCCCTCATCGAGCAGTCGCAGCCCTCCGCGAAGAAGAATGCGCAGACCGTCGAGTTTCCCGTGCGGGTCGCCGCGGACGGCGAGGCGATCATCACCTACCGCGTCCGCTACACCTGGTAATCGGAGGGGACGCACCCCTTCATATTCGTGAAGGGGACGCACCCCTTCACGAATATGAAGGGGTGCGTCCCCTTCTAGCCAATGGTGAGCTCCGCGCCAACGGCCAACCGCTCGCCGACGCCGGCGTCGATCACACAGTTCTGGCCGAAGGTGACGCCCTTCAGCACGCGGTCGTTGCGGTAGGTCTTCAGGGTGCGCAGCGGTTCCTGGTCGGGATCGCGTGCGCCGGTGCGCTGGTCGGTGGTCGGGATCGCGCAGCGCGTGCAGTGCTTGACGCCGCGCAGGACCACTGACCCGAAGAGAAAGCGCGCCATCGCGTCCTCGGCGTACGCAGAAACACCCTCGACCACGACGTTCGGCCGGAAACGCTCCATCGGGATTGCGCCCGGCAGGCGCCGGTTCAGGTCGGCGAGCGATTCGCGCGAGATCATCAGCACGGGGTAGCCGTCCGCGAACGACACGGGATGCCGCCCCGGTCCGGCGTACTCGGCGCTCGCGAGGCGCGGCAAGGATGGGTCGATGCGTACCAGCCGGAGCGGTTCGCCGAGCACGGCCGCCAGCCAGTCGGCGGCCATGTCACCCGCGTCGATTCCGAGGCATTCGTCGTTCCAGACCACGACACGGCGAGACGGGCCGTGGTGATCGACCGGCACGACCAGCGCCTCGATGTCGTCTGCCGACAGGCGGAGGTTCCCGCCGCCGATTGCCACGCCGATCCTGGCCATCGACGGGTGTGACCGCTGCGTGATGAAGCGACCGTCGGCCGATTTCACGATCATCCAGCGCCGATCCCACTCGGGCCCGGTTTCGGTGAGGCGAAAAGCATCGACCTGGATCCCGCGGCAGGATTTAACCGGATAGACGTGAAGGCTTGCAATGCGCGCCATGCCGACTTCAGCCTTTCGGCGCCTTAAGCGTGAAGTCGTAGCTGCCGTAATGCAGGTAGTTTGCCCAGTCGGCGGAAGGCAGGCTACGAACGGCCGCCCGGGCGGCATTCAGCGCGCCACCGATCGACTCGCCTTTCGCCAGTTCGCGGTACAGCGTAGCCGCGAAGGCGGAAGCAGCGCTGTCCGACACGGGCCACCAGGTGCCGATGAAGTTCGCGACCCCGCCGCGCAGGAAGGCCTCGGCGAACCCCACGCTGCGGTCGAGCTGGCGCAGCGGATTGACCGTCGCCCGCAGGCGCCCGGACTCGCAGGCGTTGAAGAACACCAGCGCGGGGACGGAGTCCATGGCCGCGAGGTCCGCGCCCGAAAGCACGCGGCCGCCGGCGCAGAGGATGCCGCTGGAGGCGGGCGCGGCGACATCGAACCAGGCGTGACCCGCGAAGTGGATCGCGTCGTAATCGCCGGAGCGGAACTCCGCAAGCAGCCGCGCGCGCGTCGCATCGCTGCCGCGGATCGCGGTGATGCCGGCGCCCTCGACCTGGGTCAGCATGGCGGCGACGCGCTCGCCTTCCTCGACCGCGCCCGGCAAGTCGCCGGTCGGGTTGATCACGAGCAGCACGTTGAACTCGCGCGCCCGGCGCCGCTGCTCGCGCCACTTGGCGACCGACATGCCTTCGGCAGCGTAGAGCCGCGAGAGTCCCTTGTCCGCCGCAGGGGCCCAGCCCTTGAGTGAAATCGCCTCCCACGGCCAGTGAGCGCTCGCCGTGTCGTGCACGACGATGATCGGCGAGGACTTCACCGACGGCAGGGCCTCGGCGATCTCGGGCGGCAACAGGAGCTCGCCGAGTCGCTCGCCGAACTCGGCAAGTTCGCCGACGGTCAGCCCCGGTACCAGGCGCGAGTGCTCGCGCTCGAGCAGCCGCAGGTCGAGGCGCCGGTTGGCGACCAGCGCGGTCGCCTTCGGCGCGGGGCCGAGCAGGGCGACGCGTTGCTGCGCGGCGGACTCCTGGACGAACAGCCAGGCGAGCGGTGTCGCCGTGGGCTTCTGGATGCGTTCGGGCTTGCGCGCCGCCGGCTTGCGTTGCGGCGTAACGCGCAGCAGCGGCGCCGCCGGGTGCAGGCGCAGCAGGTCTTCCGCGACGCGGCGTGCGACGGCGATGCGCCCGTCGTCGCGGGAGACGATGGTGACCCGCTTCGGGCGCTGCTCCGGCGCGAGGTCGGCGAGCGCGGTCAGGACACCCTCGAGCTGGGCGCGCGCGGCGTCCGCCGCCTCGGCGCCCGAAGCCGTACCCCACAGGACCATCGCGAAGCTCTCGACGCCCGCCAGCGCGAGCGTGCGCGTCACGTTCGCCGCGGCGAGCCGCTGCACGTCGGGGCCGTAGCGCCCGAAATGGCCGAGCCCGGCGAATGCGACCAGGCTGGCCTTAAGGCCGCGCCGCGCAACCGGCAGCATGAAGACCTCGCCGGCTGCCGCGCTGATCGCCCGTCGCCGCGCAAGGTCGCTGATCGCGCCGTTCAGGACCCGGTCGACGGCCAGGGCGGCGCCGGCGGGCTCGACGTTCGCGAAGGCGCCGAGCACGATCGCCGCCGCACCGCTCTGCGTGATGCTGCCCTCCATGAACGCCAGCTCCACCGGCTTGGCGGCGGCTTCGCGCTTCGGCGCGGCCGCGGATGGCAGGGTAACGCCCACGAACTCATGCAGGAACTCGCGCTGCTCGCGCTCCGAGAGGTCGCCCCAGGCGATCTTCGGCGCGGGCGCCGCGCGCAAGTCTTCCTGCCACAGCGTCGGGACACCGCGCCGCTGCGGCAGCACGCGCGGCAGGGCGGATGTAATGTCGCTGCGCGCGAGATCGGCAACCGCGCGGCCGACTTCGGCGTTGCCGGGCAGCGAGCCATGGCTCTCCTCGGCGTACCAGGTCTTGAGATTCGGCCAGTGCGCGAGCGCCAGCGGCACCGTGCCGTCGCCGGCCGGCCCGCGGCCGAACTCGAGCTTGCGGCCGGAGCGGCGCAGCCCCAGCACCGTGTCCTGGCCGAAGCCTGCGATCAGGCGGAAGCGCTCGTCTGGCGGCGGCACGGCGGCGATCGATTCGCGTGCGGCGTCGAGGAGATCGGCGGCCGGCCGCGGCCCTTCCGGCCACTGGTCGGGGTCGAAGGGATCGAAGTCCTTGCACAGCTGCGCGGCCGGCAGGAGGTCGCAGAGACCAGGCAGCGTGGTCAGCAGCTTGTGTGCAAGATCGTCGGCGCTGTGCTTGAGATCGAGCATGGCGACGCGCTGGATGAGCGGGTAAGTGCCGCGCAGCGCCTGCACCGCCACGAACACGCCCTTGTTCGGCGTGCCGAGCTGGATCACGCGGCCGATGCGCTCGCCGCCCTTGTGGGCCAGCGCGGCGCGCGCGACGAGGCCCCCCGCGCTGTGCCCGACCAGGACGACATCCTGGCGCTTCTCGCGCAGCAGCCGGTCGGCGAGTTCGCGGCCGTTCCAGCGGATGTCGCGGCGCCAGTCGTAGGGATGGAAGCCGGCATCGAAGCCGGCGATGCGCAGCACGAGCCGCAGGCGTTCATAGGCGAACTTGAGCACGCCGACCGCCCAGTAGTGGTTGCCGGCGGGGAGGGCGAGCTTCACCAGCTGGCCTTGCGCGATCTCGACCGGGTCGAACCAGGCGATGTCCACGCCGCCGTTCTTGCGCAGGTGGCCGATGGAGGAGCCCATGATGCCTGGCAGGATCAGCAGGCGCGGGCCGCCTCGCATTCCCGCGGCCCGCCGCGCCAGCCGCGAAAGCTCCTGTTCGGTCTCCAGATACGCCGGCATCGCGCGATTGTAACGGTGCCGGGTCGTAGGTTTCGTAGGTTACGGTTCGATAAGTTGCGAGGTTAGGCGCGGCTCACGGTTCCGTAACCTACGAAACCTACGCCCCGGCACCGTACAATCCGGCCGTGGACACGTTTGCGAAGGACCGCCTGCCGCCGAGGGATCAGTGGCCGCGGCTGCACTTCGATCTGCCGGAACTGCGGTATCCCGATCGCCTGAACTGCGCGAATGTGCTGCTCGACGACGCCATCGCCGAGGGTCACGGCGATCGGCCTGCGATCCTGGCTGACGCCGGCCCGATCACCTACCGCGAACTCCTGGCGCGAGCCAACCGCATGGCCAACGTCTTGGTCGACGCGGGCGTCGGGCCCGGAAACCGGGTGCTTCTGCGCGGCTACAACGGCCCGGAGCTCTACGTCGCCTGGCTGGCGGTCATGAAGGCGGGTGCGATCGCCGTCACCACGATGCCGATGCTGCGCGCGCCGGAGCTGTCGGCGATCATCGGCAAGGCGAAGCCCGCTTTCGCGCTCACGGACCACCGGCTGGTCGCGGAGCTTGCGGCCGTCGCCGCCACGGGCGGCGTCGACACCATGATCACCTGGGGCAACGGTGAGCTCGAGGCACGGTTGGCGGCCGCTTCCGAACACTTCGATAACGTGGACACGGCGGCCGAAGACGTCTGCCTGCTTGCCTTCACCTCTGGTACGACCGGCCAGCCCAAGGCCTGCGCACACTTCCACCGCGACGTGCTCGTCATGGCAGATGTCGTGGGCAGGCATCTGCTCGAGACATCGCCCGGGGACGTCTACGCCGGCAGTCCGCCGCTCGGGTTCACCTTCGGGCTCGGGGTGCTGCTGGTGTTCCCGCTGCGCTTCCGGGCGGCGACCGTGCCGATCGAGGCACCGGCACCCGCGACCGTGCTCGCAGCCATCGAACGGCACGGCGTCACCTGCCTCTTCACCGCCCCCATCGCCTACCGCGGGCTCGCCGGTGAGCTCGCCGGCCGCAACCTGGTCTCCCTGAAATGCTGCGTCTCCGCGGGCGAGTTCCTGCCGAAGGCGGTCTCGGATCTCTGGTTCGAGAAGACCGGCCTGCGGATCATCGACGGCATCGGTGCGACCGAGATGATTCACATCTTCATTTCCGCGTGCGGGGACGACATCCGCCCCGGCTCGACCGGCAAGCCCCTGCCAGGCTATCGCGCCTGCGTGCTGGACGACGATGGGCACGAACTGCCGCGCGGCCGCACCGGTCGGCTCGCCGTGACCGGGCCTACGGGATGCCGCTACCTCGACGATCCGCGCCAGCTGGACTACGTGCAGGGCGGCTGGAATGTCACCGGCGATCTATATCGCGTGGACGAGGACGGCTACTTCTGGTTCGTGTCGCGCGCGGACGACCTGATCGTCTCAGCCGGCTACAACATCGCCGGGCCCGAAGTGGAGTGGGCGCTGCTTGCACATCCGGCTGTGCGCGAGTGCGCCGTCATCGGCGCGGCGGACGCCGAGCGCGGCACGGTCGTGAAGGCCTGCATCGTGCTCGAGACCGGGCGGGCAGGGGATATCGCGCTGATGAAGGAGCTGCAGGACTTCGTCAAGCAGCGCATCGCGCCTTACAAGTATCCGAGGATGATCGAGTTCCTCGACGTCCTGCCCAAGACCGCGACCGGCAAGCTACAGCGCAAGGCCCTGCGGGAAACCTGAGGCCGGCATGCGTGACTGGTGCCGGGTCGTAGGTTTCGTAGTTTCGGGTTGCGCAATCCATCACGAAACTACGAAACCTACGACCCGGCACCAACTAGTTGACATCTAAACTATTCAGGTCTCTAATACTATCGTGAAGCGCATCGTCTGCATGGGCGGGGGTCCGGCCGGCCTGTACGCCGCCCTGCTGTTCCGCAAGGCCCTGCCGCGCGCCCGCGTGGAGGTCTACGAGCGCAACCGGCCCGACGACACCTTCGGCTGGGGCGTGGTGTTCTCGGACCGCACCATGGAGAACTTCCGGGCAGCTGATGCGCCTTCGCACGAGGCGATCACCGGCAGCTTCCACCACTGGGACGACATCGACGTCCACTACCGCGGCACGACCACGACCACCGGCGGGCACGGCTTCTGCGGCATCGAGCGCAAGCGCCTGCTCGGGCTGCTGCAGGAGCGGGGCAGGGAGCTCGGCGTCGTCCACCACTTCCAGCAGGACGTCGAGGACGATGCGGCCTTCGCCGACGCCGACCTCGTCGTCGCCGCCGACGGCGTGAACAGCCGGACGCGCAAGCGCTTTGATGCCGTCTTCGAACCCGACATCGACACGCGCGAGTGCCGCTATATCTGGCTCGGCACCACGAAGCCCTTCCCGGCCTTCACTTTCGCGTTCGAGGAGACCGAGCACGGCTGGTTCCAGGTCCACGCCTACCAGTTCAGCAAGTCGCTCTCCACCGTGATCGTCGAGACGCGCGAGGAAACCTGGCGCGCGCACGGCCTCGACCAGGCCGACCACGAACGGTCGATCGCCTTCTCGGAGCGGCTGTTCGCCAAATACCTCGACGGCCACAAGCTCATGAGCAACGCCGCGCACCTGCGTGGCTCGGCCTGGCTCAATTTCCAGCGCGTACTCTGCAAGCGCTGGCACCACGGCAACCGCGTGCTGATCGGCGATGCCGCGCACACCGCGCACTTCTCCATCGGCTCGGGCACCAAGCTCGCCATGGAGGACGCCATCGCCCTGGTCGCGCGCACGGCGGCGAGCAGCGACATTCCGTCCGCGCTTGTGGCCTACCAGGAGGAACGCGAGACCGAGGCGCTGAAGCTGCAGAGCGCGGCGCGCAACCGCATGCGCTGGTTCGAGAGCGTGGCGCGCTACACGAAGATGGAGCCCTGGCAGTTCACCTACAGCCTGCTGACCGGCAGCCAGCGCATCGGCCACGCCAACCTGAAGCTGCGCGATCCGGGCTTCGTCGCCAACGTGGAGGCGAAGCTGGCGAAGCAGGCCGGTGCATCCGGCCCGCGTCCGCCGATGTTCCTGCCGTTCACGCTCCGCGGCCTGACGCTTGAGAATCGCGTCGTGGTCTCGCCGATGGCCCAGTACTCGGCCGTGGACGGCCTGCCGAACGACTGGCACTTGGTGCACCTCGGCGCACGCGCGACGGGTGGGGCAGGACTCGTGTTAACGGAAATGACCTGCGTCTCGCCGCAAGGCCGCATCTCGCCCGGCTGCACTGGCCTCTGGAACGAGGCGCAGCGCGATGCCTGGCGGCGAGTCGTCGACTTCGTCCACGCTCACAGCCGCGCAAAACTCTGCCTGCAGCTCGGCCATTCCGGCCGCAAGGGCTCGACCCAGCTCGGCTGGGAGCGCGACGACCACCCGCTGGTCGCCGGCAACTGGGAGACGCTCGCGCCTTCGCCGCTGCCGTATATCGAGGGCATCAACGCACCGCCCCGCGAGATGACGCGCGCCGACATGGACTGTGTCACTGCCGAGTTCGTGGCCAGCGCCCGCTACGGCCACGAGGCGGGTTTCGACATGCTTGAGCTGCACATGGCGCACGGCTACCTGCTGGCGAGCTTCCTCTCGCCGCTCACCAACCTGCGCACCGACAAATACGGCGGGGCGATTACGAACCGCCTGCGCTTCCCGCTCGAGGTGCTCGAAGCGGTGCGCGCCGCCTGGCCCGATCGCCCGCTCTCTGTGCGACTTTCCTCGAGCGACTGGGCGCCCGGCGGACTCACGGAGGAAGAGCTGATCGCCGTCGCCCGCGCGGTGAAGGACGCGGGCGCCGACCTGCTCGACCTCTCCAGCGGCCAGACCGTGCCCTGGCAGAAGCCGGTGTACGGGCGCATGTGGCAGGCGCCGTTCTCCGACCTGGTGCGGAACATCGTCAGCATCCCGACGATCGCAGTCGGCAACATCTACGAGGCCGACCACGCGAACTCGATCGTCGCTTCGGGGCGCGCTGACCTGTGCGCGCTGGCTCGGCCGCACCTCGCCGATCCCGCCTGGACGCTGCGCGCCGCGGCAGAGCAGCAATATGAAGCTCAGTGGTGGCCGCCCCAGTACCGCTCGGCGAAGCGCCAGCTCGAACGCAACCTCGAGCGCGCCGCGCAGATGTCGGGCCCGGTGTAAGGAGACGAGATGACGCAGGCGCTGGCAGGACGGCATGCACTGGTCACCGGCGGCGGACGCGGCATCGGCGCGGCAATCGCCGCGGCGCTGGCGGGCGCCGGCGCGCGCGTGACGCTGCTCGGCCGCACGACGGCTGAACTCGAGGCGACTGCGGCGACGCTGCCGGGCGGTGCACTTGCTGTCACCGCCGACGTCACCGTCGCCGGCCAGGTCGAGCGCGCCTTTGCCCAGGCACGCGCAGTGGCGGGCGAGATCCACATCCTGGTGAATAATGCGGGCCTCGCGAAGAGCCGCCCGCTGGCAAAGACGGACGAGGCCTTCTGGCGCTCGATGCTCGAGGTGAACCTGACGGGCGCCTTCCTCTGCACGCGCGCGGCGCTGCCGGCGATGCTCTCCGCCAACCGGGGCCACATCGTCTCGGTCGCGAGCACGGCGGGCCTGCGCGGCTATGCCTACTGCACGGCTTACTCCGCGGCGAAGCACGGCCTGATCGGCTTCACGCGCGCGCTTGCGCTCGAGGTCGCGAAGACCGGCATCACTGTTAACGCGGTCTGTCCCGGATACACGGAAACCGGCATCGTGCGCGACGCGATCCGCACCATCAGCGAGAAGACGGCGCGCAGCCAAGCCGATGCACGTGAATCCCTGGTCAGTTTCAATCCGCAGCAACGGCTCGTGCAGCCGGTCGAGGTCGCAAGCGCAGTGCTCTGGCTCTGTAGCCCGGGCAGCGAAAGCATGAACGGACAGAGCATCGCCATCGCCGGCGGGGAGGTCACTTGACCGCCCGCCGTGCCACGGACGCCGAGACGCGTGTCGATCGCGGGGATCACGGCGCTATCCGCCTGTGGCTGCGCATGCTCGCGACCAACCGCCTGGTCGAGACGCGCACGCGGCGGCTGCTGCAGGAGCGTTACGCGACGACGCTGCCGCGCTTCGACCTGATGGCGCAGCTCGAGCGTGTCCCGCAGGGACTCAAGATGGGCGAGCTTTCGAAGCGCATGATGGTGACCGGCGGCAACGTCACCGGGATCACGGACCTGCTGGAGAGAGAAGGCCTGGTCGAGCGCATCGCGGACGCGAAAGACCGTCGTGCCACGCTCGTGCGGCTGACGCCGGCAGGACGGCGCAGCTTCGCTGCCATGGCGGCGGAGCATGAGCGCTGGATCATCGATTCCTTCCGGGAGCTCACGGGACGCGAGATGGCGACGATGGCAGGCCTGCTCGCACGGCTCAAGACGCATGTCCGTTCACTAGAGGAGCGGGACTCATGAAGACCGGGATACCCGACCTGGCGGCTTATCAGGGCAGGCACTTCCTCTGGCGCGTGGAAAACCGCGTTGCGCACCTGACACTCAATCGCCCGGAAAAGAAGAACCCGCTGACCTTCGAGTCATACGCGGAGCTGCGCGACCTGTTCCGGCTGCTGCACGAGGGCGGCGGCGTGCGCGCGGTCGTGATTGACGGCGCCGGTGGCAACTTCTGCTCGGGCGGCGACGTGCACGAGATCATCGGGCCGCTCACGAAGATGGACGAGAAGGGGCTGCTCGAGTTCACGCGCATGACCGGTGACCTGGTGCGCGCCATGCGCGCCTGTCCGCAGCCGATCATCGCGGCGATCGACGGCATCTGCGCGGGCGCGGGGGCGATGATCGCGCTCGCCTCGGACATCCGCTTCGCGTCGCCCGAGGCAAGGACCTCGTTCCTGTTCGTGCGCGTCGGGCTTGCGGGCTGCGACATGGGCGCCTGCGCGATGCTGCCGCGCGTGATCGGGCAGGGGCGGGCAGCGGAGCTGCTCTACACGGGCCGGTCGTTCGATGCCGGGGAGGGCGGGCGGACCGGCTTTTACAACGCGATTCACCCCGCAAGCCAGCTGCTGCCCACGGCGATGAGGCTGGCAGGCGAGCTCGCGTCCGGGCCGACGCTGGCCCACGCGCTGACCAAGAAGATGCTGCATCTGGAGTGGAACATGGGCGTCAACGAGGCAATCGAGGCCGAGGCTCGGGCGCAGGCCGGCCTCATGACGAGCAATGACTTCCGCCGCGCCTTCGACGCATTTGCCGCGAAGCGCAAGCCGGTCTTCGAGGGGGATTGATGAGCCAGCACGACGACCGTATGCAATGGCCATTCTTCGGCGAGGAACATCGCCGACTGGCGACCGAGGCAAACCGCTGGGCGACGGCCAGCCTCGATCCGGCCGCACATCCCTCCGAGCGGGCCGACGTCGACCGGCGCTGCCGGGAGCTGGTGAGCAGGCTCGGCCGGGCCGGGCTGCTGCGGCATTGCCTGCGCGGCGTGGATGGCGGCGCGTCGGAGGATTTCGACGCGCGCTCGATCTGCGTGCTGCGCGAAACCCTCGCCCAGCATGACGGCCTCGCGGACTTCAGCTTCGCGATGCAGGGACTGGGCAGCGCACCGCTCTCGCTGGCGGGTGACGAAAGGCTGCGCGCCAACTGGCTGCCGCGCGTCGCGGATGGCACGGCGATTGCCGCGTTCGCGCTGTCCGAGCCGGAGGCCGGCTCGGACGTCGCGGCGATGCAGACCACCGCGCAGCGCGACGGTGATTCCTACGTGCTGAACGGCTCGAAGACCTGGATCAGCAATGGCGGCATCGCGGACTTCTACTGCGTGTTCGCGCGCACCTCGCCCGGCAAGCCGCGCACCGACGGCAGCGTCTCCGCCGACGGCATAACCGCCTTCGTGGTCGAACCGTCGGATCGCGGCTTCAGTGTCGCCGAGCGCATCGACGCGATGGCGCCGCATCCGCTCGCGACGATCGCGTTCGACACCTGCCGGATCCCGGCCGAGCGGCGCGTCGGCGCGGAAGGCGAGGGCTTCAAGCTCGCGATGCGCACACTCGACGTGTTCCGGACCTCGGTCGCCGCCGCCGCCTGCGGGTTCGCGCGGCGCGCGTTCGAGGAAGCGCTGTCGCACGCGCGCTCGCGCGGCATGTTCGGCAAGATGCTGGCGGACTTCCAGTTGACGCAGACCGCGCTCGCCGAGATGGCGACGGCGCTCGACGCGGCGGCGTTGATCACCTACCGCGCCGCCTGGCTGCGCGATACCGGGCGGCCGTTCACCGCCGCAGCGGCCATGGCGAAACTGACGGCGACCGAGAATGCCCAGGACATCATCGATCGCGCGGTGCAGATGTTCGGCGGTCGCGGACTGGTGCGGGGTGCGGTCGTCGAGCGACTGTATCGCGAGATCCGGGCGCTTCGGATCTACGAGGGCGCGAGCGAGGTGCAGAAGCTCGTAATCGGCCGGGAGGTGCTGCGGTGAGCCGCGAGGTGCTGCAGCCGCCGGGCTGGACGCGGCCGCGCGGCTACGCGAACGGCATCGCCGCCGAGGGCCGCCAGGTGCATGTCGCGGGCCAGATCGGCTGGGATGCCGAGCAACGCTTCGTCAGCGACGACTTCGCGGCCCAGGTGCGGCAGGCGCTCGCCAACGTCGTCGCCGTGCTTGCCTGTGCCGGCGCGGGTCCCGAGCACATCGTGCGCATGACCTGGTACGTCACCAGCCGCGACCAGTACAACGCCGCGCTCGCCGGGATCGGCGCGAGTTACCGCGAGCTGATCGGGCGCAACTACCCCGCGATGTCCGTGGTCGTCGTCGCCGGGCTCCTCGAACCGCGCGCCAAGGTCGAGATCGAAGCCACCGCCGTCGTCTGACGGGTGCCGGGTCGTAGCTTTCGTAGGTTACGTGCCAAGGGCGCCAACGCCTTCGGCACGTAACCTACGAAAGCTACGACCCGGCACCATTATTCGATCGGCCCTTCCGGCGAGTAGATCACGTAGATCTTCGTATAACCCTCGGTGTCCCAGACCCCGGTCCATTCCGCCGGGATCACGACCGAGTCGCCGGCGCGCACCTCGGTCACCTTGCCGTCGCTCGAGGTCAGCGTGACGCCGCCCTCGAGGAAATGCATGTACTCATTGACGCCGTACGGCGTGGTGATCTCGGCGCGGACCTTGCCGGAGCGGTACATGCCGGCGTCGAACTGCTTGTCCTTGGAGAGGAACACCTCGACGTCGTGCGTCGTGTTGCCGTCCTCGGTTTTCACGACCGGCGTGTAGTCCTTGAAGATGCTGCCTGCAACCTGCGCCTTGGTGATCGTGATCGGGTGAATCGCATCAGCGGCGGCGGCCACGGCCAAGCCGAATCCCGCGCAGAACAGGGCGGTGGCCTGGACGATCAAGGGGCAGGTCACGAAACGACGCATGGTGTCCTCCTGGAAATAAATAAAGCGGAGATGGTCGGCGGGCAGCATACCGTCGTGGTCAGCCGGTCTGCTAACTTAAGGGTGCGGCATGCGTCGCAAGGGAGATCATTGCATGGAATCCAGTTCTGCAGCCGGCACGCTGCTTGGCGTCGGCATCGGCGTGCTGATCCTGTATCTCATTTACCTGCTCGTCGCAGGCCTGGTTATCGGTCTCATCGCGCGCTTCGTCCTGCCGGGCCCGGACCCGATGAGCTGGCTGTCCACGATGGGTTACGGGATCGCCGGTTCATTCCTCGGCGGAATCCTCGGCCGCATCCTTGGGCTCGGCAATCTGGGCCTGCTGCTCGCGATCGCCTGCGCGGCCGGCCTCATCTGGTTCTTTCGCCGCCGCGGCAAGCCCGCCGCGGTCCCCGGACCCGGCGAGACGCCCTAGCCTAGGGCGATCCGAGTGCCGCCAGCATGCGGCGCACTGCCCGGAGCTGGAGCCCGTCGCGGCTCGCGTAGTTCGCGCCGGAGTATCCCCACCAGTCCCAGCAGCCGCCAGGATTGAGCGGCCAGGCGCCGCTCCGATCAACCTGCGGATAGAGCACGACGATCCGGTTGGCGTCGGCCCAGCGGTTGTAGCCTGACTGGTGCGCAAAGCTTCGGCCGACGAATCCGATTCCCTGGCGGCAACCGTGAAAGGCGATGTGTACTCGGCAGGGTATGCCCGCGGCGCAATCCTTCGGAACGAATACGAACCCAGTTTTCGCCAGCGACGCGAGGTGTCCGCCGTCCACGTAACGCATCTGGCCGAACTCGCGCAACGTGCCATTGATGTCACCGGTGGGGTCGGCGAGTCCGTCATACAGATGCTTCAGCATCTCGCCCGCTGCGTCGAATCCACAGGCGAGTATCCACGGCGTTTCGGCGACATCGCAGGGGCCGCCGTCCGCGAGTGTCGGGAAGCCGTGCGCAGCGGGTACCTGCGTCTCAAAATGAATGCGCTCGAGCGGCACGAACGCCTTGTAGAAACGCAGCAGCGAATCGGCGACCGCGGCGCCGACCGTCGAGTCCTTCGCACCGTGAAACATCCAGACGCGGTCCATGGCGAGCCCGGACGGATCATCCACGGCACCGAGGGCAGCGCTCGCGCGCAGCGTCGCGACCAGCGCGCGATCGTCCGGGCCGCCCGCCGTACCTGCAAGGCAATCGTTCATCGCGCGGGTGACCACCCCCTGGGCGCACAGCCAGGGTCCCGCTCCGATCACGCCGGCGCCGGCGACTTCCCTTGAGTACGCGACCTGGTATTGCGTCGCCATGTAACCGCCGGCGGAGACGCCGGAGACCGTAACGCTTCCCGGAGAAAGGGTGAGTTGCGGCAGCGCGGCATCTTCCGGCACTGGCGAACATGCCGTGAGGCCGGCGAGGACCAGGAGGGGAAAGCGGCCCATGGCGGCGGACGATAGCATCCGCCGGGCACGACAGCCGCGCGATCAAGTGCGGCGTTTCGCCGGAATCACCCTGCCCGCGCGACGATGTCGCACACCGCGTCGATCGCATCCAGGCGAGAGGTGGAACGCCGCCAGGCCGCGCCAATCACGCGATGCGGCGTGGGCGGGGCAAAGGCCCGCACGGCGAGCCCACTCGCGGATGCAAACGGCCCTTCGGCCGCGAGCCGCGGCAGTAGCGTGAGTCCGAGGCCCGCAGCGACCATCTGCCGCAGCGTCTCGAGGCTGGTCGCGCGGAATGCCCGCTCCTCCGTGCCGACGTGCGCGCAGACCTCGAGCGCCTGGTCGCGCAGGCAATGGCCTTCCTCGAGCAGCAGCAGTTTCTCGCCCTCGAGGTCGGAGGCCTTCACTCGCTTCTTCGCCGCGAGCCGGTGCTTCTCGGGCATCGCGACCAGGAAGGGCTCGTCGAACAGCGGGCGCGTGGCGAGCCCCCGGGTTTCCGCTGGAAGGGCGAGAATCGCAAGGTCGAGCTCGCCCGCGAGCGTTCGCTCCAGCAGCGGGGCGGTCTGGTACTCGTGCAGCAGCAGTGAGAGCTTCGGCAGCGCCTTCGCTATCTTCGACGCGACGCGCGGCAACAGGTAGGGCCCGAGCGTCGGGATCAGGCCGACCTTCAGGGTCCCCGAGAGCGGGTCCTGGCTGGCGCGGGCCAGGCTGCGGATGTCGTCTGCATCCCGCAGCATGTGCCGCGCGCGTGCGACCACCGCCTCGCCCGCGGCGCGTCGCGCTGACGGCCGCGGCTGGCGTTCGACGAGGGCGACTCCGAGGTATTCCTCGAGCTTGCGCAGCTGGGTCGACAGGGTGGGCTGGGAGACGTGGCAGCGCTCGGCGGCGCGGCCGAAGTGCCGCGTCTCGGCGAGGGTGACCAGGTACTCGAGATCGCGCAGATTCATAGACCTAGTCTATCAAAACAATCGTCACAATCGATTGTACAAATGGATTTTTGCCGTGCATGCTGCACGGCTTCCAACTGCGCCAACTTCACCGAGCGGGGATTCCATGAGCCAGGACAAAGCATCTGCAACGAGCGCGGGCCAGTGCCCGGTCAAGCACAGCGCCCCGCCGCGGAGAAACCGCGACTGGTGGCCGACGGCGCTGGACATCGAAGTGCTGCACCGGAATTCCCCGCTGTCCGACCCGATGGACGAGGATTTCAATTACGCGAAGGAATTCAAGAGTCTCGATCTCAAGGCCTTGGTCAAGGACCTGCGCGCCCTGATGACCGACTCGCAGGAGTGGTGGCCGGCCGACTTCGGTCACTATGGCGGCCTGTTCATCCGGCTCGCGTGGCACGCGGCCGGCACCTACCGCACCACCGATGGCCGCGGCGGCGCCGGTTCTGGCCAGCAACGCTTCGCCCCGCTCAACTCCTGGCCGGACAACGCGAACCTTGACAAGGCGCGGCGGCTGCTGTGGCCGATCAAGCAGAAGTATGGCCGCAAGATTTCCTGGGCCGACCTGATGGTCCTGGTCGGCAACGTCGCCCTCGAGTCGATGGGCTTCAGGACCTTTGGTTTCGCGGGCGGCCGCAAGGACGTCTGGGAGCCGGAAGAGCTGTACTGGGGTCCCGAGGGCAGCTGGCTCGGCGATGAACGCTACAGCGGCGAACGCGAGCTCTCCGAGCCGCTCGGCGCCGTGCAGATGGGCCTCATCTACGTCAATCCGGAAGGGCCGAACGGCAACCCGGATCCGGTCAAGGCCGCGCGCGACATCCGCGAGACCTTCGCGCGCATGGCGATGGATGACGAGGAGACCGTTGCGCTGATCGCGGGTGGCCACAGTTTCGGCAAGACCCACGGCGCGGGTGACCCCTCGCTGGTCGGGTCGGACCCGGAATCCGGCGCGCTCGAGGACCAGGGCCTCGGCTGGAAGAGCAAGTTCAACACGGGCATCGGCCCGGATTGCATCACCGGCGGCCCGGAAGTCACCTGGACCAAGACGCCGACGAAGTTCAGCAACAACTTCTTCGAGAACCTGTTCGGGTTCGACTATGAGCTGACGAAGAGCCCCGCCGGCGCAAAGCAGTGGCAGGCGAAGAATGCGCCCGCGATCATCCCGGACGCCTTCGACAAGTCGAAGAAGCAGCTGCCGAGGATGTTGACGACGGACCTCTCGCTGCGCTTCGACCCGGCCTACGAGAAGATCTCGCGGCGCTTCCTCAAGAACCCGGACCAGTTCGCCGACGCGTTCGCGCGGGCCTGGTTCAAGCTCACGCACCGCGACATGGGCCCGATTGCGCGCTACCTCGGCCCGCTGGTGCCGAAAGAAACGCTGATCTGGCAGGACCCGATCCCGAAGCTCAACCACAAGCTGGTCGGCGACAAGGAGATTGCAGCGCTGAAGGCGAAGATCCTTGCCTCGGGCCTCTCCGTCTCCGACCTGGTCTCCGCCGCATGGGCGTCGGCCTCGACGTTCCGCGGCTCGGACAAGCGCGGCGGCGCAAACGGCGCACGCATCCGCCTCGCCCCGCAGAAGGACTGGGAAGTCAACCAGCCGGCGCAGCTCGCGAAGGTGCTGAAGAAGCTGGAAGTCATCCAGGCCGACTTCAACAAGAAGGCCAAGGGCGGCAAGAAGGTGTCGCTCGCGGACCTCATCGTGCTCGGTGGCGACGCAGCCGTGGAGAAGGCGGCGAAAAACGCCGGCGTCAGGCTCAAGGTACCGTTCAAGTCCGGCCGCATGGACGCCTCACAGGAGCAGACCGACGTCCAGTCTTTCGCGCCGCTCGAGCCGCGCGCCGATGGCTTCCGGAACTACGTGAACGGCAGGAAGAAGCAGTTCATGCAGCCGGAGGAGGCGCTGGTGGACCGGGCGCAGCTGCTCAGGCTGACGGCGCCCGAGATGACGGTCCTGGTGGGCGGCCTGCGCGTCCTCGGCGCGAATGCCGGCGGCTCGAAGCACGGTGTCTTCACCAAGCGCGTCGGCACGCTGTCGAACGACTACTTCGTGAACCTTCTCGGCATGGGGACTGACTGGCAGCCAGCCGGCGAGAACGCCTACGAGGGCCGCGACCGCAAGACCAATGCCGTCAAGTGGACTGGCACGCGGGTGGACCTGATCTTCGGTGCGCACTCGCAGTTGCGCGCGTTCGCAGAGGTGTACGCCTCCTCGGACGCGAAGGCCAAGTTCGTGAAGGACTTCGCCGCGGCCTGGACCAAGGTGATGAACGCGGACCGTTTCTGACCGGAAGGTGAAAGAGTTGCGCCGGCGGCTGCCGCCGGCGCAACATCCCTCCGCCCGTTCCCGGGAGGAGGTGACAGGTGAACTGGAAAATCGTCTTCATCGGCGGCGTCACTTACTACGTGACGATGTTCTTCGTCTCGTTCGTCACCGGTTATTTCATCCACTCGCCTGCGGGCGTGCTGTTCGAGTCCTACCAGGCGACTGCCGGCTTCTGGCGGCCGGAACTGAACGCAGTTCCGCCGGACATGGGCGCCCTGATGCCGATGTGGGTTGCGACAGGCCTCATCAGTGCGCTGATCTCAGCCGGCATTTATTCAGTGATTCGATCCTCGCTCGCGGGCGCGGCCTGGCAGCGCGGACTCAAGTTCGGCGTGATCGCCGCGCTGTTTGGCATCATCAGTGCGATTGGTTATCGAGGCATCTTCAACCTGCCGGACCAGATCTGGATGTGGTGGATGGTCGACAGCGTCGTCCTGCATCTCGCCGGCGGCATGGCGCTGGGCTGGGTCGCCCAGAAGGTCGCGCCCACGCCGTGAACAAGGGTCGGGCCCCTTTTTCATGAGTCTCGCTGAGCTGGACGCGCGATTCCCCGGCCGTCGCGCCGTGATCACGGGCGGCGCCAGCGGACTCGGTCTCGCAGCCGCGGAGTTGCTGGCGGCGCGTGGCTGGAAGCTCGCACTGCTCGACCGTGACGAGCCCCGGCTCACGAGCGCAGCCGAGGCGCTGCGCGCGCTCGGCAGTCCACACTGCGAGGCCTTCGCCGTGGACACGACGGACGAGGCGGCGGTCAAGTTTGCCATCGACGCCTTTGCGGGCCGCCTCGGCGGCATCGATCTCGCGCTGAACTCGGCGGGAGTCGCCGCGGCCGGCAGCCTTCACGAAACGCCGACCGCCGATTGGCGCTGGATCCTCGAGATCAACGTGCTCGGCGTCGTGCACAGTTGCCGGGCCGAGGCGCTGCACATGGTCGCGGCCGGACGCGGGATGATCGTCAACGTCGCGAGTGCCGCGGCCTTCATGTCCGCCGCCGCCATGGGCGCCTATAACGCATCGAAGGCCGCCGTCGTCGCATTGTCGGAGACGCTGCATCACGAGCTCACGGCGGACGGCGTGCAGGTCGCGGTAGCGATGCCTGGATTCTTCCGCACGCGCTTGATGGAGCATGCGCGCGCACCAGCGGATGCCCGCGCTTTTGCCGAACGACTGATGGATCGCTCGAGAATGGCGGCGAGCGACATCGCAGGCGAGATCCTCGCGCGCGCGGCGGCGGGCGAGACGCATCTGGTTATGCCGGCGACCTACCGCTGGCTGTGGCGGTTCAAGCGGCTTGCGCCGCGCTCATTCATGCGCTGGCTCGCCAGGCAACGCTGGCGTCGGCCGTCTCAAGGGGGTTGATGCGATGTACCTGTGGCTGAAACTGATTCACATCCTCGCCGTCGTGATGTTCATCGGCAACGTCGTGACCGGCGTGTTCTGGCACAGGCATGCGGAGAAGACTCGCGACCCGAAATTGCTCGCCCACACGATGGATGGCGTGATCCGCAGCGACCGCCTGTTCACCGTGCCGGGCGTGGTCCTCATCATCGCGAGCGGCGTCTTCGCCGCGGTCCAGGGCGGCTTCCCGTTGCTGCGCACGGGCTGGATTGCGTGGACGCTGGTGCTGTTCGGCATCTCTGGCGCGGTCTTCGGGATGCGGCTCGCGCCGCTGCAGCGGCAACTGCGCGCCCTGGCGGAAGCAGGCGTGAAGAGCGGCGCCTTCGACTACGTCGCCTACCACCGCCTCTCGCGGCAGTGGGACTTCTGGGGCTTCATCGCGACGGCGACGCCGCTCCTCGGTCTCGCGCTGATGGTGCTGAAACCGGCGTTCTGACCCGCTCATTCCCCGGGCAGCAGGCCTGCGATCCGCCTCTCGAAGCCGTCGCTGCGGGGCTGACCTGCGTGCAGCTCGCCGAACTCCGCAGCGACGAGCCGCCCCTCACGGTCTATCAGGTAGAACGCCGGCCAATAGCGGTTGCGCAAGGCCGTCCAGTACGAGAAGTCATTGTCGACCATGACCGGATAGCGGATGCCGAGCCGTTTGACGGCCGCTCGCACCTGATCCGTGTCGCGCTCATGGTCGAATTCAGGGGAATGCACACTGACTACCACGAGGCCCCGCCCCTCATAGCGCTCGTGAACGTCCTTTAGCCACGGCAACGTGCGCAGGCAGTTGCTGCAGCCGAAGGTCCAGAATTCCACCAGTACCACGCGCCCTTTAAGGTTTGCCAGGGTGAGCGGCGCGGAGTTGATCCAAGCACCGGCATCGCGGTGCGTGAACTCCGGCGCAGGCACTTGAGGGATCGGCGCCGAGACGCCCAGCAGGCCGGTCAACAGAATGGTCGTCAGCACGGTGCGCATCAGTCGCTCCAGGAATTGTGTGCCGCTACCGTACGGACCGCCTCGCCCGCGCGATTATTACAGTTGCAGCCGGCCGCCGTGGCCGGTCAGCGGAGTGCACTCATCTCCAGGAGCGTCGCCTGCCTCAGCGCTTCAATGGAGCCGTCGATGCGCCGGAATGCGTCTTCGTCGTCGATAAGTTCTGCGGCGTTGGCCTCCCATGCGGTTCTGAGGCGCGCGGCCTCATGAGCGACTTTCGGTGGCATGATTGCAGCGAGGTCGCCGATCGTCAGCACATCCGCCCAGCCCATTCTGGGATCTCCGCGCTGGTCGCCCGCGGTGTAGTGCGCGTAGAAGATGATCTGCTGCAACGACCCGATCTCCCGAAGCATCTCGATGCCTGCGACGCGGATGTTGCGGTTCCGCTCGGTCACCTCATTCCGCCAGGTGTTGTAGCCTAGGGCCGAGAGGGCGACGACCAGACTCGTGATAGCGACAAGGTTCTCGCGAATCTGCCTGCGCATGCTATTCACAGTTCATTCTCCTGCGATGGCCTGAGAACCACGCTTCCAGACGAGTGTCTGGTTGTTCGCGGGCATCGAGTGGTCGGCGACGAGCGTGAAGCCGACGGCGCGGGCGAGAGCATCGACCGCCTCGAAGTCGCGGATACCCGAGCCAGGATCGCGCGCGCGCAGCATTGTGTCGAAGTACTCGTTGCTCCCCGACGTGTAGTTGCCGCCGTAACGGAATGGCCCGTAGATCGCGAGCACGGCGCCGGGCTTCGAAATCGCCGGCAGCCCGGCAAAGAATGCCTCGACGCGCGGCCAATGCATGATGTGCAAAGTGTTCGCGGTGAAGATGCCATCGACCTTGCGGACGTCCCATGGCGTTTGCGCAACGTCGATCACGACCGGCGCGCGCAGGTTAGACGGGCCCTCATTGAAAATGCGCTTGCGCAGGGCAGGCATCGCATCCGCAACCTCGGACGGCTGCCACACGATGCCCGGCATCGCGGTCGCGAAGTGCACGGCGTGCTGGCCGGTGCCGCTGCCGATTTCGAGCACGTGCGTGCACCCAGCGAAGTCTTCGCGCAGGACGGCGAGGATCGGATCCTTGTTGCGGTCGCAGGCGTCGGAGTGCGGGAGCATCACGATCGTATTGTGCTCCCAACGAAGCGCGTGTGATTAGCCGCGGTACTTTGCGCTGCGACGAGCCCGCGGGACTCCCCTCGCTCGTTCCGCCCGAACTTAGTCACTTCGCTCGGGTGTCCCGCGGGCTCGTCGCCGCGTGTTGTTGTCGCGGGTCGACCTCGCGCGCCGGGCGTGATTCGTCGTGGGCCGCTCACGCGCACGCCTGCCGGGCGGTCCCCGAGCGAAGTGACTAAGTTCGGGCAGAACGAGAGAGGGTCCCGGCCGGCCAAGCGCGCGATTAACGGAGCGCGAGAAACCAGGCGAGGCTGAGCAAGCCGAGTGCAGCGAGACCTGAGGCCCACTGGATGCCGGCGCGGCCGGGCTGCGGCATGGGCAGCTTTGCGCAGAGTGCGCCGAGGCCCGCGCCGACTGCGAATCCCGCGAAGTGCGCGAGGATGTCGGTGTTCTCGCCGCCCGTGCCGGTGAAGGCGAGCAGCGCAATGCCGGCGATGAGCGGCGAGGCGTTCCGCATCCACGGCGTCCAGTCGCGCATGTGCCGTCGCCAGCCGTAGGCCGCGATCAGCCCGAGCGCCGTGAACACCGCAGTCGAGGCGCCGAGCAGGTGGTGCTGGGGCGGATGGAGCAGGGCGTCGATGCCGTAGGCGATTCCTCCGCCCGTGAGAATCAGTAGCCAGGCGATTCCCGGCCCGAAGAGGCGCGCAGCCGGGTAGCCGAAGAGGGCACCGAAGCCGAGGTTGGAGACCAGGTGCAGCATGTCGCCGTGCAGCGTGAGCGCCGTCAGCACGCGCCACCATTCACCCCGCTCGAGGAAGCCCGCGTCCAGCACGCCCGCGGAGCGCCAGCCCTTGTCAAAGAGGTGCGCGACCACGGCCCAGGCCACGGCAAGCTGCACGGCCGCGTAGCCGAACACGCCATAGAGGGCGTGCGGGTGCCGCGGCCAGACGACGGGCGGCTTCTGCGGCCGGCGATTCTCGTGCAGGTAGGCGCGAAGCTCGTGCGCCGCGCGCGGGTGGTGTTCGGGTTCGACCCAGAGGCTCGCGCCGGTCGCCGTCGTGCGTCGCTCGTAGGGAATGCCGATGGCGTCCAGCAGGAAGGCGCAGTCGGCGCATTCCTTTGCGGGCATCTCGGGCGTCAGGGGGATCAGCATCAAGGGAACCCTCGGGCCAGCCAGGGTCTCTCAGGATGATGCCGGATGGGCCGGTATCAACTAAAGTGAGCCTTATGTACGCCGAAAAACGCGACCCGTCGTCCTCGTCCGACGAGAATCTCGGCCGCTGGATCCTGGGCGGGGTCGTGCTGCTCGCGATCGCCGCGGGCGTCTGGTACTGGCAGAAGCGCGGCACGGACGGGGCCGAGGCACCGGCGCCGCCGCCGCCAGCGGCCGCTGAACCCGCGATCAAGAACCCGATCGTGTCGCCCGACGACATCGACCCGAACCTCTCCGTGACCGAGCAGGTGGCGACGCTAATCGGCACGCCGCGCTTCGAGGCGATGCTAGTGCCCGAGGAATTCGTGCGCAAACTGGTCGCGACGGTGGACAGTCTCCCTCGGGGCGACGTCGCGGCGCGCCTGAATCCCGCGAAGCCGGTTGCCGGCGACGTCGTCACGGCCGGCGAGGGCAATGCCATCGTCCTGGGCGCCGCCAATTTCGCGCGTTACTCGACCTGGATCGAGCTGGTGGATTCGCTCGACGCCGACGCGACAGTGGCGCTTTACCGGCGGCTCTATCCGCAGTTCCAGAAGGCCTATGAGGACCTCGGCAATCCCGAGGGCTACTTCAACGACCGCGTGATCGAGGTGATCGATCACCTGCTGTCGGCGCCCGCCGCGCCGGCAACGATCGCGCTCGTGCAGCCAAGCGTCTATTTCGAGTTCACCGATCCCGCGCTCGAGGCGCAATCCGCGGGTCGGAAGCTGCTGCTGCGCATGGGGCCCGGCAACGCCGCACGCGTGCAGGCGAAACTGAAGGAAATCCGCGAGCGCATCGCGACGCAGAATTGAAGGGGACGCACCCCTTCATATTCGTGAAGGGTGCTGACATCTCTGCGTAGTCGAAGTGCGAATATGAAGGGGTGCGTCCCCTTCAATTCTCTCGCGCGAGGATCTCCGGCTCTATCGCGAGCAGGAGGGTCGCTTCACTCCTGCCCTTGCGTTCCCTGCCGCGCAGCCACACGACCGAGCCCGTCCCCATGGCCGCCGGCGCGCGGCGCCCATCGAGGAGTCGCGACGCCAGCTCGCCCAGTGTCGGCTGGTGCCCGACCACCATCACCGGCTGTTGCGCATCGGGCCATCCGGCAATTCGCAGCATGGTCGTCGCATCGCTGCCCGGCGCGAGTCCCTCGATGGTCTCGAAGGAGCGGCCTAGCGCGCGTGCCGTCTCCTGGGCGCGCCGCGCCGGCGAGGCGATCAGGCGCAGGTCGCGTGGCAGGCGAGCCCCGAGCCACCGCGCGACCAGCGCGGCCTGCGCGCGGCCCTCGTCGGTCAGCGGCCGCGCCGAATCCGGGTCGCCGGGCGCGGCTTCGGCATGCCGCCACAGGATCAGTTCCAAAGTCAGGACATGCGGCGCACGGCAAAATGCCGGCCAACCGCCTCCCACTGTCTTGCTTCGGATTCCAGGGCCGCTGTCGTCAGCGCGTTGCGCGCGAGCCAGGTTTTCGGCAGTTCGAGGGTGTAACGTGCGTCCCCGGCGATCGCCCGGAACGCCGGCAGCCGCACCCGCGTGCGCCGGCGCAGCAACGTGGAAGCGATCCGCAGCGAGAACGCCAAGTGCCAGTCGCCGTCCTCGAGGCCGCCGGCCGCGACCTTCTCCAGCTTGCCGCGGTGCGCGAGCACGATGCGTGCGAGGCGCTGCTGCTCGACGCGCGAGAAGCCGGGCATGTCGGCGTTCGAGAGCACGTAGGCCGAGTGCTTGTGATACTGCGCGTGCGCGATCGAGAGCCCGACCTCGGCAAGTCGCGCCGCCCAGCCGAGCAGCAGGCGATCGGGGTCGTCGCCGTTCGGTCCCTGCTTGCCCGCGACCTGTTCGTGGATGCGCAACGCCAGGTCGCGCACGCGCACCGCGTGAGCGGTATCCACGTGGTAACGGCGCATGAACTGCGTCGCCGTCGCCTCGCGCATGTCGCGGTGCATGACGCGGCCAAGCAGGTCGTAGAGCACGCCATGGCGGAGCGCGGCCTCGGAGACCGCCATTTCCTCGAGGTCGAGTTCCTCGAATACCGCATACATGATCGCGAATCCGCCGGGCAGCACGGGCGCGCGCGCGGACCTGAGGCCCGGGATGCGGTCCCCGTCCGCGCGTCCCGTGTCGAGCAGCAGGTCCCATAGATTGTCCAGGCCCGCGCGTGTGATGCCGTGCGTCGCCCACTTGTTCTCCACCAGGATGCACTCGATGCTGCGGGCGGAACCGGAGGAGGCGACCGCTTCCTGCCAGCCTCCACGCCGGTAGCGTCGCGAAACCGCGGCGAGCTCCTGGCGCGCCTCGAGCACCGCGGCCTTGAGGCTCTTCTTGTCGATGCGGCCTTCCGGGAAGTGCCGGAGGCTCGAGCTGACGCAGCCCATGTAGAGGCTCTCCATCTGCTTCGGCTTCAGTCCCTGGCCCACGATCAGCTCGGTGGAGCCGCCGCCGATGTCAACGACCAGGCGCTTGTTCTCGGCGGGCGGCAGCGCATTTGCGACGCCTAAATAGATGAGTCGCGCTTCCTCGCGGCCGGCAATGACCTCGATCGGGAAACCGAGCGTTTCGCGCGCCTCGCGCAGGAAGGCGGGCGCGTTCCTGGCAACGCGCAGCGCATTCGTGCCGACCGCGCGCACGGCATCCCGCGGCAGGCCGCGAAGCCTTTCGCGGAACTGCGCCAGCACCTCGAGTGCGCGTGCCTGGCTGGCCCGGTCGAGCCGCTTGTCGGCCGTCAGCCCGGCGCCGAGCTGAGTCTGTTCGCGCAGGGTGTCGAGCGGGTAGACCTGGCCGTCGACGATACGCCCGACCAGGAGGTGGAAACTGTTGGATCCAAGGTCGACCGCGGCGAGGGTTTCGTGGCGGGACATGCGCCGGGCACGGTAACACCCGCCTGCGCGGCGCGTAAACTGTTCTTGTCATCGGACTGTAACCTCAGGACTGGATCCTCGTGCCACGCATGACCGTCAGGAACGCCGCCAGAGTGCCGCTCCTCAATCGCGAGCTGGGCATCCTCGCGTTCAATCGACGCGTGTTGACGCAGGCGGCGGACGAATCCGTGCCGCTGCTCGAGCGGCTGCGCTTCCTGACCATCGTTTCCTCGAACCTCGACGAATTCTTCGAGATCCGGGTCGCGGGCATCAAGGAGCAGATCAAGCTCGGCATCACCGATCCCGGCCCGGACGGGCTGACCCCGAAGGAGATCCTGGCGATCGTGACCCGCGAGGCGCGCGACCTGGTCAACCGGCAGTTCGAGCTCCTCAACGACGTGCTGTTGCCGCAGCTCGCGAGCGCCGGCATCCAGTTCCTGAGACGCGGCACCTGGAACGACGCGCAGCGGGCCTGGGTGCACGACTACTTCAAGCGCGAGGTGCTGCCGGTGCTGACGCCGATCGGGCTCGACCCCGCGCACCCCTTTCCGCGCGTGTTCAACAAGAGCCTCAACCTCATCGTCGAACTGGAAGGCCGCGATGCCTTCGGCCGCAGCTCGCGCGTCGCGATCGTGCAGGCGCCGCGGATCCTGCCGCGCGCGATCCGCCTTCCGCCGTTGATCGCCGAGGGCGAGTACTCCTTCGTCTACCTGACCTCGGTCCTGCACGCGAACGTGCAGGAGCTGTTCACCGGAATGACGGTGAAGGGTTGCTATCAGTTCCGCGTGACGCGGAACTCCGACCTGTTCGTCGACGAGGAGGAAATCAAGAACCTGCGTATCGCGCTGCAGAGCGAACTCATGCAGCGCCACTTCGGCGATGCCGTGCGACTCGAGGTGGTCGAGGAAATCTCGCCCGCGATGATCGATTACCTGTTGCAGCAGTTCCAGCTCGACGAGCAGGACCTCTATCACGTGGACGGGCCGGTGAACCTCTACCGCCTGCGCGAGGTGCTTTCGGTGATCGATCGGCCGGACCTCAAGTACCCCGCGTTCGCGCCCTCGGTGCCGGCGGCGCTCGAGGTGGGCGACGACGACCTGTTCGAGACGATCGCGCGCCAGGACATCCTGCTGCACCACCCCTTCCAGTCGTTCTCGCCGGTGCTCGATTTCATCCGTTCGAGCGCGACCGACCCGCGGGTCGTCGCAATCAAGCAGACGGTATACCGCACGGGTGCGGTCTCCGAACTCATGCAGATCCTCATGGACGCGGCGCGCGCGGGGAAGGAAGTGACCGTGGTCGTCGAACTGCTGGCGCGCTTCGACGAGGAGGCGAACCTGAACTGGGCCGCGCAGCTCGAGGCGGTCGGCGCGCATGTCGTCTACGGCGTGGTCGGTCACAAGACGCACGCGAAGATGGCGCTGATCGTGCGGCGTGAGCCCGGGCCGGAAGGTACGGTGCTGCGGCGCTACGTCCACCTAGGGACCGGCAACTATCATTCGGCCACGGCGCGGCAGTACACGGATTTCGGCCTGCTCACCGCCAACGAGGAGATCTGCGGCGACGTCAACGAGGTCTTCAAGCAGCTCACCGGGCTCGGCCGTGCCGGGCGGCTGAAGCACGTCTGGCAGTCGCCGTTCACGCTGCACAAGCGAGTGACCGAGGCGATCCGCAACGAGGCACGCATCGCGGCCGAGGGCCGCCCGGCGCGCATCGTCGCGAAGATGAACTCTCTGCTCGAGCCGCGCATCATCGAGGAGCTCTACGCCGCCTCCCGGGCGGGCGTGAAGGTCGACCTGATTGTGCGCGGCATCTGCGCGCTGCGGCCGGGCGTCGAGGGGCTCTCGGAGAACATCCGCGTGCGCTCGATCGTCGGGCGCTTCCTGGAGCACTCGCGCGTGTTCTGGTTCCGCAACGACGGTGCGGACGACGTCTGGCTTTCGTCCGCGGACTGGATGGACCGGAATTTCTTCCGCCGCATCGAACTCAGCTTCCCGGTGATCGACGAGCGCCTGAAGCGCCGCGTAATCAAGGAAGGGCTGAAGCCCTACTTGGAGGACAACTGCCAGGGCTGGGTGATGGATGGCGACGGCGGCTACCACCGCCAGGCGCCGAAACCCGGCAAGCGCTACTCGGCGCAGGAAGAACTGCTAGCCCTGCTATCAACGACTTAGCGGAGGGGACGCACCCCTTGACGAATATGAAGGGGTGCGTCCCCTTCAAGGAAGGGTTTTCCATACGCCTTCGCGGCGCGGGTCGGCGGCGCCGATCGCGGTGCCGTCGGGAGCGATGACGAGTCCGTGCAGGCCCGACTCCTCGCCACGGCCCGGCTTGACGACGACGCCGCGCGCGGCGAGCGCCTCGAGCACGCCCGGCGCGAGCTTCGGCGCCTCGCCGAATGTTTCCTCACCGCGGGCGATCACGTTCGGCAGGTCGATGGCCTCCTGCAGCGGCAGTTTCCACGCGAGCAGGCCGATGATCGCCTTGAGGTTGTAGGCAAGGATGGCGCTGCCGCCGGGTGAGCCCAGCGCCGCGATTGCCTTGCCCGAGGCGTCGAGCACGATGACCGGCGCCATCGAGGAGCGCGGGCGTTTCCCGGCGGCGACCGCATTCGCAACCGGCGCGCCCTCGATCTCGGGCCGGAACGAGAAATCCGAGAGCTGGTTGTTCAGCATGAATCCGTCGACCGCGCGGCCGGAGCCGAACAGCGACTCGACCGTCGTCGTCATCGAGACGATGTTGCCAGCACGATCGATCACCACGAAATGCGAAGTGCCGGAAGCTTCGACGGTTGCATCAGTGCCGCGCTGGAACAGCGCCGGATCGCCGGCGGCAGGAGCTGGGCCCGCGACAGTGCCAATCAACGCGGACCTGAGCGCGACATACTCAGGCGACAGCAATCCCTCAACCGGCACGGTGACGAATTCGGGGTCCGCCACCCATTTATCACGGTCCGCGTACATCAGCCGGCTCGCCATTGCCAACAGGAACCAGGCCTCTGGATCCCCTGGCCCACGTGCCGCGATGTCGGTGCGGTCGAGGATCGCAAGCGCCTGGAGCAGCGACACGCCGGAAGAAGGCGGCGGCGGCACGCAGACGATGTACACGAGGAACGGGCGGCACAGTGGCTCGGTGATGCGGGGCTGGTAGGCGTCAAAGTCGGACTCTGCCAGCGTGCCTGGCCTCGGTTCCGCGTGCGTGCGCGCAATGATAGCGTCGCGCAGGCCGGGCTCCAGCAATGTGCGAGGGCCCTGGCTCGCGATGCGCCGCAATGTGCCCGCATACGCCGGGTTGCGGTATGCATCGCCTGCCTGCAGCGGGCGACCATCGGCATGCGAAAAGAGCGCACGCACATCCGGCTCCTGCGATTGCGGAAAGTCCCCGTTGACGAAACGAGCCATGCGCTTCGGCACCGCGACACCTTCCTCCGCAGCCCGGATCGTCGGCGCAAACAGTTTTTCCCAGGGCAGCGCACCGTGCCGCGCATGTGCACTGCCCAGCATCGCGATTGCGCCCGGCACACCGGTGGAGCGTCCCGACAGCACGGCGTCGCGATAGGACAGCGGCTCGCCACTGGAGTCGAGGAACATGCCGGGCGTCGCAGCCTTCGGCGCGGCCTCGCGACCGTCGAATGCCGTAATCTTCCGCGTCGCCGCATCGTAGTAGAGCAGGAAAGCGCCGCCGCCGATGCCGGAGCTCTGCGGCTCGACGAGTCCGAGCATGGCCTGCACCGCCACGGCGGCATCCACCGCCATGCCGCCCGCCGAGAGGATTTCGAGTCCGGCGGCGACGGCGTGGGGATTGGCCGCTGCAACGCCTGCCGTGGTCGGCGCCGGCGCTGAGGTGTCGGGCGCACGAAATGGTGCGCAGGCGGCGAGCAGCGACGCCGCGAGAAGACCGAGTCGACGCATGCGCGTCATTCAGCCACGTTTCCTGCGTTTCGCCAACCCGCGTCGCGAGCCTCGGCCTCGGCCGCCGCATCCAGCGGCTCGCCGTTGATGGCGGCATCGACCGCCTTCAGGACCGCAAGTGGCATCGTACCCGCAGCGCGTATCTCGCCTTCCTCCGTCGGCGCATCGGCGAGGACGTGCAGCTGCCAGTCAGTGCCGCCGCGGCAGGCGAGTCCCGCCACCGGCGAATCCTGCTTTAGCCGGAATGTCCGGCAAAAAACGCCATTGCGGTCCCTGAAACTTATGCCAATGCTGACTGAAGACTCCGACGGCATCGACGCGAGCTCCGTCGTCAAAGCCTTCTCGAGCCGGCCGCGCGCCACAAGCGCGCCATCGACTTCTTCGTACGGGGTTGCAGGGTCGCGCCACAGCAAGACGCCGACAAAGAAGGCGAGGGCGACCGAAGCCGCGAGCGCGGCCCACTGCGGCATCTGCCAGCGAACCGTCGCGCGGCCCCGCCCAGCGCGCAGAGTGGCGAGGTTTCCGGCTGGCGCTACGGGGGTTCGCGCGAAAAGGGCGACGAGGCGCTCCGGGACCGGCTCCTCCGCGATGCCTTCATAACCGGCGCGGATTCGCGCGGCCAGGGCGCGATGACGCTCGACTGCGCCTGCGAGCTCGGGGTCGCGGGCGATCGCTGCCTCGATCTCGGCGTGCGCCGCCGGCTGGAGCTCGCCATCGGCATAGGCCATCAGGGTCTCATCGGAAATGTTCATCACGAACTCCCGTTGCCGCCGAGAAGCGCCTGCAGAGCTTCCCGGCCGCGCGCAAGCCGGCTCGTCAATGTGCCGATCGGGATGTCGAGTGACTCGGCGGCGTCCTTGTAAGACAGGCCTTCGATCAGAACCAGCGCAACCGCCATGCGTTGTTCCTCGGGCAGCCGTTCCATCGCGGCCTGAACGGACAATGCAATGTCGCGGGCGGCCGCGGACGAGTCGCCGACCGTCGCGCCGGCTTCCTCAGGAGCATGCACGCGGTCGCGCCGGCGGCGCGCGCGAACTTCGTCAATCCAGGCGTTCTTCATGATGCCGAACATCCAGCTGTCCACCCGCGACCCGGGCCGCCATTGATCGGCGCGGGTCAGTGCCTTCTCCACCGCCACCTGCACAAGGTCATCCGCGTCGGCCACGTTGCGGGCGATGACCCGGGCGAAGCGCCGCAGCCGCGGCAACAATTCGCCCAGTTGCGCTCGGACTTCGTCGGCGGACGTTGTCGTACTCATGATGTCAAACGTCCGGCGCAACCAGAATCTTCCAGCGGAATGAAAAACATGTTGCGAAGCGTATAGGGATCAAAGGCCGGAGCGCGGGGATGCTAGCATTTCCCAAGCACACGGCGGCCAAGGAGCGCGTATGCACCGGCCTTACCGGAAACTGGCAGTTCTGCTCCTCGCGGCAGGGGCGGCTGCGCTCGCCTCGGCGCAGGTGAATGTTCCCGGCGTGCCATTGCCGGAGCTCCCGCGTTTGCCGGTCGGGGCGGATCCTGTGACCGGGACGCTGCGCTCGACGCAATCGTCGCTGACCGAAGCGCGCAGGCTCCGGGTCCGCCAACTCCTGCGCATGGAGCGCGCGACTGTCGAAGCCGATCCCGATGGCCAGCCGATTGTGCGGCAGCAGGTCGGCGCGCTGTCCCCAACGCCCGCTGCGCTTGAGCGTGCGCGCGCCGCAGGATTCACGGTCCTGCGCACGGATTCGCTGGATGGGCTCGGGCTCAGCCTGGTCATCCTGCAGGTGCCCGAGCGCCTGTCGACGCGACGCGCCCTGAAGCAACTGCGGGAACTCGACCCCGAAGGCCAGTACGACTACAACCACCTCTACCTGGATGCCGGGCTTCAGTCGGGCACCCCTGCGCCCCCGTCATTGCAATCCGCCGCAGCCGAAGCGCGCGTGACGTCCACGGTCCGAATCGGCCTGATCGACAGTGGGGTGGATGCCGCGCATCCGGTACTCGGCGACGCATCAATCGTACGCCAGGGATGCGACGGCGAGGTATTCCCGGCATCGCATGGCACGGCCGTCGCCTCGCTCCTGGTCGGGCGTTCCGATGAATTCGAGAGCATGATTCCGGGCGCAACGCTGTACGCAGCAGACATCTTTTGCGGGCACGGCGGCGGATCGATGGGACTGCTCGCGATCGCACTCGACTGGATGGCGCGCGAGCGGGTGGCGGTCGTGAACATCAGTCTGGTCGGAGCGAAGAGCCTGTTGCTGAACGGGCTGGTGCGCGCAATGACGGCGCGCGGATTTCTGCTTGTCGCTGCGGTCGGCAACGACGGCCCGACGGCGCCGCCGCTTTACCCCGCCGCTTATCCCGAAGTGGTCGGCGTGACGGGCGTGGACGCGAAGCGCAGGGTGCTGCCGGAAGCCTTGCGCGGCGAACAGGTGGACTTTGCGGCCGTCGGCGCAGGGCTGCTCGTGGCGGATGTCGGCGGCGGCTTTAGCGAGATTCGCGGGACTTCCTTTGCGACCCCGATCGTGGCCGCCCTGCTCGCCGTTTCGCTCCAGTCTCCGGACCCCGCGAAAGCACGGGAAGCGCTGGCGCTGCTGGAGTCGACCGCCATCGACATCGGCAACAACGGCGTGGATCCGTCTTATGGTAAAGGCCTCGTGGGAGGCGAATTTCACCCGGGACGGCGGGAAGAAACCTGACCCTGCGGTCGTACTTGCTTATGAGAACCGCGGAATGGCCGCGGGATTACAGGAGCAAGTCCATGAAATACCGTAATTTTCTGACCAGCGCCGCGGTGGCTGGATTGCTGGCCGCGAGTGGGGTTGCCCATGCCCAGTTGCTGGGGGGCGGTGCCACGGGCGGCCTGGGTGGCTCGATCACGGGCGGTCTCGGCAATGTCGGCGCGACGGGCACCGGCACGTTCAACGGTTCGGTGCACGGGACAACCGATGCGCTCGGCCGGACTCGGGAGATCGGGTCGCGCGCGACTGATAGCGCCCAGGAGGCGGCTGCGAGTGCCCAGGGCGACGCCGCTTCCGGGTCTGCCCAGGGGTCGGGTGCCGTCGGCGGGATGACGGACGTCGCGAGCGAGCCCACGGATGTCGGCGCGATGCTCTCAGGCGAAGCTGCGGGCGGTGCGAAAGCGCAGCGCCAGCAGCCGGCGGCGGAAAAAGCCGCCAAGCCGGCGCCCGAGCCGATGCCGAAAGCCAAGGCTGACGGCAAGGGCCAGGCGAATGGCGGGTTTTCGGCTTCCGGCGACGGCAAGGCCTCGCTGGATGCGAATGCCAACGCCGATGCAGAAGCAGGCATCGAGCGGTAATCGCTGACTGAGCGCGATAGGCGGCGGGAGAGCGATCTCCCGCCGCATTTTCCGCGCTTGCCTGGTGCCTCATGCAGGGGTGTAATCTGGGCACGTGGACAAGCCGTAGGAGGACCCTGCCAATGCACGACGAGCTGACCACGCTGCCCGGGATCGGCCCCGGCGTAGCGGCCGATCTCAGGCACCTGGGAATCCACTCGATCAAAGACCTCGCCGAATCGAACCCCGAACAACTCTTCTCGCGACTCCAGACAATCACCGGACACGAACAGGAACCCTGCCTCCTGTACACGTTCCGTTGCGCGACTTACGCCGCGCGCACGCCAGAGCCTCAGCCCGAGTTGCTCAAGTGGTGGAACTGGAAAGACCGAAGACTCGACGACTGAAGCGCCGCGCCAACGTGAAATCGGGGACGCACCCGGAAATGAATGCGTCCCCTGTTACGCCGATGGCGATTCAGTCGTCGACAGACGGCGACTTCGCATTCTCGTAGACCGCGATCAGTTCGAGATCTTCATCCCGGACCATGCCGACGCCGGGACAATAGGTCTTCAGCGACTCGTGGCCGGGCTCGAGCGGTGAGGTCTCCGTGACTTCGATGCAGTTTTTGAACGTGCCTGCGGGAACATCGACTTCGAAGCCCATGGACGTGTGCTCGCCCCGGTCCTTCGCATTCGGCGCGAACTCCTGGAAATAGCGCGAACCAAGCAGGAAGGCGCGATCCGGCATCAGGATGCCCGGCTTGGCGCCATCAACGCCCGCGAGCCACGCATCGTCCATCGGGTTTCCGTCGCCGTCGAAGACATCCTCACCGAAGTAGTAGACGTCGTGCATCGGATTGCAGTCCGCGACGAAGTTCTTCGAGATCTCCTCGACCTCTCCGTCCTCGGTTTCGTACTCCTCCAGCACGCGCGTGCGCACCGTGTGCATCTTTCCGCCGTACTTGAAGGTCACGTCACGGGTTTCCGGCAGGATCGTGATCCAGAGTTCCACGAGCCCATCCTCCCGGACGCACGACCGGCATTCCTTGTTGCTCAGGTAGAGCTGGCGATTGGGCTTGAGCTTCAGGAAGGCGTTGCCGCCGCTGGTCTTGAACTTGCAATCGGAGATCGGAAACTCCAGCGTGAAGCCCCCGGGGTTGCCGGCGAGGGCAGCACCCATCGGGATCAGAGCTCCAAGCACCAAGGCTGCGGACCGACGCTTCAGGTCTTTCATCAGATTCTCCTGTGACCGTGCAAGTTGCAACGGATTGACTACTGAGACGCCAGGCGCGGAATAATCCTTCGCACCGAAGGATTCCCGTCCGCAAACCGTCCAATTAGACAATGTCGGAACTAGTCCATGTCGATAGGGCCCTTGCCCGCCGGATCCTGGGCGGCGACCAAGTCGCGTTCCGCGACCTCTTCGACCGGTTCTTCCCGCGGCTCTACCGGTTCGCACTGGCCCGCCTGGACGGCAACCCGGACGCTGCCCAGGACGTCGTGCAACAGACGTTTTGCAATGCGATCGCCCGCCTCGACAGCTATCGCGGCGAGGCGGCGCTTTACACGTGGTTCTGCCAGATCTGCCGGAATGTGATTGCCGATCACTTCCGCAGCCGCGGCGCCAGGCACGTAGTACTGCTGGAGGACCAGCCGGACGCGCGGGCGATCCTGGAGTCGCTTGCCGCGCCGGCGTCCGACCAGCCCGAGATCGGTGCCTGGCACCTGCAGCTGCGTCGCATCGTGGAAGCGACGCTCGATGCACTGCCGGGACACTACGGCGAAGTGCTCGAGTGGAAGTACATCGACGGGTTGTCGGTCCAGGAAATAGCCGAGCGGCTGACGCTCGGGCCCAAGGCCGCCGAGTCGCTGCTGACGCGCGCGCGCGAGTCCTTTCGTAACGCCATCACCGGGATGATCTGAGGCGAATCATGGAACATGAAACCGACCTCGTGGAGTCGCTGATCTGCCGGGCAGGGCGCCGCACCGAGCCGCCTGCAGAGGCCTATCGTCAGGTCTATGCCGCGGCCTCGGCAGCTTGGTACGAAAAGACCTCGCGCCGGCGCGATCGAGCCCGGCTGGCGTGGGCAGGTGTCGCGGCCACGCTGGTGCTCGCGGTGACCATGTGGATGCAATGGACGCCGCCGGCTGCAGGGCTGGGCGAATTGGCGCGCGTCGAACGCCTGGTGGGTGTAGTCGAGGTTGCGACTGGCGACCGCTGGCGGCCGCTTGCCGATGCGCGCGAGCGACTGACAGCCGGCATGAAAATCCGAACCCGCGAGGACGGTCGCGCCGCATTCCTGCTCGCCAGCGGCGAGTCGCTGCGGCTCGATGCCGGAACGGAAGTCATGCTGGACGGCCCGGGTCGCCTTTACTTCGATCGCGGGACGATCTACGTGGACAGCGGTCAGCGGCCCGCGGCGAAGCGGATCGAGGTCGTCACGCCCGCCGGTACCGCGCATGACCTGGGCACGCAGTTCGAGCTGCAAGTCGCGGGCGCCTCACTGCGGCTGCGCGTGCGCGAAGGTTCGGTGTCGATCGACCGGGGCGGGCAATCGATGACCGGCGGCGCCGGGGACCAGATCATGATCGACGTGCTCGGCACGGTTTCCCGCGACTCTATCGCGCCGGATGCGGACGCCTGGCAGTGGGCCGAATCGATCGCCCCGATGCCGGACATGGACGGCAGGCCTGCCGCCGACCTGATCGCCTGGGTTGCGCGCGAGACAGGCCGGCAGTTGCGCTACGCGTCCACGACGGCCGAGCAGCGTGCGACGACGGTGATCCTGCACGGAAACGTCCGGCACCTGGCGCCCCTGGCTGCGCTCGAGGCGATGCTGGCAACGACCGACCTCGTATTCATTCTGCGTAACGATAGTATGGTCATCCGCACCAGGGAAACGTCGCCGCTGGACCCGTGAGAAAGCTGCTGCTACTGATTGCCTGCCTGACGGGTTCCGCCGAGGCGGCCGACTACCGTGGACGTCCGATCGAGAACGTGCTTGAAGGCCTGCGAGCCGGCGGTCTCGAGCTCCTTTACAGCAGTGACATCGTCAAGCCCTGGATGAGGGTCGACCGGGAACCGCGCGCCACGGATCCGCGGGCGATGCTGGGCGAGATCCTGGCGCCGCACGGCATTGCGGTTGCAAACGGCCCGGGGGACTCATTGATGCTGGTGCGCGAGGCGCCGCGCACGCCGCGGCATGCCACGCCCGGGATTCCGCAAACGCCGGCACCGGCGCCGATCGACGTAGTCGTCGTCAGCGCGAGCCACTACCAGTTCGGTGACGAGCCCGGGTTTCCGCCAACAGTGCTGGACTCGGCCGATCTCGAGTCGCTGCCGGACATCGGCGAAGACCCGGTGCGCGCGCTGGCGCGGCTGCCCGGTGTCGCCAGCCTCGACTTCTCCAGCCGCGTGCACCTGCGCGGTGGAACCGAAGACGAGACGCTGGTCCGGTTCGACGACTTGCGGCTGTACAACCCGTATCACCTGAAGGATTTCTTCGGAGTTTTCAGCAGCATCAATCCGGCGATCGTCAGCGACATCCGCGTTTACACGGGTGGATTCCCGGTGGCTTTCGGAGATCGCAGCAGCGGCGTGGTCGACATCGCACCGCGCCTCGCGCGCAAGTCCTTTCAGGGCGAGGCCGTGGTGTCGTTCTTTACGGCGGGCGCCTCGCTCGAGGGCAGCACGGCCGATGGTGCCGGCGATTGGGCCATCGCGGCCCGCCGCGGCAACATGGACCTGTTCTTCGATGCCGTCGATTCCCCGCTCGGCGAACCGAAGTATCAGGACTTCTACGCGCGCGCGGGCCGGCGACTCAATGACTGGGTCGCGGTTTCCGCGAATGCGCTGGCCTTCAACGACAAGATTCTCGCCTTCGACAGCGACCAGGAGGAGGAGGCGAGCGCCGAATACCGCGACCAGTACTACTGGCTGCGCCTGGATCTCGGCGCAGCCGACGGGCTTGGCGGGCGCGTGCTTGCGGCTCACACGGTGCTTGAGTCCGAACGATCGGGGACAACCGACCTGCCGGGGGTCGGCAGCGGCACGCTGGATGACGAGCGGCGATTCACGATCGACTCGCTGCAGGCAGACGGCTGGTGGCGCGTCGGGGCGAACACGCTGCTCCAGGCCGGCGCGGAATGGCGCGAGCAGAGCGGCCGATATGACTACGCCGACAGCGCGGAATTCGAGCTGCTGTTCCTGACGCCGGGAGCGGCCACCGAACCCGAGCGTACCCGAGCGATCAACAGTCGCCCCTCCGGAAACCAGTCGGGCGCGTACCTGAACTGGCGATTTGAACCGACCGGCACGATTGCGACCGATCTCGGCCTGCGCTGGGATCGGGAAACGCTGTCCGCGAAAGGCTCGTCGCAATGGAGCCCGCGCGCAGTGCTGATGTGGCAGCCAGCAGAGGGCACGCGCGTCCGGCTCGGCTGGGGCCGTTACCACCAGGCGCAATCAATCAACGAACTGCAGGTGGCAGATGGTGAAACGCTGTTTCAGGACGCCCAGCGTGCGACGCACCAGGTGGTGAGCCTGGAGCAGGATCTGTCGCCGTCGTTGATGCTGCGTGCCGAGTTCTACCGCAAGGATTACGACCAGCCGTTTGTGCGCCACGAGAACCTGCTGAATACGATAGTCGTGCTGCCGGAACTGCAACCGGACCGCATCCTGATCGCCCCGGAATCCGCGCTGGCCGAGGGCGCCGAGATCTCGTTACGCTATGGGACGGACTCGTTCTCCGGCTGGATCGCCTACACGCACTCGCGCGTGCTCGATCAGGTGGACGGCGAGTGGCTGCATCGCAGCTGGGACCAGCGCAATTACACGAGCGGCGGACTGACCTGGCGCGGCGAGCTCTGGGAAGCGTCGCTGGCCGCGACCTGGCATCGCGGCTGGCCGACGACGGATATCGAGCTCGAAACGCTGGAGCCGTTTCCGCTGGTCGCGGTCGGCAAACGCAACGCCTCGAACGTGTCGAACTACGCGCGCGTCGATGCTCGAGTAGCGCGGCGATTCGACCTGGGGACGGCCGGGGAGCTGACGGCATTCCTCGAGATCAGCAACGTCGCCAAGCGCAACAACGACTGCTGCGTCGAGTACCAGCTCGAAGACGAGATCGACGACGTGCCGATCGACGAGCCGTTCCTCGATGTCGAGGCGCGCGGCTCGCTGCCGCTCATCCCGTCGCTCGGCGTCCTGTGGAGGTTCTGACGCACGAGTTCCGCGTCCGGTGTCGTCAGGTGGCCGGAGCCTCAGCGGTCGCGGCCGCTTCCGCGGCCGGCGCCGGCGGCGGCCGATCCGAGTTCCAGGTGTCGCGGATCATCAGGAACTTGCCGTCCGCCTGGCGCTGCATGACGGCGAGGTAGTTTCCGCTGTCGACGACGCTGCCCGTCGTGTCCTTGACGACATAGGAACCGGAGTGCCAGCCGAGATCTCCTGAAGCGGCGGCCTTGTCGTCGTCGTTCAGCACGAGCGCGACGCCGCCCGCCTGAAGCTCGCCGGCGAGCTTCGTCACGAGCGTGCGGATCGCGTCATGGCCGATCGCGCGCGGATTGCCCGGCGCCAGGACTTCCGCGTCCGGCGCGTATTGCGCGAGGATCGTCTCGACGTCGCCCGTGTTGAACGCCGGTATGAATACCCGCACGTCCGCCTTCGCCTGCGTCTCGAACGCGGCGGAGTCCGTCGGCTTCGCGCCGCAGCCGGCAAGCAGCAATAATCCGGCCGCCGCAGCGGCGGCCGCTTTCCAATGACTCATGGCGTGTCTCCCCTGGTTCCTGTCAGGCCCCCGATCGGGGTCGTGTACTATCCTACTCCTCCCATGCGCGACCTTCCGCAAGGCCCGATCCCGGGGCATCCCCCGGCCATGACCGTGCCGATCGCGATCGGTGCGGCATTCAACTACCGGCTTTGGGACCGGACCTGGCGCTGCCTGCCGTGATGAGGAACGCCCCCTCTACCCGTCGCGTATGACCGAATCCCGCGACGGCAACGACATGACGGCCGAGATCCGCCGTATCGACGGGCTGCTGCAGCGCCGGCAGCTGCGCGAAGCGCGCACGCTCTGCGACTCGCTGCTGATGCGTCATCCGGACAGCGTCGATGGCTGGCTGCTCACCGCGCGCATCTACCAGCTGTCCGGCGACTACCGCGGCATGCTCGATGCGGCGCGGCGCGCGCTTGCCGTCGAGCCCTCGAACAACCTCGCGCGCTTCACGGAGATCGAGGCGCGCATGCACGCGGGAGACGTCGCCGGTGCGCGGGCGCGGCTGACGGATATCGAGAGTGCCGCGGGCGCCGACAGCGGTACCTGGCGCCGCCTGGCGGAATTCCATACCCACCTCAACCAGCACGAGCAGGCCGCGACCTGCGCGATCCGCGTCGCGAGCCTCAAGCCGTACGACGCCCCGGCGGCCTACACCAAGGCGAGCGCCCTGATCGCCGTCGGCCGCATGGTGGAGGCGGAGGAGATCCTCGACGAGCTCATCGCGCGCACCCCCGACGACGCGGACGCCTGGTACAACCGCGCGACGCTGCGCCGCCAGGTGCCGGGATACAACCACGTCGCGCCCTTGCGTGCCGCGCTCGCCGCGCGCTCGCCGGGTTCGGCGCCGGTCGCTCTCCACTACGCGCTGGCGAAGGAACTGGAGGACCTCGGCCAGTACGCGGAGTCCTTTGCCGCGCTCGCCCAAGGCGCGGGCGCGCGCCGCAGGGCGCTTTCGTACCAGGTCGAGGCCGACGAGCAGGCCATCGCCTCGATCATCCGCACCTTCGACCGCGCGTGGTACGAGACGCCCGCGCCGGGACTGGAGGTCGAGGGACCGATCTTCGTCGTCGGCCTGCCGAGGAGCGGCACGACGCTGGTGGAGCGCATCCTGGTCCGCCACGAGCAGGTCGCAAGCGTGGGCGAGGTCAGTGACCTCGCGCTCGCGGTCACTCGTACCGCGGGTCCGACAGCCGACAAGGAAGAGCTGGTCAAGACGGCGGCCCGGGTGGCGCCCGCCGTACTCGGTGAGTCTTACTGGTCCGCGATCCAGGGCTACGGCCACTCCAGTTCGTTCGTCGTCGACAAGACCCCGCTCAACTACCTCTACCTCGGGCTCATTGCCAAGGCGCTGCCGCGCGCTCGCATCGTGCACCTGCGTCGTCACCCGATGGCGTCCTGCTATGCGATGTACAAGACGCTGTTCCGGATGGGCTATCCGTTTTCGTACGACCTCGCGGACCTGGGCCGCTACTACCTCGCCTACGCGCGGCTCATGAACTACTGGCGCGCGCTGCTGCCGGGACGCTTTCTCGACCTCGACTACGAGGCGCTGGTCGAGGACCAGGAAGGCACGACGCGCCGGCTGCTCGAGCATTGCGGCCTCGAATGGCGCGAGGCGTGCCTGCGTTTCCACGAGAACCCGGCGCCGACGGCGACGGCGAGCGCGGCGCAGGTGCGCCGGCCCATCTATCGCGAGTCGCTCGACCTCTGGCGCAATTACCGCCAGGAACTCGCGCCGCTCGCGCGACTGCTGGCGCACAACGGGATCGAGGTCGAGTGATCCTCGCCGCTTAGAATCCGTATACCAGGTTCGCCGTCAGGACCTGGTCCGTCTCCTCGGTGCCCGGGAGCACGTCGGTGTTGTGGCGCACCGCGTAGTCGAGGCCGAGCGCGAAGGTGTCGTTGATCTTGACCTGGATGCCGAGCGCGTTCTGCATGAAAGTGTTGTCCGAGCCGCTCTCCACGAGGAAGCGGTCGTAGATCAGCGTCGTGTCAGTGAGCTTGTGTTCGTAGTTGACCGCGCCGCGCAGGATCGCCTCATCGTTCTTCTCGCCGTCCGGTCGCCGCTCGGTCTGGCGGTAGCCGGCGCCGATCTGGCCCTCCAGCTTGGTCGCCTCGGTCATGATGAAGTGGTAACCGTAGCCGCCGGATGCCGTCGCCTGGTACCTGAAGTCCGTGAACGAATCGTCCTCGTAGCGCAGCGCGCCGAACACGTAGCTGCGCTCGGTGAGCGAGTAACGGCTCTCGCCGCGCAGTTCCCAGCGGTCCGCCGACGTGATGTCCTCGGTGACGGTGCGCAGCAGCGATGCACCGGCCTTGTGGGTCCAGCGATCGACCGTGTTCTCGACGTCGATATTGAGGTTGAGCGTCTCGGTTTCGCTGTTGCCGCGCGCGAGCACGCCGCCAAAGGTACCCTTGCCGGTCCAGTCGGCGGACGCCGTTCCTGCCGCCAGCATGCCGCACGCCAGACCCACCGCAATCCCTGCGCTTTTCATCACCATCTCCCAGGCTCGCAAAAAAAAGGGCGCGTAGTCTAGCCCTTCAGCGCGATTTCCACACGCTTGTTGCGCTTGCCTTCGTTGCGGATGCGCAGGACCTGGATCCCGCCGATCTCGGCGATGTTCGCGACGTGCGTGCCGCCGCAGGGCTGCAGGTCAATGTCGGGGATGCGAAGCAGGCGGACGCGACCGGCGCCGCGCGGCGGCTTCACGCTCATGGTCTTGACCAGCTCCGGGCGTGCATCGAGTTCTTCGTCGGTGATCCAGACCGTTTCGGTCGTGACGCCGCGCGCGATGATCGCGTTCGTTCCGGTCGTGATCTTCTCCGCGTCGAGCAGTGTGATGTCGATGTCGAAATCGAGGCGCGCCTTGTCCGGCGCGATGTTGCCGCCGGTGACCGGCGCGATGACGACGCAGGACATCACGTGCAGCGCCGTGTGCAGGCGCATCAGCGCGTAGCGCCGGTTCCAGTCGATCTCGAGGCCGATGGTCTCGCCGGGCTCGGGTGCGTCCGCGCCCGCGCCCGCGCCCGCAGCGAGCACGTGGGCGACAGTGCCGGGTTCGGCACCCTTGCGCGTGTCGATGACCGCGATGCGTTCGCCGCTGTCGCGAATGATGGCGCCGGTATCGCCTGGCTGGCCGCCGCCCAATGGATAGAAGATCGTGCGGTCGAGCACGACCTTGCCATCGCGCACCGCGACGACCCGCGCCGTCGCGGTCTTGAGGTACGCATCGTCTCTGAACAGCAGTTCCGTCATCGGAGGGGTCTGACCCCTTCATCATGTCACGGATCGGGGACGAAGCCGTCCGGGAAGGGGTTGGGCTGGCGCCAGGCGTATCGGTCCTTCTGCCGCGGGATGATGCCGCGCGCGACGAGGTTCTTGCGCGAGTCGTAGTAGATGCGGATGACTTGGTCGGGCTCATCGCTCACGCGCTCGAAGCTGGTGTAAGTCGCCTCCGAGTCGAGCCGGCGGCCATGCCCGGTGCCGAGGCGCTTCTCGGCGCGCGCACTGTCTGAAGATGCGCCAGCCGCCGGCGCCGCCGCTTCGGCGCTTGCGCGGCTTTCCGACTCCATGGGTAAGACCCGTGCCCGTTCGCGGAACAGGGCGACGCCGACCACGCCGACCTCTTCCGGGCGCCCGGTGCGTGCCGCGTAGGAATCGGGCAGGGCGGTGAAGTAGAACGCCGCGACCTCGTCCATGCTCTTGCGCCAGCCATCAATCGCGACGGTCGCCCAGGGATCCAGCACGTAGCCGCTGCCGAGGATCGACGCCGTGCGCCCGGTGATGACATTGATGCCGTCCACGGAGGTGACGGCCAGCACCCGAGTGCTGGCACGGTTCCTCAGCCGGATCTCATATTCCCGGCCGGGCTCACCGGCGATGTGGCGCTCGCCTTGATGCCAGTACACGGGCAGCACCTCGCCCGATCGCCGGTCGAGGACCTCGACGTCGATGCCCAAACCGGCAGCGGCGGGGAAGGGCAGACACAGGGCCAGCACGGCCGCAAACCGGGAAGCTTTGAGGAACATGGCCAACTCCTTGGAAGTGGTCTCGGCAGCTTCTAACGCCGGCTGGCGTCCAGTGGGGTTTGTATATACAATCGTTAATACGAGTTTCAGGTGTTGTGCAGTGCAGGAGGCGCGCTCATGGCAAAGGGATTTTTCTCGCGTTTCAGTCGCCCCGGACAGGTCGAAATCCTGGCGCCGGGTCTCGTGCCGCGCGCCGAAGCCGCTGCCGCCGCCGCTTCGGATGTGGCGCGGGTCGTCAGGAGGATCGCCCGTAAAGGGCTTCCCCAATCAAGCCGCAAGTCGGCGATTTCCCTACGCTTGGATGAGGAGGTCCTGAGCTGGTTCCGGACCCAGGGTCCGGGCTACCAGACGCGCATGAACGCCGTGCTGCGGGCGTACATGGACGCTGCCAGCGCCTGATCAACAGAGTGACCACTTGGCGGATGTTCAAAGCCATCCGCCAGGCTATGGATTTATCGAGGCCTCGCGGTGCGGCAGCGGTGCAAGTTCCGCCTTCAGCGCCGGCACCAGTTCCCGCTCGCGCGGTGATCCCATCAGGTTGTCGAGCTCGTACGGATCGGTCTGCAGGTCGTACAGCTCGTCCATGCCCGGCAACTCGAGGTAGTGGACGTACTTGTGCCGCTCCGTCCGGACCGCCTGGTAACCCATGTTGCGGATCCGCGGAAAGACCGTATCGCTGTAGTACTCGATCAGCACCGACGTGCGCCACGGCGGATGCTCGCCACGCAGCAATGGCACGAGTGACTTGCCCTGGCGGAGCGTCGAGTCGCTGACGCCTGCCAGTTCCAGGACGGTCGGCGCGAGATCGATCGCCTGCACCAGTTCGGCAGGCGTCGCGCCGGCCTTTGCGACCGACGGGTAACGCACGATCAGGGGGATGCGGGCGGACTCCTCGTAAGCCAGTCGGCGCTCCTGGTTGAGATGGTGCTCGCCATAGAAATACCCGTGGTCGCTCATGACGATGACGACGGTCCGGTCGAGCGTGCGGGCTTCCTCGAGCATCGCGACGACGCGGCCGAGGCTCTCGTCGACCGCGAGCAGCATCTCCAGCCGGGCACGAACATCGCGATCCGGCGTCGCCGTGTCGGGCCCCAGGGGCGGTACGCCGTCGAGCGTCCGCAGCAGGGCCGGCTTGCGCACCGGCATCGGCCCCGCGTTCGGCCGGCGCGGCACCGGGGCGTTCGCGTAGCGGCCCGCGTGCCGGGGCGCCGGGATGAAGCCCTCGGACTGGCCGGGTACTGCGCTCGAGCTGCCGTCATCGTGCTGGACGATGTTCGGATGCAGTGCCTTGTGCGCGAGGAAGACCACGAAGGGTTGGTCACCTGCGTCGCGCATGAATTTCACGACATGGTCCGTCAGGAGGTCAGTGACATACCCGGTTTCCCGAACCCGCGTGCCGTTCACGTTGAACTGCGGGTCGAGCGCCTCGCCCTGGCCGCGCAGCGCGACCCAATGCGTGAATCCCGGGCGCGGGCTGTCATCGTTTCCCATGTGCCACTTGCCGAAAAAGCCGGTGCGGTAACCGGCCGCCGCGAGCGGCCGCGCGAATGTTTCGAGCTGATGGCTCGCCGCATCGCGCGCGGTGTTGTCGACGATGCCGTGGGTGTGGGCGTACTGGCCGGTGAGAATGCTCGCCCGGCTCGGCGAGCACAGGGGGGTGGTGGCGAAGGCGTTCAGGAACCGGGTGCCTTCCCGTGCCATGCGATCGATTGCCGGCGTCTCGACGAAGGGATGGCCGGCGACACCGAGATCGTCCCAGCGCAGGTCGTCGACCAGGACGACGATGATGTTGGGCGGGGACGCGGCTTCCGGCGGCAACGCGGGTTGGCACCCGGCCGTGCCGAGCATCAGCCCCAGCAGTCCAGACAGGCGAAAGGCACGAATCATGTGTTCCTCTCGATCGGTTAGGATGAGTATAGACATCCGCAAGGAGCTCGACCCGATCATGCAGAAGTCAGCCAGCCCGATCACGCCGCGGCGCGGTCCGCTCCAGCAGCGCACGGAGATTGCGAGCAGTTCACGCGCATTTCCGCGGATGAAAGATACCGCCGTGCCGCGCACCGGCTGGGTGCGGGAGATCCGCACGGCACTCGGGCTGTCGCAGTCGCAGCTCGCGAAACGCGCCGGCGTCTCGCGCGCGACCGTTCAGCAGATGGAACGTGCCGAGGCACAACGGCGAATCACGCTGGCGAGCCTCGACAAGCTCGCGGCCGCGATGGATTGCCAGGTCGCCGTCGCCATCCTGCCGAGGGGCGGCACGCTCGACGACGTGCGCCGTCGCCAGGCGACGATCAAGGCCGAGGCGATCCTTCAGGAACGGACCAAGGACAACAAGCACCCGCCGCGGCCTGCCGACCTGGAGCGGCGCAAGCAGCAGCTTGTGACGAGGCTGCTACGCGGCAGCCGGCGCCGGCTCTGGCGCTAAACGGAGGGGTCAGACCCGTTCATAAAAAAAGCGGCCGGGTTTCCCCGGCCGCCTTGATCGACTCGAAAAGCAGTCGGTCTTAGGACGACGGCTGCTGCGAGGGCTGCGAGATCTGCGAAATCGCATCCTTCAGCTTCGCGGCGCCTTCCATCGACTTGCCTTCGGCGCAGAGCTTCTCGCCCTCATCGCGCGTGACCTTGGCCTGGCTCAGCTGCTCCGCGGTCGCGGCGGCAGCGTGCTGGTCGTACTGGGCCTGCAGCGCGGCGCAATCCGTGGATGCCTGGGGAGCGGCCTCCTGGGCGAACGCGGCAGAACCGAAAGCGAGCGCGGCGCTCGTGATAACGACATGGGTGATCTTCATTGTCTGGTTTCCTTCACTGGTCTTTGTTGCCGAATCTGGCAGTGCCTATAGAACACCAGATCGCCGCGATTACCCAATCGTGCCGTCGGCAAGCAGAGACAGGAGTTTGTCTGACGTGAGTCCGAGTTCGTCTGACAAGATTGCGCGCGTGTGCTCGCCGAGCAGCGGCGGCGGTTCAGACGAGGCGTTCGTCATGCGCGTGAAAAGCGCGGGGTGGCGCACCTGCGGGAGCTTGCCGCCTTTCCCGTGGGTCAGGTCGAAGCGTAGTTTCCGATGCTTAACCTGCGGCTCTTCAAAGACTTCCGCGATATTGTTGATCGGCCCGCAAGGAACGCCGGCGGCCGCGAGCAGCCGGACCCACGCGGCCGTCGTCTTCTGCCTGCAGACCTTCTCGATCGCGGGAATGAGCGCCTCGCGATTGGCGACGCGATCGGCGTTCGCCCGGAACCGCTTGTCCTTCGCGAGCGCTTTCCGCCCAGCCGTCGTGCAGAAGGCCTCGAACTGCCGGTCGTTGCCCACCGCGAGCATCAACCAGGAGTCCTTGGTCGCGAACGCCTGGTAGGGGACGATGTTCGGATGCGCCGTGCCTCGGCGGCGCGGCGACTCCCCGGTGAAAAGGTAGTTGAGCGACTGGTTTGCCAGCGCCGCCACTTGCGAATCGAGCAGCGCGAGGTCGATGTACTCGCCTCGGCCTGACTGCTCGCGTTCGACGAGCGCCGCGGTGATCGCGTTCGCCGCATAGAGCCCGGTGATGAGATCCGAGACCGCGACGCCGACCTTCACTGGACCTGCGCCCGGCTCGCCGTCCGGCACGCCGGTGATGCTCATCAGGCCGGAGACCGCCTGAATCATCGCGTCATAGCCTGGCTCCGCAGCCGCGGGCCCGTCCTGCCCGTAGGCAGAGATCGAGCAATAGATGAGCCGCGGATTGACGCGCTTCAGCGACTGGTAGCCGAGCCGGTACTTCGCGAGCGTGCCGACCTTGTAGTTCTCGACCAGCACGTCGGCGCGCAACGCCAGCGAGCGGATGATCTTCTGTCCGGCCGGCCTGGTGAAGTCGATCGCGAGCGAACGCTTGCCGCGATTCGTGCTCGCAAAGTAGGCGGAGTCGGCGGTCGGCTTGCCCTTGCCGTCAGGAATCCAGGGCGGACCCCAGTGGCGCGTGTCGTCGCCGCTGCCGGGCTTCTCGATCTTCCACACGGTCGCGCCGAAATCGGCGAGGCACTGCGTCGCCCAGGGACCGGCGAGGATGCGGCTGAGATCGAGGACCTTGATGCCGTTGAGCGGGCCCATGCATCCATATTATGGGCTGAAACGCATGATGGTTATGATCGGGAGAAACCTCGGCATGATTATTACAAGACTCGTTGCTGGCGCTGCTCTCGCCGGCGCAGGGCTGGTGGGCGTTACAGCTTCGGCACTCGCCGGCGGCGTCACCGCAACCGGCCTCGAGGAAGTCGTGGTCACTGCCGGGCGCATCTCGCTCACCGGCAATCCCCGCGCCTTGAGCGAAGGCAGCGTTCTGCACGAGCAGCTCGAGAACCGTCCGCTGCTGCGCACCGGCGAGGTCCTCGAGGTCGTGCCGGGTCTCATCGTCACGCAGCACACCGGCGACGGCAAGGCGAACCAGTATTTCCTGCGCGGCTTCAACCTCGATCACGGCACCGACTTCATGGCCCGCGTCGAGGGCATGTTGGTCAACATGCTGACCCACGGTCACGGCCAGGGATACATGGACCTCAACTTCGTGATCCCCGAGCTCATCGTGCGGGTCGATTACCACAAGGGCACTTAACTATCCCGAGCTCGGCCACTTTTCCGCCGCGGGCGCGACAGAGCTGCATTACTTCGACAAGCTCGCGCCCTCGATCTCGCTGACCGCCGGCGACGACCTATACCTGCGCGCCGTCGGGGCGGGTTCCCTGCCGCTCGCGGGCGGCGACCTGCTGCTCGCGCTCGAATACAACACCACGGACGGGCCTTGGGAGCTGCCGCATGACCTGCGCAAGGTCAATGGCTTCGCCAGCTATTCGCGAACGACGGACGCGGGGAGCTGGTCGCTCGATTTCATGGCCTACGACCGCGAGTGGACCGTGACCGATCAGGTGCCGTTGCGCTCCGTTCAGGATGGCATGATCGGCCGCTCCGGCGAGCGCCTCCGGGTCTCGCTCGGCCTCTTCAATGCCTTCGACGAGCAAGCGAGCGACATCCGCTATTTCCACGAGTCGCAGCTGCCGGGCGAGGCGGCACCGGTCGAGGACATCCACTTCCACCCGATCGAGCCGCGGACACTCCGCTTGACGGTCGAAGCACGTCTCTAGCGGCCCCTCCCGGGGACTGAATGAAACTCCGGCACGCCCGTGCTCGTCCCACCAAGGCTGGAAGTCTTGGCTCGGAATATCCCAGGTCCACTGACTGTCTCATGAATCATGCAATGTTCAGTGTAGAAAAAAAAAGGGGAAAATCAGATTGCGTGACGCAGCCGCGCAATACTTGTTGCGAGGCGCGCGCTTTGCGCCACGCGGCGTCGATGGCAAGATATACGCAGCAGCACGGTAAGTAGATGCCTACAACGGGTCAGGAGAATTGCATTGCATCCACGATGCCTCCTCTAGCGTATTTATTCCGAACTTAAACGTGCTCGACCCAAACTAGGAAAATCCAAATGAAACCTCAGTATCAAAAAGTCGCCGTGGCAGTTGCCGCGGCGCTCGCAGCAGCCGTCAGCCAGGCATCCAGCCACCGCGAGGCGCCGAACATCACCCGCATGCCAGCCGTGGATGCGACCGACTTCTACCTATTCAACAGTTACGAGCCCGGCCGTGACGGGTACGTGACCGTGCTTGCCAACTACGTGCCGCTTCAGGATCCTTACGGCGGACCCAATTACTTCGCGCTTGACGCAGGCGCGCTCTATGAGATTCTCATTGACAACAACGGCGATGCACGCGAGGACCTGACGTTCCAGTTCCGGTTCAAAAATCGCCTCGGCGACGCGAACCGGGGCCTGGCGCTCGACATCGGCGGCGAGGCCGTCGCGGTGCCGCTCAAGAACATCGGTCCAGTGTCGGCCGCCGACATGTCGCTCCTGAACTTCCACGAGACGTACTCGATGCGACTGGTCCGCGGCGACCGGCGCAGCGGCACTGCAACTGCCATCAAGCGCGCGAGCGATGGTTCGCCCGTATTCGGCAAGCCCTACGACTTCGTCGGCACGAAAACCTTCGGCAGCGTAGCGGGGTACGAGGAATACGCCCGTTCGTTCGTTCAGGACATCACCATTCCCGGCTGCTCGATGCCGGGACGGGTATTCGTCGGCCAGCGTGACGAGCCTTTCCAGGTGAACCTCGGCAAGATCTTCGACTTGGTCAATATCGTCCCGGTCGACGGCAGTGAATTTCCGGGCGGCATCACGCAGGATCCGGCGAACGACATCATCGCCGACAAGAACATCACGACGATTGCCCTCGAACTGCCGCAGAAATGCCTGGTGGGTCGCGGCAACGGCGTGATTGGCGGGTGGACCACGGCCTCGGTAAAGAAGACGCGGACCGCGAACGCGCCGGTCGACAAAGCGGGTGCTGAAACCGGTGCCGGCGGCTGGGTGCAGGTCTCACGGCTTTCGAACCCGCTGGTCAATGAAGTCGTGATCGGCCTGCCCGACAAGGACGCCTTCAACGCCAGTGAGCCGCGAATGGATGGGCAGTTCGCAACCTATGTGACGAACCCGACGCTGCCCGCGCTCATCGATGTCCTGTTCCGTGATGCGGTCAATACGACGCTCGGCACGAGCATTCCAAACCTCGCGCCTGCAAACCTGCCGCGACTCGACCTCGTCACGGCCTTCCTGACCGGGTTCAAGGGCGTGAATCAACAGTCGACCGTCCGAGCCTCGGAGATGGTGCGGCTCAACACCGGCATTGCGGCGACCCCAGCCGCGACCCAAAACACCTTCGGCGTTGCCGGCGGCGACCTCGCCGGATTTCCGAACGGGCGCCGGCCGGGCGACGATGTCGTCGATCTCGCGCTGCGTGTGGTCATGGGACGCCTGTGTCATCCGCTGACGATCGGCGGCGCAAGCGTCGATCTCGGGCTCTGCATGCCGGCCGATGCCCCGATCGGGCTCGCCCCGCTCACAGACGGAGCGCCGGTCTCTGCGGCGAACTTCGACACGGTGTTCCCGTACCTGCGGACGCCGCTGCCGGGATCCGGAAGCTGATAACGGCGGCCCCGGGGCGTGAATCCCGGAGCGTTGGGCCTGCGTGTGGCGGCCGTGGCATTTGCCGCGGCCGCCTCCCTGTTTCAGTTCGTCGGCGCGGCCGCAGAGGCCGCGCCACGTTACCGTCCTGCGGACGGTGCGCGCGTGCTCATCGTGCTGCCGGACGCGAACGCCGCTTTGAGCGATCTCACGGAAGCCGAACTTGCGCAACGACGCCATGAGTTTCAGAAAGCGCGCCAGATTCTGAGCCGGGCGCTGGATTCGGAACCACGCCACGCCGAGGCACGGCTCAAGCGCGCGAATGTCAACCTGCTCATGGGAGATCTAGAAGCTGCGCGCGCGGATTGTCTAGGCGTACTTCAAGCCGGCGTGGCTCTGCCGGGCACGATCTGCCTGGCTTCAGCGATGACGGGGCCCGGCTCGCTCGAGCGCGCGCGGCGACTGCTGGCATCACTCGATGCCGCGGGTTCTGCCCCTGCTACGGTCACGCGGTGGCGCCTGATGACCGAGGCCGACCTAGCGCTCCGTGCCGGCGATGACGACGCGGCTCTTGCGCATTTAGAGCGTGCAAATGCGCTCGATCCGGCGAACGAAGAAGCGCGCACGCGCTTCGCGGAGTTGCTCCATGCTAAGGGGCACCATGCGCGCGCACTGGAAGTAGCGGGTTCATCGGGTGCGTCGCTTGCCCGGCTCGTGATTGGGTTGCGCGCTGCAGAGGACATCAGCGACCCGCGAGCGACGCACTATCGCCTGAAAATTGACGAGCTGCTCGACGTGTTGCGCCGCCGCGGCGAGCAGCGCCACGAACGGGAACGGGCGCAGCTCGCCCTTTACGTGGATGGTGATGCAAAGCGTGCACTCGATCTCGCACGCCAGAACTTTGCCATCCAGAAGGACACGCCGGACCTTCGCTTGTTGATCGACGCCGCGATCGCGGCTGGGGACCGCGACTCTCTCCGGTCCGTTCGTGCGTGGCTTACTGAAATGGGATTCGAGGATTACATCGCGGATGCGCGCCTGCGCGAGGCCGGGGCGTGAAATGTCCTGGCCTGTGGGTGGCCGCAATCCTGTGGCTCGCGCCTGCTGCGGCGTCAGCTCACGAAGGCAGTACTGGCTTTCTCGTGGTCGAAGCGGAGCCCGGACTGCTTCGCGGCCGCCTCGATATTGCACTCGTCGACCTTGCCACTTCGCTGCCGCTGGATTCCGACGCTGACGGGCGACTGACCTGGAATGAGGTTCAGGCCGGGCAGGCGCGAATCACAGATTTTCTCGACGACGGCCTCCAGCTCTCGCGGGGCAACCTTCGCTGCGAGACAGGAGTGGGAGCGCCGTGGCTGACCGAGCGCTTGGGGCTCGTCTACCTTTCTGTCGATGTCACTGGGCGCTGCGATCGGTATGGACAGGTCGGTATCGCCTCGTCGCTCTTCTTTGATCGGGATGATTTACATCGGCTGCTCATCTCACTGAAGTCAGAGTCGGCCTCGCATCTCGCGACACTGTCGCCGACTGGCCGGGAATGGCTGGAGCCCGCCGCGCCCTCCGGCTGGCGCACGGCTCTGGATTTCCTGGGCCAGGGCGCCTGGCATGTGTGGGTCGGCTACGATCACCTGCTGTTTCTGCTGTTGCTGATTTTGCCGGCGGCGGCACTGCGCGGCTCCGGGCCAGGCCGCGGTCGCGCCGCCGCGCTCGATCTCGCGCGAATCGTCACCGCATTCACCATTGCGCACTCGATCACGCTTGGGCTTGCGGCGACCGGGATCCTGCGATTGCCGCAGCAGCCGGTCGAAGCGACGATCGCGATCTCGATCATGATCGCCGCCTTCATCAACCTGAAACCGAGCCTCGCGCGCTTCCGGTTGCCGCTCGCATTTGGCTTCGGTCTTGTGCACGGATTTGGATTCGCAAATGCGCTCGCCGGCCTCGACTCGGGAGGTGCCACGTTGCCGGCGCTTGCAGGATTCAACGTGGGCGTCGAGCTCGCGAACCTGGCCGTGATCGCGGCCGCGCTGCCGGTATTGCTCTGGCTCGGTCGACGCAGCTGGTATGCACCGCGCGCGCTGCCCTCGCTCTCCCTGGTTGCCGCCGCGATCGGCGCCGCCTGGTTGATCGACCGGCTCTGATGCTGCTCGCCCTCGACCTGGCCTATCGGGTCGGTGCTCGGCCGCCAGTGTTCCGGCTCGTCGCAATGCCTGAATTCACGTAAAGCGCACTGGCACTGGATGATGGCCGCTGCAACAGGGCGAAAAGCCCACCGGCCGTATCGACTACCAGCTCGCCGACGATCGCTACAATCCAAAGTTCGTCAGGTCACTCTTTCAAGCCCCTTCCATCGCCCATATTCGTGACTGCTGTGTGAAGAAGCCGTACGCCAGCCTCACGGGCGGAAGCGAACGAGCCGAATCCAGGCACTAGATCCTGGTACTCAGCGCTCATTCGCTGCCGCCCGTCCCACCGGAAGTCGATGCGAGCACTTTTAGAATCAGAATTTACCTGCCGTCGCGATCAGAATCGCCGGGGGTGGCGCGTTCAGCCGCATTACTCAGGCGCTGCCAAGAGTCGCGAGTGGCGTCCTTCGCATTGTCCCACGTCAAATGGGAGGTGCCCTTTGCCTGCTCCCAACCGCGCTTCAAATCCGGTTCAGCCTGCTCGAAGGTGCGTCCCTTGGACCGTCCGTACGAATCGACTCCGTGTCGATAAGCCGGTCCGTAGTCATCGAAGCTCGCGCCATTTTTGACGTAGGGCCGGCCGGAGTAGTTCTCACGCCAGTAGCCTTCCTCAGCCGTCGGGTCGATCGCTTCAGCGATGCCTTTGCCTGCCAGTCCACCGGCCACGGCGCCGACGACCGCGCCTATTGCAGTACCAATCGGACCGCCCAACGAGCCCGCCAACGCGCCAGCCCCAAAGCCTCCGGCGGCAGCGCCGAGTCCGGTTCCGACCGGATGCGATCCCGGTGAGCCAGTGATCGGATCCCGATTCGCGTCAGCCTTGTGGTCCTTGTCCATGGTGGGGTTCGTCATCGTTATTTCTCCAGATTTAGTTTCAAATATTGAGTGCTACTGAGGTTATATGACAAGGAATCCAGAATTTTTCTGTCGGTATATTCCGATGCATCTGCTCGGAGGATTCTGAAATCCTCGTAGGATTCCGCGGATGTTTTAGTAATTGATCCTTCTGTAAAGTGCACTCACTTGTGAAGGAGTAATTGATGCGAACGCGCACATGGATTTTGCAGGCTGCCAGTTTTATTCTGATTCCTTTTATTTCCCACTCAACAGAACATACGACGTACAAGACTGAGCCCGACATGCAGGCAGTCCTCGACGCTTTGACTTCATTGAAAGGCAAGCCGATCGAGACGCTGGCGCCGGCCGAAGCGCGCAAGCAACCGACTCCAACCGATGCGGTATTGGCCGTACTCAACAAGCAGCGCAAGGACTCGACCCCGAAAGCGCTCGTTCCTGGCGTAACCAGCGCCGACAGCACCATTCCTGGCCCGGGCGGCGCATTGCCCGTACGTATTTATACGCCTGCGGGAAGTGGCCCGTTCCCAGTAGTCGTTTACTTTCATGGTGGCGGCTGGGTTATCGGAGACAAAAACGTCTATGACGGTGGTGCCCGGAGCCTCGCCAAGGAGGCAGACGCAGTCGTAGTGTCGGTGGACTACCGGTTAGGTCCCGAAGCCAAGTTTCCCGCCCAGCACGATGACGCGGTGGCCACGTACAAGTGGGCCACGCAGAACGCAGCATCCATCAAGGGGGATTCTAAGCGCATGGCGATTGCTGGAGAGAGCGCAGGGGGCAACCTGGCATTGGCCACCGCCATCGCGGCTCGCGACCTGAATCTGTCGATGCCATTGCATGTGGTATCGGTCTATCCGATCGCTCAGGCAACCGACCTCTCGACGCCGTCCTACCTGGATAGCGGGCATGCCAAGCCCTTGAACAAGCCGATGATGGAATGGTTCTTCAACCATGCCCTGAGCAAGCCAGCCGACAAGATGGATCCGCGCATCGACCTCGTGAATGCCGATCTCAAAGGCCTGCCTCCGGTAACGCTCATCAATGCGAAGATCGATCCGCTTCGCAGCGATGGAGACATGCTTGCGACTTCTCTCAGGAAAGCAGGTGTCGAGGTCATGCACAAGACCTACGACGGCGTGACGCACGAGTTCTTTGGTATGGCCGCAGTTGTAGCCGAGGCAAGAGACGCCCAAAGGCTGGCGGGCGAGCAATTGAAGAAGTCTTTGAGCGTGACGAAGCGTTAGGAAGTCTGAAAAACTGGTCATGAAATCGGCTGCGCGTGCGAGATTCCGGTCGCGCTGGCCGTCGTGGTTCTAGGTCGAACTCGGCGCGCCCGCAGCCAGCGCGCAATCGCCGCATCGTTGCGCTCGTAGGCCCGGCCCACCGTAGTCAGCGAAACTGCAACTCAATAATCGCGCTGAATCAGGGTCACCACGGCAGCCCCTGTCCACAAGTAGAACGGCAGCTTCAGCTGATCGGGCAAGGAGTCGATGATCAACTGGCGAATACGCGCCGACTGCACCCGATTGAGCCGGCCTTCGCCCGCGCGCCGACCGCGGCGCTTGGGCTTCAGCGCCCGCAAACCGCCGGCTCGATCCAGCGCCATTCACTTGCTCACCGCGCGCAGGCTGGCGCCAAACACCTCTGCAGCTCGCAGCTGGTTCATGCCACCCCGCACCGCATGCACCACCGAACGGCGCAAATGCGTCTGCGTGGCGATATCCAACTTCCGGGCATCTGCCTTTCTCTGCATGCCACAGATGACATCACATTACGCACTATTCGATGCTCGGATCAGTAAGAGTCTCCTTGACTGTTCGCGGTTCGACAGGATCGCCGCGAACGAATGCCGCGACGTCGCTCAGCACCGGCTCCAGGCTTCGCAGCGGTCGCGCGAAAGCGCCGATCAGCGTGTAATGGCTTGCTCGATCGTAAATCCTGAGAGTTACGGATACGCCCGCCGCGCGTAAATTCTCCGCAAGCTGTTTTGTGTTGCGTTCGGAATTGACGAGGTCGTCGGAGACGACAGCACCGAGAAAAGTACGGGGCGCAGCCGGCGATGCATGGTCGATTGGCTGGGAGTCCGGCGGATAGTTCGGATGATTGAATACTGGCTGTGCTTTTACATCAGTTGTCGGCAGGAAATCGTAAGGACCGGCAAGGCCGATCCATCCGGCCAATGCCGTTGGCGGAAGACCTGTCGAAGACAGCCAGCGCGGAGCTTCGCGCTGCGCCCATGCAACCGCGCGCGCACAGTCTTGCAGGAAAGCCGGATAGCGAACCTGCGGATACAATCGGTAACCCGCGATGATCGCGACGATTGCCTGCGAAGCGAGCGCCTCACCGACGAACTTGTAATCCTAGCGCTCGCCGCTGGTCCATGTCCCGCCATGGAAAAACACCATGACTGGGCAGGCGTCGAGCGCCACTTTGGCGTCCGCCGGCGAGTGTGGTTGGTACACGTCCAGCTTTGCGCGCGGCTCAGACCCGTATGCAAGGTCCGTAGTCGCCGTGTACGTTCCCGTCGGCACCAGCCAGTTGACGACATTCAGGGCCGAGCACGCGCCCAACATCGGGCCGAACAAGATCAATGCGGCAACGACCTCGGCAACTGCCAAGCTGGTCTACTTTCTTCCGATTGGCGCTTCTTGTTTGCAGTCATCGCGGCGCGAATGGCTGCGGCTCTCCTGAAAGAATCTGGGCAACTTTATCTTTCTGCTCCACACCAGGCGTGCCGAGTGCGGCTATAGCGGCACCGATCAGGCCCGCCGGTCCGCGAGATAAGCCTCGGCGTCCGCGAGGCTGATGACCTCCGCGTACTTCGCCTGCAGGTCGAACAGGCTCGCCTCGTGCGGCGCCGGGTGCCGGTCGCCCACCGCCTCGCGCACGACCAGCGGCACGAATCCGTGCTGGCAGGCGTCCACCGTGCTCGCGCGCACGCAGCCGGAAGTCGAGAGTCCTGCGATCAGCAGCGTGTCGATGCCTCGCTCGCGCAGCGCCTCCGCGAGCCGCGTGCCGAAGAAGGCGCTCGCATACTGCTTGGTGAACACTGGCTCTCCAGGCTGCGGCTCGAGTCCCTGCGCAAACGCGGCGAGTTCAGGGTGCCGGCCGCGCTCGAAGCTGGCGAGCGCGGGGAGCTTGCGGAAGAAAACGCCGCCGTCCGCGCCACCCGGCTCGTAGGCGACGTTCGTGTGCATGACGGGGATGCCGACCGCGCGCGCGGCGGCAAGGAGTCGTGCGGCAGCGGCGCGTGCGTCCTCGACGCCCGCATAGAGCGGAGAGCCGGGCTCGAGGTAGGCGCGCACGAAGTCCACGACCAGCAGTGCCGGCCGGCGCCCGGGCGTGAGCGTCCGGCTAGCGGGCGCAGGCGTATTGGCGCCGGTCATCGCGGCGGCCGCCTCAGCGATTGAGCGCGCCGCGCGCGGCGTGGATGTGCGACAGCATCACGGACGCTGCCCACTCCGGGTCGCGCGCCTCGAGCGCGCGCACGATCTCGAGGTGGTGCAGGGCGCTGCGCTCGAGGTCCTCTGGCGTGTACTTCTGGAAGGTACGCATCATGAGCGGCGCTTCGATCAGCGCAGCGAGCGCGCGTGCGAGTCGGGCGCTCGCGGCCGCCTCCTGCAGGCGACGATGGAACTGACTGTTGAGGTCGGCGATGCGCTCGAGGTGGCCGGACTTGCGCTCGACCGATTCGCGATGCTGCGTCTCGGCGAGCTGCTTTAGCTCCGCGATCTGCTCTACAGATGCGCGCAATGTCGCACGTCGCGCGCTGTACGACTCGAGCATCGCGCGCAGGTCGAACACCTCGTCGGTATCTGCCTCGGACCAGACGGTCACGATGGCACCGAGATTCGGCGTGAACTCGACGAGACCCTCGGCATCGAGGCGCCGCAGCGCCTCGCGCACCGGCGTGCGGCTGACGCCGACCGTCGTTGCGATCTCCTGTTCAGTCAGGCGCGCGCCGGCGAGATAGCGGCCGGCGATGATGCCGGTCCGCACCGCGTCGTAGGCCCTGTCGACTGCCCGCACTGCGCTCCTCCCCTGTATCCGTCAGGCGCGTGCCGAACGCACCGGCGCCACCGCGCGCTTGCGCGCGATGCGGGCCTGGAACTGCGGCGCTGCGGGCGGCTCGAGCCCGGTCTCTGCCTTGCAGCGCGACTTGAGCTCCGCGATGTCGCGGAAGCCGCGGTCGAAGAGCGGGGCCGCGCCGCGCTCGGCCGCCATGCGCGCGCGCAGCGCGGTCGTCGCCTTCGCGTCCGGCTTGCCGTTCTTCAGCATGACACCGTAGCGCAGCGCACCCTGCTCGCTGACGAGGCCGGCTGCGACATCGAAGGCGACCTTCGCGGGCTCGCGCTCGAGCGGGTCGCCGCAGCCACCTCCGCCCCAGGTCTCGTAGACGAGCAGGTCGCCCGGCTCGACCTTCACGCGATCCGTCTTCGAGGGCAGCAGCTGCTCGCTGCCGTCCGCGCGCTGCAGGACTTTTTGGCTGCGTGCGCCGGGCAGGCCGCCGTTCACGCCCCAGGGATAGGTCAGCCAGCGATCGTCATGGATCGAGATCTCTCCCGACTCGAGGAAGTGGTAGCCGATGCGCAGCCCGTTGCCGCCGCGGAATTTCCCGGGCCCGCCCGAGTCGGTGATCGTCTCGTAGGTGTCGATGCGCAGCGGAAAGTAGCTCTCGAGGAACTCGTTCGGCACGTTGGTGAACGAGGGCCACAGCGAATGCCCGTCCGGCCCGTCGCCGAAGGGCTTGCCGGGAATTCCGCCGAAGCCGATCTGGTAGAGCTGGTACCACTCGCCGTCCTTGTCGTAGCCCGAGTACATGAAGTGCGGGCTGTCGGAGAACCCCGCCGCGCACATGAACGCGGGATTGCCCTGGCCGAGCAGGCCGCCGAGCACGTCGAAGATGCGCCCGAGCGCGTGCGTGCGGCAGGAGAGCGCGGCGGGCTTCAGCGGCTTCAGCAGCGTCCCCTCCGGGATGCGCACTTCCATCAGGTCATAGAAGCCGTCGTTGAACAGGATCTGCGGGTCGAACACCATGATCATGTACACGCCCGCGAACATCTTGAACATCTCTTCGTTCAGCAGGAAGTTGATCGAGGAGATGGACTGCGGGTCCGTGCCGGAGAAATCGAAGATGCACTTGTCGCCCTCGCGCCACATTGTGCAGGCGATCTTGTACGGCCCCATGTTCATCCCGTCGTCGCAGACGTAGTCCTCGAAATACTGCTTCTTCTCCGGGACCGTACGGCGGATCAGCTCGCGCATCGCGCGCTTGTTGCGCTCGAGCATGGCGTCCATCGCGGAGTAGAACGTGTCGTCGCCGAAGCGGCGGCTGATCTCGATGCAGCGCGTCGCCGCGGTGCGCAGCGCCGCGACAATGGCGTGGAAGTCCGAGTAGTTCCAGGTCGGCAGGCGGCAGTTGTGCAGGATGACCTTCAGCACGTCGTCCTGCAGCGTGCCGCCGCGGATGATCTTGATCGGCGGTACTGCAACGCCCTCCTCGAAGAAGGTTCGCGCATCGGTCGGCAGCGAGCCAGGCACCTTGCCCCCGACGTCGGTCATGTGGCCGAACATCGCGGCCCAGGCGATCACGCGTCCGTCCTTGAACACCGGCATCAGCAACAGCCAGTCGTTGATGTGGCTGATCGCGCCGTTGCAGGAATACGGGTCGTTGGTCAGGAACACGTCGCCTTCCTCGACCGTGCCGTCGTAACCCTGCAGGAAGCCGTGGATGAACGAGCCGAACTGCCCGACCACCATCTTGCCTTCGAGATTCGCGATCAGCGGGAACTCGTCGTGCTGCTCGCGGATGCCCGGGGACATCGCAGTGCGGAACAGCACCGTGTCCATCTCGAAGCGTGCGTTGCGCAGCGCACTCTCGATGATGTCGATGGTGACGCTGTCCACCTTCAGCTTGCGGAACGGCTTGCGGTTCTTCTGGACGATCTTGGCGGTCATGGCGGATTCCTAGCGAAGGCCCTTGTGGCCGTCCGGGTAGATCAGGATGTTGCCGAGGCGGTCGACCAGCCCGGTGTGCTTCGGCAGCACCACGGTCGTCGAGTCCATTTCGATCACGATCGCGGGTCCCTTGATGCGATTGCCCGCCTTCAGCTTCGCGCGGTCGTAGACCGTCGCATTCAACTTCTTCCGGTCGACGGTCACCGGCTGCCGGCCGACCGCGGCCGCTTTCGGGTCGCGGCTGCCGCGCGCGATCGCGGGCCGCTTGACGGTGATGCCGCGGGCCTGCACGACCGCGCGCAGCGCGACGAACTCGTGCTCGAGCGGCAGTGCAAAGGTGAACAGGCGCTTGTGCTCGGCGTCGAACGGATCCGAGATCGCCTTGAGTCCGCTCTTCTTCAGGTCCTTCAGGTCGATGTCGATCGTGAGCCGGAGACCCTGCCCGTGGTAGCGCACATCCACCTGGAAGCTGCGGCGCAGCTCTTTCGCCGACACCTTCTCGCGCTCCAGCGCCGCGGCAGCGGCCTTCGCGAGCTGCTCGAGGATGCCGCCGATCTGTTTCGCATCCGTCTCGCCGAACTTGCGGATGAAAGTGCGTGCCGACTCGTCGCGCAGCGCCGTGGTTGCGTCGCCGAGCGCGCACAGCACGCCCGGTCCCGGCGGAATGATCGACGGCCAGGACCCGAGCAGGCGCGAGAGCGCATTCGCGTGCAGCGGTCCCGCGCCGCCGAAGGCGATCAGCGCGTAGTCGCGCGGGTCGTGGCCCTGCTCGACGGAGACGAGCCTGAGTGCACCCACCATGTTCTCGTTGACGATGTCGTAGATACCCTGCGCCGCGTCTTCGACGGACTTTCCGAGCGCGGTCGCGACCTTGCCGACCGCCTTCGCTGCCAGCTTGCGGTCGAGCTCGAGATCACCGCCGAGCCGCTGCATCGGCGGCAGGTAGCCGAGCACGACGTTTGCATCCGTCACCGTCGGTTCCACACCGCCGCGCCCATAGGCCGCCGGGCCCGGGTCCGCGCCCGCGGATTGCGGGCCGACGCGCAGCGCCTTGGTGAGTTCCGGCACGTGCGCGATCGAGCCGCCGCCCGCACCGACCGAACGGATGTCGACCGAGGAGGCGCGAACCGTCACGTCGCCGACCGTCGTCTCGCGCCGCAGGCGCGGCACGCCGTTGCCGATCAGCGCGACGTCGGTCGAGGTGCCGCCGACGTCAACGGTGAGCAAGTTCGGGAACCCCGCCTGCAGCGCGACCCACAGTGCGCCGGTGACGCCGCCCGCGGGACCCGACATCAGCAGGTTCACCGGGTATTCCTCGGCGGAAGACGCCGAGGCGAGGCCGCCGTCGGAGCGCAGGATGTGCAGCTTCACCGCTCCCGCACGGGAGGCGAGCTTCTGCGTGAGGTTGCGTACGTAGCGCTGCACGACCGGGCGCACGTAGGAATTTGCGACGGTCGTCACCGTGCGCTCGTACTCCTGCATCTCCGGCACGACCTCGGAAGACAGCGACACCGGAACGCCCGGCAACACCTTGCCCGCGATTTCGCGGATGCGCCGCTCGTGGGCGTCGTTCGCGAAGGCGTTGATCAGCGAGACGGTGAGCGCCTCGATCTTCGCGGTCTTCAGTTTTGCGAGCGAATCGCGGAGCTTCGCCTCGTCGAGCGGCCGGACCACTGCGCCGCGAGCATCCACGCGCTCGTCGGCCTCGATGGTGAGCGCGAGCGGTGCCATCGGCAGCGACTTGTTGTAAATCACCCAGCCGCCGAGACCGCCCGGCACATAGGAGCGCGCGATCTGCAGCACCTGCCGGTAGCCCTTCGTCGTCACGAGGCCGACCCTGGCGCCGGAGCTGGTCAGTACGGTGTTGGTTGCGACGGTCGTGCCGTGCATCACGTGGTCGATCGCGCGTGGCTCGATGCCGGCGAGCTTGCAGATGCGGTCGAGTCCCTTGAGCACGCCGACCGACTGGTCCTTCGGCGTGCTCGGCACCTTCGCGCTCCAGGTGCGGCCGCTCTTCTCGTCGACCAGCAGGAGGTCGGTGAAGGTACCTCCGACGTCGATGCCGAGTCTGTAGCTCACGTCGTCTCCTTCGCGGCCGGAAATCCGCCGGCCTTGGTCAAGAGTCCTGGAACCCTGCGGCCGAAGCGCTCCTCGAGCCAGCGCGCCGTCGCGATCGTGCGATCGAGATCGACGCCGGTCTCCACGCCCATGCGGGTCAGCATGTACAGGAGATCCTCGGTCGGTATGTTACCCGTCGCCGCGGGCGCGAACGGGCAGCCGCCGATGCCGCCGATGCTGGCATCAAGCACCTCGACGCCGGCTTCGATCGCCGCGAATGCGTTGGCGATGCCGGTGTTGCGCGTGTTGTGGAAATGGCAGCGCAGCCGCATGCCGGGCAGTGCCTCACGCAGTCGCCCGACCAGGTCCGTCACCTGGCTCGGCACGCCGGCGCCGATCGTATCCGCGATCGCGATCTCTATCGGGTCGCCGGCCGCGAGCTCTGACGCGAGCGCGATTACGCGTTCCCGCGGCACCTCCCCCTCGAAAGGGCAGCCGAAGGCGGCGGAGATCGTGACCTGCGCGCGGATACCCGCCGCCCTTGCGGCGCGCGCGATTTCGAGCCAGGCCGCCACGGACTCCGCCTGCGGCACGCCCTGGTTACGGCGGTTGAAGGTGTCGGTGGCAAGCACGACCATGCCGATCTCGTCGCAGCCCGCCTCGAGCGCGCGGTCGAAGCCGCGCCGGTTCAGCACCAGGCCGACGTAGCGCACGCCGCCGTGGCGCGGCAGCGAGCGGACCAGCTCGTCCGCGTCCGCCATCTGCGGCACGCGCTTCGGGTTCACGAAGCTCGCGACTTCGATGCGCTTCAGGCCGCAGCCAACGGCGCGTTCGATGAACTCGCGTTTGACGGCGAGCGGCAGCAGCTCGGGCTCGTTCTGGAGCCCGTCGCGGGGTCCGACTTCGACGATCTCGACGCGGCGGCGAAGGGCGCTCATGCTTTGATTGTATACACGATCAGCAAGCAGTCACGTAACAGGGGCTTGGTTGACGGTCTATAGCCTAAGATTGTATACACAAATCATGGCAACGACCGCTTTTCAGCATGGAGCCCTGGGAGACCTGCGGGTGCTCGAACTCGGCACCCTGCTGGCCGGCCCCTTTTGCGGCCAGCTGCTCGGAGACCTCGGTGCCGAGGTCATCAAGATCGAGCCCCCGGGACAGGGTGACCCCATGCGGGTCTGGGGTCGGCAGAAGGCGGGCGACCCGTCGCTCTGGTGGCCGGTGATCGCGCGCAACAAGAAGGCGATCACGCTGGACCTCCGCCAGGCGGAAGGCCAGGCCCTCCTGCTCGAACTGGCGGCGAAGTCCGACTTCCTGCTCGAGAACTTCCGGCCTGGCACGCTCGAGAAATGGAACCTCGGCTGGGAGCGGCTGCACGCCGTCAATCCGCGCCTGATCATGATCCGCGTCTCGGGCTACGGCCAGACCGGGCCCTATGCCGCGCGCGCCGGATTCGGCGCGATCGGAGAGGCAATGGGAGGGCTGCGCTACGTGGTCGGCGACCCCGGCTCGCCGCCCGCACGCGTCGGCATCTCGCTCGGTGACTCGCTGGCCGCGACCTTCGCCTGCGTGGGTGCGCTCGCGGCGCTGCATCACCGCGAGAAGACCGGGCTGGGGCAGGTTGTCGACTCCGCGATCTACGAAGCGGTGCTCGGCATGATGGAGTCGCTGGTCACCGAGTACGACAAGACCGGCTACATCCGCGAGCGCACCGGCGCGATCCTGCCGAACGTCGCGCCCTCTAACGTCTATCCGGCCGCGGATGGCATGGTGCTTATTGCCGCTAACCAGGACACGGTGTTCCGCCGGCTCTGCGAGGCGATGGAAATGCCCGCGCTCGCCGACGATCCTGGTTACGCCAACCACCAGGCGCGCGGCGCGCGCCAGCAGGAACTCGACGCGCTGATCGGCCGCTGGACGGCCGGCCGCACTACGCTGGAAGTGCTCGGCCTCATGGAAAAGGCCGGGGTACCGGCAGGGCAGATCTACCGCGCGCCGGAGATGCTGGAAGATCCGCATTTCGCGGCGCGCGAGGCGATCGTCGAGGTGCCGCACCCTCAGTTCGGCAGCATCCGCATGCAGAACGTGGTGCCGAAGCTCTCGGCGACGCCCGGCAGCATCCGCGCGCCGTCGCCGGCGCTCGGCGAGCACAACGACGCGATCTACCTCGACTTCCTAGGCCTGCCTCGCGAGCGCTACGCGGCGCTCAAGACGGCTCGAGTCATCTAGTGCTACCGGAGGGGACGCACCCCTTCATATTCGTGAAGGGGTGCGTCCCCTTCACGAATATGAAGGGGTGCGTCCCCTCCGCGGGCTACCGAAACGTATAGGCGACGTCCACGCCGTAGCTGCTGCCTGGCGAGTCGTGGATGAACGCGCCGCCGAATTCCGGCGCGACGATCGCCTCCTGCAGGTACTCCTTGTCGGCGAGGTTGCGGCCCCAGGCCGTCGCGCTCCAGCGTTCGCCGCGCAGCGTGAGACGCGCGTTGAACACCTCGTAAGGATCGCGTTTCTGCTGGCTGTAGTTGCCCTGGCCGAAACCGAACGCCGTCGGCAGGTTCGGCACGGTCTCGTCCTGCACCGGGTGGAACCAGGTCTCGCCCACGAACACGCCGTCGACGCGCGCGACCAGATCGAGGCCCGAGCCGCCCATCGGCATCGTCAGTTCGGCGCCGAGGTTTCCCGTGTACTCCGGCGCGTAGGGCAGGTTGTTGCCAGCCGTGTACGGGCGCACGTCGTAGCGGTCGATCTCGCCATCCGTGAAGCCGATTCCGCCGAACAGCGAGAAGTAGTCGTTGGTGCGCCAGTTGAAGTCGAGCTCGACGCCCTGGATGGTCACCTCGTCGAGGTTGGTCACAACGCGCAGCAGGCCGAACGGCCCCGCCATGAAGTCGAAGAACTGCATGTCCTCGACATCGGTGTGGAAGATCGCACCGTTTATCGCGAGCGTGCGGTTGAGCAGCGTCGACTTGAAGCCGATCTCCGCGGCCTTCGAGACTTCCTTGTCGTAGTCGTCGTCGACGCCCGAGAGGTTCCGTACCGAGTCGGGCGTGCAGACCGGGAGGCCGAGCGGCGCGTCAAACCCGAAGCCGGTGTCGAACGGCGAACTCGGGCCGAGGCACAGGCCACCGTAGAACACGTCGACCGTCGCCTGGCTGCCGGAGGAGTTGAACCCGCCGCTGCGGAAGCCGTAGCCGTAAGACGCGTAGAAGGCGACATCATCCGTGTAGTTCCAGTTCAGCGACAGCTTCGGCTGGAACTGGTCGAAGGTCCGCGAGCGGCTCGGGATCCCGTCCGTCGCGAACGCCGGGTTCACCGTGTACGCGGGGTTGATGAACGGCGTCGGCCCGTAGATCGCCGCGAATAGCGGCGTCTGCGCGAGGGAGTCGACCGCGCCCGTCGGCACGTTGTTGTCGACCTCGCGCCGCTCGGAGTCGTAGCGCAGCGCGAGTGCGAGTTCGACGTTGTCCTGGATGTCGTAGGCGATCTGGCCGAAGCCCGCATAGACCTTGCTGTCGAAGGTGTCGTCATAGAGCAGGTCGGTGGGATTCGGGCCGCTGGTCGGCACGAAGCCGCGCGCCTGGAAATTCTGCGTGAGTGAGGCGCCGGTGTTGTCGGAGCCCTGCGAGACCACCACGCGGCGCTCGATGTCGGCGAAGTAGACGCCGGCGAGCCAGCGCAGCCGCTGGTCGTCCGGGGACGTCAGGCGCAGCTCGAGGCTCATGTCCTCCTGGTCGCGCTGCTGGTACTGGTAGCCGCCGCAGGTCGTCGGGCCGTAGGGCGGCTGGAACGACGATGCGTAGGGCGTGAAGCTGATGATGGTTCCGGGCGGGTTGCCGTAGTTGAACGGCGGCGGCAGCGGCGTGTCCGCGAGCCGCGCCGCGAACGATTCCCCGCACGAGGGCGTCAGCGCATAAAGGAAGAACGCGTCGCTCGCGCCGTCGGTGAGGAAGTAATTGGACTGGTCGTTGTAGGCGAGCACGCCGGTCAGCGTGTTGGCGCCCACTTCCCAGTCGCCCTTGATCGACAGGTTCAGGTTGTCCTGCTCGTTCTCGGGAATGATGTTGTTCGTGTAGAAGAAGTTGTGGTCGTTCGGGTCCTCGTCGAAGGGCGGGGCGCCGAACAGCGCCGCCGCCTCGAAGAACGAGACCGCCGCATTGAAGTTGATGGCACCCGACTCGACCGTCGAGACCTTCGCCTTGACGTCGAAATCGCCGCCGGCGGCTTCGAACGTCAGGCGACCGACGGCGCCGGACTCCTCGAAGTAGTCCACGCAGTCGTCGCAGCCGAGCAGCGTGTTGTCCCACTGGCCGTCGGTGCTGCGCGTGTAGAGGGAAAGGCTACCCTGCGCGTTGTCGCCGAGCGGGCCGCTGAGGTACAGGTCGCCCTTGTAGCTGTTGTTGCTGCCGAATCCGGCGCCGACTTCGAACTCCGGCTCGGCCGAGGGCTTGCGGGTCGACAGGATGATCGCCCCGGCGAGGGCGTTGCGGCCATAGATGGCGCCCTGGGGTCCCTTCAGCACCTCGATCTGCGTGATGCCGTTGAGTTCCTGGTTGAGCGCATTCGGGTTGGTCTGCAGCACGCCGTCCACGACCAGCGCGAAATTCGTCTCCGCGTCGCGGCCGGTGTTGATGCCGCGGATCACGACCTGCATGTCCCCGGCTTCCGCGGTCTGCACCTGCGAGACGTTCGGCGTCAGCTGGATGAAGTCGGTCGGCCGCTCGATCCCGGCCGAAGCGATGTCCGCCTCGGTGAAAGCCCGGACCGTCGCGGGCACGTCCTCGATTCGTTCGGCGCGCTGGCGTGCCGTGACCACGACCTCCGGGAGTTCCCCGGGAGTCGACTGCGCCCCGGCTTGGGATGCGGCCAGGACGGCCGTGATCGCGAGCCCGAGGACCGTCGTTTGGCGAGTGTGCAGCGGCATGGAAACCCCCCGTTGTATACAAATCGGGCCGAGCGATCATACTCTCAGGCCGAACTGGGCGGCAATATCGGCATTGGACAGGGACACGGTATACATGGGAAGCGACGGGCGCGGATGAGCGCGCGGACCCTGTTCGAGAAGATCTGGCAGGCCCACGAGGTCATGCCGGAGACCGCCGACACCCCGGCGGTTATCGCCATCGACCTGCATCTCACGCACGAGGTCACCTCGCCGCAGGCGTTCGCGCTGCTGAAGTCGCGGGGTCTGCGCGTGCGGCGGCCGGCGGCGACGATAGCGACGCTCGACCACGCTGTACCGACCGACAGTGCCCAGGTGTTCGGCGGAACGCAGATCCGCGAGCTCGAGCGCAACGCCCGCGAGTACGGCTTTGAACTGCTGGGTCTCGGCGACCCGCGGCGCGGCATCGTGCACGTGATCGGCCCGGAGCTCGGCCTCACGCAGCCCGGGATGACGATCGTCTGTGGCGACAGCCACACGAGTACGCACGGCGCCTCGGGCACGTTTGCCTTCGGCATCGGCACGACCGAGGTCGCGCACGTGCTCGCGACGCAGTGCCTGCTGCAGCGCAAGCCGAAGACTCTGGCAATCACCGTAGAAGGTTCGCTCGGCGCGGGCGTCGGCGCCAAGGACCTGGTACTCGCGATCATCGGGAGAATTGGCGTCGCGGGCGGCGCGCGCCAGGCGATCGAGTACCGGGGCGCGACCATCCGCGCGCTGTCGATGGAAGAGCGCATGACCGTTTGCAACATGTCGATCGAGGCGGGTGCGCGCGCGGGGATGGTTGCGCCGGACGCGGTGACCTTCGAGTACCTGCGCGGGCGGCCGCGAGCGCCGGCCGGCGAGGATTTCGAGCGTGCAGTCGAGCGCTGGCGCGGGCTCGCGAGCGATGCCGGCGCCGCTTTCGACCGCGAGGTCGCCGTTGATGCGTCGGCAGTTGCGCCGATGATCAGCTACGGCACGAATCCCGGCATGGTGATGCCGATCGGCGGTGAGATTCCCGCGGGCAGCGATGCCCAGGCGCTGCGCTACATGGGGCTGGAGCCGGGGCAGAAGCTGCTCGGGCGTGCGGTGCAAGTGGTGTTCATCGGCAGCTGTACGAATGCGCGGCTCTCGGACCTGCGCGCGGCGGCCGCCGTGCTGCGCGGCAGGCAGGTCGCGAAGGGGCTACGCGTACTGGTCGTGCCGGGCTCGCAGGCCGTGAAGGCGGCGGCCGAGGCGGAGGGCCTGGACCGGATCTTCGTGGAGGCGGGCGCGGAGTGGCGCGAGTCCGGCTGCTCGATGTGCGTCGGGATCAACGGCGACACGGCGCGGCCGGGCGAGTACGTGGTCAGCACCAGCAACCGGAACTTCGAGGGCCGGCAGGGGCAGGGCGTGCGCACGCTGCTGGCGAGCCCGGTCACGGCGGCTGCCGCCGCGGTGACCGGATGCGTGACGGATCCGCGGGAGTTCCTCGGCTGATGCAACCCGTGTGCCTCATCCGCTCGCGCACCGTGGTCCTGCCGGAGGCCGACATCGACACGGACCAGATCTTCCCGGCGCGATTTCTCACCACGACGAGCGACGCCGGGTTCGCCGAGATGCTGTTCGCGGACTGGCGCTTCGACGCGGCCGGGCGGCCGAGGCCTGAGTTCGCGCTGAACCGGCCGGAGGCGGCCGGCTGCGGGATCCTGATCGCAGGGCCGAACTTCGGCTGCGGCTCCTCGCGCGAGCACGCGCCCTGGGCGCTGCGCGATTACGGCTTCCGCGCCGTGATCAGTACCTCGATCGCGGACATCTTCTTCAGCAACGCGTTGAAGAACGGCCTGGTGCCGGTGCGGGTCGATGCCGACGCGCACGCCTGGCTGGTCGCAAACCCGGGTGCCGAGGTCGAGGTTGACGTCGCGGCCGGAGAGCTGCGGCTGCCGGGCGGTCGCGCCGCGCCGTTCCAGATGGACCCTTTCGCGCGCCACTGCCTGCTGAACGGCGTCGACGAGCTCGGCTACCTGCTCGCGCAGCTTCCCGCCATCGAGGCCTGGGAGAAACGGAGGGGTCAGACCCCTTCACGAATATGAACGGGCCTGACCCCTCCATTGAAACTCCCGGCCGCTTCCCCTTGTCCCACAAGGGCCGGGAGACCGGGTTCGGGATGTACAAGGGCTAAACTGGGAGTCATATGAACAAGTTAGCGGTTGTGGTCGCCGTGCTTGCGGCCCCCTTTCTGATTGCCGCCACGACGGCAGCGGGCCACTTGTACGGCCGATACAAGGACGGCGTCTACTTCGCGCCGGGCAAGCTCTTCAAGATGAGCTCGCCGTTTCCGGATGAGCCGATCGTGTCCGACGGCCGCCAGCCGGACAACAACAACGCCGGCGCCGTCTCCTTCATTGACATGACCGGTCGCCTGAACGGCGTGCTCTACATGCAGGACAAGGACGGCGCGATCGGCGCGAACGCGACCGAACCGACGCGCCAACTGGCCGACTGGTTCCGCGACCTGGGCTTCCCGCGCTTCTTCCAGTCTGGCGTGCCCGATGCGAAGGTCCTGCGCGAGCAGGCGGGTACGATCGCGGGACAACCGGCCTGGATCGCCGTCGCCCATGTGCCGAACGGCTCGCCGCTCGGCCTGTCCGCCAAGGACAGCTACGACGTCAAGCGCAACGACTCGTGGCGCGGAATGGCTGTGGTCGCACGCGGCAAGTACTACTATCTGTTGCAGACCGAACTGCGGGTGGAGAAACTCGCCGGTCCGGACTGGAGTTACGACTCGGATGCCGCGAACTGGAACCAGTTCGAGCCTGAGCTCGAGGCGCTCTATCAGCGCATCGAGTTCCTGAAGCCGTAACCTGGAAGCGCCATGTCAGGGATTGAACACGGAGAAACCGATATGCCCTCGAGAAAATCCCACGTATTGATTCCGATCGCGCTTGCCGCGCTCGCGCTCGCCGCCTGCGGCAAGAAGCCGGCGGAGGAGTCGGTCGCGGCAGGCGACCCGGCAGCCCTGGCGGCCGCCGAGGAAGCGACGGCCATGCAGGCTCGCGAGGAAGAGCTGGCGCGCCGCGAGGCCGAGATCGCGATGCAGGAAAAGGAAAAAGAGCTCGCCGACCGAGAGGCCGCGCTCGCGAAGGCGAGCCAGCCGAAGCCGAGGCCGGCGGCGGCGCCTGCTGCCTCGCCCTCCAAGCCGAAGCCCGCGCCCGCGCCGGCGCCAGTTGCGAGTGGCCCGAGGGATTACACGATCCCGGCGGGCACGTCGATCTCGGTTCAGCTGCCGGCGGAGATTTCGACCAAGACCGCGAAGGTCGGGCAGCGCCTCACCGGCAATCTGACCAATGACATCGTCGTGGACGGAAAGGTCGTGGCGAAGGCGGGCGCGCCGGTACAGGGCTCGGTCACTGAAGTGATCTCGGGCAGCAAGACGGTCGGCGGCAAGCCGACGCTGGGCCTCAGCTTCGACAGCATCACGTCCAACGGCGGGGACCGCCCGATCAGCGCGCGCATCACGCAGGTCGCGGACAAGAGCGACAAGGGCGGCGATACCGCCAAGATCGCGGGCGGCGCGGTCGCGGGCGGCGTCGTCGGTCACCAGATCGACAGCGACAAGGGCAAGATCATCGGCGCACTGATCGGCGCTGCGGCCGGCACTGCCGCGGCGAAGAAGACCGGAAAGGAAGTCGTACTTCCCGCCGGCACCGTGGTCGGCATGACGCTCGAGTCGCCGGTGACCGTCACGATGTAGTTCTCAGGTCCGCGCGAGCGGGGCGACGTAGAGCACGGCGCCGGTCGGTGCGCCGGTCGGTGAACCACCTGCCGGCTCGTCGCTGACCGCGACGTTGGCGGCCAGCGCCAGCGCGGCTCGCTGCCGGTCGTCGAGCGCCAGCTGCACGCGCCCCGAGGGCGGCATCAGGCCGAGCGACACTGGCGCGGCATCGGCTGGCAGCGCCCACAACTCGCGTGAGCGATCGCCGGGATAACTGACGTCGTTCGTCGTCTCTACCTGCAGCGACTCTCCATCCGCCGCGATTGCGACGCGCCACAGGGTGACGCCGGCCTCGGTTGCGACGACGGCGGTCGCCTGCGGCTCGCGCGGGCGCAACTGTTCCCAGATGGTCCAGCCGAAGCCGAGCACCGCGACGACTGCAAGAACTGCGGCAAGCTGGCGCCAGCCGCTCGCGCGTCCCGAGTCGCCGATGCGTCGCGATATTCCTTCCCACACCGCCGCGCGCGGCGCGACGGGCGCAAGATGCAGCGCAAGCAACGCGAAACGGTCCTCCCAGGCGCGCACCCGCCGTGAAGTGAAGGGATCGCGCCCGAGCTGCCGTTTGAAGCGGCTTCTGGCGGCGCCCACGAGCGTGCCGAGCACGTACTCGGCTGCCAACAGGTCCAGGTTGTCTGGCTCGTCGCGCTTCATGATTCGAGGCACCGCTTGAGGGCTACGAGGCCGCGCCGGATCCAGCTCTTCACCGACCCGAGCGGCTCGCCCATCTCGGTCGCCACCTCGGCGTGCGATAGGCCACCCTGGAAGGCAAGCACGATGCTGTCCCGCTGCCGCGGCTGCAACGCACCCATGCAGTGGCTGAGCATGCGCGTCGCGCGCTCCCCAAGGCCGAAGGCGGACGTATCGACCGAGTCTTCGTCCGCCGCGATGTCTTCGAGCGGCATGCCTGTCCCCGCCGGCCTGCGGCCCTCGCTACGGCGCAGGTCGATGGCGCGGTAGCGGGCGATCGCAATCAGCCAGCCCCAGGCACTCCCGCGCCCGGCCTCGAACTGGCCGGCGCGGTTCCACACCTGCACGAACGCGTCCTGCAGTGCGTCCTCGGCCAGTGCACGGTCCCGGAGGATCCGGATCAGGCACCCGAGCAGCCGAGGCGCCGTGCGTTCGTACAGGCGCTGGAAGACAGGCCGGTCCCGGCGCGCGCAACCGACGATCAGCTCGGCGACTTCTTCGTCTGTAACCGTTTCGTCACGCGCGGCCATAGTGCGGAGTATACGCAGCCCCAGGGTAAGTGGATTCCTACCACGAGCCCCGATTATCGCATTGCATCCAAACAGGCGCACACCGCGTATATAGCTATGGACGTCGTTTACGCCCGCAAAACATTTCAGGAGATCCGGATGCACATGCCTTATCGAATGGTCGCCGTGGCAGTAGCCGCGACACTTGCCGCAGCAGCCACCCAGGCTTCCAGCCACCGCGAAGCGCCGAACATCACCCGGCTGCCGGCAGTGGACGCAACCGACTTCTACTTCTTCAACAGCTACGAGCCAGGGCGCGACGGCTACGTGACGGTCATCGCGAACTACTTGCCGTTGCAGGATGCCTACGGCGGCCCGAACTATTTTGCGCTGGACGCGGGCGCGCTCTACGAGATCCACATCGACAACAACGGCGACGCGAAAGAGGATCTGACGTTCCAGTTCCGGTTCCGCAACCGACTCGGCAACTCGAACCAGGGCATCGCGCTCGACATCGGCGGCGAAGCAGTGGCCGTGCCGCTGAAGAACGTCGGACCCGTCTCTGCGGACGACGTTTCGCTCCTGAACTTCCGCGAGTTCTACACGCTGAACCTGGTCCGTGGCGACCGGCGTGGGAACCATGCGGAAATGATCAAGCCCGTGAGCGGCGGCGGGGCGGCGTTCGGCAAGCCTTATGACTTCGTCGGCACCAAGACTTTCGGCAGTGTCGCGGGTTATGAGCAGTATGCGCGCACGTTCATTCACGACATCACGGTTCCCGGCTGCAAACTGCCGGGCCGCGTATTCGTCGGCCAGCGTGACGAGCCCTTCGCCGTCAACCTCGGGCGCGTGTTCGATCTGGTCAACCTGGTGCCGGTGGACGGCAGTGCGTTCCCGGGCGGCATCCAGCAAGATCCCGCGAACGACATCATCGCCGACAAGAACATCACGACGCTCGCGCTCGAACTACCGGCACAGTGCCTTACGGGTCGCGGCAACGGCGTGATCGGCGGCTGGACCTCAGCCTCGCTGCGCCAGAACCGCGTCGCGCAAGTTCCGACGGGCGCCAAGCAGTCCGAGACCGGCAGCGGCCCGTGGGTGCAGGTTTCGCGTCTGTCGAACCCGCTCGTCAACGAAGTTGTCATCGGATTGCCTGACAAAGACGCATTCAACGCGAGCGAGCCACGCAAAGACGCGCAGTTCGCCACCTACGTCACGAACCCGACCCTTCCCGCGCTGCTCGATGTCCTGTTCCGGGACGCGGTCAACGCGACGCTCGGCACGAGCATTCCGAACCTCGCGCCATCGAACCTGCCGCGCCTCGACCTTGTCACGGCCTTCCTGACGGGATTCCCCGGCGTGAACCAGCAGGCGGTGGTGCGCCCTGCGGAGATGGTGCGGCTCAACACCGGCATCCCTGCAACGCTGTCAGAGCAGCAGAGCACCTTCGGCGTCGCTGGCGGCGACCTCGCGGGGTTCCCGAACGGGCGTCGTCCGGGCGACGACGTGGTGGACATCGCGCTGCGGGTGGTGATGGGTCGCCTCTGCCATCCTCTGACGATTGGCGGCGGCAGCGTCGACCTTGGGCTGTGCATGCCTTCGCAGGCGCCGGTCGGTCTCGCGCCGTTCACGGACGGTGCGCCGCTCAGCGCAGGGGACTTCGACACGACGTTCCCGTACCTGCGCACGCCGTTCCCGGGTTCGGGCAGCTGATGCCCCTGCGATCGGGAACCGCCTGCGCTGGATCGGGCCTTCGCGCGGCGGCCGCAGCACTTGCTGCGGTCGCCGCGTTCCATGCCGGCGGCGCCAACAGCCACGAGTCGCACCGGCATCAGTCGCAGGTTCCGTCGCGCGCCGGGATCTCCGCCGCGGACCAAGCCCAGTCGCGGCATGATTTCGACGCGGCGAGATTCGAGCTCGACCGGCTGCTGGCAGCCGACCCGCGGGATCTCGAGGCACGACTGATGCGGGCAAACCTGCGTCTGCTGGCAGGAGAGTTCGCGGAATCACGGCGCGATTGCCGCGCGGTATTCGAGATCGGTCAACTCTACGCAGCGACTGTCTGCGCCTCGGCCGCGCAGACCGGGCCGGATTCCGTGGCTCGCGCCAGGAACCTGCTCGCGGCTCTCGGCGTAGACGATGCGGCAAGCATCGAGTTGCGCCGATGGCGCCTGCTGACCGAGGCAGACCTTGCTTCGCGCGCGGACGACGCCGGCTCCGCACTCGGACTGCTTGAGCGTGCACATGCGCTCGACACGACTCATGAGGAGGCGCGTACGCAACTCGCCGAACTCGTCCTGGAGCAGGGCGACCCCGCGCGCTCGCTCGGGCTGGCGCTGGCGCCGAATCCCTCGCCGGCACGGCTCGTGATCCAGATTCGTGCGGCCCTCGCGCTTGACGATCCGCGTGCTGAGCAATGGCACCATGATCTCGACGACATGCTGGACCTGGACCGCCAGCACGGCATCCCTCCGCACCTGCGCGAAGAAAGCCAGATTGCGCTCCATGTCGATCGCGATGCCGGCACCGCGCTCGCGCTCGCGCAGGAAAACTTCGTGACCCAGAAGGACACCCGGGACTTGCGCATGCTGGTTGCCGCCGCGCTCGTCGCCGGCGACCCAAACGCAGTCGACGCAATCCGCAGCTGGCTGTCGACCACCGGCTTCGAGGATCGCGCGGTCGCACGGCAGCTCGGCGCTACGGCCCGCTTCAGCGCCGTCGCCGCGCCGCTCACAGCTCCCTGAGCAGCCACCCGAAGTCCGAAGCCTCGATGCCGCGGATGAGGGCTTCGCGGCGCGCGGGCAGGCCGTCGCGGGAAGGGTCTTCCATGCGGTCGGCGAGGTATTGCGCGCGCGCGATGACGAGCTGGCTCCAGGCGAGCGGCTCCTCCCGCGTGTAATCGGCAAGCGCCGCAGCGTGACGGCGCGTCTCGCGGACGTCCCCGCGCCGCAGCCAGTACTCCATCGCCGCGCGGCGAAACTCCAGGTGATTGTGACTCACGCAGCCCTGCGCGAGCATCGCCTCGCCCTGTGCGAGCAGCTCGCGTGCGCGCTCGACGTTCGGCGTGTGCAGCGCCTGGATGCCGAGGCACCACGGCCCGCAGTAGGTGCGAGCGACTTCGAGCGCGAGCGTTGATGCGCGCTGCAGCAGCACCTGTGCGTCCGCAGAGCCGCCAAGCTCGCCGATGGCATGACCCTGCAGCGTCATCAGCTCCGCCTCGAAGCGCCGTGCACCCAGTTGACGCGCCAGCGCGAGGCCGCGATCGCAGGCTTGCCGCATGCGCTCGTAGTCGGCGCGGTACAGCGAGATCATCGCTTCGATGTCGCGCGTGATGAGTTCCGAGCGCAGGTCGCCGAAACGCGCCGCCTCGGCCGCGATCGCCGTGCAGTCCGCGAGGGCTTCGCCCACCTCGCCGCAGACGGCGCGCGTCAGGGCGAGCATCGGCGCATTCGAGAGCGCGAGGCCCACGGCGCCGTGCTCCCGCGCCTCGGCCACGCATTGCCTGAAATGGTCGCGGGCGCTCTGCATGCGGCCGCGCTGATAGAGCGCGTCGCCGACCCCGCCGAATGCGCGCGCCACGTCCACCGGCGAGCCTGCGCGGCGCGCGAACGCGAGCGCCCGCTCGTGGGCCATGAGGCAGGCTTCCAGCTCGCCGCGCGGGAAGTGGATGTTGCCGCGCAGCCCCCAGATTCTCGCCAGCAAATCCGGACGATCAAGACCCGCCAGCACCGACTCCGCGCGCGCAAGCGCCGCGAGCGCCTCTTCGTAGCGGTCGAGTATCCGCAGCGCGTTCGCCAGCGCGAGCCGCCCCCGGGCCTCAAGCAGCGGTTCGGGCCTCAGCTCCATGACCTCGCGCAGCGTCGCGATCGCATCGTGCGTATGGCCGGTGCGTGTCTGAAGCTCGCCGAGGAGGCAGCGTGCAAGCCGCAGGTCCGCCGGTTCGCGCGCGAGCAGGCAGGCCCGGCCGGCAAAATCGAGCGCGCGGTCGAGTCGCAGCGACTCCGCCTCCGCTTCCGCCGCCTCGATGAACGCGCGCGCCGCGCCGGGCTTGCCGGCTTCCGCGAGATGGCCGGCCCGCAGGCCCGGGTCGCGGCCGGCGTACCATGCGGCCGCCGCAGCGTGCAGCTCGCGACGACGCGACTTCAGCAGCGAGCCGTACACGGCCTCGCGCACCAGCGCGTGTGCGAAGGCGATCTCGTCGCCCTCGAGCACCAGCAGGCCCTCTCGGACAAGGCGGTCCGGCGTGCTGCCCGGCGCTTCCTGCATCGCCGCGAGTGCCTCGCGCGGAAAGCGCAGTCCCAGCACGGAGGCAGCGAGCAGCGTCTGCCGGTCCTCGCGTTCCAGTTTCTCCACGCGCGAGAGGACCAGCGCCTGCACCGAGGCCGGCATCGCGGTCTCGCCGGCCTCGGCCGCGCGCAGCAGCTGGTCGAGGAACAGCGGATGTCCCTGCGCGCGGCGGACGCAGCCGTCAATCATCGCCTCCGGCAGGTGCGCGTAGCCCGCCGCGATCTCGCGCGATTCCTCGTCGGAGAGCGGCGCAAGATCCAGCGTCGTCAGCGGGCAGCCGCGCGCGCGCGCGCGCCAGGCGGCGTCGATGGGATCCTCGTCGGGCCGGGTGGAGAGGACCAGCACCGCCGGCTGCGCCGCGACCGAGGCCGCGAGCTCGCCGAGCCGCGCCGCCTCCTCGCTGCCGGCGTAGTGCAGGTCTTCGATCACGAGCAGCAGGGGCGCGCGCGCGCAGGCCGATTCGAGGAGTCGCTGCACGATGCCCATGCGGCCGTGCTCGAGCGCCTGCGGATCGACGTTGCGCTCGATCGATGCCTGGTCGGCCGACAGCGGCGCGCCGACCAGGCCGCTCGCGTGCAGGACGCTGTCTGGCGGCAGGCGGCCGGACTCGATCGCCTCGACGACCGCGCGCTGGCGTTCGGCAGGCCCCGCATCGGCGGCGATGCCGAGCAGGCTCGCAAAAAGCGCTGCAAGCGGCCGGCGCGCCTTGACCTGGCCGAAGTCGAGCACCTGCACGCGGTGACAGGCGACGCCGCGCGAGCGCGCAGAATCCATCAGCGCTTCGAGCAGCCGCGTCTTGCCGATGCCGGCCTCGCCGCGCGTGACGATCGTGCGGCCACGCCGCGTCGTTACGCAGCGGTCGAGCAGGGAATTCATCAGCGACAGCTCGGCGTGGCGACCCGCGAAAGGCAGGTTGTGCACGCCGAGCGCGCGGCGCAGCCCGCCGGAGAGCAGAACTTCGCCCGGGTTGGCATTGCCCGCGAGCGACTCGGCATCGCTCATGGCGTCGCCCGAAAGCGGGAACGGCCCGTCGATGCGAGTCGGCAGCAGCGCGCCCTGCGCGATGCCGGCCGCCGGCGCGCCGGGCGTGAGATCACTCGCGCCGAGCGCGTGGACGATCGCCTGCGCGGCGCGCAGTGCCCGCTGCGGCTCGTTGCCCGTGAGCTTCGCCAGCCCGAACACTGCGACCAGCCGGTCACCCGAGAGCCGGTCCGCGACGCCGCCGTGATGCGTGACCGTCTCGTCGAAGAGCCCCTGCAGCCGCTGCGCGAGATGGCGCGCTTCCTCGGGATCGAGGGCGCTGCGTTGCGCGGCAAGGCCGGGCAGGCGCATGGCCAGCACCACACCGGTCTGCAGCACGCGATCGTCCGCCACGACGGTCGAGGGCGCCTCGGCTACGAGCGCTGAGATGAACTCGTCCTCGGGTTCCGCGCCCGGCATCGCGTACAGCGGCCCGCCGGCCCCGGCGCGGCGCTTCTTCATGAGCTCGCGATAGAGCGCCTCGGTCGCGGGATCCGGCGCCAGGTCGAGCTCGCGCCGCAGCAGGGTGCGCAGGACCTGGTACTGACGCAGCGCCTCGGTGTAGCGGCCAGCGCGGGCAAAGCAGGCCATGAGTTCGCGATGCACGTTTTCGGCGAGCGGCTCGAGCACCAGCAGCCAGCCGTGCGCGTCGATCTCGCCGTCGCCGTCCCCGGCATCGCGGCAGAGCGCGGCGAGTTTCGTGGCTGCGGCCGCGAGCTCGCGGCGCAGTGTGCGGCGTTCCGCGGCCGCCCATTCCTCGAAGGCGCCGGATCGCGCATCAAAACCCTCGAGCAGCGGCTCTGCGGCGAGCTTGCGCGCCTCAGCGAGCGAATCGATTGTCGAGTCCGCGAGCAGCGCCCGCAGCTGGTGCACGTCGACCTGCACGAGCGAGAGATTGAGCGCGACCTGCTGCGCGTCCGCTTCGATGAGCGCGTGCATCCTCGCCGGCAAAGCGCGGCGCAGCGCCGTCAACGCCTGGCGCAGGCTCGAGCGCGCGAGTTCGGCGTCCGCGTCCTCCCAGAGCAGCGCGGCGAGGCGGTCGCGGCCTTGGGGTGCCCCGTTCTGCAGCGCCAGGAAGGCGAGCAGGGCGCGGGTCTTGCGGGCCGTGATCCTGAGCGGCCTGTCTCCCGGGCCCCGGAGTTCAAAGCTTCCGAGCAGTCGCAACCGCAGCATGGGCGGCAAGCCTACCCCGATCGAAGGGGACGCTCACCTTCTGGAGGTGAGCGTCCCCTTCGAATATCACATTAATCAAGAGGTTGCGGTTAAAAGTTTTTCACGGGACTTTCACGGTCGGGTGACAGGGGCTTCACGCCCGCCCCTTAAAAAGGCAAGCGTGGAAATGCCCCAGGCACGAGAACTCGACATGAAACTGATGGATTCACGCGGCATGCCGGTCTCGACCTCGAACCAGGCAGCCCTGGAAAAATACGAACTGGCCGTCGCGCAGACGCTCGGCTACTTCGGTAATCCGCTCGCGACGCTGGACGAGGCGCTCGCCGAGGATGCGGACTTCGCCGCCGCGCATGCGCCGCGCGCCGACCTCGCAGTCATGTCCTCGGAGCAGGGCGCGCTGCCGCTGATCCAGGGAAGCGTTGCAGCCTTCGATCGGCTCGGCGATCGCGCTACCGACCGCGAACGGGCGCACGTCGGCGCCGCCGAGGCCTGGGCACAGGGCCGCTTCCAGCGCGCCGCAGAGCTCTACGGTGCGATCGCTGTCGAGCATCCGCGCGACCTGATCGCGATCCAGTCCGCGCACGTCATCGATTTCAATCTCGGCGACTCGATCCTGCTGCGCGACCACGTCGCCCAGGCACTGCCGTACTGGAACGACGAGGTGCCGGGCTACGGCTACCTGCTCGGCATGTACGCTTTCGGGCTTGAGGAAACCGTGAACTTCGCGCGTGCCGAGGACGTCGGCCGCCACGCGCTCAGCCTCAACCCGCGCGATGCCTGGGCGGTGCACGCGGTGCAGCACGTGTTCGAGATGCAGGGCAGAATCCATGACGGCGTCGAGTGGCTGAATGCCACGTCGCCGAACTGGTCGGACACGGCGCTCGCGTTCCACAACTGGTGGCACCTGGCCTTGCACCAGCTCGAACTCGGCGACATCCCGTCCGCGCTAGGCATCTACGACCGGCTGGTGCACCCGAAGGAATCCTCGGTCGCGCTCGAGCTCATAGACGCCTCGCAGCTGCTGGCACGCATCGCGCTGCGCGGCGGCGCGGTCGGAACGCGCTGGGCCGAACTCGCCGACTGCTGGTCGCGGACGGCGGAGGGCGGCTTCTACGTCTTCAATGACCTGCACGCGTTACTCGCCTACGCCTTTGCGGGACGCGAACAGGACACGCGTCGGATGCTGTCGGCGCTCGAGCGCAGCGCGGCCGGCGGCGGGACGAATGCGGAGAACCTGCGCGCCGTCGGGATGCCGATCGCGCTCGCGATCATCGCAATGGCCGCGGGGCGTCCGGCCGAGGCGCTAGAGCAACTCATGCCCGTCCGCAGCCGCGCCTACCGCATCGGCGGCAGCCACGCGCAGCGCGACCTGGTGCAGTTGACAGTAATCGGCGCAGCGCTCGCTGCCGGCAACGGCCGCGTCGCGCGCGCACTTGCCGCCGAGCGCACCGGGCAGAAGCCGACAAGCCCGCACAACTGGCGGCTCACGGCGCGCGCTCTCGAGGCGCAGGGCGCCGCCCTGGAGGCCCGCAAGGCGAGCGATCACGCAGAACTGAGGCGCCGCGCACAGTTTCGGCGCAGCGCCGCATAGAGAATGTCGCCCCGATTCCGGGGCGATAAAAAGCTAAACAGAGATGTATATGTTCACCAAGTTGCTATACCGCGGACTTCCGACCGCACTGTTGCTGGCGTTGTCTGCCTTCGTGCAGTTCTTCGCCGTCCGCGCCTTTGTTTGATGCGTTCGATCCACGCGTGAGGTAGAATCGCGGCCGCGGCTTGCAGCGTGCCCGACTGGGCGTCTGAAGCCCTTATCCAGCCTCACACAACCAGACATGCAACGCGTGGCAGCGTTTGTTCGTTGCCGCGCACGCGCGTTCCCGTAAAGGATTCGTATGTTGAAGCGTCGTATTTATCGTGGAGCGCCGGTCGTCACGCTCTTCGCCGTCGTGGCAGTCGTGGAGTTTTTCGCGATCTATGCGTTCGCGTGAGGGTGGGCCTGAGGCACCTCGATTCTCCATAATGTGACCGGCTACCGGCTCGGGAATTGCAACGGATGAAATGATCCGGCGCTGATATCCGGACCCGAACCGCCATGAATTGCCGAATCGTCGCGTGGCTCGCCTGCGCAGTCCTCACGGTCTGCGCTGCGACCGCGCACGCCCAGGCCGCGCCGATCACGCGCTCCGCACGCTTCATCGGCAACATCAACTTCGTCGCCACCGGCGGCTCGCTGCGCACCAGCGCATCCAGCACCTGCGCCGTGGGCACGACCAACACGGCCGTTGTGTCCGGCATCCCGGCGGGCTCGACGATCCTCGCCGCTTACCTGTATTGGGGAGGCTCCGGATCCAGCGTGGACTCGAGCGTGATCCTGAACAACGCGACGATTGCCGCAAGCCGCACCTTCACGACCACGTTCAACAACGGCGGCACGAACTTCCCGTACTTCGGCGGCTTTGCGGACGTCACAAGCAGGGTCAGCGGAAACGGCAGCTTCACCTTCGGAGGCCTCACCGTCGCGACCGGCAACCCGCACTGCGCCAGCTCCGCAGTGGTCGCGGGCTGGGGCCTGGTCGTGATCTACGGCAACGCCAGCGAGAACCAGCGCGCGATCAACGTCTTCGACGGGCTGCAGTTCTTCCGCGGCAGCGCGCTCACGCTGACGCCGGACGGCTTCCGCGTGCCGGTGAGCCCGATCAACGGCAAGTTGGCGATCGTCGCCTGGGAAGGCGACCCGCAGAACTCGCTGCCGCTCAACGGCTTCAGCGAGACGCTGCGCTTGAACGGCACCGCGCTCGACGACGGCATCGTCGTTTCCGGCAGCGACCCTTCCCAGCAACCCTACGACGGCACGGTCAACACGCTCGGCGTCAATACCAGCTACGGCGTCGACGTCGATACCTTCAACATCAGCAGCCTGCTCGCCGCCGGCCAGACGAGCGCCACGACGCAGTTCTCCGCGGGCGGCGATCTCGTGCTGCTGACCGCGCAGGTTGTCAGCGCCACTACCGAACCGGTCGTCGACCTGCGGCTCACCAAGAGCCACACCGGCAACTTCAACGCGGGCGGGACCGGCGTCTATCGACTGCGCGTGACGAACGACGCGGTGGCCATGGACCCCGAGCTCAGCGCGGTGACGGTGACGGACACGCTGCCTGCGGGCTTCAACTTCGCCTCCGCCGCCGGCACCGGCTGGAGCTGCGGCGCCGCGGGACAGGTTGTGACCTGCACGCGCCCGCCGCCGCTCGCGCCGGGCGCGACGTTTCCGGATATCACGCTGAACGTAAGCGTGGGGCCGACGGCGGCAGTGAACTCCGTGAACCAGGCAACGGTGACGAGCAGCAGCTACGACCTCAATCCGGCGAACAACACCGCGAGCGACCCGACGGTCGTCGTCCCGCTGTCGCCTTCGCTGGTCGTCGCCAAGGTGTCGCGGGTGCTCTCCGACCCGGTGAACGGCACGACGAACCCGAAGCGCATCCCCGGCAGCATCGTCGAATACTCGGTCACCGTGACCAACAACGGCCCCGGGATCGTGGACGCGAGTTCGCTGGCGATCACGGATCCCGTGCCGGCGAATACGCAGCTCTATGTCTCGACCGCTGCCGGCAACCCGATCGAGTTCGTGAACGGCACGCCTGCAAGCGGCCTCAGCTTCAACTACGCCACCAACGCCTCCTACTCGAGCCAGGCGGGTGGCGGCGCGCCATTCAACTACACGCCCGTGCCTGGCACCGGGGGCTTCGACGCGGCCGCGCGCGGCCTGCGCATCGCGCCCTTCGGGGCAATGAACGCAGCCAGCACCTCGGGCAGTCCGAGCTTCACGGTCCGCTTCCGCGTCCGCATTCCCTAGCCGTCGAACCAACTGTCCGCGTAGTTACATTCGCGTCGCGACCGCGACGCGGGTCTCGCATTTGCGCGTTCACCCCGAAATTTCCCCGGGTGATTGAACAGAAAACTGTGAACTTATCGTGGCTGCGCACCGCTGCAGATCGGGTAGTTTCACTTCGCGACTTTTTGTCGTAACGACGGGGGTGAGATCCCCGGTCCGAAGTTGAGAGACGGATTCGTTGCCAAGGCCGGCGACACCGACCCTCGAAGTCTGGCAACGGAGTACGTGAATGCGATTGTGTCGCCGTTACTGGCTTGTGCCATGCCTTGCGCTCGCGTGCCTGCCCATGGCCGTGCATGCCGCGGGCACCGCCGCCGGAACCTCCATCTCCAACACCGCGAGCGTCAGCTATTCGCGTGACGGCTCGAACGTCACGGCGACCTCGAACACCGACGTCGTGCGCGTGGCCGAGATCCTCGACGTGGTCGTGACTCGGGTGAGTCCCGTGGTGACGGTCGACGCGGGCGCCGCGAACGCGGAGCTGGTCTTCACCGTGACCAACACCGGCAATGGCAGCGAGGCATTCCTGCTGCTGCCGCAGAGCGCCGGCGTCACCGACGACGACTACGACCCTCAGCTTGCCTCGCCGGCGTTGTACTTCGACACCGACGGCAGCGGCGACCTCTCCGGCGGCGACGTGGCCTACGTCCCGGGCAGCAACGACCCGGTGCTGGCAGCCGACGCGAGCGTGCGGGTGCTGCTGGTGAACGACATCCCGGCAGGGACCGCGGACGGCGCACTTGGCCGCAGCCAGGTCACGGCGAGCGCGCGCACGGGCACGGGAGCCGCAGGCACGACCTACGCCGGGGCTGGCGATGCCGGCGTGGACGCGGTGACCGGCACGACGGAGGCCGACGCCGCCGAATACGGCGAGTACCAGGTGCAGTCGCTGCAGATGGCCGTGGTCAAGTCGCAGACGATCGCCGATCCGTTCGGCGGCAGTCAGCCGGTGCCGGGCGCCCGCATCCTCTACCGAATCGTCGTGACCGTGACGGGCTCCGGCGCCGCTGCCGCCGCGCTGTTCGACGACCCGATTCCCGCGAACACCACCTACATCGCGAGTTCACTCGCGCTGAACGGCAGCGCGCTCTCCGACGCAGCCGATGCCGATGCGGGCGCGTACGTCGTCGCCCCGTCGCCGCGCGTCCGGGCGACGCTCGGCGATCTCACCCAGGGTTCAGGTCCGCAGACGATCGAGTTTGCGGTGACGATCAACTGATGCATGGAGACTTTGACATGAACGACCAACATTTCCGCCGGCGCGCCGGCCGCGGCCTTTGCTACCTCGCCGTGCCGCTGCTGCTGTTCGCCGTGGCGGCGTCCGCCGAGGACGGCGGCTGCATCGAGCTGACGACCACCGCCTCGGTGGAGCAGAAGTTCCGCAACTCCCAGGGCCGCGTCGCGACGCGACTCGTGCCGCCCGGGAAAGTCGTTCCCGGCGACGAGATCGTCTGGACGATCACGGCAAAAAATGTCTGCCAGATGGCGCTCGACAAGATCGTCATCGGCAACCCGGTGCCGCAGCACATGGCGTTCGTCGGTAACTCGGCGGACGGGCAGGGCACGGTGGTCACGTACTCGATCGACGGGCAGGCTTATGGCACGCCCTCGACCCTGACGGTGAAGACAGAGGACGGCACGGTCCAGCCAGCGCCGCCCGAGGCCTTCCGCCACGTCCGCTGGACCTACCAGGGCGCACTCGCACCAGGCGCGCTCGCTTCCGTGCGCTACCGCGCCACCGTGATCTGAGCAGGAAAACCAACATGAAAAACGCAAAGAACTTCCCGCGCATCGCGCTCGCCCTGGCGGCACTCACCGGCGCGCTCGCCGCACCGACCGTGCTTGCCGCCGGCACGGCCTCGAGCACGGCGATCAACAACCGCGCCACCGTCAACTTCAGCGTCGGCGGCGTCGCACAGTCCTCGATCGAGAGCTCGCCCACCGGCAACAGCACCGGCACGGGATCGGACACGAGTTTCGTGGTGGACAACAAGATCCTGCATACGGTCAACGAGTTCTCCGGCAACGCCACGATCTCGGGCCCCGGCGCCGCGAACCAGGTGACGGCCTACACCGTGACCAACACCGGCAACACTGCGCAGGGCTACCTGCTCGCGGCCACCAACGAGACCGGGACGCTGCTGTTCGGCCAGACCGACAGCACGAACGCGAACAACCTGCGGGTCTTCGTCGATGCGAACGGCAACGGCAGCTACGACGCCGGGGTCGACGTCGCGACCAACATCGCGACCCTCGCGCCGGACGCAAGCGTGCGTGTGTTCGTGCTCGCCGACCTGCCGCTGTCCGTGACCAATGGCCAGTACGCGAACGTGCAGCTCGCGGCACAGGCAACCACTGCGGGTACGACCACGGTGGTGACGCAGACGGTCGGTGCTGACAACCCGGCGGCGGTGGACATCGTGTTTGCCGATGGCGGTGCGGCCGAGCGTGACGGCATCCACGAGGCGGCGGACCAGTACTCGGTCCAGTCGGCGGCGCTCTCGGTCGCCAAGACCTCGAGTGTCATCAGCGATCCTTTCAACGGCAGCACGAACCCGAAGGCGATTCCGGGGGCGGTCATGCAGTACGTCGTCACCGTGACGAATACCGGCACGGTCGCGGCGAGCCTGGTGCAGATCGCGGACCCGCTGCCGGCCAACACGGCTTTCGTGCAGGGCAGCTTCGCAGGCTCGACCGATATCGAGCTGCAGGTCGGCGCGGCGGCACCCTCGTACTGCGTCGCGGAGTCCCCGGCCGACACCAACGGCGACGGCTGCTTCCTCGATGGATCAGGCCTGCTGTCCGTGGGTCCGCCGACGTCGATCGGCACCGTGAACCCGGGCGCGGCCAACGCGGTCGCGGTCCGCTTCCGCGTGGCCATCAACTGATGGTGGCGGCACGCAGAACGGCTTAGCCCATGTTCTCGCGCACCGGCACGGCGGCCACGATCCTGGCCGCCGTTGCCGGCTGGTGCGGTATCGCGGCCTGGATGCCGGCGGCGGCGCAGGCCGTGACCCCCGCGGGCACGCGCATCGTCAACACCGCCGTCGTGAGCTATGGCGGTTCGGTGACGGTCGATGCCGTGAGCAACGAGGTCACGGCGGTCGTCGCGCGGCCGCCGACGCCCTCGACGCTGGCGATCCTGCGCGCGGCGTCGTCCGGCGACGCGACCGGCGTTCCCGGAGCGACGGCCTGCGAACAGTCCGGCGCCGTGGCCATACTGCCCCCGCCGGTGCTGATCGGCGGCAAGACAATCGACCCGCGGGAGCCCGCCGCTCTGGCGGCGACCGCTGCCCTGCACGGCGGCGAGGCGCTGTTCCTGCGCCTGCTTGACCTCGACCAGGACCGTGATCCCGCGGCGATCGACACCGTCGAAGTCGAAGTCACGACCAGCGCCGGCGACCGCGAGCGGCTCCTGCTGTCCGAGGACGCGGTGGACTCCGGAATATTCGTCGGCTACGTGCAGACGCGGGTGGCGACGGCTGTCGTTGGCAACTGCCTGCTCGAGGTCGAGCAGAACGGCGAGGCAACCGCGGCCTACGTCGACCCGGACGACGACTCCGATGCAAGCGCCGCCAGTGCGCTGATCAACGGCTGGGGCGTCGTGTTCGACTCGCGCACCGGCACGCGCCTGGACGGCGCGCGCGTGCGCCTGGTGGATGCTGCCACCGGCCAGCCTGCAGTAGTCACGGCCGACGATGGCGTGAGTGCCTTCCCCGCGGAGATCACGACTGGCGAGCCCGTCGCCGACGCCGGCGGCACCGTGTACCAGTTTCCCGCCGGAACATTCCGCTTTCCGCTGGTCGCGGAGGGCAGCTACCGGCTCGAGGTGGAATCGCCGCTCGGCTACGCATACCCGAGCGGCTTCGACATCGAGGTCGTGCAGTCGGCGCCCGGCGGACCGTACCGGCTGCAGCAGGCGGGATCCTGGGGCCGCGATTATCCGGTCACTACGCCGGTTGGTGCCGCGATCGACCTGCCGCTCGACGCACTCGCAACCGACCTGTTCGTGCAGAAGCGCGCGTCGGCAAGCGTCGTCGCGGTCGGCGACTTTCTCCAGTACGTCGTCGTGATCGAGAACACCTCCGCGACCGACGCAGTCGCGCGCCTCGCCACGGTGGACGTCCTGCCGATGGGTCTGCGCTATCGGCCGGGATCCGCGCGGCTCGACGAGTCACCGGTGCCGGATCCCGCGATCTCCGCGGACGGTCGCACGCTCAGGTTCACGACCGGGCCGCTCGCTCCCGCTGCGCGCATGACGCTGCGCTACGTGGCTGAAGTCACGGCGGGTGCGAGCGGACGGCGCCTCGTCAACTCGGCCCAGGCCTTCGGGCCGGACGGCTCGGGTTCCAACGTTGCGCGCGCGATCGTCGCACTGCGCGACGAGTTGTTCCGCGACCGCGCGATCGTGATGGGGCGGGTGGTGGAAGGCGATTGCGAGAGCGATGCCGCCGGAGCGCAAGGCGTCGCCGGCGTGCGCGTCTATCTCGAGGACGGCCGCAATTCCACGACCGACCGGGAAGGCAAGTATCACTTCAACGATGTGACGCCGGGCTCGCACGTCGTGCAGGTCGACGAGATCACGCTGCCGGAGGGGCTCGAGCCGCTCGATTGCCCCGGGTTCGTACGCCAGGCCGGCAGCGGCCGCTCGCAGTTCGTGGACCTGCGCGCGGGCGCGATGTGGCGTGCGGACTTCCGTGTCGCGCGCACCCTGGCGGCGGAGTCCGGCGCCGACATGGCGGGAGCCGTGGAACCGGCTGCGACGGTGTCGGGCGCCGCGACCGCGCCCGCGCCGGCTGTCACCATCGACCTCGCCACGCTCGAGCCCGGCATCGGCTGGGTCCTGCCTGCCGAGGGCGACATCCCCGCGATCCCGTCAATCAAGGTCGCGATCCGGCACGGGCCCGCGCAGCGCGTGGAACTGCTGGTGAACGGCAGGGCGCCGCACGCGCTCAACTTCGACGGGGCGAGTGCCAACGAGGCCAACACGGTCGCGCTCAGCCGTTGGCGCGGCATCGAGCTGCGTGACGGTGACAACCGTCTCGAGGCAGTTGTCTTTGATGCGAGCGGCGCTGAAGCGCAACGGCTCGAGCGGCGCATCCACTACGCGGGCGGCGCGGTGCGCGCGGAATTCGTGCGCGAGGCCTCCGTGCTGGTGGCAGACGGCCGCACTCGGCCGGTGATCGCGCTGCGCATGACGGACTCGTACGGACGTCCTGCCCGACCGGGCACGCAGGGCGCGTTCCGCGTGCAGGCACCGTACCGCTCCTGGTGGGAGGTCGAGACCCTGCACGAGAATCCGCTGATGGCGATTGGCAATCGCGAGCCAATCTTCAGCGTCGGGGAGGACGGCCTCGCGCGGCTCGAGCTCGAGCCGACGACGCGGGCGGGCACGGCGATCCTGTCGTTGCGCTACGACGAGCGGCACCGCGAGGAAATCCGAGTGTGGCTCGAGCCGGAGGCGCGCGACTGGATCCTGGTCGGCATCGCGGAAGGTGGCGTCGCCTGGAATTCGATCAGCGACAACGTTGAGTCGGCCGCGGCGGCCGGCATCGAGGACGGCTACGAGGAGGACGGGCGCATTGCCTTCTTCGCGAAGGGCGTGATCAAGGGCGAGTTCCTGCTGACCGCGGCCTACGACTCGGCGCGCGACCGCGAGGAAGCGAAGGAGCGGCTGCTGGGCGTCGTCGAGCCGGATCGCTACTACACGCTCTACGGCGACGTGACCGAGCAGCGCTTCGAGGCCGCGAGCACCGAGAAGCTGTTCCTGAAGCTCGAGCGGCGCCAGTTCGCAGCGCTGTTCGGCGACTACGAGACCGGGCTCACTGTGACGGAACTGTCGCGCTACAGCCGCACGATGACCGGCTTCAAGGCCGACTACGCGGGCGAGCGCGCGGGCGTGACGATGTTCGCCGCGGAAACGGAGCAGGGCTTCGTGAAGGACGAGCTGCCGGGCGACGGCACCTCCGGCCTGTACCGGCTCTCACGCAGTCCCTTGATCATCAACAGCGACAAGGTCCGCATCGAGGTGCGCGACCGGTTCCGCAGCGAGATCGTGCTGGAATCGCAGCCGCAGACGCGCTTCCTCGATTACGACGTCGACTACGTCAATGGCACGCTGTTCTTCAAGCGGCCGGTGCCGAGCCGCGACCAGTCCTTCAACCCGATCGTCATCGTCGCCGACTACGAGGTGCTGAACGGGGGCGACCGGGAACTCGCGGCCGGCGGCCGCGCGGCCATCCGGGGTGCCGGCGACCGGATCGAGCTCGGCGCGACCCTGTTGCACGAAGGCGCTGCCCAGGGTGACAGCCAGCTCGCGGGACTCGACTTCCGCTACGACATCGACGCCGCGACCGAGCTGCGGGCCGAGGTCGCGCACAGCGAATCGGATGACGCCGCGCGTCCCGACACCTCGCTCGCGTACCTGGCGGAGCTGTCGCGAGTCACTGGCCGGCTCGACGCGCGCGCCTACCTGCGCGAGCAGGAATCCGGCTTCGGCCTCGGCCAGCAGGCGGGCTCCGAGAGCGGCACGCGCAAGCTCGGCGCCGACGCGCGCTGGCGGCTCGGCGAGTACCTGTTGATCGAGGGCGAGGCCTTCCGCCAGGACATGCTCGACGCCGGCAGCCGTCGCGACCATCTGAGCGGGACGCTGCGTTACGAGGCGGATGACTACGCGGCGGGCCTCGGGCTCCGGCGCGTCGAGGACAGTGGGCTCGCCAACGGCGGCGGCGAGTCGAACCTCGGCTTCGTGAGCGGGCGCGTCGACCTGTTCGAGGACCTTGTGACGCTGCGCGCCTCGCAGGACGTCGCGTTCGGCGGCGACGATGCGAGCGTGGACTACCCGGCGCGCTCGCTGCTCGGCCTCGACTATCACTGGCGGCCGGGATCGACGCTGTTCGCGGAGTACGAGACGGCGAGCGGGCGCGATCTTGACACCGACATGACGCGCGTGGGCATCCGCACCACGCCCTGGGAGCAGGCGCAGCTGCAGTCGAGCATGACGCAGGAGGCGACCGAATTCGGCCCGCGCCTGTTCTCGAACCTGGGACTCACGCAGGGCTGGCGACTGAACGAGTGCTGGGGCTTCGATGCCGGCATCGACCAGAGCAACACGATCCGCGGCCCCGACCTCGAGCCGCTGAACCCGAACGCGCCGCTCGCCTCGGGCACGCTCGCCGACGATTTCACGGCGGTGTTCGCGGGCGCGCAGTACCGCAGCGACTTGTGGTCGTTCACCTCGCGTGCCGAGATGCGGAACTCGGACTTGGAGGACCGCCAGCTCTTCACCGCGGGGTTCTATCGCGAGCCGGTCGTTGGGCTCGCGTTCTCCACGTTCCTGCAGTTCATCGACAGCGACTTCACGACCGGGGCGGACACGCGGGCGGAGACCTTGCAGCTGTCCTGGGCGTACCGGCCGGTGGACAGCGCCTGGATCGTGCTCGACCGGCTGGACCTCAAGCGCGACCAGCACGGCGAGGGCGTCGATCAGATCGAGAGCGAGCGCATCATCAACAACCTGAACGCGAACCGCGAGATCGGCGCGCGCATGCAGCTCGGGCTGCAGTTCGGCGGGCGGTACGTGGTCAGCAGCTTCGACGGCGAGGAGTACAGCGGTATCTCGGGACTGTTCGGGGTCGACCTGCGGCGCGACCTGACCGAGCGCTTCGACATCGGCCTGCAGGGTGCGAGCCTGCATTCGCTGGAGTCGGGCACGGCGAAGTCGTCGGTCGGGGTGGATCTCGGCGTCACGCTGCTACGCGGGCTGTGGGTCTCGATCGGCTACAACCTCGAGGGCTTCCGTGACGAAGACTTCTCCGCCAGCCGCTACACCGCGCAGGGACCTTATATCTGGTTCCGCCTCAAGGCCGACCAAACCACCTTTAAATGAAGGGGACGCGCCCCTTCATATTCGTGAAGGGGTGCGTCCCCTTCAAAAACGCTTGTTAGATCAGGGACTTGAGCTCGGAGAGGGCGGCGTCGCAGCGCAGGCGCGCGGCGGCGACGAGGGGCCGCAGGGTCACCGTATCGTCCTGACCCGCCGCTCGTTCCATCGCCACGGCAACGGCTTCCAGCCGAACAGCGCCCATGTTGGCGCTGGACCCGACGAGCGTATGCGCCGCGCGCTTCGCCAGCGCCAGGTCGCCGCGGTCGAGCCCGGACTCGAGGTCCATGCAAGCCTGCCGCGTGCTGTGCTCGAAGCTCTCGACCAGCCCGCGCGCGAGCGTCGCGTCGCCCATGGTCACTTCGCGGAAGCGCTCGACCAAGATCTCGCCGCCCCCCGGTGCCGCCCGCTCGGCGGATGCACGCCCCGCACGCGGACGGATGACGTGACGTCCCGTGCGCGTGCCCACCGCCGGCGCGTAGCGTTCGAGCACCGCCTCGAGGCGCTCGCGCTCGATCGGCTTCGCGATCACGTCATCCATGCCGGCCGCGCGGCAGGCCACGACCTGTTCCTTCAGCGCGTTGGCCGTGAGGCCGACGATCGGGATGCGTGCGCCGCCAGGGATTTCCTGCCGGATGCGGCGCGTGGCTTCGAGCCCGTCCATGACCGGCATCTGCACGTCCATCAGCACCAGATCCACGCGCCGGTCGTTCAGCGCCGCGAGCGCCTCGCCACCGTCGGCGGCGAGCACGACTTCGCAACCGGCCCGCTCGAGGAACAGTTCCGCCACGCGCCGGTTGGTCGCGTTGTCCTCAACCAGCAGCACGGAGCGGCCGCGCCGCTGGTGGTCCTCGACGATCACGTCGCGCGTGACGATCGCGCGCAGCTGCTGGGTGAACTCGAGCGCCGCAGCAGAGAGTACCCGCTCGAGCGTCGCGAGTAGTTCCGCGCGGCGCATCGGCTTGGAGAGGTGGCCGGCGAAGCCCAGGTCGCGCAGTTCCTTCCGGTTCGACTTGTCGTCGATCGAGCTGTACAGCACCAGCCGCGTCGCTTCGATGGCGGCCGTCGCGCGGATCCGGCGCGCGAGTTCGAGGCCGTCGATGCCCGGCATGCGTTGGTCCGTAAGCACCGCCTGGAACGGCGTGCCGTTTTCGGCAGCACGCTGCATCACTGAGAGCGCCTCGATGGCCGACGCGGCCGTCTCTACATCGTAGTCCGCACCACCGAGCAACTCGCCGATCACGCGCCGGTTCGTGTCATTGTCGTCCACGACCAGCACGCGGCGGCCTTCGGCAGGCGAGGGTGTCGACACCTCACCGGGCAATACGTCACCCGCGGCGGCGCGCGCACAGGCCGGCAGCCGCGCCGTGAACCAGAAAGTGGAGCCGCCGCCCGGCGCACTCTCGACGCCGACTTCGCCACTCATGAGTTCGGCGAGTCGCTTGACGATCGAGAGACCGAGCCCGGTGCCGCCGTACTGGCGCGCGGTCGAGGCATCCGCCTGCGCGAAGGGCCGGAACAGCTTCGCCTGCTGCGCGGGCGTCAGGCCGATGCCGGTGTCGCGCACCGAGAAGCGGACGAGGTCGCGTACCGGCCCGCCCTCCCGCGTAACGTGGATCGAGACCTCGCCCGCCGCGGTGAACTTGATGGCGTTCGAGACCAAGTTGGCGAGCGCCTGGCGCAGGCGCCCCGGGTCGCCCAGCACGCGCTCCGACAGATCCTGTGCGACCTCGACGACCAGCTCGAGCCGCTTCGTCGCAGCCGCGACCGCCTGCGTGGTCGCGACCTCCTCGACGTGTGCGCGCAGGTCCATCTCGATGCGCTCGAGCTCGAGCTTGCCGGCCTCGATCTTGGAGAAGTCGAGCAGGTCGTTGATCACGACGAGGAGGGCATCCGCGCTCGCGCGAATGACGCCCGCGTACTCGCGCTGGCGGCGGTCGAGGTCGGTGTCGAGCAGCAGCGTCGTCATGCCGATCACGCCGTTCATCGGCGTGCGGACCTCGTGGCTCACGTTCGATAGGAACTCGCTGCGCGTGCGGCTCGCGGCCTCTGCCTGGGCGCGTGCCTCGGCCAGCGCCTCGCCAAGTTCCGCGAGCTGCCGCTCAAGTTCTGCGATGCGCCCGTCACGGGAATCGTTCACGGCCTGCCCTTCCGGGATGCGGTTCACATAATCCGGCGTCCCCGGGCCCTACTATTGCTAAAACCGGTTTCGGGTCAAGGCCTTGGACAATATCGGCAACCAGCGGCTCCTCATCGTCGAGGACGACGTGCACATGGCGTACCTGCTCGGCTACCTGGCCGAGAAGGAGCGTTTTGCCGTCGAGCAGATCGCCGACGGGCGCAAGGCGGTTGAGCGCATCGAGCGAGGCGACGCCGTGGACCTGGTGCTGCTCGACGTGATGCTGCCGTACACCGACGGCTTCGAACTGCTCGAGAAGCTGCGCGCGCACGAGGCCTGGAAGAATGTGCCGGTCATCATCCTCACCTCGCGCACCCGCGAGCATGACGCCGTGCGCGCACTCGGCCTCGGCGCCGACGATTACCTCACCAAGCCTTTCAGCCCCGCCGAGCTCGTCGCCCGCATCCGCCGCCGCATCGGGCCGGGCAAATGAAGGGGTGCGTCCCCTTCGTTATCGCGTTGATTCTTCTGGCGTCGCCGGCGCTGGCCTGCGAGCCCGCGCGTGAGGCGCAGGTCGCGGCGAAACCGGAGGACAGCGACGCCCGCGACGCGCTGGCACGTTCCTGCGCCCGCGCCGGCGCGCATGCCGAGGCGCTCGCACACTACGACCGTCTGCTCGCACAGGACCCCGGCAACGTCGACTGGCTGCTCGGCAAGTCGCAGGCCCTGCTCGCGCTGCAACGTCCACGCGAGGCGCTGCCGTACCTCGAGGACGCGCGCCGGCGCGCGCCGGCCTACGAGGACGTCTGGCGTGCCAACGCGAATGCACTCGATCAGCTCAACGAATTCGGTGCCGCAGATGCTCTTCTTACCGCCGCCGCCGCCCAGTTCCCGCTCGCGACCTGGCCGCGTGCGCGCCGCGCCGCACTCGCCGAGCGTCGCCTCATGGAGCGAGGCTCGCGAGTCTTCGCCGACCTCAGCTACGAAGAACTTTCCGGCGACCATCCGGCATGGAAGAGCGTCTCCTTCGGCTACACGCGTCCGCTCGGTGATGCACGCCACGTCTTCGCGGGCCTGCACCTGGAAGAGCGCTTCGACACGCGCGACGAGCAGTTCCTAGCCGCCTGGTCCGATCGTCTGGACGACGACTGGTCGTACGCGATCTCCGCCGACTTCTCGCCCGATGCCGAGATCCTCCCCGAGTGGAGCGTGGCGGCCGAGGCCGGCCGCGCGCTGCCGCAAAACTGGAGCCTCGGCCTGCGACTGCGTCACGCGAGCTACCAGACGGTTGACGTTGAAACCCTTGCGACCTCGCTCGAGAAGTACCTCGATACCTTCAGCATCGGCTACACGCTCAACGCCGCGAAGACTTCCGACATCAGCAGCCCGAGCTTCTTCCATCTGCTGCACATCGCCCGCGATTACGGCGACGCCAACAACATCGCGCTGGTGGTCGGCTTCGGCGAGGAAGCCGAGACCGTTGCGCCGGGCGTCGTGGTGGTGACCGACACGAAGAGCGTCGCCCTGCGGGGCCTGCACTGGATGAGCGCCGCCTGGGCCATCCGCTGGGATACCGGCTGGTACGAGCAGGGGGATTTCTACGACCGGTACCGGGTGCGACTTGGACTCGATCACCGATTCTGAACTGATCGTCACGCTCGCCTGGAGGAGCGCCGTCGTCGCTGCGCTCGGCTCCGCGATGCTGCTGCTCATGGCGCTGGCCGTGCGCCGGTACCTGATCCACACAGCGCGGCTGCAGTCGCGCCTGATCGCCGTCTGGCGCCCGCCACTCGCGCGCATTGCGATGGAGCCGGGCGAGTCGCTGCCACTCCCGCCGTTGCCGCATCGACACCTGACCTACGTCATGGAGGAGTGGAACGCCCTCCACGATGCAGTGCGCGGCGACCCCTCCGAGCGCCTGAATGCGGTCGCGCTGAAGCTCGGCCTCGACGTCGCTGCGCGCCGGCTCATCCATTCGCGTCGCGTGGGCCAGAAGATCCTGGCGATCCGCACGCTCGGCCACCTCAAGGACCCTTCATCCTGGAAGCCGCTGCAGGAACAGCTCGGCTCGCAGAATGCGCTCGTCTCCTTCTATTCCGCTGCGGCGCTGGTGCGCATTGACGCGCAGCGCGCCATGCCCGGCATCATGAACCAGCTCGCCGAGCGCGAGAGCTGGCCGGCCGAAGCAATGGCGCGGCTGCTGACGGACGTCGGCGCCGACATCGCCCGCGAGCCGATCCGCGCGCTGATGTTCGCGCTCGCGCCGGCCAAGCTGCCGCCGCTGCTGCCCTGGCTTGCGCACGTGGATGCGGTGCTCGGCAGCGAGGTGGCGGTGGAACTCCTGCGCCGCTATCCGGACAACGCCGAGATCGTCGCCGCGGGGCTGATCGTCGTCCTCGACCCGGGCGCGTTGCCGGAACTCGCGCAGTTCGCACAGTCCGAGGATGCCGACGTGCGACAGAGTCTTGCCGTTGCTTACGGCCGCCTCGGCGGCCTCGGCGATGCCGAGACCGTCACGCGCCTGATGTGCGACAAGGTCTGGTGGGTGCGCTACCGGGCGGGCCAGGCGCTGCTGAAGCTCAAGGGCATGACCGGCGACCGGCTCGCAGCCGTGCGCGAACACCTGACGGACCCGTATGCGCGCGACATGCTCGAGCACGTCCGCGCGGAAGCGACGCTCGCGTGAACATATTCCGCGACTTTCTGACGGCCATCCAGTGGGGTTTCCTCGGTTACTTCATCCTGCTGAACGTGATCTACCTGGGACTCGCGTTCATCGCAGTGTTCCGGCTGCGGCGCTACATGGGCGGGATGAGCGCGGCCGAGCGCGTGTACTCGCACCTGCAGATGCCGATCTCGCTCGTGGTGCCGGCCTACAACGAGTCGGCGACGATCGCGACCTCGATCCGCGCGCTGCTGCAGCTGCGTTACCAGCATTTCGAGATCATCGTCGTCAACGACGGCTCGAAGGACGACACGCTCGCGACCATGATCCGCGAGTTCGAGCTGACGCCCTTCCCGGAAGCCTACCGCGTGCAGATCAAGACCAAGCCGGTGCGCGGCGTGTACCGCTCGCTCAAGTACCCGAACCTGCGCGTGATCGACAAGGAGAACGGTGGCAGCAAGGCGGACGCGAGCAACGCCGGCATCAACGCGGCGCGCTACCCCCTCTTCTATTGCGGGGACGCGGACTCGATCCTGGATCCCGGGGCGCTCGAGCACGTGGTGCGGCCGTTCCTCGAAGACCCGCGCACGGTCGCCTGCGGCGGCTCGGTACGGATCATCAATGGCTGCAGCGTGCGTGGCGGGGTGCTCGAGAAGGTCGGGCTGCCGCGCAATCCGCTGGCACTGGTACAGGTCGTCGAGTACCTGCGCGCCTTCCTGGGCGGGCGGCTCGGCTGGAGTGCCATCAACGGCATGCTGATCGTCTCCGGCGCCTTCGGCGTATTTCACCGCGACACCGTGGTGGAGGCGGGCGGTTACAAGCACGACGCGATCGGCGAGGACATGGAGTTGATCGTGCGACTGCATCGCATGCTGGTGAAGCGCGGTCAGCGCTACCGCGTTGCCTTCATCCCGGACCCGGTGTGCTGGACCGACGCGCCCGAGGATATCGAGACGCTGAAGAAGCAGCGCATGCGCTGGCAGCGAGGTCTCGCGCAGTGCCTGTGGATCAATCGTGACCTGTGCTTCATGCGCGGCAGCGGCGCGGCGGGTTGGCTGGCGTTCCCGTTCTTCGTGATCTTCGAGTTGCTGAGCCCGCTGGTGGAAGTGACGGGCCTGGTCGTCATGGCCATTGCCTTTGCGATGGGCATGATCACGGGGGCGAACTTCCTGGCGTTCATGCTGGCGGCGTTCGCGCTCGGGCTCATGCTCTCGACCACAGCGCTGCTGCTCGAGGAACTGTCGTTCCACACCTACCCGAAGGCACGGCACCTGTTTGTCCTGTTCCTGGTCTCGATCTTCGAGAACTTCGGCTACCGGCAGGTGATGTCCGTGTGGCGACTGCATGCGCTGTACCAGTTCCTGAGCGGCGCCCAGATCGGCTGGGGCGACATGAAGCGCAAGGCCACCTGGCAACAATGACTTAGCGAAGGGGACGCACCCCTTCATATTCGTGAAGGGGTGCGTCCCCTCTAAACGTGCAGGAAGGCGAGCGCGGTTGCGCCGGTCGCCGCGGCGGCGAGGAAGGCGACGGCGAGCGGCCGCCAGCCGGCCTCGCGCAGGTGCGTGAACGTGATGCCGAGCCCGACCGCCGCCATGCCGCACAGCAGCAGCATCTCCGAGGCCTGGTTCGCCGCCTGCAGCAGTGCGCGCCAGGCCGGCCCGTCCAGCCACACGTCGCCCGCAGTCCGCAGGCCGACAAAGGCGATGAAGACGATCACGAACCATGGCATCGCGCTCGCGCGCAGGCTCAGTGGCGTCTGCGGATCCGTGCGCGAGTTGCTGCGCGCCATCCACATCGCAGTCACCGGCACGAGGATCAGGAGGCCGAAGGTGCGCATGAACTTGGTGAGCCCCGCGATCGCGACCGCATCCGGCGCCCCGAACTGCTGTGCGTAGATCAGCGCCGCGCCGACCACCTGCGAGGTGTCCTGGATCGAGGCGCCGAAGAACATCCCAGCCGCAGCAACGTCCTCGCCAAAGTAGAAGTGCGCAATCCACGGGTAGGCGACCATCGCCAGCGAACCGAACAGCACCACGCAGGCGATTGAAATGCCGACATCCTGCTGCCGCGAGCGCAGGATCGGCGCAAGCGCAACGATCGCGGTGCAGCCGCAGATCGCGGTGCCGGCCGCGAGCAGACGCTGCAGGCCCACCGGAACGCCGAACAGCCGTCCGAAGGCCATCGCGGAGAGCAGCGCCACCGCGATGCAGGCGATGACGACCGGCAGCGCCGCGAGGCTGATGCCAGTCAGCACCGCGAGCGTGAGGCGAAGTCCGATCAGCGCGATACCTGCGCGCAGCAGCACGTTGCCCGCAAGCTCGACGCCGGCATCCGCCCAGCTGCCGACCGCGGCGACATTCCGCCACAGAACTCCGAGCAGGATCGCGCAGAGGATGGAGCTCAGCGCACCGCCGCTCGCGAGCGAGACGCCCTTGGCCGTGACCGCGAGGGCGACGACGAAGGCAAGGCCGGGGAGGGCGGCGCGCAGGGGACCTGCTCTCGTATTAATCGAGCGACTCCATCAGCGCCTGCGGGTCATACACCACGCCGGCCTTGATCGTGCGGTGCACCTTCGCGAGGTTGCCGATGTCCGCGAGCGGGTCGGCGTCGAGGATCAGCAGATCCGCCAGCATCCCGGCCTGCACTTCGCCCACCTGGCCGGCCAGCCCGAGCGTGCGTGCGCCATTCACCGTGGCGCTGCGCAGCACTTCGAGCGGCGTGAGCCCCGCATCCACCATCAAGCGCATCTCGCGATGGATCGAAGGCCCATGCAGCGTGCCGATGTTACCGGCGTCGGTGCCCATCACCACGTCGATGCCGGCGTCCACGATCCGGCGCAGGTCCTTCATGGCGATTTCCGGCGCTCCGGTGCGTTGCGGCTTCTTCATCAGCCCCGCGACCGCGGGCGGCAGTTTCTCCGGCGCGATTTCGTTCAGGTCGTCCATCGCCGCGAGGATCTCCGGGTCTGCGCGCGCGGCCTCGATGGCGGTCGCCTTCCAGGTATTGCTGAGCGCCTCGCCGTAGCCGTCCATCACGTAGAGGGTCGGGCAGTACAGCGCGCGGTTGTGCTGCGCGAGCGCGATGAATTCCTCGTCCACCGGCGCGTCGAACACGGCATGCACGAGCAAGTCCGCGCCGGCGCGTAGCGCCGCCTTGGCGACGACCAGTTCCGTCGCGTGCACGGCGAGGCGCTTGCCCGCCGCGTGCGCAGCGTCGCCCGCCGCTTTCACGATCGCCTCCTGCGCGGCGAGGTCGTCGCCCGGTTGGTGGATGAACCAGACCTTGATGAAATCGGGATTGCGCGGCAACTGGCGGGCAATGAACGCGCGCGCGGCCTCCGGCGAGGCGATCTTCACGATCGGCGGGTCGCCGAGGTCGAGCTGCGGCCGGTCGATCATCGAGATCAAGGGCCCCGCGACTGCCATTCGCGGCGCGGCGGGGGAGGCGAGCGCGCGATCGCGCACGTCGAAGTTCCAGAACGGCCCACCGACGTCGGCGACGCCCGTGACGCCGCTCGCGAGCCAGACCTTGAACGTCGCATCGAGCCGCGCCTTGTTGCGCGCGACTTCTTCGGTGTAGGGCACGACGGCGTTGAAGTCCGCGGCGTCCGGGCGCGTGTAGAGGTTGCCGGACTGGAAGAAGTGCACGTGCGAATCAATGAGTCCGGGGATCACCCACTTGCCGCGCGCGTCGATGATTCGCGCGCCCTGCGGCAATTCGAGCGTGATGCCGGCGCCGGCGAGCTGGATGCGGTCGCCCGAGATCACGATCGTGGCGCCAGGTTCGATCGCGGCTGCGCCGCTGCGCGCGGGGTGGATGATGGTCGCGCCGTTGATGACGGTGATGGGGGCGGGTGATGCGGTCGCCGCGAGCGGCAGCGCAACCAGTGCCGCGAGCAGTGCATTCCGTAGAATCATTTGGGTCTCCCTGGCGGGGGCTGGTGCGGCTGTCGTGGATTTTACAGCGGAATGCCCAGTCCCTACAGTACATGCGCATGAGCGACGCCGTGCTTCGCAAGGTCGCCTGGCGGCTGATCCCGATCCTAGGGCTCGCCTACTTCTTTGCGTTCCTCGACCGCGTCAACGTCGGTTTCGCGGCGCTGACCATGAACGAAGACATCGGCCTCTCGGCCGCGGCCTATGGTTTCGGTGCCGGCATCTTCTTCATCGGTTATGTGCTGTTCGAGGTGCCGAGCAACGTGATCCTGGCGCGGGTCGGCGCGCGCATCTGGATCGCGCGCATCATGATCAGCTGGGGGATGCTGTCGGCGGCCATGGCGCTGGTCGAGGGGCCGACCAGCTTCTACGTGATGCGCTTCCTGCTCGGCGTCGCCGAAGCGGGATTCTTCCCCGGTATCATATATTTCCTGACCTGCTGGTTTCCGTCCGCGTACCGCGCCCGAATTCTCGGCGCCTTCCTGGTCGCGATCCCGCTTTCGGGCGTGCTCGGCGCGCCGCTCTCGACGCGCCTCCTCGGGTTCGAGGGCCTGGGCCTCGCGGGCTGGCAGTGGATGTTCATCCTCGAGGGTGTACCCGCGGCGCTGCTCGGGCTCGCGGTGCTGCGCTGGCTGCGTGACCGGCCGGCGGATGCCGAGTGGCTCGCGCCGCGCGAGCGCGAGTGGCTCACGGCCGAGCTCGCGCGCGACGGGAAGGCCGCGGCGCACGAGTCGGGCATCGGTCGCGTGCTCGCGAATCCCGCCGTGTGGATGTTCGGGCTCGCCTACTTCGGCATCATCGTCGGGCTCTACGCCTACAACTTCTGGCTTCCGCAGATGGTCAAGTCGCTCGGCGACCTGTCGAACGTCGAGATCGGGTGGGTGCTGATGATCCCGTCGGCGCTCGCCGGCATCGCGATGGTGGCCTGGGGCCTGCACTCCGACCGCAGCGGCGAGCGGCGCTGGCATGTCGCGCTGCCGGGTTTCCTCGCCGCGGCAGCGCTCGGCGCGAGCGCGATGCTGCAGGGTTCGCCGCTCATGGCCTTCTTCGCCCTGACCGTCGCAGGCATCGGCACGTTCTGCACGCTGCCCGCATTCTGGACGCTGCCGGCCGCGATGCTCGCGGGACCCGCGGCCGCGGCGGGCATCGCGCTCGTCAATTCGATCGGCAACGTCGGCGGTTTCGTCGGCCCGACACTGATCGGCTACATCAAGGAAACGACCGGCTCATTCGCGCCGGCGCTCTGGGCGCTTGCCGGCGCCGTGGCGG
>Ga0163150_10000029_pt1 | contig 257136 bp, 268 predicted proteins | sample OliLakLV19P2IB_FD_148628 | JGI IMG/M metagenome (GOLD analysis project Ga0163150, IMG submission 148628) | Freshwater microbial mat bacterial communities from Lake Vanda, McMurdo Dry Valleys, Antarctica - Oligotrophic Lake LV.19.P2.IB | ecosystem: Environmental > Aquatic > Freshwater > Lake >... | reverse complement strand
GCCGGGGGCAGCCCGGCGGCTGGTCACTTTGTATTGCGCAGTTACCTCTCGGCCCGCGAACTATGGTCGGATACCGAACCCCTGGAGTGCCTTGGCCTCCTCTTTTCTTCTGGAGTCATATGTCGAAAAATATTTCATTTTTCGACATATTGTGATGATCTGTCGAATCGTTCGACATGTTCCGCAGACCTGTCGACAAACCGGAAGCAGCTCGACAAATGGCCCGCTTCGATCCGCTGGAATGACTGGTAGGGCGTCACGTTGCCTTCTGGCGCACCAGCTTGACTTGGAGCTCGCACCCTACAGCGCTTGCATAGCGCTTGAGCGTTGCAAGCGATGGGGCGTGCTTGCCAGCCGACTCAAGGCGGGAGACTGCGCTCTTGGTAGTGCCCATGCGTTCCGCGACGGCATCCTGGGTAAGACCAGCGCGAGAGCGTGCCTTGAGCATTTGACCGGCCACTTGATATTCCAGCGCCAATGCGTCGTAGGCTTCGCGGAAGCCCTTGCGCGCACGAGCCTTTGCGAGGAACGCCTTGTGGACATGGGGCACGGATTTGTACTTCAGCTCAGCCATCTTGTAACTCCTTGAGGCGCTTGCGCGCCAGTTTCAGTTCACGATCGGGCGTCTGTTGAGTCTTCTTGATGAACGCGTGCAACACCGTGACACGCTTGCCCACCATGAAGCAGTAGAACGCGCGGCCTATGCCAGCCCGACCACGTGGCCTCAGCTCGAACAATCCGTCGCCAAAGGCACACGGGAGTGCGGCAGGCGAAGACTGGGGCCGTATTCGGCCAGAAGCTCAACCAGGCGCGCATAGTCTGCAAGAACATCAACTGGCCAGGATTCGATCTCGGCAAGCACGCGTTCATGGAATTACTCGATCTCAAACGCCCTGGATGCAAGTTATCAAATACGCTAACGTGGCGCAACGGCCACATTCTGAGCCGGCTAACCGGTCAAGCAGGTTATGCCGGAACTAAAAAGTAACCAAAAGAAGGCCGCCCCAGGTGTCGCGCCTCCTCTTCGAGGAGGTAACCCTGTGCTGCCTGACTCGACAAGGCGGCTGCGGAACTCGACCTGGCGAGGCGCACACAACGCGCCTCACTGCGGGACTGACTCGGTTCCCGGTGGGCGTAGCTTGGGGCGGAATCCGGGTCATGGGCGCCTGGACTGACATCGATGGACCGAGTCTTGGCGCCTGCTCCCGCAAACGGAGCTACGCTTAACGTGTCGACAGGCGCACAGGCCTCGCCGACATCCCCTTGCCAGTCCGAGCTGCTCGGCACGACACATGGGGGAAAACCGACCTGCGGTCTTAAGAGCAAAGGCCGAAAATCTCTAGGTAGCTACTCGGCCCGCGGCCCGCAACCCTCGGCCCCCTTTTTTCGCGCTTGCGCGCCCATGCCGTCTGCGTAGAATCGCAGACTGGTCCGCCGCAGTACAACAAATCAATAACCCACAGTTGCTATCGTCACAATGTTGCAAGAAGTGGCGACGCGGAGGGTATTTGTGACTAGTAAAAGGGAGAGGTTAGTCGATCTGCTCGCCGGGCTCTCCTGGTTGTCACGTGTTATTGCCGCTACCGAAATCTTCGTCGGTGCAAGAGGGTCTGTTAATTCTGCCAGTTACTCAGAGATCTTCAAATGAACTCTACAAATTGCTTCCATGAAGACGTTTTCTATGAATATTTTCGGCCTCTTCGGCAGCCTGAGTCGCAATTCGAAATTTGGGGCGGATATGGACTAGAAACTTTCGGCGATGACTTTCGACTGATTCGTTCGTCGCCGGAAGAGTTCGCGTGGACAGTTTTAGACGGTGGAGAAAGGTCCGATCAGTGGATTGTTCCTGGACTCCGCTACGTAAATCGAGTTTGCTATTTATTGACAGAAGTCCCGCACATGTTCCGGTCAATCGAATTCCGCGTGGAATCGGCAACGAAATCGCTTACGACCCTGGGGCTGAAGCGAAGAATGTCTACCTTGAGAAATTTGATGCAATAGTCGAATAATTCAGGAATGCATTAGGTTTTCGCGTGAACGAACAGCTGACCCAAAGGTAGATCGAAAGGCAATTCCTTTGCCCAGCAGAAGGACGATCAGGTAGCCTTTTTACCTACAAAAACGCAGGGACGATAGGGACCGGCCGCTTTAAAAAGCCCATTGGCGATGGGTCTCCCCGATGGGATGACGCTGGAGGAGTTTTGGCCAATCGAGGGAGGCCGCTGCGCAGTTCTTGCCCGCCGCCCGCAGGGCGTGGCTCTTCATTTCTGGTGTTTGCAAGATACAAAGCGAGCATTGCTACCCTCTGCGAATTTAAATGTCGTCGCGTTTCTAGATCTTCACATTGAACCTTGTTTTCTACTAATACGAATTCGGAAACATGACTAGGAATCGCAGCTTCAGCCATTCTCCCGCGTGGTACTACGGTACCCGCGAGGAATTTCTTGCTGAACGAAATGATGTAATAGCAAATCTTTTGGCCGGTCGCGCGGCTGATGAAAGCCTTGAGATTGAGGCCGCGCAAACCGAGGAGTGGCGGCAAAGTGTGGACGTCTTGCAAAAAAGTTTGGACGAACGCATTCCGATCCTGCGTGAAGCGCTGCTTTCGCCCGGATGTGAGGCCGTGCGAGATGTCATTCTTGAGTTTAATTTTCGTCGCCGCGGGTTGCGAATAGACTGCTTGCTACTTGCGGATGGTGTTTTATTTGTAATCGAATTCAAGCGCACAAAGCTTCAACGCGCGGATCGCGATCAAGTGATGAACTATGCGGTCAACTTGCTCGAATTTCATCGATTAACGCGAGAGTGGTGTGAAGAAAAAGATGCAATCGTCGTGCCCATTCTCGCTCTGACGAATGGGCGAGTGCCTAAGTCTATGGCGTGGCCCGGTCTGGCGGGGCTCAGTTGGTCGGCTTTAGCTAACAAACCATTGGAATGCGACAGGCAAACCCTAAAGGATGGGATTCGACTCGGGCTCCAGAATCGTCGTGCGGATCTGAAAGTGTCGCGAGCCGAGTGGCTTGGCTCCCCGTTTCGTCCGTCTTCATCTATTTTGGATGCAACGCTATCGCTTTATGGCAACCATGATGTAGTGGCCATTCAAGAACATGCAGCGCCGAAAGCCGCGATCGACGCAAGCGTCAATGAGATTCGAGCGCGAATTGAATCGGTACTTAGCCATGGGGAATATCACATCATATTTCTGTCTGGTGCCCCTGGGGCCGGCAAGACGTTGGTCGGTCTTGAGATAGTCATGCGCGGTAGACATGCCGACGGGGCAGTATTCGTCACGGGCAACGCACCTCTGGTTGATGTTCTGAACAAGGCGCTGGTCGATTCCTATCGTGCTCAAGGTCAACGCGCCGCATCATGGACTCCAACCGGCTATCGTCGTGCTGACGCCAGCCTTGTAGCTGCGGCGGCAAGTTTTAAGATAGTCAAAGCCCATAACTTCCTCGGAAAACGTGGGGAAGCCCATCGTCAGGAAGACGGTCGTGTATTGGTTTTTGATGAAGCTCAGCGAACCTATGAGCAAGGTCACGTAGTACTTGGCCAGCCTCTCGAAGAAAATGAAGCGGATCTCATTCTATCGGTACAAAAAGAGGCATTTCCAAAAGGTGGGGCCGTCGTTGTTGCGTTAATCGGACACAATCAGGCAATCAATCGTGGAGAGCTAGGTATTGTGGCCTGGCTAGATGCAGTTGAGAGCAAAGGCTGGACGTTCTCAATTTCTGACGAGACGCTAGCCTTGGCTGAGTTTCAAGACCGTCAAAAATGGGCAACACACCCAAGTCGCCTCCCCCTAGCGCATGGCCATCTTCATCAATCAATGCGTTACTACCGCAATGCGGTGGTGGAAGATTGGGTCGGTGCGGTACTTCTGGGCGATACCTCCAGGGCAACTTCTTTCGTTTCTACCATGCAGGAAAACAATAACAATATATGGGTAACTCGCGATCTTGAGTCTGCTCGAATGTGGGTCAAGCATCGTTGCGTGGGTGGACAGCGTTCGGGGCTCATTGCGTCGGGACAGGCGAGACGTCTTGCCGCGGAAGGTTTGTTTGTCGACTACAAGCCCGACATTGCTACGTGGATGCTCGCACCAAGTAGTGATGTTCGTTCTTCCAACGCACTAGAGACAGTGCAGAATCAGTATCAAATTCAAGGACTGGAGTTGGATTACTGCATTGTCTGCTGGGATGCAGACTTGCGTCGCGAGAATGATGAATGGGTTGCGTACAAGCTGTCTGGATCCGATTGGCAGAAAGACAAACTAATCCATGTCGCTAAGAATGGCTATCGTGTTTTGCTTACTAGAGCCCGAAAGGGAATGGTGATATTCGTGCCGACCGGAGATCGAACCGGTGAGGATTCAACACGAAGTATCGATTTCTATGACGGAGTCTGGTCGTTTCTCAAAGCATGTGGTGCAAAGGAACTCGAGATATTATCGGCTTGATGAGCGAATGGGAAAAGAGAACGAACCGGAGCGAACCGGGTCACGTTAGCGAACCGGGTCAGGCTTGGCATCTTGTATAAATAATGCGATATCCCAAGCCTGCCCCGCTTTTTTTGTTGCCGGCAGGGAGTGGACCATCTCGAATACCAACCCGATTTCGTCGCGGAGACGATCGACGTTTAGTACATGCTTGAACCCAAGGCGAGCAATCAGCTCGACGATCCGATTGTTCTAGCGAAAATTGAGTCAGCCGTGCAGTGGTGTCGCATGGCGTAAGAAGATGCTTTGGCCCACGGGGGAAACTTGTCGTGGTATGTCTCAATCCCGCATGATGCCATTTCTGAAAATATGACCCTCGGCGGACTTGTGAAGCGGTACGCTGAATCAGCGACAGTCTAGGCATTTTAAGGCAGAAGTAATTGCCGTCGCTCTTGAACTGCCGTTGACGAAGTTGCGACTGAGCGCGCGACACTCGAGCCAAATCACGCGATAACGGAGCATCAAATGACCAAAAAACCAATGTGGATGGTGCGAGCGGATGTCGGAGGGCGTCTATTTGATGATTTCAAAGCGCAAGGAGTCGTTGCGATCGGGTGGCATTCTCTGAATGACTTGTCGAGCTTGAAAACGCGAGAGGATTTTCTGGCGGCCGTTGCCAAAGCCAGGCCCGACCTCAGGCGGATGCAGGCAAGTATGTCCGCCAGTCAGGCTTATCGCTTCGTGCGTGAGATGGTCGCGGGAGAGCGAATGTTGACTTACGATCCGTCGGGGCGAGTCTATGCAGTGGGAACGATCGCGAGCGACTATATTTACGACCGCACGCGAGAAGAGTTCCGCAACGTTAGAAAAGTTAAATGGGAGGGCAATGTTGCAAGAGATCAGCTTTCTGTGGCGACTCGAAATAGTCTGGGTGCTATCTCGACTCTTTTTCAGGTTCCTACGGAGGCGGCCGAGGAAATCGAGCGCTTGCTAAATGGTAAGCTGCCGATTGCGGAAGAGCCGGCAGAGATGGATGAAGAGGAAAAAAGCGGCGTCGATGAGATCTTTAAGGATAACCAGAACAAAGCCTTTGAATTCATCAAGGATAAAATCAGTCGGCTCGACTGGGAGGAACTCCAGGAACTGGTTGCTGGTCTCCTGCGGGCAATGGGTTATAAGACCCGCATATCGCCGTCGGGGTCAGACCGAGGCAAGGACATAGTCGCTTCTCCGGACGGCTTCGGCTTTGAGAATCCGAGAATCGTTGTGGAGGTGAAGCACCGCCCTGGTAGCTCAATGGGTTCACAGGAGATTAGAAGTTTCCTAGGCGGGCGCCACAAGGACGATAAGGGGCTCTACGTCAGCACGGGCGGGTTCTCCAAAGAAGCGCGTTATGAGGCAGAACGGGCGAGCATCCCGGTAACACTGATGGATCTCGACGACCTAGCCAAGGCGATATTAGAGCACTACGAAAAGATGGACGCGGACAGCCAACGGCTGATTCCGCTCCGAAAAGTATATTGGCCAAGCTAGAGCGAGATGGGAGCGAACCGGGTCAGTGCCGAGCGGCGCAATCGGCTGCTACCATCTGCAGAACCTCAGGCAGAACCTCAGGCAGAACCTCAGGGAACCTCAGGGACAGACCCCATTGAAAGGGTCAATAATTCAGTAATATATTGGCAATCCTCAGGGAACCTCAGGGACAGACCCCATTGAAAGGGTCAATAATTCAGTAATATATTGGCAATCATGCCTCGCAAGCCCCGACTCCAGGCCGCTGGATTGGTGGTTCACGTCATCCAGCGCGGTAACAACCGGCACGTCTGCTTCTTTGCCGAGGACGACTATCGTTTCTTCCTCGAGCATCTCGGAAAACTCGCCAAACGCTTTCGTTGTTCACTGCATGCATACGTGCTGATGACCAACCACTTCTACTTGCTCCTGACCTTCGATCTGGATTCCGGTCCGTCACTGCTGATGAAGTTCCTCGGCCAGCGTTACGTCCAGTACGTTAACCGGGCTTACAAACGCAGCGGCTCTCTATGGGAAGGGCGGTTTCGATCGAGCCTGGTGCAGACGGAGTGCTATGAAGGAACCGACCGGGTCAGGCTTGGTATGTTGCATAAATAATGCAATATCGCAAGCCTGACCCGCTTTTTTCCCAGCTAGGTATCCTTCCACTCTCTTTCCTTGAGTGCCTAAAAACGCGGGCTTCCTGATATTGAATTCCAACTGTATTGTTTTAGTGCAACCTTAATGTTGAAGTTGCATTTTCATGATTAAAACCACCTGCAACTAGCCACCAAGCCGCGATGAATATGCCCGACCCAGGTCCATTGACCGACGATGAAATCAAGGAGCTCGAACAGTTTCTCCTGCATACGGAGGGGATTGAAGAGTCGATGGATATTTCGACCCTGGATGGTTTCCTGACCGCGATCGTCTGCGGGCCCAAGGCCATCATGCCGAGCGAATGGATGCGCTGGGTGTGGGACATGGAGCGCGGCGAGGAATCCCCGGAATTCAAGGATCAGGCCCAGGCGCAGCGCATTATCGGATTCCTGATTCGCAGCATGAACGACATTGCCCAGACGCTGATGCGGCAACCGGAGCTTTACGAACCGCTGTTGTTGGAGAACCCGAATGGTGGCGATCCCATTCCGATACTCGATGAATGGTGTTGCGGGTTCATGAAGGGTGTGCAGCTCGATTCCGTCGGCTGGCTACCCATTACCCCGCCGGCCGGCCGGAGTGGATGTCGACCATCGTGCTCTACGGCACCGCAGAGGGCTGGGATGTGCTGAAGGAGAAAAATCTATCTCTGGACGAACACAAGTCACTGGCCGAGGGATTGGCCGGGACGGTTCAGAAAATTCATGCCCTGTGGCTCGAACAACGTGGTGAGCAGATCAGGGCAGGCGGTTTACCCGACGTCGTGCGCCGCGAACCAGTCCGTCATCCGCCCAAGGTGGGTCGCAACGATCCCTGCCCGTGCGGGTCTGGAAAAAAGTTCAAACAGTGTCATGGGAGCCCAGGCAAATTGCACTGAACTTCAGACCAAGGCACGTTGCGGGAAAAAGAAAAGAACAGAGGGTCAGGCTTGGTATGTTGAATAATAATCGCGATGTCCCGAGCCAGACCTGCTCGCCCAGGATGGGAGCCACGCTGTTCTTGAGGCGATAGGCGGCGCGCTATGCGGCTTTCTTCACGGTCATCTTCACTTGCATACCCGCGTGGGCCAGCATGTTGACCAGCGCATCGAGGCTGAAATCCGCGATTTTTCCTTTCAGCAAGGCGTTAAGCCTGGGCTGGGTTACGCCCAGCATTTTCGCAGCCTGCTGTTGCGTCATGCCGCTATCCTGCACCAACTTCTCGATGCGGATCATCAGATCAGAACGCAGCGCCAGGTTCTGGGCTTCACCCTCGGGAAAGCCCAGATCGGCGAAGACATTGCGGCTGCCCTTTGTAAGTGAGGTTCGAGCGCTCATTTGTGCTTCCTTTCGTTCATCAGTTGCCGGAATCGCTTTGTGGAAATTTCAATGTCTTGTCTTGGCGTCTTCTGGGTTTTCTTCGTCATTGCATGCAGGACATACACGGCTTCAGCGAACTTGGCCACATAGAAGACTCGATGGGCCGTTCCCGCACTAACCCGTATTTCGTTCACTCCCAAGCCTATGCCCGGGATCGGCTTCCAATCGCTCGGATTCAGCCCTTGCTGGACCCGTCGCAACTCGTGACCGACTTCAGTCCTGGCCTGCGTCGGAAACTCCCTGACGAGTTCGAGGCTATCGGCAAGCCAGACGATCTGTTTCATGGCCACATTATATTGGTTTCGAGATAATTGGCAACGACGAATGGGAGGGTGCCTGGTGCGGGGAAAGGCGGTGATCAGAAACGGCGGGGGTCACGGCGGGGGGGAGGCAGGCCTTTTGCCCCCCCATCCCAACGACGATGGGGTCAGATACCGTCTTGGTTTTTTCCTGTGCCCCGGTTTTTTCACTGACTCGGTTTTTTCACACGGCTGAAGTCGCAAGAGCCTTGCTTGGCGTGGAAGGGCAGTGGTCGCGCCTGGCGCCACGGTCTGGGAAATAGAAGAGCCGGGAAGTTGCCTTTCGAATGGAGCGCACGCCTGGCAGTCCGGCGATGACGCTTGGAAATTTTCTTCGCTCGATCCAAAGCTCCAGGCGTGCGGGATCCCGGGTTCAATCCCCGGTATGGCGTGGAATTGTAGTTATACTAGGAACGTTGACTGTCACGTATAACCCCATGCCGCGCTTTACGGAGCTTTCGCTTACCGCACAGACTGCATATGCGCAGCTGTTCGACGCCACCCTGGCGTCGGAATTGTCGCGCTCGGTGGGCAGGACTGCATATGCGCAGCTGTTCGACGCCACCCTGGCGTCGGAATTGTCGCGCTCGGTGAGCAGCCTGCGCGGTTCATTCGCAAGGAAAACAGTCAAGGGCCGGGATTACTGGTATTTCCAGTTCACGGATCTTGGCGGAACCTTGCGCCAGCTCTACGTCGGACCGGATTCCGAGCCGGTGCGGGCGCTGGTAGCGGAGTCCAGGCAAACCCGCGAAGAACCGTTGGTGCCGCTGGTCCGTTCGGCCATCGCCCACGGATGCGCGCCACTGCTGAGCCGTCATTTCAGGGTCGTCCGGCGCCTGGCCGAGCACGGTTTCTTCCGCGCCGGAGGGCTGCTGGTCGGGACCCATGCATTCCTGGCCTACGGCAACATCCTCGGCCTGCGTTGGGTAGAAAGCGCGCGGACACAGCATGTCGACCTTGCCCATGCGGGAAAGAGCCTCTCGCTGGCCCTGCCATCCACCCTGCAAGTGGACACGCATGGCGCCATCGAATCGCTTCGGACCGGATTGTTGCCCATCGGAGGGCTGTCCGGAAAAGCCGGGCCGAGCTACCTCAATCCGAAGGATCCGGATTTCAGGATCTATTTCCTGACGACATTGCACCGGGGAGGTAATGAACCCTATGAACACCCGCAATTGCGGGTAGCGATGCAACCGCTGAAGTTCATGGAATACCTGCTGGAGAACGTCGGCCAGGCCGCAGTGTTCAGCGATGAAGGGGCAGTGACCGTGAACATTCCCCATCCGGCACGCTATGCGCTGCACAAGCTGCTCGTATCCGGCGAACGCAGCGCCTCGCTGCTGCAGAAGGCCCGTAAGGACCTGTTGCAGGCCGCAGCGTTGCTCGACTACCTTAAAGACGTGCGTCCTCTGGACGTCGAGGAAGCGTGGAAGGATTTGATCGGGCGCGGCCGCGGCTGGATCACGCGCGCGAGACAGGGACTCGATGCGCTGGCAGTATCAGCGCCAGAGCTCGAAGTGAAGAAATGGCTGAGATTCAAATGAACCATTGTCTATTCTGTTTTTCTGACACGGGAATCGTGAAATGAACTTCGTAGTTGTCGGTGCCGGCGCGCTCGGATCCATCTATGCGGCTTACCTTGCGCGCGTGAGTAAATAGGGACACACCCCATTGAACATTCGAATCGCACGCACGCAACGCGAATCCGGCCAATCCGGCGCGGACCACGAGCGCGCCGTCGTAGAATTGGAATTTCCACCCCGAGCTGGCCGATATTGTGACTTCCATTGCTTTCACCGGTGAGCGCCTGCTTGAAGGCTACACCGTCATCGATTTCACTCGCGTACTGGCGGGTCCTTATTGCACCCGGCTGCTGGCGGATCTGGGCGCGCGCGTCATCAAGATCGAGCGCCCCGGCGAAGGCGACGAGATTCGCTATACCGCCTTGCAGCTCGACCCCGGCCGCAGCGACCAGAGCAGCTACTACGCGCGCCTGAATACCGGCAAGGAGGGCATCGCGATCGACTTGTCGCGTCCGCAGGCGCGCGAACTGGTGTTCGACCTGGCGCGCGCCGCCGATGTCGTGGTGGAGAATTTCTCGCCCGGCGTAATGACCCGCTACGGCCTGGACGCGACGGCGCTGCGCGCGGAGTTTCCGGAACTGGTGGTTTGCTCGATTTCAGGTTTCGGCCAGACCGGCCCGCTTGCCTCCATGCAGGCTTATGCGCATCTGATCAACGCGATCTCGGGGATGATGGATCTGGACCGCGGCGGGGAAGCGCAGCCGCGGGTTTCCTACCTGCAGGCCGCCGATGTCCTCGCGGGAACGCACGCTTTCGGCGCCATCTGCGCCGCCCTGTTGCGGCGCGCGCGCAGCGGGCAAGGGGCGACGCTCGATATTTCGATGCTCGAATGCCTGATCGCCGCCGACGACATTACTTACGGCGCCATCCTCAACGGCGCGCCGGTGGAGCGCCAGCCGCGCGTGGGCATGATGGTGCACGCCTTCGGCGAGCGCCACATCGCGCTGCAGACCGCGGGTGCGCCGCACCTTTGGTCGCGGCTGGTGGCGCTGGTCGGCAAGCCGGAGAGCTGGCGGATGATCCGCGCTTCGCCACGCCGCAGGCGCGGCGCGAGAACTGGGGTGCACTGCAACAGGTGTATCGCGAATGGTTGGGCCGCTACCGCAGCGCGGACGAAGCTATCGCCGCGCTGTCTGCGGCACGCGTGCCCGTGGTGCCCATGCTGTCGCCCGAAGAAGTCATCGACCATCCGCAACTGGCCTCGCGTCAGGCGTTTCCGCAGATCCCGCATCCGGGTTGCGGCAACATACGCGTTACCGCCACGCCATTCTTCGTCGACGGACAGCCCACGCACCCGCGTGCCGCCGCACCTTACCTGATCGGCGAACACACGCGCGACGTATTGGGCGGCCTGCTTGGCTATGAAGATGAGCGCATCGAAAAGTTGCGCGAGCTCGGCGTCATTGAAATGCCAGAGCGAACGGAGTAATTCACCGCACCGGTAGTGGCGGGCCATTTTTACTGCAGGAGGAATCAATGTCACAAGCGAATCGATTGCATGCACTGGCGCTCACGGCGTCGCTGGCCATGACCCTGTGCATGATGCACGCCCACGCCGAGGACGATGTCGCGCCGACCAACGACCTGCCCAATCCCTATCGCAGCATCGCGCCGTGGGGGCAATTGCCCGAAGGCAGGACATGGGGCGCGCTGAATGCGGTTGCGATCGACAACGACGGCGAATCCGTCTGGGTGGCGAGCCGGTGCGGCGCCAATCCCGATATCCCGCCCGGCGCGTCCCCGTTTGCCTACGACAGTTGCGCCGGATCGAAGGTGGCGCCGGTCATGAAGTTCGATTCGACCGGCAAGCTGCTACGCAGCTTTGGCGCCGGCATGTTCGTTTTTCCGCACAAGATTTACGTGGATCGCGATAACAACGTCTGGGTGGTCGACGAGCGCAGCCCGAACGAGCGCGAACGCGGCCTGCATCCGGACGAGGCACTGAAGGGCCATGTGGTCGTAAAGTTCAGCCCGCAAGGCAAAGTGCTGCTCACCATCGGCACGCCGGGCACGGCCGGAGATCCGCCCGGCGCCCTGACGGAACCGACCAGCATCGTCATCGCCCCGAATGGCGACCTCTTCATTGCCGAAGGCCACAGCGGGCAGTACGACGGTGCGCCGCCGGACTCGGTCGCGCGCATCTCGAAGTTCACCCGTGACGGAAAATTCATCAAGTCCTTCGGCACGTTCGGCAGCGGACACGGTGAATTCAGTACACCGCACGACCTCGCCATGGATGCGCAGGGCCGGCTTTATGTCGCCGACCGCGGCAACATGCGCATCCAGATCTTCGACCAGGACGGAAAGTATCTGGAAGAGTGGAAGCAGTTCAGCCGCCCGAGCGGCCTCTACATCCGCGAGGGCCTGCTCTACGTGGCCGACTCCGAATCCAACGGCGCACCGTTCTCGGCCCACCCGGGCTGGAAACGCGGCATTCGCGTTGGCCGTGTCAGCGATGGCAAGGTGCTCTACTTCATTCCCGATCCGGGGGATATGAAGGGCACCAGCGCGGCGGAAGGCGTGGCGGTGGATGCAAAAGGCAATGTATACGGCGGCGAGGTTGGCCCACGGCAACTGGTGAAGCACGTCAGGCAGTAGGGGAACCAACGGTGTCAGGCGCGCAGTGTGCATAAAACCGCTCGACAGCAGCGCGCTCGATTCGACGGCATGCGCCTAGCCGCCAGGCTACCCCCGGCATCCGAAGGCCCTCTCTACGCAGATTGCGTATATACGCAGATTGCGTATAATTCACTCATGAAGGCTGTCTTCGTCGAACTGCCCGCCTTTGAACGTCACCGGTCGTCGTATCTTGACGACGAAACTTTCCTGGCGCTTCAGAACCTGTTGATGAAGCAGCCGGAAGCGGGCGACCCGATCCAGGACACCGGTGGCCTGCGCAAGCTATGGTTTGCGGATGCGCGGCGAGGCAAAGGTAAACGAAGCGGGCTGCGGGTGATTTATTACTGGTGGGTAACGGGCTTGCAGTTCTGGCTCTTCACCCTTTACGACAAAGACGAGATGTCCGACTTGACCGCACAGCAGCGCAAGGCGCTCAAGATAATGATCAAAGCAGAGTTGGAAGCAAGGAGAAGCCTATGAAGACGATCGTCAAGTCCAAGCCTAAATTGAAACGCACTTCGAGGCGTGACCTGTTCGGCGAGTTGAGTGAAGGCGTAACGGCTCTCGCAGATGCGCGGCAGGGCAAGCGGACCCTGCGCACGCATTCGATCGCGTATAAGCCCGCGCCCGAGGTTACTCCGAAGGAACTGATCCGCGTGCGTGAAAGCCTTAACCTTTCTCGCGCCCTGTTTGCCGTCTATCTCCGGACAAACGTCCGCACGCTCGAAAACTGGGAGCAGGGCCGGGCCAGGCCGAACGCCCAGGCCGCGTTGCTGATCAATCTCGTCAAGCAGTATCCGGATACGGTACAGCGGCTCGCTGCGATTTAATTTTTTCACAAAACGCCAGGACTACGCCCGCAAGGAATAAATAAAAAGAGTAACCATGTCGGCAAACGAAATGAAGCAGATGATGCAGGAGTATCGCCGGTTGCGTGCGATAGTTCCTCTGGGCCAGTTGCGATCGAAGAAAGAGTACGAGCGGGCGGTCAAATTGCTGGATGCGATTCTCGACGAGATCGGCGAGGACGAGAAAAATACAATGGCCGAGTTGGCTGACACAATCGGCGTGTTTGTCGAAAGATACGAAAGCGAGCACGTGCCCCTGGCTGCCGGCAAACCGTCCGACGTACTGAAATTTCTCATGAGCGAACATGGCTTGCGGCAAACCGACCTGCCTGAAATTGGCACGCAGGGCGTTGTGTCCGAAGTTCTTGCAGGCAAGCGTGAATTGAATACGCGTCAGATCAGAAAACTTGCCAATCGTTTTCGCGTTTCGGCAGCGGTATTCGTCTGAAACCTGGCCCCTCCCGGGGGATCAGCCCTGTAAAACTGCTGAGCCCCACTTGTTCAAAGGCGGCGTAGCATCCGCCCCCATGCAGATCGAACAACTTCGCGAACGCCTGAGAGCCGCCGGCGCGAAACCCGCCCACGAGCAGGCCGTTCTGAAGTCTTCGGCGCATTTGGCACTATTCCTGCACGGCTGCAGCAAAAGCCGGGAAACCAATGTCAAAATCTGTCGTCTACAGTAAGAGACCCGCCTTCCCCCCCCCAAGCTGCCACTCCTTTGAGGTGGCGAAATGGAGCGCGAATGAAACGAATACTGCTTTGGCTACTGTTTGCCCTGTCGACGGGCGTACAAGGCGCAACCCTCGACGCGGGGCTCTATCCCCCGGCGTTAAAGCCGCTACCGGAAGAAACCCAGGCGGCAAACCTGGCCGCAGAACTGCTGGCCCGGTACCACTATCAGGCGATGCCAGTCGACAGCGCTTTGTCACAGAAAATATTTGACCAGTACTTGAAATCGCTCGATCCCGATAAGCTCTTTTTCGTTCAAGCTGACATCAGCCAATTGTCTTCCGACCGAACCAGGCTTGGCGCGGCGATCCTCAAGGAAGACCTCAGCGCTCCGTTCGCCATTTTCAACCTGTATCAGCAGCGTGCGGTCGAGCGCTTCGCGTATGCGCGCACTTTGCTCAAGCAGGGGTTTGATTTTCAGAAGGACGAAAGCTACCAGGCCTCACGCGAAAAGCAAGCCTGGCCGGCGACCGAAGCGGAAGTGCGTGAGTTGTGGCGCAAGCGGGTCAAGAGCGATTGGCTGCGACTCAAGCTTGCGGGGAAGGACGACAAGAGCACCTCCCAAATACTCGACAAGCGCTATGACAATTATCTGAAGCGCATCGGCCGGGTGAAAAGCACGGATGCCTTTCAGACGTACATGAATGCCTACACCATGGCCATCGACCCGCACACCAACTATATGGCCCCACGGGCAGCGGAGGATTTCGACATTTCGATGAGACTATCCCTGGTGGGTATCGGCGCAGTGCTCGTGGAGGTCGATGAACGGGTCACGCTACGAGAACTGGTGCCTGGGGGGCCAGCCATCCTTTCCGGGCAACTGAACCCCGGAGACCGCATCCTCGGCGTGGCTCAAGGGGAGGCTGGCGTGATGATCGATGTCATCGGTTGGCGCCTTGACGACGTCGTGGCACTGATTCGGGGCCCGGCAGACACGCCGGTCGCGCTCGATATTCTCCCGGCGGAAGCCGGTCCCGATGGCAAACACAAACTGGTTTCCCTCATTCGCAAAACGATCAATCTGGAGCAGCAGGCGGCCAAAGCTTCCGTCCACTCCATCGTTGACGGTGGGGCCAACCGCCGCGTCGGTGTAATAACCCTCCCTTCCTTCTATGAAGATGGCGCAGCCAAACAAAAAGGCGCCAGGGATTACAGGAGCGCAACTCGCGATGTGGCCCGCCTGCTGGACGGGCTAAAAAGAGAAAAGGTCGACAGCGTGTTGATCGACTTGCGCAGCAACGGCGGCGGTTCCCTCTCGGAAGCGGTCGACCTCACCGGACTGTTCATCGACCAGGGGCCGGTGGTGCAACAGCGCAACGCAGAAGGTCAGATTTCCGTGGAGAGCGATACCCGGGCCGGTGTTGCCTGGGATGGTCCCCTGGCCGTTCTGATCAACCGCAGTTCGGCATCGGCATCGGAGATTTTTGCCGCCGCCATTCAGGATTATGGCCGCGGCCTGATCATCGGAGAGCCGAGTTTTGGCAAAGGTACGGTGCAAACCGTGATCCGCCTCGATCAATTCGCCAAGAAAAGCAAGGCGCAATTAGGTGATTTGAAGCTGACTGTCGCCCAGTTTTTTCGCATCAATGGCGATACCACACAACTGCGCGGCGTGACGCCGGATATTCCCCTGCCTTCGCTTTCCGATGCCGAGAGCTTTGGTGAGTCCAGTTTCGACAATGCCCTTCCCTCGACGCAGATCAAGGCAGCGAATTATTCGCGGGCCGGTGACTTGAAGGGCTTGTTACCTGTTCTGCTGGCCCTGCACGACGCGCGCGTGAAAAATTACCAGGACTTCCAGTACCTCCAGGAAGACGTCGCCGAGGCCAAGGCTCGGCGCAAGAAGAACCTGACCTCGCTGAACGAGGCGCAACGTCGCAAAGAACTGGCAGCCGACGAAACTCGACTGATGTCTCGTGAATCAGGGAAAGGCACCCAAGACGCCAGCAATGTCGGCAAGGAGCGTGCGGCGGAAAAAGGCGCCGCGCTCCGGGACGATGGCCTGCAGCCTGGCGAACGCAAACTGGCCAATGAACTGGCGGCCGAGAAGGCGAGGAAGGATGCAAAGGACATTCTGCTCGACGAAGCCGTCAATATCCTCGCCGACGAAGTTGCAGTGATGCAGACCGGCAGCGGGCTCACAGCGGGTATTCAGCGAGCTCCCGTTCTGAAGATCGAATAGATAGCGCGCTCGATTCGACGGTCTGCGCCTGAACCTCGCTGGTCGTGGGACGGTGTAGGATCCGCTCCCATGCAGATCGAACAACTCCGCGAACGCCTGAGAGCCGCCGGCGCGAAACCCGCCCACGAGCAGGCCGTTCTGAAGGCTTGGGCAAAGGCACTGCCGCTGGACAGCGGCCGACAACAGCCGGAGAATTTTCTTCCCCTTCCCTTGCGCAACGCACTTCCCGAGCTGGCAACCGAGCTGGCGTCGATCGCGCGCCTGCGCTCCACGCATCCCGGTGGTGACGGTTCCGCGCGGCTGCTGGTCGACCTGGCCGATGGGCAGACGGTGGAAAGCGTGCTGCTCCCGCGCGACGCAATGTGCGTCTCGACCCAGGTCGGTTGCGCGGTGGGGTGCGTCTTCTGCATGACGGGCCGGGACGGGCTCAAACGCCATCTGGGCAGCGCCGAAATCGTGGCGCAGGTGGTGCTCGGCCGATCGCTGCGCCCGGTGAAGAAAGTCCAGTTCATGGGCATGGGCGAGCCGGCCCACAACCTCGACAACGTGCTCGAGGCGATCGAACTCCTGGGCACGGAAGGCGGGATCGGGCACAAGAACCTGGTGTTCTCGACGGTCGGCGACCCACGAGTGTTCGACCGGCTGCCGCGGGAAAGGGTGAAGCCGGCGCTGGCCCTGTCGCTGCATACCACCAAGGCGGACTTGCGCGTGGAATTGCTGCCGCGCGCGCCGCGCATCGATCCCGCCGAGCTGGTGGAACTCGGCGAGCGCTACGCGCGGGCGACGAACTACCCGATCCAGTACCAGTGGACGCTGCTCGAAGGCGTCAACGACGGCGACGACGAACTGGAACGCATCGCCGTACTTCTCCAGGGCAAGTATGCGGTGATGAACTTCATTCCCTGGAACGCAATTCCCGGCATGGCATTCACGCGCCCCGCACGGGAGCGTGCTCAGACGTTGGTGCGCTTCCTGCACCAGCGCGGCATCCTGGCGACGCTGCGTGATTCGGCGGGGCAGGACGTGGAGGGCGGGTGCGGGCAACTCCGCGCTCGCGTGGCGGCCTAGGCGATGTCCACCGACGGGTCTGGCCTGCAAGAGATGCAGAGAGATGCAGTACCTCAAGTCCTGAGTTAATATGCATGCCATTGCAAGGAGTGCCGAATGAACGAAATCATCTTCGTCGTTGAGGAAGCGCCCGAAGGGGGGCTGTCGGCCCGGTCGCTGGGAGAGTCCATCTTTACCCAGGCCGAGAGCGTCGAGGAATTACATTTGCGCGTTCGGGATGCGGTCCGCTGTCATTTCGAAGAAGGCCAAGCGCCCAGAATGATCCGCCTTCACTTTGTGCGGGACGAATTGATTGCCGGATGAAACTTCCGCGCGACCTTTCCGGCATCGAACTGGCAAGGGCGTTATCCGGAATCGGCTACCGGACCACAAGACAGACCGGAAGCCATCTTCGCCTTACTCTCGAAGTTCCCACGCAGCACCACCTTACAATTCCTGCCCACGATCCGTTGAAGGTCGGAACCTTGTCTGCCATCCTGGCTGACGTTGCTGCCCACTTGAAGATAAGCCGGGAGGATTTGCTTCAGCAATTGTTCGGCTGAGATTCAAAAAAGGGCACGGATCTTCGTCCCCTGTTCCTGCGCAAACCGATAGTGCCGACACATGAACGGGAAGCACCGAAGGGGGTCAGGCTGCCCCCCAGTTTTGCTGGTAATCGCTGAGAAAATTCACCATTGCGTTACCGGCCCGGCGCCGCCGTGCCGCCAGCGCACGCAATGGCCGAAGAGCGACGCCGGGTCCGTAATAGCATCGTGCCTGTTGCCCGGTTTACATCTTGCCGCGTTTGCTTTCGGCTTTTTTCTCGCACGCTTCTTTTTCGGCGCCAGACATGGCGGCGCACTTCTTCAGTGCCGCGGAATAGGCGTTTTTGACATCCGCCGGCGAGCTTTCCTTATCGCCTGCGACGCTGGCCGGCTTGTCACTCGGGCTCACTGGCGTGTCCGATTGTGTGGACTTGTCCGGGGTCATGCCATTATCGGCCGGGGCTGCCTGTGTGTCCGACTGTGTGGACTTGTCCGTGGTCATGCCTTTATCGGCCGGGGCTGCCTGTGTGTCCGACTGCGCTGCCGCGGGAGCAGCATCCTTTTCCGGGTACTTTGGATCGGCCGCGATAACCGCCGTGCTGCTTAACGCCAGGCCAAAGGCGCAGGCGGTCAATTTGATGAGCAACTTGTTCATGAAGGTCCTTTCGATAGGTTGGGAACGGTCCGAGAAATCGCACCATGAGAAATTGAATTGCGCCTGATCTCTGCTCCTGGGGAGCCCGACCGCCAACGACAGTAGCCTGAACCGGGAGCAACGTCTGTTCGCCATCACACGTATGGGACGGACGATGTGGCTCTTACGGAGGGACCGAAGGGGGCAGGCCCGCCCCCCAGTTTCACGATGCCGTACGATTGATACAATGAACGAAGCCTGACCCGCTAAATTCGTGACCCGCTAAATTCGCATGGATAACTTGCAGGATCTGCAGTCCCTCGGCTTCAGCTTACCCAGCCCGGCTTATCTTTTCGGAGCCGTAGTGTTCGGCATCATCGGCTTCGCTGCCTGGCGCTACGGCAAGAAAGTCGGGCGCAAGTGGACCAAGTGGCTCGGCGTTGCGCTGATGTTCTACCCGTATGCGATATCGCAGAGCTGGCTGCTTTATGTCGTCGGCGCGGCGCTGTGCGCCGGATTGTTTTTCGATCCTGCGCGAGCGACCAAGGCCGACTGAGGCCGTCGAATCGGCGACCAACAGCGACCCGCGGCAACGTCTACACGCCGCGTCCCCGCGTCCGATCATTGACAGCGCAGATTTATTTCTTCGGGGCAGCCGCCCACGCCGTGCAGTAGCCTTGGGGTGAGACCTCCGTGTCGCCGGGGTAGATCTTGCAGCCGCCCAACGCCTTGGCGGATTTTCCCGGAACGAATTGAACACAGCCGCTGCATTGTTTGTCGCCCTCGGGTTTGTCCTGGTACTTGAACGCGGTGCGCATCGCCGCGTTTGTCGCGGCGTAGGTTCTGCCGCTGATCAGCATGACCGGAATAACGGCCAGAGCCGCGCCGCCCAGCTTGAGCATTCGGCGGCGGCCCGATTTGATTTCGTCTTCCATTTCCTTCTCCTTCTCCTTCCAAATTTGGTTGAGCCTCGCAAGGCGGAATCAGGCCGGATTCGGGTCGGATGTCCAATTCCCGTAACGCGCAAGGCTTCGATCGCGATGACGGAGGGACCCGATCGGAGGGACCGATCGGGTCAGGCCTGACCCCCAGTTTTGCACTTTGAGCGGATCACAAATTAAAGCCCCCGGCTTTGCCGGGGGATACTTACTTCATCGAGGTTTTGTCGTGGACGGCCATGTAGGCGTCGACCTCGACCAGCGAGACCGTGCCGTCCTTGTCCGTGTCGATGGCCTTGAAGTTCTTGCCGATGCCGCGCATGCCTTTGGCTTCCTTCGGGGTCAGGGTGCCGTTGTGATCCTTGTCGGCTTTCTGGAAGGCGGCAGCCCGCTTGTCGTGCATGTCCTTGTCCGTCATCTTGTCGTGCATATCCTTGCCCATCGCGTTGTCTTCGTGCATCGGGTTGGTCATTTCCTTCTCATCCTTCGGTGCGGCGGCGGACGTGGGGCCCGCCTTGTCGCCGTCGTCCGCGGTGACATTCTGGGCTAGGGCGGCGGTTGCCGAGCCGGCGAACAGTCCTGCTACCAGCAATGAAATGATAGTGCGCTTCATGGTGAGGGTCCTTTGAGTGAAGAGGTTGGTTCGCGGTCGCTTGCCCTGGTCAGGGCGTTCGAGGTGGGACGTTGCCGCGTCGATTTAGGAACTGCCGCGGCTGCGCACGCTGCGCGGTCGACCGAGGCCGGGAAATCGCATACCCGACGATAGGTGTACGCTCATCAGGGCGTGGCGTATGTACGTCAACACACAGACACCGGGAGATGTTTGCGGCGGCCAGGCCATCGGCAACGGGGCCATGAGGGTCAGGCCTGCATAAGTGAAGTGCATATTGGAAGTATCTCAGTACATTATGCACACTGCAGGCCTGGCCCCCGGTTTTGCGCCGCAATCGGTCGGCCGCTGAGCTATACGTGGGGCTTCTCCGTATTGAAATCCGTCGCCGGGCTAGAATTGTCTTCGGAGGTATCAATATGAATCAGACTTTTACAGCCGTTGTAAAGAACGATGGCGAGTGGTGGATTGGTTGAGTTGAGCAGGTTCCTGGCGTCAACTGTCAGGAGCGCTCCCGCGACGAGTTACTGAAATGCGACACCTCTCCTCTCATGGCTGTGCCCTACTTCGGGAAGGCGGTAGCCATTCTTGGTGGCACAACCCGTCATTGAATAAGCGCAGCGCCGCCCCCGCCATGCCGAAATCAATGCGACTACCCTGCCATCCTCATCGCGTTTGCTTTTGTCCTCCTCTGCGCCGCTGCGGTGAAAAAAATTTGTTTTCAGGGAATGACGCGTTTTGTCTGAACGCCGACAACATCCGCAGGAACATCTCCTTCGTATCCAGCGAGTCGTGAAATCCAGGACGGCGGGCCTTGCCCATGTCTGGGACGATGTCGTAGTCAGAGTGGAACACGCTATGGGGCCAAAGCCAGGCGACGATGTCCTGGCGGTTGTGCGGCTTGAGGTCGTGCCCGGGAAGGTATTCGCGTCCTATGCATCGAGCGCTAGCACCGGCTATCAGATCAGGTCGTCTGCATCCAGCGACAGCGACGTAGTCGTTTATGACAGTTCTCTACATTTTGAGCCGACGCCTCGCCCAATGGATCGATGGGAATGCGGCATTCGGACGATAGAGGGAAATAAGCTGGAACCACCCCTTCCTGCACGTGTCCCTTCTGTATGCGGAACATCGGCTTCCGCTCCGGTACAAAGGAGACCATGCATGAAACTCAAAACCTCAGTTGCAGCGATTCTATTTGCATTCTCAGCCACAGGCGCATGGGCGGGCGACACCGGTCAGCCCCAGGCTGAGGCGAGCCAGCCGGACGCCACCGGCGCTCAACCGTCATCCGGCACGGTGGACGAAGCCCTGTCGTGGAAGTTCGTGAACGGACAGGCGGCCGGTTCGGAAAACCAGGCTGGCTCCGACCAGGCCGGCTCCGACCAGGCCGGCTCCGACCAGGCGGCGATGTCCGACGACCAAGGCGGAAGTGACCAGGCCGCGAGTTCCGATGAGCAAAGCGGCGGCGATGAAACCGCAAACTCGGAAGAGCAGTCCGGTGGCGATCAATCGGCCATGGGCGAGGAAGGTGGCGACCAGGCCGCGAGCGCCGACAATCCGGTCGCCAACCTGAAGGACAAGGTGGTGGTAATCATTCCGAAGGGCTGGAAGGGGTCCATTTCCGACCTGATAGCTGCCCTGGAGGCGTCTCCGGACGCGAAGGATATCGTCGTGGTGCAAGGCGGCGAACCGCAGGCCGGCAACTCATCGGAGGAAGACGACTACGTGGCCTCAAGAACGAAACCGGCCACCAACCAGCAGTAACGCTTTTGCCCTGAAACGAAATGCCCCGGCCGCTTGGGCGATCGGGGCGTTTTTATTCAAACTTTAGAGTTACCACGAAGGCACGAAGGGACACGAAGGAAACCAACAGCAAGGGAAGGGGCGGTGTGTCAGTTTTGCTTCTGCCGACCGTGCCAATATTTACTGAAGATTATGCATCAGGCCATCACATATTTTTCGCACTTCTTCGTGCTGCTTCGTGATGTTCGAGCCTTCGTGGTCAGATTCCGATCAACCGTCGGAACAGACCGAATTTCAGCAGGTCAGTAGTGAGGCGGGGTCTCGTCGACCGGCTCGCGAAGTTCATCGGGCATCGACGTTCTCGCCTGTTCCCTCAAGGCCAGCATTTCCTTCTGCAGCAGGTCGATCTGCTGTTGCTGGCGATAGACCGTGCGGTTGAGTTCTTCCAGCAACTCCTCGCAAAAACTCAGTTTCACTTCCAGTTCGGCAATCCGGGATTCCATGACGGTTCCTCCCGCGGTCACTTCGCCTGCACGGCGATAAAGTACCTGCCGCATTCAACCTTCTGCCCGGCGCGGATCTTGGCGGTCTTGCGGCTCTCTGGCTGACCGTCGACAGTGACCTGCCCTTCCGCGACCAGGTGCTTGCCCTGGCCGCCGCTGCTGGCGACGCCCGCGACCTTTAGCAGATCGCACAGCCGGATGAATTCGCTCTTGAGTGTGATTTCTACTGTTTTCACTTAACGGTACCTTGATGGATAAAGCCCAACGTTGATGGGTTAGGCGCTGGCAGCGTCGAGCGCAGCGAGTTGCGAGGGTGACAATGTCAGCCGAGTAGCGGCGAAGAGGTCTTCGAGCTGGGGCAGGGAAGTGGCGCTGGCGATCGGGGCCGTGATTCCGGGCTGAGCGAGCACCCAGGCGAGCGCGACACGTGCCGGGGTGGATAACGTTTCTTTGGCGACACTGTCGAGGGCACCGAGAACCTTGAAGCCCTTGTCGTTGAGGTATTTCTTCACCATCTGCCCGCGCGGGCCTTTGGCGAGATCTGCTTCTGAACGGTATTTCCCTGTCAGGAAGCCACTTGCAAGCGAGAAGTAACTGATGACACTGACGCCATTGTCGACGCAGACTTTCTGCATTTTCGCTTCGAAATCCGCGCGGTCGATCAGGTTGTAGTTCGGCTGCATCGATTCGTAGCGCGGCAGATTGTTTTTTCTGCTGACGGACAGCGCTTCCTCGAAGCGCTTCGCGCTGTAGTTCGAGGCCCCGATGGCCCGCACTTTGCCGGCGTCAATGAGCTTTTCATAGGCGAGCATCGTGTCGAGCAGCGGCGTCGCCGCGTCATCAGTGTGCGACTGGTAGAGGTCAATATGGCCGGTCTGCAGGCGCTTGAGCGAATCCTCGACCGCACTCTTGATGTAGGCGGGAGAGAGCCCTTTTCTGTCCGGCGCCATTTCCATGCCGAGCTTGGTGGCGATCACGACCTTGTCACGCTTGCCGCTTTTCTTCAGCCATCTGCCGATGATGGTTTCCGATTCCCCGCCCTTGTTGCCCGGCACCCACTTTGAATACATGTCGGCGGTGTCGATGAAATCGAAGCCTTCATCCACAAAACGGTCGAGCAGCCGGAACGAGGTCGCCTCGTCGGCCGTCCAGCCGAACACGTTGCCGCCGAAGGCCAGCGGCGAAACTTCCAGGCCGGAGCGGCCGAGCTTGCGTTTATGCATGTTGAATCCTTTACTGGTTGGGGCATGACCCGATTCGGCGACGAGCATAGCACCCGAACGATATCGACGTTGTTGTCACGCAGCGGGTGCATGGGGGCGCTTTGGCTGTCGTCGATGCATGCATAAATTCTTCCTGCCCTGCCGTAAATTACTGATATTTTGGAAACGGGCGATCGGTCTACAAATGATCGGAACAAATTTCGAACCCTCAATGCAAGTTGGACGGGCAGCAACCAAAACCAGCAGCCGTCCAGTTCTGAAAGCTGGGTTGCACAATCCCAACGTTGGCAATATCTGAACGGACAGATGGCGAACGCGCAGGATGTCAGCGCGAGTGGGCAAACGATTGCCTGGAAGGCGCCCAGCGTAAACGAGCAGGTGGCGGCCCGGCAGGACCTCAACGGTCCTGCTTCCGGTAACCAGTCCCGGAGCCAGCAAATCGACGGTTCGGGTTCTTCGGCATGACCAAACCCCTGATGCGTTGAACGGCCGCGTCCGCACCAGGCCAGGCTGGGCTAGACTATGGAAATGAATCCTGACAGACGCAAGAAGCCGCGCAAGCATTTCACCATGATCCGCGGCATGTACCTGGCCGATGTGTTTACACTGGGGAATGCGGCATGCGGTGTGGCCGGCATGTTCTGCGCCATGGCCTATGTCGGTAACCAGTCGATGGCGTATTTCTTCGCCGCGGCCGCGCTGGCGCCTGCGGCCTTCATATTCGATGTACTCGACGGCCGCATAGCGCGGTGGCGGCATACCCATTCCGCACTTGGTCGCGAACTGGATTCTCTGGCGGACGTGATTTCGTTCGGTATTGCGCCGGCGGCGCTCGGCTTCGCGGCCGGGATGCGTGGCGCATTGGATTGGATCGCGTTCATCTACTTCGTCTGCTGCGGCGTGAGCCGCCTCGCCCGTTACAACGTCACCGCCGAAGAGCTCGCCGGGGATGAAGGGAAGGTCAAGTATTTCGAGGGAACGCCCATTCCGACCAGCGTGGCGCTGACCGGCGTGCTGGCTTTCGCCGCATGGCAGGATCGACTGGGCGAGGATATCTACTGGGGCGTATGGTCGATCGGCCCCGCCGATCTGCATCCGCTGGTCCTGCTATTCGTGCTTTCCGGGACGCTGATGATCAGCAAAACGCTGCGCATTCCGAAGCTGTAACGGTACCTTCCGGACACGAGCCCACTAAATGAAACGCCCCGGTCGTTTTCACGATCGGGGCGTCCTCGAGAACCTGGCAGCGGTACCTGCCGGAATTCAGTGCACTTGCTGGATCCCTCCCAGCAACCAGCCGCTGCCGCCGTCGACGGGCTTGACCAGGTTCCAGACTTCCTCGAACGGTGCCGGGCCTTCGCCGTTCTCGCGAATCGTGCCGGTGAAGCGAACGCTGGCGACGTATTCGCCGGACGTCGTCTCGATGCCAAGCAGGCTCGCTTCGAGATTGTCGACTTCGGTTCTCCCGCCTGAAGCGGTTTCTTCGTCACGCTGCATCTTGATCTCCGCGAAGACCTCGGGCGTCGTGAACTTGCGGATGTCGGACAGGTCTTTTGCATCCCAGGCTGCCTGCAGCCGGTTGAAGTGGACCTTTGCGTGGCGCACAAAGCCCTCCACATCGAAGTCGGCCGGGATGCTTGTGTTCGCACCGTTGACGACCGCTGATTCCGCCGCCGGCTGCGTGCCGGGTATGGCCGCTCCGTAAGCGTTGGTCGTCGCGCCGCTGCCCACCATCCTGCCGGACATCGGGCCTGCGAACGCCTGCTTCATGGGGTTCATGGGAGCATTGGCGGGTGTGGAACCGGTTGAACGCTTGATCATTCGCCAGATGAACATCCCTGCGAATATCAGCAATGCGATGACCAGGATGTTGCCCAGCGCTGCGGCAAACGGCCCCATCAGGCCGAAGTGCGACAGCAAGGCGGCGATGCCAAGGCCGGCAGCGAGGCCGGTCAGGGGGGCCATCCATCGATTGCCCGCGGGTGCGGGAGCCGCAGCCGGGGAGGCCTGTCCCGGCTTGGACGCGGCATCCTGCGCCGGTGTCCTGGCCGGCGCGGCTTGATCCCGGCTCATGGTCTGGCGGCCGAAGCTCTTGCCGCCGCCAAGGCGCCGGGCCGCCTCAGCGTCCTGCGCGACCAGCGCGAAGCCCACCAGGACCACCAGCATCGTTGTCGTTCCGGCTAGCCATTTTCCTATAGTGCTACGAGTTGTTGTCATGCAGCCTGTTCAAATGTGGAAGTTCGGAAGCTGAATATGCGGGCGCCGCTGCGTTCTTGCAAGCGCGCATCCTGGTTCTACGATGAAACAATATGTAAGCCGGCCCGTAATTACCGCTACTTGGATCGAAAGACTTTCAGCCAAGTTCGTCCGCTAAAGCCCTTTTCACGGCAGGCCGTTCGGCCATCCGGTTGCGGAAATCCAGGACCTTCGGAAACCGCGCCGGATCGACGCCATCGCCGTCGAGAAACTGCGCGAGAGTGAAGAGATAGGGATCGCAGATCGTGTAGGCCTTGCCCATCACCCACGGCCCTTCGAACATCTCCCGCTCGATCAGAGCGAAGCATTCGCTCATCAAGGTATCCTTGGAAAAGATGCGGGGGTGCCGGTGCATTCGCAGGGATGTCACAACAGTCCGGACCGGGAGTTCCGGAATTGCTACTCTGGCGTCAGCTTCAGCTTGCCAATCAGCCTACCATAGGCCTCCCACTCCTGACGCACATAGGCGCCGAACACGGTAGTTGAAGCAATAACCGTTTCCGCGCCGGTTGCCTCGAAATGCGCCTGTACCGGTGGCGTGTTGATTGCGGCGCTGATCTCGCCGTTGAGTTTGTCGATCACGCCGGGCGGCGTGCCGGACGGCGCGAAGAAGCCGGCCCACGTATCCAGAGCGAACGCCGGATAGCCGGATTCCACGATGGTCGGAACCTCTGGGAAGATCGCAGCACGCTGGCGGCTTGTCACCGCCAGTGCGCGCAGCCTGCCGGATTTGATATGCGGCTGCGCCACGACATAGCCGCTCATCATGACCGGCACTCGTCCCGCGAGCACGTCCGCGAGCGCCTGGGCGTCACCACGATAAGGAATGTGGAGCATCTCGATTTCGGCAATCTGCTTGAAGACTTCCATCCCCAGGTGCGGCAGCCCGCCGGTTCCGCTCGATGCATAGCCGGGGGGCTGCGCGCCGCTGCGTGCCAGCGCGACGAGTTCCCGGACCGTTCCGACCCGAAGGTCCGCATGGGCGACCAGCACCATGCCCGACACGTAGGCCTGCGCAATGGGAATGAAATCCTTGACCGGGTCGTAGCCGGTGTTCGGATAGATATGGGGGCTGATCAGAAGGCTGTTGTTGCTGAACAGCAGCACCGATCCGTTCGGCCTGGATTTGGCAACGGCAAGCGCTGCGAGAGTGCCGCCCGCGCCAGGCCTGTTCTCGACGAGCACCCGCTGCTTGAGCCGGACGCCGATCGCGTCGGCGATGACCCGGGCGCGTGCGTCGAGGCTGCTGCCGGCGGTGACCGGGACGATGATGCGAATTTCACCGGGCAGCGTCTGCGCCCGCAAAGGCACCACCGCAAGCATCAGCAAGCAGACTGCACACCTTATTGTTCGGTTCATGGCATGCCCCCGGGGCATTGTCCTCCATCGCTGATCGGAGGGTGGCCCTGCGGAGATTTCAAAGGTTGGGGAACCCACCGGCGCGCGGGTGTTCCAGGCTGCGGAAGAGGAACTCGAAATTTTTGCGCTGACGGAGGAAACCCTAGTCCGTTCGACTTCACTGGAGAGATGAGCTAACTCACGGATAAAATGATCTAAAGGGCCTCGGCCTCTGCAGGCTGGCCAAACATCAGACTTGCCGGAAAGGCTTCCGAAGCGCACACTGTGCGGTCACATTCGAAGGACTCCGCACGGACATCCATGAACACTTCCATCCTCCAGTACCTGAGAGCCAACGGTGAACAACTCGACGCCGATATCGCCAAGGCGCTTCACATGCCGAAGGCTCAGGTTCTGAGCCATATTTCGCAACTTTCCTCCGCCGGCGAGGTGATCTGCTGTCAGGTCACCCGTTTTAACGAGGGCAAGAAAATCGAGGGCGTGAGCTGCCGTCTGGCCGCTTATGTGCCGCCGCGAGCCACCGGGCCGAAGCCCGGCGCGAAAAGGGGGGCCGCTGCCGCTGCTGCCACCACGATTCCCGATCACGGGACGGTTTGAGCTGGCGACGGATCAGCGGCGTTTCACGCAGACTGAAAGTAAACGGGCACCGAATGGTGCCCGTTTGTTTTTTCAGCGGCCGTATGCGGAGTGCAGCGCGGAAATGCTGCACACCACATCAAATGTGGAAGGAACGGATCGCTATCTGCTGATCCGGTGCCTGAGGGCGGGTACAGCGGCGGCCGTGGCAATTGCGATCACGGCCAGGCCGACCAGCGGACACGTGACGCTGCCGGCATGTTCGATCCCCTGCCAGGCGCGACCGGCAGCGTCACGTGTCCGCTGGCGTGCGCGGCGAGTCGACTCCGCCATGGATTCCGCAGCGGATTCCGCAGTGGATTCCGCCGTGGACTCTCTCATGGAGCGCCGCGCATGGGTCAGCCAATCCGCCGCGGTATCCGACATACGGCGCATGCCCTGTCGTTCGGTTCGTGAACGCAATCCCGAGCTCAGTCCCCAGACGATCAACCCCAGCAGGCTGGCGCCGGCGATGGCGGAGGGCACCGGATGTTCCCGTGCCGTCCGCCGGGCGCTCGCGGCTGCGTTCGTCGCATACTTGACTGCCTGGGTGTTGCGAACGTAGTCGAGGCCTTCGCGGATCAGCCGTTTGGCGTCCAACCGCTGTTCCAGTGTATCCAGCGTGGAATCCACGCGATCGCGGACGTCATTGATGTCGCCTTCGATCTGTTCGGGCGTTCTGCTTGCGTTCATTGAATATGCTCCTTGAGAACTTCCACGTCCTTGCGCAGGGAGCGCATGGAATGGGCGGGGTTGAGATGCGTACTCGTCACGATTTTTCTTCCTCTTGCGAGGAGCAACAGTCCCAGCGGCACGACTACGGCGCCGGCGACCAGAGGCGCAAGCCACGCGGCATGTTCTTCTGGCAGAAGCTGCGCAAGGCCCGCGACCGCCGCCACCAAAACCAGCACCAACCCGGCGAACAGTACCGCCGCACCAATGGCCAGCCAGACCATGCCGGCGCCCAGATGAGAGACCTTGTCCGAAACTTCAGCCTTCGCCAGAGCCGCCTCCTCGCGGATCAGTTCAATCGATTCCCGCCAAAGATCCGCCACAAGGCCGGATAGAGAGCGATGTCGTTCCGGGGACAGGGCAGTCATTGTGCAAACTCCTGACAGTGGTGGGCAGCAGGATAGAGCCGCAATAAGCGTGCCGAGGTGAAAGCGGTCGTCACACGCTGCAAGTCGCGGGCACAAGGCTTCCTAACCAAAGGGTTAACGGCTTGTCTTTTTCATAACTGCCGCTGGAACATTGCAGTTTTTGCAGTTCGCCTGTAGCTCTTGCCGGCCTGACGGCTGGAAAAAGCAGTCCGCCGTCCTCATCTTCGTTACAATTTCCGGCGCGCCAATCTCCCTCTCCCTCCCCGAAGTCATGCACAGCCTCCAGTTCGACAACAGCTTCGTTCGCGACCTGCCCGCCGATCCGCAGGAGGGTTCGCAACGACGCCAGGTCCACGGCGCCCTGTACTCGCGTGTCCGCCCGACCCCGGTGGCGGCGCCGCGCCTGCTCGCTTACTCAGCGGAAGTCGCGGCATTGCTGGACATCGACGAAGCGGACATCCGCGCGCCGGAGTTCGCGAATGTGTTCGGCGGCAATGCGCTGATCGAAGGCATGCAGCCTTACGCGGCCAACTATGGTGGCCACCAGTTCGGCCAATGGGCCGGGCAGCTTGGCGACGGCCGCGCGATCACGCTGGGCGAGACCATTAATGCGAAGGGGCAGCGCTGGGAGTTGCAGCTCAAGGGCGCCGGGCCGACGCCCTATTCGCGCACCGCCGACGGCCGGGCGGTGTTGCGTTCCTCAATCCGTGAATTCCTGTGCAGCGAGGCCATGCATCACCTCGGCGTGCCGACCACGCGCGCATTGAGCCTGGTTGGCACCGGCGAGCAGGTTGTTCGGGACATGTTCTACGACGGTCATCCAAAGGCCGAGCCGGGCGCGGTCGTCTGCCGCGTAGCGCCATCTTTCATCCGCTTCGGAAATTTCGAGCTGCCAACCTCCCGCGAAGACCTGGCGCTGCTGAAGCAGTTGATCGACTTCACCATTCGCCGTGATTTCCCGGAGTTGAAATCCGCAGGCGGCAGTGAACAGCTTTATGGCGACTGGTTCACGCAAGTGTGCGAGCGCACCGCGGTAATGGTGGCCCACTGGCTGCGTGTGGGTTTCGTGCACGGCGTGATGAATACCGACAACATGTCCATCCTCGGCCTGACCATCGACTACGGTCCGTACGGCTGGATCGACGATTTCGATCTCGACTGGACGCCCAATACCACGGATGCCCAGGGGCGGCGCTACCGTTTCGGCCAGCAGGCGCAGATCGCCTACTGGAACGTGCAGCAACTGGCCAATGCCCTGGTGCCCGCGTTCGCTTCGGTCGAACTCCTTCAGGCCGGGCTGCAGCGCTATGTGGAAGTATTCATGGCGGCCGATCGTGGCAACGTGGCGGCGAAACTGGGCCTGTCCGAATGCCGGGAAGAGGACGAGGAATTCATGCGCGAGTTATACGGCCTGCTGCAGGGCGCCGAAGTCGACATGACGATTTTCTTCCGCGCGCTGGCTGACCTTGATCCCGGCGCGCCGTCGTTCTCGCTTTTTGCGGACGCCTTCTACGACGAAGCGAAACGCCGGGAGGCGGAACCGGGGTTCATGTCGTGGCTGGGGCGCTATGCCGTCCGCGTGCATGGCGATGGTTTGCCGTCCGCGGAACGGCGTGCGCGCATTCATGCCGCGAACCCGAAGTATGTCCTGCGCAATTATCTGGCGCAGGAGGCCATCGACCGCGCGGAGCGGGGTGATAGTGCGGGAATTGATGAATTGCTCGATGTGCTGCGCCACCCCTACGAAGACCAGCCCGGCCGCGACAAGTTTGCGCAGCGCCGCCCTGACTGGGCGCGCAATCGCGCCGGATGCTCGATGCTGTCCTGCAGTTCATGAGCTCCGCGCTTGAAATGAAAGCGTGCGGCCCGCATGCCGTGCAAAGGGCTTCCTGCCTGACGCCACCCCTTCCGACCTGATCCCCGTCCCGAAAGAACCCGCATGCCCTCACTGCCTCCGTTTACAAGATTCCTCGTCATCTTCAACGTTGTGGTGTTCCTGTTGCAGCAGGTGGCCGGCAACGGGCTGATCTACTGGTTTGCATTGTGGCCAGGCGCCGGTTCTGGAATCGAAAGCCTGCCCCTGCTATCACCGTGGCAGATGGTGACCTACAGCTTCCTGCACGGCAGCTTCATGCACCTTGCGTTCAACATGCTCGCTGTGTGGATGTTCGGCGGCGACCTCGAGCGCGTATGGGGGGTGAATCGCGTCGCCGCGGCTTACATTGCCAGCGTGGTCACCGGCGGTATCACGCAGCTCATCGTGGGCGCGATGTTCGGTGAAGGCGGCGGGCCGGTCATCGGCGCGTCGGCCGGCGTATTCGGCCTGCTGCTGGCCTATGCGCTGGTGTTCCCAAACCGCAAGATCATACCGCTGTTTCCGCCGATCCCGATGCCCTCGCGCGTATTCGTACTCTTGTACGCGGTCCTCGAACTCGTGTTCGGCGTCACCGGCACCGTTTCCGGCGTCGCCCATTTCGCCCACCTTGGCGGGCTGATCGGAGGTTGGCTGGTGTACAGGTATTGGAGGACCAAGCCGAGAGGGTGGGGAACGAGATAGCGGCGAGAGACGAGAGAAAAGGTAAAAGAAGTGCCGAACCAAAAATTCCAGGAACGGTCTAGTCTTTTCTTTTACCTTTTATGTCGTCTCTCGTCTCTCACGCATCGGCCCGCGCCGATGCGGTACCATGCCCGCTTTCCAGGAAAGGACCCTAATGAATTCCATTGTTCGTTTCTTCCCGGCCTTGCTTGCCGCCACGTTCGTTGCCCAGGTTTTCGCGGCGGACCCGAAAACGGAGGAAGAAAAAACCCTCTACGCGATCGGCCTGGCGCTGAGTCAGACGGTGAATGATTTCTCGCTTTCTGAAGTCGAGCTGGAGCAGGTGAAATCAGGCTTGACCGATGCTGTGCTCAAGCGCCCCGCCAAGGTCGAGCTGCAAACCTATATGCCCAAGATCCAGCAACTGGCGCAGGCCCGTGCCGGAACAGTCGCGGACAAGGAGAAGAAATCCGGCGCGACCTTCCTGGCGAAGGCGGCCGCGGAACCCGGCGCGAAGAAAACAGAATCTGGTGCGATCGTGATCCCGATCAAGGAGGGAACCGGCGCGAAGCCGGCCGCCACCGACAAGGTGACGGTGCACTATCACGGCACCCTGGTCGACGGAACGGTGTTCGACAGTTCCGTGAATCGCGGCACGCCGGCGACCTTTCCGCTCAACGGCGTCATCAAGTGCTGGACCGAAGGCGTGCAGTTGATCAAGGTGGGGGGCAAGGCGCGGCTCGTGTGCCCGGCCGGCATTGCCTACGGGGATCGTGGGTCGCCGCCCAAGATCAAGCCGGGCGCGACGCTGATTTTCGAGGTCGAGCTGCTCGAAATCGCCAAGTAAGCTCGAGACAGGCATTCCGATCCGGGCTCGCATTGCGGGCCCGGATCGTTTCAGTTGCTGTGTCGTTCCGGCGTTTTGTACGGGCCGAGTACCGGTTCGTCGTCCGGTTCCGTGTCGTGGTAGGTCACGCGAAGTGCTTCGTCTTCCGCATCGTCCCAGGCCTTGGCCGCACGCGTGTCATAGCGCGCCCGGTTGCTGCGCTTCATCACGGCGTCATAGGCCCTCTCGACGTTGATTTCGCGTTTCTCGATGAGGGCTATTGCCGCCGCGCAGCCGGCTTCGATGTCCTCGTCGGACGCATGCGAATCGAATATCCACAGTTTCATGCCTGATTATTCCCAGTTTGTTTCGGTATGACTGCCTCTTGAGCCACCGGTTCGCCCGGTTTACTCGACCTCGGTCTCGAAGGTTCGCGGCGCGGCGGGCACCGTCTCCAGGTCGAAGTAGACACGGCCGATCTCGCGCTCGTCCGTGGTTTCCACCTGCAGCTTCCACGCCCCGGGCTGGTAGTTCGCTTTCATCCCATAGCCGCGGAATCCCAGCGCGCGTCCGCCGACGATATTGATGGGAATCGAATCTTGCAACCGCCATTTGCCGCCGCCGTCCTTCCAGTACCAGCGCATCAGCACCTGATCGGCAAAGCGTGCCGGTGAGAAAATCCGGAAGAACGCATAAACCTTGTCGCCCGGCTGGGCGAGGAATTTCTGGTCGCCGTTGTCCCAGAAGCGCCAGAACGGCCTTTCGTGGCTGAGCACGAAGCTATCGCCCTGGCGCTCGACGCCATGGTAAACACCGATATGCTGGATCGACAGCGGAACCGGCGGAATCAGCCTGAACAGGTAAAGTGTCAGGAACAGCACAAGCACGCAGCCGAAGGGCAGGAGGATCTGCCGCCGGGCCTGCTGCGTACGCTCCGGTGCGTGGATTCTGATGCGCCGGTTGATCACTGCCAGGGGAATGCAGCCGACCAGCATCGCGGCCAGGAACACGAGCATGCCGATGGAGCCGATGAATACCGGCACCACGCTCGCGCTGAAGGACAGAATGCAGATGCTGAGCAGGGCGAACTTGAAAGACAGTCCCAATTTTTTGAAGAGCTCCGATTCATTGACGACCAGCAGCGCCACCAGGATGGCCATGAAACCAAAGGACACGAACAGCGACGAACTTTTGAAGAAGAACAGGGTGTAAAGGCTGAGCAGGCTGCCCAGGATGAAGTGAACGATCGCGTTTCGGTACTCGAAATACGCGCGTTTGATCGAGCCCATGCCCGCGACGTCGCGTTCTGGCCGCCCTTCCTGGAAGAACATCTGCATCAGGGCGATGCCGATCACCACAATGTAGACGACCTGCTGGCCGATGGTGAACCAGGAGTCGATACGGTCAAGCGTAACGATGTCGAAGAGAAAGCCTCCCACGAACGACCAGACGGCGACCTTGCGCTCGTTCTTCTCGTAGTAGAGCTTGAGCCGGTTGAGGCGGGTCGGAGCGGGTGTGGTTTCGGGCTGGGACATTGTTCCGCGCGGGTGAGCGCCTGATTGACCTTTAAGGGCGGCCTTTATTTGCCGGCCATCATACTTCGGCCATCGGCACGATGCACGGTCGCCCGCGTGTACTTCAGGCAGCCAGCCGGTGCCTTTCGACACGGGTTGCGAACCACCATCCGAGGGCGGCCAGGGTGGTGCCCATCGCCACGAAGGTCCATTCGTAGTGCACCACGCGGATCAGGACACCGCATAAGGCGACACCGCTGGCTTGTCCCATGAACAGGGAAAAAGCGAATACGGCAATCGCCGTGCCCCGCGCCTGCGGCGCCATCTCGGTGGCCTTGGTCTGCAGCGTGTTATGGAACATGTAGAAACCGAAGCCCGCCGCGATGAACACGGGAATGGTGGCCTGCCAAAGCGGCAGCAGCGGCAGTATGACGAGGCTGCCCAGCAGCAGCCCGCCGCCGATTTTCACGAAGCCGGTTTCGCCGAAGCGCGCGAGCAGCCTCCGCACCATGACACTGTAGATCAGGCCGCCGAGGCCGAAGCCAGCGAGCAAGGCGCCGATCAGGAGATAGGAGAGGTCGAAGCGCTCCTTGAGATACGCGCCCGTATAGGCAAAAGCGCCGTAGAACAGGCCGCCCTCCAGGAACACGGTCAGCATCACGGTGCGCACCCAGGGGTCGCGCAGCACGCGCAGATAGTTGTTCAAGACTCCCGCCGGCGTCGCGGCGGGCGCGGGCCGTTCGGTACGCCGGTCGACCAGTAGCAGCACTACGCTGACAATCAGGAATACCGCGGCGAGCACATCGAATATCCGGCGCCAGTCGACAAATTCGGCGAGTGCGCCGCCGAGGGCAGGGCCGAAGATCTGGCCCATCAGGATGAAGCCGAGAAAACGGCCAAGCGCGGCCTGTCGTTTTTCGTACGGTGTGTTGTCGCCGATCCAGGCCAGGGACAGCGGAACAATGGCCGCCGCGCCGATGCCGGTGGCGAAGCGCAGCGCCGTGAGCATTTCCAGCGATGAAGCGAACGAGCAGCCGAGCGAGGCGGCAGCGGCGATCAGGGTCGCGATGCCGACGACGCGCAACTTGCCGGCACGGTCGCCAAGCGGGCCGTGCACAATCTGGAACAGGCCGTACGCAAGCGTGAACGCGGTAATGACAACCGACGCCGTGGTGGGCAGGACGCCGAAGTCCCGTGCGACGGTCGGCAGCAATGCATCGAACAGTCTGAGATTCGCGCCGGAAACGAAGGCGGCGGCGGCGAGGGCAAAAAAGGCTGGGTTCATGGCGGAGAGCCGGCATTGTGCCCGGTTACGCCCGCGGAATCGACAGCGACATTCCGCCTTCGCCGTTCAGGGCGGCGAAAGCGGAAGCCGTGATCCGGAACTGCCGCTACGACTTGCCGGTGTTACGCATTACAGATGGCCGCGATCGCTCCAGATACGACCGTAGATCTTGCGCAGGTCTTCGCACGCACGGATGAATTCGCGCTTTGTCGCGTCCAGCGCCTGTACGCCGGCCGATTCCAGGGAATTGCGAAATGTGCTCAGTATGTCTTTCATGACAGCCTCCAGGAGAAATTGATACGTAGCCAATGTGCCGCCTGCAAGCATCCCGCGGAAGACAGGCGGGCGGCATACCAGCTATGCCGTGGATGCATGAGCGAAGCGGGCAGCGGCTGGCAGGGCGTACAATCTCGCCGCACGGGATTTATCCTGTGCCACGAACACCCGGTAGTCCTGAGGGGTCCTGTACATCAAGGAGGAGATTACGATGAATGCTGCAAATACTTCCGTGAGGCCCATCGGCAGATGGCTGGTGAACGCTGGTCTGGTCGTCGCGCTGGCCAGCGCCTTTGCCATGATCTTTTCAGGCATCGGCTACCAGTTCGGCCTCTGGCACTTCCGCACCGGCTTCGCAATCATGGGCTGGGCGTTCTGGTTTGCGGCGGGCGGTGCGATCGTTTCCCTTATCGGACTGTTCCTCGCGGCGCCCAGGCCGCCAAAGCTGGTTGCCACCGCCGCGATCGGCATTCTCGTCGGCGCGTCCACGGCGTACATTCCCTGGACTTACAAGCAAACGGTCGCCAGCCTGCCGTACATCCACGATATCACTACGGATACGCAGAATCCGCCGGCATTCGTGGCGGCGAAAAACCTGCGAAAGGAAGGCGATCACCCGGTCGAGTACGACGGGCCCGAAGTGGCGGCGCAGCAGCAGAAAGCTTATCCCGACCTGATGCCGCTGACCGTGGCTGCGGACAAGGACAGGGTCATGAAGGCGGCCGAGACCGCCCTCAAGTCGATGAAACTGGAAATTACCGACGCCAATGCCGCCGAGGGCCGCATTGAAGCGGTGGCAACCACACTGCTATACGGATTCAAGGACGACATGGTGGTGCGTATCGCCGCGGAGGGCGCGGGCACAAAAGTCGATGCGCGTTCCAAGTCGCGTGTCGGCCGCAGCGACGTGGGCCAGAACGCCAAGCGCATCCGCGTTTTTCTCCAGCGCCTTAAAGCAAACCTCGGCTAGCCGTTTACAGAGGCCTTTCACCGCAAAGGACGCAGAGGACGCAAAGGAAAAACAAGAACGAAGAAGAGCATGCCTGGATGAGGAGCGGCGTATCTGTTAACGGGTATGTGCAGCCAACCGCACTTGATTGGGCCATTAGCCAGTGAACACCTTTACCACGAGTTTATTCTTTGCTCCTGCCTTTCCTTTGCGTCTTCTGCGTCCTTTGCGGTGAACATTTTTCTTCAGACCGTTTATTAGAACGTCAGAGGTTTGCGGTCCTGCAGCGTGAGCCAGCCGCGGGCGACGCGGTAGATCACCCAGATTCCCGCGCCGAGGAACACCGCCCAGGCGACCAGGATGCCGACGATCGTGACGACGAGCAGCACGCCCAGCCCGACCCAGAGCAGGGCGAACCAGAAAGTACGGATCTGCCACCGGAAATGGGACTCCAGGAATGTCCCGCGCACTTCGGACTGGTAGATGTAGTTCATCACCACGGCGACGATGGACGGGATGCCGAACACGAAGGCGCCGACGATCGTCACAGCACTGGTCAGCCCGATCAGGATGCTCAGCGAATGCAGGCCGTAGATGATGTGGCCGATCGTGATCAGCGAAGGCCGCGGTGACCCTGTCGCTTCCGCCGCGGCGGTTTCCCCGTTTTCCATGGCAACGCTCCGAACTCTGCTTAACAAGGCTGACGATTATGGCACGCTGCCCAGCGGCGCTGTTGCGTCAATTCAGAGGGAAGTTGCAGGCACTGCAACCACGGCCGAGAACATGACAGCGACCGAAATCCAGCCCAGAATCTTCAGCCTGCGCTTGATGTAGAACGGGCCCATGACCTCCGGGCGTACCTCCATCAGCATCATCGATGATCCAATTGGACTTGAACGCGGAGGCGTACTGTTCTTCCGGGGGCTCTGCAATGCTTCTTGGGCCACAGTGCGCCCGGCACGTCCTCTCCCGCGTCGTTACTGTGGCGCGGGAGATTTCTTTCCCGCCGTGGACTGGCTGCGCGCGAAATCAACGTCGGCAGGCAGGTCAGATGCCTTCCAGCCGCCGCCCAGCGCCTTGATCAGCGCCACGCTGGCGGCGAGACGGCGATTGCGGATGTCCACCGCGTTGCGCTCGAAGTTGAGCGCCGAGGCCTGTACCACGATCACGTTCAGGTAACTGACGAGGCCGGCCTTGTACTGGTTGGTGGTCAGCAGCACCGACTGGCGCGCCGACTGCACTGCTTCTTCCTGGATGCGCGCTTCCTCTTCGAGGATGCGCAGTGCCGCGAGGTTGTCCTCGACTTCCTTGAAACCGGTGAGCACGGTCTGGCGGTAGAAGGCGACGTTGCCGTCGTAGGCCGCAACTGCATTGTCGGATACGGCGCGCCGCGCGCCGCCGTCGAACAGGGTTTGCGCCAGCGCGGGCCCCACCGACCAGAACCGGTTCGGCGCGGAGATCAGGCCGGAAAGCACGGAGTTCTGGAAGCCGGCTGCCGCGGAAAGCGTCAGCGTGGGGTAGTACGCGGCCCTGGCCACGCCGATGTCCGCGTTGGCCTGCGCCATGCGCCGTTCCGCCGTGGCGATGTCGGGCCGGCGCTCAAGAAGATCGGAGGGCATCCCTGCCGGAACGTAGGGTGGTTCCGCTACAAGCGGCGCAGGCTTGATGGTAAAACTGGATGCTGGCTTGCCGATCAGCAATGCGATGGCGTGCTCGAGTTGCGCACGCTGCACGCCCGTATCCAGCGCCTGCGCCTGCGTGGCCTTGAGCTGGGTTTGCGCCTGCACCACGTCAGCTTTCGCCACGATGCCGGCGGCGTACTGGTTCTCCGTCAGCTTGAGTGATCTCTCGTAGGCGACGACCGTGTCGTCGAGCAACTGCCTCTGGGTATCGAGCGAGCGCAACTGGAAATAGTTCGTCGCGAGTTCCGCTTGCGCCGACAGGCGCAATGATTCCAGGTCAGCGGCGCTGGCCTGGGCGCCGGCCTCGCTGGATTCGACGCTGCGGCGCACGCGACCCCACAGGTCGAGTTCCCAGGCGGCATCGACGGATATCGAATAGGTGTTGCGCACACCCCGGTCGATGCTGTTGCCCGACGCGGACGCGCGAGAACGGTCGGCCGATGCGCCCGCGGATACGGTCGGAACATAGCCAGCCCGGGCCGATTGCACCAGCGTGCGCGCCTGGCGAAACTGCGCTCCGGCCAGCGCCAGGTTCTGGTTGGAAATGGAGACCTGCTCCTGCAGGTCGCTGAGCAGCGGGTCGTTGAACGCTTCCCACCAGTTGCCCCGCAACTCGCCGTCGCGTGGCTGCGCCTCTTTCCAGCCTTCCTTGAAGGCGGCAGGCGTTTCGGTGTGCGGACGCACGTATTCGGGCCCGACCGTGCAGGCGGCCAGCAATGCCAGCACCGGAATGATCGCGAGCAATCTCAGCCGCAGATACTGAACCACGGAGAGCACGGAGGGCACGGAGGAAAACCAGACTACGAAACGAAACATGAACATTGTCATTTCAGCATTTCTCCGTGAACTCCGTGCTCTAAAAGGGTACTCCGACGTGCTGCGCACGTAGGGTATCCGTGGTTCAAGGTTTGTCATATTGGACTTCTTGAGGGACGCACGGCGTCGGGCGCGCGGCGCGAGAAAACGCGCTTGCAGTAAAGGCTGAAGCGGTCGAGGTAGAGATAGACGACTGGCGTTGTATATAGCGTCAGCATCTGGCTGACGATCAGCCCGCCGACAATGGAGATGCCGAGCGGGCGGCGCAGCTCGGCGCCGTCGCCCATGCCGATGGCCAGCGGGATCGCGCCAAGCAGGGCGGCCATGGTGGTCATCATGATCGGCCGGAAGCGCAGCACGCAGGCCTGGTAGATCGCCTCTTCTGGGCGCATGCCGCGGTTACGTTCTGCGTCAAGCGCGAAGTCGATCATCATGATGGCGTTTTTCTTGACGATGCCGATGAGCAGGATCACGCCGATCAGTGCGATCAGGCTGAACTCCGTTCTGCACAACAACAGCGCGAGAAGGGCGCCGACTCCGGCCGAGGGCAGCGTCGACAGGATCGTGAGAGGGTGCACCAGGCTTTCGTAGAGCACGCCCAGCACGATGTACACGGCGAGCAGCGCGGTGAGGATCAGCCAGGGCTGGCTGTCCAGGGAGGCCTGGAACATTTTCGCCGAACCCTGATAGCCACCATAGATCGAGGTCGGCACGCCCAGCCGGGATATCTCGCTGGAGATCGCACGGGTAGCGACCGACAGCGCGACGCCGACCGGCAGGTTAAAGGAAATCGTGGAGGCGAGGAACTGACCCTGGTGGTTGACCGCCAGCGCCGTGTTGCCGGAGCCATAGCTGGCGATCGCGGAAAGCGGCACCTGCGTGCCGTCGGTGGCGCTGACGTACACGTTCTTCAGGGTTTCCGGACTCTGCCAATGCTCCGGCGCCGCCTCCATCACCACTTTGTACTGGTTAAGCGAGGTATAGATGGTCGAGACCTGGCGCTGACCGAACAGGTCGTTCAACGTCGAATCGATCGTGCGCGGCGTGACATTGAGCCGCGACGCCGCATCGCGGTCGATGTTCAGCGTGGTCTGCAGCCCACGGTCCTGGGTGTCGGTGTTGACGTCCACCAACTGCGGCAGTTGCGACATCGCCTGGCGGATGCGTGGTTCCCATTCGCGCAGCTCTTCAAGGTCGTCCGCCTGGAGGGTGTACTGGTACTGGGCCTGGCCACCGCGGCCGCCGATGCGGATGTCCTGAACCGGCTGCAGGAACAGGCGGGCACCGGCCTCATGCGCCAGTTTGCCGCGCAGCCTGGCGATAACCTGGTCGGCGCTCATGTTGCGTTCGGAAACGGGTTTCAGTGCAATGAACATGCGCGCCGAATTGCGCTGCCCGCCGCCGGTGAAGCCGATGACGTTTTCCACCGCCGGGTCCTTCTGCACGATGCCGACGAAGTCCGCCAGTTTCTGCTGCATGGCCTGGAAGGAAATATCCTGGTCGGCCTGGATCGAACCGGAGATGCGTCCCACGTCCTGCTGTGGAAAGAAGCCCTTGGGCACGATGGCGTACAGGTAGACATTCAGGCAGACCGTGGCGAGCAGGACAATCATCATCAGCGGGCCATGTCGAAGCGCCCATCCCAGGGAGCGTTCGTAGCCGCGGCGCATGCCGTCGAAGCCGCGTTCCAGAATGCGGGCGAAGCGGCCCTCCTCGTGGCCCGTATCCCGGCGCAGCAGGCGGGCGCACATCATTGGCGTGGCGGTAAGCGAAACGAACATGGACACGAGCACGGCCACGGAAAGGGTCACGGCGAACTCGCGGAACAGGCGGCCGACGATGCCGCCCATCAGCAGGATTGGAATGAACACCGCAATCAGGGACAGGCTCATGGAAACGACGGTGAAGCCGACTTCGCGCACGCCGGTCAGCGCTGCCTGCATGGCCGGCATGCCGTCCTCCATTTTGCGGGAGATGTTCTCCATCACCACGATGGCGTCGTCAACCACGAAGCCGGTTGCCACCGTCAGCGCCATCAGGGACAGGTTGTTGAGGCTGTAGCCGCACAGGTACATGACGCCGAAGGTTCCGAGCAGGGAGACCGGCACGACCACTGTAGGGATCAGGGTCGCGCGGACGCGGCGCAGGAACAGGAACACGACCATCACCACCAACGCGACCGAGATCATCAGGGAGCGTTCTACCTCGCGCAGGGACGCGCGGATCGTCGGCGTGCGGTCCATCATGATGGCGAGGTCGATGGCGCTGGGAATCGATGCGCGCAACTGCGGCAGGGCCGCCTTCACGCCGTCGACGGTTTCGATGATGTTCGCACCCGGCTGCCGGTTCAGGATCACCAGGACCGAGGGCTTGCCGTTCGCCAGTCCGGCATTGCGTAGATCCTGCACCGAGTCCACGACTTCGGCCACGTCCGACATCTGCACGGCAGCGCCGTTGCGGTACGCAATGATCAGCGGCATGTACTCCGCCGCAGTCATCGCCTGGTCGTTAGCGCCGATCTGCCAATGGCGGTCGCCATCCTCCACCGAGCCTTTGGGCCGGTTGGCATTGGCGGCGGCAATGGTGTTGCGGACTTCCTCGGTGCCGATGCCGTACTTGTGCAGGGCGGACGGGTTCAGTTCGACGCGCACGGCAGGCAGCGACCCGCCGCCGACGGTAACCTGGCCGATGCCCTTCACCTGCGAGAGCTTCTGCACGAGGATGGTGGAGGCTGCATCGTACAACTGGCCGCGTGTCATGGTTTTCGACGTCAGCGACAGCAGCATGATGGGCGCGTCCGCCGGGTTTACCTTGCGGTAGGTCGGGTTGTTCGGCAGGCCGGTGGGCAGCGCAGTGCGTGCCGCGTTGATCGCGGCTTGCACGTCCCGTGCCGCGCCATCGATGTCCCGATTGAGGTCGAACTGCAGGGTAATGTAGGTGGAGCCGAGCGAACTCGACGAGGTCATCTCGGTGATGCCGGCGATGCGTCCCAGCGCCCGCTCGAGCGGCGTCGCCACGGTGGCCGCCATGGTCTCCGGGCTGGCGCCCGGCAGCCCCGCCTGCACCGAGATCGTCGGGAAATCCACCTGCGGCAGCGGCGAAACCGGCAGCAGGCCGAAGGAGACGATTCCGGTCATCGCAATGCCGATCGTCAGCAGCGTCGTTGCGACCGGGCGCTGGATGAAAGTGGCGAAGAAATTCATGCCACCTCACCCCGTCCCTCTCCCCCTGAAGGCGGAGAAGGTGAACTGGCAAAATCAAAGGCGCTCATGCCTGTTCCTGCGGGCGGCCGCGTGCGCGGCCGCGATTGGCCAGGCGGTCGAAAGCGAGATAGATCACCGGGGTCGTGAACAGCGTCAGGACCTGGCTGACGATCAGGCCGCCGACCATGGTGATGCCCAGCGGCTGGCGCAGTTCGGAGCCGACGCCACCGCCGAGCATCAGCGGCAGCGCGCCGAGCAGGGCGGACAGGGTCGTCATCAGGATGGGGCGGAAGCGCAACAGGCAGGCCTGGTAGATGGCGTCGCGGGGACTCTTGCCTTCATTGCGTTCGGCATCGAGGGCGAAGTCGATCATCATGATGGCGTTCTTCTTGACGATGCCGATCAGAAGAATGATGCCGATGATGCCGATGATGCCGAGGTCGGTGTGCGAGATCATCAGCGCAAGCAGGGCGCCGACACCGGCCGAAGGCAAGGTCGAGAGGATCGTGACCGGGTGGATGTAGCTTTCGTACAGCACACCCAGCACGATGTACATGGTGACGATCGCGGCCAGTATCAGGATCAGCGTATTGTTCAGGGAGGACTCGAAGGCCAGAGCCGCGCCCTGGAAGCTGGTGCGCATGCTGGCCGGAAGGCCGAGCCCCTTCTCCGCCGCCCGGATTGCATCGACGGCTTCGCCCAGCGAATAGCCATTCCCGAGGTTGAACGAAACCGTGGTGGCGGGAAACTGGCCGATATGGCTGATCACCAGTGGTGCATTGCGCTCGATTACCCTGGAGATCGTCGACAGTTTCACCGGCTTGCCGTCGGTGGAATTGACGTAGATGTCCGCGAGCGCGTCCGGCCCCTTCTGAAAATCCGGATGGACTTCGAGCACCACGCGGTACTGGTTCGACTGGGTAAAGATGGTCGAGATCTGGCGCTGGCCGAAAGCGTTGTACAAGGCATTGTTGATGGCTGCAGGGGTGATGCCCAGACGGCTGGCGGAAGCGCGGTCGATGTCGACGAAGGCCTGCAGACCCTGGTCCTGCAGGTCGCTGGTCACATCCGCAAGCTGCGGTTCGTTGCGCAGGCGCTCCACGAGTTTCGGCACCCACAGGCTGAGGTTGTTCGAATCGGCGTCTTCCAGGCTGAACTGGTACTGGGTGCGGCTGACCCGGTCTTCGATGGTCAGGTCCTGCACCGGCTGCATGAACAGCTCGATGCCCTCGATCCGCGCAAGTTCCGGCTGCATGCGCCGGATCACCTCGGTTGCATGCAGGCCGCGCTCCTTCAGGGGCTTGAGGTTGATCAGCATGCGGCCGCTGTTCAAGGTTGCGTTGGTGCCGTCCACGCCGATGAACGACGTGACGCTGGCGACGGCCGGGTCCTGCAGCACGGCTTTGGCCAGTGCCTGCTGCCGGTCAGCCATGGCGGCGAAGGAAATCGATTGCGGTGCTTCCGATATCCCCTGGATCAGGCCGGTGTCCTGCGGCGGAAAGAACCCCTTCGGTATCCATACATACAGCAGCACTGTGAGCACCAGGGTCCCGGCGGCCACCATCAGCGTCGCGGCCTGGCGGTCTAGCACCCAGTCAAGGGCGCGTCCGTAGCGCGCAATGACGCCGTCGAAGAAACGCCCGCCGGCGCGATAGAAGCGACTCTGTTCGTTTTCCGGAATGTGCCGCAGCAGGCGGGCGCACATCATCGGCGTCAGCGTTAGCGATACCACCGCCGAGATCAGAATGGCCACCGCCAGCGTGATGGCGAACTCGCGGAACAGGCGGCCGACGACGTCGCCCATGAACAGAAGCGGGATCAGCACGGCGATCAGGGAGAAGGTCAGCGAGATGATGGTGAAGCCGATCTGCCTGGCGCCCTTGAGGGCGGCATCGAACGGCTTGTCGCCCTGTTCGATGTAGCGGGAGATGTTCTCGATCATCACGATGGCATCGTCCACCACGAAACCGGTCGCGATCGTCAGCGCCATCAGCGTGAGGTTGTTGATGCTGAAACCGGCGAGGTACATCACGCCGAAGGTGCCAACCAGGGATAACGGCACCGCGATGCTGGGAATGATGGTCGCGGCCACGTTGCGCAGGAACAGGAAAATAACCATCACCACCAGTGCAACGGCCAGAATCAGTTCGAACTGCACGTCTTTTACCGAGGCGCGGATGGTGGTGGTGCGGTCGGTCAGCAGCTCTACGTCCACCGACCCGGGCAGCGATGCCTGTAATTGCGGCAGCAGCTTCTTCACCCGGTCGGCAACTTCAATGACGTTGGCGCCGGGCTGGCGCTGGACATTGAGCACCACTGCCGGCTTGTCGTTGGCCCAGGCCGCCAGGCGCACGTTTTCCGCGTCGTCCACCGCATCCGCGACGTCGCTCAGCCGGATCGCCCCGCCATTCTTGTAGGCGATGATAAGATTCATGTACTCGGCGGCGGATTTGAGCTGGTCGTTGGCGTCGATGGTCGACGCGCGCGAAGGACCATCGAAGCTGCCCTTGGCCTGGTTGACGTTGGCGCTGCCGATGACAGTGCGCAGATCGTCGAGGCTCAGGCCGTAGGCGGCAAGCGCCCGTGGATTGGCCTGAATGCGGATCGCGGGACGCTGGCCGCCGGAAAGCGTGACCAGACCGACTCCGGGAAGCTGGGAGATTTTCTGCGCGACGCGCGTGTCGATCAGGTCCTGCACGCGGGGAAGCGGCAGCGAGGTCGAGGTTACTGCCAGTGACAGGATTGGCGCATCAGCGGGATTGACCTTGCTGTAGATCGGCGGCGACGGCAGGTCGGCGGGGAGCAGCGAACTGGCCGCATTGATGGCCGCCTGTACGCCCTGCTCTGCGACGTCCAGGGTGAGGTCAAGGCTGAACTGCAGCGTGATGACCGACGCACCGCTGGAGCTGGTCGACGACATCTGGTTGAGGCCGGGCATCTGGCCGAACTGGCGCTCCAGCGGCGCGGTAACCGACGACGTGGTGACATCGGGGCTGGCGCCCGGATAGAGGGTCACGACTTGTATGGTGGGGTAGTCGACTTCGGGCAATGCCGACAGGGGCAGCAGCCGGTAGGCAACGATTCCCGAAAGCAGGACGGCGACCATCAGCAGCGAGGTCGCCACCGGCCGCAGGATGAACAGGCGTGAGGGATTCACGCGTCTTCCCTAGTTGCTGGCCGGCGGCGCATTCGTTCCTGCGCTTGTTCTCCGGCGAAGCTGCTGTCCGGCTTCCTGGGTGGCGGCCCCTGCCGAATCGGTCGCGGGTGCTCCGGTGCCTCGTGCGTCGGTGCTGCCCTCCTTGCGGCCGCGCGTGCCGGCGCCCGGAGCGTCTCCGCCGGTGGAACCGGGACTCGCATCGCGCCCACCCGTGACTTCGACTTTCGCGCCTTCGCGCAGCTTGTCGGTGCCGTCGATGACCACCACCTCGCCCGGCGCGAGGCCTTCGTCGATGGCGACGGTCTCGCCTTCGGTTGGCCCCGGCTTGACGGGACGCACGGTCACGCTGTTGTCGGCCTTGACGACATAGACAAAGCTGCCACCGAATTCCAGATTGCCGGCCCCGCGCTGCACGGCGGGCGAGGGAATCAGCGTCGCATTGCGACTTACCTCGAGTAGCATGCGCGCGTTGACGAATTGGTTCGGGAACAGGCTGTAGTCGTCGTTGGGAAACTGCGCCTTGAGCTTGACCGTGCCCGTCGCCGGGTCGATCTGGTTGTCCACGGTAAGCAGTATGCCGCCCGCCAGCCGGTTCTTGCCGGAGCGGTCAAAGGCGTCGACGGAGAGTTTTTCGCCGCCCTGCAGCTTCTTCATGACCGCGGGCAGGTTGTCCTCCGGCAGCGTGAAGATCACGCTGACCGGCTGCAACTGCGTGATCACCACCAGTCCGTTAATGTCGCTGCTGCGGACGATGTTGCCCGGATCGATCTGGCGCAATCCGATGCGTCCGCTGATCGGCGCGGTGATGCGCGAATAGACGAGCTGGAGCTTCGCGCTGTCGATCTGCGCCTGGTCGGCTTTCAGCGTGCCCTCGTACTGGCGCACCAGCGCCGCCTGGGTGTCGAGCTGCTGGCGGGCGATCGAGTCCTGCTCGAACAGCATGCGGTAGCGCTCGAGGTCGGCCTGCGCATTCCGCAGGAGCGCGACGTCGCGCGCCATCTGCCCTTCAGCCTGCGCCAGTTGCACCTGGAAGGCGCGGGGATCGATCTCGGCGAGCAGCTCGCCCTTTTTAACCACTTGGCCCTCGCTGAAGAGGATCTTGTTCAGTTCGCCTTCGACGCGGCTGCGGACGGTGACGGTATTGAGCGGCGTCACGGTGCCGAGGCCGTTGAGGTAGATGTTAATGTCGCCGGATTTCGCTGTCGCGGTGGCAACGGGCGTTGGCCGGTTGGCGTCGGCGCCGCCGCGCATTTTTGCCGCGCCCTGTTTGTTGTCTTGCCGTGAGCCGGGCTGGTTCTTGCCTGATAAATAAAACCAGGCACCCGCGCCGAGCAGGGACAGGATCAGCACCCAGACCCAGGGGCGGCGCAGCAGGCCACCGGATGCGCGCGTCCGTGACCTCCCTGTCGGAGGAGACGCAGTCAGCGCGGGATTTTCTTCGTTTGTCAGGTTGTCCATGATTCGATGGGGTCAGGCGAGCGCCGCGCGCAATCCGGCACGCCAACTGTATTGGAAGGGATATGACTCCGATGTAACGAAGTGTCGAAGGGCGTCCGGGGGTTACAGTAGGTGACAAAAGTCCTCCCAATTGGTTCTTCCGGAAGGTATAAAAGCACTCATGCGTGAACGTATTCTGATTGTCGATGATGACGAAGACATCCGGACATTGCTGGAGGAGTACTTGTGCAAGAACGGTTTCGAGGCGCAGGCCGTCCCGGATGGCAAGGGCATGTGGGACGCCCTTGCCGCCAGGCCTTTCAGCCTTGTGGTGCTCGACCTGATGCTGCCCGGGGATGACGGCCTGTTCCTGTGCAGGCAGTTGCGTGCACGCTCGCAACTGCCGGTCCTGATGCTGACCGCGCGCGGCGAGGCGGTGGACCGCATCGCCGGCCTGGAAATGGGCGCGGACGACTACCTGCCGAAACCTTTCGACCCGCGCGAGCTGCAGGCGCGAATCCGCAGCATCCTGCGAAGGGCGAAAGCGCTTCCCACCGAAACCGGCGTCGAGGCGCCGGAAAAATACCGCTTCGCCGGCTGGAAACTCGATACGCGCGAACGCAACCTTTACGCGCCGGACGGCGTGGTTGTGCCGCTTTCCGGCGCCGAGTACCGGCTTCTGCTTCTGTTCCTGCAGAATTCGAACGTGGTGCTCAGCCGCGACCAGCTTTCCAATTTCACTTTCGGGCGTGATGCCGATCCCATGGACCGGACCATAGACATGCAGGTGAGCCGCCTGCGCGAGCGCCTGCGCGACCAGGCCCGCGAAGCGGAAATCATCAAGACCGTGCGCGGCAAGGGTTACGTGCTGGCAGCCCGCGTGGAGGACGTCCGGTGAAGCTGCTGCCCGGTTCTCTTTTCGGGCGCATCGCGCTGGTCCTGGTGGGCGGCCTTATCGCGGTGCAACTGATCACCACTTTGATACACACTTCCGAGCGCGACTCGCTGGTGTTCCGCGTTGGCTCGCAGCAGGCGGCCGTAAGGATCGGCGACATGGTGCGCGTGCTGGAAGCGATCAGCCCGGCCGAGCGCTCGAGCATCATGCGCGCGGTGCCGGCGGAAACGCTGAGGCTTTCCTACGGCAATCCCGCCGGCAGCGACGACGTGGGCGGTGAGGAATCCGAGCTTCTGATCGCGGCCCGCGACGCACTTGCCCTCGCGCTGGAACCCGGCGTTGCCTTCCGCGTGATCGACGCGCGTCCGGTCTACCTCCGGCCCGACTCCTGGTATGCACGCGAGTTCGGCGAGCGCGCCGGCGTCCAGATTGACGCGGCAGTTCGCCTGAAGGATGGTACCTGGATCACGGCGAACAGCACAGAACCGGCGCGCCGCACCAGATGGTTCACGCGCATGCTGCGCAACCTCCTTGTCGTGGATGCGGCAATGCTGGTGCTCAGCTTCATCGCCGTCCGGCTGGTGACGCGGCCGCTATGGGTGCTGGCGGGCGCAGCGGAAGAGCTGGGCCGCAACATCGACCGGCCGCCGCTGCCGGAACGCGGTGCTAACGAGCTGGTGCGAGCATCGCGCGCACTGAACGTGATGCAGGACCGCCTCAAGCGCTACGTGCAGACCAGGATGCAGGTGCTGGCGGCCATGTCGCACGATCTGAAGACTCCCATCACTCGCATGCGCCTGCGCGCGGAACTGCTCGAAGATCCCCAGATCAAGGCCAGGTTCGTTAAGGATTTCGATGCGCTGCAGGAAATGGTGACTTCGACCCTCGACTACATGCGGGGGCTGGGTGACGGCGGCGAGTTGCTGCAGCCGATCGACGTGACGGCGTTGATTTCAAGCCTGAAGGAAGACGCCGAGGAAGCCGGGCACGTCGTGACCGTGCAAGGCGATGCGCGCAGCCCGGTGATGGCGCGATCCCAGGCGCTCAAGCGCTGCCTGCAGAACCTGATCGACAACGCACTGGCCTACGGCAAGCGCGCCGACATCACGGTGCGCGACGAGGACGGCATGCTCGACATCGCGATCCGGGACGATGGCCCGGGAATACCCGATGGCGAGATCGAGCGGGTGTTCGAGCCCTTCTACCGGGTCGAGAGCTCGCGCAACCGCAACAGCGGCGGCAGCGGGCTCGGCCTGTCCATCGCCCGCAATATCGCACAAGCCCATGGCGGTACCGTGCGGCTGCGCAATCTTGTAACCGGCGGCCTGGAAGCGACATTGCGGCTGCCGCGCGGCATTTCCAGCGCAACGTGATGTAGAACCCGTCCTGAGTTGGAGCAGGCGACGCAAGCCGCCGCCGGCTCCAGATTCGGAGGCAGTTCAGGGTGCATGGCCGAGGCGGGCAAAGCGCAGACGCAATGCATACGCGCCGTCGCCCAGCATTGCCTGCACCAGAGAAGCGGCCGCCAGGAACACCGGATACTCCCAACCGCCGCCGGTGGCGGTGAATACCCAACCGTTGTCCCAATGCGTGAATGCCGCGCCCAGCAGCACCGGAATCATGGCCAGCGCTACCCATCTGGTCTGCACGCCGGCGATCAGCAGGAGGCCCGCGCCGATTTCCGCGACCGTGACTGGATACGCAAGCCACGGTGCAAAGCCGACCGTCGCAAAGAATTCCGCGGTGCCTGCCAGCGTGAAGGCGTGGATCTTCAGGTGCGCATGGGCGAGGTACATGATGCCCAGGGACACGCGTAACAGCATTGCGCCGTACTCTTGCGTCGGGGAAGCCTTGGTCAGTTCCATGGTGATCTCCTAAGCGGCCGCGGCCCGCATGCCCGGAACGAGTGCCAATCCTGCTTCCACCCAGCCCTGCTTGCCACCGGCGAATACCGCAACCTTCCCATAGCCGATCTGGTCCAGGATGCGCGCGGCGATATGGGAATTCTGGCAGGTCGCACTTGCGCAATAGACCACGACTTCGGTGGACGTGTTCGGCACCAGCAGGGGCGCAAGTTGCCGGGTCTGGTCGTGGGGCATGTGCAGCGCTTCCGGCAGGTGCCCATCCTGATAATACTTTTCCGGAAGCGCTTCCAGCAGCGTGATGGCCGGGTTGGCGGCGAGCCGCGACTGTAGTTGTTCGAGGGTCAGTTGTTTGATCATGAGAGTGGTCCTTTTCAGTGGTTGGATTGCGTTCACAACGATTGCTATTGCAATCAAATATTGGCAGATATAAGTTGCAAATGCAATTATAAGACGGTGGCGAATCGTCCGGTATTTAATTAATTACATTAAAAACAAGGAATAAAAATAAATATGGACAGCCTGGGCTGTCCATATTTATTGAGGCACCACAGGGCGGAAAGGGCGCCTACATGCCATCCACAACTATGATTTTAGCTTCCGATGTTTTCTGTCGGATGTCCATGGCCGGGCGGTATTCCGGCGATTCGTACCACTCCCGCGCCCGCTCCAGGCTCTCGAATTCGCAGATCACCACGCGTTTCGGATTCCAGTCCCCTTCGAGTACGTCGATCCTGCCGCCGCGGGCGATGAATTTTCCACCGTACTTCGCCAGCGAGGCGCCGACCAGCTTGCGGTATTCCTCATAGCCGAACTTGTCGTGGACGTCGATCTGGGAAATCAGGTAAGCGGGCATGTCACTTCTCCAGAGGGCCTCAGGCCTTCGCGCGTTTCCAATCCTGCAGGACCATCTCCGCGCCTTTTTCCGCGATCATGGTGGTCGGCGCATTCGTGTTTCCCGAAGTGATGCGGGGCATCACCGATGCATCGATCACGCGCAAGCCGGCCATGTCGCGCACCTTCAGCCTTTCGTCCACCACGGCCATGCGGTCGCGGCCCATCCTGCAGGTTCCCACCGGATGGAAGATGGTCGTGCCAAGATCGCCGGCGGCACGGTAGAGCTGTTCCTCGGTGCGGATGTCCGCTCCCGGCAGGTATTCCTCGGGCTGGTATTTCTCGAGCGCCCTGGCTTTCATGATCTGCCGCGTCATGCGGATCGAATCGATTGCGACCTTGCGGTCTTCTTCGGTGGAAAGGTAATTGAGCCGGATCGACGGATGCAGGTACGGATCGGCGCCCTTGATGCGTATCTGGCCGCGGCTGGTGGGCCGCAGGTTGCAGACCGACGGCGTGATGGCCGGAAAGTCATGCAGCGGCGAACCGAACTTGTCGAGCGACAGCGGTTGCACGTGCCACTCGATGTTGGCCGAGGGCTGGGACGGATCGCTCCGGGCGAATGCGCCTAGCTGCGAAGGCGGCATGGTGAGCGGTCCGGTGCGATGCAGGAGGTATTCGAGTCCCATCGCCGCCTTGCCGAACAAGCTGTTGGCGCGCTCGTTGAGCGTGCCTACATTTTTGACCTTGTAGATGATGCGCACCTGCAGGTGATCGTGCAGGTTCTCGCCGACACCGGGCAGGTTGTGCTCGACGTCGATGCCATGCTCCCTGAGCAGTTCCGCCGGACCTACGCCGGACAGTTGCAGGATCTGCGGCGAGCCGATCGCGCCCGCGGAAAGGATCACTTCCCGCTTCGCCTCGGCGAACTGGTTGCCCCGGGGCCCCAGTCGGTACTCGACACCGGTGGCGCGCCGGAGCATGCCCATGTTCTGCAGGCGGATCCGCTGCACGTGCGCGTTGGTCACGACAGTCAGGTTCGGGCGGTGCATGACGGGCCGCAGGAATGCCTTGGTATTGCTCCAGCGCACGCCGCGCTTCTGGTTCATCTGGAAATAGGCGTTGCCGAAATTGTCGCCGCGGTTGAACTCCTCGATTTTCGGGATGCCGCATTCCGCGGCGGCTTCGCGCCATGCGTCGAGGATCTCCCAATTCACCCGCCGCTCTTCCACGCGCAGTTCGCCGCCGGCGCCGTGGAATTCGCTGGCGCCGTGCACGTAGTCCTCCGTGCGCAGGAAGTAGGGCAGGACTTCATCCCAGCTCCATCCCTTATTGCCCAGCGATGCCCAGTGGTCATAGTCACTCTTCTGGCCGCGCATGTAGATCATGGCGTTGATGGACGAGCAACCCCCCAACACCTTGCCGCGGGCGTAGCCGATCGAGCGTCCGTTCAGCCCAGGATCGGCGTCGGTCTTGTAGCACCAGTCGGTGCGCGGGTTGGCGATGGTGTAGAGATAGCCTACCGGGACGTGGATCCAGAAGTAGTCGTCCTTGCCGCCGGCCTCGAGCAGCAGAACCCTCACCTTGGGGTCGGCGCTGAGGCGGTTGGCCAGCAGGCAGCCGGCTGAGCCCGCGCCGATGATGATGTAATCGAATGGTCCCAGGGCCTGGCCCATCGCTCCCCCGCTATATATGTTGGCATGAAGGCGGCGCAGCCGCTGCGAGACGGGATTATGCCCGAACCGCCGTACTGGATTCGCGGACGGCTTGGCTTTAATCTGCCCCCTTTCGGGGGGGAACAATGAAAATAACCGCCATCAAGACTTCGGTCTGCAACGCCGAGATGCGCAACTGGGTGTTCGTAAGGGTGGAGACCGACCACCCCGGCTTGTATGGCTGGGGCGAGGCGACGCTGGAATGGAAGACCCGGGGTGTGGTCGGCGCCGTGCAGGACCTGGAACCGCTGTTGATCGGACGCGATCCGCGCGACATCGAGCAGGCGGTGCGGGTCATGGTCAAACACTCGTTCTGGCGCCTCGGCGTGATCGGCAACACTGCCATCAGCGGCATCGAAATGGCCCTGTGGGACATCTGGGGCAAGGAGCTGAACGTTCCCGTCTGGCGGCTGCTTGGCGGCAAGACGCACGACAAGATCAAGGTCTATACCCACCTCGGCTTCGGCGACATGACTTCGGTCTACGAAAGCATGGAACACAGCAAGGTGGTGGAGCGGGGGTTGCAGGTGATCGAAAAGGGCTACAAGGCGCTGAAAGTGGTGTTCATCCCTTACACCCATTTCACCGCCTCGCCGAAGCAGCAGGATCACGTCGGTGGCATGATGCAGAAGCTGCGCGACGCCGTGGGCGACGAGATCGAGATCATGATCGATTTCCACGGCCGTCCGGCGTCGACCAGCGCGGCGCTGCAGTATATCCACGCGCTGGCGCCGGCGCGGCCGCTGTTCGTCGAAGAGCCGATCCAGCCGGGCGACGCCACCGGGATGAAGCAGATCATGGACAAATCCCCCGTGCCGATCGCCGCTGGAGAACGCCTGGTCGACCGGCGCGAGTTCGACGACCTGTTCCGCTTGCGCGCAATCAACATTGCGCAACCGGATCTCTGCCACGTCGGCGGATTCACTGAAGCGCGCAAGATCGCCGCCATGGCGGACACGGCGGGTATCGGCATCGCACCGCATAATCCGCTGGGTCCGCTGGCCGGTGTTGCTGCCCTGCATTTCGACATCGCCACGCCGAACTTTGTGATCCAGGAGGAAATGTCGGGCGCCGTGCCCTGGTATTACGACGTGGTGAAGGGGCCAATACGCATGGTTGACGGCTACTGGCAGGTCCCGGACCAGCCCGGTCTCGGTGTCGAGGTGGATGAGAAGGAAATCGCGAAGCACCCCTTCAAGCAGGAAGTCATGCACGCCGGCCACGCGGCGCTCGATGATGGGACCATTGTTGATTGGTAAGCGACCGGACTGGTAGACCGTATTCATCGAGAAGTCGAAACCTGCCCGCAATAACTGACCAGGGAAAAATTCATGGCTGAAGCCTATATCTGCGCCGGATTGCGCACGCCGATCGGACGCTACGCGGGCGTGTTGTCGTCGATGCGCGCCGACGATCTCGCCGCCATTCCGCTGCGCGAACTGATGGCGCGCCATCCCTCGGTGGACTGGGCCGCGGTCGACGACGTGGTTTTCGGCTGCGCCAACCAGGCGGGCGAGGACAACCGCAACGTGGCAAGGATGGCCCTGCTGCTCGCCGGACTGCCGCAGGAAATTCCTGCCAGCACCATCAACCGGCTTTGCGGCTCCGGCATGGATGCAGTCGGCATCGCGGCACGCGCGATCAAGTCCGGCGAGGCGGAACTCGCCATTGCCGGCGGGGTGGAGAGCATGTCGCGCGCGCCGTTCGTCATGCCCAAGGCGGACAGCCCGTTTGCACGGACCAACGCGGTTTACGACACCACCATCGGCTGGCGCTTCGTCAATCCGCTCATGAAGCAGCTCTACGGCACCGATTCGATGCCGGAGACCGCGGAGAATGTCGCAGCCGAATTCGGCATCTCCCGCGCCGACCAGGATGCCTTCGCGCTACGCTCGCAGGCGAAGGCCTCCGCAGCGCAGAACAACGGGCGGCTGGCGATGGAAATCGTCGCCGTGACCCTTCCAGCAAAGAAGGGTGATCCGGTGGTCGTGGGCCGTGACGAGCATCCGCGCGAAACCAGCATCGAGTCACTGGCAAAGCTGAAGGGTGTCGTGAAGCCGGATGGGACCGTCACGCCTGGCAATGCGTCCGGCGTCAACGACGGCGCCTGCGCTCTGATCCTGGCCAGCGAAGCTGCGGCGAAAAGGCATGGACTGACACCTCTTGCGCGCGTGATCGGTGTTGCCACTGCCGGATGCTCTCCCCGCATAATGGGCATCGGCCCGGTGCCGGCGACGCGGAAATTGCTGGCCAGCACGGGTGTCAAGCTTGACCAGATCGAGGTCATCGAGTTGAACGAAGCGTTTGCGGCACAGGGCCTGGCGGTGCTGCGGGAGTTGGGCATCAAGGATGATGACGCGCGCGTCAATCCGAATGGCGGCGCAATTGCCCTGGGCCATCCGCTGGGGATGAGCGGCGCCCGCCTTGTCGCTACCGCCGTTTACGAACTGCAGGAGCGCAAGGCGCGCTATGCGCTGACCACGATGTGCATCGGCGTCGGGCAGGGAATTTCCTTGCTGATCGAAAGGGTCTGAATTGGATCGGCGCCAAGGTCGTAAGTTGACAGCGATGTTCAAGTAGCGGCTACAGAATTTTCCCACTGGGTGATGTGATAGGGTTTGGGGGAACGTGCGCGATTCAGGTCAGCCGTGGACATGGTTAAATTCTGCCAGGGGTCAGGCTCCTAAGGGGCGTGCCCACACAGATGGCCCCGATGGCACCCCTCCGCGCGACCGCGGTCAGGATGTCCTGCAGCGCACCGCCATGCTTGACATACGTACCATATAAGGTACACACTTCTTCATGTTTGGAACGCCGAAGCTCAATGCGATTTTCTATCGGTCTATTGCTGGTAACGAGCCGGTGCGCGAATGGCTTAAGAGTCTTCCCGGGCCGGATCGAAAGTCGATCGGTGAGGACATCGCTTATGTGCAGTTCAAGTGGCCGATCGGAAAGCCGCGTGTCGATCATCTACATGGGGCGGTCTGGGAAGTCAGAACATCGCTGGGTAATCGCATTGCACGAACACTTTTTGCGGTAGAAGGCAGCACAATGATATTGCTGCATGGGTTCATAAAGAAGACACAAAAGACACCAGCGTCCGAGATTACTTTGGCGGAACGCAGATTCAAGGAGTGGAAGCATGACGAAAATTCTTGAGCGGCGCTCGCCTAAGCGGGCAATCAAGCCGAATCCGCGCACGGGGTCGGGCTTCGACGAATTCCTGGTGGAAGAGGGAATTTTCGAGGAGGTACAGGCGAGGGCGCTCAAGCGCGCACTGGCCGAACAACTCGAAGAGGGCATGGTGGCCGCTAAGCTGAGCAAGATCAGAATGGCCGAGTACATGAAAACGAGCCGTTCGCAGTTGGATCGCGTGCTCGATCCCGACAATGTCTCCATTCAACTTGATACGCTGATCAAGGCGGCGCGCGCGCTGGGTAAGACGGTGGAGATACAGATCAGGAAAGGGGCGAATCCAGCGTTCATCAGTGGTGAAGCATCGCTTGGCGTGGCTGCTGGTGCTGGGAGAACACGACGTTCTGGATTATCAAAGCCACCGCGCTTGGTTAGTCGAAAGAAAACGTGGGCTGTACCTAAATAGTCTTGTCATGGATCCTGTGCAAGAACAATTCGAGAAGGGCATTGGTGACCGCTTCATTAAATGGTTCAATTCGGGGACGGGAGCCTGCTTTTCGTTCACAGGCCGCGCTCATCGCGCCCCTGATCTTGTCTATTCTTCAAATGGAAAGGAACTGCTTATTGAAGTCACGGCCGCTTACTACGATAGCGCACACGCAGTCTTTCTATGGAAAGGTGCCAGAGGAGCGAAAGATGCTCCGTCTGGGTGGGATGGGGCTAATCCAGACAAATCGCTTGCTGCGGCGGTTTCTCATCGCATCGCGAAAAAATCCGAGAAGCGCTATGGAAATAACACCGTGCTCCTAATTGAAGTTCCTCCTGGTATCACCACTGCTGAGGCACTTGCCGCGCTACTTAGATTGCAGCCCGTTCAGGGTGGAACGCCCTTCGCTGGAATATATGTGGTTGGCAGGTTCCCAATTACAACTCGCAGCAGTGGTGGCTACCGGGTAATTCCGCTCAAGGAGCTTTCACATGAATACGTGTACTAACTTCTCAATTAGCCCGGATTCGCGCAAATCGCGCCGCGCGTCGCTTGCACGGGTCGGCTACCTCGAACGTAAGCAAACCGGAAGTATTGTGCGAGGGTAAGAATGAAAACGAGATCGATGTGGCTTCTGAGCTGGGGATTCTTCCTGTTCTTTCTGTTCTTTGGAGCAAGTTCTGCATATGCCAAAATGCCTGAGGAAATAGCTAAGAAGGCGTTTCGCTCGACAGTTCTGTTGGTGATGGAAGATGCCAACGGTCAGCCTCTTTAGCTGGGGAGTGGCTTTGTTATCCGCGATGGAGAAATTGCGACCAATCTCCATGTTGTGGAAGGTGCGGCGAGTGGTTACGCAAAGCTAGTTGGTGTAAAGACGAAATACGATATCGAAGGCATTACCGCGGTTGATCCACAGCGGGATCTAGTAGTGCTCAAGATCACGGCTGCAAGGTGGCAGGCACTTCCGCTTGGCGACAGCGATACCATTCAGGTCGGCGAGTCTGTATATGCTGTGGGAAACCCGCAGGGATTGGAAGGAACATTTTCACAGGGCATCATCAGCAGCATTCGGGATCTCGGCAGCGACAAACTGCTCCAAATTACTGCACCAATCTCACCAGGCAGCAGTGGAGGACCTGTGCTGAATGGAAAGGGCGAAGTCATCGGTGTATCAGTCGCCACGTTCAAAGGAGGTCAAAATCTAAACTTTGCGATTCCATCAAACTACCTGAAAGCCCTTCTACCGAAAGCTGGACCTCCGAAACGATTATCCGATCAAAATTCGTCGGGACAGCGGCGATCGATCTTGGCTGATTCTGGGGGCCGAAGCACAGAAGGGGTAGTGGCGGGCAACTTTACTTGGACAAATGCGGCCTGCTCAAACTGCGGCGGTCTTTATACATTTTCGCTTCGCAACCATCTACGCACCAATGTTAGAAATGTGTACTGCTTGGTTGTGTTTTACGATTTGCAAGGAACCCCAATAGACACGGACGTTGTTGAATATCGCGCGCCGCTCGTGGGTGGGCTCGCCAAGAGATTAAGCGGAAAAGTTGATCAGAGTGTTCAGAACCTAAGCCGGCCCGATATTTCAGGTTCCCCTACAAGTCGGGTTGAGTTTCGGATTCTGAATTTTGAGGCTGCAAACTGATTAGAACTTGGCCTAAACCAACATCGGGGAAAGAAAAGGGAGGCGTTATTCTTTATTTGTTGCGTGCATGCCGTCGCGATCTGAATGCAAGGAAACATTAGGGGCATTCCACGACAGCTATTCCCTTTCAGACTTTCAATCCAGCGGCGACGTAGCAGGATTCCATCAGCTTCAGCGTTTCCAGGTTGTCCAGGCGGTCGATCGCGAACGGTTTGCCGTCGAGCAGCCCGCGCACGAATTCCCGCACAACGCTGGTGAAACAGGCCTGGTAATTCTTTGCCAGGTCGAAGACCACCGGTGCTTCGTCCGAACCGACCATGGTTAACCGGTCGCGATCGAAGACCAGCGTGCCCTTCGTTCCCACGATTTCCAGGCGGTCCATCGGCAGCGGACCGTAGCCGGGCGCGGAGATGTTGCCGTCCAGTACCGCGGTGAGATCGTTTCTCCCCGCCAGCATGATCACGGCCACATCCTCGCCGGCAAGCTCCTTGTTCACCTTCGCAATGCGGGCCGCGACGACTTCCAGCGGGCCGAGCAGCACGCGCATGACGTCGAGGTGGTGGATCAGGACTTCAAAAATCAGCAGGCGCCCGAAGTCCTTCAGGTAGGGCTGGCGATTCAGCAGGAACGGCGCGATGCCGTTCACCTCGATCATGCCCTGGCTGCGCACCACCATGCGGGCGTGGCTGATCTCGCCCACCCGTCCCGCCTGAAGCCACTGTGCAACCTGCACGTAATGCGGCCGAAACCGGTAATTCTCGTGCACCATGAAGCGCACCCGATCGCCGACGTAAGCGATGAGTTCTTCGGCCTCCCGGACTGTAGGGGTCAGCGGTTTCTGGCAGCACACATGCAATCCGGCGTCGGCCGCCAGCCGGGTGAGGGAAGCATGTGTGCCCACCGGGGTGACGATGTCCACCGCGTCGAGCTTCCCGGTCTCGATCATGGCGCGGAAATCGGTATAGACATGGGAAATGTTGAAAGCCTGCGCCTTGGCGTGGGCCCGCGACTCGTTGACATCGCAAATGGCGACCAGCTCCGCATCCGGCGTGTCCGACCAGCCGGCGAGATGGTACTGGCTGATCGCCCCGGCGCCGACGATGCCGACACGGAGTCTGTCTTTCATGGGATTGCGTCCGCGTGGGTTTTCCCGGATTCTAGCGCGGAAAAAACAAACCCCGCGCTAATCGCACGGGGTTTTCATGTTGCAACGCAGCCGGGTGCTTATTTGTCCTTCAGGCAGTTGCTCATGAAACCCTTGCGCGCGTCACCCTTGAGGTCCTTCGCCTTGGCGTCGGCATTGCACTGCTTCATCTTCTTCTGCTGGGCGGTCATCGGCTTGGCGTCACTGGTCGCGGCTTCGGCCCTGGCCGAAAGGCAATCCTTCATGAACGCCTTGCGATCGTCACCTGCGAGTTCCTTCTTCGCGGCGTCGGCGTTGCAGGCCTTCATTTTTTCCTGTTGCGGCGTGTCGGGGAATGCCGGCAGCGCCAGCAGCAGGCCTGCCAGAAAAATAACTGTTCTCATTTTCTTCTCCTTACCCATGTTGGAGTGCGGCATTCCGGGCTGAATGCCGGAGCCTCAACGCGCGGCCGCCGCCTCAGTTGACCCGTCGTGCGCCGCGGGCAGCAAGGGCGCGCGTCCTTCGGTGTTGAAGGTGAATGCGAAAGCGGGAGAGGCGATCTGGAAGTGCTCGGGGTGGGCGCGCACTTCGGCGAGCATGGGTTCCGAAACCTGGATCTGGCTCAGTTCCAGCGTATTGCGGATGCGCACGATGCGGCAGTCACGCGGCTTGACCCGGACCACGGTCTTGACCGCGAGCTGGATGGCTTCGCGGTCGTGGTTCATCACGATCGGAATGGCGGCGCCGTCGAGGTTCATTGAAGTGATGATGTTCGCGTACGTCGACGGCACGTCGATTTCCCTGAACAAGCGCATGGTGATCACATCCGCGCCGCCGACGCCGGTGGCGTTGCCGTTCGTTTCCGGGGTCAGCCCGAGCACCACAATTTTCTTGGTGCGCGGGCCGAAATTCCATTTGATCGAGCGGCGGTTGCGGCCGGTGATGTTGGGGTCAAAGCCGGCGCCGCTGATGTTCTTGCCCATCTCGTCGATGATCAGCACGTCGATGTCGTCGAAGCACAGACGCGGCATCAGGCGCTTGGCCATTTCCTGCAGCACCGGTTCGCGAGTGGCAATTTCGGCGGCCGGGATGGCCTCGATCAGGGCGGTCTGGTCGTGGGCATTTTCGACGATGCCGATGCCGAGCATTACATTTCTCTTCGCCAGGTTGACGTCGCGCACCTTCGGCAATAGGGTCGGGAAAGTGTCCATACCGTGCTGGTGGTAGGTGGACGCGCCGATTATCTTGCCGATGCCGATGGCCAGCATCTTGGTGATGCCGCTTTCAGTCGCGCCGCGAAACGCCGTGTGTGGCTTGATGCGGTTGATCACCACGATGCCGTCGGCTTCGGCGGCGTACTTGTCCATGTGCACGGGGGTGCCGTCGTCGAGCTGGCCGACGATGGTGGTATCCATCGTGGCCCTGACCGGCACACCGGTGGCGGCTTCCGTGATGCCGTAGCCTTCCAGGACTTTTCTCTGGCCCTCCGCCGTGGCGGCGCCGTGGCTGCCCATGCAGGGAAAAATAAATGGCTTGGCGCCGAGCAACTGCAGTTCCCGGATTACGCACTTGGCAATGGTGCCGATATTGGCGATGCCGCGGCTTCCGCAGCCGACAGCGACGACCTGACCAGGCTTGATGCGCGCCCGCACTTGCGGCTTTTCGAATTCCTTGGCGATGGCGGCCGGGATGTCGCCGAGATGAACGGCATCGAACTTCTGCCGCACGTTCAGCATCCGCGGCAGCGGCACATCCAGACCTCCGGCAATGTTTACTTCGATCTTGTCGCCGATCATCTTTAGTCTCCTCGGGCCGGCTCGTAAACCGGCACCACGTAGGGTCCTTCGGGAATCACGGCTATCGCGTTGTCGCCGCTTTGTTCCACGCAACGCTCCAGCGTTTCGCGGACCGATTCGATCAGGTTGACGCCAGTCAGGCCACGATCCGCTGCGGGCAGTCCGTCGCTGTACAGGTGCACGCTGCCGGCGTTCATGGACTTCAGCTGCATCTGCGTCTGCCATTCATCGATATCGGCAAACTGCTTGCGGCTGATGTCGGCCAGGAAGCCGTCGGCGCCCAGATCGATGAGGCGGCGCTGAGCCTCGGCGTATTCGTGTGAGCCCAGGCCCTCGGAACACTCGGATACGACCAGCAGGTTGCCGCCGGGTTCGAGGATGTTCAGCGGCCCGACCATGCCCTTGACGGTCTGGTAATAGGTCTTGTCGAGCGGGTATCCGGCCGCGCTGGTCACCACGGTCCGAAAACGCCGCGGTACTGAGACGCGCGCGTACTTTTCCGTGAAGGCGACGGCCTGCAGGTGGCTTTCAAGGATCTCGCCGTAGTTCACAAACGAGAGCCGGCGATGCTCGTCGATCACTGTGTTTACCGCCAGGACGGGACCGAGCATGCGCACGATCTCGAGCTGTTCCTCGTGCAGCGGATTGCCTTCGAGGATGCAGTTGTCGGCCTTCGGATGCGACATGAAGCGCGCGCTGTGGAAAGTGGTGATGGTGTCCCTGTGAGCAACGCCCGGCGCGATGACCTTGCGGCCGCCGGAGAATCCGGCCATGAAGTGCGGTTCCACCAACCCGGTCGCGATCTTCAGGTCGGCTTCGACGAAGCGCCGGTCGATCTTCACCGGCGTGCCCCGGGGTGTACGGCCGAGGTCGACATGATCGGCGTCGTTGCGCGCGAAATGGTTCTCGACCTTCACGGTCTTCAATACCCATGGGTTGCCGACCAACTCCTCCAGTTCCGTGCCCTCGTTGGGACGGTGTAGTCCGGTGGCGACAAGCACCGTGATGTGGTCGGGCCGTATGCCGCCTTCAAGCAGTTGACTGACGATTTCCGGCAGCAGGAGTCCGTTCGGAACCGGCCGGGTGATGTCGCAGATCAGGATGCAGGCACTGCGCAGACCCCGCGCCGCTTCGGTCAACGGGAGCGCCGATACCGGGTTGGCCAGCGCTTTTTGCACGGCTGCACGGGGATCTCCCTCTACCGGCATGGCCGGTTTGCGGATAACCGTGACATTCCAGTGGTCTGGAAGGTCGAGAGGATAGCTGCCACGGCCATAATTTAGTTCGAGTCGCATGATTTGAGTATGGATTTTGCTCAAACTATACACCCGCCGGGGCAGGGAAGGCCTTCCGGTACACCTTCGAGGACGCTGAACATCCCCACCATGAACTTTTCCGAACCTGTCGTCGCAGCAATGATCGGCGCGACCGCGACCATATTTACGGCCCTGTTCCAGTTGCGTCTGGCGGCGCGCAAGCAGGCAGCCGAGCGCGCGGCAGGCCGGCCCGTTACCAAAGGCAACCGCTGGCTGGCGATCCTGGGGCTGATGCTGGCGAGCGCGGTTGGCGGCTATGCCTTTTCCGAATACCAGACCTTCAGCGAGCGTGAGGACAACAAGATGCTGCGGGATGAAATGCACTCGCGGCTGAAGGACATCGGCGCCCTGGCCGCACGCATTGAGCGCGCCGGAGTAGCAGCCGGAAACGCGGCCGGAGCCGATATTCAGCTGGTCGCCGAGCGCAAGCGCGGTGACGAAGGCGTGGCGGCGGTAATCAACCTGCCCGCCTGCCGGGGAACGCAGGTCGGCATGTCGCAGCCGGCAGCGCCCTGCACGGAAAGGGATGCGCAGCGCACGACGATCTGCTCCGTCGTCCCGTCCGCGGCGTTGGTCAATGACGTACAGCTGTTCCTGCGTGCCGAGGATTCGCAGCAGCCCTGGAGCGATGCGAAGGTCCAGGCCGGACAAGATGCGGGTGGCGCAAAATTCCTCGACAATTTTTATGAACGCGGACGCGAAGGCGGCACCAAGGAAATCTGCATGAACCTCGCGAGCTGGAGCAGCGACAAGGGGCGCAGCGCGCGCATCCTGGTCAGGTACGCTCTCTAGGCAGTGTTCTTCGCGTAGCCGCGGATCGGCCCGCCCGTCTTGCGCATCAAAGGGGCTGGCAGGCGGTACCCGGTGAGATCCAGTGTTCCGAGCCGTGCATCGTTTTCGCGCAGGTTTCGGCATCCACTTCCTCGATGACGCGGATCCGCAGGGCTTGCTTCGCTGCCGGGTGGTTCCCTGTTCGTGCGCAAAGTGTGCCACGCATTGACGCTGGAATCAGCGAATCGCTATGATCCCCGGCAGTTTTCATACGCAGAATAATCCGGGAGAGCCATGAGCCGCATCAGCCGTGTGGAAGTTCACGAATTCGCCTTCGACCTGCCCGACGTGGGCTGGGACGCAGGAGGCTTCAACATCGTTTACCAGCCGAACAACAAGCTCAGGCTCTCCAAGTACGCCGTGGCGATTGAGGCCGACGACGGCGCGCGCGGTGAATACGTGGCGCTATGGGGCGGATCCAAAATTGCGCTGGGACAAACCCTTGCGCTCTGCCCGCATCTGATCGGCCGCGATCCGCACCAGCGCGAACTGATTTATGACGACTTCAAGCGTGCCCTGCGCCAGTACGATCACATGGGTGTGGGCTGCCTGGACATTGCGCTTTGGGATCTGGCCGGCAAGCAGCTCGGCGCACCCGTCTGGAGAATGCTCGGCGGCTGGCGCAAGCGACTGCCGACTTACGCGAGTTCCTACCATGGCGACCGCAACGGCGGCCTGTCGAGCGCCCAGGCTTATGTGGATTTCGCCGAGCAGTGCTACGAGATGGGTTACCGCGCTTTCAAAATGCACGGCTGGTGCGACGGCAATGTGAAGGAAGAGAGCGAGGCCGTGCTGGCGCTGGGCAGGCAGTTCCGCGGCCGCATGGCCCTCATGCTGGATCCGGCCTGCGAACTACGCACCTTTGCAGACGCGCTCGCGGTCGGCCGCGCCTGCGATGAAGCCGGGTTCTTCTGGTATGAGGATCCGATGCGCGACGGTGGCTGGTCGCAGCATTTTCACAAGAAACTGCGCCATTTCATCAAAACGCCGCTGCTGCAGACCGAACATGTGCGGGGTCTCGAGCCGAAGGCGGATTTCATCGTCGCCGAAGCGACCGATTTCGTGCGCGCCGATCCCGAGTACGACCTCGGCATTACCGGCACCATGAAGATCGCGCACCTGGCCGAGGCTTTCGGGCTGGATGTCGAGATTCATGCGGCTGGGCCTGCCCATCGCCATTGCATGGCGGCAATCCGCAATACGAACTTTTACGAGTTGGCGCTGGTGGGGCCGAAGTGCGGCAACGCGATGCCGCCGGTATACACCGACGGGTATAGCGACGAACTCAATGCAGTGGGCGAGGATGGCTGCTTTCCGGTGCCGGACGGCCCCGGGCTTGGCGTGCGCTACGACTGGGAATTCATCAAACGGCAGCGTACCGCCTTGCACGAATTCAAGTAATTGGTTCTGGTAACTGCCTGATGCAGCGAGATTTTCTCGCCATCATTCCTACATGACATAGCAATTATTCGAGGCCGGGGCTTTATCGCGCATCGCAATATTGATTACATTCCCGAAACTGGACTGTCAGGCGGCATATTCGAGCGAATCAGGGCGTTGACGGCTTTGCGACGCGCCATTTATATTACTGACCGGTCAGTTACTTTCCCGGCCAAGATGACCGGTGTGCCGCACCGAGGCGGAAAAGGCGCGTTCGGCAGCAAGCCGGCAGGGTCGTGTCGAACCGTACTTCAGGGATGCTGGCCGAAACGGACCGTGCACGGAGGATAGAAAAGCATGAATGCACCTTACGACCGGGCGCTGATGAATGCAGATTGCGCCCAACGCACGACAAATCCCGTGGAAGCTGCCGACCTGCGTCCGGACAGCGTCCGGGTATCCAGCCGCTCGCTTGGGTGGAAGAATCTGAACATCGAACGCCGCGAACTCGAGCCCGGCTCCGATTGCCTTCCGGGCGGGCTCACCGAACACCTGATTTTCGTCAGCCTGGCCGACGGTCATGTCATCCGCGAGAGCGGTGGTGACATCGCGGATAAGGATCTCGAAGCCGGCCTGGTTTCGATCCATCCCAGCGATACGCCGGTGCGCTGGGAGTGGGACACTCGGCTTTCGTTCACCGTTATGTCGCTCGAGCCGGAATATCTGGAAAAAGTCGCCAAGGAAATTTTCGATCTCGATCCTGCCAAGCGACAGACGTCAGCCTTGCCGACATTGCGGCCGTGGCGCATCTGAGCACTTACCACCTGACGCGCGTATTCAAGAAATCCACGGGGGTATCGCCGCATCAATATGTGGTGCAGGTCAGGGTCAATAGTGCACGGTCCCTGCTCACCGCGGGCGCAGGCAACCGCTCGCTGGCTGAAATCGCAGCCGCGGTCGGATTTGCCGACCAGAGCCACCTCACCCGTCATTTCAAGCGTGTGCTCGGCGTGACCCCAAAACAGCTGCGCCAGTAGGTTCAAAATCCGCGAGGGTTCAGGTCCGCCAGGGTTCAACTCCGCTGCGGGTGGCGATCGTACGCAACCTCCTCAAAAAACAGCGCAAAGGTGTCCAATTAAAGTCCGCGCCCGCGAGCGTATCTTTGGCATTTACGATCGGGCGCTACTCCTCCTGCATGCGAGGCCGCCGGAACCCGCGGTACGGTATCGCCGGATCAACGAGATGTCCGGCCACCCTTAGTTTCAGATCCATCCCTGATGCCGGCCGACGTTGAAACGCATTCCCTTCTCGTCCCAGAGCGCCACCGGTCCGCGTTCTTTGCTCCCTCGAAAGTTCCTTTCGGACGTGAAACGATCAGGTCGAAATCGACTATTGTTTCGTACGGGGAAATAGCGGTTTACAATCCATTCTTCGATCAGGTTCCTAAAAATCAGGAGTGCGATGAAGAGCCCACTGAAGCGATTCCTGGCTGTTTTGGCGATTTCGATGGTTACAGCTTTGCCGGCGATGGCGGAAGAGCAGTTGCCCGAGGAACGCCGCGGCGGCGACATGGCAATCGATATGGTTCTGGCACGACCGATCGGATTGTTGAGCGTAATTGGCGGGTCGGTGCTGTTCGTGGTCTCGCTGCCGTTCACGATTCCCAGCGGGAGCGTGGACGCAGCGGCTGACGAACTCGTCAGGAAGCCAATCAATTACACCTTCAGGCGTCCGCTCGGTCAGATAGGCCAGTAATCCAGTCCTGCGGCTGAATTCAACCGCCGCGTCCGGACTCCATCGGATTCCAGGCGAGCATCGCCAGCGCGGCGCCTATCAAGGCCATGCCGCCGGCTTCGATTGGTGCCGGGCGTTCGCCCAGTTGCAATCATGCGGCGAATACGCCGATTACCGGCGTGGCCAGCGTTCCCAATCCGGCCAGGCCGGTCGCCGGTATCGCGCTGTATGTGATACAGGCGACAAACGAGGCCGTCCAGTTGATCGGCTGCGGCTCGAACCAGGCCCATCCTCCCGCCAGCACGACGGTGCCGATCACCATCTGCCAGAGCATGATCATCAGCATCGAAATGCTGGTTTTCGTCTGCAGGCGCTTCACGTAAATCACGCTTGCACCCCAAGCCATACCGGCCGCGACTGCGAGGGTGCTCGCCAGAAGTTCGCCGGTGAAACGCCAGGGCTGGATCAGGATCAACAGTCCGCACAAAGCCACCGCGACCGCCAGTCCCTGCCAGCGCGAGAGATGCTCGTGCAGAAACAGCCACGCGAATATCAGCACCCAGAACGGCATGGTGTAAACCAGCACCGCTGTTTTTCCCGTGCCGCCGAGGTTCAGCCCATAGAGCGTGCAGCCGAAGTTGACGGCGAGCGCCCCTCCGAACACGAGCACCACGCGCCATTGCCTGCCGCGCGGCAACAATGGGTCGCCGTAAAACCAGATGATCGGCACCATGCAGATTGCGGCGATGGCAAAGCGCAGGGTTGCGAACTGGAACGGTCCGCTGTCGCCTAGACCGTATTTCATCAGTACGAAGTTGTAGCCCCAGATAAAAGGGTGATTTCGACTATACTTGCGCCGCCATCGGACAGAGACCGCAAAGGTCCGGCCGATAGGATAAAAACGTCGAGGGGGGAGATCTCATGGTCTGGTCGCAGGTTTACGACCCATTCAACAACACCATCCTGTCAACGCTGGTCTGCGCGATTCCCGTAATCGTGCTGCTGGGCGGGCTGGGTTTCTTCCACATGCGCGCTCACTACGCCGCAATCGCCGGGCTGGTTGCTGCTGTGGCGATTGCAATATTTGTGAACGGCATGCCTGGAGAGATGGCGCTAAGCGCCGGTCTCTATGGAACGCTATTCGCCGCCACGACGATCTGCTGGATCATTTTCAATCTTATTTTCCTGTACCGGATGACATTGCAGGTCGGGTTGTTCAAAGTCCTGCAGGACAGCATAGGCGGCATTACCAACGACCGCAGACTGCAGTTGGTCCTGATCGCGTTCTGCTTCGGTGCATTTTTCGAAGGCGCGGCAGGAGGCGGGACGCCGGTCGCGGTGACGGGCGCCATACTGATCGGGCTTGGTTTCAATCCGCTCGCCGCTTCCGGTCTTTCGCTGATCGCCAACACCGCACCGGTGGCCTATGGCGGTCTGGGAACGCCGATCATCGTACTGCACCAGGTCACCCAGCCAGGCAACGATGACTACCTGCTGACCCTGTCCTCGATGGTTGGACGGCAGTTGCCTTTCTTTTCCGTGATCGTCCCGATCTGGCTGGTGCTGACGTTCTGCGGCTGGCGCCGTACGGTGGAAGTCTGGCCGGCGGTTCTCGTGGCAGGTTTGTCTTTCGCGATTCCGCAATTCGTGATTTCGAACTACCACGGCCCATGGCTGGTTGACATGCTTGGCGCCATGATCTCCATGGTCATGCTTGCCGTTTTCCTTGCTTATTGGAAACCGAAAACGGTCATGCTCGATGCTTCCGGCAGCGGGAACGTCGTTCCCCGGTCCGAAGCCACTAAACAACATCATGGGCACAGCCGTGACCTGGTGATCAAGGCCTGGATGCCGTGGGTCATTCTGACAGTCGTGCTATTCCTGTGGGGTCTGCCCGTCATCAAGGCATTGCTGAACTTCAAGGGATACACCTATTGGGAATGGCAGATCCCGGGCCTGCACAACCTGGTGCAGCGCGTGGCGCCCGCGGTTGAAGCGGCAAGAGTGGAGTCCGCGGTCTGGAAGTGGGGGTTCATCTCCGCTACCGGGAGCGGAATATTGATAGCGGCGGTCATCGCCGGGTTCGTCATGGGCTTCAAGATTCGTGAAATGATCAAGGCCTGGCTCGAGACCTTCGGGATCATGAAATATTCGCTTCTGACGATTCTGGCAATGCTTGCGCTAGGCTATATCACGCGATATGCCGGCATGGACGGTACGCTCGGCCTGGCATTTGCCAACACTGGCTGGCTGTATCCGTTCTTCGGCACGATGATCGGCTGGATCGGCGTCGCGCTGACCGGAACGGATGCAGGTTCCAATGCGTTGTTCGGCAGCCAGCAGGTGATCACCGCGAACAAGCTGGGCCTCAGTCCGACCCTGATGGCCGCTGCGAACAGCTCCGGCGGCGTAATGGGAAAAATGATCGATGCGCAAAGCATTGTCGTCGCATCCGTGGCGACCAACCAGCAGGGCAAGGAAGGCGTGATTCTGCGCTTCGTGTTCTGGCACAGCGTTGCGCTGGCGTCTCTGGTCGGCGTGCTGGTCATGTTGCAAGCCTATGTGCCGCTGTTCCAGGCGATGGTCCCCGAATAGCGGAAGCGCGAAATAGTGTGATCGGCACGGCTGCCCCGACGCCGTGCCGATTTCTTTTGAGGTGTCCATGAAGAATCTGCAAGTGCTGCTCGCCAGCCGGCCCCAAGGCTGGGTCAGCGAGGAAAATTTCCGCATTGTGGAATCCGCCATTCCCCGCCCTCGCGAGGGCGAAGTTCTGGTGCGGAATCTTTATCTTTCGCTCGACCCGTACATGCGGATGCGCATGGATGCCGGAAAATCCTATGCTCCGCCGGTGGAAGTTGGCGAAGTCATGGTCGGCGGCGGTGTGGGTGAAGTTCTGGAGTCGCGCGATCCGCGTCTCTCAAAAGGCGATATCGTTACCGGGCGCCTTGGCTGGCAGTTGTACGCTGTTGCGCCGGGGACGGGACTGCGCAAGGTCAATTCGGAGGGCGCGCCGATTTCCACTGCGCTCGGCGTAATCGGCATGCCTGGCGTGACGGCCTGGTACGGCCTTCTGAAAATCGGCGAGCCGAAAGCGGGTGAAACCGTGGTTGTGTCTGCCGCCTCGGGGGCTGTTGGCAGCGTGGTCGGGCAGATCGCGAAAATCAAGGGTTGTCGCGCAGTGGGCATCGCCGGCGGGTCCGAGAAATGCAGGTACGTGGTCAGCCAGCTCGGGTTTGATGCCTGCGTGGACTACAAATCCGCGAGCTTTGAATCAGACCTGGAAGCCGTCGTGTCTGGTGGCATCGACGTTTATTTCGAGAACGTCGGTGGACGGGTCCTTGATGTAATCCTGTCGCACCTGAATGCATTCTCGCGCATCCCGTTCTGCGGCTACGTTTCGGAGTACAACCCGGGAGAAGGTTACGGCGTGCGCCAGCTGCGGCAATTGCTGGTCAGTCGCTCACTGTTGCAGGGATTCATCATCTCGGAACATCTGGAGATCTGGGAGCAGGCGCTGCGAGAACTTGCCGCCTGGGTTGCGGCCGGCAAGCTGAAGTATCACGAGACGGTTACCGAGGGGCTCGCAAATGCCCCGATGGCGTTCATTGGAATGCTGCAGGGGAAGAACCTGGGCAAACAGCTGGTGAAACTTGCCTAGGACTTTCTAGTGCACGACCGTGGGTTGGTTCATGAGCGCGTCGAAGCCGCCGAGGAATTCGTCGATCGAGTCCATCGTGGCGTCTTCCGCCAGGATCTTTTCAAGGTTCTCGCGAAACGCCGAGGCGACCATGCCGTGAATGTAGGTGCCGAATCCCGCGGGCTTGTTGACCAGTTCGTAGCCCTCGACATCGGGGTAGGAAACCACATGGTAGTGCGGGCTGCTGTAGACGATCTGCATGGCGTCGATCCTTGAACCCGCGCTTTCGCGCGCATGCCGTCCATATGGTGCGGATACGCGCAAATTCAAGGCGGTCGGCGCCGGCAGGACATCACATTCGGGAGTATGAAAATGATCGAACAACGGCTAGCGGAATTGGGCATCGACCTGCCGGTCGCGCCGGTGCCCGCATTCCAGTATGTGCCGGTTACCGTGCACGAACGCCTCGCCTTCGTCAGCGGGCAGTTGCCCCGCAAGGGGGAAGAAATCGTCACCGGCAAGGTTGGCAGCGACGTCGATCTTGAGCGTGCGCAGGAGGCTGCGCGCCTTTGCATCATCCAGGGGCTCGCCTGCCTGCGCCAGAACCTGGGTTCCCTTGATCGTGTCGAGCGGATCCTCAAGCTCACGGGCTTCGTTGCTTCAGCGTCGGGTTTCAACCAGCAGCCCAAGGTGATAGATGCCGCCTCGGAATTGCTGGGCAAGGTTTTCGGCGAAAACGGCCGTCACGCCAGAAGCGCGGTCGGCGTCGCCGAACTGCCGCGCAATGCCAGCGTCGAGATCGAAATGATCGTGTCGCTGAAATCGTGATCGGGGCAGCGTCCTTTGCGCTGCGTGGCCTGCACAGGGCGGCGAGTGTCCCGCCAATTGTCCCGCAGTCGGGGAGGATCATATGAAGTACAACATATTGGGTTCGAGCAAGCTGAACGTGTCTTCGATCTGCCTCGGCACCATGACCTGGGGCGAGCAGAACAGCGAGAAGGACGCGCACGAGCAGCTCGACTACGCGGTTTCACGCGGCATCAATTTCATCGACGCGGCCGAGATGTATCCGGTGCCGCCGAAGGCGCAAACCCAGGGGCGCACGGAAACTTACTTTGGCACCTGGCTGAAGAAGCGGCAACGGGACACGCTGGCCGTGGCCACGAAAATCACCGCGCCAGGCCGCGGATTCGCCTGGGTGCGAGGCGGTCCCCAGGCCATCGACAGGAAAAGCATCCAGGAAGCGCTCGATAACAGCCTCAAGCGGCTGCAGACCGATTACGTGGATCTCTACCAGATCCACTGGCCGGACCGGTACCTCCCATTGTTCGGAAATACTTTCTACGACCCGAAACAGGAACGGGAAACGGTTGCGATCGAGGAGCAGCTCGAGGCGCTCGCGGGCGTCGTGAAGGCCGGCAAGGTCCGCTACCTTGGCCTGTCCAACGAATCGCCCTGGGGTACGATGGAATTCATCCGCCTGGCCCGCGCCAGGGGCTTTCCCATGGTGGCCTCGATTCAGAATGCCTACAACCTGCTCAATCGCAGTTACGAGCCTGGTCTGTCGGAAGTCACCCGCCGCGAGGGTGTGCCGTTGCTGGCGTACAGCCCGCTGGCGTTCGGGCACCTCTCGGGCAAGTACCTCAACGGCGCCAACCCGGCCGGCGCGCGGCTGACGCTGTTCCCTCCGTTTGGCCAGCGTTACGACAAGCCGAACGTTCCCGCCGCCAGCAACGCCTACGCCGAACTGGCCAGGCGGTCCGGCCTGACGCCGGCAACGCTGGCGATCGCCTTCGTTCACGGCCGCTGGTTCTGCGCCAGCACCATTGTCGGCGCCACCAGCCTGAGCCAGCTCAAGGAAAACATCGATTCCAGTGAAGTCAGCCTGGCGGACGATGTCCTTGCTGAAATCGATGCGATCCACGTCCATTACCCGAATCCGGCCATTTAAGGCCGCCGTTTACCGGTGAAAACGCGGTCGGACCGCGAATGAGGCAGCGCCCTGCGCCGCCTCTCGGGTTTGTTTGACATCCCTCGGGTTATTAAAGATAATCCGCCGTTTCGTTCGGAGGGGTTCCCGAGCGGCCAAAGGGATCAGACTGTAAATCTGACGGCTCTGCCTTCGAAGGTTCGAATCCTTCCCCCTCCACCAAAGTTTCGAGACGGAGTTCAGGATCGGGTCTTCGGCAAGATCGTCACGGCGTCTTCTGATGTGCCAAAAGCAAGTGATGTCAGGCGGTTAAGCCCGGGTCAGGCGGGTGTAGCTCAATGGTAGAGCAGAAGCCTTCCAAGCTTACGACGAGGGTTCGATTCCCTTCACCCGCTCCAGAATGCGTCAGGCAAGAATGAAAAGGAATGACAGTGGTGCCGCGTTGCTTATACCGGGCAATATTTATTGGTTAGTCGGTGTTGAATTCGGTAGTCGGCAGGGGTAGCAGGGCAAGCCGCCGGACCTGCCCATGTAGCTCAGTGGTAGAGCACTCCCTTGGTAAGGGAGAGGTCACCAGTTCAATCCTGGTCATGGGCTCCAAATGCGTTTCAGGGTTATTACTTAATTTATTAAAAAAGTTAAGCCGAGGAAATCGAGATGGCAAAGGGAAAGTTTGAGCGCAACAAGCCGCACGTGAACGTAGGCACGATTGGTCACGTGGACCATGGCAAGACCACACTGACGGCGGCGCTGACATCGGTGCTGTCGAAGAAGTATGGTGGTGAGGCCAAGGCCTACGACCAGATCGACAATGCGCCGGAAGAAAAGGCCCGCGGGATCACGATCAACACCGCGCACGTCGAATACGAGACGGCCAAGCGCCACTATGCGCACGTTGACTGCCCCGGGCACGCCGACTATGTGAAGAACATGATCACCGGTGCGGCGCAGATGGACGGTGCGATCCTGGTGGTTTCGGCCGCTGATGGCCCGATGCCGCAGACCCGCGAGCACATCCTGCTGGCGCGCCAGGTGGGCGTTCCCTACATTGTCGTGTTCATGAACAAGGCCGACATGGTCGACGACAAGGAACTGCTCGAGCTGGTGGAAATGGAAGTGCGCGAACTGCTCTCCAAGTACGAATTCCCCGGCGAGAAGACCCCGGTCATCATCGGTTCGGCCCTGAAGGCGCTGGAAGGCGACAAAGGGGACCTGGGCGAAGTGGCGATCTTCAAGCTGGCCGATGCCCTGGACTCCTACATCCCCGAACCCAAGCGCGCCCTCGATGGCCCGTTCCTGATGCCGGTGGAAGACGTGTTCTCCATCTCCGGCCGCGGTACCGTGGTCACGGGCCGGGTGGAGCGTGGCATCGTCAAGGTGGGCGACGAACTCGAGATCGTGGGTCTGAAGCCCACCATCAAGACGGTGTGCACCGGCATTGAAATGTTCAGGAAGCTGCTTGATCAAGGCCAGGCGGGCGACAACGTGGGTGTCCTGCTTCGCGGCACCAAGCGCGAGGAAGTCGAGCGCGGCCAGGTGCTGGCCAAGCCCGGCTCGATCACTCCGCATACCAAGTTCGCCGCCGAGGTGTACGTGCTGTCAAAGGAAGAGGGCGGGCGTCACACCCCGTTCTTCAACGGCTACCGTCCGCAGTTCTACTTTCGCACCACGGACGTGACGGGGGCAGTGGAGTTGCCGGCGGGCACCGAGATGGTGATGCCGGGGGACAACATTGCGATCACGGTGCAGTTGATCCAGCCCATTGCGATGGAAGAGGGGCTGCGCTTTGCGATCCGTGAAGGCGGCCGTACCGTCGGGGCCGGTGTGGTCTCCAAAGTCATCGAGTAAGGCGATATGCGCGGGGCGGCATGCCGCCCCACCGAATAAGTAAGAAGGCCAGTAGCTCAATTGGCAGAGCGTCGGTCTCCAAAACCGAAGGCTGGGGGTTCGAGACCCTCCTGGCCTGCCACTACAAGAACCCGCAACTTGAAAACAAGGTTGCGGGTTGGCGTTTAAGAGGGTGGCAAAAAGGGTGTATTGATGGCAGACAAGATCAAGCTGGTGCTGGCGGTACTGCTGGTTATCGCGGGGCTTGCCGGGTTTTACTTACTGAAGGACAGCGCGCTCATTCTGCGCATTGCCTCGGTTCTCGCCGGCCTGGTGCTGGCAGCAGTCGTGGTCTGGACCAGCGCTCCGGGCAAGCAGTTTTTTGCGTTTGCCCAGGAAGCGATCGTCGAAACCAAAAAGGTCGTCTGGCCGACACGCAAGGAAACTGTGCAGACGACCGGCCTGGTCCTGGCTTTCGTGCTGGTGATGGCGATATTTCTGTGGATCGTTGATGCCCTGCTGGTGTGGGGCGTCAAACTGCTGATGGGGCCGGGGGCGTGATGTCAAAGAAATGGTATGTGGTGCACGCCTACTCGGGATTCGAAAAGAGCGTGCAGCGTGCATTGCTGGAACGCATTACCCGGGCCGGCATGGAAGACCAGTTCGGTCAGATTCTGGTGCCGGTCGAGGAAGTGGTCGAAATGAAAAGCGGCCAGAAGAACATCAGCGAACGCAAGTTCTTCCCCGGTTACGTGCTGGTCGAGATGGAAATGACCGACGAGACCTGGCATCTGGTAAAGAACACCGCCAAGGTCACCGGTTTCGTCGGTGGAGCGCCGGGACGCCGTCCGCCGCCGATCAGCGAGAAGGAAGTCCAGGCGATCCTGCACCAGATCCAGGAAGGTGTGGAGAAGCCCAAGCCCAAGGTGTTGTTCGAGGTGGGCGAGGCGGTACGGGTCAAGGAAGGTCCTTTCACGGATTTCCACGGTTCGGTGGAAGAAGTGAATTACGACAAGAACAAGTTGCGGGTTTCGGTTTCCATCTTCGGGCGCGCCACGCCCGTGGAACTGGATTTCAGTCAGGTCGAGAAGGCCTAGGCTGTTTTTAACGGGGAGCGCGCCTTGAAAAGGCGTGCGTCAGCACCCACTCTCTAGAGGAGTTTGACGTGGCAAAGAAAGTCATTGGTTTCATCAAGCTGCAGGTCCCTGCAGGCAAGGCCAACCCGAGTCCGCCCATCGGGCCTGCACTTGGCCAGCGCGGCCTGAACATCATGGAGTTCTGTAAGGCGTTTAATGCCCAGACTCAGGGCGTCGAGCCGGGTTTGCCGCTGCCGGTTGTGATCACAGCCTTTGCGGACAAAAGCTTCACTTTCATCATCAAGACCCCGCCGACCTCGGTGCTGATCCGCAAAGCGGTCAAGATCGAGAAGGGCAGTTCCAAGCCGCATACCGACAAGGTCGGCAGATTGAGCCGTGCGCAGGTTGAGCAGATCGCCAAGCAGAAGCAGCCCGATCTGACCGCCGCGAATCTGGAAGCCGCGATGCGCACCGTTGCCGGCAGCGCGCGCAGCATGGGCGTGGAAGTGGAGGGATTCTGATATGGCACATATTTCGAAGCGAACCAAGGCATTGCGCGGGAAAATCGACCGCGACAAGACTTATCCGATCGCCGATGCGCTGAAGCTGGTCAAGGAAGGCGCGAGTGCGAAATTCAACGAATCGGTCGACGTGGCCATCAACCTGGGCATCGATGCCAAGAAGTCTGACCAGGTCGTGCGCGGCTCCATCGTGTTACCCAAGGGCACCGGCAAGAGCGTGCGTGTCGCTGTGTTTGCCCAAGGCGACAAGGCCCAGGCTGCCAAGGATGCCGGTGCCGATATCGTCGGTTTCGAAGATCTGGCGGCGCAGATCAAGGGCGGCAAGATCGATTTCGATGTGGCCATCGCAACCCCGGACGCGATGCGCGTGGTGGGGACGCTGGGCCAGATTCTCGGCCCGCGAGGCCTGATGCCGAACCCGAAGGTCGGCACCGTAACTCCGAACGTGGCCGAAGCCGTCAAGAACGCGAAGGCGGGTCAGGTGCAATACCGTACGGACAAGGCGGGTATTGTCCAGTGCACCATCGGGCGGGCTTCGTTCACCGAGGATGCGCTAAGGGAAAACTTCCTGGTGCTGATCGACGCATTGAACAAAGCGCGTCCCTCGAACACTAAGGGCATCTATCTGAAGAAGGTCTCGATCTCGAGCACCATGGGACCGGGCGTCAAGGTCGACCAGGCAAGCCTGGCCGGCCAGTAAAGACTTTGTGGCCCGGCCGCCGGTTTGTCGGCGGGCGGGGCCGTCAAAGACCGTAGGAGCGGCCAGCAGAGGGATTGCTGGGAGCTTAATCGTTGGCAAGTCCGCGGCGTCCTACGCAGATGGCGAACCAAGAAACTTAGGGCAGGCAGGCGTTTCCTGCGGGCTCCTGGATCGAAGGTCGCTAGATCTGAAAGGCAAGGCCGATCGCCGCAAGCGAAAGGCTCTTATGTTCAACATCAGGAGGGTAGACCTTGGGTCTTAATCTAGACGACAAGAAAGCGGTAGTGGCGGAAATCAGTGCGAAGGTTGCGCAAGCGCAATCCATCGTGCTCGCCGAATACCGCGGCCTCGGAGTCGGCGCCATGACCGCGTTGCGGGCGAAAGCGCGCAATTCGGGCGTGTACCTCCGCGTTCTCAAGAACACCCTGGCACGCCGCGCCGTTTCCGGTACGCCGTTCGAGAGCCTCGCCCAGCATATGGTCGGGCCGCTCGCGTACGGCATTTCTCCGGATCCGATCGCGGCGGCAAAGGTGCTGAACGAGTTTGCCAAGACGAACGAGAAGTTCGTCATCAAGGCCGGCGCAATGCCAGGTCAGGTCATGACCTCGAAGGAGGTCTCGACCCTGGCCACCATGCCGAGCCGCGAGGAACTGCTGGCAAAACTCATGGGCACCATGCAGGCGCCGGTCGCGAAGTTCGTGCAGACACTGAACGAAGTGCCTGGCAAGTTCGTGCGCACCGTCGCCGCGCTCAGGGATCAAAAAGAGAAGCAGGCCGCGTAACCGATTCAGCGATTCCACACTCAATTCATTTGGATTTTCAGGAGATCAATCATGGCAGTAGCAAAGGCTGACATTCTCGACGCGGTCGCAGGCCTGACCGTTCTGGAACTGTCGCAGCTCATCAAGGATATGGAAGAGAAGTTCGGCGTTTCCGCGGCGGTTGCCGCGGTTGCCGCCGCCGCACCGGCCGCTGGCGGTGGTGCGGCGGCCGCCGAAGAAAAGACCGAGTTCAACGTCATCCTGACCGCCATGGGCGACAACAAGGTGAACGTGATTAAGGTTGTGCGCACGGTGACCGGCCTGGGCCTGAAGGAAGCCAAGGATCTGGTCGACGGCGCGCCGAAGCCGGTCAAGGAAGGCATCCCCAAGAAGGACGCCGAGGAAATCAAGAAGCAGCTCGAAGAAGCCGGCGCCAAGGCGGAAATCAAGTAGTACGGTTGTACAGGGAAGGCTGGCGGCTCCGGCCGCCGGCCTTTCGGTTTGGTAGCAGGCAGTAAATCGAGAGGTCAAAGAAAAACCACCCCAAGGTTTTTCTTTGTCTTCTGAAGCGACTGCAGAAGACAGGTTTGGTCGGATGACAGGGTTCCCGGTCATCGTCCGCCAGCGGTTGGTAGAGGCCAACCACCACGCCATTGTCCCAGTCGATTAACGCAGAGTGCATTTCCCGCGCCTGCCGTGAATCGGAGATGTTATGGCTTATACCTTTACCGAGAAGAAGCGCATTCGCAAGAGTTTCGCGAAGCGTGCAAGCGTATTGCCGGTACCTTTCCTGCTGGCTACGCAAATCGATTCCTATGCCCAGTTCCTCCAGGCCGAGGCCGCCCCGGAAGGGCGCAAGAACCAGGGCCTGCAGGCTGCGTTCCAGTCGATCTACCCGATCGTCAGCCACTCCGGCAACGCCAGGCTCGATTTCGTCAGCTATCAGCTCGGCATTCCGCCCTTCGACGTAAAGGAATGCCAGCAGCGCGGCCTGACATTCGCGGCGCCGCTGCGTGCGAAAGTACGGCTCACGATCATGGACCGCGAGGCTGCCAAGCCCACGGTGAAGGAAGTCAAGGAGCAGGAAGTCTACATGGGCGAAATTCCGCTCATGACCACGACAGGCTCGTTCGTCATCAATGGTACCGAGCGTGTCATTGTTTCGCAGTTGCACCGTTCGCCCGGCGTGTTCTTCGAGCACGACCGCGGCAAGACCCACAGCTCCGGCAAGCTGCTGTTCTCGGCGCGCATTATTCCCTACCGCGGTTCGTGGCTGGATTTCGAATTCGACCCGAAGGACTACCTGTATTTCCGCGTCGACCGCCGCCGCAAGATGCCGGCGACGATCCTGCTGAAGGCCATCGGCTATACGCCGGAACAGATCCTGGCCGGTTTCTTCATGATGGACACGTTCCACATCTCGAAGAAGGGCATCCAGTTCGAGCTCAAGCCCGACCGCATGCGCGGGGAAATCGCGCGTTTCGACATTGTCACCAAGCAGGGCAAGCTGATAGTGCAGAAGGACAAGCGCATCACGGTCAAGCACGTGCGCGAGATGGAAACGGCCGGTCTGACCAAGATCACTGTCACGGACGATTTTCTGATTGGACGCACCCTTGGTCATAAACTGGTCAACAAGGAAACCGGTGAGATTGTGGCCAACGCCAACGACGAGATCACCGAGGATCTGCTGAAGAAGATCGTCGAGGCCGGCGTCGACACCATCGAAACCATTTATACCAACGACCTCGACCAGGGCCCGTACATTTCGCAGACCCTGCGTACCGACGAAACGGCCGACCAGATGGCGGCGCAGGTTGCGATCTACCGCATGATGCGTCCCGGCGAACCGCCCACTGAGGATGCAGTGCGTACCCTCTTTAACGGCCTGTTCTACGCCGAGGAGCGCTACGACCTGTCGGCCGTCGGCCGGATGAAGTTCAACCGCCGCGTTGGCCGCGACGAACTGACCGGACCGGGTACCCTGTCCAACGAAGATATCATTTCGGTCATCCAGATCCTGCTCGATCTGCGCAACGGCCGCGGCGAAATCGATGACATCGACCACCTGGGCAACCGCCGGGTGCGTTCGGTCGGCGAACTGGCGGAAAACCAGTTCCGCGCCGGCCTGGTACGTGTGGAGCGGGCCGTCAAGGAACGCCTTTCCCAGGCGGAATCCGAGAACCTGATGCCGCACGACATGATCAACGCCAAACCGGTCTCGGCGGCAGTGCGCGAGTTCTTCGGTTCCAGCCAGCTGTCGCAGTTTATGGACCAGACCAACCCGCTGTCCGAAATCACCCACAAGCGCCGCGTTTCGGCGTTGGGACCGGGCGGTCTGACCCGAGAGCGTGCCGGCTTCGAAGTGCGCGACGTGCATCCGACCCACTACGGCCGGGTATGCCCGATTGAAACGCCGGAAGGCCCTAACATCGGCCTGATCAACTCGCTGGCGCTGTATGCCCGCACCAACGAGTACGGCTTCCTGGAGACACCTTATCGCAAGGTGACCGGGGGCCGCGTGACCGACGACATCGAGTTCCTGTCGGCCATCGAGGAAGGCAAGTACGTCATCGCCCAGGCCAATGCAGCGATCGACAAGAAGGGCAAGCTGCTGGACGAACTGGTTTCCTGCCGCCACGCCAATGAATTCACGATGGCGACCGCGGACCGGGTCGAATACATGGACGTGGCGCCGTCGCAGATCGTTTCGGTTGCGGCATCCCTTATCCCGTTCCTGGAACACGATGACGCGAACCGCGCGTTGATGGGTTCCAACATGCAGCGCCAGGCGGTTCCCTGCCTGCGCGCCGAAAAACCGCTGGTCGGCACCGGCATCGAGCGTACCGTCGCGGTGGACTCGGGCACGGCGGTGCAGGCGCTGCGCGGCGGCGTGGTGGACTATGTCGATGCCTCCCGCATCGTGGTGCGCGTCAATGACGAGGAAACCTCGGCCGGCGAAGTCGGCGTGGACATCTACAACCTGGTCAAGTACACCCGTTCCAACCAGAACACCAACATCAACCAGCGCCCGATCGTGAAGGTCGGCGACAAGATCGCCCGTGGCGACGTGGTCGCGGATGGCGCATCCACCGACATGGGCGAACTGGCACTCGGCCAGAACCTGCTGGTCGCATTCATGCCCTGGAACGGCTATAACTTCGAGGATTCGATCCTGATCTCGGAGCGCGTGGTCGCCGAGGACCGCTTTACCTCGATCCACATCGAGGAGCTGTCGGTCGTCGCACGTGATACCAAGCTTGGGCCGGAAGAAATCACGCGGGACATTTCCAACCTGTCGGAAGGCATGCTGGCACGACTGGACGAATCCGGCATCGTGTACATCGGCGCCGAAGTGGACGCCGGCGACGTTCTGGTCGGCAAGGTCACGCCCAAGGGCGAAACCCAGCTGACACCGGAAGAAAAGCTGCTGCGCGCAATTTTCGGTGAGAAGGCGTCCGACGTTAAAGACACCAGCCTGCGCGTGCCTTCAGGCATGTCCGGTACGGTGATCGACGTGCAGGTGTTCACCCGTGAAGGCATCGATCGCGACAAGCGTGCCGCCCAGATCATCGACGATGAACTCAAGCGCTATAAGAAGGATCTGGCCGACCAGCTGCGGATCGTCGAGGACGACGCTTTTGGCCGGATAGAGCGCCTCCTGACCGGCAAGACCGCCAACGGCGGCCCGAAGAAGCTCGCCAAGGGCACCAAGATCGTCAAGGCCTACCTGCAGGAGATCGATCGCTACCACTGGTTCGACATCCGACTTGCCAACGAGGAATCGGCGCAACAGCTTGAGCAGCTGCAGGAAGGCCTGGAGCAGACCCGCAAGGCCTTCGACGTCGCCTTCGAAGAGAAGAAGCGCAAGCTGACCAGCGGCGACGAACTGCCGCCCGGCGTACAGAAAATGGTCAAGGTCTACCTGGCCGTGAAGCGCCGTCTTCAGCCCGGCGACAAGATGGCCGGCCGCCACGGCAACAAGGGCGTCATCTCCAAGATCACGCCGATCGAGGACATGCCGCACATGGCCGATGGCACCCCGGTGGACGTGGTGCTGAATCCGTTGGGTGTGCCTTCGCGGATGAACGTCGGCCAGATCCTGGAAACCCACCTGGGTTGGGCAGCAAAGGGGCTGGGCAAGCGCATCGGCGACCTGTTGCAGGCGCAGGCCAAGGTCGGCGATATCCGCAAGGCACTGACGCTGATCTACAACTCCAGCGGCAAGGTCGAGGAAATGAACGAAATTTCCGACGAGGAAATCCTCGAACTGGCGAAGAACCTGAAACTGGGCGTGCCGTTTGCGACACCGGTGTTCGACGGTGCCACCGAGGACGAGATCAAAACCATGCTCGAACTCGCGGGACTGCCGCGTTCCGGGCAGGTCGCGCTGTTCGACGGCCGCACCGGCGAGAGCTTCGACAGGCCGGTCACCGTCGGCTACATGCACATGCTGAAATTGCACCACCTGGTGGATGACAAGATGCACGCGCGTTCCACCGGACCCTACTCCCTGGTCACCCAGCAGCCGCTGGGCGGCAAGGCGCAGTTCGGTGGTCAGCGTTTCGGCGAAATGGAAGTGTGGGCGCTGGAAGCTTACGGCGCTGCGTACACGCTGCAGGAAATGCTCACCGTCAAGTCGGACGACGTGGGCGGACGCACCAAGGTGTACGAAAACATCGTCAAGGGTGAACACAAGATCGACGCCGGCATGCCGGAATCCTTCAACGTGCTGGTGAAGGAAATCCGCTCGCTCGCGATTGACATCGACCTCGACCGTTATTGATCCGGCAGTTGCCCATACCTACTGCTAAGGAGCCGTGAATGAAAGCTTTACTAGATCTGTTCAAGCAGGTTACTCAGGAAGAAGAATTCGACGCTATCAAGATTGGCCTGGCGTCGCCTGAAAAGATACGTTCCTGGTCCTACGGGGAAGTGAAGAAGCCCGAGACCATCAACTACCGCACCTTCAAGCCGGAGCGGGACGGCCTGTTCTGCGCCAAGATTTTTGGCCCGGTGAAAGACTACGAGTGCCTGTGCGGCAAATACAAGCGCCTCAAGCACCGCGGCGTTATATGCGAGAAGTGCGGCGTCGAAGTGACACTGTCCAAGGTGCGCCGCGAGCGCATGGGCCACATCGAGCTGGCCTCGCCGGTTGCGCACATCTGGTTCCTGAAGAGCCTGCCCAGCCGCCTGGGGATGGTGCTCGACATGACGTTGCGCGACATTGAGCGCGTGCTGTACTTCGAGGCATTCGTGGTGACCAATGCCGGCATGACGCCGATGAAGCGCGGTGATCTGCTGTCCGAAGACGCCTACCTGGAAAAGGTCGAGGAGTTCGGCGACGAGTTTCAGGCCGCGATGGGTGCGGAAGGCGTGCGCGAACTGCTGCGTCACCTCGACCTCAACAAGGAGATCGATACGCTGCGCAAGGAACTCGAAGGTACCGATTCCGAAACCAAGATCAAGAAGATTGCCAAGCGCCTGAAGGTCCTGGAAGGTTTCCAGAAGTCCGGCATCAAGGCCGACTGGATGGTCATGGAAGTGTTGCCGGTGCTGCCGCCGGAACTGCGTCCGCTGGTGCCGCTGGATGGTGGCCGCTTCGCGACCTCCGACCTCAACGACCTGTATCGCCGCGTGATCAACCGTAACAACCGGTTGAAGCGCCTGCTCGAACTCAAGGCGCCGGAAATCATCGTGCGCAACGAGAAGCGCATGCTGCAGGAGGCGGTGGATTCGCTGCTGGACAACGGCCGCCGCGGCAAGGCGATGACGGGCGCCAACAAGCGTCCGCTGAAGTCGCTGGCCGATATGATCAAGGGCAAGGGCGGCCGTTTCCGCCAGAACCTGCTGGGCAAGCGTGTCGACTACTCCGGCCGTTCCGTCATCGTGGTCGGTCCGCAACTGAAGCTGCATCAGTGCGGCCTGCCGAAGAAAATGGCGCTGGAACTGTTCAAGCCGTTCATCTTCCACAAGCTGGAAGTCATGGGCATCGCCGGTACCATCAAGGCTGCCAAGCGCGAGGTCGAGAATGAGAATCCGGTGGTCTGGGACATTCTCGAAGAAGTCATCCGCGAGCACCCGGTGATGCTGAACCGTGCGCCTACGCTGCACCGCCTCGGCATCCAGGCGTTTGAGCCCGTGCTGATCGAAGGCAAGGCAATCCAGCTGCATCCGCTGGTCTGCGCGGCCTTCAACGCCGACTTCGACGGTGACCAGATGGCCGTTCACGTGCCGCTGTCCCTGGAAGCGCAGATGGAAGCGCGCACGCTGATGCTGTCCTCGAACAACATCCTGTCGCCGGCCAACGGCGAGCCGATTATCGTGCCATCCCAGGATATCGTGCTGGGCCTGTATTACATGACCCGTCAAAAGATCGGCGCGCGCGGCGAGGGCATGATCTTCCGTGATGTGGCCGAAGTGCAGCGGGCCTACGACAACAGGCTGGTGGAATTGCACGCCCGCGTTCTGGTTCGCATCAAGGAACTGATGAAGGACGCCGAGGACAATATCACCGAAAAGATCACCCGCTACGACACCACGGTGGGACGTTCGCTGCTGTCGGAAATCCTGCCGCCGGGCCTGCCTTTCGAGCTGATCAACAAAGCGCTCAAGAAGAAGGAAATCTCCAAGCTGATCAACGCCGGCTTCCGCCGCTGCGGATTGCGCGAAACGGTCATTTTCGCCGACAAGCTGATGTACACCGGTTTCACCTATGCGACCCGGGCCGGCATCTCGATCTGCGTGGACGACATGGAGATCCCGCCGGAGAAGCTGCAGTTAATCGCGGCCGCCGAGAAGGAAGTCCAGGACATCGAGTCGCAGTACACCTCGGGCCTGGTCACCCAGGGTGAGAGATACAACAAGGTGGTCGACATCTGGGGCCGCGCCGGGGACATGGTTGCAAAGGCGATGATGGAGCGCCTGGGCCAGGAGCCCGTGATGGAATTGGACTCGAAGAAGAGCGAATGGGTGCAGATGAAGGACAAGAAGGGCAATCCCATGACCCAGGAGTCCTTCAACGCCATCTACATGATGGCGGACTCCGGCGCACGGGGTTCCGCTGCCCAGATCCGCCAGCTGGCAGGCATGCGCGGCCTGATGGCGAAGCCGGACGGTTCGATCATCGAAACGCCGATCACTGCAAATTTCCGCGAAGGCCTGAACGTGCTGCAGTACTTTATTTCGACGCACGGCGCCCGCAAAGGTCTGGCTGATACCGCGCTGAAGACGGCGAACTCGGGTTACCTGACCCGCCGGCTGGTTGACGTTACCCAGGATCTGGTGGTGACCGAGGACGATTGCGGCACGACCCAGGGCGTGGCTATGAAGGCTCTGATTGAGGGCGGTGAAGTGGTCGAAGCGTTGCGCGAGCGCATCCTCGGCCGCGTGGCTGCCAACGATGTCATCAATCCGCAGAACAGCCAGGTCCTGTATGCGGCCGGATCGCTGCTGGATGAAGAGGCGGTCGAGCGCGTCGAAACGCTGGGGATTGATGAAGTGAAGGTGCGCACGCCGCTGACCTGCGACACGCGTTATGGTTTGTGCGCCCAGTGCTACGGACGCGACCTCGGTCGCGGCCAGCAGGTCAACGTCGGCGAAGCCGTCGGCGTCATCGCGGCGCAGTCGATCGGCGAGCCGGGTACACAGCTGACGATGCGGACCTTCCACATCGGCGGCGCGGCTTCCCGTACCGCCGTGGCGAGCCAGATCGAGTCCAAGTCCAATGGTTCGGTGCGTTTCTCGCCACTCATGCGTTACGTGACCAATGCGCGCAACGAGCCGATCGCGATTTCCCGTTCCGGCGAGGTGCTGATCCTCGACGACAACGGCCGCGAGCGCGAGCGTCACAAGGTTCCTTATGGCGCGACGATGCTGGCCATCGATGGCAGCCCGGTCAAAGCCGGCAAGGTGCTGGCCACCTGGGATCCGCACACCCGTCCGATCATCACCGAATACGCGGGTCGCGTGAAGTTCGACAACGTCGAGGAAGGCGTTACGGTTGCGCGCCAGATCGACGACGTGACCGGCCTGTCGACGCTGGTGGTCATCGATCCGAAGCGCCGCGGCACGGCCCAGACCAAGGGCCTGCGACCGAGCGTCAAGCTGATGGATGAAAAGGGCAAGGAAGTGAAGATTCCCGGCGGTGATCTGCCGGTCAACATCACCTTCCAGATCCATTCCGTCATCACGGTGAAGGACGGCCAGCAGGTGGGAGTGGGCGAAGTGCTGGCACGCATCCCGCAGGAAACTTCCAAGACCCGCGACATCACGGGTGGTCTGCCGCGCGTGGCTGAACTGTTCGAAGCGCGTTCCCCGAAAGACGCCGGCATGCTGGCGGAAGTCACGGGTACCGTTTCCTTCGGCAAGGACACCAAGGGCAAGCAGCGCCTGGTCATCACCGATCTCGATGGCGTGGCGCACGAGTATCTGATCCCGAAGGACAAGCACGTGATGGCGCACGACGGCCAGGTGGTGAACAAGGGCGAAATCATCGTCGACGGACCGGCCGATCCGCACGACATCCTGCGACTGCTGGGTGTCGCGGCGCTGGCCCGCTATATCACCGACGAGGTGCAGGACGTCTACCGGCTGCAGGGCGTGAAGATCAACGACAAGCACATCGAAGTGATCGTGCGCCAGATGCTGCGCCGGGTGCAGATCGTCGATATCGGCGATTCGGAATTCATCACCGGCGAACAGGTGGAGCGTTCCGAAGTCCTGGAGGTCAACGACCTGCACGCGAAGACGGGCAAGAAGCCGGCGACCTACGAATACCTGCTGCTGGGTATCACCAAGGCCTCGCTGTCCACGGACTCGTTCATCTCGGCGGCTTCCTTCCAGGAAACCACCCGGGTGCTGACCGAAGCGGCGATCATGGGCAAGAAGGACGATCTGCGCGGACTTAAGGAAAACGTCATCGTCGGCCGGCTGATTCCTGCCGGTACCGGCCTGGCCTATCACAAGAACCGCCGGACTCGCGACCAGCCGCAGGATGCATTTGTGGTCGACAGGCCGGTGGGCGAGCCCGCGACCGCGACAGAGGTGGCGGGAGACGAGCAGGTTGCTTGACACCCCTGACGCCGGAACATAAACTCCGGCGTCTTTTTACCTGCGATTTCGGCGGCAATCCCGCAATGGCAGGGTTAGCAGGAATCTCACCAGGGACGGCGGGAACGCCGTCCCCGGTTTTTTAGGACAAGAATAATGCCAACAATCAATCAGTTAGTGCGTAAGCCGCGAGTTGCGCCGAAAGAAAAGAGCAAAGTCCCGGCGCTGCAGAATTCACCGCAGAAGCGCGGCGTCTGCACCCGTGTCTATACGACGACTCCGAAAAAGCCGAACTCGGCATTACGGAAAGTAGCCAAGGTGCGATTGACCAACGGCTTCGAGGTGATCAGCTACATCGGCGGCGAAGGCCACAACCTGCAGGAGCACTCGGTGGTGCTGATTCGCGGCGGCCGCGTGAAGGACTTACCGGGCGTTCGCTACCACATGGTTCGCGGCAGCCTAGATACCCAGGGTGTGAAGGACCGCAAGCAGAGCCGTTCGAAGTACGGCGCCAAGAAGCCAAAGGCCGCGTAAGCGGCCGCAAATTGCCCGCCCGCGCAATCCGGTTGATGAAATTAAGCGAGGAATAAGAACTCATGCCACGACGCAGAGAAGTGCCGAAGCGGGAAACGCTTCCGGATCCGAAATACGGCAATCAGGAACTTGCCAAGTTCGTCAACGTGCTGATGACCCGCGGTAAGAAATCCGTGGCCGAACGCATTGTTTATGGTGCGCTCGACCAGATCAGCAAGAAGACCGGCAAGGATCCGCTGGAAGTGTTCAACCTGGCACTGAATAACGTGCGTCCAATGGTGGAAGTGAAAAGCCGCCGTGTCGGCGGTGCCAATTACCAGGTGCCGGTCGAAGTCCGTTCGGTCCGCCGCAACGCGCTGGCAATGCGCTGGCTGCGTGACGCGGCCCGCAAGCGCGCCGAGAAATCCATGGACGCGCGCCTGGCGAGCGAACTTGCCGAAGCCGCGGAAGGCCGCGGTGGTGCCATGAAGAAGCGCGAAGAAGTCCACCGCATGGCGGAAGCAAACAAGGCGTTTGCGCACTACCGGTTTTAATCGGAACGACATTCAATGCCCCGCGTTACTCCCATCGAGCGTTACCGTAATATCGGCATCAGCGCCCACATTGATGCCGGTAAGACCACGACCACGGAACGCATCCTCTTTTACACCGGCGTATCGCACAAGATCGGCGAAGTGCACGACGGCGCGGCCATCATGGACTGGATGGAGCAGGAGCGGGAACGCGGCATCACCATCACCTCGGCGGCCACGACCTGTTTCTGGAAGGGGATGGACGCGAGCTATCCCCAGCATCACATAAACATCATCGACACTCCGGGCCACGTCGATTTCACCATCGAAGTCGAGCGCTCGATGCGCGTGCTCGATGGTGCGTGCATGGTCTACTGTGCGGTGGGTGGCGTGCAGCCGCAATCCGAGACGGTGTGGCGCCAGGCCAACAAGTACAAGGTTCCCCGTCTGGCTTTCGTCAACAAGATGGACCGCCAGGGCGCCGACTTCTTCAAGGTGCTCGATCAGATGCGTGCGCGCCTGAATGCGAATCCGGTTCCGATCCAGATTCCGATCGGTTCCGAGGAAAGCTTCGTCGGCGTGATCGACCTGGTAAAGATGAAGGCCGTTTACTGGGACGATGCCAGCCAGGGCATGAAGTTCGAGGAGCGCGAGATCCCCGCCGAACTCAAGGCCAGCGCCCAGGAATGGCGCGAGAAGATGATCGAGGCCGCCGCCGAAGCCTCCGAGGAGCTGATGAGCAAGTACCTCGAGTCCGGCGACCTGAGCGCCGAGGACATCAAGACCGGCCTGCGCACGCGCACGATTTCATTCGAAATCGTGCCGATGATGTGCGGCTCGGCATTCAAGAACAAGGGTGTACAGGCGATGCTCGACGCGGTGCTGGATTACATGCCGGCACCGACGGACATCCCGCCGGTAAAGGGACATCTCGAGAACGGCAACGAGTCGCGGCGCATGGCGAGCGACGATGAACCGTTCGCAGGCCTGGCGTTCAAGATCATGACCGACCCTTACGTCGGCCAGCTGACTTTCTTCCGCGTCTATTCCGGCGTTGTGGCCTCAGGCGACACGATCTACAACCCGGTCAAAGGGCGCAAGGAACGCATCGGCCGCATTCTGCAGATGCACGCAAACCAGCGCGAAGAAATAAAGGAAGTGCGCGCGGGTGATATCGCGGCGGCAGTGGGACTCAAAGAGGCGACCACCGGCGAAACGCTGTGCGATCCGGACGGGATCATCATCCTGGAAAGGATGGAATTCCCAGAGCCGGTGATCTCCCAGGCCGTGGAGCCGAAGACTAAAGAGGATCAGGAGAAGATGGGCGTTGCCCTCAGCCGCCTGGCCCAGGAAGACCCGTCATTCCGCGTTCATACCGACGAGGATTCCGGCCAGACCATCATATCGGGCATGGGTGAACTGCACCTGGAAATCATCGTCGACCGCATGAAGCGCGAGTTCGGCGTCGAAGCCAACGTCGGCAAGCCCCAGGTTGCCTACCGCGAAGCCATCAGAAAGCCGGTGGAAGTCGAAGGCAAATTCATCAAGCAGTCAGGCGGCCGCGGCCAGTATGGCCATGTGTGGATCAAGCTGGAGCCGAACGAAGCCGGCAAGGGCTATGAATTCGTCGATGCCATCAAGGGTGGTACCGTTCCGCGTGAATACATCCCGGCAGTGGACAAAGGATTGCAGGACACGCTTCCGAACGGCGTGCTCGCGGGCTTCCCGGTAGTGGACGTCAAGGTCACCCTGTTGGACGGTTCCTACCACGATGTCGACTCGAACGAAAACGCGTTCAAGATGGCCGCTTCCATGGCCTTCAAGGACGGCATGCGCAAGGCCAATCCGGTACTGCTCGAACCCATGATGTCCGTGGAAGTCGAGTCGCCGGAAGCCTTCATGGGCAATGTAATAGGCGATTTGTCTAGCCGCCGCGGCATGATTCAGGGCATGGAAGACATCCCTGGCGGCGGCGGCAAGGCGATCCGCGCCGAAGTGCCACTTGCCGAAATGTTCGGCTATTCGACCACGCTGCGGTCATTGAGCCAGGGCCGCGCTACTTATTCGATGGAATTCAAGCACTACTCGGAAGCGCCGAAGACGGTTGCCGAGGCAGTGATCAACAGGAAGGCTGCGTAAGCAGGAAGGAACCGCGAGATGGCAAAGGGAAAGTTTGAGCGCAACAAGCCGCACGTGAACGTAGGCACGATTGGTCACGTGGACCATGGCAAGACCACACTGACGGCGGCGCTGACATCGGTGCTGTCGAAGAAGTATGGTGGTGAGGCCAAGGCCTACGACCAGATCGACAATGCGCCGGAAGAAAAGGCCCGCGGGATCACGATCAACACCGCGCACGTCGAATACGAGACGGCCAAGCGCCACTATGCGCACGTTGACTGCCCCGGGCACGCCGACTATGTGAAGAACATGATCACCGGTGCGGCGCAGATGGACGGTGCGATCCTGGTGGTTTCGGCCGCTGATGGCCCGATGCCGCAGACCCGCGAGCACATCCTGCTGGCGCGCCAGGTGGGCGTTCCCTACATTGTCGTGTTCATGAACAAGGCCGACATGGTCGACGACAAGGAACTGCTCGAGCTGGTGGAAATGGAAGTGCGCGAACTGCTCTCCAAGTACGAATTCCCCGGCGAGAAGACCCCGGTCATCATCGGTTCGGCCCTGAAGGCGCTGGAAGGCGACAAAGGGGACCTGGGCGAAGTGGCGATCTTCAAGCTGGCCGATGCCCTGGACTCCTACATCCCCGAACCCAAGCGCGCCCTCGATGGCCCGTTCCTGATGCCGGTGGAAGACGTGTTCTCCATCTCCGGCCGCGGTACCGTGGTCACGGGCCGGGTGGAGCGTGGCATCGTCAAGGTGGGCGACGAACTCGAGATCGTGGGTCTGAAGCCCACCATCAAGACGGTGTGCACCGGCATTGAAATGTTCAGGAAGCTGCTTGATCAAGGCCAGGCGGGCGACAACGTGGGTGTCCTGCTTCGCGGCACCAAGCGCGAGGAAGTCGAGCGCGGCCAGGTGCTGGCCAAGCCCGGCTCGATCACTCCGCATACCAAGTTCGCCGCCGAGGTGTACGTGCTGTCAAAGGAAGAGGGCGGGCGTCACACCCCGTTCTTCAACGGCTACCGTCCGCAGTTCTACTTTCGCACCACGGACGTGACGGGGGCAGTGGAGTTGCCGGCGGGCACCGAGATGGTGATGCCGGGGGACAACATTGCGATCACGGTGCAGTTGATCCAGCCCATTGCGATGGAAGAGGGGCTGCGCTTTGCGATCCGTGAAGGCGGCCGTACCGTCGGGGCCGGTGTGGTCTCCAAAGTCATCGAGTAAAAAATCATGCAAAGCCAAAAAATCAGAATTCGCCTGAAAGCCTTCGACTACCGCCTGATCGATCAGTCGGCAATCGAAATCGTCGAAACAGCCAAGCGCACGGGCGCGGTGGTCAAGGGCCCGGTTCCGCTGCCCACGCGCATCGAACGTTTCGATGTGCTGCGCAGCCCGCACGTCAACAAGACCTCGCGCGACCAGTTCGAGATCCGCACCCATCTGCGCCTGATGGACATCATCGACCCCACCGACAAGACCGTGGATGCGCTGATGAAGCTCGACCTGCCAGCGGGCGTGGATGTGGAAATCAAGCTGTAAAAAGCAGTACCCCGGGATTTCCCCGGATAAAAATAGATCGGCTGGTCAATTGAAACCGGCCCCTTTTGTTAAAGGGAAACAAAAATGAGCTTAGGACTTGTCGGTCGCAAGATCGGCATGACGCGACTCTTTACCGACGACGGCGATGCCGTTCCGGTGACCGTCGTCGATGTGTCGAACAATCGCGTGACCCAGATCAAGACGCCCGAGACCGACGGTTACACCGCGGTCCAGGTGACCTTTGGCAAGCGCCGCGCCAGCCGCGTATCGAAGCCGGCTGCGGGGCATTTCGCCAAAGCGAGCACCGAGGCGGGTCACATCCTCAAGGAATTCCGCGTCGAGGCGGACCAGATCGCCAACCTCAAGGTCGGCGGCCAGGTCGGGGCTGACATTTTCAAGGTCGGCCAGCTGGTGGACGTGACGGGTACTTCCGTCGGCAAGGGATTCACCGGCGTCATCAAGCGCCATCATTTCTCCTCGAACCGCGCCACTCACGGCAACTCGCGTTCGCACAATGTGCCGGGCTCGATCGGCATGGCCCAGGATCCGGGCCGGGTGTTTCCCGGCAAGCGCATGGCTGGCCATCTCGGCGCAGTGAAGCGCACCGCCCAGAAGCTCCAGATCGTGCGCGTAGACACGGAGCGCCAGTTGCTCCTGATCAGGGGTGCGGTTCCCGGCGCCGAAGGCGGCGACGTGGTAGTGCATCCTTCAGTGAAGGCGGTGGCGTAATGGAACTCAAACTGATCAATGACAAGGGTCAAGCCACCGCAAGCGTTAACGCTTCGGATGACCTGTTTGGCCGCGAGTACAACGAATCCCTGGTTCACCAGGTGGTGACGGCGTATCTCGCCAATGCGCGCATGGGAACCCGTGCGCAAAAGGGCCGCAGTGACATCGCCAAATCCACCCGCAAGCCGTGGCGCCAGAAGGGAACGGGCCGTGCCCGCGCCGGTATGGCATCGAGCCCGTTGTGGCGCGGCGGCGGCAAGATTTTCCCGAACAGTCCGGAAGAAAATTTCACCCACAAGGTCAACCGCAAGATGTTCCGCGCGGGGATCGCTTCCATCCTGTCGCAGCTTGCGCGGGACGGCCGCCTGTCCGTGGTCGAGAGCTTCAGTCTCGATTCGCCGAAAACCAAACTGCTGGCCGAGAAGGTCAAGGGCATGGGCATGGACAGCGTGCTGATCATCACCGACAGCGTTGACCAGAACCTCAACCTGGCGTGCCGCAACCTGACGAATGTCATGGTAATCGAGCCGAAGCAGGCCGATCCCGTCAGCCTGTTGCGCTTCAATCACACGCTGATCACCAAGGGCGCGGTGGCCAAAATCGAGGAGATGCTGGCATGAACGCAACTGCAACCAATCAGGGTGGTGTCAAGCAGGCCACTTCGCCGAAGCCGGCATATAAGGCCGAAAGGCTGATGCAGGTACTGCTCGCTCCGGTCGTCTCTGAAAAAAGTACATTCGTTGCCGACAAGAACGAGCAGGTGATTTTCCGCGTGGTTGCCGACGCGACCAAGCCCGAGATCAAGGCGGCGGTAGAGCTGATGTTCAAGGTCGAGGTGGAAAGCGTCCAGGTCGCCAACGTCAAGGGCAAGGAAAAGCGCTTTGGCCGTTTCATCGGCCGCCGCCGGCACTGGAAGAAGGCTTATGTCTGCCTGAAGCCGGGCCAGGAAATCAACTTTGCAGCAGGGGAGGCCAAGTAAATGGCACTCGTCAAAGTCAAACCGACTTCACCTGGCCGCCGTGGCCTCGTCAAGGTCGTCCATCCCAACCTGCACAAGGGCGGGCCGCTGGCCGCGCTGACCGAGAAGCAGATTCAGCGCGCGGGCCGCAACAATAAAGGCCACATCACCACGCGGCACAAGGGCGGCGGGCACAAGCACCACTACCGCTTCGTCGACTTCCTGCGTGACAAGGATGGCATCGTTGCGAAAATCGAACGGCTGGAACACGATCCTAACCGCAGCGCCCATCTGGCATTGCTGTGCTACGCAGACGGCGAGCGCCGTTACGTGATTGCCGCCAAGGGTGCGGTCGTGGGACAGGAAATCGTTAGTGGCTCTGAAGCCCCGATCAAGTCGGGCAATACGCTGCCCTTGCGCAATATTCCGGTAGGCTCAACGATCCATTGCGTCGAAATGATGCCCGGCAAGGGCGCGCAGCTGGCACGATCCGCTGGCACTTCGGTGCAACTGCTGGCTCGCGAAGGCACTTATGCCCAACTGCGGTTGCGCTCCGGTGAGATCCGCAAAGTGCATGTCGATTGCCGCGCGACCATCGGTGAAGTCGGCAACGAAGAGCACAACCTGGAATCGATCGGCAAGGCAGGACGTGTGCGCTGGCGTGGCGTGCGTCCGACGGTTCGTGGCGTGGCCATGAACCCGATCGACCACCCGCACGGCGGCGGCGAAGGCAAGACCGCAGCCGGCCGCGATCCGGTGAGCCCGTGGGGCACGCCGACCAAAGGTTACAAGACCCGCCGCAACAAACGGACGCGCAGCATGATCGTGCGCGACCGCCACGGCAAGTAAGGGGTAAAAAATGGCACGTTCGATCAAGAAAGGCCCGTTCGTCGACTACCACCTGATTGAGAAGGTGGAGGCGGCGCGCGCATCCAACGACAAACGCCCGATCAAGACCTGGTCTCGCCGCTCGACGGTGCTGCCCGATTTCGTCGGACTCACAATCGCCGTGCACAACGGCCGCCAGCATGTTCCCGTGTACATCAACGAGAACATGGTCGGCCACAAGCTCGGCGAGTTCGCCCTGACCCGCACTTTCAAGGGGCACACTGGCGACAAAAAGGCATCCGTGACGCCTTCCTCGGCGCCGAAGAAGTAGGCATGGGAGAAAAATGATCATGAAAACTTCTGCTGTATTACGTGGTGTGCGGCTTTCGGCCCAGAAAGGCCGCCTTGTCGCCGACCAGATCCGCGGCATGCCGGTCGACAAGGCTCTCAACCTGCTCAGCTTCAGCCCGAAGAAGGGCGCGGCCATCATCCGCAAGGTGCTGGAATCGGCGATCGCGAATGCCGAGCATAACGATGGGTTGGATATCGATGAGTTGTCGGTCGCGACCATCCATGTCGAACAGGGCGCGAGCCTCAAGCGTTTCATGCCGCGCGCCAAGGGCCGTGGATTCAAGATCACCAAGCCCACCTGCCACATCTATGTGACGGTCGGGGACAAGGAGTAAGCATGGGACAGAAAATTCACCCGACAGGGTTCCGGCTTGCGGTCAACCGCAACTGGACTTCGCGCTGGTATTCGAACAGCAAGAACTTCCCGGGAATGCTGCACGAGGACATCAAGGTGCGCGACTTCCTGAAGAAGAAGCTTGCGCACGCCGCCGTCAGCAAGGTGGTGATCGAGCGCCCGGCGAAGAACGCCAAGATCACGGTGTTCAGCGCCCGTCCCGGCGTGGTGATCGGCAAGAAGGGCGAGGATATCGAGAATCTGCGCGGGCAGTTGCAGAAGCTGATGGGCGTGCCGGTCCATGTCAACATCGAGGAAGTGCGCAAGCCGGAAGTGGACGCGCAGCTGATCGCCGATTCCATCGCGCAGCAGCTCGAGAAGCGGATCATGTTCCGCCGCGCGATGAAGCGTGCAATGCAGAATGCCATGCGCCTGGGCGCCCAGGGCATCAAGATCATGAGCTCGGGCCGCCTGAACGGCATCGAAATCGCCCGCAGGGAGTGGTATCGCGAAGGCCGCGTGCCGCTCCATACCCTGCGCGCCGACATCGACTACGGAACCTCCGAAGCGAAGACGACTTACGGTGTGATCGGCATCAAGGTCTGGGTGTTCAAGGGCGAAGTGCTGGGCCGCGGCGAGCAGCCTGTAGCCGCACCCGCGCCCGAGCCGGAGAAAAAGGCAAGACGAGGAGCAAAGCATGCTGCAGCCAGCTAGAACCAAATACCGCAAGTACCAGAAGGGCCGCAATACGGGTGTGGCCACCCGTGGCGCCAAAGTGAGTTTTGGCGAATACGGCCTGAAGGCGATCGGCCGCGGGCGCCTTACTGCCCGCCAGATTGAAGCCGCACGCCGGGCTATGACCCGCCACATCAAGCGCGGTGGCCGGATCTGGATCCGTATTTTTCCGGACAAGCCGATCTCGCGTAAGCCTGCCGAAGTCCGCATGGGCAACGGCAAGGGCAATCCGGAATACTTTGTTGCCGAAATCGTCCCCGGCAAGGTGCTCTACGAAATGGACGGTGTGGACGAAGTGCTGGCCCGGGAAGCATTCCGGCTGGCGGCGGCGAAGCTGCCGATCCAGACGGCATTCGTCATCAGACAGGTGGGTTAAGCGATGAAAGCCAGTGAACTCAGGACCAAGAGCGCAGCCGATCTCGACAAGGAGTTGAACGAGCTCCTCAAGGCGCAGTTCTCGTTGCGCATGCAGCTGGCCACCCAGCAGCTGACCAACAACAGCGAAATCAACAAGGTTCGCCGCGACATCGCGCGCGTACGCACGCTGATCGGCGAAAAGGCGAAAAAGGCATGAACGAGCAGACGACAACCAATACCCGCAAGCTGACCGGCCGCGTGGTCAGCGACAAGATGAACAAGACCGTGACGGTCCTGGTGGAGCGCAAGGTCAAGCATCCGCTCTACGGTAAGTTCGTCAGCCGCTCCAAGAAGTACCACGCCCACGATGAAAAGAACGAATTTCATCCCGGCGACCTGGTGCTGATCGAGGAAACGCGGCCGATGTCCAGGACCAAGACCTGGAAAGTGGTCGAGCTGATCGAAAAGGCAAAGGAAGCATAAGGAAACCCTTGCCCAGGCGGTATTTTGTACCTAGAATGCCGCCTCTTCCCCGGAGCACCTTCGCTCCGGTTTCTGACCCGGACGGGTTCCAAAACTGGTCTGCCGAACTATAAAAGCCAGGCAGGCGAAGTTGGATAGAGAGCTAAGAATATGATTCAAATGCAATCCAGGCTGGATGTGGCCGACAATACGGGCGCGCGCTCCGTCATGTGCATCAAGGTGCTGGGCGGCTCAAAGCGCCGCTACGCCGGCATTGGCGACATCATCAAGGTCAGCATCAAGGACTGCGCCCCCCGCGGACGCGTCAAGAAGGGCGAAATCTACAACGCCGTGGTTGTCCGCACCGCCAGTGGCGTGCGCCGCCAAGACGGTTCCCTCGTGAAGTTCGACGGCAATGCCGCCGTACTGCTCAACGCCAAGCTGGAACCGATCGGCACCCGCATCTTCGGGCCGGTGACGCGCGAGCTGCGTACCGAGCGGTTCATGAAGATCGTCTCGCTGGCTCCCGAGGTTTTGTAAATCATGCGCAAGATCAAGAAGGGCGACAACGTCGTCATCATTACCGGCAAGGACAAGGACAAGCGCGGGACCGTGCTGCGCGTCATCGACGACAACCATGTCCTGATCGAAGGCGCCAACCGCGTGCGCAAGCACCAGAAACCGAATCCGATGAAGGGCACCACCGGCGGTATCGTCGACAAGGAGATGCCGATCAATGTTTCCAACATCGCGATTTTCAATCCGACCACCCAGAAAGCCGACCGCGTCGGCGTAAAGCAGCTGGACGACGGCCGCCGCGTGCGGATCTACCGCTCGAACGGCGAAATGCTGGACGCTTAAGAGGAAGACATGGCCAAGGCCAAGGCAGCAGCTAAGGAAAGTACCGGGCCCGCCCAGGCGGCGCGCCTGCAGCAGCACTACCGCGAAGCGGTGGTGCCGGAGCTTATGAAACAATTTGGCTATAAGACCGCGATGCAGGTTCCGCGGATCGAGAAGATCGTCCTGAACATGGGTGTCGGCGAGGCGGTAAACGACAAGAAGATTCTCGAAAACGCCGCGGGCGACATGACCAAGATCGCCGGCCAGAAGCCGGTGATCACGAAGGCGAAGAAATCGATCGCCGGTTTCAAGATCCGCAAGGACTATCCGGTCGGCTGCATGGTCACTCTGCGCCGGGCCCGTATGTACGAATTCCTCGACCGCCTGGTGTCGGTCGCGATTCCCCGGATCCGCGATTTCCGCGGCATTTCCGCGCGTTCCTTCGACGGCCGCGGAAATTTCAACTTGGGCGTCAAAGAGCAGATCATTTTCCCGGAGATCGAGTACGACAAGATCGACGCGCTCCGGGGCATGAATATCACCATCACCACGACAGCGAAGACCGACGACGAGGCGCGCGCGCTTCTGTCGAGCTTCAAGTTCCCGTTCAAGAGTTGAGGTCGTAATGGCAAAGACCGCTTTGATCAACCGCGACCAGAAGCGCCGCGCAACCGTGAAGAAGTTCGCGGCCAAGCGACTCGAGCTGAACGCCATCATTAACAACAGCAAGGCTTCCGACGAGGATCGTACCGAGGCTCGCGACAAGCTGCAGAAACTGCCGCGTAACAGCAGCCCGGTGCGCCTGCGCAACCGCTGTGCGCTGACCGGTCGACCGCGCGGCGTCTACAGCAAATTCGGCCTCGGCCGGAACAAGCTCCGTGAAATCGCCATGCGTGGCGAGATTCCCGGCGTGACCAAGGCCAGCTGGTAGCAGGAGATTCCGGATGAGCATGAGTGATCCCATAGCCGACATGCTGACGCGAATCCGCAACGCCCAACTTGCGGAAAAAACGTCAGTACTCGTGCCCTCGAGCAAGCTCAAGGTTTCGATTGCCAAGGTCCTCAAGGATGAAGGCTATATCGAGGACTTCGCCGTGCGCGAAGACAGCGGCAAGCCCGCGCTCGAAATCGGCCTTAAATATTACGCCGGACGCCCGGTCATAGAGCGCATCGAGCGGGTCAGTCGTCCCGGGCTGCGCATTTACAAGCCGGCCAAGGATATCCCGCAGGTCATGAACGGTCTGGGTGTGGCAATCGTTTCCACCTCGCGCGGCGTGATGACCGATCGCAAGGCGCGCCAGAGCGGCGTGGGCGGCGAAGTGCTGTTCATCGTCGCCTGATCGCGGACAAGGAGCGCTAGAAATGTCTCGCATAGGAAATTTACCGGTGACCGTTCCCAGCGGAGTGGACGTCACGCTGGCCTCGGATTTGATTTCGATCAAGGGGCCGTTGGGCGTGCTGTCGCATCCGACGTCGACCGGCGTGGAGGTAAAGCGCGACGGGGACAAGATCGTATTCAAGGCCGTGGACGAATCCATCCAGGCCAATGCCATGTCCGGCACGCTGCGTGCGCTGGTCGCCAACATGGTGCAGGGTGTGACCAAGGGTTTTGAAAGAAAACTGCAGTTGGTCGGTGTCGGTTACCGGGCGCAAGCCCAGGGCGACAAGCTCAACCTGACGCTAGGCTTCTCGCATCCGGTGGTGCACCAGATGCCAAAGGGCGTCAAGGTAGAGACGCCGCAGCAGACGGAAATAGTAATCAAGGGCATGGACAAGCAGGCGGTCGGCCAGGTTGCGGCGGATGTGCGCGGATACCGTCCGCCGGAGCCGTACAAGGGCAAGGGCGTGCGTTATTCCGACGAACGCGTCGTGCTCAAGGAAACCAAGAAGAAGTAACCGGGGTCAATCATGATCGACAAAAAACAGTCCCGCATGCGCCGCGCGCGCCAGACCCGCGCAAAGATCTCCGAACTGAGGGCCGTGCGCCTGGCGGTATACCGCTCCAACGGCCACATCTATGCACAAGTGATCGATCCGACTTCCAGGGTGCTCGCTGCGGCATCGACTCTGGAACCGGATGTTCGCAAGCAGGTTCCGAATGGCGCTAACGTCAAGGCGGCTGCGATGGTGGGCAAGCTCATCGCGGAAAAGGCCAAGGCAAAAGGTGTGGAGCAGGTGGCATTCGACCGTGCCGGATTCAAGTATCACGGCCGCGTCAAGGCGCTTGCCGAAGCGGCACGCGAAGCCGGACTCAAGTTCTAAGGACAGATCATGGCCAGAATGCATCAACAGGAAGAGCGCAGCGACGGCTTGCGTGAAAAGATGGTGTCGGTCAACCGCGTCACCAAAGTGGTGAAGGGCGGCCGCATTCTCGGTTTCGCGGCGTTGACGGTGGTCGGTGACGGCGACGGCGGCATCGGCATGGGCAAGGGCAAGGCGCGCGAAGTGCCGGTAGCCGTGCAGAAGGCGATGGACGAAGCCCGTCGCAAGATGGTCAAGGTATCGCTGAAGAACGGTACCCTCCAGCACGCGGTTGTGGGGGAGCACGGTGCGGCGAAAGTATTCATGCAGCCCGCCTCGGAAGGTACTGGCATCATTGCCGGCGGTCCGATGCGCGCGATTTTCGAAGTGATGGGTGTGACCAACGTGCTGGCCAAGTGCCTCGGCTCGACCAATCCCTACAACGTAGTCCGCGCCACCATCAAGGGTTTGGAGGCGATGAGCACGCCTTCGGAAATCGCGGCCAAGCGCGGCAAGACCGTGGAAGAGATCCTGGGGTAAGCCATGGCTGAAACCGAAAAGAAAACGACGGCTGCAAAGCAGCCGGCCAAGAAGGCGGCGGCAAAGAAAAGTGCTGCTAAATCGGACAAGAAAGTCAGGGTCACGCTGGTGCGCGGCCTGGTCGGTACTCGTGAAAGCCACCGTGCCACGGTGCGTGGTCTCGGTCTGCGGCGCATTAACCATACGGTTGAGCTGGAAGACACGCCCGCAGTGCGCGGCATGATCAACAAAGTGGCATACCTGTTGAAGTGCGAGGCTTAAATGCGTTTGAACCAGATTAAACCGGCGGCCGGCTCCAAGCATGCGAAGAGGCGTGTCGGGCGCGGCATAGGCAGCGGCCTGGGCAAGACGGCCGGGCGCGGCCACAAGGGTCAGAAGGCACGCTCCGGCGGCTTTCACAAGGTAGGCTTCGAGGGCGGCCAGATGCCCATGCACCGGCGTCTGCCGAAGCGTGGCTTCGTTTCCCTGACCTCGGGTGATACCGTCGAAGTTCGCCTGTCAGCCCTGCAGGGGTTGCCCGTCGAAGACATAGACATCCTGGTGCTGAAGCAGTCGGGGGTGATTCCCAACTCGGCTAAGGGTGCGAAGGTGATACTGGCTGGCGAGATCAAGCGCAAGGTAACGCTGCGCGGTCTGCTGGTCACCAAGGGTGCGCGCGCGGCCATTGAAAAGGCCGGCGGCAGCGTCGAAGGCTGAGCTTGGCAGAGAACGCACTTTCCGGGATTGGCGGCCGCTTCGGCGACCTGAAGCGGCGTCTGCTGTTCCTGCTGGGCGCGCTGATCGTTTATCGGATCGGCGCCCATGTGCCGGTGCCGGGCATCGACCCCGTGCAGCTCGCGGAGTTGTTCAAGTCGCAGAAGGGCGGCATCCTGGACATGTTCAACATGTTCTCGGGTGGCGCGCTGTCGCGATTCACGATTTTTGCGTTGGGGATCATGCCGTACATTTCGGCGTCGATCATCATGCAGCTGCTGACGGTGGTGTCGCCGCAGCTGGAGCAGTTGAAGAAGGAGGGGGAGGCCGGGCGCCGCAAGATCACGCAGTACACGCGCTACGGCACTCTGTTCCTGGCAACGTTCCAGGGACTGGGCATCGCGATTGCGCTGGAATCGCAGCGCGGCCTTGTCGTGGATCCGGGCCTGATGTTCCGGTTCACGACTGTGGTGACGCTGGTGACCGGCACGATGTTCCTGATGTGGCTGGGCGAGCAGATCACTGAACGCGGGATAGGAAATGGCATTTCGCTGATCATTTTTGCCGGAATCGTGGCTGGTTTTCCGGCCGCCGTGGGTGGCACGCTGGAGTTGGCGCGCACGGGCGCTTTCTCGATTCCGCTGGTGCTGCTGCTGCTGGTGGGCGCAGTCCTGGTGACGGGATTCGTGGTGTTCGTGGAGAAGGGCCAGCGCAAGATCCTGGTGAACTACGCCAAGCGCCAGGTGGGGCGCAAAGTGTATGGCGGGCAGAGTTCGCACCTGCCGCTGAAGCTGAACATGGCCGGCGTTATCCCGCCAATTTTCGCTTCGAGCATGCAAAGTGTATGGCGGGCAGAGTTCGCACCTGCCGCTGAAGCTGAACATGGCCGGCGTTATCCCGCCAATTTTCGCTTCGAGCATAATTTTGTTCCCGGCCACGCTGGCCGGATGGTTTGGTAGTAACGAGAGCATGACGTGGCTGCGCGACATCAGCGGGACCCTGCATCCGGGCCAGCCGATTTACGTGTTGCTTTATGCCTCGGCGATTATTTTCTTCTGCTTTTTCTACACGGCCCTGGTGTTCAATCCCAAGGAGACGGCGGAGAACCTGAAGAAGGGCGGGGCCTTCGTGCCGGGCATCCGGCCGGGCGAACAGACGGCGAAGTACATCGAGAAGATCATCATGCGGCTGACGCTGGTGGGTGCGATCTACGTGACGCTGGTATGCCTGCTGCCGGAGTTTCTGATTGTGAAGTGGAACGTGCCTTTCTATTTTGGCGGCACGAGCCTGCTGATCATCGTGGTGGTGACCATGGACTTCATGCAGCAGGTCCAGGCCTACATGATGTCGCACCAGTACGAGAGCCTGCTCAAGAAGGCGAACTTCAAGGGCGGGATGTTCCCGACTCGCTAGCGGAGGAGCATGTCCAAGGAAGAAACGATCCAGATGCAGGGTGAAATCCTGGAAACCCTGCCGAACGCGACGTTTCGCGTGAAACTGGAAAATGGCCATGTGGTGCTTGGGCATATTTCCGGAAAGATGCGGATGCACTACATCCGCATCCTGCCGGGTGACAAGGTTACGGTGGAACTGACGCCCTACGATCTTTCGCGGGCACGCATCGTGTTCCGCGCGAAGTGAGTCGAGAAAAGCGGCGAGGAGAGAGAAATGAAGGTATTGGCATCGGTCAAGAAGATGTGCCGGAACTGCAAGATCGTCCGGCGCAACCGCGTTGTGCGCGTGATCTGCACGGATCCGCGTCATAAGCAACGCCAGGGTTAACCGGCGGCGACGCCACTTTATTGGGAAAGCAGGACGACTATGGCACGTATTGCCGGCGTAAACATACCGAACCACCAGCACGCGGACGTCGCGCTGACCTCGATCTATGGAATCGGCCGCCCGCGCGCGCGCGCAATCTGCGCGGCAGCCGGGTTGAAGACCACGACCAAGATCAAGGACATGTCGGATAACGACATGGAGAAGCTGCGCGAACAGGTCGCAAAGTTCACCGTCGAAGGCGATCTGCGCCGGGAAGTGTCGATGAACATCAAGCGTCTGATGGATCTGGGTTGCTATCGCGGTACCCGGCATCGCCGCGGCCTGCCGTTGCGAGGCCAGCGCACGCGCACCAATGCGCGCACCCGCAAGGGTCCGCGTAAGGCGATCCAGCGCTCCGGTGGTGGAACGCCGGCACCGGCCAAGTAAACGAGCCGGCCAAGTAAACGAGTCGAATTCAGGGAATTTCAAGACATGGCAAAGGCACCGACACCCGCGACGCGGGTACGCAAGAAGGTCAAAAAGAACGTGGCGGAAGGCATCGCCCACATTCATGCGTCCTTCAACAACACCATCGTGACGATCACCGATCGCCAGGGCAACGCGCTGTCGTGGGCGACCTCCGGCGCTGCCGGTTTCAAGGGTTCACGCAAATCGACACCCTTTGCCGCCCAGATCGCCGCGGAACAGGCCGGCCGTGCCGCGCAGGAATGCGGAGTGAAGAATCTCGAAGTGCGCATCAAGGGCCCCGGCCCCGGCCGCGAGTCGGCCGTGCGCGCATTGAACGCAGTAGGTTTCAAGATAACCAGCATCTCCGACGTGACGCCCGTGCCACACAATGGCTGCCGTCCGTCGAAGAAGCGCCGCATCTGATCAGGAGATTGAAGTGGCCCGAAACCTAGATCCCAAGTGCCGCCAGTGCCGCCGTGAGGGCGAGAAGCTGTTCCTCAAGGGCGAAAAATGCTTTACGGACAAGTGCGCGATCGAGCGCCGCTCGTATGCGCCCGGCCAGCACGGCCAGAAGAACCTGCGTCGTTCGGATTACGGCACCCAACTGCGTGAAAAACAGAAAATCCGCCGCATATATGGACTGCTGGAACGCCAGTTCCGCAACACCTACAAGGAAGCGGCCCGGTCCAAGGAAGTGACCGGCGAGGCGCTGTTGCAGATGCTGGAAAGCAGGCTGGATACCGTTGCCTACCGCATGGGCTTCGGTGCATCGCGTACCGAAGCACGCCAGATCGTGCGCCACAATGGCATCCTGGTGAACGGGAAGCGGGTCAACATCCCGTCCTACCAGGTGCGCCAGGGCGACGTGGTCGAGGTTGCCGAGGGCGCAAAGGGACAACTGCGTATCAAGGGTGCGGTCGAGGCGGCGGAAACCCGCGGCTATCCCGACTGGATCGAAGTGGACAGCAAGGCGCTGAAGGGTACGTTCAAGGCCAAGCCGCAGCGTTCCGAACTGCCCTCCACGATCAACGAATCGCTCGTGGTGGAACTGTACTCGAAGTAACCGCGCGGGACTCGCGGCCCGCCGTCATGTTCGGCCGGGCCGTGTGTTTTTCGGTCGGCGAGACCCGAATTTTCTTTAGAGGGTAAACGTTTATGCAAAGCAGCTTTCTGAAGCCGCGAATCATCGATGTTCAGACGATCTCCCCCTTCCATGCGAAGGTGACGATGGAGCCGTTCGAGCGCGGCTATGGCCATACCCTGGGCAACGCTTTGCGCCGGGTGCTGCTGTCTTCGATGCCGGGCTATGCCCCCACCGAGGTAAAGATCAACGGGGTGCTCCACGAGTACTCCACGATCGACGGCGTGCAGGAGGACGTGGTCGACATCCTGCTGAACCTGAAAGGCATCGTCCTCAAGCTGCACAACCGGGACGAAGTCGTGCTGAACCTGAAGAAGCAGGGTGAATGCGTGGTCACCGCGGGCGATATCGAGGCGTCCCACGATGTCGAGATCATCAACCCCGACCATGTCATCGCCCACATCGCGCCGGGCGGCAAGCTCGACATGCAGATCAAGGTAGAGGGCGGCCGCGGCTACGTGCCGGCGACCACCCGCGCGCTGGCCAAGGAAGGCCGCACCATCGGTAACATCATGGTCGACGCCTCCTTCAGCCCCGTGAAGCGCGTGAGTTACGCCGTGGAATCCGCCCGCGTCGAACAGCGCACCGACCTCGACAAGCTGATTGTGGACATCGAGACTAACGGCGTGGTGGAGCCGGAAGAAGCGATCCGCTACGCGGCCCGCATCCTGGTCGACCAATTGTCGCTGTTCGCCGATCTGAAGGGCACGCCCGCTCCCATCGAGCAACCAAAGGCTCCACAGGTGGATCCCATCCTGTTGCGCCCAGTCGACGACCTGGAACTGACCGTGCGCTCGGCCAACTGCCTGAAGGCGGAAAACATCTATTACATCGGCGACTTGATCCAGCGTACCGAGACCGAACTGCTGAAGACGCCGAACCTCGGCCGTAAGTCGCTCAACGAGATCAAGGAAGTGCTTGCTTCCCGCGGCCTCACGCTGGGGATGAAACTGGAGAACTGGCCCCCCGTCGGGCTGGAGAAGGTCTAAAGGGGTAGGAAATGCGCCACCGTCTGGGACTCAGAAAACTCAACCGCACCAGCAGCCATCGCCTGGCGATGCTGCGGAACATGACCAACTCGCTGCTGCGCCACGAGGTGATCAAGACCACGCTTCCCAAGGCCAAGGAACTGCGCCGGGTCGCGGAGCCGATCATCACGCTGGGCAAGAAGCCTTCGCTTGCGAACCGCAGGCTGGCTTTCTCGCAACTGCGCGATCGCGCTCTGGTGACCAAACTGTTCGATGAGCTTGGACCGCGATATGCCAAGCGTAACGGCGGCTACCTGCGCATCCTGAAGTTCGGCTTCCGCCAGGGTGATAACGCTCCGATGGCACTGGTGGAGCTGATGGATCGTCCCGAAGTCGCTGAGGAAGCGGCACCCGCCCAGAAGTAAGCGGGCAGCAGCGAAGAAGACCGAAAGAGCCGGGCTTGAGCCCGGCTCTTTATTTTTGCGGCTAGCCGACCGCTGCCCGCGCCTTGTTCTTGCTGCGGGTCTCCAGTAGGGATTTGAGATAAGTCCCGGTATGACTATCCGGATGGCGGGCGATGTCCTCTGGCGTGCCTTCGGCCAGGATGCGGCCGCCGCCATCCCCGCCTTCGGGCCCAAGGTCCACGACCCAGTCGGCTGTCTTGATCACGTCAAGGTTGTGTTCGATCACCACTACCGTATTGCCGTGATCGCGCAGCCGCTGCAGTACCTTGAGCAACAACTCGATATCCTGGAAATGCAGGCCGGTGGTCGGTTCGTCGAGTATGTAGAGGGTCTTGCCGGTATCGCGCTTGGACAGCTCCAGGGCCAGTTTGACGCGCTGTGCTTCGCCGCCGGAAAGGGTGGTCGCGCTTTGACCCAGGCGGATGTAGCCGAGGCCGACATCGAGCAGCGTATCGAGCTTGCGCGCGATGACCGGAACCGCAGCGAAGAACGCGTGAGCCTGCTCAACGGTCATCTCCAGGACTTCGTGGATGTTCTTCCCCTTGTACTGGATTTCCAGGGTCTCGCGGTTGTAGCGGTGGCCATGGCAAACGTCGCAGGGAACGTAGATGTCCGGCAGGAAGTGCATCTCCACCTTGATCACACCATCGCCCTGACAGGCTTCGCAGCGGCCGCCCTTGACGTTGAACGAAAAACGGCCAGCTCCGTAGCCGCGCTCCCGCGCAAACGGCACCCCCGCGAAGAGGTCGCGTACCGGCGTGAACAGACCGGTGTAAGTGGCCGGGTTGGATCGTGGTGTGCGGCCGATCGGGCTCTGGTCGACGTTGACCACCTTGTCGAAGAAATCCAGGCCCTGGATCTCGTCGTGTTCGGCCGGTTCGGCAGTGCTCTGATACAGGTGCTGTGCGACCGCGTAATACAGCGTGTCGTTGATCAGCGTGGATTTTCCGGAACCGGAGACGCCGGTTACGCAGACGAACAGTCCGACAGGAAGGTCCAGGTCGATGTTCTTCAGATTGTTGCCGCGGGCGCCGATGAGCCTCACCATTTGCTTCGGTTGCGGCTTATTGCGCAGGCGCGGCGTGGCGATGCTGCGGCGGCCGGAGATGTATTGCCCGGTCAGTGAGGCGGAATTGGCGGAAATCTGCGCGGGAGTTCCCTCCGCGATGACCTGGCCGCCGTGCTCGCCTGCGCCGGGGCCCATGTCCACCACGTAATCCGCGTTAAGGATCGCATCCTGGTCGTGCTCGACGACGATCACCGAGTTGCCGAGATCGCGCAGTTCCTTGAGCGTCGACAGCAGCCGGTCGTTATCGCGCTGGTGCAGTCCGATCGAAGGCTCATCAAGAACATACATGACCCCGGTCAGGCCTGAACCGATCTGCGATGCAAGGCGGATGCGCTGCGCTTCGCCGCCCGAAAGCGTGTCTGCGGAACGGTCCAGCGCAAGATAGTCCAGGCCCACGTTCACCAGGAACTGCAGGCGATTGCCGATCTCGCGCACGATCTTGTCGGCGATGACGTGCCGGGAACCGTCGAGCCGGACCTCGCGAAAGAACTTCAGCGCCTGGTTCAACGGCATGCCGCTGATTTCGTAGATCGGCTTGTCGGCGACGAAAACATAGCGGGCTTCGCGCCGCAGCCGTGTGCCGCTGCACTCTGGGCAAGGCTGGCTGGCGAGATGCTTGGCCAGTTCCTCACGAACCGCTACCGAATCCGTCTCGCGATAGCGCCGCTCGAGGTTCGGCAGGATGCCTTCGAACGGATGCTCGCGCTGGTATTTGTTGCCGCGCTCCCCGACATACAGGAAACGGACCTTCTCCTTGCCTGATCCGTTGAGTACCAGATCCTGGATGTTCTTCGGCAACTGCTCGAACGCCTCATCGACATCAAATCGGTACTGTTGCGCCAGACTGGTCAGCATCTGGAAATAGAACTGGTTGCGCTGGTCCCAGCCCTTGATGGCGCCGGCGGCGAGCGACAGATGCGGAAACGCCACTACGCGCTTGGGATCGAAAAACGTGATCTGGCCAAGTCCATCGCAGCGCGGGCAGGCGCCCATCGGATTGTTGAAGGAAAACAGCCGCGGTTCCAGCTCGGGTAGCGAGTAGCTGCATATCGGACAGGCAAACCGCGCCGAGAACAGATGCTCCTTGCCGGAATCCATTTCCACCGCAAGCGCGCGACCGTCCGCGTGACGCAACGCGGTTTCGAAGGATTCGGCGAGCCTCTGCTTCGCCTCCGGACGGACTTTGATCCGGTCGACGACGATCTCGATCGTGTGTTTCTTGTTCTTGGACAGCTTCGGCAGGGACTCGATTTCGTAAGCCTTGCCGTCCACGCGCATGCGCACGAAGCCTTGCGCGCGGAGGTCTTCGAACAGCTCCTGGTTTTCGCCCTTGCGGCCGACCAGAAGCGGCGCCAGGATCATCAGCCGCGTATCCTCGGGAAGCTGCAGAACGTGATCGACCATCTGCGACACGCTTTGCGCCGACAGCGCAATGCCGTGGTCGGGGCAATGCGGTTCGCCTACGCGCGCAAAGAGCAGGCGGAGGTAGTCGTGGATCTCCGTCACCGTGCCCACGGTCGAGCGCGGATTGTGGCTGGTCGCCTTCTGCTCGATGGCAATCGCCGGTGACAGGCCCTCGATCAGGTCCACATCGGGCTTTTCCATCAGCTGCAGGAACTGGCGCGCGTACGCCGACAGCGATTCCACGTAGCGGCGCTGGCCTTCGGCGTAAAGCGTGTCGAATGCGAGCGAAGACTTGCCGGAGCCGGACAATCCCGTCACAACGACGAACTTGTTGCGCGGCAGATCGAGGTTGACGTTCTTGAGGTTGTGAGTGCGTGCGCCGCGTATGCGGATGAATTCCATTCGCTGGGAATGCTCGCTGGAAGATTGAGGCTGCTTGCTGGGAGATTGCCGGGTCGACCTGCTAATATACTGCACTTCAGAAGCAATTCCCAAGCCGCGTTTGGCTCCATTTCCCGCATGTCTTTCCCACAGCGCATGACGCCTCAGGAGTTGCGCGCAAGTGTCGGTTTGGCCGGCATTTTCGGTCTGCGCATGCTGGGCATGTTCATCATCCTCCCGGTTTTCGCACTGTACGCACAGCGCCTGGGCGGCGGCCACAGCCACACCATGGTCGGCATTGCGCTCGGCGCCTATGGGTTGACGCAGGCCTGCTTGCAGGTCCCTTTCGGCTGGCTGTCGGACCGCTGGGGACGCAAGCGCACGATCTATTTCGGGCTGGCGATATTTGCCCTCGGCAGCTTCGTCGCGGCCGCTGCAAGCGATATTTCCTCCTTGGTTATCGTGGGCCGAGTGATCCAGGGCGCGGGTGCAATCTCGGCGGCCTTGATTGCGTTGACGGCGGACCTCACCCGCGACGAGCAGCGTACCAAGGCCATGGCGATCATTGGCATGACCATCGGCGGCACATTCGCGTTGTCGATGGTGGCCGGTCCGCTGCTCGACGACGTCATCGGCGTGCCGGGAATATTCGCCATGACCGGCATCCTCGCGCTGGCTGCGATGCTGGTTGTGTGGTTTGTCATTCCCGATCCGCCCGTGATCGCGCGAAACGCCGCGACCCCACTTGTGCCGGTGCGTACCGTATTGCGCGATCCGCAGCTGATGCGCCTGAACTACGGAATCTTCGCGTTGCACGCGGTACTCATGGGGCTGTTCGTGGTGGTGCCGTTCTCGCTCCAGGCGCATATGCCGTCCGGCGAGCATTGGCGGATCTACCTTCCCGTGATGCTGGGCTCCGTGGTGCTGATGGTGCCGCCGATGTTGATGATGGAACGCGGCGGCTTGCAGAAGCCGGTGTTCCTGGGCGCGATAATGCCGTCCGGCGAGCATTGGCGGATCTACCTTCCCGTGATGCTGGGCTCCGTGGTGCTGATGGTGCCGCCGATGTTGATGATGGAACGCGGCGGCTTGCAGAAGCCGGTGTTCCTGGGCGCGATAACGGTGCTGATCGCAGGCACTGTGTTGCTGGCGCTGAGCGGTGGCGGCCTGCTGCCGATCGTGGCGGGGCTGCTGGTGTTTTTCACCGCGTTCAATCTGCTGGAGGCTACGCTGCCCTCGCTGATTTCGCGGCTGGCCCCGATCGGCGCGAAGGGCACTGCCATTGGCGTATACGGCGCCATACAGTTCATCGGTACTTTTTGCGGTGCAGCCGCTGGTGGCTGGCTGTCGCAGCACTTTGGCGCGGCGGCGGTATTCGGCTTTTGCGCGATACTGGGCGCGATCTGGTTGCTGCTGGCCATCGGAATGCGGGTTCCCGCCTCGCTCGACACGCGACGCTTTCAACTGCCGAAAATGGATTCGCAGGCGGTGTCGGGCCTGACGCGCAAGCTGGCCGGGGTCCCGGGTGTGCGGGAAGTCATGTTGTCGGGGGACGGGGTTGCCTACCTGAGGGTGGACAGCAAGGGCTTCGACGAACAGAATGTCATCAAACTACTGGCAGGGGAGGTTTAGCACATGGCTTCGGTTAACAAAGTGATTCTGATCGGGAATCTCGGGCGCGATCCCGAAGTGCGCTACATGCCCAGCGGCGACGCCGTGGCCAATATCACCATTGCCACGACCGAAACCTGGAAGGACAAGGGCGGCGAGAAGCAGGAGCAGACCGAATGGCACCGCGTGGCGATGTTTGGCAAGACCGCGGAAATTGCTGGCGAGTACCTGAAGAAAGGCTCGCAGGTCTACATTGAGGGCAAACTGCAGACGCGCAAGTGGACCGACAAGGAAGGCCAGGAACGGTATACCACCGAAATCCGCGCCGACCGCATGCAGATGCTGGGCTCACGCTCGGGTGGCGCCGAGCGCATGCCTGCGCCCGATGACGAAGCGCCCCGCACGTCTTCCGCGCCGGCCAAGAAACCCGCAGCGGCAGGCAAAGGCGGCAACTTCGACGATCTCGAGGATGACATCCCGTTCTGAACTTGTGGGAATTCACGGGACAGGCCGGCATTGCCGGCCTTTTTTGTTGGGCCGTGACTACCGGGCAGCCGGCGTCGGTCCAACGCATGGAACACCGTCCGGAACAGGTGGAGAACAAGCTGATTTTCGGCGAAAATAACAAAATCGTCCGGATGCCACGAGATGCCATGATCTGCAAGCATGGTCTGACCGGCGGCAGCGGCAGCGCCTAAAGGAAAAAGCTCATGACATTGCGTGACGTCACCCTGCAGGACAAATACGCGCTCCAGAACGGGCGCATCTACATCACGGGCACCCAGGCACTGGTGCGGTTGCCGATAATGCAACAGGAACGCGACCAGGCCGCCGGGTACAACACCGCCTGCTACATCTCCGGTTACCGGGGCAGCCCGCTGGGTAGTTTCGACCAGCAGCTCTGGGCCGCCAAGCCTCACCTCGAAGCGCACCACATCGTGTTCCAGCCCGGTGTTAACGAAGACCTTGCCGCCACCGCCTGTTGGGGCACGCAGCAGGCCCACCTGGACGGCGACAACAAGTACGACGGCGTATTCGCCATCTGGTACGGCAAGGGTCCCGGTGTGGACCGCACCGGCGACGCCTTCCGCCATGGCAACCTGGCCGGCTCGGCGGCACTGGGCGGCGTCATCTGCCTGATGGGCGACGACCATACCTGTGAATCTTCCACCACGGCGCACCAGAGCGAGTTTGCGATGGTGGATGCGATGATGCCCATCCTCAATCCCGCGGGCGTGCAGGAGTTGCTGGACTATGGTTTGTACGGCTGGGCCCTGTCGCGCTATTCCGGGTGCTGGGTAGGCCTGAAGTGCATGAAGGACACGATCGATGCCAGCGCCTCGGTGAACGCCAGCCCGGAGCGCGTGAGCATCGCCATTCCCGCCGATTTCCAGATGCCCGAAGGCGGCCTCAACATCCGCTGGCCCGACGCGCCCCTCGACCAGGAGGCGCGTCTGCACACCTGGAAGCTCGAGGCCGCCAAATCCTTTGCGCGCGCCAACAAGCTGGATCAGGTCGTCGTCGACTCGCCCGTTGCGAAACTGGGAATTGCCACCTGCGGCAAGTCGTACATGGATGTGCGCCAGGCGTTGCAGTATCTCGGCATCGATGACGCCGAGGCGGCTCGGCTCGGCATCCGCATTTACAAGATCGGAATGACCTGGCCGCTCGAGCCTGTCGGCGCCGCGAAGTTCGCGGAGGGACTGGAAAAAATCATCGTGGTCGAGGAAAAGCGGGGTCTGATCGAACCGCAGTTGAAGGACATTTTGTATGGCATGTCCAGCGCGCCGGCCATGGTCGGCAAGCGCGACGAATTGGGCCGCATTCTGTTCCAGTCCAACGCCGCGCTCGATCCCAACGAAATCGCCGTCGCGATCGGCAACCGCATCCTCGAGCGCATCAGCGATACGCAGCTTGCCGCGCGCGTGGCGCAGCAGGAGCACCTGCAGACGCGCATGCCGGAAAAGCCGGCCATGGATCGCACGCCTTATTTCTGTTCCGGCTGCCCGCACAACACGGGCACCCGGGTGCCGGAAGGTTCGCGGGCCCTTGCGGGCATCGGCTGCCACTTCATGGCGCAGTGGATGGACCGCAACACCGCCGGCTATACGCAAATGGGGGGCGAAGGCGCAAGCTGGGTGGGCGAGGCGCCGTTCGTGAAGACATCGCATATGTTCCAGAACATCGGCGATGGCACCTACTATCACTCCGGACTGCTGGCGGTGCGCGCAGCCAAGGCTTCCGGCGTGAACGTCACTTACAAGATCCTCTACAACGATGCGGTCGCCATGACCGGCGGCCAGCACGTGGATGGTCCACTCAGCGTGCCGCAGATCACGCTGCAGGTGTATGGCGAGGGCGCGCAAAAAATCGCGGTCGTGACTGACGAGCCGGAGAAGTATCCGGCGGGAACGGAGTGGGCACCGGGCGTGACCATCCATCATCGCGACGACTACGACCAGGTGCAGCGCGATTTTCGCGAAATCCCAGGCCTGTCCGTGATCGTCTACGACCAGACCTGCGCCGCGGAAAAGCGCCGACGTCGCAAGCGTAACCAATATCCGGATCCCGCGAAGCGCGCGTTCATCAACGACCTCGTCTGCGAAGGCTGCGGTGACTGTGGCGTGAAGTCCAACTGCGTGTCGGTACTGCCGCTGGACACGGAATTCGGCCGTAAACGCACCATCGACCAGTCATCCTGCAACAAGGATTACTCTTGCGTGAAGGGTTTCTGCCCGAGCTTCGTCACGGTCCACGGCGGCGGCGTGCGCAAGGGCAGGAGTTCCGCACCGGCCGGACAGAACGTGGAAACCCTGTTTTCCGCCGTACCGGAACCGAAGCTTCCGGCCCTCGATCAGCCTTACGGCATCATGGTTACGGGTGTCGGCGGCACTGGCGTCGTGACGATCGGTGCTATCGTCGGCATGGCCGCCCATCTCGAGGGCAAGGGTTTCGGCGGCCTCGACATGGCGGGCCTGGCGCAGAAAGGCGGATCAGTGTGGAGCCATCTGCAGATCTCGGCCAGGCCGGAAGACATCAAGACCGTGCGCCTGGGGTCCGGCGGCGCGTCGCTGGTTATGGGCTGCGATCTGGTGGTGTCGGCGAGTCAGAAAACCATGGACACGGCGCGCCAGGGCACGCGCGCCGTGGTCAATACCCACCAGCAGATGACTGGCGATTTCACGCGAAACGCCAATGTGCAGTTCCCGGCACAGTCGCTGCAACGCACAGTCACCAGGGGCGTGGGCGAGGGCAACGCCGAATTCGTCGATGCCACTCGCATTGCCACCGCGCTGATCGGCGATTCGATCGCCACCAACATGTTCATGCTCGGCTTCGCGTTCCAGCGCGGCCTTGTGCCGCTCTCCAGCGAGGCCATCAACAAGGCGATCGAGTTAAACGGTGCCGCGGTGAAAATGAACCAGGCCGCGTTCCTGTGGGGCCGACGTGCGGCGGTGGACCTGCCCGCCGTGGAGCGCCTGATTGCGCCGAAAGCCGAAACCGTTGCGGCCACCCGGCAATCGCAGACGCTCGAAGAAATGGTTGCGCGCCGCGTCGAGTTCCTTACCGGTTATCAGGACGCTGCGTACGCAGAAAAATATCGCCAGCTTGTCGACCGTGTCAGGCAGGCGGAGTCGTCGAGAGCAAAGGGACTGGGCGGACTCGCCGAAGCGGTGGCTCGCTACTACTTCAAGCTCCTCGCCTACAAGGACGAATACGAGGTGGCGCGCCTGTACGCCGATCCGGCGTTCATGGAGAAGATCAAGTCGCAGTTCGAGGGCGATTACAAACTGCATTTCCATCTTGCTCCGCCGCTGTTCTCCAAACGTGATCCGGTCACCGGCGAACTGCGCAAGGCGGAGTACGGTACCTGGGTGTTCAGCGTGTTCAAGGTGCTGGCGAAACTGCGCGGCCTGCGTGGCACCGCGCTCGACATCTTCGGCTACACGCCGGAGCGGCGCATGGAACGGCAGTTGATCGCGGACTATGCGACCGTGATCGGGGATATCGCCGGCAAACTCACGCCGGAGAATCATGCGCTGGCAGTGAAAATCGCTTCCATGCCCGAAGAGATCCGCGGTTATGGCCACGTCAAGGAGGCCAGCTTCAAGACGGCGAAGGCGAAGGAAGCCGATCTGCTGGCATCATTCCGTTCACCCGAAAAGGTGCGTTCGGCGGCGTAATTTGCCAGGCACCGGTTTAACCTAGGGCAGCGGAAACGCTGCCCTTTTTCATGATGCTGTAACACTGAAGGGCTAAGCTCGCGTCGATGCGTACAAAAGCGGGCTCAAACTGAAACCGGCTGATCTCCTTGCTGCGGCAAACTCCGTACAGAAGGCGCTGTTGCGCATGGGGCCAGGCCTGTTTCCAGCCGTCATGCAGGAAAAACATGACACAGCGGAAAAGCCCCGGGTCAGGTCGATTTTCCTCTCGGACATCCACCTCGGTACCCGCGCCTGCCAGGCGGGGCGCCTGCTTTCCTTCCTGCGCCAGTATGATTCCGAGCGCCTCTACCTGGTCGGCGACATCATCGACTTCTGGGCGATGAGCCGGGGCATCTACTGGTCACGCCAGCAGAACACTTTCATCCAGAAAGTGCTCAAGCGCGCACGGCACGGCACGCAGGTGATTTTCGTGCCGGGCAATCACGATGAAGCCTTGCGCGAATATGTCGGCACCTCGTTTGGCGACATCCAGCTTGTACAGGAGCACGTCCACGTTGCGGCGGACGGCAAGCGCTATGCAGTGCTGCATGGAGATGAATTCGACCAGGTCACCCGCCACCATCGTTGGGTCGCAATACTCGGCGACGTGTCTTACAACCTCCTGGTGAGACTAAACACCTGGCTTTCCCTGGTACGCCGCACACTCGGAATTTCGGGTTACTGGTCGCTGGCCGGCTACGCCAAGCGCAAGGTGAAGGGCGCAGTCAGCTTCATCTACGACTTCGAGGATTCCGTGATGCGCGCGGTGCGCGATCGCGGGCTCGATGGCGTGATCTGCGGGCATATCCACAGCGCCGAACTTCGCGACATTGACGGATTGACGTACATGAACTGCGGCGACTGGGTGGACAGTTGCACCGCCATCGTGGAACACCACGACGGCCGCATGGAGCTGATCAACTGGATCGGGGAAGCGGCGGACGCGGAGGAAGACCCGTCCGAACTCGCTCTCGAGGCTGCCGGGACCTGAATGTAAAGCGGACCGGGCGGCGATCAGACGAAATTAGGCGTGATGACGTCGAGTTGATCCGTCACCAGCGCATCGACTTCCCAACCCAGCAGGTCCAGCGCCAGTCCGGAGTCGTTGACCGTGTAGACGAGTACGCCGTACCCCGCGGCGTGCGCAGCCTTCACCTGCGCCGCTTTCAGCTGACGATGGCTTAAATGCAGCGCGACGCATTGCAGGCGCTGCATCAGCGCCTGCCAGTTGGCAGGGATCTCCGTGACCAGCAGGGCGCGAGGCAGTTCCGGTGCTTCGACTGCCGCGGCTTCCAGTGCCAGCGTCGAGAACGACGACAGCAGCGGCGGCAGGTCCGCGCCGGCCCAAAGCAGCTTTGCCATCCGGGCCACGACTTCACCCGTTTCCCGCTCGGTCCCGGGAGAGGGTTTCATTTCCACGTTCGCCCACAAGTCCACCTCCCGGCACAGCGCGCTTGCCGCAGCGAAAGAGGGCACGAGTTCGCCGATGTATTCATTGCCGAACCAGGCTCCGGCATCCAGGTCTGCAATATCCGCATAGCTGGTCTCGGTGACCAGCCCGCTGCCGTCGGTGGTCCGCTCCAGAGTCTCGTCGTGCATAAGGACCGGGGTCCCATCCTCGGTAAGCTTGACGTCGAACTCCACACCCAGGAATCCCAGATTGCGGGCCAGCTTGATGCCCGCCAGGGTGTTCTCCGGAGCAAGGAACCCGCCGCCGCGATGGGCAATCACGCGCGGATAAGGCCAGAGGGGCTGCTGCAGTGACATTTGTGGAGCAATCCGGTGGGCGATCGCAAAGCGGGAGATTATAACGAGGGATCTGCCGGGGCAACGCTGGTGTTGCGGGTCGTATCTGAGTCATGGATGCGGCAACCGATACGGTATAATTCCATTGTTTTTAGAGGAATATCATGCCCATCTACGAATACCGGTGCAGCAGTTGCGGTCACGAAAAGGAGGCCCTGCAGAAATTGTCGGACGCTCCCCTGACCGAATGTGCGGCGTGCGGCAAAAATACCCTGCGCAAACTCATCAGCGCAGCGGGGTTCCAGTTGAAAGGCAGTGGCTGGTACGCAACAGATTTCAAGGGCGGCTCCAGGTCCGTCCCGGACGAAGACAAGAGCAAGTCCGCCGCGAAGGATGAAACCGGAGGCAAGAAAGAGTCCGGGGACAAGAAAGAAACCGGATCCAAGGAAGAATCGAAGCCCAAGCAGGAATCCGGATCCAAGTCGGAATCCAAGCCCAAGGAAGAATCCAAGAGCGAAGCGCCTGCCTCGGGCAGCGGCGCAAGCGCAGCCTGACGCCAGGGCGATTTCGTGAAGAAATATCTGATTACGGGCCTGCTGGTCTGGGCGCCGCTGGTCATCACCATTTGGGTGCTAAGCGTGCTGGTCGATACGCTCGACCAGACCCTGCTGCTCCTGCCCGCCGCCTGGCATCCGCGCTCATGGCTCGGATTCAATATACCCGGCCTCGGCGTGCTGCTGACTTTTCTCGTGGTGCTCCTGACCGGCATGTTTGCGGCCAACATCATTGGGCAGCGGCTGGTGCTGTTCGGCGAAAGCCTGCTGGCGCGCATCCCGTTCGTCAAATCGCTGTATTCCAGCGTCAAGCAGGTGTCCGACACGTTGTTTTCCTCTTCCGGCCAGGCGTTCCGCAAGGCCTTGCTGGTGCAGTATCCGCGCCAGGGCTCCTGGACCATTGCCTTCCTGACCGGGCAGCCTGGCGGCGACGTCGCCAACCATCTAACGGGCGACTATGTCAGCGTTTACATTCCGACCACGCCCAATCCGACGTCCGGCTTTTTCCTGATGATGCCGAGGGCGGACGTGATCGAGCTCGACATCAGCGTGGACGCCGCACTCAAGTACATCATCTCGATGGGCGTGGTTCCTCCGGACAGCAGGAATCCCACACACAGCGGGAACTGACCCCGGGCCCTATCGTCCGGTTTCGCGGCGCCCCGCCATATCAATCAACCCGAACCCGATCCTCCGACCGAACTTATGCGCACTGAATATTGCGGCCTTATTTCCACCAAATTCCTCGATCAGACCGTCGAAATGTGCGGATGGGTGCACCGCCGTCGCGACCATGGCGGCGTGATATTCATCGACCTGCGTGATCGCGAGGGCCTGGTGCAGGTTGTTTGCGATCCGGATAACGCCGAAACGTTTGCCACGGCGGAGAAGATTCGCAGCGAATACGTGGTCAAGATCACCGGGTTGGTGCGGCGCAGGCCCGCCGGCACGGTGAACGCGAACCTTGTTTCGGGCGAAATCGAAGTGCTGGCGCGGTCGATCGAAATCCTGAACCCATCGGTAACGCCGCCGTTCCAGATGGACGACGAGAATCTGTCCGAGAACGTGCGCCTCGAGTACCGCTACCTCGACCTGCGACGCCCGCAGATGCAGAAGAACCTGCGGCTGCGGTACAAAGTGGCGATGGAAGTGCGCCGCTATCTCGACTCCGCGGGCTTCATCGACATCGAGACGCCGATGCTGACCAGGAGTACGCCGGAAGGCGCGCGCGATTACCTGGTGCCGTCGCGCGTGAATCCCGGCATGTTCTTCGCGCTGCCGCAGTCGCCGCAACTATTCAAGCAGCTCCTCATGGTATCGGGCTTCGACCGCTACTACCAGATCACCAAGTGCTTCCGCGACGAGGATCTGCGCGCGGACCGGCAACCGGAGTTCACCCAGATCGATTGCGAAACCTCGTTCCTGGGCGAGCAGGAAATCCGCGCGCTGTTCGAGCAGATGATGCGGCACGTGTTCAAGACCGTCATGAACGTGGAGTTGTCGAGCCCGTTCCCGGTGATGGACTACGACACGGCAATGGGCCTCTACGGGTCCGACAAGCCGGACATGCGCGTCAAGCTCCAGTTCACCGAGCTGACTGACGCGATGAAGGACGTCGACTTCAAGGTGTTCTCCGGTCCCGCCAACGCCAAGGGCGGGCGTGTTGCAGCACTGCGCGTTCCCGGCGGCGGCGCCATGCCGCGCAGTGAGATCGACGCCTATACGCAGTTCGTCTCGATCTACGGCGCCAAGGGCCTGGCCTATATCAAGGTTAACGAGCGCGCCAAGGGTCGCGAAGGCTTGCAGTCGCCAATCGTCAAGAACCTGCACGACAAGGCGATCGCCGCGATACTGGAACGTACCGGCGCACAGGACGGCGACCTGATTTTCTTCGGTGCCGATAAAGCGAAGGTCGTCAACGATGCGGTCGGCGCGCTGCGGGTCAAGATTGGCCACAGCGACTTCGGCCGCCAGAACGGACTGCTCAAGGGCGATTGGGAAATCCTCTGGGTAGTGGATTTCCCGATGTTCGAGTTCGACGAAGAAGAGCAGCGCTACAGCGCCGCGCACCATCCGTTCACCAGTCCCAAAGATGGTGACGAGAACTGGCTGGAAACCGATCCGTCCCGCTGCAAGGCGAAGGCTTACGACATGGTGCTCAATGGCTGGGAACTCGGCGGCGGATCGGTGCGTATCCACCGCGAGGACGTGCAGAGCAAGGTGTTCCGGGCGCTCAAGATCGACGCGGAGGAGGCGAAACTCAAATTCGGCTTCCTTCTCGATGCGCTGCAGTTCGGTGCGCCGCCCCACGGCGGCCTCGCTTTCGGGCTCGACCGCCTGGTGACGATGATGGCGGGCGCGGAGTCCATCCGTGACGTGATCGCGTTCCCCAAGACCCAGCGCGCGCAGGATCTCATGTGCCAGGCGCCAAGCCCAGTGGACGAAAAACAGCTGCGCGAACTCCACATCCGCTTGCGCAGCACCGAGACCGCGAAACCGAGCTAACCACAGAGGCACAGAGGAAGAAAACTCAGGACCAGAGTATCTGCCACCCATCTCGCGAATATTTTCAATGTGCTTTCACTATCAGCCTTAGGGTTTCCTCTGTGCCTAAAAGGGTACTCCGACGTGCTTCGCCCGTAGGGTATCTGTGCCTGCTACGCTTCAAGTGTGCCCTTGTCTGTGGTGAAGGATGTTGAAGTTCAAGATCCCGGTGTCGGTGCTGGTGGTGATTCACACCGCCGACCTGCAGGTGCTGCTGCTGGAGCGCGCCGATCACCCGGGCTTCTGGCAGTCCGTGACCGGCAGCCAGGACGCTGGTGAAACGCTGCGCCAGACCGCAGTGCGGGAAGTCGGGGAAGAAACCGGTCTCGATGCCGATGCCCACGTGCTCACCGACTGGAACGTGCAGAACGAGTATGAGATCTATCCGGAATGGCGCTGGCGCTATGCGCCGGGCGTCACCCGCAACACGGAGCACGTGTTCGGCTTGCGCGTGCCGTCGGTGCTGCCGGTGCGATTGGCTGCGCGAGAGCACCTCGGCTATGTGTGGTTGCCCTATGGCCAAGCTGCCGACAAGGTTTTTTCCTTGAGCAACGCCAGGGCAATCAAGGACTTGCCGCGGAACAGCGGGTGAACAATCGGTCCGGTTTACTGTCTTAGTGTGGTAAGGTTTTTGTATGCGCCGCGCAGGCAAGGAGCCATAGATGTCCGCAACAGCAACGGCAATTGGATTCGACCGCTACAGCAGCCTGCAGGACGACGACTGCGAGGCACGCATTCTCGCGGCCAAAAAGAAGCTCGGCAGCCGCCTGGTCATCCTTGGCCACCATTACCAGCGCGCCGACGTCTACAAGCATGCCGACCTGACCGGCGATTCGCTCAGGCTGTCCAAGCTGGCGTCGCAGACCGACGCCGACTACATCGTGTTCTGCGGCGTGCATTTTATGGCGGAAGTGGCCGACATCCTTTGCAAGCCCGGCCAGATCACCGTGTTGCCGGACATGGCCGCCGGCTGTTCGATGGCGGACATGGCGAGCGTGTCGAAAGTCCAGCGTGCCTGGCGCGAATTGTCGGAAGTGCTGGATCCCGAACAGCACGTGACGCCGGTCACCTATATCAACTCCGCCGCGGACCTGAAGGCTTTTTGCGGCGAGCACGGCGGCATCGTCTGCACGTCGTCCAACGCGCGCCAGATCCTCGACTGGTCGTTTGCGCGGCGGGAGAAGGTGTTGTTCTTTCCCGACCAGCACCTCGGGCGCTGGACCGGCCACAAGATGGACATTGCGCTCAAGGACATGCAGGTCTGGGATCCCGACGAGCCGATGGGCGGTTTGACCGTGGAGCAGATCAAGGCGGCGAAAATCCTGCTGTGGAAGGGGCATTGCTCGGTGCACCAGATGTTCCAGCCCCAGCACATCCTGAAGTTTCGCAACCAGCATCCGGACGGAATCGTGATCTCGCATCCGGAATGCAGGTTCGAGGTCTGCAAGCTTTCCGACCACGTCGGATCGACCGAGACCATCATCAGGACCATCGCCGCCGCGCCGCCGAATACGCACTGGCTGGTGGGCACCGAACTGAATCTGGTCAGTCGCATCGCGGAGGAGTTCAAGCCGCAGGGCAAGGTCATCCAGTTCATGGCGCCTTTGGTATGCATGTGCTCGACCATGGCGCGGATCGATCCGCAGCATCTGGCCTGGACGCTGGAAAACCTCGCGGAAGGTAATGTCGTGAACCGCATCAAGGTTCCGGCGCGCGACGCGGCGCCTGCCAAGATCGCGCTCGACCGCATGCTCGCCGTTTCCTGACCTTCAGGCTGGGGCGGCCGGCACGGTCCCGCGGGGCTGTGTTACACGCGCCTTCCCGATTGAAGCCTGCAAACTGCCGGTGCCGGCAGTCGAATTCACGGGAGTGCTATCGAATGACAAGGTCACTCGCAACGAACGAATTTGCCGCCAGTCGGCCAATGGTCCGACGCGGAACATGGAAACGCTCCACGTAGTCACCTACAACATCCACAAGGGTTTTTCGCAATTCAAGCGCCGCATGTCGGTGCACGACCTGCGCGAAAAGCTGCGTGTCATCGGCGCCGACCTGGTATTCCTGCAGGAAGTGCAGGGCCTGCACGAGCGCCACGCCGAACACCATAACAACTGGCCGGCGGCGCCCCAATATGAGTTTCTTGCCGATTCGATCTGGAGCGCGTTCGCGTACGGCAAAAATGCGGTCTACGACAGCGGCCACCACGGCAACGCGATCCTCAGCAAGTATCCGATTTCGAAATGGGACAACGAGGACGTATCGATGCACGGTAGCGAGCACCGGGGACTGCTTCACTGCGAAATCGCGATCCCGGACTGGAGCCAGCCGCTTCACTGCATCAATGTCCATCTCGGGTTGCTCGGGCACTGGCGCAAGAAGCAGGTCCTGGCGCTGCGGAGCCGCATAGAGCGCATGGTGCCCGCAGGGGCGCCGCTGGTGATCGCCGGCGACTTCAATGACTGGGGCCGCAGCGCGGGCCGTGCGCTGGTCCACTTGCTGGATTTATCCGAGGTGTTCGAGTCGACGCTGGGCCGGCCGGCGCGCAGCTATCCGGCATTCCTGCCGATGCTGCATCTTGATCGCATCTATGTTCGAGGATTTTCGGTCCGGCTGGCCCATGCGCATCGCGGGCGCGCCTGGGCGCGAGTGTCGGACCACATCGCACTTTCGGCGTTGCTCACCAGGAAAACGTGAGAACCTCGCCTCGTTTTATCCCGCGGTGCCGCCTGCGCCGGGCTTGCAATTTGCAACTACCTCCGGCTTAAGGCACGGGCGATATCGCTCTTGCAGGCCTGGGACGAGTTTCCGGTTCCGTACCTTGCAGTTCCTGGTCATGTTCTTGCGGGCGCAGCGATGCGCCCGTTTTCTTTTTGCGGGGTTTCTTTGTACGAGGATTCTTTTTACGTGGCGCAGAGCCAGCCGTCCGCTTGCTTCACGGCGCCGCTGCCCTCGAGTTCGCCCACGATGAGCCGAGCGAGGCCTCAAGCCACAGCGACTCGTCGTCCCAGGCCTCTATGAGCGGGGCTTCGCCGATGGGAATGCTCAGGCAGCAGCCGTGGGCATCGCGGACCCGCGCATTGCCGCCCATGTGGTCGGAATGGCAGTGGGTGTTGACCAGCCAGTCGAGCCGGCGGCCCCGCAACGCCGTGTGCAATTGTTCGAGCGTAAGGTCAGCGTCGCGGCCGTAACCGCTGTCTATCATGACGGTCTGCTCCGCGTCATCGAATACCACATGATTGGCATTGAGCCAGTCGCGAACGATGACTCGCATGCCCGGTGGCAGGCGGGCGCCCGATTCAGGCATTGATGACGACGCCTAGTTCTGCTTCAGGGGTAGCGGGGGCGTAGCGGGCGCGGCCTGGGCCGGGGTGGCGCCGATCGGCGCCGGGTCATCGATGACATGGACGCCGGTGACGAAGTAGCGTGTCTCCGCAAAGCAGCTCGTGGGTATGCCGACGTGTTCCTCATAGGTCAGCGAAACGCGCTTGCCGATGGACTGGTTGATGTGCTGGGAGACGGCGTCGTCGCGGACGCTGAAAAGAAATTTCTCACCGACAGTGCCCGGCATGGTGACCAGCGCCAGTTCGCCCTCCCAGGTCTTGCACAGCCAGCCTTTCTTCGAGAGCTTCTGCACGTAGCCCGCGCGTTCACCCTCCGAATAGCTCCAGCTCAGGACCAGCCATGTATAGGCGAGGAACAGCAGGATGACGACAGCGACAAGGGTCAGCAGCAGGCGTGCAACAGCGCTCATGGCGGGAGGCTCCGGGTGAGGTGACTGGCGCCTGTCAGGGCGCTCGGGAAGCAAGCCAATATTACCGCATTGGCGGGCGCTAACTGCTGGCTGCGGGGCGCTCAGCTAGCCGGCGAAGGAACGAAACCCCTGCTGGGCAGTCCACTGTCCAGCGTACGTTTCGGCGTACTATCCTGCTTCTTCCGCCACGCCGGCATGAACATTCCCCGTCCGCTTCCTTGAGAGACCACGCCCTGCGCCCGGCCGGCGCGCCTGCGCTGCGCCGCAACGACTGGCAAGCCGTTCTGACCCTGCTGCCCTACCTCTGGGAGTTCAAATGGAGGGTGGCAACTGCACTCGCCTTCCTGACCCTGGCCAAAGTCGCCAATGTCGGGGTGCCGCTGGTGATGAAGGAAATCGTGGATTCGCTCGATCCCCGGCAGGCTATGCTGGTCCTGCCGTTTTCCCTGCTGGTCATGTATGGCCTGCTGCGGCTTTCCACGGTACTGTTCGCCGAGCTCAGGGATATCGTTTTCGTCCGCGTGGCCAAGCGGGCGATCCGCCGGGTCGCGCTGCAGGTGTTCCGCCACTTGCACACCCTGAGCCTGCGCTTTCACCTGGACCGCCAGACCGGGGGCGTGTCGCGCGACATCGAGCGCGGCACGCGCGGCATTTCAACGCTGCTCAGCTACATGCTGTTTTCCATCATTCCCGTGATCATCGAGTTCGGGCTGGTGGCGGCGGTGCTGCTGGCCAAGTTCGACTGGCGTTTCATGGCCATCACGGCTGTCGCCGTCATCCTCTACCTGATTTTCACCATCACGGTGACCGAGTGGCGCATGGAAATCCGGCGGCGGGCCAACGAACTCGATTCGAAGGCGAACACCCGTGCTGTCGACAGCCTGCTCAATTACGAGACGGTCAAATATTTCAACAACGAGGATTTCGAGGCACGTCGCTACGACGAGAACCTGCAGAAGTTCGAAGCTGCCGACGTGCGCAACGAGATTTCCCTGGGCGCCCTCAATATCGGCCAGAGCTTCGTGATCGCGATCGCGGTCACGCTGCTGATGATCCTGGCGGCGCAGGGCGTGGTCGAGCAGAAGCTCACTCTGGGCGATCTGGTGCTGGTGAACGGCTTGCTGATCCAGCTCTATATCCCGCTTAATTTCCTCGGCATGGTTTACCGCGAGATCAAGCAGGCCCTGACCGATATGGACAAAATGTTCAGGCTGCTTGCGGAGAACCGGGAGGTCGAGGACCGGCCTGGCGCGATGCCCCTGCGGACCGAACATCCGGCCATCCGCTTCGAGAATGTCGACTTCAGCTATGAGCCCCGGCGCCAGATCCTGCATAACCTCAGCTTCGACATTCCGGCGGGGCATACCGTCGCGGTGGTAGGGGCAAGCGGCTCGGGGAAGTCCACTCTGGCGAGGTTGCTGTTCCGCTTCTACGACGTCAATGGCGGACGCATCGCCATCGACGGCATCGACATCCGTGACTTCACGCAGAAAAGCCTGCGAGCGGCCATCGGGATCGTGCCGCAGGACACGGTCCTGTTCAATGACAACATCCGCTACAACATTGCCTACGGGAATCCGCAGGCGCCGAATGAAGAGCTGGTGCTTGCCGCGAAGTCGGCGCATATCCACGATCTCATCGAGAGTCTGCCCGACAAATATCAGGCGATGGTCGGCGAGCGCGGCCTTAAGCTATCGGGTGGAGAGAAGCAGCGCGTGGCGATCGCGCGCGCCCTGCTCAAGGATCCACGCATCCTTATTTTCGACGAAGCCACTTCGGCGCTCGACTCCAAATCGGAGAAGGCGATCCAGGCGGAACTGAAACGGATTTCCGCCTCGCGGACAACCTTGGTGATCGCCCATCGGCTTTCGACCGTCGTCGACGCCGATCAGATCCTGGTCATGGAAGCAGGGCGCATCGTGGAGCGCGGCAGCCATGGAGAGCTGCTGGCCCAGCGCGGCGTGTATGCGCATATGTGGGCTTTGCAACAGGAGAAAGCCCGCGTCGAAGCCGCGGGCATGACGTCGGCGGTTAAACTGGCGTAGTCAATTCAAGCGCCTCGACCATGGCGGCGCGATAAGTCCGTCGGGCACAACAGTTGCCTAGGGAAATACCCAAGGAATGAGTGCGTCAGAACCTGAAGCTATCAGAGGTTTTTAGAATCTTTCCTTAGTTATTGATTTTTGGTATGTTATCGCCGGGCGGGAGCTGGGAAATAGCTGGATAGGGCACGACCGGCCCAGAACCTTTACCTGCAGAATCGGTACGATCACAGGATAAGTTTTAAAAGATTCAGTATCTTACAAATTATTCCGACCGGATTCCAGCGATCATGAAAGCGTTCATTGGTGCCCTGATTTTGTGCCTGGTAGCCCCGGCGCTGCCTTCCTGGGCGGCAGGCGGCCTCCAAAAAACGGCCGTCAAGGCAGCGCGCTATGCGGCAAAACCCGCCGCATTGCGTCTGCGATCCGGCGTTGTGCTGGTACTGGACCAGCAGTCCGGCACCCTGTTGTTCGCCAAGAACACCGATCATGTGATGCCCATCGCCTCCATCACCAAGTTGATGACCGCCATGGTGGTGCTCGATTCCGGCCTGCCCCTGCTCGAATCGATAAGTGTCGAAAACTATGACGTGGACCGCGTAAAGGGATCCCGCTCCAAGCTGAAAGTGGGCACGACACTGATGCGCGCGGAAATGCTCAAGCTGGCGCTCATGGCCTCCGAGAATCGTGCCGCCGCAGCGTTGGCGCGCAACTATCCGGGCGGAGCTGGGGCCTTCGTCATGGCGATGAACGAGAAGGCCGCGGAACTGGGGATGATCCACTCTCAATTCCTCGATGCGACAGGGCTGAACCCCGGCAACGTCTCCACCGCGGACGACCTGGCGAAAATGGTGGAGGCCGCGCATAAATATCCGCTGATCCGTGAATACACGACTTCGGATTCGTTTCGCATCGAATCGGAGGAAAAGCGCCGCCGGATCCTGTCTTACGTGAATTCCAACAGGCTGATCAAGAGCCATCAATGGGACATCAGCCTGTCCAAGACCGGCTACATCAGCGAGGCCGGCCGCTGCCTGGTCATGCAGGCCATGATCGCGGACAAACCCACAATCATCGTTCTGCTTGACTCCTGGGGCAAGATGTCCCGGATCGGCGACGCCAACCGCATAAAGCGCTGGATCGAAACCGACATCGTTCGCGTCAGGGGCTGAGGGCAGCGGCGCAACCGCGCGTTCCCGGATCGATAAAGAAATGCCCGCCACATGGCGGGCATTTTCATTTACACGTGTTTCTACGCGGTCTTCACGCCGAGGCGGTGGCCGAGTGCGCGGGAGATCTGGTCCGCCACGTCCTTGACCCGCAGGCCCCAGGCCCGGTCGATGCGGTTCGACGGCGCGGAGAGGGAAAGGCCTGCTATCAACCGGCCTTCGTCGTCGTGGATGCCTGCGCCAATGCAGGACACGCCTTTCTCCGCTTCCTCGTTGTCGAATGCATAGCCGAGCTTGCGTACGCGCTCGAGTTCCTTGGTGAGCGCACCCAGGTCGCGAATCGTATTCTTGGTGAAAACAGGCAGCCCCGTGCGCTCCGAGTAATCTCTGCATTTCTCGGCGCCATCCTCGACCAGGAATATTTTTCCGGCCGCCGTGATGTGCAGCGGCGCACTGGCACCGATCAGGTGCACCACGCGCATGGCCGTGCGGTCCGACAGCAGGCGCTCGACATAGACCATTTCATCGCCTTGGCGTACCGAGAGATTGACCGTTTCATGCAGTTCCTGGTGCAGGCGCTGCATGAACGGCAGCGCCTCCTGGCGCAGGTTGATGCGCGATTTCACCAGGTTGCCCAGCTCCAGCAGGCGTATGCCCAGCCTGTACGTTCCCGGCTCGACGCGATCGACCATCCGAAATTCGACCAGCATGTTGAGAATGCGATGCGCGGTTGAGGGGTGCAGGCTGGTTAAATTGGCCAGCCGCTTCAAATTCACCGCGTCGTTGCTGCGCGCCAGCGCATCGAGCAGGTCCATCATGCGCTCGATGACCTGAATGGAAGTCTTGCCCTTCGCTTCTGCCACGCTTTTCCTTTCGGCCATTGCGGGAATTGTGCAATGCGGAAATTTTACATGGCGAAACCGGCGCCGACAACCTATAGGGAAACCCCCCGAGGGCGCCATGCTATGATCCGCGCCTTCCTGCGCTGCCGCTCTTATCTGACTGTTCAGGGACGGTGATTCCACCCCTTCCCTGATTGTTCATCGGTCTGATCCGACGGTGCATTCGCAGGCGGATTCAGAATGCGGCTCAATGCCGTCGCGCAGCGTCCGCCAGCGCGCCGGATCGCGCAATGGAGAAAAATGAAAGTCGGATTGTTTGTAACCTGCCTGGTCGACCTCCTGCGACCGAGCATCGGGTTCTCGGCCCTCAGATTGCTGGAGTCGGCGGGCTGCGAAGTGGTCGTACCGGCGACCCAGACCTGTTGCGGCCAGCCGGGCTACAACTCCGGCGATCGCAAGGCGGCGCAGGCACTCGCACGGAAGGTCATCGGTGAGTTCGACGCCTGCGAGTACGTCGTGGTTCCCTCGGGATCCTGCAGCGGCATGATCCGCGCCCACTATCCCGAATTGCTGTCCGAGTTTCCGGAGTACAGGAGCAAGGCGGAAGCGCTGGCAGGCAGGACCTACGAGTTAACGGATTTCCTGCAGAGCATGGTGCGGCTGGACCGCGTGCCGGGCAAATTCAGCGGCACTGTCACTTACCACGACTCCTGTTCGGGGTTGCGGGAAATGGGTGTCAAAAGCCAGCCGCGCGCCCTGCTTGCCAAGGTAGCGGGCCTCAGCGTAAAGGAAATGCAGCAGCCCGAGCAATGCTGTGGCTTCGGCGGCACGTTCGCAGTCAAATATGGCGACATCTCCTCCCGCATCGCCGACCTGAAATGCGAGGATGCACAGGCAACGGGTGCGGACGCGGTGGTTCTCGGCGACCTCGGCTGCATGCTCACCATCGAGGGCCGGCTGCGTCGCCGTGGCGACAACAAGACCCGGGTATTGCACGTCGCCGAAGTCCTGGCGGGCGACACCCAGCAGGGCTGATCGGACGCTTGCCATGAGAGTTACTTCACAGGATTTCAAGCGCGTATCGAGCCTGAAGCTTGCCGATCCCGCACTCCAGAAGGCCATGGGCAACGCCAAGGGCAAGCTAGTGGTGACCCGTGCGAAGTCGATCCTCGAACTGGACAATTTCGAGGAAATTCGCGAAGCGGCCGCACGCATCCGCGATTTCGGCTTACAGCACATGGACGTGCTGCTCGAGGAATGGGAAAGGAACGCCACGGCCGCCGGCACCATCGTGCACTGGGTGGAGTCGCCGCAGGACGTGAACGCCAAGGTGATCGAAATCGCGCGCCAGCACAGCGTGCGCAAGATCATCAAGTCGAAGTCCATGCTGGGCGAGGAAACCAACCTCAACCACGCGCTGGAAGCGGCGGGCCTCGACGTTCGCGAGACCGACCTTGGCGAGTACATCATCCAGCAGTCCGGGGAGACGCCTTCCCACATCATCGCGCCAGCCGTTCACAAGTCGATGGACGATGTGGCCGATCTGTTCGCCGAAAAGCACAAGCGGCGCCGCCTCACGGACATCGCGGCGCTGACCCATGAGGCGCGTGAGATCCTGCGCCCCCACTTCCTCGACGCGGACATGGGCATCAGCGGCGCCAATTTCATCGTTGCCGAAACCGGCTCGACCATGATCGTCACCAACGAAGGCAATGGCCGCATGACCACCACCATGCCGCGCGTGCACGTGGCCATCACCGGTATCGAGAAAATCATCCCGACGCTGGAAGATGTTTCCATGATCCTGCGTTTGCTGACGCGCTCCGCCACCGGCCAGTCGATCAGCAACTACCTGTCGTTCACGACAGGACCGAAGCGCGATGTGGACCAGGACGGTCCGGGCGAATTCCACGTTGTCATCGTCGATGCCGGGCGCACGAAAATTCTGGCCTCGGAAATGCGCGAGGCTCTGCGCTGCATCCGTTGCGGCGCCTGCATGAATCACTGTCCGGTCTATCAGAACATCGGCGGACATGCTTACGGGTGGGTGTATCCCGGACCGATAGGCTCGATCCTGACCCCTTCCTTTGTTGGCCTCGAAAACGCCATCGACCTGCCCAATGCGGCGACGCTCTGCAATCAGTGCGGCGTGGTCTGTCCGGTGAAAATCCCACTGCCCGACCTGATGCGCAAGCTGCGCGAGAAGCAGGTGGAGCGCGGATTGCGGCCATGGGCCGAACGCCTGGGCCTGCGGATGTGGGCGTGGGCGGCGGTGCGGCCCCGCGTTTATTCACTGCTGACCAGGATCGGTGCGCGCATCGGCAAACTGGCCGGCGGGCGGGACGGCTTACTGCACAAGCTCCCGCCAGGCGCGTCCGGCTGGACCGACGGCCGTGACTTTCCGGCCCCGACGGGACAGACGTTCCGCGAACTGTATGCCAGGGGCGCCGTCGCCCGCGACGGGAAGCGGCCATGAGCGCCGGGGATATGAACGCCAAAGACATGAACGCGAGGGAAAACATCCTCAGGCGCATCCGCGCCGCCAACGGCAAGGCGGGCAGCGCAACAACGCAGGAACGCGAAGCGGTCGTGGCTCGGCTGCGTGCGCAAGCACGGGGGCCATTGCCATCGATGAACTGGGAGCCGCTTCCGCGCTTCAAGGAGCGATGCATCGTCATGATGTCCACGGTGGATCAGATTGCCTCGCGCTCGGAATTACCCAAGGCGGTTGCCCGATATCTGCGGGAGAACACGCTGCCGACCCGCGGGGCATGCTGGCCGGAATTCGCCGACCTCGACTGGGCGGCGGCAGGGCTGGATTTCGAGGCTCGCCCGAGTCATGGCGATGACAAAGTCGGCATCACCGGAACCTATTGCGCGATTGCGGAGAACGGAACGCTGATGCTTCTGTCGGGGGAGCATACGCACGCGACCACCAGCCTGCTGCCTGAAACCCACATTGCCGTGGTGCCGGCATCCCGTGTGGTGCGCGCCATGGAGGACGGCTGGGCTCTGCTGAGGCGGGAACGCGGCGGCGAAATGCCGCGACAGGTGAACTTCGTATCGGGGCCGTCGCGCACGGCAGACATTGAGATGACGCTGGTGATAGGTGTGCATGGGCCATTTCGGGTTCACATTGTCGTTGTTGATGAGTAACTCGGGTAGAGGTGCCACGTTTGCCTTGGCCTGTCCCGAAATGGCGCCGCTACCCGCAAACGGGCGACTCCGTCGCTAACGAGTCCGCGGCGCTATTCCTTGTCTACGTGATCACAACAGGCGAATAGTTCATCACTGAACACGGCGAATATCATCACGCCCAGGCGCATGTCATATGCGGGCTGCTAGTTACCATCAGAAAAATCATCGGCGGCGGCTGCAACCTGTTCGTGTGCGCTATGGTCTAATCCGCGCATTAAGAAATGTAAAACGCATTGTCCGAGCTGGGGCGATGCGAGAAAATTCTTCAAACATAATAATTTAGCTTTACAGATCGTCTTGCGGCCTGCGTTGCCGCCCTTCACATAGCTTTGCTCATTCCGGGACTTTTGCAGCATGGATGACGCCAGCTTTTTGCCCACGTTTCCCTTCGCCGCCGCCAACCTGATGCTGGTGGGTGCGATCCTGCTGTGCGGACTCGCGGCGGGACAGGTGTTCGTGCGCTTCCTGCGCCTGCCGCGCATCACCGGTTTCGTGGCGGCGGGCCTGCTGCTCGGACCCGCCGTGTTCAATCTGATCGACCAGGCCATGCTGGCTGAACTGTCAATCTTCGTCGACATCTCCCTGGGCCTGATCCTGTTCGAACTTGGCCGGCGCCTGGATATCCGATGGCTGATACACGACCGCTGGCTGCTGGCCAGCAGTGTAGGGGAGTCGCTCCTTTCCTTCGTTCTGGTATTTGCGACCCTGCGCCTGTTCAATGTCGGCGGAGTCTACGCGGCGACCGCAGCGGCGATCGCCATGGCCACGTCGCCTGCAGTCCTGCTGATGATCATTCATGACCGCCGTGCAAAGGGGCCGCTCACCGAGCGCATGCTGGCCCTGACTGCGCTTAACAATGTATTTGCGTTCCTGCTCATCACGCTGCTGTTCGGTTTCGTGCACCTCGAGTACAAGGCCAACTGGGTCAAGGCGGTGGCCCATCCCCTTTACCTGATTTTCGGCTCGATTTTGCTGGGCTACCTCGCCTTTATGATCGCGCGCTGGCTGGCGCGCTGGCTGGGCAAGCGCGAGGACGCCCAGTTTGTGATGCTGCTGGGTCTGATCGTGACCACGGTGGGCTTCGCGATCTCGTTCAAGCTCTCCGTCCTGCTCACGCTGCTCGCGTTCGGCGTGTTCGTGAAGAACCAGGATCGGGATCACGACCTCATGGCCGTCGAGTTCGGCCCGGGTGCGCAGTTCTTTTTCGTGGTGTTGTTCGTGATAACCGGCGCCGGCCTGCAACTCTCCGAACTGGCGGTCGCCGGCGTGGTCGGCGCGGCCTTCGTGATCGCTCGCCTTGCCGGAAAACTGGTCGGCCTGATGATGTTTGCGCCGCTCTCGGGCCTTACCCAGAACAAGGCCGCGCTGCTTGCCGTAGGCATGGTGCCGATGTCCGCGATTGCCGTGGTGATGGTGCAGGGCGCCTCGGCGCTGTACCCGGAGTTCGGCGCCCGCCTTTCCGCCATCGTGCTTTCCGCAGTGGTCATACTGGAACTGGTCGGTCCGCTGGCCACTCAGTGGGCATTGACTCGCGCCGGTGAAACCGAAGCGGTGTCCAGGCAGCCGGAAGTGAAGCAGTGAGCCTCGAGTTCACGCATTCCGATGCCTTCACCATGGGCGTGGAGCTCGAACTGATGATCCTCAGCACCCACGACTGGGATCTGATGCGCGGCGCAGGCGACTTGCTGGCGCTGATCGGTAAGCAGGAGCATCCCGGAGAGATCAAGCCGGAAATCACCGAAAGCATGATCGAGATCAGCACTTCAGTGCATACCGACTACAGGGACATGCTGACCGAACTGCTCGGCATCCGCACGGTGCTGCTGGCGCAGGCGCAACGCCTCAACCTGGCGATCGCCGGCGGCGGCGCGCATCCATTCCAGCACTGGAGCGACCAGCGCATTTTCCCGAAAGAGCGCTTCTTTCACCTGCACGAAATGTACGGTTACCTCGCCAAGCAGTTCACGGTGTTCGGTCAGCACATTCATATCGGCGTAGCGTCCGGGGACGATGCGGTCTATTTGACTCACATGATGTCGCGCTACATCCCGCATTTCATCGCCCTGTCGGCGTCCTCGCCTTATTTCCAGGGGACCGACACGGCTTTCGACTCGTCGAGGCTGAACAACATCAACGCGTTCCCGCTTTCGGGAACCATGCCTTTCGTTGCGGACTGGGCGGAATTCAACGACTACTTCGACTCCATGCGCGACCTCAAGGTCGTGGAATCGATGAAGGACTTCTACTGGGACATCCGGCCCAAGCCCGAATTCGGCACCATCGAGATCAGGGTCTGCGATACCCCGCTCACCGTGCACAAGGCGGCCATGCTGGGCGCCTATGCACAGGCGCTGGCCCGGCACCTGATGCTCGACCGGCCGCGCATCCCGTCGCAGGATACTTACCGCGTCTACAGCTTCAATCGCTTCACGGCTTGCCGCTATGGCCTCGAAGCGGGGTTCATCGATGCGCACAGCAGGGAACGCCGGTCCCTGAAGGAAGACATGGCCAAGACCGTCGCGGCGGTTGCGCCCCACGCTGCGGCCCTCGGCTCCGCGGATGCCATCGCCGCTGTCGCCCTCATCCTGGAAACGGGGCAGAACGACAGCGGATGGTTGCGCGAGGTGTTCAGGAAGACCGGCGCCCTGAGTGACGTTGTACGTCTGCAAAGCGGCCGCTGGGCAGCGGAATAGGGCATCTTCATGTGCGGTCCCGCAGCGCAATGTTTGCCGCCCGCCCTGCCTCTATGATGTGCGCGGCGTGAACCGCGTGCGGCCGTCGTGCGGCCGCCTTGAGAGCGGCGTTCCGGAGAGATGAAAGTTTGCCGATGAGAGTACGACACGCGATTCGTTACGCCGCAGCCGGTCTGCTGGTCTGCGCCCTGCTGGATCTGTTCCTGCCCTCGGCGGCGTTGGCCGCCGGCGGCGCGGCGGAGCATTCGGCACGGCTGTTTCTCTGGATTGCCGTGATCCTGCTTGCCGCTCGCGTCGGCAGCCTGGTCGATCGGATCGGCCAGCCCATGGTGCTCGGCGAACTTCTGATGGGCATCGTCCTCGGCAACCTGGTGATTTTCGGCCTCGACTGGCTGGAACCCGTCAAGTCTGACGAAGTCGTCCTCTTCCTGGCCGAACTAGGCGTCGTCATCCTGCTTTTCCAGATCGGCCTGGAGTCCAGCGTGCAGTCCATGATGAAAGTCGGGATGCGCGCATTGTCGGTCGCGGTCATTGGCGTGGTGGTGCCATTCGCGCTGGGCACCTGGATCGTGGGGCCGTGGCTGATGCCCGGGCTCTCCTTCAATGCCTACCTGTTCCTGGGGGCCACGCTGACGGCGACGTCGGTCGGAATCACCGGGCGGGTATTCCAGGACCTGGGCAGGCTGCAAATGCCAGCCGCCCAGATCGTGCTGGGTGCGGCGGTCATCGATGACGTCCTCGGCCTCGTGATCCTGGCGGTGATCTCCGCCATCGTTTCGACCGGTTCGCTAGATGCGGCGAGCGTGGGGATCATCCTGGTCAAGGCCTTCGCATTCCTGGCGGGCGCACTCCTGCTCGGCCAGGCCCTCGCGCCGCGGATCAGCAGGCTGTTTGCCGCGATCCACACCGGCGTCGGCATGAAATTCACCCTTGTCATCGCAACCTGCCTGATCTTCGCGTTCATCGCCCAGCAGATGGACCTGGCGCCCATCGTCGGGGCCTTTGCTGCCGGATTGGTGCTGGACGAAGTGCACTTCCGCAATTACGAGCGGCCCGAGTTCGAGCGCGAAATCGCGGCGGCCGTGGAATCGGCCGATTTATCCGTGCGCGGGCGCATCGACGGCGTGCTGGAGAAATACAACGACAAGCACATGGAACACCTGATCCAGCCGCTTGGCCTTTTTCTGGTGCCGTTTTTCTTCGTCATGACCGGAATGCAGGTTAGACTCGATCTCCTGACCGACCCGCATGCGGTCGCGATCGCGCTTGGCCTCACGGCCGTTGCCGTGGCCGGCAAGGTGGTGGCCGGACTTGCGGCGGGCAAGGGCAATGGCTGGCTGGTAGGGTGGGGGATGGTTCCCCGCGGCGAAGTCGGTCTCATATTTGCCGCCGTGGGCAAGGGACTGGGGGTGGTGAGCGACGCGGAATTCTCGATCATCGTCATCATGGTCATCCTGACCACGCTGATGACGCCGCCGATCCTGTCCTTCCTGATCAAGCGTTCCGCGAAGGATCCGGCGTGATGCTGGCTTAATGGCGGTGCCCGCAGGTGCTGCCAGTGTTCAATATTGAGGAGGAGATATAAATGGCAAAAGCCAAACGTATGTCGAATCGCGCAAGTAAACCTTCTGGATCACGCCGCCGTTTCCTCGGCGGGGCCGTTGCGGCCGGCGGCGCTGCCGCACTTGCCGCGCTGCCAGGATGCGACCTCAGCGGAGAGAAAGCCGGTACCGCGAAGAACACGCAAAAGGGGGGCGGCCTGCCGCCGGTGACCCTGCGTCTCCAGGCCGGGTTTTCCGCCAACGACCCGTTCTTCGACCGCGCCCGGGAATACATCGGCATCGTGTCCGACCTGACCGGCGGCAACCTCAAGATCGCTATGTCGGCTGCCGGCGCGGTGGTCGGCGCTTTCGACCAGGCTGATGCTGTGCACAAGGGCATTCTTGACGGGTCGCTCGCGGTACCGGCTTTCTGGTACGGAAAGAACACGGCGTTGTCGCTGTTCGGCACTGGACCGGCATTCGGCCAGGACGCAAATACCCTGCTGGCCTGGTACGAATTCGGTGGCGGCAAGGCGTTGTATGACGAACTCTACCGTGAAATCCTAAAGCTCGACGTGGTCGGCTTCCTGTTCGGCCCAATGGTGTGCCAGCCGCTGGGCTGGTTCCGCCGCGAGGTCAAGTCGGCAAAGGAGTTCCAGGGGCTCAAGTACCGCACCGTCGGCCTGTCGATCGACGTGTTCAAGAATATGGGCGCCTCGGTGGTGGCCATGCCCGGTGGCGAGGTCGTGCCCGCGATCGAGCGCGGCGTGATCGACGCTGCCGAGTTCAACAACGCCGCCTCCGACCTGGCGATGGGATTCCCGGACGTGAGCAAGACCTGCATGGTGCAGAGTTATCACCAGCCCGGCGAGTGCTTCGAAATTCTGTTCAACCGCAAGTCCTGGGACGGCCTGCCCGAGCTCTACCGCAACGTGCTGCGCATTGCCACCAAGGCCGCCAACACCGAGATGCAGTGGAAGACGCTGGACGTGTACTCGCAGAAGTACGAAGAGATGCGCGACAAGCGTGGGGTGAAATTCATCGAAACCCCGGTGGAGATCCTGCAGGCCCAGCTCGACGCGTGGGACAAGGTGATCGCCGAGAAGTCGGCCGAGAACCCGTTCTTCGCCAAGGTGCTGGAGTCTCAGAAGACGTTCATGAAGCGCGTTGTCGGCTACCGGATGAAGTTCGAAGTGGATCCGGACCTCGCCTACAGGCATTTCTTCGGCAAGACGTGAACCAGACGTTTAACGTGGCGCCGGACCGGAGCTCCCGGGCTGCGCCGCGTTCGTAGAAAAGAAAATTTTCGGGGGAGGAGACGTGACAAGATACCTGTTCATGATCGATCGCATCAGCGCCTGGTCCGGCAAAGCCGTAGCCTGGGGCGTGGCCCTGCTGACCCTGATCGTCTGCTATGACGTCGTGGCGCGCTATATCTTTAACGCGCCGACCCAGTGGGGATTTGACGTCGCCTACATCCTGTTCGGCACCGGCTTCATGATCGCCGGTGCTTACACCCTGTCGCGCAACGGCCATGTCCGCGCTGACCTGATGTACCGTGTCCTGCAGCCGCGCACCCAGGCAATCATGGACCTGGTGCTCTATTTCCTGTTTTTCCTGCCAGGTGTCGCCGCCCTGGCCTACGCCGGAGTGGATTTTGCCAAGGCGTCGTGGGCGATGAGGGAAGTCTCCAGCGTCACCTCCGCCGGCACGCCGATATATCCTTTCAAGCTGGTGATCCCGATTGCCGGTGTGCTGCTGTTGCTGCAGGCGGCGGCGGAGATTGCCCGCTGCATCCTCTGTATCCGTACCGGGCAGTGGCCGCGGCGCCTGCATGACGTCGAGGAAGAGGACATCGACCAACTCAAGGAAATCCTGGCTGGCGGCAAGTCCGCGGGAGCCGGATCATGAGCGCCCTCCGGAAGATCCGTTTCGACGGCCGCATCCTCGGCATCGCGCTGATCACGCTGATTGCGCTCGCCTACATCCTGCTTCTGCCGCCGCCATCGCGGATCACCCATGCACACCTGGGCATGATCATGCTCGGCGTGATCGTCGCCGCCATCCTGCTCGGATTCCCGATCGCCTTTACCCTGATCGGGCTGGGCATCATTTTTGGCGCGATCGCCTTCTACCGCCCCGGCATTTCACTGCTGGACAATCCCATTTTCGACAATATGGTGCTGCGCACCTATGGGGTGATGACCACCGACGTCATCATCGCCGTGCCGCTGTTCATCTTCATGGGCTACATCATCGAACGCTCCGGGGTCATCGACCGGGTGTTCCGCAGTCTCGAGTTGGCGATGCGCGGTGTGCCGGGTGCCCTGGCGGTGGCGACGATCGCCACCTGCGCGGTATTCGCTGCGGCCACTGGAATCGTTGGCGCAGTAGTTACGCTGATGGGCCTGCTGGTATTGCCCTCGATGCTCAAGGCCGGCTATGACGTGAAGCTCTCCACCGGCGCAATCGCTGCCGGCGGATGCCTCGGAATCCTCATTCCGCCGAGCGTGATGCTGATCCTCTACGGCGCCACCGCGGGCGTTTCCGTGGTGCAGCTCTACATGGGCGCGCTGATCCCCGGGCTTATGCTGTCGCTTCTTTACATCGGCTACGTGATCGTGCGCGCCACCCTCAATCCCAAGCTCGCGCCCAGGCTGTCGGAAGCCGACCGCGACGTGCCCTGGAGCAGGATCTTGCCGATGCTGCTCACTTCGTTTTTTCCGCTGGCTTTCCTGATCGCGGCGGTGCTCGGCAGCATCCTGTTCGGCATCGCCACACCCACGGAAGCTGCGGCGGTAGGCGCGATGGGGGCGACGCTGCTGGCGCTGGCCTACCGGCGGATGAGTTTCCAGCGCATGAAGGAATCGGTCTTCCTGACCGCCCGCACTACGGCAATGGTGTGCTGGTTGCTGGTGGGGTCGTGGGTGTTCTCATCCACCTTCGCCGTGCTCGGCGGACAGACCGTTCTCGAGAACTTCGTCTATTCGATGGACCTGTCGCCCGGCGGCTTCCTGCTGCTGTCGCAGTTCATCATCTTCCTGCTGGGCTGGCCGCTCGACTGGACGGTGATCATCATCATCTTCATCCCGATTTTCCTGCCGATGCTGGCGACGTTCGGAATCGATCCGCTGTTTTTCGGCCTGTTGACCGCCCTGAACCTGCAGACTGCCTTCCTGTCGCCGCCGATGGCGATGGCGGCTTATTACCTCAAGGGCGTTGCGCCGCCGCATGTCACCCTGGCGCAGATCTTCCTGGGTATGATCCCGTTCATGCTGTTGCAGTTGACCGCCATGGTTTTGCTCTACTTGTTCCCGCTCATCGGGATGTGGCTCCCTACCGTGCTTTACAAATAGAATGGCGGATTGCCGAAACAGCCATCCCGAGGAGAAGCCATGCCCGGAAAAGTCCTCGTCACCCGCGAAGTATTCGATGAAACCATAGCCTTCCTGAAGGTTCACTTCGATGTGGATGCCAACCAGTCGGACCGTCTGTTTACCTGGGAGGAACTGATCGCCAGGCTGCAGGGCAGGGACGGCGCGCAGACCTCGTCCAGCGATCGCATCGACGGCAAGCTGCTCGACAGTTGCCCCACGGTAAAGGTGATCTGCAACACGGCGGTGGGGTACAACAACATCGACGTCGAAGCCTGCACGCGGCACGGCGTCATGGCGACCAATACCCCGGGCGTACTGACCGACAGCGTGGCCGACTACTCGATGGGCATGATCATCGCCACCTGCAGGCGCATGACCGAAGGCGAAGCCTACCTGCGCAGCGGCGAATGGAAGGGGAGCTTCCTGAAGCAGATGCTTGGCCAGGACGTGCATGGCGCCACACTGGGAATCTTCGGCTTCGGCCGTATCGGCCAGGCCATTGCCCGCCGGGCGCGGGGATTCGACATGAAAATCCTCTACCACAGCCGCATGCGCGCGGCTGCAGACGCGGAAAAAGAGGCGCACGCCGAGTATGTTAGCAAGGAAGACCTGCTGCGCCGGGCCGACGTGGTGCTGCTGATCCTGCCCTACGTTCCGCAGACGCATCACTTCATCGGCGCCAGGGAGCTTGCCCTGATGAAGCCCAGTGCGGTGCTGGTGAACATGGCCCGCGGTGGTATCGTCGACGATGCCGCGCTGGTGGAGGCGCTGAAGAACAAGGTCATCTGGGCCGCGGGCCTCGACGTGTACGAGAACGAACCCAAACTCAATCCCGGGCTGATGGGCCTGAAGAACGTGGTGCTGTCGCCGCATATCGCCAGTGCATCGGAGCCAACCCGGCAGGCGATGGCCATGACCGCCGCGAAGAACCTGGTTGCCGCGCTTTCCGGGCAGGCACCGCCGAACCTCCTGAATCCGGACTACATCAATTTTCTGAGAACATAAGTCCTTTGCTGTGAGAAAACAAAAAATATGACAGAACTATACAAACTCAGCTTGCGCGAGGCTGCGCAGCGCATCCGCGCCGGTAAGCTCACCGGCGCGGTTTACGCACAGGATCTGTTGTCGCGCATCAATGCGATGGAAAAGGACGTACAGGCTTGGCAATGGCTCGACCAGGGCCGGGTGCTGGCGCTGGCCGCTGAAGCGGACAGGGCCGACAGCGCTATGCGCGTTGCGCATCCGCTTCACGGGATTCCCATCGCGGTGAAGGACATTTTCTACACGGCGGGCATTCCCACCGAAATGGGATGCCGCGCCTACGCCGGCTATGTTCCCGGTGAAACGGCCGACGTGGTCGCGAGGCTGGAATCCGCCGGCGGGATAATGTTCGGCAAGACAGTGACGACCGAAGCGGCGTTCATGCAGCCGGCGAAAACGCGCAATCCCTGGAACACGGCGCACACGCCGGGCGGATCCTCCAGCGGATCCGCGGCAGCGGTCGCGGCCGGATTCGCGCCTGCTGCGCTGGGCACCCAGACCAACGGCTCGGTGATACGGCCGGCGGCATTCTGCGGCATCGTCGGTTACAAGCCCAGTTTCGGCCAGATGTCGGCGCGCGGTCTCCTGCCTTTTTCGACGACGCTGGACCAGCCCGGCGTATTCGCGCGCAACGTAGCCGACGCAGCTTTTCTTGCCTCCTGCCTGACCTCGCAACGCAATGCGATTGCGCCGCAAGTCCGGCCGGCGCGCAGTTCACCCAGGCTTGCGGCGGTGCGTTCCCCGTCCTGGTACCTGGCTCAGCCTGAGCAACGGCTGCAATTCGAACTGGACATCCGGCGCCTGCGGGAAGCAGGCGCGTCAGTGGACGTGCTCGAGATCGCCGGCGAATTCGACGGTGCCCTCAAAGTCCACCGGACCATCATGCTGTTCGAGGCGGCTCGTCTGGCGAAGCCGGCGCGCGAGGTGTCGAGAGGGGGATTCTCGGCAATCCTCAACAAGGCGCTGGATGAAGGCGAGGGTATTCGTGACATCGATTACCGCGAGGCCCTCAAAATAAGGAACCATCTTCAGCAAAGCCTCGCGCAGTTCTTCGATCGCGGCTATTCGGCAATCATCACGCCGCCGGCTGCGGGCGAGGCCCCGGCAACGCGCGAGAACACCGGCGACCCGCGATTCTGCAGTCTGTGGACCCTGGTCGGCGCGCCGGCCATCACGATTCCCACCGGCAAGGGGCCGAACGGCATGCCGCTGGGTCTGCAGATCGTCGGTGCGGCAGAAGAGGAAAACTATCTGCTGGCGACCGCTGCCTGGTGCGAACTGCATTCGCCGTTCCGTGGCCTGTTCTAAGTCGACGCGTCAACCACAAGGACACGGATACCCTCGCGTAGGGTGAGTACTCTTTCCGAGCGCGGAGGAAAGGCAAGAGCAAAGAAGGTGATAGAGGAGATGAACGGACGCGAGATTGCCTGAGAGCGCAAGGCTCGGTCGCCGGAGCCGCGTCTCGCGTTTCCTCTTGCTGACCACTGGAGTGTAATTGGCGATGGCCGGTCGCAAAGGCCGAAGTGGCGTGGGAGTTGGCCTATCGGCTCTACGCACTTTGTGAGCGCAAGAAGTGCGCGCTGGAGGCATTGGCCTCTAATGGCCTGGTGCAAAGCTGGCCGGAAATGCCCGGATCGCCCGCGAAGGCGCCCAAGTGCAGACGCCGACCGAGCCCGACATGTTTAGTGACAGCGAGGAGTAGTTCTGTAATTAGCCGACAGATAGACGTGGAAAATTTGTCAATACCGTCATGATTTGTTTACAATGTCAACCATGAACATTGACAAAAATTCTATCCGGCGTCGCGCGCTGGTCTTGATTTCCATGGATGACCATGGCGTTGGTACGCGCCTCGCCAGCGAGTTCGGCCTTTCGCGCCAGGTGGCAAATGGCTATTTGCAGGCCTTGGTGCGCGAGGGATTCATTGAGGCCGAGGGAACGACGCGCGCGCGGGTGTACCGTTTAAAGACACTTGCCGAGGCAGAGCGATGCTATACGCGCGAAGGTTTGCAGGAAGACCTTGTCTGGCGCGAATTGATCGCCCCGTTGGTGGCAGAACTCGCAGCGAACGTGCGCGATATCTGGCACTACGCGAGCACGGAGATGATCAATAATGCCATTGACCATTCGGGCGCGGCGGACGTGCAAGTCGGCGTGCGCAAGAACGCACTCTACACTGAAGTCCTGGTGGCGGACGAAGGCGAGGGCATTTTCCTGAAGATCCAGCGAGCGCTGGCTCTGCACGATCCGCGCGAGGCAATTCTGGAATTGGCTAAAGGCAAACTGACGACGGCGCCGCAGCAGCATTCAGGGGAAGGTATTTTCTTTACATCGCGCGTGATGGAAGTATTTGAGATCGAATCACATCACTTGCGCTTCAGCCATGCCTCACGGGCGGCAGACCTGATCGCAGAGCAGAAAGTGGATACGCCGGGTACGCGTGTGAGGTTGCGCATCGACAACGACAGCACCCGGAAAATGAGTGCAGTGTTCGCTGAGTTCACCGATTCCGAGGAGTACACATTCGACAAGACTGTCGTGCCGTTGCGGTTGGCGCAGCACGAGGGTGAAAAGCTGGTATCTCGCTCGCAAGCGAAACGAGTGGCACACCGGTTCGAGCGGTTCAAGCGCGTGGAGCTCGACTTCTCTGGCATTGAAGAGATTGGTCAGGCGTTTGCTGACGAGATGTTCCGGGTTTTCGCGGCGGCACACCCCGGGATTCGAATCACGCCGATCAATACCTCTCCGGTGGTGGAGCAGATGATCCGGCGCGCCTTAAGCGCCGCGGGAAATACGAACTGATCAGTTCTTGAAATACAGGCGCACGCTCAAGTGAAAGTGCCTCTGGAGATGGAGGCGTATATTTCGAACGGCACCCCCCGCCAATGTCGCGCACTGTCACCGAGAATAGCCGAACGCTCAGGTTTACGCGTCAAGGATTCGAAAAAGAGTAGCGAGTTCGGACACGCCAAGCTGCCTGTGGGGGGGCATTGTTCATGGCCGCAATGCGCAAGTCGACTAAAATTGCGGCCTCTACTGCCATCTGCACCGCCACCGAGTTTTCCGATGAGTTCTGTTCCTGCCGTTCAGAAGTGCGTTCCAACGACTGCCAGATGGCGCGAGCTGCGCGACGCCATTGATCGCGGCATGCTGCGCATGCGCGGCCCTCTGCGAGCGCGTCTAAAGCGGATTGAGGAGTCGGCTCGCGACGGCCAGGAAGTAGCCGCCGAAAGCGCGAAGCTCGCCGCCGACGTTATGCGTTCGGTTGAGACGGCGGAGCAGCGCCGCGCCCGCCTGCCCCAGGTCAGTTTTCCCGAAGAGTTGCCAATCAGCGGGAAGCGCGAAGACATCGCCACCGCGATTCGCGACAACCAGGTCGTGATCGTTTGCGGCGAAACCGGTTCCGGAAAAACCACGCAATTGCCGAAGATCTGCCTCGATCTGGGGCGCGGCGTGCAGGGGATGATCGGCCACACCCAACCTCGACGGATCGCGGCGCGCTCGGTGGCGTCGCGGGTGGCGAAGGAACTCGGCACCCAGTTGGGCGACCTCGTCGGCTTCCAGGTGCGCTTCACCGACAAGTCCGACGCGGGAAACTATGTCAAGGTGATGACCGACGGCATCCTGCTTGCCGAGACCCAGGGCGACCGCTGGCTGTCCCAGTACGACACGCTGATCCTCGACGAGGCGCACGAGCGCAGCCTCAACATCGACTTCCTGCTCGGCTACATCAAACAGTTGCTGCCGCGCAGGCCGGAACTGCGGCTGATCGTCACTTCTGCAACCATCGATGCAGCACGCTTCTCGGCGCATTTCGGCAATGCGCCGGTGATCGAAGTTTCGGGCCGGCTATACCCCGTGGTAATGTTGTACCGGCCGTTCGACGAAGACGACGAGGACGAGCACGAGATCGATCTGCCCGAGGCGATCGTCAGCGCGGTCGACGAGGTCACGTCACGCTCCTCCTCGGGCGACGTGCTGGTCTTTTTGCCGGGCGAACGCGAAATCCGCGACGCGGCGGAAGCCCTTCGCAAGCACTATCCCCAGGGCGTCGAGATCCTGCCTCTGTTCGCGCGCCTGTCGGCGCAGGATCAGGAGCGAATTTTCTCGCCTGGCGGCGGCGCCCGCCGCATCGTCCTGGCCACCAACGTGGCGGAGACATCATTGACGGTGCCGGGCATCCGTTTTGTGGTGGATTCGGGCCTGGCACGCATCAACCGCTACAGCTACCGCAACAAGGTGGAGTTGCTGCAGGTCGAAAAAATATCACGTGCATCTGCGAATCAGCGGGCAGGGCGCTGCGGCCGGGTCATGAACGGTATCTGCGTGAGGCTGTACAGCGAGGAGGACTTCGGCGCCCGCAGCGAATTCACCGATCCCGAGATCCTGCGCTCGTCGCTGGCGTCGGTGATTCTGAGGATGGGCGCGCTGAAGCTTGGCGAGATCGAGGACTTTCCCTTCGTTGACGCCCCCGTGCCACGCATGATCGCCGACGGCTATCAACTGCTGGCGGAACTGGGCGCGGTTGACGAGGCCCGCAAACTTACCGCCATCGGCCAGCAACTGGCGAAGCTGCCGATCGATCCGCGCGTTGCGCGCATGCTGGTTGCTGCCCGGCAGGAGGGCTGCCTCAGGGAAGTGCTCATCGTCGCTGCTGCGCTCTCGGTGCAGGATCCGCGCGAGCGGCCGATCGACAAGCAGGAGGCCGTGACGCAGGCCCATGCGGAGTTTACCGACGAACGCTCTGATTTCCTTTCCTACCTCGCCATCTGGAAATGGTTCGAAGAGGCGCTGGCCCACAAGAAATCCAGCCGCAAGCTGGTGCAGGACTGCCACGAGCGTTTTTTTTCTTATCTGCGGTTGCGGGAATGGCGCGAACTTCACAGCCAGCTCCACTCGTTGGTCACGGAAATGGGCTGGCGCCTCAACGAAAAAGAGGCGCGCTATGAGGAGATCCACCGGGCGCTGCTGGCAGGGCTGCTCGGCAATATCGGCTTCAAGTCGGAAGAGGCGGGCATCTATCTCGGCGCGCGCCAGATCAAGTTCGTCCTTAGTCCGGGTTCCGGCCTGAAGAAAAAGGGCCCGAAGTGGGTGATGGCGGCAGAGCTCACGGAAACCACCCGGTTGTTCGCGCGTTGCGCAGCGGCGATAGAACCCGAATGGATCGAGCGGCTGGGCGAGCACCTGGCCAGGCGCAGCTATCGCGAGCCGCACTGGTCCAAGGACAGTGGTTCGGTGGTCGCCTACGAGCAGGTCGCGGTTTACGGCCTGGTCGTGGTGCCGAAGCGCCGCGTGCAGTACGGGCCGATCAATCCGGTCGAGGCGCGCGATCTGTTCATCCGCGGCGCGCTGGTGGCCGGCCAGTATGGCGGCAAAGCCGAATTCCTGGAGTACAACCGACGCCTGGTCGAGGACGTGCAGCAGATCGAACACAAGTCACGCCGCCACGACGTGCTGGTGGACGACGAGGCCATCTACACGTTCTATGCCGGGCGCGTTCCGCAGGGAGTCCACAACACCGTGGACTTCGAGAAGTGGCGCAGGGAGGCGGAGCGCAGCGATCCGAGGCTGCTGTTCCTGAGTCGCGAATACCTGATGCGCCACGCCGCCGAACAGGTGACCGAAGACTTGTTTCCGGACGCAATGGCGGTCGGCATGCAGACTTTTGACCTGTCTTACCGCTTCGACCCCGGACACGCTCTCGATGGCGTGACCATGGCGGTGCCGCTGTACTTGCTCAACCAGGTCGACGAGCGCCAGTGCGAATGGCTGGTGCCGGGATTGTTGCGCGACAAGATTACGCACCTCATCAAGGGACTGCCGAAAGGGGTGCGCAAGCATTTTGTGCCGGTGCCACAGGTGGTCACGGCTTGCATGGAGATTCTCGAGCCCGACGGCGCTCCGCTGACCGACGCCTTGTCGCAGGCGCTGTTCCGCAAGACCGGCGTCGAGGTAGCGGCGGAATCCTGGGATGTTGCGGACCTGCCTGCCCATCTGCAGATGAATTTCCGCGTTGTCGATGAGAAAGGCGTCGAAATCGCCGGCGGACGCGATCTGCCGGAGTTGCGCAACCAGCTCGGCGTGAAAGCGCGGCGCATGTTCAGCGAAACGGCGAGCACGGCTTTCGAACGCAAGGGGCTCACGTCATGGGACTTCGATAACCTGCCGGAACAGATCGAGGTCAACCGCGGAGCGGGCAAGCTTGTCGGTTACCCGGCCATCGCCGACGAGGGAAAATCGGTCGGTCTCACTTTGCTCGACACCGAGGCCGAAGCGGAGGCAACGACGCGGCATGGCCTGCGCCGGCTGTTTCAACTTGCGTTGCCGGAGCAGATGAAGTTCCTCGCCCGCAGCCTGCCTGGGTTCAACGAGATGCAGTTGCGCTATGCATTGATGGGCGACGGGGGCGGCAAACAGGATAAGGGCGGCCGCCAGGAAAAGCCGAAGCAGGACAAGAGCGAGATCGCCGAGAGGCTGCGCGACGAACTCGTTACCGCAATCTGCGATCGCGCGTTTTTCGTCGAGCAGGAGGCGGTGCGCAACAAAAAGACGTTTGAAAATCGTGTTGCCAAGGGCAAGACCCGGTTGATGGACGTGGCCCGGGAGGTCTGCCGTATCGCCGGGGAAATCCTCGCGGAACACCAGGCGTTGCGCACAAAAATGAACCTGCCCCAGTACGCGGCGTGGCCGCGCGCAGTGGCCGACATCCGCGCGCAATTGCAAGAACTCATGGGCGCTGGATTCCTGGCAGTCGTGCCCTTCGAGCGGCTGAAGCACTATCCGCGCTACCTGCAGGCAATCGGGGTGCGACTGGACAGGATTGCGTCCAATCCGGAGCGGGATGCCAATTGGCAACAGCAGCTGGCGCGCTATTGGCAGGCCTATCAGACGAAACTGGTTGCCGACCGCGCGCGCGGCATACGCAACCCGAAGCTCGCGGACCTGCGCTGGATGCTGGAGGAACTGCGGGTGTCGCTATGGGCGCAGCAACTGAAGACACCTTACCCCGTTTCCTTCAAGCGCATCGAGAAATACTGGAGCGAGGTCTGACCCGGGCTGTTAGCATCTTGGCAGGGACCTGAGGGCGGTAGGCTATGGAAAAATCCTTCAAGAACGAGATCGAGTTGCTGCGCCTGGGAGACGGGCAGGTCTTCCACGGCGAGGGCATCCTCGCCATCACCAAGGCGTTGCTGCAGTCCGGCGTGGCTTATGTCGGCGGCTATCAAGGCGCGCCGGTTTCCCATCTCATCGACGTCATGGTCCAGGCCGAAGAATATCTCGACACCCTTGGCGTGCATGTCGAGGCGTGTTCCAACGAGGCCTCCGCCGCGGCCATGCTCGGTGCGTCGATCCATTATCCGCTGCGCGGCGCGGTGACCTGGAAATCCATCGTCGGCACCAACGTGGCAGCCGATGCGCTTTCCAACTTGTCGTCCCCGGGCGTGACGGGTGGCGCGCTGATCGTGGTGGGCGAGGATTACGGCGAAGGCGCCAGCGTCATCCAGGAACGCACCCACGCCTATGCGCTCAAGTCGTCGATGCTCATGCTGGATCCACGGCCGGAACTTTCCAGCATGGTGCGCATGGTCGAGGAAGGTTTTTGCCTGTCGGAAGCTTCCAGCATGCCGGCCTTGCTCGAGCTGCGCATCCGTGCCTGTCACATGCGCGGCAGCTTCGTCTGCAAGGACAACATTGCGCCGGCGGTGTCGACGCGCCACCTGATGGAGGAACCGGCGAAGTTCGACTACTCGCGGCTTGCCCATCCGCCGGTGACCTTCCGCCATGAAAAGCTCAAGGGCGAGCAGCGTATTCCGGCCGCGCGGCGTTACATCGCCGAACACGGCCTCAACGAATTGTTTGCGGGCAGGCGCGACGACGTCGGCCTGATCGTGCAGGGCGGGCTGTACAACTCGTTGGTCCGCGCGCTGCAGCAGTTCGGCCTGGCCGATGCGTTCGGCGACTCGGAGATTCCGATCTTCGTGCTCAACGTGACCTTCCCGCTGGTGCCGGAGGAGATCTCGAAATTCTGCGCCGGCAAGCGCGCCGTGCTGATGGTCGAGGAAGGCCAGCCCGAGTACATCGAGCAGGAGATCCTCGCCACGCTCCGCAGGCTCGACATCAATACACCGATCCACGGCAAGGACATGCTGATGGCCGCGGGCGAGTACACCGTCGAGGTCATGGCGGGCGGGGTGGAGAAGTTCCTCGAGCGCCATCTGCCCGGCAGCCTTGGCGAGCCGGGAAAGGGCTGGCTGAAGGGCAATGCACAGCGCCGCCAGCGGGTGGCGCAACAACTGTCGGCGCCACTGCCGGCGCGGCCGCCGCAATTCTGCGTCGGCTGTCCGGAGCGTCCCGTGTTTGCTGCACTCAAGCTTTCGCAGGCCGACGTCGGTGCGACGCACATTGCCGCGGATATCGGTTGTCATTCGTTTTCCACGTTCGAGCCGTTCTCCTTCGGCCACTCGATACTCGGCTACGGGATGAGCCTGGCCAGCCGCGCCGGTGTTTCGCCGATGATGAAACGGCGGGTGCTGTCGATCATGGGTGATGGCGGGTTCTGGCACAACGGACTGCTGACCGGCGTGCAGTCGGCGCTGTTCAACGGCGACGATGCGGTGTTGTTGATTTTCAAGAACGGTTACACCTCGGCTACCGGAACCCAGGAGTTGATCTCAACCCCCGACGACGATGTCAAAGCCGCGACGCAGGACAAGCAGAAAAGCCTCATGCACCGCAACCAGACCATCGAAAAAACGCTGAGGGGCATGGGAGTGCAGTGGATGCGCACGGTGCACACTTACCACGTGCGGAAGATGCGCAAGACCCTGGACGCAGCCCTCACGTCGGAATTCAACGGCCTCAAGGTCATCATCGCCGAGGGCGAATGCCAGTTGGAACGGCAGCGCCGCATCCGGCCATGGATCGCCGGACTGCTCAAGGCGGGCAAGCGCGTGGTGCGCGTGAAGTATGGCGTTGACGAGGATGTATGTTCCGGGGATCACGCCTGCATCCGCCTGTCGGGATGCCCCACTTTGACATTGAAGGACAGTTCCGATCCGCTCAGGGTCGATCCGGTCGCCACGGTGATCGACGGCTGCGTGGGCTGCGGCCTGTGCGGCGAGAATGCGCACGCCGCGACGCTGTGCCCCTCGTTCTATCGCGCTGAGGTGATCCGCAATCCGCGGCTTCATGAGCGCATTCTCGACGGCTTGCGTGGCTCGGTCATCAGGCTTTTGCAAACGGCATGATTTACCACAGAGGCACAGAGGCACGGAGGAAGCGGGGCGTGAACCGCCAGGATTCTTTTCCATACCTCCTTGAGGGGTGCGCCAAGACTGCCAAGAACAATCCGCAGGTCTTTCGGTGTTTTCTCTGGGGCTCTGTGCCTGCTACGCTTCAAGTGTGCCCTTGTCTGTGGTGAAAAGACGTCTTTAGAAATCCATGATTCCAGACGCCACTCAACGACCCCTCTCTCTGCTGATCTGCGCCCTCGGCGGAGAAGGCGGCGGCGTGTTGGCCGAGTGGCTGGTGGAAACCGCCACGCGCTGCGGCTACAGTGCGCAGAGCACTTCGATTCCCGGGGTGGCGCAACGCACCGGCTCGACGACCTATTACTTCGAAGTCTTTCCCGTGACCCTTGCCGGACTGGGCGGGCGCAAGCCCGTGTTCAGCCTGTATCCCGTGCCGGGCGGGCTGGACGTGCTGGTTTCCTCGGAACTGCTGGAGACCGTGCGGCACATCGGCAACGGCATGGCCTCGGCGGACCGCACACTGGTGGTCACTTCCAGCGCCCGCACACTGACGACGGCCGAAAAGATGCAGCTTGCCGATGGCCGTGCGCCATCCGCGGAATTATTGGCCACGGTTCAGGCCAGCAGCCGATCCGCACGCATATTCGACATGGCGGAGGTGGCGCGGGAGACGAGCACGGTGTTGAGTGCCGTGCTGTTCGGTGCAATAGCCGGCAGCGGCGTCCTGCCTTTCCCTCGCGAGGCCTTCGAGGAAACGATACGCAAGTCGGGCAAAGGCGTGGAAGCGAGCCTGCGCGGCTTCGCCCGCGCCTGCGACATCGTGAGCCAGGGCCTGGTCCGGCAGGCGGCTGTTTCGCCGCTGCCGTCCGGGGCAGCGGATCTTCCGGCCGACTTCGCGCGGGAATTTCCTGCGCCGACCCATGCAATGCTGGGCGCCGGCTACGCGCGCATGCTGGAGTATCAGGATCGCGACTACGCGCAGTTGTACGTGCAGCGCTTGCGCCGCATCCTGGACGCCGAACGCGCCGCCGATCCTTCCAGCCGCAGGGAATGTGCGATCACCAGCGAAACCGCGCGTTATCTTGCATTGTGGATGGCCTTCGACGATATCGTGCGCGTCGCCGACCTCAAGTGCCGCGCCAGCCGCTACGCTCGCGTGCGCCAGGAGGTCAAAGCCGGCGATGACGACCTCGTCCGGGTTTACGACCATTTCAAACCTGGTACTCCTGAGATCGCGGCCCTGTTGCCGGACCGCATCTCGCGTGCATTGATGCGATGGGATGCGCGTCGCCGCCTGGCCGGCAAGGACGCCTTCGCGCTGCCGCTCAAAATCGGTACGCACACTATTTTCGGATTCGTCGCGCTGCGCATCCTCGCCGGGCTCCGGGGTTTGCGGCGCCGCGGCAGCCGGTTCGCGAGGGAGCAGGCGATGATCGGTCGCTGGCTGGACGCAGTGGAACAGGGCACGCGCACCGACTGGCAGTTGGGACGGGAGATCGCCCTTTGCGGCCGGCTGATCAAGGGCTATGGCACCACCAACGAGCGCGGCAAGGAAAACCTGCTGCACGTGCTGGATCACATGGCCGTCGCGGGCGGATTCTCCTCTGCGCAGGTCCGCGCCGATGCCATCCGGGCAGCGCGCATTGCCGCTCTTGAAGATGAAGGCGGCAAGGCGCTCGACCAGGCCCTCGTCAAGCACGGCGCGCTCCCGCGTCCCGTCAAGGCGCAGCCTGTGATGTGGGTGAAAAAGCAGCGTAGCACCCTATCCTGAGTGCGCTGCCACTTTAGAGGCGCGCCGGGCGATGCGTTGACAAAGGCGGCTGCTGGTCTAAACTGAGCCCTGAAACATATGGATCCAATTATGGGTCATGGCCGGAACTGTTTCGCCAAGGATTTTTCGCCGTGGAGACAAAATGAAAACAGTTCAGCAGCTCCTGGAGTCAAAGCTTCATGGGGTAGCATCGGTGGCGCCTGAAACCAGCGTACTCGATGCGTTGAAGGTGATGGCGGAAAAGGAAATCGGCGCTGTACTCGTGCTCGATGGCGACGCGCTGGCCGGCATATTTTCCGAGCGTGACTATGCGCGCAAGGTCGTGCTGCAGGGCAAAGCGTCGAAGGACACGCCCGTGCGCGAGATCATGACCGAGAAGGTTGTTTGCGTGCACCCGGAGCAGACCATCGAGGACTGCATGGGCCTGATGACAGATAAGCGCGTCCGCCACCTGCCGGTGCTGCAGGGCAGGAAAGTCATCGGCGTCGTGTCGATCGGCGACGTTGTCAAGGAAATGCTGGTCGAGAAGGAATTCGTGATCAAGCAGCTTGAGAGCTACATCCACAGCTGATCCGCATGGTGGCCGCTGGTCCGGCCATCAACTCCAGGTCCTTTCAATGTTCAAGGTTCTATTGCCGGCGCTGCTCGTTGCCGTTTTGTTGTGCGGTTGCAAGACGCAGTCCGCGTTGACCGCGGACGCCACCGACTGCGGCCGCACCCAGGTGGACATCATCAAAAGCCGATATTCGCGGGATGGCACGACCACCGCGTGGTGTGCGAAATGCAAGGGCAGGATTTATCACTGTGTTTCGAATCCGGAACGCAGCCGGGTGGAGTGCAGGGAAGGCAACCCGGAAAATGTCTGCGACTGATCACCAGCGCCCCTGGTTTCCGTTGCCAAGCTGGAATCCGGCAATCATTCGTGTTTTTTCCAAGAACGGCCGCAACGTCCATTCCGAAGTCATTCGAGACGGAGCTGTCAGTGCTGGCGCGCTCCTTGCCTGAGGGATCTACGCAAGAGCAATCTCACGCGTGAACAATATCAAATGAATGCTTCACTTCGTATCGCGGGCGCCATTGCCGCCTGCCTGCCTGACTGCCTTTGCCTGGCCGTTTGGTTCTGCACAAGCCGAAGACCGCGCAAGTTCGGCGCCCGCTCCTGCGCGTGCGGATTCCCTGGACTTCCGCATGCGGGGCGAATTGCGCAACGAATACGTCGATTACCAGCAGGGCGGCGGCGCCAACCGGATCGTCCCCAGGCTGGATTACGCCGTCACACCTGCATTTTCGCTGCGGATCGAGGCGCCGGTCGTGACCTCGGGGCCCGAACTCGCCGGTGAAAGCAACCTGTCCGGCTTCGGCGATCTTTTGTTCCGGGCCAGCTATCGGGTTGTCCGCACCAGTGGCTATGCGGCGGTCATTGGTAGCGAACTGTTGCTCGATACGGCGTCGAAGGATTGGCTGGGCTACGGCAAGTAAGTGCTGGCGCCCCTCGCCTACGCCTCGATCGACATTCCCCGTTGCCGGTCGGTGCTGTTTCCGTTCATCCAGCATTACTTCACCATAGGTGGCGGCGATTCGCGGCCGGATGTCAATTACACCAGCATCAAGGCAGCGATGTTGACCCGCTGGCCCGACCGTATTTATACCGTGGTGGAACCGCAACTCATCGTAGACCATGAACGCGCCGACCGGATCGGCGCGACCGCTGGAAGCGGAGGGCGGGTGATTCCTCACCCGTCAGTTGGCGGTCTGGGCCCGGCCCGGGATCGGCCTGCATGGCGACGACCTTGCCGCAGGTCCTTAACTGGAACCTGAAGATCGGCGCGCGCTACACGTTTTGATCGGGCGGCGGCTGAAACAGAAACGGGCAGCGCATGCGCTGCCCGTTTTCGTTGGGATGCCGTGCTTTCAGTTCTTGACGGCTTCGACTTGGATGCTGATCTTGACCTCGTCGCCCACTGCGGGAACATAGGCGCTCAGGCCAAAATCGCTGCGTTTGATGACTGCAGTGGCATTGGCGCCGCAGACCGGTTTCTTGGTCATCGGGTGCGGGCCGCAATTAAACGCGGTGACCGTCAGGCTGACGGGCTTGGTCACGCCGAGCAGGGTCAGCTCGCCGTCGGCACCCGAGAGTTTGTCGCCGTTAAACTTGAGCTTGCTGGCCTTGTACGTGAGCGTCGGGAACTTGGCCACATTGAAGAACTCGTCGCTCTTCAGGTGTTCGTCACGCTTTCCGTGGCCGGTATCCAGGGAGGCCGCGTCGATGGTGATCTCGATGCTGCCGCTCTTGGCGGCGGCATCCAGCATGATCTTGCCGCTGGTGGCGTCGAACGTGCCGTGCATGGTGGAAAAACCGAGGTGGTTGATTTCGAAACCCGGATAGGTGTGGCTGGGATCCACGGTGTAGGAATCTGCCGCGATGGCCGGCAGCGCGAACGCCGCCGACACGAGTACTGATGCAAGTCTGGTTTTCAAATCTATTCTCCTTTGCTGGTTCTAAAAAACGCCACGGCGCACTGCCGGACGGCGCGATGACGGACTCCTGCTATTTATTCCCTGTAGTGACGATTCGAAAACGCACCTGGACTTCGTCGGCGACGGTCTCGGTATCCGACCAGATGCCTTCCCCGATCTTGTATTGCAGGCGCAGCAGCGGGAACGCACCCTCGAAGGTGCTGCTGCCGCCGGCGGTCCTCACGGTGACCGGAAAGGTCACTTCCCGGCTGATGCCCTTGATCGAGAGATTTCCCTTCACCTCCAGCTTGTCCTGAGCAACGGATTTGACCGAACTGGAAACGAACCTGGCACTGGGAAAGGAGGCGATGTTGAACCAGGATTTTTTCCCGACCTCGACGTCGGCTTCCGAGCTTCCGGTATCCACGCTGCCCAGGTCCACCTCGATCTGCGCTTTCGAAGCGGCGGGTTTCTTCGGGTCGTAAGCGACCTGCGCGGTGAATTTTCCGAAGCGGCCATCCACCGGCACGTTCATCTGTCTGGACACGAAACTGATCTGGCTCCTGGTGTAGTCCACGCTGTCCGCCATGGCGGAAGCGCCCAACATGGAAAGAACTGCCGCCAAGGCGATGGCTGTCTTGAGCTTCATGCGTTTTTGCTCCGGGGTTTGACGAGCGGGAACATGCGGGCCAGCACGTCGTCGCGATCCAGCAGATGGTGCTTCAGCGCCGCGGTGATATGCAGTACGACCAGTGCGAGCATGGAAATGTTCAGGAACTGGTGTGCATCCTTCAGTTGATCGGCGAGGGCCTTGTCCTTGGCCAGCAGGTCGGGAATCGGCAGGATGCCAAGGTAGACCACCTGGAAGCCGGAGGCCGAACTCATCAGCCAGCCGGAAATCGGGATCGCGAGCGTCAGTGCATACAACACCACATGGGTGACTGCCGCGGCGCGGTGCTGCCAGGCGGGCATCGAGGGCGGCGGCGGCGGCGGGCGATGGCCAAGCCGCCATAACAGCCGCAACAGCACCAGCGCGAAAATCGTCACACCGATCCACTTGTGATACGAGTAGAGCTTGAGCTTCGTGGGCGAGAGGGGTAACTCGTGCATGTAAACCCCGAGCGCGAAAGTTCCGAAAATGGTCAGCGCGATCACCCAGTGCAGGCCGATGGCGACGCGGGTATAGCGCTGCATGTCAGGTCACCCTCATCGCCGAGTGCGCATCGCGAAGCGCGTCGCGCAGGCGCTGTAGCAGTTCCCGGGCTTGATCCAATTCGTCGGATGACAGTACCGTGAACGCCTTCTGGACGTGTGCCGCGTGCTCGGGAAATACCTTTCCGAACATGCGCGTGCCTGCCGCGGTCAGGGACACGAAAACCTGGCGCCGGTCGGCGTCGGACGGTCCGCGGCGAATGAGGCCCCGCGCTTCCATCCTGTCGAGGACGCCGGTCAGGGTGCCTTTGGTGATCAGGGTTTTTTCGCTCAGTTCCCGGCAGGTCATGCCGGGTGTATTCCCCAGGGTTGCGAGGATGTCGAACTGGGCGGGCGTCAGCCCCAGGCTGCGTACGTGCGATCCCGAATAGGTCTCGAACGCCTGGTAACACTCGGCCAAGGAACGCAGGGTTCTAAAGAAGTTATCGCCAGTCATAACAAGGCTTCCCGGGGATATTGTTCTAATACGAACCATTTTTGTCCTGACTTGGCCTGCTGTCAACAGGCATCGTCGGCTCCGCCACGGGTGACGCGCGCAGCCTGGTTGACGGCCCGCCGTCGCCCGCCCAAACTCGCCAGCTTTCGACAACCGGGGGGAGGCACGTGTTCGGGTCACTCATAATCGGCGATGAAATCCTGTCCGGTAAGCGGCAGGACAAGCACTTTCCGAAAGTCATAACCCTGCTCCGGGCGCGGGGGCTGGAACTGGGATGGAGCATGGTCCTGCCCGATGACCCGGAAGTGATAACGGCAGTGCTGACCAGCACCCTGGCACGCGATGACATCGTCTTCTGTTTCGGCGGTATCGGTGCCACGCCCGACGACCACACCCGGCAATGCGCCGCTAAGGCGGCGGGCGTGGAACTGCTGCTCCACCCGGAGGCGAAGCCCGGCAATGAATACCAGGTCACGGTGCGAAACCGCAGCGGGGCGGACCTGCTGGCGGTCATCTCGGTCGATGGGGTCAACGTGGTCAGCGGCGAAACCGCCGCGCAATGGCAAAGCGGCTACGTGATAGACCGCGGGCGCTCCTTGTCCATCAAGGGATGGCGCAAAAGCCTGGAAAAAGTCGCGGCCTTCTACTTCACGGATCTCGGCGATTCCTATGCGGCCCTCACCGGGCGGCCGGACAATGTCGGCGTGATCGGCGTCGCTGTCTTCAAGCGCAAGCCGGAACCGGTTGCCGAGCTGGACGAGCCGAGGTCTCGCGCCGACGCTGCCGGATCCGCCGCCGAACATTCCACGCGCTCTGCGCCGCAAGCGGCGCAGAAAAGCATCGGAACCGGACATGGCCGTGTGCAGGCATCGGCGGCCCGCTATGTCGAATTCGAACGCGATTCCAATTCGCCGAGTGAACTGATTGCCATCCATTACGATACTTACGCAAATCTGGTCGCGCGCGGAGTGATCCGCGACGCGCGGCGCTGGCCGTCCCCGTTTCCGGGCGGATTCGTGGCCGATCCCCCGGGTCGCGGCTGAGCCCTGGTCCAAATCATCCGGGCGAAGGGCCGTCCGGCGATGTGCGAATGCCAGCCGCTGCGCTTGGGATTAGACTCGTGATTGCAATGAGCCAACCTGAATCGGATAGAACTTCTCTGGCGGACAAAGATCCTGTGCCGGATGAAGATCTGATGTTGCGCTACCGCGGCGGTGACGCGTGCGCGTTCGAGGAGCTTTATGCGCGCCACCGCGGCGGCCTGTTCCGCTACGTGCTGCGGCAGGTGGGATTCCGCGCGGCGGCGGATGAAGTGTTCCAGGAAGTCTGGATGCGCATCGTGTCGTCCCGCGCCCGCTACCGGGCCGAGGCGCGTTTCGCCACTTTTCTCTACAGAATCGCGCACAACTGCGTGATGGACTATTTCCGCCGCAAGCCGCCGCTGCAACTCATTTCGTTCGACGACAAGCCCGACGAAGCGCTGCAAGTGCCCGGTCCGGCCGGTGAGCAACCGGAACGCCAGGCGCAACGGCGGCAGACGGCGCAACAACTGCTGCGGGCGCTGGCGCTTCTGCCGGACGAGCAGCGCAATGCATTTCTCCTGCACGAAGAAGGGGGGCTGACGCTCGACGAGATCGCCGTCGTCATGGGCGTCGGGCGGGAAACCGCGAAAAGCCGCCTGCGCTATGCGCTGGCCAAATTGCGCGAAGAATTGACTGGATCGGGAATCGAGCATGCCGACGTTGCCTGAAGACCGCGAAATCGACCAAGAAAACGCAGAAGTCTCCCGGCGCTATCGCGAAACCGCGCGCGAAGAGCCTTCCGTGCGTGTCGACGCTGCGATCCTGGAGGCTGCCCGGCGTGAAGCGGGACGGCCGCTGGTGGCGCGCAACTGGCGGGTGCCTGCCTCTGTCGCGGCGGTGCTGGTCATCGGCGTCTCGCTTTCGCTGCTGACCCGTGAAGGTGTTGATCCGCTGCCGCCGCTGGACCAATCCCGCAGGCAGGCGGAGGTGGACAGACCCGCCGCGCCCAGCCTGGCGATGAAAGGGGAGCCTGCCCCGAAGGCCAAGCTCGATCTGCAGTCGCGGCCATCCAGAGACCGCAGCGAGCGCGACGACCGCGAGGCCGAAGTGCGGCCGGGCGACGGTCCTGCCAACCAGTCGGTGGGGACGGGCCAGGCGACGGTGCCCGAAGTCGCGGCGTCGACTTCCCCTCAGGCCCGGCAGTTTGATCCGCCAGCTGCCACAGCAGAGGCGCCTTCGGTGAAGCAATCCGCTTCAAAGAAACCGTCGGCGTCAGCATTCGGCTCGGAAAGATCCGCGGGAGAAAGGGCCTTGGCGCAAAGCTCCGTGACGCCAGAAGCAATCGAGGAAAAGCAGGCGCTTGCCGATGCGCAGGAGGAAGAACGCGCTCGCGCAAAATCCCTGCGCAAGGAAGAATCGGTAGCGGCGGTGCCATCGAACGCGAGACAACCCCCCGAGCAATGGCTGCGGAGCATCGAAGATCTGATCAGGAGCCGCAAGCAGGCCGATGCACGTGCGCAGCTTGCGGAATTCCGCAAGCGTTATCCCGAATACCGACTGCCGGACATGCTGCAGGCTTTCGAACGCGAAGCTGCGCCTGACCCACCAAAATAAAAAGCCCCGCCGGGGCGGGGCTGTTACCCGACTGCCGATCGCTCAGGTCGATTTCTTTTTGGCCGGGGTCGCGGTTTGCGCCACTGCAGCCAGATTCGCTTCGGTCATTGCCGTCAGTTGCTTGCCGGCCTTGGCGATGCTTTCAAAGACCGAATTCGCCGTGCCGATGACCGACTTGAAGGCCGGGATTACGGCTTCGGAGCCCGCGGGCGCCGACTTTACCGCGGCATCCATGGCTGCCGTGACCTGCTTGTTAAATTCGGCCATTTGGGCTTCTAGCAGCGCGCTGATTTCGGACTGGGCTCCCGAGGCCAGGTCGTAGAGGCTGCGCGCATAAGCTGTCGCCTTGTCGACTCCGGGCTGGAAATTGGCATTGGTCCAGGCCGGCAGTTCGGCGACATCCTTTATCTCGGTGAGGGCTTTGACGTTCCTGGCCCCGTCGCTAAAAGCGGCTCTGGCGCTCTTGATTTGCAGGTCCACCAGCTTTTCCGCACTTTCGGCGGCAACGGTGGCAAATCGGAGGGCGGTATCCAGTTGTGCCTTGCCCAGTGTGGAAAACTGATCCGGAATGGCTGTCATGAATGGCTCCTTCAGATTAGGTTTGAGGGGCATGCCTGATTTGTGGCTTGCCTTGTTTAGCTTCTTTTGTTGCGATGCACAATACTGATTATCGGGGCTGGGGCCCTTCAGGTCAAGGCCCGAGGGTGGAATATTTTTGCATTGCAATATAACAGGCGCAAAACGCGGACTCAATGTTCCAACTTATTGAAAAATAATAGTGTTAACGCTTTAGAGCCAAGGACAGACCGTCCCCGATCGGAACCAGGGACTGGAATACCCGCGGGTCTTCCTTGAGCCGGCGATTGAATGCCCGGATCGCTTCGGTATCCTCATCGCGGACGGCGGGATCGGCCACTGCGCCCTGCCAGAGGGTGTTATCCACAGCGATCAGGCCGCCTGACCGAATTAAAGTGAGCGCCCGCTCAAAGTAGACTTGGTAGTTGGACTTATCGGCGTCGATGAAGGCGAAGTCGAAGCTTCCCGCTGAGCCGGAATGAACCAGTTGATCGAGCGTTTCGAGCGCTGGGGCCAGCCTGAGCTCGATCTTGTCGGCGACGCCCGCTGCCGACCAGTATCTGCGGGCGATTGTGGTCCATTTTTCCGAAATGTCGCAGGCGAGGATCCGGCCGTTCGCTGGCAGGGCGAGGGCGACGGCAAGGCTGCTGTACCCGGTGAAAACACCGACCTCGAGGCAGCGGCGGGCGCCGGTCATCCTGACCAGCAGCTGCATGAACTGTCCCTGTTCGGGGCCGATCTGCATCCGGGCCATCGGGTCGGCCGCGGTCTCCTCGCGCAAGTTCCGCAGGATTTCCGGTTCGCGGACCGAGTTTTCCAGGAGGTATCGGTAGAGCGTGTCGGATAGCGTGAAGGTCTTGTTGGACATGGCGCTCCCTATGATCTGAAAACGCAGCCGGAAATCCGCCAGCGTGCCGGACGACTGATGGCGCTCCCGAGCGGTGCGCCTGTCGTCATCTAGAATTCGACTGAAAGGGCAACGGTCTTGCGCGGCAGCAGCCCGCGGCGCCAGTTTTCGATCCCCCACGACCACAATGCTTCGACATCCTCGCCTGCCACTTCCGACGGCGGAGCATGCCCGAGGAATTGCAGTATCCGCCCGAGCGTTGCAGCGGGGCGGCCGGAATCCACCGCCTGTGCCAGGGTCTGCTTGGAAAGCTTTTCGCTGTTCGCATTAACGGCAACCGGCAGGTGGAGATATTCCGGTGTCGGCAGTCCCAGCAATCGCTGCAGATAAATCTGCCTTGGCGTCGAAGCAATCAGGTCGGCTCCGCGCACGACGTGGGTAATGCCCGCGTCCGCGTCATCGACGGCGCAGGCCAGGTGATAGGAAAAAGCGCCATCGGCACGTCGGAGAACGAAATCCCCGATCTCCGCGGTGAGTTGCTGGCGCACCCGGCCCTGCAGTTGATCCTCGAACTCGACGGCGATGTCGTCGGTGCGCACCCGCAGCGAGCGCATGGTGTGACCCGCCGGCATGCCATTGCGGCAGGTGCCCGGGTATACGGGGCCATCGATACCCACGGCCATGGCCGCCTCTTCGACGCCCTTCCTGCTGCATCCGCAGGGATAGACCAGTTTGCGCCCGCGCAAATGTTCCAGCGTATCGCGGTAGGCCTCACCGCGCGTGCTCTGGTAGACGACCTCCTCGTCCCACTGCATGCCGAAATTCTCCAGGCAGCGCAGAATCGCGTCCGCAGCGCCCGGCATGACGCGCGGCGGATCGAGATCGTCGATGCGAAGCAACCATCGGCCGCCGCCTGATTTCGCATCAAGATAGCTCCCGGTCGCCGCGACCATGGAACCAAAATGCAGCGGTCCGGAAGGTGTAGGCGCGAAGCGGCCCCGATAGCCATTCATCGTCAGCGCGCGGCTGCCTTGCCGCCGGTGATGTGCGCAAAGAATACTGTGGCGGTGAAGAATGCAAGCGACAGTACGATTTCAGCGATGGCGAGCTGCTGGCTGGTTCCACGTTCGCTCCACGCACGAACGACGCCTTCGGTGAAGTAGGCGAGGCCGAGAAGCCACGCCCACTGATAGGTGTAGCGTTTGCCGCGCAACACGCCGAATAACGGCAGCAGCAGGGGCAGTGCCTTGAAGGCCAGCGCCGATCCGCCCTCCCGCAACGGCGCCAGCCACAGTTCCCAGGCCAGGCAAAGCGCTATCAGGCCAATCAGGCTGAGTGCCGAGATCCATTGCAGCGTGCTTCTCATGCGCGACTCGCCTTGGCCAGGCTGGCCAGCCGGGCGCGCGCCTGATCCGCATCGGCGGCCGGCCCGTCGAAATCGAAGCGTAGCAATCGCCCATTGGTGCGCACGTCGAATCCATCGCAGTCTATTCCCGTCATCTCCACTGTCTGCTCATCGATCCCATGCACATGCCGGCAGTAGTCCCGCAGGTTGTGCGCGTGGTCCTGGTTCATGTGCGCGAGAATGTCTCCTTCCGCAGATGCGATCGGCAGTTCCGGCGCAAGATAACTTTCGCCGGCGATCGTATGGATGCTGCCGAAGCCGGCGATGTAGCGCAGCGATTTCGGTTCGATGCGGAAAAAACGGAAGCCGCCGATCTGGAGGTACTGAGCGGCATCGGGAAAGAAACGCAGGTAGCGTGCCGTCAAGGCAGCGTCGTCGACCGGCGCGATGTCGCCGATCTGGTTCACGCGCGCCTGTTCCTGCATTTCCGGTCCTGCCGGCGATACCAGAAAACCGGCCCGGCCATCCGCCCCGGCATTGCGGGTATGTTCGGCCAGATGGCTGACCAGAACGACGATGCGCCCGCGCTGGTCGGTGCAGAACGGCAGCGCCGAAACATACGGATAGCCGGGAAACTTCAAAGACTGGGTTGCGAGCGCTCCATCCCTGAACCTGCGTACCAGCCGCCTGGCCTGATCGCCGCGGCTGGCGGCCGGTACGGAATCCCCGCCCGTCATCGGAGCTTCATGGCGTCAGTCTCGCCACGACGCCGGCAAGACGGGTGCCCAAAGCCATGCAGAGTTTGCGTTCTTCCTCGCTGATGGGCTGGTCCGCGTTGATGCCCGCGAGGTGGCTGGCGCCATAGGGCGTGCCGCCGCTGCGGGTCGTCATCAACTCGGGTTCGGAATAGGGCAGGCCCACGATGAGCATGCCGTGATGCAGGAGCGGCAACATCATCGACAGCAGGGTACTTTCCTGACCGCCATGCAGCGAGGCCGTCGAAGTGAACATCGCAGCGGGTTTTCCCGACAGCGTGCCCTTGAGCCAGAGCGACGAGGTCGTGTCCAGGAAGTACTTGAGCGGGGCCGCCATGTTGCCGAAGCGGGTCGGACTGCCCAGGGCCAGGCCGGCACATTCTTCCAGGTCCCTGAGTTCCACGTACGGCGCGCCGGAGTCCGGAATCTGCGGCTCGACGGCTTCAGCTACCGTGGAGACACGCGGCACCGTGCGCAACCGCGCCTGCATTCCCGGTACCTTCTCGATTCCGCGCGCCACCAACTGCGCCATCTGCCGCACCGCTCCGGTGTGGCTGTAATACAGAACGAGAATGTCCCGCGTCTTCATGATCTATAGTTCCTGCGATCTATGTTCCTGCCGGTTAAGACCGTATTATATCGGCATGGTTTGTGTGCCCGACCCATGAAACTCCAACTGCAATCGATCAAGGACCTCGGACGCCAGTTCCGCCTGCTGGGGCATTTCATCGTCCTGGTCTACCGGCGTTTCAAGGAAGAGCGCTGTTTCCAGCTTTGCGGCAGCCTCACTTTTACATCGATGCTCGCCATGGTTCCACTGGTGACCATCATGCTCACGGTGATGACGGCGTTTCCCGTGTTCGACAACCTCATCGAAGTCCTGAAGAGCTTCGTCGCCAACAATTTCATGCCGCAGGCCTCCTCGAGGGCGGTGACGTTGTACATGCAGCAGTTTGCGGACAACGCGGCGCGGCTGACCGCGGTTGGCATCATTTTCCTCGGTGTCACCTCCATCATGCTCATGCTGACCATCGATCGCGCCTTTAATACCATCTGGCGCGTGAAGCGTCCGCGGCCGCTGATCCAGCGGGTGCTGATCTACTGGTCAGTGCTGACGATAGGCCCGATCCTGGTCGGTTCGAGCCTGTCGATGTCGTCCTGGCTGGTGACCCACTCGATGGGACTGGGCAAGCAATATTCCGAACTCATGGTGGCGGCGTTCAAGCTTCTGCCGCTGTTCTTTACTTCCGTCGCATTCGGCTTTCTTTATCGGACTGTGCCCAACCGCCAGGTTACTGTCCTGGACGCCGTCGTCGGCGGCATCATCGCCGCGCTGGCCTTCGAGGCCATGAAGTCGCTGTTCGGCCAGTTCCTCATTCATTTCTCGAACTACAAGGTGGTGTACGGGACGTTCGCCAGCCTGCCCATTTTCCTGATGTGGATTTATCTGTCCTGGACCGTGGTCATATTCGCCGCTGTGATCACGGCTGTGCTGCCTTATTGGCGCAGCGGAGGCGTTTTGCTCAAGCATGAACCCGGCTCCGAGTTCGTCGAGGCCGTGCAGATGCTGAAGCTGCTGTACCGGGCATACCTCGAGGGTAACGTCCTCAACCTGCAACAGCTTCGCACTGCGCTCCGGCTATCCTGGGAGGATGCGGAATCGGTCCTCGACAAGCTGGTATCCGCGGGATGGGTGGCAAAGCTGCAGGGCAACGGCTGGGTGCTGGCGCGGGATGCGGGCGGAATCCGCCTCAACGATGTGTTCCGCCTCTTCGTTTTCGGCAAGGAAGCCGCGCACGCCAGCGAGGAAACCGCGGTGAAGCGGCTGGTGTCCAAGGTGTTGTCCAGCGTGGACGACCAGCTGGACCTGACCCTCAAGGATTTGTTTGCAACCGCCGCCGCCGCCCGCGCCGCAAGAACTGCCTGACGCCCATGCCGAAACCCTTCCTGTGGATTGCCGTGTTGTCCGTGGCCGTGCTGGCCGCATCGATGGCCGCCGCCTTGCCGGCTATGGCCGCGGAAACCTTTACGCTGACTGACGCCAGCGGCAAGTCTCACCGGCTTGCCGACTATCGCGGCAAATGGGTGATCGTCAATTTCTGGGCGACCTGGTGTCCGCCCTGTCTCGAGGAGATTCCCGACCTGGTTTCGATAGCGGAATCGCGCAAGGACGTGCAGGTTTTCGGAATCGCGATGGAATTCCAGGATGCGAAGCAGGTGTTGCAGTTCGCCGACGGCATGTTCGTGAACTACCCGATCGTGCTCGGCGACGAAAAAATCGCCGCCCGAATCGGCAAAGTGGCGGGATTGCCCACCACCTTCATTTACGACCCCCGGGGCGAACTCGCTACGCGCCATGTGGGCAAGCTGACCCGCAGCCAGATCGAAAAACTCATCGGCAACGGCAGCTCTGGCGCGCGCGCGATCAATGCTGCAATTGACCCTTTTTAGCTGTCGCCGAGGTAGTTCGTCGCCTTGGGGCGCTTGATGGCCTTCCTGGCGGGAGCTTCCGCGTTCGCCTTTTGCACGACCGCCCCGCGCGGGGCTTCCCAGCCGTCGCGCCAGGCGCGCAGCACGGCATTCGGATAGCGCGATTTGCCCAGGGATCCGTTGTAACGCCCAAGCGCGCGGTAGAGATCGCCGCGCTCAATGTCGAGATAGTGGCGCAGGATGGTGCAGCCGTAGCGCAGGTTGATCCGCAGGCTGAACAGGTTCTGTTCCTCCTCGCCGATCAGCTTCACCCAGAAGGGCATGACCTGCATGTAGCCGCGGGCGCCGGCGCGCGACACGGCGTATTTGCGGAACCGGCTTTCCACGTGAATCACGCCAAGCACCAGTTGCGGATCGAGTCCTGCGCGCGTCGCTTCGTAATGCACCGTGATCAGGAAATTCTCGCGCTCCCCGGTGTCCGGGATCTGCCGTTCCATGCGCCGCGACATTTCCAGCAGCCAGGCGGCGCCTTCGTCTTGCGCAAGGACGCCACGGCGGGGGCTGGCTTGGTCGGCGACCGAACGATGCAGCGATGCCCTGACACTCGCGGACAGCGGCTCATACTTCTGTTCGCCCGCCAAAGCGCCTCCGGCAAGCGTGGCGCACACGCCGGCAAGCAGCCAGCCCGCAAGCCGCGAGCCGAACATAAATCCTTGATTTAAATGCATGCAACGGATTTTAGATGGTCCGCTGCCTTTTGCAACTCCAAAGGCGTCGCGGCGCGCGCGGTGCGGGCCTGGATTTCGACCTTGCCTTCCTTCAGGCCGCGATCGCCGATGGTCACCCGGTGCGGTATGCCCAGCAGTTCGAGATCCGCAAACATGACACCGGGGCGTTCGTCGCGATCGTCGAGCAGGACATCGATACCGGCGGATTGCAGCGCGTCGTGCAACTCGTCCGCCGCCTTTTTTACATCCGCGTTCTTGCGGTATCCGATGGGGGCGATGGCGACCTGGAAGGGCGCCATGGGCAGTGGCCAGACGATGCCGCGTTCGTCATTGCCCTGCTCGACCGCTGCCGCGACGATGCGCGACACGCCGATCCCATAACAGCCCATTTCCATGAACTGCGCCTTGCCCGCTTCGTCGAGGAAGGTCGCGCCCATGGCCTCGGAGTACTTGGTGCGCAGCTGGAAAATGTGCCCGACTTCGATGCCGCGGCAGATCTCCAGCGTTCCTTTGCCGTCCGGGGACGGATCTCCGGTGACGGCGTTGCGGATGTCGGCGACCCGGGCCGGCAGCGGCAGATCGCGATCGAGATTGGCGCCTGTGTAGTGATATCCGGCTTCGTTCGCGCCACACGCGAAATCGCTCATGCTCAAGACTGCGCGATCGGCAATAAGCTCGATCGATTGCGGCAATCCGACCGGACCAAGGTATCCGGCCCGCGATTGCGAGTGCTTGTGTATTTCTTCCTCGCTCGCGAAACGAAAGGTTCCCAGTCCCGGGAGCTTATTGACCTTGACTTCGTTCAGTGTGTGGTCTCCGCGCAGCAGCAGGACGTAAAGGCGCTCGTCACTGACGACGGCGATTGCCTTGAGCACTTTCGCAGCCGGGAGCTGCAGGAATTCAGCGACGTCCTCGATGGTCTTTTTACCGGGCGTGGCGATTTTCTCCAGTTTTTGCGTTGCCGCGCCGCGGGCCTGCGAAGGGGCGACGGCCTCCGCGAGCTCGACGTTGGCGGCATAGTCCGATGCCGGAGCGTAGGCGATCGCGTCTTCGCCGGAATCCGCCAGCACGTGGAATTCGTGCGAGCCGGTGCCGCCGATTGCGCCGGTATCGGCTGCGACCGCGCGGAATTTCAGCCCCAGCCGGGAGAACACGCGTGAGTAGGTGTCGTACATGTTCCGGTATTCGCGCTGCAGGTCGTCGTAGTTCACGTGAAAGGAATAGGCGTCCTTCATCATGAACTCGCGCGCGCGCATCACGCCGAAGCGAGGGCGGATCTCGTCGCGGAACTTGGTCTGGACCTGATAGAGATTGAGCGGCAGCTGGCGATAGGAGCGGATTTCCTTGCGCGCGATGTCGGTGATGACTTCTTCGTGCGTCGGGCCGAAGCAGAAATCGCGGTCGTGACGATCCTTGATCTTGAGCATCTGCGGGCCGAACACGTCCCAGCGGCCCGTCTCCTGCCAGAGTTCGGCGGGTTGCACCGCCGGCATCAGCAACTCCACGGCTCCGGCGCGATTCATTTCCTCGCGCACGATGTTCTCCACCTTGCGCAGCACGCGCAGCCCGAGCGGCATCCAGGTGTAGAGCCCGCTGCCGAGTTTCTTTATCAGCCCGGCGCGCAACATCAGCTTGTGGCTGACCAGTTCCGCTTCGCTGGGCGCTTCCTTGAGGGTGGAGATGAAGAACTGTGAGGTGCGCATGATTCTTTTGGAGACGGCTCTGCCGCGAGCGAAAAGCCGCTATTCTACAGGCAGTGCCAACTGCGGAAGAGGAAGCAAACAGGTGTTCGGCAAAGGGAAAAAACAGCACCACGCAACACGCGAAGTCAGCGTGGAAGTCAGCGAGAAGGACGGCATCCGCTCGCTGCACCTTGGGAGCGATACGGTGCAAAGTTCAATGAAACTGGCCGACCCCGCGGAACTGGTGCTTTCCTATACCCGGGCCATGATGGCTTTTCTGCTGTTCGAACCGGAGCCGCACCGCGCCGTCATGATAGGTCTCGGCGGCGGCTCCCTTGCCAAGTTCATCTATCACCGGCTGCCCCGTGTGGAGACTGTCGCGGTGGAATGCGAGCCTGCCGTAATCTTCGCCGCGCGTCAGTACTTCCACGTGCCGGAAAACGATGCGCGCTTCAGGGTGGAACTGGCGGAAGGCAGCGCATGGGTGGCCGCGAACCCCGCGAGTTGCGACGTGCTGCTGGTGGACGGATACGATGGGCGCGAACAGGTGCCGGAGCTGACAACGGAGAGCTTTTATGCGGATGCCCGCACGGCATTGACTGAAAAAGGGGTGCTCGTCACCAACCTGTGGAGCTCGGATGATCGCTTCGATACCTACCTGCAGCGCATGGAGCGGGTATTCAGCGCCGTGGTCTGCGTACCGGCGGAAAGGCGGGGGAATGTGATCGTGCTCGCATTTGCGCGCTCGCCAGGGCATCCCCGGTGGGAGGATTTGCGGGAGCGTGCGCGTCGGCTCCAGGGCCTGTATGAGCTGGAATTCCTTCGGTTTGTCGAGGACTTACGCGAACTTAATCCCCATTCCGGAGGGCGCTTGCTGGCCTGAACCCGGCACCTTCAACTTTTTCTGGCGCTGTTTTTGTGGAAAAATCGATCCAAGTGAATATCTGGTTGGGTGGCTGACATGATCGACCGTGACGGCTATCGCCCGAATGTGGGAATCGTTCTTTGCAATGGCAGGGACGAGGTGTTCTGGGGTAAGCGGGTCAAGGAGCATGCGTGGCAGTTCCCTCAGGGCGGCATCAAGTCCGGAGAAACGCCCGAACAGGCCATGTTCCGCGAACTCAAGGAAGAAGTCGGCCTTGATCCCTGCCATGTGAAGATTCTCGGCCGCACCCGGGAATGGCTGCGTTATGAAGTGCCGCAGACCTGGGTGAGGCGGGAGAGCCGCGGCATTTATCGCGGCCAGAAGCAGATCTGGTTTCTACTCCGGCTGGTCGGGCGCGATTGCGACGTCTGCCTCCGCAACTGCGATCATCCCGAGTTCGATGCCTGGCGCTGGCACGAATACTGGATTCCCCTGGACAGCGTGATCGAGTTCAAGCGCGAGGTCTATGGCCGCGCGCTGCAGGAACTTTCGCGCTATCTCAGCGGTGCGCGCCAGCACGGCGCGCGTTCACCGCGTCCAGTCACCCCGGCTGAACGCTGACTTCGGGCAGTTCGGGCGCGAGCACCGGGGCCTCAAGTTCTACGATCACCAGCAGCATCTTGCCGTCCTCGTCCCAGAATTCCGCAGCGTCCTGCAGAGTGTCGATCGCAGCCGCGAATTCTTCCTGATCCGTCCTGGCAAAACCCGAGGCCTCGCGCAGCAGGACCAGAATGCCCTCGCCTTTATCATGTTCCAGTTCGATAAGGCAATCGTAGAACGCGTCCCAGTTGTGCCCGAAATAATCGGGGAGCCGCAGCGACTTTGCAGCCGTTTTAAGGAATGCATTCTTGTCGCGCACGCCCTGCAGGCCGATTTTCTCCACGCGCACGCCGATTTGCACGGCGGCATCGAATGCCTTGTCAGGCACGCTGGCATGGCAGCGGTACACGCCTCCCTTGCCGGTCTTGATCAGAGTGGACAGCACAGCTTTCATTGGAGGATGCGCCGGAAACTTCGATAGTGATCGGCAGTGTAGTAGAACTCGCCGCCTTTCGACCCGATAATGCGCCGCGCACCCCGGTCGCGTCTTCCCGGAGTACTTACGGTGTACTCGCGATAACTGCCTCGCGGAGCATGTGGCAGCAGCCCCTCGCGATTGCCGAAAACCGTTCCATCACGGGAATGAGGGAAGGGGCCGCCCTGCCGGATGAGCGCCAGGGTTTCGCGCGCTTGCGCCGGCAGATCGGACACCGCGATGAGGGCGATCCGTTCGGCGCCGCGTTCGCGTGCCTGCAGCGAGCAGGGTGCGGCGGCCAGGCCGAGCGCAAGGATCAGAACGCAAAGTCTGCCGCATGTCCGCAGAAGGGGCACCACGACACCGCTTTCCAATGACGTATTCCGAATGGCGGAACTCCACTTCGCATTGCGGGGATTGGCGATGTCGCCTGTCAGCGACAATCTTCGCTCGCAAACCCATGATCTGTCATGAAAATGGGCCATGGGAGCGGCTCCTGCCGAGCGACTTGAACAGTTGAATTTTCCTTGATAAACCGAAGCTTGCAAGTTACTATGGCACCATTGTAACGAGTTCTACCAGAATTTCCGGGTGCCGGATCGACATGGAACATCGCAAAAATGACTTTGATGTGACCAACCGGGTCAATACGACGGACCCGCAGGCGGTCAATTCCGAAGTCGTTCGCATTTTTCTCGAGCTCTATCCCGATTCATCCGTGCATGTCCTCAATCGCGGATTCCGGGACCTGACCCGCTTGCAGACTGGCGAATATCCGGGCTATCGCGCCTGCGATACCGAGTACCACAATTTGCAGCACTCGCTCGACGTCACGCTGGCTATGGCGCGCCTGATGGACGGCTATGAGCGCACGCGCGACCGTACCGATGCCATCGGCTCCCGGCTGTTCCGCTTCGGCATCGTTACCGCCCTGTTCCACGACATCGGCTACCTGCGCAAAGTTAACGACACGCGACACAAGAATGGTGCCGAGTACACGCTCAAACATGTCACTCGTGGCGCAAAGTTTGTCGAGGAATACATGAACAGGATCGGCATGGCGGAATTCGCGCCGATCGCCGCCCAGATCATCCATTTCACCGGGTACGAGAAGCCGATCGCGAGGATTGAAGTACCCAACCTGACTTTCCGCCTGCTCGGCAACATGCTGGGCACGGCTGACATCATTGCGCAGATGGCCGACCGCTGCTATCTGGAGAAATGCCGCGACCGGCTATATCCGGAGTTCGTCGAAGGCGGGCTCGCGGCGCGCAACGACCAGGACCAACGCAGCGGCGTAGTGTTCAAGTCCGCGGAAGACCTGGTGGTGAGGACGCCGAATTTCTACAAGACCGCCACCGCGCGATTGAACGACCAGCTCGGCAGCGTGTACGGCTATGCCGACAAGCACTTCGGTGGCCAGAATCTTTATCTGGACGAGATCGAAAAGAACATCCATTACGCCAGCGAAGTCGCGGTGAGCCGCGATCTCTCACTGCTGCGGCGCGAACCCCCCAAGCCGGGCGAAGAAGAATCCCTGGAAACGCACTAGGCGTTTTCCACCGTCAGCAGTATTTTTCCCACGTGCTTGCTGGTCTCCATGAGCGCGTGCGCCTCTGAAGCCTGCTCCAGCCCGAAAGTCCTGTAGATCACCGGGCGTATCCTGCCCGATTCTATCAGCGGCCACACCTTCTGCCGAAGCTCGCGTGCAACCGCGCCTTTGAACTCGACCGGGCGCGGCCTCAGCGTCGAGCCCGTGATTGTCAGGCGGCGGCGCAGGATGTCGGTCATGTCAAGCGTGGTCTTGCTGCCGCCCAGGAAGGCGATAAGCGAGATCCGGCCGTCATCCGCCAGGCAGGCGAGTTCGCGCGGTACGTACTCGCCCCCGACCATGTCGAGGATCACGTCTACGCCGCGCCCGCCGGTCGCCTGCTTGATCACTTCCACGAAATCCTCCTGGCGATAGTTGATTGCGCGTTCTGCGCCGAGCCCCTCGCATTGTTTGCACTTCTCTTCGGATCCCGCAGTGGCAAAAACCCGGTGCCCGAACGCGTGCGCCAGCTGGATGGCAGTCACGCCTATGCCGCTGGAGCCGCCCTGGACCAGCAGGGATTCGTCTGCCTTCAATGCCGCGCGCTGAAAGACATTCACCCAGACCGTGAAGAAAGTTTCCGGCAGGCCGGCGGCCTCTACCAGGCTCAGCCCGCGCGGCACCGGAAGGCACTGCACGGCGGGCGCATTGACGTACTCGGCGTATCCGCCGCCGCTAACCAGCGCGCAAACTTTATCCCCTGCCTTCCACTCCTGAACGCCGCTGCCCAGCGTAACGATATGCCCGGCCACTTCCAGTCCTGGAATGTCCGATGCTCCGGCCGGTGGAGCGTACGCACCTTGGCGCTGCAATACGTCGGGCCGGTTCACGCCGGCGGCGGCGACCTTGATCAGGACCTCGCCGGCGGCGGCGACTGGCAGCGGACGCTGCGTAAGGCGCAATACGCCGGGCGCACCAGGAGTCGAAATTTCTATTGCGCGCATGCTGAAGGGAACAGGGGAAGCCATCGGACTCTCGCGAAGTGGGGGTCAAGCTTTATAACACTCGCGAGGTGCAGGCCTCAAGCCGGTTTGCACGGCCTGAGGGCTTGCGGCATCATTCACCGCAACAAAAACGAAAGAGGAGTGTTCATGGACTACCGCTCGCTCGGGCGCAGCTCGCTCAAAGTTTCGCCGCTTTGCCTCGGCACCATGATGTTCGGCGATCGCACCGATGAAAAGGAAGCCGCGCGCATCGTCGGCTCCGCCTTCGACGCCGGCGTCAATTTTCTCGACACCGCGGACCAGTACGCCAAGGGCGAATCCGAGCGCATCACCGGCCGCCTGATTGCCGCCAGCCGGCATCACTGGGTGCTGGCGACCAAAGGCGGCAATCGCATGGGTGACTCCCCGAACCAGGTCGGGCTCAGTCGCAAGTGGCTGCTGCAGGCCTGCGATGAAAGCCTGAAGCGTCTGGGCACCGACTACATCGACATTTATTACCTGCATCGCGATTTCGACGATGCCGTGCTGGAGGAGACCATCGGCGCGCTCGGCGAAATCTTGCGCTCGGGCAAGGCGCGCTATTTCGGATTGTCCAATTTTCGCGGCTGGCGCATTGCCGAGATCATGCACCTGTGCCGCACCATGAACATACCGGCGCCGGTCGCGTGCCAGCCCTACTATAACGCGATGAACCGCCAGCCCGAGGTCGAAATCCTGCCGGCCTGCCAGTACTACGGCATCGGCGTGGTGCCTTACAGCCCGCTGGCGCGCGGGGTGCTGACCGGCAAGTACAAGGTCAATGAGGCGCCGCCAGAAGGCACGCGCGCCGGCCGTGCCGACAAGCGCATGATGGAAACCGAGTTCCGCAAGGAATCGCTGTCGATCGCGCAGAAGATCAAGGCATTCGCGGAGAAGAAGGGCATGGGCCCCGGCCATTTCGCGGTGAACTGGGTGCTCAACAACGCCGCCATCAGCAGCGTGATCGGCGGCCCGCGCACGCTGGACCAGTGGCAGGACTATCTCACGGCCCTGGAATTCGGCTTCGACGCGAAGGGCGAGGCGCTGGTGAATTCGCTGGTGGCCCCCGGCCATCCCTCGACGCCGGGTTACAACGATCCGCAGTATCCGCTGTTCGGCCGCTTCCCGAGAGTGGGCTAGACCGTGGCCGGACCGGTCGCAATCGTCACCGGCGGCGGAGCGGGCGGCTGACCGATGTCTGCGATACGGCAAGAGCGTCCCGAAGACGCGGATGCAATTCGCGAAATCCTGGTGGCGGCATTCGGACGCGAAGCGGAGGCGCGCCTGGTGGACCGCCTGCGAGCGTCAGGAAAAATCGCCTGTGCACTGGTGGCGGAGGAGAAAGGCCGTCTGCTCGGCCAAGTCGTGTTTTCCGCGATCGCCGTCGGGGAGATCCGGGCACCGGCAGTGGCGCTGGCTCCGCTTGCCGTGATGCCGGCGTTCCAGCGCCTGGGAATCGGCAGCGCGCTGGCAAGCGCCGGATTGGAGCGGTTGCGGCAGGAGCAGGGGCAGCGTGTGCTGGTGCTAGGTGATCCTGGGTACTACACGCGTTTCGGATTTGTCCCGGCCTCGCGGTACGGATTGAAGTGCCCGTTCCCCGCGCCAGAGGACGCTTTCATGGCCATTGAACTCCAGCCCGGCGCCTTCAAGGGCGTGTCAGGGGTAGCGCAATACGGCCACGAGTTCGACGATCTGGAGTGAAATCGTTCAACCCCACCGTGGAGGCGCAGAGGCGCGGAGAAAAGCACGCAGAGGAAAGTCAGGGCATGAACAACAGATTCACATTGTCGCGCCAAATTCATTGAGTCAATAAACTCCCCATGACCATTTCCTGTCTATTTTTCATCTGGCCTTCTCTGCGTTTCCTCCGCGCCTCTGCGGTGAAAAGAGATCTAAAGCTCTAGGCCAGCGCGATCTTTTCCAAAGCGACACGGAAGTCGGCGGGCAGGGGGGTGGAGCGGCGCGTTGCGCGGTCCACGTAGACGTGGACGAAATGGCCCTGCGCTGCGGCGCTGCGTTCCTCATTCCTGAACAAGCCGATTTCGTAGCGCACGCTGCTGTTGCCCAGTTTCGCCACCCGCAATCCCGCATGGACGACGTCTGGAAAGGCGATGGACGCGAAATACTCGCACTGCGTTTCCACAACCAGTCCGATCACCGTGCTTTTCCCGATGTCGAGGACGCCCTGCTCGATCAGGTACTGGTTAACTACCGTGTCAAAATAACTGTAGTAGACGACGTTGTTGACGTGCCCGTAGACGTCGTTGTCCATCCAGCGCGTGGGGATCTGCTGGTAATGGCGGTAGGCTTCGCGGGTGTCGGGGGTGGTTGTGGCCATGGTGCCGGGTCCTCAGTGTGTGCCGGCCTGATCGTTGACGTCGCTCATGAACACGGCCGCCATCATCAGCCCGATCCCGCGCAGCGTGCGGCGGTGGTGCTGATGGGCGTCGGTAGGATTCATGCGCGCCGGATCTCAATCATGAACCACGGAGGACACGGAGGGCACGGAGAAAGCCGATTGGACAAAAATATAGGGTGAGCAGTGGAATCGGCCTGGAAAATCATATAGGCGAACAGACCAGCATAAATTTGCAGTTTCGTTTGCAACTGGACCTTCCTCCGTGTTCTCCGTGCCCTCCGTGGTTCAAGATTTTTCTTTCAGAGTATTCGGCAGGACGGTGCGCCCGGCGAAGGTGGCGGCGGACCCCAGCGCTTCCTCGATGCGCAGCACCTCGTTCCATTTCGCCATGCGCTCCGAACGCGCGAAGGAACCCACCTTGAGCTGGCCGGCATCCCAGCCGGTGGCGAGGTGGGCAATGGTGACGTCTTCGGACTCTCCGGAGCGCGCCGAAACGATCGTGCCCCAGCCGGCCCGCTTGCCCGCGTCCAGCGCAGCTTTGGTTTCGGTCACCGTGCCAGCCTGGTTGGGCTTGATCAGCACCGCATTGCAGGCGCCGGCGGAGCGGGCCTGCTCCACGCGCGCGGCGCTGGTTACCAGGTAGTCGTCGCCGATGATCTGGATGCGCATGCCGGCGGCGGCCGTGAATTTCTTCATGCCTTCGGTGTCGTCTTCCGCCACCGGGTCCTCAATCGACACGATGGGATAGCGGTCTACCCAGGACAGCAGCAGGTCGCACAATCCGTCGCTGTCGAGATCTCGTTCTTCCAGTCCGAGTTTGTAGCGCCCGCCGTGCCCGAATTCGGAAGCGGCGATGTCCAGTGAGATGCCGATGTCCTCATAGGGCCGCAAGCCGGCGCGCTCGATCGCCCGCATCAGCATCGTCAGGGCTTCCTCATTGGAATCGAATACCGGCCAGTAGCCGCCTTCGTCTGCCACCCCTTGCAGCTTGCCGGCATCTTTCATGAGATCCCCGGCGGCGCGATAAACCTCGGCGGTCATGGTCAAGGCCGCGTCGAAACTGCGGGCGCCAAGGGCCATGACCATGAAGTCCTGGATGTCGACCCGACGTCCCGCATGTGCCCCGCCGCCGAAGATCTGGATCTCCGGAAGCGGCAGCCTGACGCTCTTGCCTTGCGCCAGGAATGCGTAAAGCGGCATGCGGTGCGCGCCGGCCGCCGCGTGCAGCACGGCCATCGACGTGGCGATCATGGCGTTGCCGCCCAGCCGTGATTTGTTTGGCGTGCCGTCGAGCTGGATCAGTTCATCGTCGATCTCCGCCTGGCGCAGCGCGTTGCGGCCTTCAAGGCGGCGCGAGATCTCGCTGTTGACGTAAGCCACCGCCCGGGCGACGCCCATGCCGCCCAGCAACTGGCCGCCGTCGCGCAAGTCGACGGCTTCATTGGAACCACGCGACGCGCCCGCGGGCGCTATTGCCCGGCCGATCACGCCGCCGGCCAGTTTCACTTCCACTTCCACCGTCGGACGGCCGCGCGAATCCCAGACCCGGCGTCCGTGGACGCGCGTGATTGTCGTGTCAGTCATATTTTTCCTGTTCTTCGAATTGTTATTGCCAGGTCGCGATCTCCCGTTGCCACGCAGCGCGTATCTCCTCGAGCCTGCGCACAGGTTCGAGCAGCAGCGCCCGCGCGACCCGGCGCACCCGATCGCGATCGACTTCGGTGGTGATGTACTCCACCGGCGATTTGCCATCCACCCGTCCCAGGAACAATCCGGGCAGCAGATGCGAGGTGCGCGCCTCGATGTCCGCCCGGGTTTCCCAGGTCACGGCTTCGAGATACGCTGCTGCAAGCGCGTCGAAGCATTCGAGGTAAGCCGCATGCGATTGCGGTCGCCAGACGCATTTGAGCAGCAGGTGATTCAGGCAGAAAGCGAGGTCGAAAGCCGGATCGCCGTACCACGCGCATTCGGCGTCCAGGAAGATCGGTCCCTTCGGACCGACGAGAATGTTCTTCGGGCTGACGTCGCCGTGGACCAACGCCTTCTTGGTGGCACCAGTAACCCGCACCAGGCTGTCCAGGCGTTCCGCGCAATCAGGATATTTTCTCGCGGTCGCCGACAGGTAGGGTTCGAGCCGGATGGGAAAAAATATGTGATCAGTGGCGAATGCCAGGGCGACGTCGGTATTGCCCGCAGTGTTGCCGTGGATGGCCGCGATATTGCGGCCCACGGCGGCAGCGAAGCCAGGGGAAATGTCGCCGTCCCGGAGCTGAAATTTCCAGACCGGATGCCGGCCGGGTTCCAGGTACTCCATGGCGAACATTCCGGATCCGGCGTCTTCGCCGAGTATATGCGGCACGGCATCCGGCACAATGCGGCCTGCGATGCGCATCCATTCGATTTCGAAACGGTTTCTTTCGACTGGCGCCTGCCAGTCGGCCTGCACCTTGAGCTTGGGCAGCGCGCGCTTGATGCAGATCACGCCGCGCGCGAGCGTAACGCGGACGATGTCGGAGGAAACGCCGCCGGTAAGGGGTTCGATGGCGGGCTGTTCGCCCGCGCTCAGCAACCCCATGCGCGCAAGTGCGCCGAGGAAGAGGTCGTTGCTCATTCTGTTGTTCGGGTTTCCCGCGCCAGCGGCTTATCATAGGCACAGGATTTCAGGGACAGGAACTCTATCACAGCCATGAAGGCCATTCTCGCCCTCGATCAGGGCACCACCAGTTCGCGCGCCATTGTCTTCGACCAGGCCGGCAAAGCGCTCGGCCATGCGCAACAGGAGTTCACCCAGATTTACCCAAAATCGGGCTGGGTCGAACAGAATCCGGAAGAAATCTGGTCGTCGCAGCTCGCGACGGCCCGCGCGGCGCTCGCGCAGTCCGGCATCGCCGCGCAAGACATCGCCGGTATCGGTATCACCAACCAGCGCGAGACGACGTTGTTGTGGGAACGCTCGACCGGAAGGCCGCTCGCCAATGCTATCGTGTGGCAGGACAGGCGTACCGCTTCGTTGTGCGAGCAATTGCGCGCGCAGGGGCTGGAAGCGCTGTTCACCGGACGTACCGGCCTGCTGCTCGATGCGTATTTTTCCGGCACCAAACTGCGCTGGCTGCTGGACAACATCGAAGGCGCCCGCGCCCAAGCGGAAAAGGGCGAGCTTGCATTCGGCACCGTGGATTCATGGCTGGTCTGGAAACTCACGGGCGGCCGCAGCCACATCACCGACGTGACCAATGCTTCACGCACCCTGATGTTCAATATCCACAACGGCGACTGGGACGACAAACTGCTCAGCCTGCTGCGGGTGCCCCGCGCCGTGTTGCCGAAGGTCGTAGCATCGAGCGGTGTCTGTGCCGAAACGGGTGCGGAACACTTCGGGTATGCGCTGCCCATCTGCGGCATAGCCGGAGACCAGCAGGCCGCATTGTTCGGCCAGCAATGCACTGGCGCGGGCATGGTCAAGAATACCTATGGCACCGGCTGTTTCATGCTTATGAACACCGGCAAGCGGCCGGTGGATTCGCGTCACCGCCTGCTGACCACGGTCGCCTGGGACATCGGCAACGGACTTGACTACGCGCTGGAAGGTAGCGTATTCATCGCCGGGGCGGCGGTCCAGTGGCTGCGCGATGGGCTGGGCCTGATCCGCACGTCGGCGGAAGTCGAGAAGCTCGCGCGTTCGGTGGACGACAACGGAGGCGTGTATTTCGTCCCGGCCTTGTCCGGCCTTGGTGCGCCGTACTGGGACCCGCACGCTCGCGGTGCCATCGTCGGGCTGTCGCGCGGCAGCAGTGCCGGACACATCGCCCGCGCCACCCTCGAATCCATTGCCTACCAGACCTCCGATGTCCTGGAGGCGATGCATGCGGATTCGGGCATTGCGGTCACCGAACTGAGAGTCGACGGCGGCGCCACCCAGAATGACCTGCTGATGCAGTTCCAGTCGGACCTGCTGGGGGTGCCGGTGGTGCGGCCGAAAGTCTATGAAACCACGGCGCTGGGGGCTGCTTATCTGGCCGGGCTGGCGGCCGGATTCTGGCGTGACCCCGGTGTCCTGGCGGTGCAATGGCAGCTGGATCGGCGCTTCGAACCCGCCATGAGCGCCGATCAAAGGGCGGCGTTAAAGGCCACGTGGGCGAAGGCCGTCAAGCGTTCGCTGGCATGGACCGACATGATTTGATTCGGTTAATCAACTTGGGTTGACAAGAGGCTGATTCAATTAGTAATGTAGTTGATCCTGGCGTCCTGGGGGGCGGCGAGGGATATGGCAAAGATCGCGGTATTCAACCAGAAAGGCGGGGTCGGCAAGACCACGACGTCGCTCAATCTGACAGCGGCTCTGGCGCGGCGCGGCTATAACCCGCTTGCCATCGATCTCGATCCTCAGGGCCACCTCTCCTACGTCTGCGGCAGCAGCGTGGGCAACGCCGACGATTCGATTTTCGGCTTCTATCAGAACACCAAGCCACTGACCCAGCTTATCCGGCCCGCTGTGGGCGGCTGGCTGGTGATCCCGGCGCACGTCGAATTGTCAAAAGTCGACACCCAGTTCGGCAAGGGCCCGAACATCCTGAACCGCCTGAATGGCGGCATCGTGAAGGAAAATCTGAACACCGGCCGGCCCATCGTGCTCGATTGCTGCCCGATGCTGGGCGTACTGTCCCTCAGCGCGATTTTCGCGTCGGACCGGGTGCTGGTGCCCGTTTCTGCCGACTATCTGGCGGTGCAGGGCGTGCATCAGGTGGAGAAAACTTTCAAGGCGCTGGAACACGTGCTTAAGAAGCGCCTGCCGCGCCGCTATGTCGTGACACGCTTCGACTCACGCCGCAAGATGTCGCACCAGATCTACGACGAATTGAAGACTCGGTATGGCGATGAAGTTTGCACTACGCGGATCACCGAAAACGTGAGCGTCGCCGAGAGCCCGGCCGTGAAAAAGGATGTGTTTGCCCACGCGCCGGCCAGCCGCGGGGCGCAGGACTACGAAGCCCTGCTCGTGGAACTGATAGCAATCGGGTTCGTCGAGGCGAGAAACCAGGATCCGGCGCCCGTCGCCGACGATCCGCGGCTGAGTTTCCTTAAGGCCACGCCGGAAACCTCGTTCAGCTAGCCGCGCTCCGGCCTCGCTGGCTCCCGGCGATCCGGCCGGAAGCGGGGCCGTCCACAGGAGTTACTCCGACCGTTCGTCCCCCTGCCTGGAAATCAGCGAAATGATGTTCTCCACGTCGCTGCCTTCTTCCCGGACGGTCAATTGCATGTGCCTGCATTCGATGATCTCGCAGTGCATGTACATCTGCGAAATCTTGCGTTCCGCCTCTGCCTGGTCGTGGGCCTGTACCACAAGGTTATCCACCGGAAGTCCGCTGCGGGTGCGGATGCGGAAGCCGAATTTCAACATCGGTGCCATGGGCAGGGACATGGCCGTATTGTAGTGGCATCCGGCCCCGGGCAATGCCGGCATTGTTCCGTGGTGCCCTCTTGGTTTGTTTCCTGCCGAGGAGCTGTTGCTGCCTTCAACCCCGCTGAAGCTGGAATTCCTTGCGGTAACGCTGGAAATTCCTGACGTAGTGTTCGGCGTTTTCCAGCAGGCGCTGCACTTCCTCGTCGGTGAGCTGGCGTACTACCTTGCCGGGAGAACCGACGACGAGCGAGCGGTCGGGGATTTCCTTGCCCTCGGTGATGAGGGCATGGGCGCCGATCAGGCAGTGCTTGCCGATCCGCGCATTGTTGAGGATGGTGGATTTGATGCCGATCAGGCTGCCGTCGCCCACGGTGCAGCCGTGAAGCATGACCTGATGGCCTATCGTGACATTGCGGCCGACGGCGAGCTTCACGCCCTCGTCGGTGTGCAGCACACTGTTGTCCTGGACGTTGGAGCCTTCGCCGATGGTGATCAGGTCGTTGTCGCCGCGGATGACCGTGTTGAACCAGACGCTGGCGTTGTTTTCCAGGATGACGGACCCGATTACGGTCGCGTTGTCCGCGACCCAGAAATCGCCGCGCGTGACGACTTTTCGCTCTCCGAGGGAATGGATCATGTGGGGATTGGGCAATGAAAGGGAACCCGGATTATAGCGGGACGTTTACCGGCCCACCCCCGCGGGCGATAATAGGCAAATTCTGGAAGGAGGTTCGATCATGTCAGCCGTAACCGCCGTAAAGTCCGCGGGCGATACCGATGTCGCCGCCCTGCTCGGGGCCGACGCCGAAAAACTGCTCAGCCATACCTGCAAGGGCATCCCGAAGGAATCCCTGCACCTGCCGGGACCGGATTTCGTCGATCGCGTGTTTGCGCCGTCCGACCGCACGCCGCAGGTGCTGCGCAGCCTGCAACAGTTGTTCAGCCACGGTCGCCTGGCCGGAACCGGCTACCTTTCCATCCTGCCAGTGGACCAGGGCATCGAGCACTCGGCGGGCGCATCGTTCGCCAAGAATCCCGCGTATTTCGACCCTGAGAACATCGTCAGGCTGGCGGTCGAGGGCGGTTGCAATGCCGTCGCTTCGACCCTCGGGGTCCTCGGCTCCTGCTCGAGGAAGTACGCGCACAAGATCCCGTTCCTGCTCAAGTTCAACCACAACGAATTCCTGACCTACCCGAACAAGTATGACCAGATTTTTTTTGCGAGCATCAAGCAGGCGCGCGACATGGGCGCGGTCGCCGTCGGCGCGACAATCTATTTCGGTTCGCCGGAATCCGCGCGGCAGCTCGTGGAAGTGAGCAAGGCCTTCGAAACAGCCCACGAAATGGGCCTCGCGACGATCCTCTGGTGTTACCTGCGCAATCCGGGATTCAAGACCGACAAGGATTATCACCTGTCGGCCGATCTCAGCGGCCAGGCGAACCACCTTGGCGTCACCATCCAGGCCGACATCATCAAGCAGAAGCTGCCGGAGAATAACGGTGGCTACAACGCGATCAGCACCAAGGAGAATCCCTACGGCAAGATCGACAAGCGCGTGTATACGGAGCTTTCGAGCGATCATCCGATCGACCTCACGCGCTACCAGGTCGCCAACTGTTATATGGGCCGCGCGGGACTGATCAATTCCGGCGGCGCGTCCTCCGGCGACAGCGATCTTGCCGAAGCCGTGCGCACCGCCGTCATCAACAAGCGTGCCGGCGGCATGGGACTGATCTCGGGCCGCAAGGCTTTCCAGCGGCCGATGAAGGAGGGTGTAGGCATACTGAACGCGATCCAGGATGTCTATCTCTCCAGGCAGGTCACCATCGCGTAAGGTACTTGCCTTTTTGCTCTTGCTCCCTCTCCGCTTAAGGGAGAGGTGACGGCCCGCAAGGGCCGTCTGCTTTTTATGCCGGCGCGCCCAGGCGCGCCGCGAACCGGGGATAGGTATCCGCAATGTCATCGCGGATCCTGCCGCGGATGGCGGCAAGCGTGTTGGCATCGGGCACAGGCGTCAAGGGGACGCTGTCGGGGCAGTCGAACTCGAAGCCGGTGTTGTCGCGGATCTCTTCCACGCTATGGCCGCAATGAACACTCTCGAGGCGGAAGCGCCGCTGCTGCCTGTTGAAGAAAAACAATCCCAGTCCCGTCAGCAGGGCATGCGGTCCTCCGGGGCGATAGACTCCGGGCTCGCTGCCGCCGGGCGCGCTGATGAAATCCACCTTCGGCACCATCACCCGCCGCGTGTGTTCTTCCCGGAACAGGATCACCCGCGGTATCAGGAAGTAGACGTAGGAAGAGCCGAAGGAACCCGGCCAGCGCACGTCGGTTGCCGGATAGTCCCCGGTGCCTACCAGGTTGATGTTGGCCTGGCCGTCGATCTGGCCGCCGCCGAGGAAGAACGCGTCGATGCGGCCCTGCGCCGCGAGGTCGAACAGCTCGACGCCGCCGCAGGTGAAGTGTTCGTCTCGCAGCGAGCCGAGCACAGTGACGCGCATCGCGCCGTCCGACTGCTCCCGCGCCAACAGTGCGCCGGCGCCCGGGATCGGGGACGATGCGCCGGTCGCGACGTGCCGGCAGCCGCGCAGGAGCCGTGCGACAACGGTGATCAGCAATTCGGTCGGACTGTAAGCGCTCATGCCGCGGCGCGACGCGCACCGAGCCACTCTTCGAGAAACTGCGAGAACCCTGCGGCGGTTTTCGCGGCCGCGACATAGCGCGCCATTGCCTTTTCGTCTTCCGGGTAGGCATCCCAGAATTGCAGCGGTGCCGCACCGCGCCGGGCTTCGGCCACCGCAGTCACATAAATGGCGGGCATCACACCGGCTGCGCGCTGCGGATCGTCCAGCAGATTGCGGTTAGTGATTTCCTCGGCGGTGACGAAGGTGCGCTTCGATGCGTGCGCCATGAGCATCAACTCGTGCTTGGAGCCGACGAATACATTACCGTCCCGGTCCGCGAGCGGGGCATGGAACAGGGCAACGTCGGGTTGAATCGCGGGCAGGGCCACGATCGGATCGCCTTCCGCGAAAGGATTGGCCATGAGTTTCCAGTCGCTCCGGTTGCGCAGCACGTCGGTGCCGATGAGTCCGCGCAGCGGCATGAACGGAATGCCCTTCTCCGCCGCCTGCAGGCCCGCATACACCGCTGGACAGGTGGCATCAAGCATGCGCAGCCGGCCCTCGCGAACCGCGGCGCTGAATCGCGGTGCCGTGCCGTATTCGCCCAGCGTGACCGCTGATGTCTCGATGGTGGAAACGGCCCCTGCGCCGATAAGGATTTCGGCCTGCAAGCCGCCGACCGGCACGCAGACCAAATGCAATCCGCTTACACCGCGGCGCAGTATCTCGCGTGTCACGGCCATGGCGGGGCCGGACGAATCCTTGGGCACGGCGAGCATGATGCCGTCGCCGATTTCGGCGGCGATTTCCTCAACCGTCACGACCATGCTGGACGCCATTCATGCTGTCCCGGAATAAGGATGCGGGCATTATGGCGCGGAAGCGGCAGCCGGCCAACCGGCGCCTGATACTTCTAGACCCTGGATCCTTTTCACCGCGGAGGCGCAGATACCCGACGTGCTACGCCCGTAGGGTATCTGCGCCTCCGCGGTGAAACGATTTAGCCGATGGCGGGTGTCGAAATCCTCAGCACAACGTCCGGATTTCGACAGCCGCCGCCGCAACCTCCAGCGCAGCCACGATTTCCTCGATAAGGCAGGATGCCGTGTAGACCGCTTCCATTGCGTCCAGCCGGCGGCCGCTATGGATTGCCTTAAGTCCATGATCCAGAATCGAATCCGCGACGATCAGCTTTTGCCTGATGTCTGCCAGCTGCTGCCTGTTGGTGTGCGGGATAGAGCGAGTCGGGAAGTCCATGACGATCTCCGTTCCGGGTTGCATGCCATGACTGTTGCATGGCGCAAGCCCGCAAGCCCGCCGCCTGGCGGCGACGGGCGGTAGGCGATCTTTCATCAGCAGGATGCCCCGGCCGGAGAATGGGCAAAAAAATCCCGCGGGGCTTGCGCGGCCGCGGGATTCCTTTGTCGGACTGGCTGTGGTTACAGCACGGGCACCAGCAGCAGCGCGACGATGTTGATGATCTTGATCAGCGGGTTCACCGCGGGTCCGGCCGTGTCCTTGTAGGGATCACCGACGGTGTCTCCGGTCACCGCTGCTTTGTGCGCGTCGGAACCTTTGCCGCCGTAGTGACCGTCTTCGATATATTTCTTTGCGTTGTCCCAGGCACCGCCGCCGGTCGTCATGGAGATGGCGACGAACAGGCCGGTCACAATGGTACCGATCAGCAGGCCGCCGAGTGCACGGATACCGGCGCCGGGACCCATCAGCCAGTTCATGCCGAAGGCCACCACAATCGGTACCAGCACCGGTAGCAGGGAGGGGATCATCATTTCCTTGATCGCCGCCTTTGTCAGCATGTCCACTGCCCGCGAATAGTCGGGCTTCGCGGTGCCTTCCATGATGCCCTTGATCTCGCGGAACTGGCGGCGCACTTCGTTCACCACCGATCCGGCAGCACGGCCCACGGCTTCCATTGCCATTGCGCCGAACAGATAGGGCACCATGCCGCCGATGAACAGGCCGATGATGACGGCGGGATCGGACAGCGAGAACACCGATGCCTTGCCGGCCGCTTCCAGGTTGTGGGTGTAATCGGCGAACAGCACCAGCGCTGCAAGGCCGGCGGAACCGATCGCATAACCCTTGGTCACCGCTTTGGTGGTGTTTCCCACTGCATCCAGCGGGTCGGTGATGGCGCGGATGTTCGGCGGCAGTTCTGCCATTTCGGCGATGCCGCCGGCGTTATCGGTGATTGGACCGTAGGCGTCCAGCGCCACGATCATGCCCGTCATCGACAGCATGGCCGTTGCGGCGATGGCGATGCCATAGATCCCGGCCACCGTATACGATGCCCAGATCGCGGCGCAGACCGCGAGCACGGGGAGGGCAGTGGACTTCATGGAAACACCGAGGCCGGCGATGATATTGGTGGCATGGCCGGTTTGCGATGCCGAAGCGATATGGCGTACCGGAGCGTACTCCGTCGCCGTGTAGTACTCCGTTATCACGACCATCAATGCGGTAAGCACCAGGCCCACCAGCGAAGCGTAGAACAGATTGATCGCGCCGAGCTGGCTGTCGGCCATCATCTTCGTGGTGATGAAGTAAAACATGATTGCGGCGATCACGCCGGACACGATCACCCCCTTGTACAGGGCGTTCATGATCTTGCCGCCTTCCTTCGCCTTGACGAAGAACGTGCCGATGATCGAAGCGATGATCGAAGCGCCGCCCAGCACCAGCGGGTAGAGAATGGCGTTGACGCCAACCGTTTCAATCATCAGTCCGCCGAGCAGCATGGTGGCGACGATGGTGACCGCGTAGGTCTCGAACAGGTCTGCGGCCATGCCGGCGCAATCGCCGACGTTATCGCCCACGTTGTCCGCGATGACGGCAGGATTGCGCGGATCGTCTTCCGGAATGCCGGCCTCGACTTTACCCACCAGGTCGGCGCCGACGTCGGCACCCTTGGTGAATATGCCGCCGCCAAGCCGCGCGAAAATCGAGATCAGCGAGGAACCGAAGGCGAGACCGACCAGGGCGTGTAAGGCTTTGCCGGTGTCGACGAAGTGCAGGAGGATGCCGTAATAGCCGGCAACGCCGAGCAGACCGAGGCCGACCACCAGCATGCCGGTGATCGCGCCGCCACGGAACGCCACTTGCAGCGCTGCATTGATGCCGAGGTTGGCCGCTTCCGCCGTGCGCACGTTGGCGCGCACCGACACGTTCATGCCGATGTAGCCGGCGGCGCCCGACAGCACGGCGCCGATTACGAAGCCGATCGCGGAGAACCAGTCGAGTCCGAATCCGAGAACGATGAACAGCACGGCGCCGACGACGGCAATGGTCGCGTACTGCCGGTTCAGGTAGGCCTGGGCCCCCTGCTGTATGGCTGCGGCGATTTCCTGCATGCGCGCATTGCCTGCAGGCCTGCCCAGAATCCACTGAGTCGAGACCGCCCCGTAGGCGATCGCGATGATCGCGCACACCAGCGCGAAGATCAGTGCTGAAGACATGAATCCCCCTTTATCGATTTCAATACAGGGCCGAAATGGGCCGGCCCCTTGACCCTGGAGTGAAAAAACCAGAACTGCTCTCGCCTGCATCCCGGGCAGCGCGCGGGCCGGCGAGCGAACGCGCGATTTTAACTGAATTGTCCGGGCGCGAACCCCGGTTTTTACGGATTCAGAGCTTGAATTCCGGGAGCTTCCTGGGAACCGCGACGTTCTTGAGTCGAACGTAGTTGGGCAGGCCGTTTTTGAACGGCGGGTAATCTTCGCCCAGGATCAGCGGGGCAAGGTAGCGCCGGCACTTGTCGGTGATGCCGAACCCGTCGTCGCTGATGAAGTCCCGTGGGAGCTTTTTCTCGACGTTGGCGACGTCATCCAGATTGGCGACACCGACTGTCCATTTGTAGGGGCTGTTTGACTTGCGCACGATGGTCGGCATGACCGCATTGCGGCCCTTGATGGCCAGGTCCACTGCGGCCTTGCCAACTGCGTAGGCCTGAGCGACGTCGGTCTTCGACGCGATGTGCCGCGCGGAGCGCTGCAGATAGTCGGCGACACTATAGTGATACTTCAGCTTGAGGTCGTCCTTGATCATGGTGGCAATCACCGGAGCAACGCCACCAAGCTGGGCGTGCCCGAATGCGTCGCGCAGTCCCTGGTCAGACAGGAACTTGCCTTCCACGTCCTTGACCCCTTCGGACACGACCACCGAGCAGTATCCATAGCGTTTCACCAGGGCATCGACGCGGGCAAGGAACTGTGCCCGGTCGAAACGGACCTCGGGAAACAGAATCATGATCGGCAGGTCGCCCGGTTTTTCGGCGGCGAGACCGCCCGCCGCGGCGATCCAGCCGGCATGCCGGCCCATGACCTCGAGGATGAATACCTTGGTCGAGGTTTTCGCCATCGATGCCACGTCGAAGCTCGCTTCGCGCAGAGAAACGGCGACGTATTTGGCCACCGAGCCGAAGCCGGGGCAGCAATCGGTGATCGGCAGATCGTTGTCCACCGTCTTCGGCACATGGATCGCCTGGATCGGGTAGCCCATGGTCTTCGAAAGCTGGGAAACCTTGAGGCAGGTATCCGCGGAATCGCCGCCGCCGTTGTAGAAAAAATAGCCGATGTCGTGCGCCTTGAAGACCGCTATCAGGCGCTCGTATTGCGGACGGCTTTCGTCGATGCCCTTGAGCTTGTAGCGGCAGGATCCGAATGCCCCGGCGGGCGTGTGCCGCAGTGCCGCGATGGCGGACGCCGATTCCTTGCCTGTATCGATCAGGTCTTCGGTCAGCGCCCCGATGATACCGTTGCGACCCGCATAGATTTTGCCGATGTGGTCCTTGCGCTTGCGTGCAGTTTCGATGACGCCGCAGGCGGAAGCGTTGATGACGGCGGTGACGCCGCCCGACTGGGCATAGAGCGCGTTCATCTTCTTGGTCATGTCGAACCTCCGTGTCCTCCGTGGTTCAAGTCGTTATCTCAGTATGGCAAAAATGCGGTCGCGGATCGACTCCATCGAGCCGATGCCCGCAACCTTCGCGTATTTCGGCGCGCCCGGGGTGCCGCTTGCCGCCCACTTCGAGTAGTAGGCCACCAGGGGCTTGGTCTGCGAGTGATAGACCTCGAGGCGTTTCCTGATGGTGGCTTCCTTGTCGTCGTCGCGCTGTATCAGCTCCTCGCCGGTGGCGTCGTCCCTGCCGGCAACCTTTGGGGGATTGAAAACCACGTGATAAGTCCGGCCTGAACCCACGTGAACCCGGCGCCCGGACAGGCGCTTGATGATTTCCGCGTCGTCAACATCCACTTCGATGACGTAGTCGAGATTGACACTGGCCGCTTTCATCGCGTCCGCCTGCGGTATCGTCCGCGGGAAGCCGTCGAACAGGAAGCCCTTTGCCGCATCCGGCTGCTTGATGCGCTCTTTCACCAGGCCAATGATGACTTCGTCCGGTACGAGCGCGCCGGCATCCATGAATTTTTTCGCTTCAAGCCCCATCGGGGTGCCGGCCTTGACCGCTGCGCGCAGCATGTCGCCGGTGGATATCTGCGGTATGCCGTACTTTTCGGTGATGTGCGCAGCCTGCGTGCCCTTGCCCGCGCCGGGCGCGCCGAGAAGAATGAGTCGCATGTGGTTCCGATCCTCGATTGATTGATCCCGCCGGATTGTTCTCACGGAGGGCATGGCCGTCTTGCCGCAGCCTGGCCTGACTTGCCTGGCAATTATAAGGGCTGGCCCGGTCCGGAAAATACCCGCCGCATCTTTTCCAGGTCTTCGGTGGTATCGACCCCGGGTTCGGGAGCGTCTTCCGTGATGGCGACACTAATCCGGTAGCCGTGCGCCAGGGCGCGCAGTTGTTCGAGTGCTTCGAATTGCTCGATCGCTGCGGGCGCCACGCCGGCATAGGCTTTCAGGAAGCTGCAGCGATAGGCGTACAGGCCCACGTGCCGGTAGACGGGTAACCCGGAGGGCAGGCGGGATTGGTCCACCTTGAAGGCATCCCGCGCGTAGGGAATCGGCGCGCGCGAAAAATAGAGCGCGTAGCCGTCCTTGTCCATCACCACTTTCACCGCGTTGGGATCGAACATTTCGCGGGCGTCATGGATCGGATGGCAGGCCGTGGCGATGGCCGCATCGCGATGTCCGGCCAGCTGCTGCGCGACGGACCGGATCAGTTCCGCGGGAATCCGCGGTTCGTCCCCCTGCACGTTGACGACGATCTGGTCTTCGCCCCAGCCGCGTGCGATGGCAACCTCCGCGATGCGGTCCGTGCCGGAGGCGTGGTCCGCGCGTGTCATCAACGCGACGTGCCCATGCCGCGCGACGGCTTTGCTGATCCTGGCGTCGTCGGTGGCGACGATGATTTCCTGCGCGCCCGATTCGCGAGCACGGTCGGCGACATGCACGACCATCGGCTTGCCCGCGATGTCTGCGAGCGGCTTGCCTGGCAGGCGGGACGAGGCGTAGCGGGCGGGGATGACTACAACGAATTTCATGGTGAACAGCGAACAGCGAACAGTGATCAGTGAACGGTGAAAGGCGGCAGGCGAAGCTGGAACTTTCTGTTCACTGTTCACCGTTTACCGTCCATTAGACTTTCTCCTCCGGAGGAAGTTTGCGCGCTTCCTCTTCCAGCATCACCGGAATGTCATCGCGGATCGGATACGCCAGCCGGCAGGCCTTGCAGATCAGTTCCTTCTCCGCTTTCCGGTACAGCAACGGGCCCTTGCAGATCGGGCAGACCAGGATGTCGAGCAGCTTAGGATCCATGCGAAGTCCTGAGTTTGTCGAGAATGAGCCGGTCGAGTCCGGGCGAGACGCGCGCGTCCACGGGCAGGACCCAATGATGCTCGCGCACGAAAGGCTGGCATTTTATCGCATCCTTCTCGGTCATGATGATCGCGTCGGCGCCGGCGAACTCGACATCGGACCCGGCGAAGGCGTGATGATCCGGAAAGGGATGCGCCGTGAAGCTCAGCCCCAGGCGCCGCAGGTGCTCGAAAAAGCGCGTGGGGTTGCCGATGCCAGCCAGCGCATGGACCCGCATGCCCTGGAAGGCGCCCGCATCCTGCGTTAATGCGGGGTTGAGCAGATTCCTGAACATGGTGCCCTCCAGCAACATGGCAAAGCTTCCCGGTTTGTCAGCCGACCCAGTGCCTGTTCCATTGAATACGACTGCGTCCACTTCCTCCAGGCGGCCCGCCGGTTCCCGCAGCGGACCGGAAGGAATGGGCAGGCCGTTACCCAGTCCACGGGACGCGTCCACCACGGCGATCTCGAAGTCGCGCCGCAGGCGGTAGTGCTGCAGGCCGTCGTCGCTGACAATAACGTTGCAATCGGGATGGGCAAAAAGCAGTGCGCGCGCGGCCGCAACCCGGTCGTGCCCGATCCAGACCGGGCGGCCGGTCCGGCTTGCCAGCAAAGCGGGCTCATCGCCGACCGCAGCCGGATTGGCGTCCGCCCGCACATGACGGATTTCTCCTTCGCCGCCATAGCCTCGGCTGACGATGCCGGGGCGGAATCCCTGTTCGCGCAGAACAGCGCACAGCCAGATGACAAGAGGGGTCTTGCCGGTGCCGCCGGCGGTGATGTTGCCGACGACGACTACCGGGACATCCAGGCGTTCCGAACGTAACAGTCCGTAGCGGAAAGCCATCTTCCGCAGCGCCGAAGCCAGGCGGAAGACCGCGGCCGCGGGCAGCAGCGCGATCGACAGCCAGGAAAGGCGGTACCAGTGACGTTCCGGCGCTATCACCTGGGATTCCCGCCGCGCAGCAGGCCTGTCAGCGCTGCTGCTGCGTGGTGAAAGTAATCTTGCCGAAGCCGGCGAGCCGCGCGGCTTCCATCACGTTGATGACCGACTGGTGGGTGGCGTTAGCGTCGGCGTTTATGATGATCACCGGATCGGGATTGGAGCCCGCCGCCTTGCGAAGTTCGCCGGCGAAACCATCCGGTGTGGTGAACGCCACAGTGGTCTTGTTGACCACGTATTGCCCGGAGGACGAAACGCCCACCCTGATATGGCTCGGCCGGTCGGCGGGACGATTGGCATCCGCGGTGGGCAGGTTGATCTGCAGTTCAGAAAACTTGGAATAAGTGGTGGTCACCGCCAGGAAAATCACGATGACGATGAGAACGTCGATGAAGGGCACGAGATTGATCTCGGGTTCCTCGCGGAACGATCCTCGGCGGAAATTCATCGGCGGAAATTCATCGACGTCGCACCTCAGCCCTGCCGCTTGCCTTGAATGATCTCGACCAGCTTGACCGCCTGAATCTGCATCTCCACCACCAGCGAATCGGCGCGGGCGCGGAAATGGCGGTAGAACACCAGGCTGGGGACCGCGACGATGATGCCGAAGGCGGCGTTATAGAGCGCGATGGAGATACCGTGCGCCAGGGCCCCGGGATCGGCCATGCCGGAAGGGCCCTGCACGCCGAAGATCTCGATCATGCCGACGATGGTGCCGAGCAGCCCGAGCAGTGGAGACATCGTGGCGATTGTTCCAAGCGTGGTGAGAAACCGGTCCAGTTCATGCGCGACCGCATAGCCCGCTTCTTCCACCGATTCCTTGATCACTTCGCGGGAGCTGCCGGCTTCTTTAAGAGCCGCGGCAAAAATCCTGCCGAGCGGGGAGGTTAGCGACAGGCGGCTCAGCATTTCGGCGGAAACACCTTTCTGGCGGAATTCCTGGACGACCTGCGGCAGCAGGTCGCGTGGCGCCACGAGATCCTTGCGCAGGCTGTAGAAGCGTTCACCGATGATGCCGACCGCGACAATTGAACACAGGATGATGGGCCAGATCGGCCATCCGGCGGCCTCGATGATTTTTAGCACTCGTGATCTCCAAGCTTCAGAAAAGTCGCGCCACTTTAAACTGACAGGTCGGCAGCAGCAAGCCGACGACAGTGAGCCGGCGCCGTTGCGGGAATTTCCGTGCGCGAGGTATTGACAGCACGCCTCGCACGCAATCTAGTGCCGGAAAACTGTCCACAATCTTTGTGGATAACATTGTGCATAGCTTGTTCAAACGCACGATAAGTTGAGCGTGCAGAAGCTTTTTTTGGTTTCCGATCAAAAAATGCCCGCAGTTCTTTTGTGAACGGATTCAAACTGTTGCGTGACACCCCCGCGTGGATGCGGGGTTTGCGGGCGATTCCCTTTACAGATTTATGACCCTTGTGGATGAAAACGTCCTTTCGGCCGCCGTTGTCAAGCGCTATCGTCGATCACGGGTAGTAGGTAGATGGACTCGAAAAAAATATCCGCCCGTGCGCGCCGGCGCCGCTCCCACGCAAGTGCCTGTGCAAACTAGAATGTGTTCATGGAACCCACCGACAACGCCACGCACGCCATAAGCGTCTCCGAGCTCAATCGCCGGGCGCGCGAACTGGTGGAGGGCGCATTCCCGCTGATCTGGGTGGCGGGAGAGATCTCCAATTTCACGCGGGCCGCTTCGGGCCACTGCTACTTCTCGCTCAAGGACGCAGCCGCACAGGTACGCTGCGTGTTTTTCCGGCACAAGGCGGCTTTGCTGGACTGGAAACCGGAAAACGGCATGCAGGTGGAAGTCCGTGCGCTGCCCTCGTTCTACGAGGCGCGCGGGGAATTCCAACTCGGGGTCGAGAACATGCGCCGTTCCGGCTTCGGCGCCTTTTACGAGGCTTTCGAGCGCCTGAAGAAGAAAATGCAGCAGGAGGGATTGTTCGAGGCGACGCGCAAACGTCCGATCCCGGCTTTCGCCGGCACCGTGGGAGTGGTTACATCACCTAAGGCGGCGGCGCTGCGCGACGTGCTGACGACGCTGGCGAGGCGCATGCCCGGGACGCGCGTGGTCATCTACCCCGCTCCGGTACAGGGACAGGGTGCCGGCGAGAAAATCGCCGAAGCCATACGAACGGCGTCCGCGCGCGCCGAAGCCGACGTCCTGATCGTCTGCCGCGGCGGCGGCAGCATCGAGGATCTGTGGGCCTTCAACGAAGAGGGGGTGGCACGCGCGATTGCGGCCTGCTCGATGCCCGTTGTTGCCGGCGTTGGCCACGAAACCGATTTCACGATTGCCGATTTCGTTGCCGATGCGCGTGCGCCGACGCCGACCGCGGCGGCCGAACTGGTGAGCGCCAGCCGCGCAGAACTCGGTCCACGCCTCCAGGTGCTGGGCGCGCGCCTGATGCGCGACCTCGAACGCCTGCTGGCTGCGCGCGAACAGCAGCTCGATTACCTTGCCAGGCGCCTGGTTCATCCTGGCGAACGCATTGCCGTCCAGACGCGCCATCTGGGACAGTTGGTCATGCGCCTGAAATCGGCCGCATCGCGGATGATCGAGTCCAGCGCCTGGCGCGTCAGTGAAATGGCCGCGGCGTTGCGCGCGAAGCGGCCGGACGTGGGGGGGCTGCTTGCCGCAAACCAGGAGGCGCGCCTGCGCCTGAACCTGGGTTATGCGCGCTACCTTGAACTGCACGACAACCGGCTTGCGCAACTTCGTGCCAGCCTGGGGCACCTGAATCCGCAGGCCGTGCTGGAGCGGGGCTACAGCATCGTGGCCCGGGACGACGGCCGCATCGTGCGCAGTGCGCTTGACGTTGCTCCTGGCGAACGCGTGCAAATGACCTTCGGCCAAGGCGCAGCGCAGGCCCGGATCGAAGATGTAACAAAACCCTAAGTATGATTGCGGCACGCCCTGCCGGAGGGGTATCTTTACCGTTGCCTTTCCGTTTTTGTCCGCGGGCACCCGGCTGGCGGATTTTTCACTTACAAGAATATATCCTGGAGGAATGATGACGATCCTGAAAAAGCTGTTTTCCGTATCCCTTGCAATCTTCCTGGCCGGAACCGCCCTGGGATCCGGCGCGCAGACCTCTGACAAGAAAGTGCTGAACCTCGAAGGCGCGCGCAAGGTTGCCGCGGCTGCCGAAGCCGAAGCGAAAAAGAACAACTGGAACGTGGTCATCGCCATCGTCGACGACGGCGGTAACCTGGTCTACCTGCAGCGCATGGACGGCACCCAGACCGGCAGCATCCAGGTCGCGATCGACAAGGCGCGCACCGCGCAGGCGTTCAAGCGCCCAACCAAGGTTTTCGAAGACCTCGTCGCTGGCGGGCGCAATGTGATTCTCGCCCTTGGCGCAATGCCCATCGAAGGCGGAGTGCCGGTCAAAGTCGGTGACCAGGTCGTGGGCGCCGTCGGCGTTAGTGGCGTGACGGCACCACAGGACGGCCAGATTGCCAAGGCCGGCGCAGACGCCGTCAACTGAATGTTTTTTCGAGGAGGGAAGCGGAGCTTCCCTCCCGTATTTCAGGCGGCCAGCGCTTCCTGCAAGTGCCGCCCGACCTGCTCCTGCAGGTCCTCAGCCAGACAGTCGAAAACTTTCACCTCGGGCATCGCGCGCAACCATGTCAGCTGACGCTTGGCCAACTGGCGTGTTGCGCTGACCGCCTTTTCGCGCAACCCCGCAAGCGTGTACTCGCCGTCCAGGTACTGCCAGACCTGGCGATAGCCGACACAGCGCATCGAAGGCAGGTCGGCGGTCAGGACATAGTTCTCGCGCAGTTCGCGCACTTCGTTGATCAGGCCGAGTTCGAGCATCTCCTCGAAACGCGACGCGATGCGTTCGTGCAGTTCCTTGCGGTTTACGGGAACCAGCGCGACCGGGATGAGCCGGTAGGGCAGGTTCGCCGGACGGCCGCTCGCGATCAGTTCCGACATCGGCTTGCCGGTCAGGTAGAAGATTTCCATGGCCCGCTGGATGCGTTGCGAATCGTTCGGATCCAGGCGCTTTGCCGCCACCGGGTCGATGCGTTCGAGCTCGCGGTGCATCGCCGGCCAGCCGGTCTCGGCCGCCATCACGTCCAGCACCATGCGCGTATCCGGATCGGCCGGGGGCAGGTCGGATAATCCTTCGCGCAGGGCCTTGAAATACAGCATGGTGCCGCCAACGAGCAGGGGGATGCGGCCGTCATTGGCGATGTCACCCATGATTCCGACTGCGTCATTGCGGAACCGGGCTGCCGAATAGCGTTCATTCGGCTCGATTACGTCGATCAGGTGATGCGGAAAGCGCAGCCGGATGTCGAGGTCCGGCTTGGCGGTGCCAATCCAATGTTCATGTGGCGATAGACCTGCGCCGAATCCACGCTGATGATCTCGGCGGGAAAGCGGCGCACCAGTTCCAGCGCGACGCCGGTCTTGCCGCTGGCGGTGGGGCCCATCAACAGAATTGCCGGGGGCAATTCCGCTGAGGGACGAGGGGCGAGGGGTGAGGGGCGAGGCACGGCAGGACTCTAAGACCTGGGGATCTTTTCTTCCCTCTTCCCTCTTTCCTCGCCCCTCGTCCCTTTCATTTCCCCCTCATGAACATGCGGTCCAGCTCGCCGATCGTTACCTGGAACCAGGTCGGGCGGCCGTGGTTGCACTGGCCGGAGCGTTCCGTGGTTTCCATTTCCCGCAGCAGGGCGTTCATTTCCTGCACCGTAAGCTGGCGGTTGGCGCGAACCGCAGCATGGCAGGCCATTGTCGCCAGCATTTCGTTCTGACGCTCGGCGAGCGCCCGGCTACCGCCGAACTCGGTGATTTCCGCCAGCACGTCGCGGGCGAGCTGCGCGGCGTCGGCCTGGGCGAGCGTCATCGGCACCGAGCGGACCGCGATTGCGGTGGGCCCCAGGGCGGCGATTTCGAATCCGAGCTTTGCCAGCGTGTCGCCGTTTTCCTCCACCGTTGCAACCTCCAATGCGCTCGCGATCATGGTCGCCGGAATCAGCAGCTTTTGCGTGGGGATGCGGTCATCGGCGAGCGCCGACTTGAGATGCTCGTAGACGATGCGTTCGTGCGCGGCGTGCATGTCCACCACGATCAATCCCTTTTCGTTCTGCGCCAGGATGTAGATGCCGGCAAGTTGCGCCAGCGCGAAACCGAGCGGGTGTGGTTCGTCGTCCGCCTGCGCCATCGGCGGTTGTTCGCGAACGGGCATTGCGCCCATCGGTTCCCGGTTGCCGAACAACGTTGCGTAGAAGGAACCGGGTTCCGCAGCACCCGCGGCGGAACTGAAATTGGCTGTGCTGAAATCCATCGCCGGCTGGCGGAAGTAGGAGGGTTGCGAAAACGGCATGGGAGATCCGGCAGCCGGCGCCATGACGGACGCGGCACCGGCCCGTGTGGTGGCGAGCGATTTTTCCAGGGCATGGAAGACGAACTGGTGCACGCCGCGCGAATCCCGGAACCTCACCTCGATCTTGGTCGGATGCACGTTGGCATCGACCAGGGACGGATCCAGTTCAAGGAACAGCACGTAAGCCGGATGGCGGTCGTGATGGAGGACGTCGTGATAAGCCTCGCGCACGGCATGCGACAGCATCTTGTCGCGTACGAAGCGGCCATTGACGAAAAAATACTGGGCGTCGCGCGCCGCGCGCGAATAGGCGGGCTGTGCCACCAGGCCGTGCAGCCTGAAGCCTCCGCTTTGCTCCGCGATGCCGAGCGCGGCTTCGCGGAAGGCCTCGCCGAGGACGGCATGCACGCGCTCCTCGGCGCTGCCCGGCTGCAGCAGCCATTGCGCACGGCCGTTGTGGGTGAGGGTGAACTGGGCGCCGGGCCGCGAGAGGGCGACGCGCCGGAAGGTCTCCTCGCTGTGCGCGAACTCGGTCTGCGCGCTGCGCAGGAATTTGCGGCGCGCGGGCGTGTTGAAATAAAGATCGCGGACTTCTATGGTCGTGCCAGCCGCCGCCGCTGCGGGCTCCGGCGCGGAAACTGCTCCGCCGCTGGCCTCGAGCTTCCAGGCATGGGGGCTGGCCGCCATGCGGCTCGAAAGCGTCAGATGGGACACGGCGGCGATGCTGGCCAGCGCCTCGCCGCGAAAGCCGAGGCTGGCCACGCGCTCCAGGTCTTCGAGGGAGCCGATCTTGCTGGTGGCATGACGGGCGAGGGCCAGGGCCAGTTCCGGCTGATCGATACCGCCGCCGTTGTCGGCGACCCTGATCTGTTTCACGCCGCCTTCGCCGAGCTGAACCGAAATTTCGGTAGCGCCGGCATCCAGGCTGTTCTCCAGCAGTTCCTTGAGCGCCGACGCGGGCCGGTCAACGACTTCCCCCGCCGCAATCTGGCTGATCAGCAGGTCGGGCAATACGCGGATGGAGGGCATCGAGTGGCTCGGAGGCAGACCCCGGATTATAGCCGCTGGCCGCAGCGGGCAGACTTTGCCCTCCGCGCCTCGCTTCAGGGCCGCGCTTTCTCTATAATTGCCAAACTTTTTTGAACCCCATACCGGTCTCCATGACGAGCACATCGTTTCTCCGGAGGGCGGTTCCACAGGGAGGCTATTCGATATCATGCAGATCGGCATACCGGCGGAAATCCACGCGGGTGAATCCCGGGTTGCTGCAATCCCGGAAACCGTAAAGAAGCTGGCCGCAGGCGGTCACCACAAGCTCGTGGTACAGAGCGGTGCTGGCGCGTCCTGCTCGATTCCCGACGCCGAGTTCGCGGCTGCCGGAGCGTCCATCGTCCAGAATGCGGCCGATGTCTTCCGGTCAGACATCGTGCTCAAGGTGCGTGGCCCCGAGGCCGCGGAACTGCCGTTACTCAGGTCCGGCGCCATCCTGGTCGGCATGCTGAGCCCTTACAAAAAGGAAGGGATCGAAGCCATCGCCCGTACCGGTGTCACCGGATTTGCGATGGAAGCCCTGCCGCGGATCTCCCGCGCCCAGAGCATGGATGTGCTGTCTTCCCAGGCCAACATCGGTGGCTACAAGGCGGTGCTGGTGGCTGCCAACGCCTACCAGCGCATGATGCCAATGCTGATGACGGCGGCTGGCACCGTGAAGGCGGCGCGCGTGGTGATCATGGGCGTCGGCGTGGCGGGCCTGCAGGCGATAGCAACCGCCAAGCGCCTCGGCGCGATCGTGGAGGCGACCGATGTGCGGCCCGAAACCAAGGAACAGGTGGAGTCCCTCGGCGGGAAATTCATCGATGTGCCGCTGACCGATGCGGAAAAGGAACTGGCCAAGGGCCAGGGCGGCTACGCGCGCGATATGGGCGAGGACTACAAGGGACGCCAGGCCGCGCTGGTCGCCGATCGCATCAGGCAGGCCGACATCGTCATTACCACGGCGCTTATTCCCGGCCGCCCCGCTCCGGTGCTGGTGACTGAGGAAATGGTCAAAAGCATGAAACCCGGTTCGGTCATTGTCGACATGGCGGTGGAGCAGGGCGGCAACTGCCCGCTGTCCGAACTGGACAAGACGGTGGTGAAGCATGGCGTGCAGATCGTCGGCATTGCCAACCTGCCGGCCCTGGTGCCCTTCGACGCCAGCGCGCTGTATTCGCGCAACTTGCTTAATTTCCTTAACCTGCTGGTGGACCCCAAGACCGGGGAACTGAAGCTGAACCGCGAAGACGAGATCATCGCCGGATCGCTGGTCTGTATCGGCGGAGAACTGGCAAAGAAAACGTAATGCGTGAGCAGTGAGGGGAAATCCTCGTGCCTCCCGCCTCCCGCCTCGCGCCTCGTGCCTCAAATTTGGAGAACTGAATGGAAGCCGTTGATCCGATCGTCAGTCACCTCACCGTGTTCGTCCTTGCCATTTTCGTCGGCTACCACGTGGTCTGGACCGTCACTCCGGCGCTGCATACGCCGTTGATGTCCGTCACCAATGCCATCTCCGGGATCATCATCGTCGGCGCGATGCTGGCCGCCGGCCCGCAGCCGATCGACTGGGGCACCGTCATGGGGTTCATTGCCGTGGTGCTGGCCAGCATCAACGTGTTTGGAGGCTTCATGGTGACCCAGCGCATGCTGGAGATGTTCAAGAAAAAAGAGAAGAAGGCCGGCCACTGAGTCGGTGCCGCTTCGCTGAATCGAACCTGTCCCGGAGAAACGAATGTCTGCTAACCAAGTGGCACTGGCGTACCTGATCGCGTCGGTGTTCTTCGTACTTTCTCTGAAGGGACTATCCTCGCCGACGACCTCGCGTCGGGGCAACCTGTTCGGCATGATCGGCATGGCCATCGCGGTTCTCACCACGCTTTCGGTCACGAAGAACTGGATGCTGATAGTTCTGGGCATCGCCGTTGGCGGCACCATAGGCGCGGTGATCGCACGGCGCATCCAGATGACGGCCATGCCGGAACTGGTGGCGGCGATGCACTCGCTGGTCGGACTCGCCGCGGTGCTGATCGCGATTGCAGCAGTCCATAACCCGGGCGCCTACGGCATCCTGACCGCCGATGGCGTGATTCCGCGCGGCAATCGCCTCGAACTGTTCATCGGCACCTTCGTGGGCGCGCTTACCTTCAGCGGCTCGGTGATCGCTTTTGGCAAGCTGTCAGGGAAGATCCGCAGCGCACCGGTCGTGTTCGGCGGCCAGCATTGGGTCAATCTGCTGCTGGCGATCGTGATGGTCGGCTTCGGCCTTGCCTTCATGTTCAACCAGAGCTGGACGCCATTCGCCGTCATGACCGCGGTCGCCTTCATCCTGGGCGTGCTGATCATCATTCCCATCGGCGGCGCCGACATGCCCGTGGTGATTTCCATGCTGAACAGCTATTCGGGCTGGGCGGCGGCGGGCATCGGTTTTTCGCTCAACAATCCGATGCTGATCATTTCCGGATCACTGGTGGGCAGTTCCGGCGCCATCCTTTCGTACATCATGTGCAAAGCGATGAACCGCTCGTTCTTCAGCGTTATCCTCGGTGGCTTTGGTGCCGAGGCCGGCACGGCGGCGGTAACGGATGGAACACAGAAGAACCATCGCAGCGGCAGTCCCGAGGACGCCGCATTCCTGATGGGTAATGCCGAGTCGGTCATTATCGTGCCGGGTTACGGCCTCGCCGTGGCGCGCGCCCAGCACGCGGTCAAGGAAATGGCCGAAAAACTGCATGCCAAGGGGGTCAATGTCCGTTATGCGATCCATCCGGTCGCCGGTCGCATGCCGGGCCACATGAACGTGCTGCTGGCGGAAGCGGAAATTCCCTACGACCAGGTGTTCGAAATGGACGAAATCAACAACGAGTTCTCGACGACCGACGTGGTGCTGGTACTGGGTGCCAACGACGTGGTGAACCCGGCCGCGAACGTTCCGGGGAGCCCGATCTATGGCATGCCCATCCTGGAGGTCCACAAGGCCCGTACGGTGCTGGTGGTCAAGCGCAGCATGGCCTCCGGCTACGCGGGCCTGGACAATGACCTCTTCTACATGGACAAGACCATGATGGTGTTCGGCGATGCCAAGAAGGTGGTGGAAGGCATCGTAAAGGCCATTTGACGCCCGTCAGGCCTAGACGCGGGCCCCTTCAGGCCTAATAATTGCGCTAAGTACTTGATGCGGTAGCCAAGCCGCGGCGGCAGATGAGGCTTCTCCCCTGGGAGAGGCCTAAGTTGTTTTTCCGCAAGTCGAAAGTCCGTTGTCGCATTTCCTGGTTTACGGGGACTGAGAAAGAGCAAATTGGACAAGAAGACGATCTACTCCAAGACCGGCAAGGGTGTCCTGGAGATCAAGAACAAGGCCGGAAAGCTCTCCAAGGACCTGGTCAAGGTCCTGACGCTCATCGACGGCAAGTCCAACATGGCCGACCTGTTGGCTAAGGCCAAGTTCGATGACGCCGAGATGGACAAGGCGATCACGCAGTTGGCGGCGGGCGGCTATATCAAGGAATTCTCCAATACCTCCACGGGCGTGTCTTCCGGCGGTAGCGGCTCCGGAGGCGGCTCCTACGTCGACGACCTCGACTTCACCTCTTCGCTCACGTCCTCCAAGTCAAAAAACCCCTACCAGTCCGCCCAGACCGAATGGCGGCAGCGGGAATCCGCTGATCGCGTCAAGGCCGAGGTTGATGCCAAGAAAAAACGCGAAGAAGAAGATCATTTGAAGAAGGAACAGGCCTCGAAACTGGCGCGCGAGGAGGCGGGCCGGCTGGGTAAGGTAGAGGCCGAGCGCAAGCTCAAGGAAGCGGCCGCCATGAAGTCGCGAGAGGAGACCGAGCGCAAGGCGAAGATCGAGGCCGAGGCAATGGCCCAGACCACGCGCGACCTGCAGAAGATCCTCGAGGCCGAGCGCAAGGCGCTGGAGGAAAGCGAGAAGAAAAAGCAGGAAGAAGCGGCCCGCAGGGGCGCGCAAGAGGCAGAAGCCCGCAGTCGCGACGAAGCGGAACGCAAGCGCAGGGAAGACGAAGAGCGGCAGCGTAAGGAAGCCGAGGATCGCAAGCACAGGGAAGAAGAGGAGCGCAAGCGCAAGGCAGCCGAGGAGATCAAACGCCGCGAGGAAGAGGAAGAGCGCAAGCGTCGCGAGCAGGAGGAGCGCAAACGCCAGGAAGAGGAAGCACGCAAGCGCAAGGAAGCCGAGGAGCTCAAACGCCGCGAGGAAGAGGAAGAGCGCAAGCGTCGCGAGCAGGAGGAGCGCAAACGCCAGGAAGAGGAAGCACGCAAGCGCAAAGAGGAAGAAGAACGCAAGCGCAAGGAAGAGGAGGACCGCAGGCTGCGCGAGCAGGAAGAGCGCAAACGCCAGGAGGAGGAAGCGCGCAAGCGCAAGGAGGAAGAGGAACGCAAGCGCAAGGAAGAGGAAGAGCGCAAGCGCATCGAAGCAGAGGAACTCAAGCGCAGGGAAGAGGAAGAACGCAAGCGTCGCGAGGAAGAGGAGCTGAAACGCGATGCAGAGGAAGACCGCCTCAAGCGCGAGGAAGAGGAACGGCGCCAGCGCCGTGAAGAGGAGGATCGCCGCCGCCAGGAAGAGGACCAGCGGCGCCGCAAGGAAGACGAAGCACTCGAGGAGAAGGAAAAGGAAGAGAACGATCGCCGCAGGACGGAGGAAGACCGTCTGCGCACCGAGGAAAACGAGCGCCGCCAGAAGGAAGACGCAGAGCGCCGCGGCAGCGAGGCCGAAGCATCCGCCCGTCGCGCCCGGGAGGATGACCGGCGTGCGCGGGACGAGAAAGAAGAGAGTATGCGGCGTGAGGACGAAGATCGCCGTCGGCGCGAGGAAGAGGAGCGGGCGAGGGCGCCGGTTGCGGCAAAAGCCGACGTTCCTGCCGAATTCGACTTGTCCGGCCTCAAGTCGATGGAGGACCGGATAGCGGTGGAGTTCGAGAAGCAGCAGGACGAGCTGCGCAAGCGTGAAGAGGAAGAGGAGCGCCGCCGCAACCAGGACGAGCAGGCCAGGTTGTCCATCGAGCGCGCGGAACGTGAGGAGGAGGCGCGCCAGGAGGCGGAACGCCGCGAATCCGAGGATCGGGAGCGGCGGGAGCGCATGGAGCAGGAGCGCGCCGAACGCGACTCCCGCGAACGCAAGCGCCAGGAAGAGAAGGAGGCGCGCGGCCGCGAAGCGGAGGAGCGCAAGATTGCCGCCGCCCACGAGCGCCAGCGGCAGGAGGAGATGAAGGTCGAATCCGAGCGGCGCTCGCGCGAAGAGGCGTTGGTGGGTCGGCGCAAGGAGCAGGAAGAACGCGACCGCAAGCGCGCGGAAGTCCAGTCGCTAAAGAAATCGAAGGCGATCCGTTCGCCGCTGGAGAAGGCCAAGCCGTTTCTCATCGGCATCGCCGTAGTCGTGGCGCTGCTGTTCGGCGGTGTGCAACTGTTGCCGATGAACGCCTACATTCCGGCCGTGGAAAAGCTGGCAGCGGACCACATCAAGGAGCCGGTGACCATCGGCTCCATGAAGATTTCGATCCTCGGGGGGTTCGCCATGAACCTGGACAACGTCAAGCTCGGCACCACGCAGGACGTGAAGATCGACCGGGTTACATTGTCTCCCGAGCTGGGATCGATATTCGGTGACGTCAAGGTGGTCCGCAGGATCGACGTCGAGTCGATGAGCGTGGCGCAGGAGGTCCTGCCTCGCCTGTCGAAATGGATGGAGGCGGCGCTTGCCGACAAGGGCGTGCAGGTCGGGCGCATCGTCATGAAGAACATCAAGATCGAGTCGACGTACCTGCAGCTGCCGCCTTTCGATGCCGATCTGCAGATGAGTCCCGAAGGTTCGATCGAGCGCGCAAGGCTGAGCGACGGTAAGCTGGAAGTTGAATTGACGCCGCGCAACAACGAAATTGACATTGAGGTTGCCGCGAACAAGGGCTGGGTGTCGCCGATCGGTCCGAAACTCGAGTTCACGGATTTTTCGGCGAAGGCGGTCGCGTCCAACAGCCGGATACGGGTTTCCGAGTTCAAGGCGTTACTTTATGGAGGAGCGGCAAGCGGCACGGCGGTGCTCAACTGGGGCGGCCCCTGGTCGATCGAGGGTGATCTGAGCACGGAGCGCATCAACCTGCAGGAACTGATGCCGGTGTTCACGCGCGAGGCCAAGTCGAGCGGCCAGTTGGAGTCGCGATTCCGTTATTCGATGGTGGCGCCCGACCTGCCGTCCCTGTTCAATCAGCCGAAGGTGGATGGTTCCTTCGCGATCCGCAAGGGCGACCTCGACGGCGTGGACCTGGTGCGGGCATTGCAGGTCGGAGGCCGCGAAAACGTGCAGGGCGGCGCGACGCGATTCGAGGAGATCACGGGCACGCTTGCATTGTCCAGCGACCGTTACCAGTTCCGCAGCCTGAAGCTCGGATCGGGGCTGCTGTCGGCGACGGGAGGGTTCGACGTCACGCCGAACAACGATGTCAGCGGGAAAGCCTTCGTCGAGCTCAGATCGCAGGCCGCGCAGATCCGGGGCAATTTCGACGTAGGTGGATCGCTGAAGGCCATCGTCCTCAAACCGAACTAGCGCCGCTGGCGGTACCTGCACGGCCCGGCCATGACTCAGGCCGGGCTGTTGTTTTCTAGATCACATCTTCCTGGCGATCGATGTCGCGCAGGATGCCCGGGTCTTCGCAGGCGATGGTCCCGACTTCTCCGGCGTGCCGCCTGACCAGCGCGCGCGCGCCTTCGTCTCCCTGAAGTTCGAGTAATTCCTTCCCATGGCGGCTGCCGAATCCGACCGGATGGCCGCGTTCACCGCGATATTCGGGAATGGCAATTGCGGCACCCTGCGCGATTTTTTGCGCGACCGCGGATATGGTCATGGGGGAAAGATAAGGCATGTCGCCCAGCGCGATTACCCAGCCGTCCGCATCTGCTGCCGCGCGAACGCCGCAGACCAGGCTGCGCGCCATGCCCAGGTGTGCATCGTCGCAGACATGCACCGCCACACCTTCGCGCTGCATCATGTCGCGGAGCGTGTCGTCGCCCGCACGCACAACTACGAGTACGTCGGGCAGCGCCGACTTCAGGTTTCGCAGCGATGCGATGCCGAGTGGCGTGCCGTCAGCCAGCTTGTGCAGCAGCTTGCCGCCGCCAAAGCGGCTGCCGCTGCCAGCGGCGAGGAGGATTCCCGTGATTCGCAAAGACAGTGGCTAGTGGCTGGTGGTTAGTGGCTCGTGCTCGTTCCCGGACAGACCGAGGCTCGACCTTATCTCACCAGTCGCGCTGGTTCTGCGCGAGCTTGCTGCGAGCAAGAGGCGGGTGGCGCCGTGACTCGTTAGCGGCATGCAGCCCGTTTGCGGGAACGATGCCTTAATGCCACATCCGGCTAACTCAACGGAACCTGGCTGCGTCATTCTGCGCCAACTTAGATCTGGCCAAAGGCGGGTTCGCAGCGAAATACTTGCGAATGCCGGCGAGGATCGCCTGCGCCATCTTGTCCTGGTACTTCTCGTCCTTCAGCCGCCTTTCCTCGTCGGGGTTGGTGAGGAAGGCGGTTTCCACCAGGATGGAGGGAATGTCGGGCGCTTTGAGAACGGCGAATCCCGCCTGTTCGACATGGGCCTTATGCAGTTCGTTGATGCCGCCGATTTCGCCCAGTACCGAGCGCGCGAGCTTGAGGCTGTCGTTGATCGTCGCGGTCTGCGACAGGTCGAGCAGCACCTGCTTCAGCGTCGGATCGTCGACGTCGATGTTGACGCCGCCAATCAGGTCGGCCTCATTCTCCTTTTTCGCGAGCCAGCCTGCCGCCGCCGACGAGGCGCCGCGTTCCGACAGCGCGAACACCGACGAGCCGCGTGCATGCGGCTTGATGAACGCGTCCGCGTGAATCGAGACGAACAGATCGGCTTGCACCTTGCGGGCCTTGATCACGCGATTGGCGAGCGGCACGTAGTAGTCGCCGTCGCGGATCAGGATGCCGCGCATGTTCGGTTCCAAATCCACCAGCGCCTTGAGTTTCCTGGCCATCGCCAGTGTCACGTGTTTCTCGTAAGTGCCGCTGCGGCCCTTCGCCCCCGGATCTTCGCCACCGTGGCCGGCATCGATTGCAACGGTGACGAGCCGTATGACTTCGGGCTGCGCCAGTGCTGGTTTTTTCGGGGCTTTCGGATCGGCCGGTGTCGTGTTGGGACCGGTTGCGGATTTATCGGTCGCCGCTGGCGGCCCTGTGCGTGGAGGCGCGGGCACCGTGGCGGGCTTGTTGTTTTCGAGTAGAGCGGTGATCGGATCCACCGGTTCGGCCGGGTAGATGTCCAGCACCAGGCGATAACCGTATTCACCGATGGGCTGCAGCATGAAGGTTTGCGGTTTGACCTGGGTTTTCAGGTCCAGGACCAGTCGCACCGTGCCCGGCTTGAAGCGGCCGATGCGGATGCCGCTGACGTAGGGGTCGTCAGGCGAAATTTTAGACGGCAGGCTTTCCACGGCCGCATTCGAATCGGTGTCCTCGAGATCGAGCACCAGCCGGTCCGGCCCGCCGATGGTGAAGACGTTGTGCGTGATCGGCGACTGCGATTCGAGTGTGAGCCGCGTGTATTCCTGCGCCGGCCACAGCCGCGCCGAAACGATTTCGGTGCCAGCGAAGGCAAGCGGGCCGAGAAGAATTGCGCCGGCCAGAACGAGAAGGATTGCGGCAGGCAACGCGCGGCCGAAGCGTCCCGCGCGTTTTCGCAAACGTTGATTCGGGCAGTTCATATTTGCAACTTCTTCAAGCAATGCCTTCCAGGCTCCGTTTCCACTTTGATCCTCAGTCGCCGCCCTGCGCCCTCCGCGGCCAGTGCAATTTCGACGTCCGCCTGCGGGAGCAGACCGGCGGCGCGTTCCGGCCATTCCACGAGACAGATGTTGCCGTTGCCGAAATTATCCCGGAACCCTGCGTCCAGCCATTCCTGTGGGTCGTTGAAGCGATATAAATCAAAGTGATATAAGTCTAACCTAGAAAGTTTATAAAGTTCAACCAATGTATAGGTCGGACTTTTCACTTTTCCCTGATATCCCAGCCCGCGCAGGATGCCCCGAGCCATGGTGGTCTTGCCGCTGCCAAGCTCTCCCGAGAGCGATACAAACATTCCGGGTTCGAGAGCCATGGCCAGGTTTTCGCCCAGTGCGAGCGTGGCGGCCTCGTCCGCAAGGAACGCCGAAAACTCAACGGGAGACGGGCTCACCGGGTTGACCTTTGGCGCGCCAGTCCGACCGCCAGGTTCACGAACACGCGCAATGCCGGCAATTCGTCGCCGCGCCTCCAGGCGAGGTGAATTTCGGTGAGCGGGGTCTGCTGCTTGAGCGGTTTGTAGATCACGCCGGTCCGCCGCAGGTTTGTGAGCGAGGCCGGGATGAGCGCCACTCCCAGTTCCGCCGACACGAGGCTGATGATGGTCTGCATCTGGATCGCCTCCTGTTCGACCCTCGGACTGAAACCGGCCGCCTTACAGTAGCTGACGACGTCGTCGTACAGCCCCGGCCCAATGTGCCGGGGAAACAGGATGAACGGTTCGTCCTTGAGTTTTTCCAGGGCCAGCTTGCCGGGCTTCTTCGCCAGCGGGTGTTTCTCCGGCAGTGCCGCTATAAGGGGCTCGCGCAGGATCGACACCGATTCGAGCGCGGCCTCGGTGACCGGCGGCAGCAGGAATCCGACGTCGAGGCCGCCGGCGATCAGGTCGCGGATCTGGGCATCGGTCGTGGCCTCGCGCAGGGTCAGGTTCACCAGCGGGAACTTGCGCCGGAACGCGCGCAGTACCACCGGCAGCACGTTGTAATCGGCAACGCTGATGAACCCCACTGCCAGTTCGCCGATTTCGCCGCGGCCCGCCCGCCGTGTGGTCAGCACGGCCTGCTCGACGCGGGTCAGGATCTGGCGGGCTTCCTGCAGCAGGGCGTGCCCGGCCTGGGTGAGCGCAACGTGGCGCTGCGTGCGGTTGAACAGCATGACGCCCAGCTCCTCTTCCAGCGCGCGAATCTGCATCGACAGGGGCGGCTGGGAAATGTGCAGCTTCGCTGCGGCGCGGCCAAAATGCAGCTCTTCCGCAAGGGTCACGAAATAACGCAGGTGGCGCAGTTCCATTTGATATCGGTAGAGTATTAATAGCCGTTTAATAATATATTAGACGCCCGGTAAAGGCGCCGCCAAACTGCGCAGCCTGGAAACATCCCCTGGGGCCAACCCCCGGGCCAACGCGGCCCCACGTGGTGAAAGTCAAGGGTGCGGACGACAAAAAGCTAAGGAGAGGGACATGGCAGACAACTGGCGCAGCAAACTGATCACGGCGGGCATCGCCCGCTCCCCCAACCGCGCGATGCTGCGGGCGGTCGATTTCAAGGACGGCGATTTCGACAAGCCAATCGTGGGCGTGGCCAACGGGCACTCCAACATGAATCCCTGCAACGCCGGGATCCAGCCGCTGGTCGATCGCGCCATGGAAGCCTTGCGCAAGGCCGGCGCAATGCCCCAGGTATTCGGCACGCCGACCGTTACTGACGGCATCGGCATGGGCACCGACGGCATGAAGTATTCGCTGGTTTCGCGCGAGGTCATCGCCGATGCGATCGAGACGTCGGTCAACGGCCAGATGATGGACGGCGCGCTGGTAGTCGGCGGCTGCGACAAGAACATGCCCGGCGGCATGATGGCGATTGCGCGCATCAACGTTCCGGCGATCTACGTCTACGCCGGCACCATCAAGCCGGGCCACTGGAAGGGGCAGGACCTGACCATCGCCAGCGTGTTCGAGGCGGTGGGCGCGTTCAGTGCGGGCAAGATCAGCAAGGAAGACTACGACGGCATCGAGAAGAGCGCCTGTCCGACGGTCGGCGCCTGCGGCGGCATGTTTACCGCCAACACCATGTCGACCTCGTTCGAGGCGCTGGGCATGAGCCTGATGCATTCCTCGACGATGGCCTCTCCCGACGCCGAGAAGGCCGATTCCGCGGGTGAGTCGGCCAAAGTGCTGGTCAATGCGATCAAGAAGAATATCCGTCCGCGCGACATCATCACACGAAAATCCATCGAGAACGTGGTGAGCCTGGTGATGGCCACCGGCGGCTCTACCAATGCGGTGCTGCACTACCTTGCAATCGCCTCTGCGGCCGAAGTCGAGTGGACCATCGATGATTTCGAGCGTGTGCGCCGCAAGGTGCCGGTGTTGTGCGACCTGAAGCCCTCCGGCCGCTACGTCGCCACCGACTTCCACAAGGCCGGTGGCGCCCCGCAGGTTCTGAAGATGCTGCTCGCCAACGGCCTGCTGCACGGTGACTGCATGACCATCACCGGCCGCACCATTGCCGAGGAACTGGAGAACATCCCGGCGGAGCCGCGCAAGGATCAGGATGTCATCCGTCCCTTCAACAACCCGATGTACAAGCAGGGGCATCTGGCGATCCTGAAGGGCAACCTGGCGACCGAAGGTTGCGTGGCCAAGATCACGGGACTCAAGAATCCGTCGATCACCGGCCCGGCGCGGGTGTTCGATTCCGAGCCCGAAGTCATGGCGGCGATCATGGAGCGCAAGATCAAGGCCGGAGACGTGGTGGTGATCCGCTACGAGGGACCGAAGGGCGGGCCTGGCATGCAGGAAATGCTGGCGCCGACTTCGGCGTTGACAGGCCAGGGGCTCGGCGACTCAGTCGGCCTGCTCACCGATGGCCGCTTTTCCGGGGCGACCTGGGGCATGGTGGTCGGCCACGTGGCACCCGAAGCTTTCGTCGGCGGCACCATTGCACTGGTGAAGGAAGGTGACTCGATCACCATCGACGCGCACAAACAGTTGATCCAGTTGAACGTGCCCGACGATGAACTGGCGAAGCGGCGCGCCGCGTGGAAGCAACCCAAGCCGCGCTTTACCCGTGGATTGCTGGCGAAGTATGCGTATCTGGTATCGACCGCCACCAAGGGTGCGATTACGGATTCGTTCGACGACGCGAAGAAGTAACTTTCTGGAAACGCATCAAACGGCGGCAGTCCCGCGATGAAGGGGCTGCCGCTTCCTTTTCTTGCCGTCCTTGCCGCGGCCTTCTCCGCGACCATCGGCGGTTCTGCTGTCGTGGCGACACGGCTCGCGGTGCCCGAAAGCAACGCGCTGACGGTGACCTTCCTGCGTTTCCTGGGGGCGAGCCTGGTCATGCTCGCTTTCACGCTGCCGCGCACGAAAATCCGCATCGACTGGCGTGATCTTCCGCCAGTCGCCGCGCTGGGCCTGGTCCAGTTCGCGCTGTTTGCCTGGTTCTTCAGTGCTTCGCTCCGTGATGCTGCCTATCGGCGCGCTGGCGCTGCTCTCGGCGATCGTTGTGGATGGCGACTGGTCGGGTTTCTCCAGTTTTTCCTGGCAGGGCTGGCTGGCGATCGCCTACCTGATGACCATCGGCGGCGCGGTGACCTTCTTCCTGTGGATCTGGGCGCTGGAGCACACGACGCCGTCGCGCGTGGCGATCACGGTGACCATGAATCCGGTAGCCGCCGTGATCCTCGGCACATTCATTCTGGGGGAGCCGGCGACGTGGCGGCTGCTGGTGGGGCTTGCCGCGATCATCGCCGGCATCACGCTGGCGAACTGGAATGCGCTGATGAGCGGATTGCGCAGCCGGCGCTGAAACCCGTCAGTTCGGATTGGGGCCCTTGCCCCAGCTCTGGTAGCGCACCCTGAGAAAATCGATGAATTCGGCGAGGTGTTTTCTCTGCAGCGCATCGAGCACCGCGTCAGGCATGCCTTCCTTTTGCCGGTTCGCCAGTTCCGAGCCGGTGAGGGCTGGCTTGAAGTGGGTGCTGATATTGGTGATGCCGGAGAGGTCGAGGTAATCGTGAACGCGGGAATTCTCGATGGTCGCTGCAACTTCGTCCGCTGACTTGCCGTCCTTCAGCATTTGCGCGGCTTGGTCGACCGTAATCGCTGTGCCGCCGGGAGATCCGGGATACGCGGTGATCCATGCGGGAAGGCCGGCCGGCCTGGAAAAATCCGAGGTACGGTCGAGGTTGCTGCCGTTGCCCATTCCATTGCCGCCCGTGCCCAGCGAGGACAGATCCACCGGTTGCGGATAGCAACTGCTGCATCCGCCCAGCGATTCTCCAGTCACCCAGTAGCGCGTCAGCAGGTCGACGTCGTTGTAAAAGGACTGTTGCAATTGATCGAGGACTTCCGGCGCGCAACCTGCGTCAGCGAGCTTGCCGAAATCCGAGCCGCGCAGCGCGTACGAAGTTTTCGATTTGCGTGAAAGCTGGACGGCACGCTGCGCCCCGGACTTGCACGCATTCACGACTTCGGATATCGGCGTCAGCGGCCGCGGCTTCATCACCGAACAGGCGCCGAGCATCAACAGCGCGCTGCTGACCGCTAACGCGCGGGCCAGGCTTGTGAAGGGGCGGCTGTTACGGGGTTGCATTGAAATCTCCTCCAGGTTTTCCATGGCGCGCCGGTTCTGACAGGTCGCGGCTTCAGTAGGGGGCGATGATCATGGGCCGATGGTGGCAATAGAGGCAGTTCCACCAGAAAGGACTGTCGTAGCTCATGCGGCTTTCCCGGCGGATCCGGTCCATGTACACGTTCTGCATGTAGTCCAGCACCGTATCCGGCACCCCTTGCTCGTGCAGCCTGGCAATCTGCGAACCCGTGAGCGGGTAGACCGCCCGTGTCTCCTGCAATTCGCGGATGATTTCCTCCGGTGGCGTGCCGGCCCTGCTCATGTCGACAACCTGTTCGAGCGAGGGCGGCGGCCGGCGGTCCATCCCGGCACATCCTGCCAGGACCAGGATCAGCAAACCCGCCAGTAGGCCCCAAAGGCGCTCAAGTCCATGCATTTTGGTTCTTTCCTGACAGTTACGGTATAGACCGTCCATTGCCGCGTGCGGTTCATTTGACCGGCGTCAAGTCGATTGCCGGATCCGGGGGCTAGAGTCCCGGCATATCTTCCATCGAGGGGCAATCATGCGCCTGTACGTGTTTGCATTCGCAGCACTTGTTTTCGTAACGATCGATGTCCATGCGCAGGAAGACGACCGTGGGCGCATGCTGCATGACGCCCACTGCGTTTCCTGTCACGCCACCCGCGTATATACCCGCCCTGACCGGGTGGCGGGCGACTATCAGCAGGTCCGCGCCGAGGTCGACCGCTGGCAGAAAAACGTCTCGCTGAACTGGAAGGATGCTGATACCGACCTCGTCACCGACTACATTGCGTCCCGTTACTACCGCTTCGAATGCCCGTCCAAATGCTGAACCGCGGAAGGGTCAGGCTGAGATGTCGGGGACCAGTTGTTTCTGAAGGAGGGTAATCTGATCCTTGAGCAGGAGTTTGCGGCGCTTCAGGCGCCGTAGCTGCAACTCGTCGAGCTCCGGGTCATGCGCCAGGCGATCGATGACCTCGTCAAGATCGCGGTGTTCGACCTTGAGGATCTCGATTTTCCTGCGGACGGCTTCCGTCTCTTCCGTCGTAAGTTCCATCATTGTTCCCGTGGCCGCCTGTCCGTCTTTTCCTAACTATAGTGCAAGATGGCCCAATGAGAGGAAGAAGGGCGGGCGCCGTGCCGCGTGAGGCCCTCGTGCGCCAGTACGATATTGAATTCTCCCGCCAGTTCTCCGCCGGTTCCCGAGGCTGTGGAGAGGGGGACGATCAGGCTGTTCCTGGCCTTGCGGTCGCGGATGCGGGATAGCAGGAAGTCGCGTTCGTTTTCCGGCGCGCCGGCTACATACATCTGGGTCGTAAACGTGCCGAAGTCCGGCCGCGTCAGCGCGAAATGGATATGCGGCGCGCGGCCCGGATAAGGCAGCGGCTTCACTGTGCGGAAGCGATAGACGCCATTGGCATCGCTGACGGCCGTGCCATAGCCCTGGAAATTGGGATCGACCGGCCTGTCGCTGTCATCGCCTTCGTGGTGATAGCGGCCATAGCCGTTGACCTGCCAGATTTCGATGCGCACGCCGGCCTGGGGCTTGCCAGAAGGGTCGAGGATCCGGCCACCCACGTTAGTGATTTCGCCATGAGCAATGCCGTTGCGTCCCTTCACCGTGACCAGGTCGTTGTCCTGGTCGAGCGGAAAGCTCAACGGATAGAACGGCCCGGGCATCTGCGCCGGCGTCGGCACCAGCTCCGCCGCCCAGGCAGGCAGTGCCGCACCGGCAGCCAATCCAGCGGAGGCTTGTAGAAGTTTCCTGCGTTGACTATTCATATGGCCCTCACTCGAACTCTTTCACCGCAAAGGCGCAAAGGTCGCAAAGAAGGGCTCACAAAGGAAAACCATGATTCGCATTTTTCGACAGGAAGTCAGCTCCTGCGCGAGTGCGTGGAAGCAGCCTGTAGCGTACTTCCTCTCGTACTTTGCATTCCTTTGCGACCTTTGCGTCTTTGCGGTGAAACTTGGGTTAATTGTGAACCGTTGAAATCAATACCGATTATAAATCTCGAGAGCTTTGAGCATCGACTTCTCGCGCTCGATGATCGGGATCATTTTCGACTCTTTCTCGTTGTACTGTTTCAGCAACGCCACCACTTTCTCCGCGGCGCCGGCGGGCACCACGATAACCCCGTCGGGATCGCCGACGATGTAGTCGCCGGGATTCACAAGGATGCCGGCGCACCTCACCGGGATCTGCTTGTCCACGCTGATCATGCGCCCGACCGAAGTCGCGGGACTGACGCGCCGCGACCAGACGGGAAACTGCAGGCGCCGGAGTTCCGTGACATCGCGCACCGCGCCGTCGATCACGGCTCCCGCGAGCCCGCGTACCTTGGCGGTGGTTGCCATCAGGTTGCCCATGGCCGCGATCTCGAGGCCGTCTTCCATCACATAGACCAGTACGCTGCCCGGCTCCGCCTGGTCGAGGATTTCCAGCAGGTGGTTCTGGTACTTGCGGGTGTCCGTCCTCAGAACGGGTCGCATCATCGCCGTGGCGGCACGGCCCGCGATCCGGGCATCGAATATCGGCTTCATGTCCGCGGACATCCAGCCGCGCGCCCCCGTCGCTTCTTCCACCGCATCGGCTATATTGCCGGTGCTGTTTTCCGGGCGCATCAGCGCAGCGATGATTTCGTCCGGCGTCATGGCTCCGGCATGGACGGGCCCGGCAGGAATGGTGGCAAGGGAAACGAGGATCAGCAGCGCATTGGCTCGCATTTTCTTTTCTCGAAGTCAGGGCGCAAAAATGGTACACCGTTTTGGGTGGCCACCCGTGTTTTCACGAGCGGCTAGAATTGGGCCCTCTGGAGGGGAAATAACGTCAATGAACGGAAACCAAACACCGCGCGGCATCTATCCGATGCTCTATGCTTTTTTTACCAGCCAGGGAAAGCTGGATCGGGAGGCTACTCGCAAGCAGGTCCAGGCCTATGTCCGCAACGGCGCGCACGGCATGGCGGTGCTCGGACTGGGCACCGAAGTGAACAAGCTGGCGGACGCTGAGCGCCGCCAGTTGGTCGAGTGGGTCGCGGAAGACCTGGATGGCAGGCTGCCGCTGGTGGTGACGGTGAATGCCCCCAGTGTCGACGCCCAAGTCGAGTTCGCCCGTTATGCCGGGTCCGTGGGCGCTTCATGGGTGATTCTGCAGCCGCCCCCCGAACGCAACGTCGGCGACGATTTCCTGGTTCGATTCTTCGGCGCGGTGGCCGACCGGGTCGAACTGCCGGTGGCGGTCCAGAATGCGCCGGAGTACCTCGGCGTTGGCCTGACGCCAGAGGGCGTGAATACCCTGGCGCGCAACCATCCCAATTTCCGCATCCTCAAGGGCGAGGGCCCGGTCATCAGTATCCGCCGCTTCATCGAGCAGACCGAGGGGCGCGTGACCGTGTTCAATGGCCGCGGCGGATTGGAACTCATCGACAACCTGCGGGCGGGCTGCGCGGGCATGATCCCGGCGACCGATACCTTTGACCGCCAGGCCAGGATCTTCGAGCTGTTCGCGGCGGGCCGGGAGCGGGAAGCCGAACAGGTGTACGGCGAAACGCTGCCTGCCATCGTTTTCGTCATGCAATCGCTCGATACCCTGCATTGCTACGGCAAACGGCTGGCCGCGGCCAGGCTGGGAATCGGCGAGGTACATGACCGCCAGCCGGGGCTGATACCGGAAAAGTTCGGGCTGGCGTGCACGCGCCGCTTTGCCGAGGCGTTGGGGCCTCTTACCTAGCGCAAATCGTTCACCGCAGATAAGGGCACACTTGAAGCGTCGTAGGACGCGGAGGACGCAGAGGAAAAGCATGATCGAAGTAAGAGATGGTTTGCTGGCCAACTTTCGCCGGACATTGGATCGGACCGATATGAGACTATCTCCGGAACCCCCCTCTTGTTTCTCCTTCGCGTCCTTTGCGTCCTGCTACGCTTCAAGTGTGCCCTTGTCCGCGGTGAGCGTTGTTCTTGTCTTGTTATCGATACTGCCGGTCGGCGCGCAGACGCCCGAGGAATGGTTCGGCAATGGCCGCGCGGCAGTGGAAAAGGCCCGCTTCGAGAAGCCGATCGGGGGCAGGGCGAAGAACGTGATCCTGTTCCTCGGCGACGGCATGGGCATCGCCACCGTCACGGCCGCCCGCATCCTGGAGGGCCAGCAACGCGGCATGTCCGGCGAGGAGAACCAGCTCGCCTTCGAACGGCTGCCTTATTTGGCCCTTTCCAAGACTTACAGCGCCAACCAGCAGACTTCGGATTCGGCGCCGACCATGAGCGCCATCGTCAGCGGCATCAAGACCAACGACGGACTCATCTCGGTCAGTTCACGCGTGGCGCGCGAGGACTTTCGTGCCGTTGCCGCCAATTCGACGCGAACGATCCTGGAGCGCGCCGAACAGAGGGGCATGGCAACCGGCGTGGTGACGACCGCCCGGCTTACTCATGCCACGCCCGCCGCGTGCTATGCGCACTCGCCGGACCGTGACTGGGAGGCGGACAGCGACCAATCGGCGGCCGCGAATGCGGCTGGCTTTCCTGACATCGCACGGCAGTTGATCGAGTTTCCCCTGGGGGACGGACTCGAAGTGGCATTCGGTGGCGGACGCACGAAGTTCCTGCCGAAGACGGAGAAGGACCCGGAGTATCCTGAAAAATCCGGCGAGCGCAGCGACGGGCGCAACCTGGTCGCGGAATGGATCAAGCGCAGGGCGGATTCCGCATACGCCTGGAATCGCGCGCAGTTAGACGCGCTGGATCCGAAGAATGTGAAGCATGCGCTTGGCTTGTTCGAGCCCTCGCACATGCGCTACGAGCACGACCGGCCCGCGGATGCGGCGGGCGAACCGTCGCTGGAGGAGATGACCGGCAAGGCGCTAGATATTCTGGCGCAGAATCCGAAAGGCTATTTCCTGATGGTGGAAGGCGGCCGCATCGACCATGGCCATCACGCGGGCAACGCCTATCGTGCCTTGACCGATACCATCGCGTTCGCGCGTGCCGTCGAAACCGCGATGCGCCGCACCGATCCGCGCGACACCCTGATCATCGTCACTGCGGACCACAGCCACACGATGAACATCGCCGGCTATCCCAAACGCGGCAATCCGATCCTGGGCAAGGTGGTGGAAGCCGGACACGCGGACGGCGACTATGCGCACGACGGATTGGGTCTGCCCTATACCACGCTGGGCTACGCCAATGGCCCGGGATATCCGGGCGAATCAGGCGCGCAAGCGTCGGGTCCGAAGAAGTATCCGCATCCCGGGACCGGCTACATGGGCGTGCGCTCCGGCCGTCCGGACCTGGGCGGCGTCGATACGACAGCGCCGGACTACCTGCAGGAATCGGCGATGCCCATACCCAGCGAAACGCACGGCGGGGAAGATGTGGCGATATACGCCCGCGGCCCGCAGGCGCACCTGATCCGCGGGGTCATGGAGCAGAACGTGATTTACCACGTCATGGCCGAAGCGCTCGGCATGCGGGATTGAATCAGTAAAACTTCAAACCCTTTCACCGCAAAGGCGCACAGGGCTAACCCACTAGCCCTTCGTCGTGGTCTTCCTTATTTCCTTTTCGTCCGTCCATTCCAGCAAACCGTTTTGGATGTTCCAGAGCTGCAGGTTGACCTTGTAGTACACGTCCTTGACGTCTTTGGCCTGCTTGACGATGGAGGTGATGTTCCCTTCCAGGCGGTAGGCGGCGCCGGTCATCTTGCCGATCTCGGCTGATTTCTTCGGATCGTAGTATTCGCTCTGCTGCCGCTGCAGTTCCTCGATCTGCTGGCGCATTTCGGCGGCGTCGACGGCGAATTTCACCCGGCCGCTTTTCTGCAGTTCGGAGCGGATCGAATCGGTGATCGCGCGGGTGTCGATGTACTCGCTGGTCTTGTTCTTCACGTCCTGCACGGTGACGATGGGCAGGTTGCTCGAGCCGATCACCGGCGAGTTCAGCATGGAGCGCGTCATCGATTCCGCGATCAGTTGCAGGTCGGTCGATCCGAACTCGTTGGTCACGGTTTCGACGCCACGGGGGTCGCCGTAACGCACCGTGTCCTTGGCGCAGCCGGAGATGCCGAGCACCGTGCCAAGCAGCGCGGTGCAGAGCAGGGCCCGGGTATTCAGGCGGGCGGTGGTCACATTCTTCATGGTCGTTCTCCTGGCGGGTGGGTTCATGGTTTGTCGAGGCTGCGCAGCATCACGCGGAAGTCCACCGCGTCCTGGCTCGGCGACGAGGTGGCGATCGTATGGCGGGTCTTGCCGTAAATCATGACGGGTTTCCAGGCTTCTTCCTCCCAGGCGCGCATGCCCTCCCGGTCGAGCCAGCGGAAGCGATAGGCGACGCGATGTGCATCCTCGCCTTCGTTGAGCAGGTCGACCTCGATGCGCATCAACTGGCTGCGGTCGCTGCAACGCAGGTCGGTCACCTCGATATAAGGGATGTCGCCGGATTCCTCCAGCTTGGCCTTTATCAGCGCTTCCTTGTCCTGGATCTTTTTCTCCATGCCGGTCGGGCAGCCGAAGGCGTAGCCGTCGCGTTCGTACTTGTTGCCGCCGCAGCCGGCGGCGAGAAATATCATGAGCGATGAAACGGTGAGCAGGCGTGCGGTCATGTCGAACTCCTTATCGGGTTGCTGCCAAAAACGTTTGCGGTGTTGACGGCGTTGACGCCTGCTGCTCCGGTTTGTCGCCCGGCGGACCTGGCGGCGGCATGACGAACAGGCGCCCGCGCAGCATGCGCAGCGCAATAACCTGGTAGCGCCCCGTTGCCGTCAGGGCGATACGCTGCGTGCCGGATGGCGTATCCACTTCCAGGTAGGGGGTGCCGGTCGTAACGCGCGCCCGGGCTATCGCGATCTGCGCCGGAAGGGTCCGCCAGCCGCGTTCGTCCGCCGATTCCGTCAGGATGGAACCGAGTATCACGGCGATCCCCGCCAGTCCGGTTTCATCCTGCCTGAAGGCTTCGTACTGCAGGGCCGCCTTGGCTGTCGAGCGAATGATACCCCGGAGCATGATGCGCGGCATCTCTTCCTGCAGCGAACGGCGCGCCATCGCGTCGACGCTGGTGACGACGGTCGGCGTGGCGGTGCTGCCGCCCATGCGTATGGCTGAGGGCAGGGTGCCGGGGTCCTCCTGGCGGATCACCGGGAACGAGACCGGCACGAACAGCAGCTTGTTGTTGTAGGGAATGGGCAGATTGATCTGCTGCGAGACACGCGCCGGCGCGGTGCCGCTTTCGATCACGAACAGCACGTCGGTCTTGCCGTCGCCCCCACCCCCCCGGGCGTCCAGCCCCGACAGCGCTTCCTCGAGAATCGGATTATCGGGGTGAAGTTCGATGGCCTTGCGGTAGCCGGGCGCAGCAAGGCTGGGTTCGCCCAAAGCTTCATAGACGAAACCGGAAAGATAGTGGCTGAACGCGCTCTGGTAGCTGTTGCGCAACGCGTTGACCTCCGGGTTGTCGATGGTCTGCACCGGATAGCCGTTGAGGTCCTTGAATGCGGTTTTGGCGCCGCGCTTTGTCGCTTCCTGTTCGGTCTTCTCGATTTCTTGTGCGCGCAGGTTCTCGATCACCGTCTCGCGCTCGTGGGTCCGCTTGATGTCGACGCGGGCGGTGTCCCAGTCGCCGCGGGCAAGGTGGTTGAGCGCCATGCGGGTGGTCAGCATCACTTTCTCGTAATCATGGCCTTCGTAGGTGCCAAGCTTTTCGTTTAGGACGAAACCCGCTGCGCCTCCCAGAAGTTTTCCCGGATTCACCTTCGCCGTTTCCTCCCAGGCCTGTACCGCCTTGTCCGCGTCCAGCCAGGCTTTCTGGCTGTCCTCGAAACGGCCATCCAGGCGCTGGAGTTCACCCAATTCAAGGTAATAAAGCAGATCGCGCTTGCGGCGATGACTTTTCTGCAGGGCTGCTGCCGCGGCGCCGGGATTCCCGGATGCGGCGAGATTGATCGTTTCCGTGAGTTCCGCGTTATAGCTGCGGAAGGCCGCGCAGCCCGACAGGGCGAACAGCAGCAGCACCAGAAGCAGGCACGATCTTGCGGACGGGAGATTCGGAAATGCGGTCACGGCGTAGGTTCCCAATGCGACAACGCCGCTGCAGGATTTCAGTTTACGGTGCGTGGCGTTTCATCTTCGGTCGCCACCGGCCCGAGCGCAGGCACGCTCATGGTCAGATCCCACTCGGCTTTGACTGCCGTATCCTGCATCAATTTGATCAGGCCGTGCAGAAGCGTATCGCCGAGGGCAAGGTCGACGCCGTTGCCCTCGGCCGGCAGCAGGGAAAGCACCGTCTGGCCTTTCTGGTTGCGGCCGGCGCGGACCTTGCTGACCAGCATCGGCGCATTGCCCAACGGGCGTTCCCGTCCCTCGGGTTCTTCCTTCGCCTTGCTGAATTTGACTTCCTGCAGCGCCTTCTCGTGCTGCATGCCCAGCATGGCCTTGCGCGCTTCGGGATTCGGCTGTACCTGGATATCCGGCTTGGCTTGCGCCATTTGCAGCAGCACCGGCCAGATGCGCTTGAGCAGCCGGCGCGTCAGCCAGAACTGGATTTCCGCACGGGCATTGAAAAACACCCGCACCAGCAGCCGGTCTTCACCGGCATGGAACTCGACGGTGATGCGTTCCAGGTTCATGCCGCAACTATAACCCGTAACGGCTTGGAAGCAGAAGAAAAAAGGCCCCGCAAGAGCGGGGCCGTAAGGCGACTGGAGGGTCGCGTCGATTGCGGGCCATGGAGGCCCTCCTTACTCTAAAGCGCACCCTTTCGCCATGGACCCGTGATTGCACAGGTCATGCCGCTGCCGATTGCGCCGGTACCGAACACGTTGACGAAGAGGATGTCTCCATCCGGGCTGAAGCAGGCGCCCGCGAACTCGCTGTCATTGAGGATGTTCACCGCGAACTCGAACGGCTCACCGCTGCGCCCCATGCCGATCAGGCGGTTGATGTCGGTCAAGCCGGGAGCAAGCGGGTGCGTGTCGTTGTCGGTGCCGCTCGCGTCGTCTTCGCAGAACAGGATGCCGCCGCTCGGGGTGACGCAGAGGTTATCCGGCGAATCCAGCACGCTGCCGCTGGGCGACTCGAACACCAGCACCAGCGTGCCGCCGCCAGTGAGGCTCGGAATGTACTGCCAGAGCTGGCCAAAACCTTCCCTATACGCGGCAGGGTTGGTAAGACTGTCGGCGCTGGGGTTGTTCACATCGCCGTTCTCCGCGTTGCCGCCGCTGGTCGAAATGAAATACATGCTGCTGTCGTCGCCGCGAAAAATCCCCTCGAGACGGTTGAAGCGTGCTCCACCCTGGTTGTAGCCTTGACCGAAGCAGGACGTTGCGAAGGAGTTGACATCGGGATCCGGGGTGCCGATCGTGACCCACTCGACCGGCAACTCGATTCCCACTGTTTGTCCCTTGCGGGTATCGTAGTTGCTCATGCCCTTGATCCGGGCCATCTGCAGGACACCCCCGGCGAGCGGGTTCACCGGATCGTTGGGCAGGAAGCGGTAGAAGCCGCTGGCGTTGCCCGCGTCTTCTGTCTGATAAATGATGCCGCTCTCGTTGTCGGCGACGGCCGCTTCCTTGGCAAACCGGCCCATCGCGACGATAGGCTGCGCGAGGACGATGGATTCAGCGTCAGCCGGCACCAGAAAGGTGTAGCCGTGCTTTCGAGCCCAGCTTGTCGCGCTGGGCAATGCCGTGGTTTCCTCGCACGTCAACCAGCCCGCGTCCCGATAAGCCAGTCCGCCGGAGCAGTTGACGATGGTGCCGTTGATGCTGATGAAATCCCGCGCCACGCGCTTGTGTTTCGGGTCGTAGTCGGTGGTCACGCAGCCGCCCATGCCTTTGATATCCCAGCGGGTGGACGCGGGGCCGACCACGCCAAGATTGAAATCACCTGCGGCATTGCGCACTTCGTGATTGCGGATCAGGCGGATGGTGCCGTCGGGGCCGGGCAGCGCGGTCATGCCGTCATGGTTGCGCGGCGTAATGTAGCCGTCGCTCATCATGTCGCCGATCTTGCCGAAGGTGGTGTAATGAAAGCCCTCGGGCAGCGCCAGGATCAGCGCGCCATTTTGGTCGGGCACCGGCTTGAGTTCGCCGTAGCCTTTGCCTTTCGGGCCCTTGCCCCTCCCGCGGCCATCGGATTTGCATTCCTTGGCATAAGCGGTGTGTGCGGTGAGCGTCTGCAACGTGGCTGCGGTCACCACGCCTCCCGCTACCAGCGTCGAGCGTTTGAGAAAATTGCGGCGATGCATGTTCTTGGCGTTGGAATCGTCCATTAAGGCCTCCGAGGGTATTTCAGAAAAAGTTTTCATGGCTTGTGACGGGTCACTCGGCGTAAAACCGGCGACATCACGAAGGCAATGCTAGGCGGGGTGCTTTACAGCAAGATTAAGGAAATGCGACGGCCCGCGGCAAAGCGCAGCGCGGGGTCAGGCCTAGAGCCCTATACCCCCCGCGGTCCTGCCCTCTTGCGCCGAAACTACCTGCCGCGCAGGCGGTTGAATACTTCTCCCGCCGCGCGCACGCCCGACAGGGCCGCGCCTTCCATGAAGCCCTGCCATTCGTAGAACGAGCTGGTGTGCTCGCCGGCGAAGAACAGGTTGTCCACCGGGCGTGCTTCGTTTTCGGCGATGGTGGTGAAATAACCCGGACGGTTGCAGGTGTAGCTGCCCTTGGTCAGCGGATTCACGCTCCAGTTTTCCAGATGCGCCAGCGCCTGACCCTTAATGTCGCGGCTGGCGTAGGGGCTGATGTTCGGATACACCTTGTCCAGGTCGCTGAGGAAACGGCCGACCTCGGTCTGCAGCCGCCGCGAGTCGAGCGCAGCGCCGCGTTTGCCGCCGGAATAATCGGTGAGGATCGCCGAATTCGGCGTCGCGCGGATGGCGTTGGTCTCCCAGGTGTTCTGGTGGTTGGTCAGATCGCTGTAAGAGGTTCCGTTACTGCCGTACAACTGATACCAGGGGCGGGCCATGAAGCCCAGCATCATCTTCGAATTGGTGCCGTAGCCCAGGTTGTCGATGGCATAGCGCTTCCACTCCGGCAGCCCGAGGCTCGCGTCCAGTTCCACCTCGCGCAGCACCGAGAACGGCAGCGTCAGCACCACGGCGTCATGTTCGGTTTCCACCGTCTTGCCGCGGTTGCTGAATGTCAGCCCAACACGCCCGTCGGAAAGTTTGCGCGCGCGCACCAGCTTGTGCTCGTAGGTAATCTGGCCGGGCAGGCTGTCGGCCAGCCCCTGCGCGATGCGGTCGTTGCCCTCGACCACATGGAAGCGCTCGTCGCTGAATACCCCGAACGGCCGGAACTTCGAGCGCCGGTCAGCATGGATGAACAGCAGCAGATTGATGCAACTTTGCTGTGCAATCTCCAGCCCGTATTCGATGGTGTAGGCCACGTCCAGCACCGCGCGAATCAGCGGGCCGGCTCCGCGCGACACGAGATAATCCTGCAGCGTGGTGTAGTCCAGCACCCGGTCCGCCTCGGTGTGCGACACCGCCGTCGGCGGCGACAGCGTCTTTATGTCCGCCTGCATTGCCGGCACGAAGGCGCGCAGCTCGTCCACCACCTGCGCCTCGCTGTAGTGCCGGCCGGCGAAGTAATAGGCCACTTCGCCCGGCTCTTTGGTCACGGTCTCCATGGTCAAGCCGAAAGTCCTGGCGTAGCCGCGCATGGTGACATGACCGGTGTCGATGAACTCGCCGCCGCGCTCTGCCACCTGCCCGGGGAAATAGTTGTAAAGCGAAAAGCAGCGTCCGCCAGCGCGGTTCGAAGCCTCGAACAGTTCCGCGCGCACACCCTTGCCCGCCAGCGCGTAGCCGCAGGACAATCCTGCCAGCCCGGCGCCGACAATCGCCACGCCGCCGCTCACGTTCGGTGCCGCCAGTGCCGCGCGCATCGAACCGGGCAGGGCGCCGGCAGCGCCCACGATCGTCCCCGCGCCCATCGCGGTGAGAATCCGGCGGCGCTCCTGGTTCACCTGCCCGGTGTGGGCGATCTCATCCAGCGCCTCCTGTGCGGTTTGGCCGGTCTGCTCGCAATGCAACGCGATCTCGATGTAGCGGTTAAGTTTGTGAAATAAATCCGACCGGCTCATGGCATGTACCTCCTGGAAGGGCTTGGGTTGGTTGCCGCCACTGTGCCTCGACAGACCATTTCAGTACAGTTTCAGCGCACGCTTTGTCGCAATGCATCGCGCGTGAGAATGTTCTGCTGTGCGTTACAGCGATGACATGTGGATTTGTACTCCGGAACTGGACGGGAGTGAATATTGCACAGTACTAATGTGCAGTTTCTCACAACACCCAGCAGACCTTGGTTGTTAGGGTAGGTCTTACAGGCTAGGTAAGCCGTACCAGGTGGTATGGCGATAGCGTGTTCGCGGGATTATGCACTTCCATGCGAGGGGCCCTGGCTCGCGTGCCAAGGTGGACGAAGACATGCGCGCCCTGCGGTCTCGAATCACGTTCTACTTTCAACCCACAAGGGGGAATGACATGAAACTGTTACGTAAACTTGGCTTGTTGATGGTTTTTGCGATTGTCTCAATCGGCGCTCAAACGGCAGCGCTGGCTGAAGAAACGGCGAAAGGTAAGGTGATCGTGACCGGCACCTTCGGTACAGGAGGCGCCAATCTTAATTTGCCGATAGGCGATTCAACTGGCCACGTGATTATCCAGCAAGTGCGGATCGATCCACTCCAGAGCCAGGACTGGCGCTGGAACGGGCTAACCGCGACGATTCACGAGCAACTGGACGCTTACGCGACGCAAGGCACGTTTCGGATCTATGTCGAATTCAAACATCCCGTGGATGAGTCCCGAGGCAAGGCATACGCTTTTTACGCCGGCAGTTTCCTGGTTAATCTGGACGGCAGTGCACGCTTTTCGGCCAGCGGTAAGCTGCTCGGCGGCACAGGGGACTTCGCTGGCATCGCCGGAAAGGTGTTCGTCGATGGCAGCATCACGGCGGCGGACGGCGGGCGCTACACCTTGACGCTGATCCTGACCAAGTAGCGATTTTGCTCACGGCGGGGCCGCTGGCTGGCGGCCCCGTTGTTGCGTTGCAACCGCCGCGGCAGTCGAAGGCGCCGCCTCCGGTCCGATATGGACACCCGTGCAGCCCTTTACTGGTATCGAACATGACGGTCAGGTGAAGGTTGGGTGACGTCATTTCACGGCTCTGTCACGATACCGCAGTATCTTTGCCCCGAAGGGCGGTCCGATACCCTCGTCCTGACAACCGGAGCCTGAATCTCGACCGGCCGACACTCACCTAAGAATTTTGAAGGGGTTGCAGCTTGCTATTCGCGTATTTACTTATCAACCCGCCGCGCGCCGCCATGCGTGGCTTCACCCTGCTCGAACTGCTGGTGGTGATGGTCATCATCGGCCTGCTCGCTGGTTACGTTGGTCCGCGCTATTTCGCCCAGATCGGCAAATCCGAGGTGAAGACTACGAAAGCGCAGATCGACGCCTTCGAGAAAGCCCTGGACCAGTACCGGCTCGATGTCGGTCGGTATCCGGGCACCGAGCAGGGCCTGAACGCGCTGGTGGCGAAACCGGAGAACGAACCGAAATGGAGCGGACCGTACTTGAAGAAAGCCGTGCCGAACGATCCCTGGGGCAATAAATATGTGTACCGCTCGCCCGGCGAGCACGGTGAATTCGACCTGTTCTCCTACGGCAAGGACGGCAAGCTTGGCGGGACGGAAGAGGCGACGGAAATAACGAACTGGTGATGTAAAGGCCGTGAATGGCGTGAATATCGTGAATGCCGTGAATACCGATCTCAAGAAAGCTTCGCGCAGCGACGACGATTACGACATTCACGACATTCACGATTCCAGGATGGTCACCGGATCCACCTACAGTAGTGAGAGACAACTGATGACTCTTTGCGATGCGATACACCGTTAAAGCGCTACGCGAATCGGACACCATCATCTCGATGGTATTCGACGCGACCGACCGCGACGATGCGATGCGCCAGGCGCAGGCAAACGGGCTCGCGGTGTTGTCGTTGAATCGGGAAGCGGACTGGAAGTTCCCTTTGCCCGGGGCCCGGGCGAAGTTCCCTTTGTCGCTGTTTGCGCAGGAACTGCTGGCGCTGCAGGAGGCGGGGCTGACGCTGGTCGAGGCAATCGAAGGCCTGGCGGAGAAAGAGGGCCCCGGGCACACCCGGACCGTCCTCGACCATCTGAAGACGCAGCTCCATCAGGGCCGCACGCTGTCCCAATCGATGAGCGATTTGCCCGAGGTGTTTCCGGCCCTGTTCGTGTCGACCGTCCGTGCCACCGAGCGCACCGGCGATCTGCCCGACGCCCTCCGGCGCTACATCGCGTACCAGTCGCAACTGGAAGTGGTGCGCAAGAAAATCGTCAGTGCTTCGATCTATCCGGTCCTGTTGATGGCGGTGGGCGCGCTGGTGATGCTGTTCCTGCTCGGTTACGTCGTGCCGAAGTTCAGCCACGTATACGAAGACATCCAGGGCGACCTGCCGCTGATGTCCAGGCTGCTGCTGGAAGTCGGCAAGTTTCTCGAGGCCAATGGGCTGGTTGCCGGCATTGCGTTCGTCGCTGCTTGTATCGCCATGGTGAGGTTGGCAACGCTGCCGGAAGTCCGCCGCTGGATCGGGACTCGGCTCTGGTCGATACCGGCAATCGGCGAGCGCATGCGGCTCTATCAACTTGCGCGCTTCTACCGCACCCTCGGCATGCTCCTGCGCGGCGGCACGCCGGTCGTCACGGCGCTCGACATGGCTGCAGGCCTGCTGTCGCCGGCATTGCGGGGAAGCCTGGCGCTTGCGGCCCAGTCCATCCGCGAAGGCCGCGCCATTTCGGACGCGATGTCGGCGAACAATCTGACCACGCCCGTGGGATTGCGCATGCTCCGCGTCGGCGAGCGCAGCGGCCGCATGGATGAAATGATGGAGCGCGTCGCTGCTTTCTACGACGACGAGATATCGCGCTGGGTCGACTGGTTTACGAAGCTGTTCGAGCCGCTGCTCATGGCCGTGATCGGCGTGGTGATAGGGGCGATCGTGGTGCTCATGTATCTGCCGGTATTCGAATTGGCGGGGAGCATCCAGTGAATGCGCCGACGGAACATGCCATTCCCGCGGGCCCCATCCTGACCCCCGCCGACCTTGCCGCTGCGCGCCGCGAGGCGGCGACCACGCGGCGCAAGGTGGTCGAAGTGCTGGAGGAGCAATTCAGCCTGGGAGCGGAAGAGTGCACGCGCGCACTGGCCGATCTGTTGCGCATGCCGCTGCTGCCCATGCAGCGATTGCACGAACTCGTTCCGGCGTTCGACCTGCTACCGTTCCGCGAGGCGGCGCAGCGTGAATGCATCGCCCTGCGTGATCCGGCCGGAAATCTGATGGTGGCGATCGGCGATCCCTTCGCCCTCGACCTTCAGGCCTGGGCGCAGGAACGCCTGGCCGTGCCTTTCGTCTTCCAGCTTGCCCATCGCAACGATATCGCCGCGCTGCTTTCCCGCGCCGAGGAGGGCATGCGGGCCATGGACGGCGTCGTGTCGTCGGATGCTGTGGTGCTGGACGACGGCCGGCGCGTGGAAGACCTGTCGCTCAAGGCGATCAGCGAACACTCCAGCCCCGTGGTCCGCCTGGTCAACTCGACCCTGTACGACGCACTGAAGATCGGCGCCAGCGACGTCCATCTGGAATCCACCGGCAGCGGCCTGTCAATCAAGTACCGCATCGACGGGGTGCTGGCGCCGGCCGGCTCCGGGCAGGGCGCCGATATGGCCGAACGCATCATCTCCCGCATCAAGGTGATGGCGGAACTCGACATCGCCGAGCGCCGCGTACCGCAGGACGGCCGCTTCAAGGCGGCGGTGAAAGGGCGCGAAGTGGATTTCCGCGTTTCCATCATGCCCAGCATCTTCGGAGAAGATGCGGTATTGCGGATTCTCGACAAACAGGCGCTGGCCGATGAATTCCAGGGCCTGCGGCTGGAAGCGCTGGGCTTCGACGAACCGGTCAAGGCGTGGCTGCGCAAGCTGGCCAATGAACCGTACGGAATGCTGCTCGTCACCGGACCGACCGGCAGCGGCAAGACCACCACCCTGTACGCGATGCTGTCCGAAATCCACCACGGCCGCGAAAAGATCATCACCATCGAAGATCCGGTCGAGTACCAGCTTCCCGGCATCCTGCAGATTCCGGTCAACGAGAAGAAGGGCCTGACGTTCGCCCGCGGCCTGCGATCGATCCTGCGCCACGATCCGGACAAGATCATGGTGGGCGAGATCCGCGACCCCGAAACCGCGCAGATTGCCGTGCAGTCGGCGCTGACCGGCCATCTGGTCTTCACGACCGTGCATGCCAACAATGTATTCGACGTCATCGGCCGCTTTTTGCACATGGGAGTCGATCCGCACAGTTTTGTCGCCGCGCTCAACGGCGTCGCGGCACAGCGGCTGGTGCGGCTCAATTGCACCGCGTGCAGCACCGCGGACGAGCCGGACGACCGGCTGCTGGCGGACTCGGGACTCGGGCGCGAGGCCGTCGGCGGCTTCAACTTCCGCGCTGGGCGCGGCTGCGGCCAGTGCCGCGGATCCGGTTATCGCGGCCGCAAGGCCATCGCGGAAACCATGCTGCTCAACGACGAACTGCGCGAACTCATCGTTACCCGCCAGTCGATTCGCAGCATCAAGGAAGCGGCACGCAAGCTCGGCACGCGCGATCTTCGCGAGGCCGCGATCGACCTGGTGCGCGCCGGTGAAACCACGCTTTTGGAGATCAACCGTGTCACTTTTGTGGCGTGAGCGCATCAGCATTACCCTGGCGCCGCAACAGGTGACCCTGCTGCGTTACGCGGGCGGCATCCGGCCCGCCCTGCGGGATCGCAAGGTCATCAATTGCGCACCGGCGGGCGATGGCCCGGCCTGGCGCGGGGCGCTCGAAGCCCTGCGCGAAGCACTGGCCCATCCGAACACCGCCGCGGCCGATGCTGGCATCGTGCTGTCGAACCATTTCGTGCGCTATCTCGTGCTGCCCTGGAACGCCACGCTTGCAGGAGAGCGCGAGGAACTCGCTTTTGCCGCCGCGCGTTTCCACCAGGTCTACGGCGAGATCGCCCGAAGCTGGACGGTACGGCTGTCGGCAGGCAAGCCGGGCGCGTCCGCGCTCGCGGCCGCGGTGGAGAAGGCCCTTCTCGATGCGATTGTCGCGCTGTTGCAGAATTCTCCACTGCGACTGCGCTCCCTGCAGCCGGCCTTGATGGCAGCCTGCAATTCCCGGCCGGGTGCGGTTGCGCCGAATGCCTGGATCGCCCTCGCCGAGCCCGGGCGCCTGCTGCTGGGTTTGCAGCGGGGAGGAAACTGGCAGTCGTTGCGCAGCAGGCCGTTGAACGGCGAAATGGTCTCGCTCGCCGAATTGATCGACCAGGAACTTCTGCTGCTCGGCGTGGATCCCGCCGGCGAAAAGGTCTATCTGCACAAGTCAGGCAATCCGCCCGTCGACGTGCGGGGATTGAAGGTGGAAAGTTGGCCGGCTGCTGTCGCCGGCGCAGGGGCCGCAATGACCAGAGGGCTGCAATGACCAGAGGCCCGCAATGACCAGAGGCGGACTGCAATGAATCGTGTCGACCTCGATTTCAATGCGCGCCGGACCAGCCGCTGGCTGGGCATCGGCTTGCTGTTCATAGCAGCCATCGCGACGGCCAAAATGCTGCATGTCTATACTTCCGCCAGGCATGAGGCGGAACTGCTGGAGACGCGAGTCGCCCAGTTCGAGCGGCGCCCTGGCGGCCAGGACGACGAGCGGGCGCCCATCGCCGAGGCCACCCTGCGCGAGATCCGTCACGCCAATGACGTCATCGACCAGATCGCGCTGCCGTGGGAACGCCTGTTCAAGGCTGTGGAGGCGGCGGCGAACAACAAGGTGGCGCTGCTCGGCATTGCGCCGGACCAGAAGGGCGGAACCGTGGAGATCAGCGGTGAATGCGCCGACCTGCAGACCATGTTCGACTACGTCAAGCGCCTGGACCAGCAGGCCTCGCTTGGGCGGGTCTATCTGCTCAATCACCAGATCAACGCGCAGGACCCGCAACGGCCGGTGCGCTTTACGGTAACCGCCTCATGGCTGCAGCCAACCTCTCGCTTGTGACCTGGCGCCTGCGCCGGCTGGGACGCGGCCTCGACTGGGCCATGACCCTGGCACTGGGCCTGGTTGCCTTCAATCTCGCTTTCTATTTTTCCGCGGTCGCCCCGGCGGTGAGCCAGACGTCGAACTTGCGGGCGGAAGTTGCGCAATTGCGTGTGACGGCCGCGCAAGTGGCGGGCAAAGCCGTGGCGCCGCCCGATCCGGTGGCCGACCTCGGTGCGTTCTATTCCGCCCTTGCGCGGCCCGCCCAGGTGCCCGACCTGTTGCGCCGCCTGCATCGCGCTGCCGCCGACCAGGGGCTGTTGGTGGAACAGGGCGAGTACCGGCCTTTGCCGGACCCCGACGGCAGGCTCGTTCGCTATCAGATTCTGTTGCCGGCAAGGGGGACCTATCCCGAGGTACGCCGCTTCCTTGCGCAGGCCAGCCGGACGCTGCCAGCGCTCGCCCTCGACGGGGTTGCATTCCAGCGCCAGCAGATCGGTGACGAAATGCTCGAAGCCCAGATCAAGTTGACGCTGTTCGTGGAATCGGGCGCAACGGTCGTGACCGGAAGCAGCCGATGAAAATGGGCGCCCGCCAGCGCTGGACCGCGCTGATCTCGCTGCTGCTGCTCGCGCTGACCGCCGCCGCCTGGGTGCGTGAATCGGAGAAGGATTCCGTTGCGCAAGTCGTGGAAGCGCCGGTGCGCACCTCGCGCCCGCCGCGTGCCGCGCAGCCTGTGCGGCTACCCGCCGAGCGCGTTGCGCTGGAGAAGCTGCGGGCGCATGCCCTCGATGCGAACAATGCGGACCCGTTCGCGGCGCGCTCGTGGCGCAAGCCTGCACCGCGATCCGCTCCGGGCACGGAGGTATCGGCTCCGCCGCCTCCGCCGGCCGCACCGACTTTGCCTTTCGTCTACATGGGCAAGCTGGTCTCCGACGAAGCCAATGCCGTGTTCCTGACCCAGGGCGAGCGCAACCTGGTGGTGCGCGAAGGCGACATCATCGACTCGCTCTATCGCGTCGACCGGTTCGCGGACACGCAAATCCTGCTTACGCATCTGCCGACCGGCATACAGCAAACGCTCGTCACAGGGGAAGTCCAGTGAAGTCCTTCATTGCAGGTGTCCTTGCTCTGGCCCTCTTCGGTTGCGCGACCACCGATCCGGCATTCGTCACCGGCAAACGCATGGTCGAGCTGGGCCAGGTGGAGGAAGGCCTGAAGCAGGTCGGCGCTGCCTCCAAGGCGCACCCGGACAATGTGGAGTACCGCGCCTTCTACGTGCGCAACCGCGACGTCTACATCAATCAGATGCTGAACAATGGCGACAAGCAGCGATTGCTCGGCAGGTTCGAGGACGCCGAGCCCTTCTACAAACGCGTGCTGATGCTCGACGACGGCAACGTCCGCGCCCGGGCCGGACTGGACCAGGTCCAGACGGAGCTACGCCACCGGCGCATTGCGACCGAAGCAAAGGCAAGGGCCGATGCAGGCGATCTCGACGGGGCGCTCGCGCATCTGCGGCCGGTTCTGGCGGAGAACCCGGCGCAGCGTGAGGCCAGGGCCCTGCTGCGGGCGATCGAGGAATCGCAGGTGAAGGCCGCGGCTTCCAACACGGTGCTGAAGAGTTCGCTGCGCAAGCCGGTCACCCTGGAGTTCCGGGACGCGCCGCTGAAGAGCGTGTTCGAGGTGCTGTCGCGCACCTCGGGCATCAACTTCATCTTCGATCGCGACGTGAGGCCGGACCTCAGGTCGACGATGTTCGTGCGCAATACCCGCATCGAGGACGCGGTGAGGTTCCTTCTTGCCACCAACCAGTTGGAGCAGAAGGTGTTGAGCGACAACACCATCCTCATCTACCCAAACCTGCCCAACAAGCAAAAGGACTATCAGGAACTGATGGTCAAGAGCTTCTACCTCGCCAATGCCGACGTGAAGCAGACGCTGAACCTGATCAAGATGGTGATCAAGACCCGCGACGTGTTCATCGACGACAAGCTGAACCTGCTGGTCATGCGCGATACGCCGGAAGCCATCCGCCTGGCGGAAAAGCTGATCGCCGCGCAGGACCTGGCCGAACCGGAAGTCATGCTCGAAGTCGAGGTGCTGGAAGTGGCGCGCAACCGCCTCACCGAACTGGGCATCCGCTATCCCACCCAGGTAACCGTGGGTGTGCAGGGTGCGGCCGGTCCGGGCAGTGTCACGCTCGGGGAAACCAAGGGAAGCTGGTCCGAACTGACCCGGATCGGGATCACGGATCCGGCGCTGATCCTGAATCTGAGGAAGCAGGACGGCGACACCAACCTGCTGGCCAATCCGCGCATCCGGGTCAAGAACCGCGAAAAGGCCAAGATCCACATCGGCGACAAGCTGCCGGTCATCACCACGACATCGAGCGTCAACGTCGGCGTCGCCGAGTCGGTGACCTACCTCGATGTCGGTCTCAAGCTCGACGTCGAGCCGAACGTGTTCCTCGAGGACGATGTGGCGATAAAGGTGGGCCTCGAGGTCAGCAACATCGTGCAGGAAATCCGCAGCGCCAACGGCACGCTGACCTACCGCATCGGCACCCGCAATACCGCGACGACGCTGCGCCTGAAGAATGGAGAGACCCAGGTGCTTGCCGGCCTGATCCAGGACGAGGAGCGCAACACGGCTGACAAGGTTCCGGGACTGGGCAACCTGCCCCTGCTGGGCCGGCTCTTCGGCAGCCAAAAGGATGAGCGCAACAAGACCGAGATCGTGCTGCTCATTACCCCGTATGTGGTGCGGAACCTGGAGCGGCCGGGCGCAACCACGCTGGAGTTCATGTCGGGGACCGACGCGTCCATCGGCGGCGGTTCGCTCGGCCTGAGATCGGCCGATGTCCCGGGGGCGGCTGCACAACCGGTCAACGTTCCGGTTCCCTTGGCGGTGCCGCCGGCACCAATACCGCTTCCTGTGCGTCCGGATCAGGAAGTCGCACCGGTCCCGCTGTCGCCCGAGGAAAGACAATGAAAGACGGGGCCGAGGTACGAGGTTCGCCCGACTTCGCTGGATACCGGGCTTCGCCCATAAGGTTCAAGTGAAAAGCGTCATAAGGCATTGGGCTGTTACTCGGACCTCGGCCCTCGGCCCTCGGCCCTTTCGGGCATTTACACTCATCGAACTGATCATCACCGTCGCCATCGTTGCGATCCTGGCGTCGGCCGCTTTGCCGTTGACACAGATCGTGGTCCAGCGCGGCAAGGAGCAGGAGTTGCGCACGGCCCTGCGCCAGATCCGCGAAGCCATCGACGCTTACAAACAGACGGCGGACGAAGGACGCGTCAGCCGCAAGGCGGACGAGTCGGGATACCCGCCCTCGCTCGATGTTCTGGCTGCCGGCGTCGAGGACATCAAGACGCCCCAGAAAAAAGCCATCTACCTGCTGCGCCGCCTGCCGCGCGATCCTTTCGCTCCCGCCGAACTTGCCGCCGCCGAAACCTGGGGCAAGCGCTCCTACGCCAGCCCGCCCGACGATCCTCGCGAAGGCGAGGACGTGTTCGATGTGTATTCCCTGGCGGAAGGGAAGGGGTTGAACGGCGTGCCGTACAGGGAATGGTGATGGAGCAAGGGACGAGGGGTGAGGGACGAGGGACGAGGGAAAAACGAGGCCTGAAGGGCTCGGGTTTATTTCCCCTCGTCCCTCGTCCCTCACCCCTCGTCCCTGCAACTCAACGCGCGTTTACGCTCGTTGAGTTGCTAGTTGTCATGTCCATCATAGCGCTGCTCATGTCCATCGCCGTGCCGCGCTACTTTCACAGTACCGACAAGGCGCGCGAGGCGGTGCTGAAGCAAAACCTTGCACAGATGCGCGATGCGATCGACAAGTTCTATGGCGACCGCGGCCGCTATCCCGACGCGCTGGACGATCTGGTCAGCAAGAAATACCTGCGGAAGATTCCACCCGACCCGATCACCGACAGCCCGCTGACCTGGGTCACGGCGGCGCCCGAAGTCGCCGGAATCGGCAATGTTTTCGACGTAAGGAGCGGAGCGCCGGGAACCGCGCTCGATGGCAGCAAATACGGTGATTGGTGATTGGTGGGGCCCGTACGGGTATACCGGGCTTGCGCCCATGACTGGTGATTTGCAAAGGCGATGAGACGATTCGACAGCGGAGGTGTATTACCCAACCACCAATTACCAATCACCAGTTACGGTTTCACCTACATCGGCCTGCTGATCTTCATCGCGCTGATCGGCATTGCCCTGGCAGGAACGGGGCTGGTATGGCATGCGGAATCGCGCCGCCTGAAGGAGCACGACCTGTTGTTTGCAGGGGAGCAGTACCGGCGGGCGATTGGGAGGTATTACGAGAGTACTCCGGGAGAGAAACAATTTCCGAAAGCGATCAATGACCTGTTGCAGGATCGCCGCTATCTGAACGTGCAACGCTACCTGCGCCGCGCTTATGTCGATCCGATTTCTGCGTCGGAAACCTGGGGAATCGTGGAAGGGCCGCAGGGCGGCATTGCCGGCGTTTACAGCTTGTCGGCAAGCAAGCCGGTCAAGCAGGCCAATTTCCGCGCGGGCCAGGCGGATTTCGAAGGCAGGGAAAAGTACAGCGACTGGCGTTTCATTTACGTGCCGCAGGTGCCGGTCACCGGGGCCGGTGGCGCGGCGAAAAAAAACTAGGAACTGGTGCGGTATTTCTTGTAGTAGGTCATGACCCGCGGCACGTAGGTCATGGTTTCGGAGTAGGGCGGGATGCGGTTGCCGTATTTCACGACGGCGTTCTCGCCGGCGTTGTAGGCGGCGACCGCCAGGTGCAGGTCGTTGTTGAACATGCGCACCAGGTCGCGCAGGTAGCGTGCGCCACCCTGGATGTTCTGGGCGGGATCGAGCCGGTTGGTCACGCCGTAGCGTTTGGCGGTTGCCGGCATCAATTGCATCAGGCCCGCCGCGCCCTTGGGCGAGCGCGCGAAGGGGTTGTAACCCGATTCCGCCGAGATGACGGCATGGATCAAAGCCGGTTCCAGCTTGTTGGTCCTCGCGGCGTCCTGGATGTGCTTGGCATAGCGCGCGCGCGCCTTCGGATCGTAGTGGCGGATCTCGGAAGCCAGCGTATCGGTTACCGGGTCGGGCTTCTTCTTCTCCTTCAGGTAAACCTTGTACCGGCTGTCATTTGGCACGTTGGTGAAGTGCACCGCGCCGTCGGCATCCACGTAACGGAAGATGTCGGCGTGCGCTATTCCGGCAGATAGCGCCGAAACCAGTAAGAGGATGGGTCGGATTCTCATGATGAACCAGTAGGTTAGCAACTTTCAGGCCACAGCGCCCTTTCAGGCCACGGCGCCGCAACGTTCCGCCGCCTCCTCCTGCTAACGGCAGAATGCAGCGGGATTTGAGGCAAAGTCTCTCAGGCCGTCCGCCTCGGCGGGATCAGGACCGTGGCGAGCGATGCAATCACCAGCGCCATGGCCGCGTATTCCTGCCAGTGCGGGCTCTCCCCCAGCAGCCAGATGCCGCTGAAGACGCCGACCACCGGAATCATCAGCGTCGACAGCGCGGCCACGGTCGGGGGCGCGCTGGTGGCGATGCGGAACCAGGCCCAGTAGCAGAAGATGAAAACGAACAACATGTTGTAGACAAGGCCGATCGTTGCCTTGACGCCGATGGGCTGCCAGGTGCCCCAGTCGATGAGCAGCGCGCCGATCATGATGGGCAGGCCGCCGGCCAGCAACTGCCATGCGGTCAGCGACGTGGTGGGCAGCTTGACCGGATAGCGGCGCATCAGCACGGTACCGAGCGCCCAGGCAAAGGCACCGCCCAGCACCAGCACGGCCCCGAGGGGGGCCGCCTTCAAGACCGCGAGTTCGCTGCCGATCAGGAGGGTCATGCCGGCCATGCCCAGCGCGACCCCGAAGATGCGCCGCGTTGTCAGCCGCTCGTGCAGCACCCATCGCGAAAGCAGCACCGTCCACAGTGGCATCGTGTAGGCGATGATGGCGGTGCGTCCCGAGGGCAGCATCGTCAGTCCGTAGCCGATGAACACGTTCCACAGCGTCACGTTGCAGAACGAGGTGAGGGCGAGCATTCGCCAGTGCCCCGCGGGGACGCGGATGGTGTGGCCGCCCAAGTACGCAATCAGGAACAGGCCGATCGCGCCGGTCGCGGTGCAACTGCCACGGAACGTCCAGACCGGAATTTCCGCCAGCGCCAGCTTCATCATCGGCCAGTTCAACCCCCAGCCTAGAGTCAGCGTAATGACCAGCGCCCACATCGAGCGCGGCAGGGTTTGGGATTGTGCCGACATTGGGGTGAGTCGAAGGAAGGGGCGGAGTTTACCCGACCGGAAGGGCCGAGGTACGAGGTCCGAGTGGAAGAGCTTCTATCCCGATCTTACTCGGCCGTCGGACCTCGTACTTCGAACCTCAGCCCTGTGCGCGTCGCGAATGCGACGCATGCTAACATCACCGCATGATCACCCATCCCGTCCTGCGCTTCCTGATTTTCTGGGGCGTCAATACCTTGTCGCTGTGGGTCGCCGCCGACCTCTTTGACGGTATCGCTTTTCAGACCGTGCAGTCGTTGTTCATTGCCGGTCTGGTGCTGGGCATCGTCAATACGTTCGTCAAGCCGCTGCTGCTGATCCTGACGCTGCCGCTGTCGATTGTGACGCTGGGAATTTTCGTGCTGGTGATCAACGCGCTGATGCTGTTGCTGGTGGCGTGGCTGGTGCCGGGATTCGTGGTATCGGGATTCTGGGCGGGCTTCTTCGTGGCGCTGTTCGTGTCGGTATTCAGCTTCATCCTCAATTCTCTCCTCGGCTACAACAAGGTCAAGATCCGGCGGATCCGGTGAGCGCGGACGCCGGCGCGCAGGCCGGACTGCCGGCCCGGACCGCGGTGTCGGTCGTACTGCCGTTCGCTTTCGCCTACTTCCTGTCCTATGTCTATCGCAGCATCAATGCGGTCATCTCGCCGGACCTGATCGCGGGCTTCTCGCTTTCCGCCGCCGAACTGGGCCTGCTGACCAGTGCCTACTTTCTCGCATTTGCCTGCTTCCAGATCCCGGTCGGCATCCTGCTCGACCGTTTCGGTCCGCGCCGGGTCAATGCCGCGCTGTTCGTGCTCGCCGCCGCGGGTGCGCTGGTTTTTTCCCTTAGCCAGAATTTCGCGACCCTGCTGGCCGGACGGGCGCTGATCGGCCTTGGCGTATCCGCGGGACTGATGTCGAGCATCAAGGTTTTCACCATCTGGTTCCCGATGGAGCGCCTGCCGGCGATCACCGGCCGCATCCTGTTCGTGGGCGGGCTGGGCGCGATGGCTGCAACCGTTCCGGTGGAAATTTTGCTGGGCATCACCGACTGGCGTGGCGTGTTCAGGATCGCCTCGTTGCTCACACTTGCGGCGGCGCTGGCGCTTTACTTGGTGGTGCCGGAACGCCAGACCGCACGGCGCCAGGAAACCTGGAGCGAGCAACTGGGTGGAGTGAGGCGGGTATTCCGGTCCGCAGTGTTCTGGCGCATCGCAGCGGCGTCCGCCGTGTTCCAGGCCATCAACATGGCGGTGCAGGGCCTCTGGGCCGGACCCTGGCTCATGGATGTGGCCGGACTCGACCGGGATGCCGTCGCCGGGCACCTGCTGGCGCTGGCCGCGGCCACGATGATCGGCTTCCTCGGCTGGGGCCTGGCCGCGTTCAAACTGGCGCGGCACGGAATCAGCACGCTGGCCTTGTTCAAGACCGGAACGGCGCTGTTCATTGCGGTGCAGGTGCTGCTTGCGCTGGGCGTGACGACGGGTGCCGGCATCTTGTGGGCGGCATTCGGCCTGTTCGGCACCGCCAGCAGCCTGTCGTTCTCGATTTTGTCGCAGGCATTCCCGGTGACCATGACAGGCCGCGCAAACACCGCGCTCAATCTCATCGTGTTCTCGTCCGCATTCGCTTTTCAGTGGTTGTTCGGTGCGGTTGTGGGATTCTGGCCCGGCGAATCCGGGCACTATCATCCCGACGGCTACCGGGCGGCATTCGCGCTGCTGCTGGTGCTGGAGTTCCTGGCATTCGGCTGGCTGATGATCGGCACCCGAACACTGAAAACCGCCGCTGCGGTAAGCTAGGCCTACACCCAAGCCAACAACACAACAACAATACAGGAGGAGAACCTATGAACAAGCGAACGCTGATTGCCGGTCTGGCCGCAGCTTGCTGCCTGCATGTGGCCGCAGCCGGCGCACAGAGCTGGACTCCGCCGGCACCGGAGGCACGCTGTCCGTCCAAATGGGGCGCCGGCGATGAACGCGGCGCCGCCAACCTGGTCACGGCTGAATCCGTGCTCGCCGCATCGAAGCTGATCCGCAGCGGCGAGGTGATCGAGCTCGGCCGGGTGCTGGCCATGGACATGCCGTTCTTCGGAACGCGGCGCTTCGACATCCACACCAAGCGCACCGGCGGCCCGGCGGGCAGCAACAAGCGCTATACCAACGAGGAACTGGTGGTCACCGAACTCGGCCAGGTCGGCACCCAGTTCGACATGTTTTCCCACCAGAGCATCGACAACAAACACTACAACTGTTTCGAAACGGACCAGATCACGAGCCGCAATGGCTTCACCAAGCTGGGCGTCGACAAGATCGGGGCCATCTATGCCCGTGGCGTCCTGATCGACGTTGCCGCGGCAAAGGGCGTAGATATGCTGCCGATCAGTTACGAGATCACGGTCGAGGACCTGCAGTTGGCACTGAAGAAGCAGGGGACCACGCTGAAGAAGGGCGACGCTGTGCTGATCCATACGGGTTGGGGCAAGCTGTGGAGCGTGGACAACGCGAAGTACAACAGCGGATGTCCGGGTATCGGCATTGCAGCGGCGGAATGGCTGGCGAAGCAGGATCCGTTGCTGTTCGGTTCCGACAATTTCCCGGTTGAAGTCGCGCCGAATCCCGACAAGAACATCAGCCTGCCGATCCATCAGCTGGCGCTGTCGGTGTACGGAATTTTCCTGCTCGAAAATATGAAGCTCGACGAGCTGGCGGCGAAGAACGTTCATGAATTCGCCTTCGTCGTGCAGCCGCTGAAGATCAAGGGCGGTACGGGGTCGACGGTCGCGCCCATAGCGATCCGATGAATCGCCATGGACCAGGCACGAGGCGCGAGGCACCAGGCACGAGATTCAGATAAGTTCTTCAGGCGTGACCGCCTAGTGCCTCGTGCCTAGCGCCTCGCGCCTTCCACCAGGAGACGTTAATGCAGAAATACCAGATGTACATCGGCGGCGAATGGGTCGCGCCGTCTTCCGGCGAATGGTTCGAAAGCTATAACCCTTTCACAGGCGAACCCTGGGCCATGATCCCGCGTGGCAATGCCGCGGACGCCGACCATGCCGTAAAAACGGCGCATGCCGCGTTTACCGACGGCCCCTGGCCGCAAATGACGGCGACGCAGCGTGGCGCGCTGCTGCGCAAGCTGGGCGACCTGGTCGCACAGAACGCGCAGCACCTCGCAGAGATCGAAGTCCGCGACAACGGCAAGCTGATCGCCGAGATGGCGGGTCAGCTCAATTATGTGCCGCAGTGGTACTACTACTTCGGCGGCATGGCAGATAAAGTACAGGGCGCGGTCATTCCGCTCGACAAGAAAGGCTATTTCAACTTCACACGCTACGAACCGCTTGGCGTCGTGGTGGCGATCACGCCGTGGAATTCGCCGCTGATGCTCACTGCCTGGAAGCTGGCTCCCGCACTCGCCGCCGGCAATACGGTGGTGATCAAGCCTTCGGAATTCACTTCCGCATCCGCGCTGGAGTTCGTCAAGCTGGTGGAGCAGGCAGGTTTCCCCGCTGGTGTGGTGAACGTCGTGACCGGCTATGGCAAGGAAGCCGGCATGCCGCTGGTGGAGCATCCGCTGACTGCGAAAATCACCTTCACTGGTTCCGATGCGACCGGCCGGGTCATTGCCGAAACAGCGGCGCGCGGCTTCAAGAAAGTCGGCCTCGAACTGGGCGGGAAATCTCCGAACATCGTATTCGAAGACGCCGTCATGGAAGATGCGGTCAACGGTGCGGTATCGGGCATCTTCGCCGCGACCGGCCAGACCTGCATCGCCGGATCGCGCCTGCTGCTGCAGCAATCCATCCATGACCAGTTCGTGGAGAAACTTCTGGCTCTGGCGAAGACCGCGAAAATGGGCAATCCGATGAGCCTGGAGACCCAGGTCGGTCCGGTGACCACGCAGCCGCAATACCAGAAAGTGCTGTCGTATATCGACATCGCAAAAAACGAAGGCGCCAAGCTGCGCATGGGCGGCGGGCCGGCGACGCGTCCTGAATGCGGCAAGGGCTGGTTCGTGGAGCCGACGATTTTTACCGGCGTCGACAACAGGATGCGCATTGCGCAGGAGGAAGTGTTCGGTCCGGTGCTGTCGATCATTCCGTTCAAGGACGAGGACGATGCGGTGCGCATCGCAAATGACGTGCGCTTTGGGCTCGGTGCCGGGGTGTGGACCAGCGACGTGGGCCGCGCGATCCGCATGTCGGAGCGCATCAAGGCGGGCACGGTCTGGGTCAACACCTACCGGGCGGTCAGCTTCATGTCGCCGTTCGGCGGTTACAAGGACAGCGGCATGGGCCGGGAAAACGGCCAGAACGCGATCTACGAATACCTGCAGATGAAAAGCGTCTGGATCAATACCGGGGCCAAGACGGGTAATCCGTTCGTCATGCGTTAGGCCTCGATGCGGGGGTCGCCGCCGCCAGCATGGTCGAGAGATGGCTGGCGATTCTTCGAGAGCCGCATCACGGACGGTGTGGCGGCATTGTGGCGAAGCTCGCAGCCGGTTTTTTCGGCAAGCCGCCGCATTGCGTGATTGTCGGTAAGCACGTCGGCGTGGATTCGCTTTACGCCGTGCCGGGCCGCGAAGGTTCCCATCTCCGACAGCAGCAGCAGTGAGCCCAGCCCCTGCCGCTGCCAACCGTCGTCGACCACCAGGGCCCACTCGCAGCATTCACCGCGATCGTCGATGACGAACTGGGCAACGCCTGTTATCACGCCCAGGCTTGTCCCCGGGTTCGCCACGAGTACAGCTTACTTGCCGGGCAGCGGGCTAGTGAACTGCCTCAGGGCGTCATTGGGGAGTTCCCGCATGCCCATCATGAAGCGCAACCGCGCGGGCTGTGCGAGGTACCTCAAGCGCACGATGCGAGGGCCGGCACGTCGCTTGGCCGGACCGTGTGCCCAGCCCGGACGGTTTCTGCAGGCCCTTCGATGGTGACGCGGGAAACGCCGAACGCAGTCAGCAGTGCGAGCCCCGGATGGCGGATCGTGTAGGACTCGCCCGCTGCCAGGATCGTGTCCTTGATTTCACCTTCCTCGGTGATCCATAGCATTCCCTCGTTGCAGCGGATACGCGCAGCCTGCCCGTCCCGTATCGAGAGCAATCCCTCGTTGGTCAGGTCCAGCGTATGGTGTGTAAGTCCGGGTTTCATCTTCAGCCTCCTTCGCTCAGGTCGGATTTGACGTCCCAGTCATTCCCGGGAATCATTACAAAACGCATTTTCCGCAGTGCACAGCCAAGTACAAACGTTCTTTCGGAATGGTTCGCATGAGAAATGGGAATGTCTAAAAAGCCAGCCCAGATGCCAGCCCTGGATCTCTTCCGGGGTTTCGAGGCGGCAGCGCGCCACCTGAGTTTTACGCGGGCAGCGGAGGAACTGTTTATCACCCAGTCGGCGGTCAGCCGGCAGATCCAGGCGCTGGAACAGGGTCTGGGCGTGATGTTGTTCATCCGCCGCAACCGCGGGCTGTCGCTCACCGCGGCGGGCGAGCACATGCTCCGCGCGGTGGAAGAGGCATTGCGTACGCTGCATGACGCGGTGGAGCGCATTGCCCCGGACTCGCACCAGAATCTGGTGACCGTCACATCCTCAATCGCATTCTGTTCGCTCTGGCTGATACCGCGCCTTGCCGCATTCCGGAACATGCGTCCGGAGGTCGATGTGCGCATATCGGCCAACAACCAGGTTCTCGACCTTGACCGCGAGCGAATCGACATCGGCATCCGCTATTGCCCGGCCGTGAAGGCGCCGCCGGGGGCGATCCGCCTGTTCGGGGAGGAGATCCTGCCGGTATGCAGCCCGGCGCTGTTGAAGGACCGCAGCCGTCCGCTGGTGAGGAACCTCATCGACGAGGGGTCTCTGGTGGTGCCTTTCGCGCTGGGGTCGGTCACCGACCGCGCCTACTTCATCGTTCGCACCGCGGCGACCGCGGCGCGCAGCGAAGTGAACGCCTTCGTCGACTGGCTGATCGCGGAAAGTGCCGCGAAGTGCCGCGCTCGTGGCGACCATGGAAAAGGCCGCGGCGCCGGGAAAGCGGGCGCCGGCCAAGCGCAGATGACGCGGAATGCGGGAAACAAAAAGGGCGGCCAGGCGGCCGCCCTTTTTGTTTCCGCCAGTTGCTTCAGCGCTTCAGCGCGATAACTTCCGCAAGCTTCGGCACTCGTTTCGGAAGCGCGTCCTTCAATTTGTTGCGGCTGTCCCGCAGCAGTTTTTCGGTGGTGGTCCAGTCGATGCAGGCATCGGTAACCGAAACGCCGTATTTAAGCTGTCTCGGGTCGGAAGGTATCGACTGGTTGCCGCCGTTGATGTTGCTCTCGAGCATCACGCCGACGATGGACTGGTTGCCGTCCACGATCTGGTGCGCGCAATCGCTCATCACCAGGGGCTGCAGGTTGTGGTCCTTGTTCGAGTTCGCATGGCTGCAGTCGACGACGATGTTGGCCGGCAGCTTGTTCTTGGTCAGTTCCTTCTCGACCACGGCCATGGTCACCGAATCGTAGTTCGGCCCTTTCGAGCCGCCCCTGAGCACGATGTGCCCGTAACGGTTGCCCCTGGTGCGGATGACCGAAACCTGGCCGTCCTGGTCGATGCCGAGGAAACTGTGCGGCCGCGATACCGACAGCAGGGCATTGATCGCCACCTGCAGGCCGCCGTCGGTGCCGTTCTTGAATCCAACCGGCGTCGACAGGCCGCTCGCCATTTCGCGATGGGTTTGCGATTCGGTGGTGCGTGCGCCGATCGCACTCCAGGTCACCAGGTCGCCCATGTATTGCGGGCTGATCGGATCCAGCGCTTCCGTGCCGGCGGGCAGCCCCAGCTCATTAATGTCGGACAGGACCTTGCGCGCCAGTTGCAGGCCGCGCTCGATGTCGAAGGAATCGTCCATGTGCGGATCGTTGATCAGGCCTTTCCAGCCGGTCGTCGTGCGCGGCTTCTCGAAATACACCCGCATGACCACGAACAGGGTGTCCGAGACCTCGTCGGCCACTTTCTTAAGCCGCTGCGCATAGTCCATGGCTGCGGCCGGATCGTGAATGGAGCATGGCCCGACGACGACCATGAGCCGATGATCGCGGCGGTCGAGGATGCGCTCCAGCGCATGCCGGCCCTCCAGCACGGTGCGTTCCGCGCGTTCGGTCAAAGGCACGCGGCGTTTCACTTCCGCGGGCGTCAGCAGCACGTCCTGGGCGGCGACGTTAACGTTGTAAACCAGTTTTTCATCCATGATCAGTACGCCTAGTAGCCTGTAAGCACTTGAGGAACAGGTAATTCTACGTAATCAGGCGATCCGGGCATAGCCCGGCGCAAGAGCGGTCCGCGCTCCGGCCCTTAAGAATTCCGCCTGGCTACCGATACGACAGGCTTGTTGATGAGAGAAATGATCCCATGAAGACCAAACTTGCCCTGGCTGCGGCATTGCTTGTCCTCGCCGGAACAGCCTCCGGAGCGCGCTGGAAGCCCGTCAGCATTACGCCGGAACGCGCGCTCTATATCGATATGGATGCGCTGGCGCGAAAAGGCGACCGGGTGGAGGCCTGGGATTGGCAAAAATTCGCCACCGCCCAGACGGGTGCCTCCGCGCAGGACACTTACATCTGGGTCAAATCGCTCACCAGCTATCAGTGTACCGAGCGCACCACCGATGCGTTGCTCAAAGTCTACTTTGGAAATGATGGCGGGGAGAGCAGGCGCACCCAACTGGAAGGCTTGCAGTTTCCCAGCGCCGTCGAGCCCGGTTCGGTTCGTGAAAAATTGCTCGAAATGGCCTGCAATCCACCCAAACCGGTCATCAAGCCGGTAGCGATCGTACAGGCGCCCGCCATGGATATCGGACCGCCGGCGCCGAAATCTCCGGAACCGGCGACGAAGCCCGCAGCAACGGTGCCCGCGGACAAGGCAGCGGTCAACGCCGATCCGGCCAAAGTGGACGCCAAACCCGCCAAGGCAGTCGAAAAGTTGTTGACGACCGTGAAGGAGTCATCCGTTGGGCCGCCGTCAAGCGCCAAACCGACCGTGCAGGTGGTGCAACGGCCGGTGCGTCCGCCTCACTCGCGCAGCGTGCGCGTGGCGCAAAAGAAGAAACTCGCTGGCGGATTGAAAACGGCCAAATCGAAAACGGTCAAGGTGAAGCTCCGACCCGATTTGAGGTGTCCTCCGCCGGGACCCGTAATCGTCTCGGAGCCGGCGCCGCCTTTGCCTCAATTTCCCCTGACCGCCGGCGGCGGTATGTTCAATTGAGTCATCGCATTTTCGAGTAGGCGGTCGGCGTCAGGATCAGGTTGGTGATGTGGGTCGTCAGCGGCCCATCCTTCTCGGTTTCCGACCGGATCGCGATCCATTCGGGATTGGTGGCGAAGGCATTCCACTTCTGGTCGCGTTCGGCCAGGTTCTCCCACTCCAGGAAGTAGTACAGGTCGTTGTTGCTGTCGCCGATGAGCGGTGTCCAGAATCCCGCCTGGCGGATGCCGAAACGCTCCCAGATTTTAAGCGTGTGGTTCTGGAATCGCGCGTGCAGCGCCGGCAGCTTGCCCGGGATTGCGTGGTAGATGCGAAGTTCGTGAAGCATGCGTCCTCCGTGGACTGTTGTGGTTGTGGGGGTGAAACGGGAGAAGATCCGCGACTGCTGCGCTAGTAGCGTTTGGTGAGTGTCAGGCTGTCGCCAGCGTTGCGCATCTCAAGCTGGCCGAGAAAGCTCATGCCCAGCAACACGACAGGAAGCGACGCGCTCTCGTGGACCAGTCCGTCGACGTTGGTAAGGGCGATGTCCCCGACTCTCACGCTCTCGAGCTTCACCCGGTATACCGGCGCCACGCCGTTGGCTGTCTGCGAGTAACCGCGCGTGCCGGCGAGATAGTTCACGCCGGCGCGGCGCGCGTCATCTATGCTCATCGAGACCATGGTGGCACCCGTATCCACGAGGAAGCGCACGCTTGCCCCGTTGATCGTGCCGGTCGTGAAGTAATGACCGGCGCGGTCCGCAGTCAGGGTCGTAGTCGAGCGGCCCGTGCTTATCGTCGCCGTGCTGTAGGCGCCCTCGCCGATCTTCAGGCGCTGCTTCTTGCCCTTGATGGAAATGACCGCGGCTTCACTGTCCGCGCTGACCAGCGTGACCCCGTTGTAGGTCTCGCCGGCGCGCAGGGTACGCGGCTTGCCCTTGTCGATCGAAAGCATGGCCTTGTCCGCGAACAGCGCCACGACGCTAACTTCCAGCGCAAGTGCGGAGGCTGACAGAGTTAGAAACGTCAGCAGAACTGCAGTAATATTTGCCGTCACAGACCGCATGAATTCTCCGTACGAATGAAACCTGTCGCGATATTCCGCCACTCGCCCACGGAAGGGCCGGGCTATTTTGCCACGTATCTCGACGCGCGCGGCATTCCGTGGCGCCTCATCGCCGTCGACCAGGGCGAGTCCGTCCCCGCCGATCCGGATGCCTTCAGCGGCCTGGTTTTCATGGGTGGACCGATGAGCGTCAACGACGATCTGCCCTGGATACCCGGCGTTGTCGAACTCATCCGGGCCGGGGTGGCGGCTGACGTCCCGGTGCTCGGCCATTGCCTTGGCGGCCAGTTGATGTCCAAGGCACTGGGCGGCAAGGTCGGCCGCAATCCCTTCAAGGAAATCGGCTGGGGAGAAATCCAGGTCGCGGACAACCCCGTTGCCCGGGAATGGTTCGGCGACCTGCGGAAGTTCGAATCCTTCCACTGGCATGGCGAGACGTTTTCCATTCCCGAAGGTGCGGTCCGCATCATGGGCAACCGCAATTGCGAGAACCAGGGATTCGTCGCCGGCAAGAGCCTTGGCATGCAATGCCATGTCGAGATGACGGAACAGCTCATCGACATCTGGTGCTCAACCGGGGCCGAAGAAATCGCGGGCAGCAAGTCCACTCCGTCAGTGCAATCGGAAGAGCAGATGAAAGACAAAGCGAAGGAAAAGCTTCAGGCGATGCGCCGGGTCGCCGATCGGCTTTACGACAGGTGGGTCAAGGGGCTGAAGACCTGATCTGCGAATCGGGGCCGCGGGCCGAGGTACGCGGGCCGAGTAAGAGCGTTGAAGCTTTGGAGCTTTGCGCTTTTACTCGAACCTCGGCCCGCGTACCTCGGCCCTGTCTTTTCAGTCTCTGAAATTATTGAACTGCAGCGGGACGTCCGTGACGTTCTTTTTCATCATCGTGATGACCTGCTGCAAATCATCGCGCTTGGCGCCTGAAATGCGCACGGCATCGCCCTGGATGCTGGCCTGGACCTTGAGCTTGCTTTCCTTGACCATTTTCTGGATTTTCTTCGCCAGTTCCTGCTCCACGCCGATCTTCAGGGTGATGATCTGTTTGATCTTGTCGCCGGCGATCCTTTCGACCTTGCCCCGGTCAAGGCAGCGCTGGTCGACATTGCGCTTGGCCATTTTGGCGATGAGCACGTCAAAGACCTGCCCGAGCTTGAACTCATCGTCGGCGAATAACGTGACCGTCTTGTCGTCGTGCTCGACGCGCGCGTCGGAGCCCTTGAAGTCGAACCGGTTGGTGACTTCCTTGTTGGTCTGGTCGAGGGCGTTCCTCAGTTCGACCTGATTGACCTCGGAAACGATATCAAAGCTGGGCATCCGGTCCTCCCGCTGTCGCTGGTTACTTTCGTCCGCGCCGTTTGGCGCCGATGCGCAGGCGCAGTGCGTTGAGCCGTATGAATCCCGCCGCGTCGGCCTGGTTGTAGGCGCCGCCGTCGTCGTCGAAGGTCGCGATCTTCGAGTCGAACAGGGAATCCGACTTCGAGGCGCGGCCGACGACCAGCACAGTGCCCTTGTAGAGCTTCAGGCGCACGACTCCGTTCACGGTCCGCTGGGATTCATCGATCAGGCTTTGCAGCAGCACGCGCTCCGGGCTGAACCAGTAGCCGTTGTAGATCATGCGCGCGTAGCGCGGCATCAGGTCATCCTTCAGCGACAGGACTTCACGGTCCAGCGTGATGGATTCGATCGCGCGGTGCGCCTTTAGCATGATGGTGCCGCCGGGCGTCTCGTAGCAGCCGCGCGACTTCATGCCGACATAGCGGTTTTCGACGATGTCGAGGCGGCCGATGCCGTGCTTGCCGCCGATCTGGTTGAGTTTCGTCAATACTTGCGCCGGCGTCATCTTTTTGCCGTTGATGGCGACGATGTCGCCCCTGCGGTATTCGAGTTCGATGTGCTCGGGACGGTTCGGCGCCTTTTCTGGCGAGACCGTGATGCGCCACATGGAATCTTCCGGTTCGAAATCCGGATCCTCGAGGATGCCGCCTTCATAGGAAATGTGCAGCAGGTTGGCGTCCATGGAGTAGGGCGCACCGCCGCCCTTGCGCTTCTTGAAGTCGACCGGGATGCCGTGCTTGTCAGCGTAGGCGAGCAGTTTGTCGCGCGAGAGCAGGTCCCACTCGCGCCAAGGCGCGATGATTTTAACGTCCGGCATCAGGGCGTAGGCGCCCAGTTCGAAGCGCACCTGGTCGTTGCCCTTGCCGGTGGCGCCGTGGGAAACGGCATCGGCGCCGGTCTTGCGCGCGATCGCCACCAGGTGCTTGGCGATCAGTGGGCGGGCGATGGAGGTGCCGAGGAGATATTCCCCTTCGTAAAGCGCATTGGCCCGAAACATGGGAAACACGAAATCGCGCACGAACTCCTCGCGCAGGTCCTCTACGTAGATCTGCTTGACGCCGAACTTCTTCGCTTTCCGGCGCGCAGGTTCGAGTTCCTCGCCCTGGCCGATGTCGGCGGTGAAAGTCACGACTTCGCAGTCGTAAGTGTCCTGCAACCACTTGAGGATGACCGACGTGTCCAGCCCGCCGGAGTAGGCAAGGACGACTTTCCGGATCGGTTTTGCTGCGGCTTTCTTCTTCACGTTATATCTGCACTTTCAGGTCTTGTTGGGATTGTTGTCGTCCTGCTCTTCCATGTCGCCTTCGAACACACCGTCCACCCAGGTGCCGGTGATCAGGCGCCCGTCGGGAGTCTGGAACTGGCCGCTGCCGTGGGGCCGGCCTTCCTTCCATTGGCCCTCGTACCAGCTGCCATCGGGCGCGTCGAACCTGCCGTTGCCGTCCTGCAGGCTGTGCTTCCACTCGCCCGAATAGCGGCCGCCTTCGCGGACCAGCGTACCCTTGCCCTCGGCCCAGCCCTCCTTGAGCGTGCCCTCGTACAGGTCCAGCGGCTTGCCATCGATGAACCACTGCATCACGCCGTCGCCATCCGCGAGGCCCTTGTTACAGCCGCCGCTCCAGGTGACCGTTTCGCCAGGCTGCGGAAACGGGTTGGCGATCTTGCATCCGTTGCTGTCGGCGATCCAGCTCACCTCGTCGCCGGCGGCGGAGACGGCCAGGGAGGACAGCATCAAGGCCATTGCGAAGGCCCGTGCAAATCTGTTCATGAGACTCATGTCTGACTCCTTGAATAAGGACTGCGTCGATTCGGCCGCGGCATCCAGCCGCCGCAGCCGTTCCTTCCCCTGATTCCCTGCCGGTTCGACAGCCGGTGTTGCGGCTGCGTTCTTGTTATTTTTCCTGCGTGATCAGACCGACTTCACTTTGCCCAGCAGCAGATACTCCATCAGTGCCTTCTGGGTATGCAATCTATTCTCCGCCTCGTCCCAGACTACGCTTTGCGCGCCGTCAATCACGTTCGCAGCGACTTCCTCGCCGCGATGCGCCGGCAGGCAATGCATGAACAGCACCTCGCGATTGGCGAGCTTCATCATCTCCGCATCCACCTGCCAGTCCTCGAAATCGCGCTTGCGCTCCTCGTTCTCCGCCTCGAAGCCCATGCTGGTCCAGACGTCGGTGGTGACCAGGTCGGCACCGCGCGCGGCTTCCATCGGATCGGTGAATTCTTCGTAGTGGTCGGTGCCGTAGAGGCCCGCGCGTTCCGGTTCGACTTCGTAGCCCGGCGGCGTCGAGACGTGGACATTGAAATCCAGCACTTCGGCGGCCTGCAGCCAGGTATTGCAGACGTTGTTGGAATCGCCGATCCACGCGACGGTCTTGCCCTGGATCGGGCCGCGATGCTCGATATACGTGAAGATGTCCGCAAGGATCTGGCACGGATGGTATTCGTTGGTCAGTCCGTTGATGACCGGCACCCGGGAATGCCGCGCGAAGCGCTCGATGATCTCCTGCTCGAAAGTGCGGATCATGACGATGTCGCACATGCGCGAGATCACCTGGGCGGCATCTTCCACCGGTTCGCCGCGGCCCAGTTGGGAGTCCCGGGTGCTGAGGAATATCGCCGCACCGCCGAGCTGGCGCATGCCCGCCTCGAACGATAACCGGGTGCGGGTGCTCTGCTTTTCGAAGATCATCACCAGCGTGCGATCGAACAACGGGTGATAGGGCTTGTAGGCCTTGAACTCCTGCTTGATCCAGCGCGTGCGCTCGAACAGGTGCTCGAGCTCCGCGCGGGAGAGATCGTGGAATTGCAGAAAATGCCTTGGCGAGGCCTGATCTTGATTGGCCCGCTTGGGAATGATCGGCTTGGGATTGATCATGGCGCTGCTCAATGCGTCTGAACCACTGCGGCGGTGTTGAGGAACGTACGTATGAGCGCGGATACGCCTTCGACCAACTGCTCTGCCTCGGCGTCCTTGAGATTAAGCGGCGGCAGCAGGCGCACGACGGTATCGGCGGTGACATTGATGAGCAGCCCGGCCTCGAAGCCGCGCTTGACCAGATCGGCGCAGGGCCTGTCGAGCTCGATGCCAAGCAGGAGTCCCTTGCCGCGGATTTCCCTGATGCCCTGCACGCCGGCCAGTTTGTCCGCGAAACCCTTAAGCATGCGTTGACCGAGTTTCGCCGCGCGCTCCACCAGCTTTTCGTCTTCAATGATCGCGAGAGTCGTCAGTGCGGCCACGCATGCCAGCGGATTGCCGCCGAATGTCGAGCCGTGGTTGCCGGGCTTGAATGCCTGCGCCGCTGCGCCGCGGGCGAGGCAGGCGCCAATCGGAAAGCCGTTGCCCAGGCCCTTTGCCAGGGTCATGACATCGGGTTGCGCGCCGGTATGCTGGAAGGCGAACCATTTTCCGCTGCGAGCCATGCCGCTCTGCACTTCGTCCAGCATCAGCAACCAGCCCTTGTCGTCGCAAACCTTGCGCAGATGCGTGAGATAGCCATCATCGGGAATGTTGATGCCGCTCTCGCCCTGAACCGGCTCCACCAGTATGGCGACGATGTTGGGATTGGTTGCAACCAGATCGAGCGCGGGCAGGTCGTTGTAGGGCACGCGTACGAAGCCGCTCAGCAGGGGCTCGAAACCGGCCTGCACCTTGCGGCTGCCGGTCGCTGACAGGGTGGCCATGGTGCGGCCGTGGAAGGCTTTTTCCATTACAACGATGACGGGTAGTTCCACACCCTTCTGGTGTCCGTACAACCGGGCCAGCTTGATCGCGGCTTCGTTGGCTTCGCAGCCCGAATTGCAGAAAAAAGCGTTCTCCATCGCGGAGAGCGAACACAGGCGCGCCGCGAGGTGTTCCTGTTCGGGAATCTGGTAAAGATTCGACACATGCATGGCCCTTGCGGCCTGCTCCGCTATTGCAGCGACCAGGCGCGGATGCGCGTGACCGAGTCCGTTGACGGCCACGCCACTGACGCCGTCCAGGTACCGCTTTCCCGCCAGGTCCCACAGCCAGGATCCATCGCCGCGCGAGAACGCGATCGCCTGCCGCCCATAGGTGTTCATAACGTGTTGCATCGTGGCACCCGCCCGGGCGTTTGACTGGCCCGAAAAAGAACACGGCGGCAAAAAGCCGCCGTGCCTGTTATTGAATGTGATGGGGTTTTCAGAATGACTATTTATCTGATTCGGCATGGGGTTGCAAGCATTTAGCAAGGGCATCGGACGGAGCTGCGGGCAGGATTCTTTGCATCGACGCGCCCGCCTCTTGAAGATGGCATCTTGAAGATGGCATCAAACCGGCCAAGTTTGGCCCGGGATCGTGGCATCCCGTACTGGAGCAGGCCGTATCAAAGTCCGCCAGGGGTGGATTCCAGGGGTGGATTAGCGACGGGAAATTCCGGACTGCGGGATAAACCCGGTCGGCATTGGGAAGTCACCGCATCGGCATTATTTTATTAATTTAAATCAATTGAATAGAATAGATAAAACGGTTTATAAGCGGGTATTGCTGCAGTGCAAAAACCTGCTAAGATGCGGTTAACTTTTCAACCTGCGCATATGGCCGGAAACATCTCAGAAATCGTGATCGTCGGTGTGACCACTTCCGGGCAGGTATTCCGCCCCACTGACTGGTCCGAGCGCCTCTGTGGCTGCATGTCGCTGTTCGGCGAAGACCAGCGGATTACCTACTCGCCCTACGTCAAGCCGATCATTGCCGGGGATGTGAAGTGCGTGGTGGTCGATCGCAGGCTCGAGCAGATCGACATCGAGGCTTTCGGATTCCTGATGGCCTTCGCCAGGGACAACGAGTTGCAGTTGCGTGACGGCCGTCAGGAACTTCGCCATACCGCGAAAGCCCGACCCAGCAGGGCGCACGCCGCCTGAAACTATCGCAAGGAAACAAAAAGGCCCGCATGCGCGGGCCTTTTTGTTTGACCGGTAGTCCGGGCCCTCAGGCCATTGCCTTGATAGCCGCGGACAGCCGGCTTTTCTGGCGAGACGCCGTGTTCTTGTGCACGATCTTTTTGTCGGCAATCGAGTCGATAAGGCTCTGGGACGCCTGGAACTGTACCTGCGCCGCCTTTTTGTCGCCTGCGGCAATCGCCTTCTTCACACTTTTGATGGCGGTCCGCACTTCCGTACGCTGGCCCGCATTGTGGGCGCGGCGGTTGACTGCCTGACGGGCGCGTTTCTTCGCTGATGCAATATTGGCCATTAGGGCTTTCCTTGATTTGCCGTGAGAATTTACTCGGGGCGGGGCTTGCAAAAAAGTGCGCCATGTTACTGTCTCAGCAGGCACTTTGCAACCCTGCGGAATGACTCGAGCGCCAGGGTGGCGCGGACCACCCTCGCGGCCTAAGTTCCTGTACGCATGGAATTTTTCCGGGCTGCGGGACTTCGGCGGTGGCCGGGCCTCGGTTACAATGCCGGCGCGAACGGCAATCGCAGGACAACAATCCCCCATGAATCTGCTCAAAGCGCTGGCGGCGATCAGCAGCATGACGCTGCTCTCGCGAATTCTCGGACTGATCCGCGATGCCGTGATCGCACGGCAGTTCGGTGTCAGCACGGGTACCGATGCGTTTCTGGTGGCGTTCCGCCTGCCCAACCTGTTGCGGCGCATATTCGCCGAGGGAGCGTTCTCGCAGGCCTTCGTCCCGGTACTCAGCGAGTACCGCAACACGCGGTCGGCGCAAGACACCAAGGCGTTCGTCAACCATGTGGCAACCCTGCTCGCTCTGGTCCTGCTGCTGGTATCCGTTATCGGAATTCTGGCTGCCCCGGTGATCGTTTACATCAGCGCGCCGGGATTTGCCGCCTCGCCCGAGAAATTCCAGGTCACGGTCGAACTGCTGCGGATCACGTTTCCCTACATCCTGTTCATCTCCCTGACCTCGTTCGCGGGCGGGATCCTTAACACCTGGAGCCGGTTCTCGATTCCAGCCATCACGCCGGCCCTGCTGAATATTTCGTTCATCGTATTCGCGCTCCTGCTCGTTCCGTATTTCGATCCGCCGATCAAGGCGCTGGCATGGGCGGTCTTTGTCGGCGGCATCCTGCAGTTGGCGTTCCTGCTGCCGTTCCTCGCGCGGATCGGCATGCTTCCGAAGTTCAGGATCGAACTTGGAGATCCCGGTGTGTGGAGGCTCCTGAAACTTATGGGTCCGGCGATCTTCGGAGTGTCGGTCGGGCAGGTCAGCCTGCTGATCAGCACCATCTTCGCCTCGTTCCTCGTCACTGGCAGTGTCACGTGGCTGTATTACGCCGACAGGCTGATGGAACTGCCGACGGGACTGCTTGGCGTTGCGCTGGGCACTATCCTGCTGCCCAGCCTCAGCAAAAGCTTTGCAGAAAAAACCGGTGAAGAGTATTCGCGCCTGCTTGACTGGGGTCTGCGGCTCACTTTCCTCCTGGCGCTGCCGTGCGCGGCTGCACTGGCCTTGCTGGGAATTCCGCTGATATCGACCCTGTTCCGCCATGGCGCATTCGAAGTTGCCGACGTATTGATGACCCGCAGGGCGCTGGTTGCCTACAGCATCGGGCTGCTGGGATTGATCCTGGTGAAGGTGCTGGCCCCCGGCTTTTATGCGCGCCAGAACATCAGGACGCCGGTGAAAATCGGGATCATTACGCTGGTGGCCACCCAGTTGATGAACCTGGCATTCCTGCAGGGAGGACTGAACCACGCCGGGCTGGCGCTCGCCATTTCTCTCGGCGCCTGCCTCAATGCCGGGTTGCTCTACTACAAGCTGCGCCAGCAGCGGATATTTATCCCGCAACCGGGCTGGCTTGCGTTCCTGGGGAAACTCGCGCTGGCCCTTGCCATGATGGCGCTGGCCTTGTGGTTCGCGATGGGGGCTGAGGCCGACTGGCTGCAAGGCGGGGCGGTGGCGCGCATCGCAAAATTGACCTTGCTGGTGGTTCTCGGCGCCGCAGTCTATCTCGGCAGTTTATGGTTGCTCGGGTTCCGCCTTCGCGATTTCTCCAAGCGCGCTATCTGAAATCTTCTAACCCTTCACCGCAAAGGCGCAAAGACGCAAAGAAAGGCACGCAAAGGAAAGCAATACACGCGACGGATTTGAGAATGCCATCGTCAGCGATACGGGGAACACAGGGTCGTCGTTCTTGTACATCCGGAATTATTTTGCTTTCCTTTGCGCACCCTTCGCGTCTTTGCGCCTTTGCGGTGAAGGTCTAGATTGCCCTCATCAACCCTTGGTGTGCATCGCGGCGTCCACCGTCTCGCGGTTCAGGTGGGGGGCGAACATCTCGATGAAGTCGTACGTGTAGCCGCGCAGGTAGCTGTTCTTGCGGATGCCTATTCGCGTGGTGCTCGGTTCGAACAGGTGGCTTGCATCGATCGCCCTCAGGTGCGAGTCGCGTTTCGGGTCGTAGGCCATCATCGCGACGATGCCGATGCCCATTCCCAGTTCCACGTAAGTCTTGATGACGTCGGCGTCGATCGCGGTGAGGACGACGTTCGGCTTGAGCCCCCTGTCGGTGAACGCCTGGTTGATCCGGGATCGTCCGGTGAAGGCGAAGTCGTAAGTGATGATCGGGAATGCGGCCATGGCCTCGAGGGTGAGTTTCTTCAACTTGAGGAGCGGATGGCCCGGTTGCACCAGCACGCAGCGATTCCATTCGTAGACCGGCAGCATGACCAGGTCCTCGTAATGCTCGATCGCCTCGGTGGCGATGGCGATGTCCGCCTCCCCGGAGGTCACCAGCTCGGAAATCTGGGTCGGGCTTCCCTGGCGCAATGACAGGCGCACGTCCGGATAGCGCTTGGTGAAGCGGTGGATGACCTGCGGGAGCGCATAACGCGCCTGCGTATGCGTCGTGGCGATGGTCAGCCTGCCGTTGTCTTTTTCGGTGAATTCCTCGCTGACCTGCTTGAGGTTTTCGACGTCCTTGAGCACCCTCAGGGCAATCTCCAGAATGGCCTTGCCGGGCTCGGTAACCGCGACCACGCGCTTGCCATGGCGGACGAAAATATCCACGCCCAGTTCTTCCTCCAGGCTGCGCACCTGCTTGCTGATTCCCGGCTGGGAAGTGAACAGCGCCTCGGCCGCATTGGAGAGATTGAGGTTGTGGCGGGCGACTTCGCAGATGTAGCGTAATTGCTGCAGTTTCATATCAGGCTCCCCCTTAAAAGCAACGCCTTCTAATGCAATATATGAATTTAATACTAACAGAATATTCTTTAGGAATATAACGGGCGCTGTAGCATGCCGTCATCGTCGACAACACGAGTTGAGACGGGGCGCGACAGCGGCCCGCAGGGCGGAAAAACATGGAACTGGGTTATGCCCTGGCTGGCTTGCTGGTGGGGTTCATCGTAGGTCTGACTGGCGTCGGCGGCGGTTCACTGATGACGCCGCTCCTGATCATGTTTTTCGGCATTTCTCCGGCGACCGCAGTGGGAACCGACCTGCTCTATGCCTCCCTCACCAAAGCCGCCGGCGTGTGGGTCCATGCCCGGCGCGGCAATGTCGAATGGAAACTGGTCGGATGGATGGCGGCCGGAAGCATTCCCGCGGCAGTGATCGCACTGGTCGCCCTGCACTTCATCGGTGTCGACAGCCATCCGGTAGGGGGTCTGATAACCGGCTCCCTCGGCGTGGCGCTGATCCTTACGGCGCTGGCCATCCTTTTCAAGGAACCCCTGCAGAAACTGGGTCAGCGCAGCGGCGCGGAAGACTGGCGCAACCGCCACGCCGCCGGCGCTACGGTTGCAACGGGGTTCGTCATCGGCGCGCTGGTCGCCCTGAGTTCCGTGGGAGCGGGTGCGGTCGGGGTGGCTGCCCTGTTCTGGCTATACCCGCGCCTGCCCGCTTCACGCATCGTCGGCAGTGACATTGCCCACGCGGTGCCGTTGACAGCGGTGGCCGGACTCGGCCATTCCTTTATCGGCACGGTGGATTGGCAGATTTTGTTGAACTTGCTCATCGGTTCGCTGCCCGGAATCTATCTCGGCAGCCACCTGAGCGGCAGAATTGCCGAGCGCTGGTTGCGCCCGGTGCTGGCGTCGATGCTGGTCATCGTCGGCGGCAAGCTGGTGTGGTAAGTCATTAACAGATTGCAAAGGCGGACTGATGTACGTTTATGACCAGATCGATCGCAAGATCGTCGATGAGCGGGTGGCCCAGTACCGGGACCAGGTACGCCGTTTTCTTGCCGGCGAACTGAGCGAAGACGAGTTTCGTCCCCTGCGCCTGCAGAACGGGCTTTACATTCAGAGGTACGCGCCCATGCTGCGGGTCGCGATTCCCTACGGACTGCTTTCGGCAAAACAATTGCGCATGCTCGCCAGCATCGCGCGCCGCTATGACCGCGGCTATGGCCATTTCTCCACACGGCAGAACATCCAGTACAACTGGCCGCGCCTCGAGGATTCCCCGGATATCCTCGCCGACCTGGCTGCGGTGGAAATGCACGCGATCCAGACCAGCGGTAATTGCGTGCGAAACATCACTTCGGACGAATTTGCCGGCGTCGCCCCGGACGAGATCGTCGACCCGCGCCCGTTGAGCGAGGTCCTGCGCCAGTGGTCGACCTTCCATCCGGAGTTCGCCTTCCTGCCACGCAAATTCAAGATCGCGATCAGCGGTTCCGAAGAGGACCGTGCCGCCACCGCATTCCACGACATCGGCCTGTACTTGCGCCGCAGCCCGGAAGGCGAATTGGTCATCCGCGTACTCGTCGGCGGCGGCATGGGGCGCACGCCGATCGTCGGCGTAGTGATCCGCGATTTCCTGCCGTGGCAGCACATGATGACCTACGTCGAGGCCATCCTGCGGGTCTACAACCGCTACGGGCGTCGCGACAACATGTACAAGGCCCGCATCAAGATCCTGGTCAAGGCGCTCGGCGGCGAAGAATTCGCGCGCCAGGTCGAAGAGGAGTGGAAGTTCGTCAAGGACGGTCCCGGCATACTGACCCGGGAAGAACTCGACCGCGTCGCCTCGTTCTTCACTGCGCCCGACTATCGGCCCTCGCAGGAGGACGAAGCCGAACTGGAATGCCAGATCGCGGGCAACCGCGGCTTCGGGCGCTGGACACAGCGCGCGCTGAAGTCGCACCGTGTACCGGGCTATCGCTCCGTGGTGTTGTCCCTGAAGAAGACGGGCGTCGCTCCCGGTGATGCCACCGCCGATCAGATGGACCTTGTCGCCGACTGGTCGGAACGCTTCGGCTTCGGCGAGATCCGCGTTTCCCACGAACAGAACCTGATCCTGCCGGACGTGCGTGCCGGGCAATTGTTCACCTTGTGGGAAGAAGCGCGCAAGGCCGGGCTGGGAACGCCCAACCTTGGCCTGCTGACCGACATCATCGCCTGTCCGGGCGGCGACTTCTGCTCGCTGGCCAACGCGAAGTCCATCCCGATCGCGGAGGCGATCCAACTCCGATTCGATGATCTGGATTTCCTCCATGACATCGGTGAACTGAACCTCAACATTTCAGGCTGCATGAATTCCTGCGGACACCATCATGCCGGCCACATCGGCATCCTCGGCGTCGACAAGGATGGCGAGGAGTGGTATCAGGTCTCGGTCGGCGGCGCGGACGGCTCATCAGCAGGGCGCGGCCGCAGCGCCATCGGCAAGGTGATCGGCCCGTCGTTCAAGGCCGTCGACATGCCGGACGTGATTTCGCGCCTGATCGACATCTATCTCGACAAACGGCAGGACGACGAGCGCTTCATCGATACCGTCGAGCGCCTGGGAATCGCGCCGTTCAAGACGGGCGTCTACGGTTCGCCCCTGCGCGCCGGCACTGCGGAAGAGGTTGCCAGCAATGGCTGAGATCATTCGCAATGATGCCGTGGTCGCGGACGGCTGGCAGGTCCTGCGCCCCTCCGCCGCGGAGCCGCTGGCGCTGGATTCCCTTCCGGGTGGGCAGGTCGTGGTCCCGTTCGCTTTCTGGATGCAGCATGCGGATGCGTTCGCCCGTCGGGGCGACGCGGGCGTATGGCTCGCGGGCAACGAGGATCCGGCGCCGCTTGCGCCCTGGCTCCCTGTGCTGAAACTGGTGGCTGTGGACTTTCCAAAATTCACGGACGGGCGCGGTTATTCGATTGCCTACCTGCTGCGCTCACGCCTGGGTTACCGCGGCGAATTGCGCGCCATCGGCGACGTGCTCGCTGACCAGTTGTTTTACATGCGCCGGGTCGGATTCGACTCGTTCGCGGTGCGCGCCGACAAGGACATCCACCACGCGCTGGCAGCGCTGAAGCCTTTTTCGGACGTCTATCAGGGTTCCTGGGACAACCCCGTGCCAGCGTTCCGCCGCCACCATCGCAGTGGCCCCGGTCCGCACGGCGGCGCCTGAACGGAGTGACCATGCAAGCACAGTCCGAAACGATTGCACCGAACGCCGTGAGTCCGGCGGGCGAACTCACTGCCAGGCTGGCAGATATCGCGCGCGAGTTTCCGCGCGCCGCATTTGCCAGCAGCCTCGGTGCGGAGGACATGGTGCTTACCGATGCCATCTTGACGGCCCGCCTGCCCATTGCGATTTTCACCCTCGACACCGGACGCCTGCCGCGCGAAACGCTGGAGCTGATCGAGCGAACGCAGAAACAGTATGGCCGCGAGATCGAAGTGCATCGTCCGGACGCAGATGAAGTCGCGCGTTATGTTTCCGGGCATGGCCTCAACGCATTCTACGAAAGCGTCGAACTGCGCAAGGGCTGCTGCCACATCCGCAAGGTAGTGCCGCTGACAAAGGCGTTGGCCGGCCGGGATGCGTGGCTCACGGGGTTGCGGCGCGAACAATCCGTAACGCGTGCCGAACTGCCGGCGCGCGAATTCGACGCTGCGCATGGATTGGTGAAGTTCAATCCCCTGGCCGATTGGAGCGAAGCCGAAGTCTGGCGCTACATCCGCGAGCGCGATGTACCTTACAACGCCCTGCACGATCGCGGCTACCCGTCGATCGGTTGCGATCCCTGTACCCGCGCGATTCGCCCCGGAGAGGACGTCCGCGCCGGACGCTGGTGGTGGGAGAGCCGGGACAACAAGGAATGCGGGATCCACGCATCCCCGATTGGCAAACAGAGCGAAGGACAGACATCGTGAGTGCCGTACTGCAGAAGGTCGAATCCACACCCGTCGAGCATCGTATCGACCACCTCGACTGGCTCGAGTCCGAAGCCATTCACATCCTGCGGGAAGTCGCGGCGGAATGCCGCAATCCGGCGCTGCTGTTTTCCGGCGGCAAGGACTCGATCGTGATGCTGCGCCTGGCGGAGAAGGCGTTCCGTCCCGGTAAGTTTCCGTTTCCGCTGCTGCATATCGACACCGGTCATAATTTTCCGGAAGTGATGGCGTTTCGCGATGCGCGTGCGGCGGAACTCGGCGAGCGCCTGATCGTCGGCAGCGTCGAGGAATCGATCCGTACCGGAAGGGTGCGCCTGCGCACGCCGGATGAAAGTCGCAATGTGCACCAGTCGGTGACGCTGCTCGATACGATCGCCGAATACAAGTTCGATGCTTGCATCGGCGGCGCCCGGAGGGACGAGGAAAAAGCGCGCGCCAAGGAACGGATCTTTTCCTTCCGCGACGAGTTCGGCCAATGGGACCCGAAGAACCAGCGCCCGGAACTGTGGAGTTTGTACAACACCCGCGTGCATCCCGGCGAGAACATGCGCGTGTTCCCGATCAGCAACTGGACGGAGCTAGACGTCTGGCAGTACATCGCCCGCGAAGAGCTCGAAGTGCCTTCGATCTATTACGCGCACCGTCGCGAAGTGGTGCGCCGTCCCGGCGGCCTGCTGCCGGTTTCCGGACTGGTCCAGCCCAAGGTGGGCGAGAAAGTCGAGACCATCTCGGTGCGCTTTCGCACCGTCGGCGACATGACCTGCACCTGCCCGGTCGAATCGACCGCGGCGGATCCCGGGGCCATCGTTACCGAAACGGCCGTGACACGCATCACCGAGCGCGGCGCCACGCGTATGGACGACCAGACCTCGGAAGCCTCCATGGAATTGCGCAAGAAAGAAGGGTACTTCTGATGTCCGCCGTACTGAAATCCGCAAGGGAAACCCTGGCCCCCATCGACACCGGCATGCTGCGCTTCACCAGCGCGGGCAGCGTGGACGACGGCAAGAGCACGCTCATCGGCCGCTTGTTGTACGACACCAAGGCCATCTTCGAAGACCAGCTTTCCTCTATCGAGAAGTCGACGCGGCGCCGCGGCCAGGCCGCCGGCATTGACCTGAGCCTGCTGACCGACGGCCTGCTGGCGGAGCGCGAGCAGGGGATTACCATCGACGTGGCCTATCGCTATTTCGCCACGCCCTCGCGCAAGTTCATCATTGCCGACACTCCGGGCCACGAGCAGTACACGCGCAATATGGTGACTGGCGCATCGACCGCCGATCTGGCGATTGTGCTGGTGGACGCCCGCAAAGGACTGCTGACGCAATCGCGCCGGCACGCTTATATCGCCAGCCTGCTGCGGATCCCGCACCTGGTCCTGGCCATCAACAAGATGGACCTGGTGGACTACTCGGAAAACGTATTCAACAACCTCCGCGAGGAGTTTTCCGCTTTCGCCCGCGACCTGGATTTCCACAGGATCGATGCGCTGCCGCTTTCCGCTCTGATTGGCGACATGGTGGTGGAGCGCGGCGACAACCTGGGATGGTACCGGGGGCCGACCCTGCTGGAACTACTCGAGTTCGCCGAAGTGGCACGGTCCGCGATCCATGGAGACTTCTACCTTCCCGTGCAACTGGTAGCGAGGCCGGGCGACAGCGGGGTCGAAGGGGCGCGCGGCTATGCCGGCCGCATCGAGTCCGGCAGCGTCAACGTCGGCGATACCGTGACCGTGCTGCCCTCGGGGCTGCGTTCGAAAGTGCGCGAGATCCGCACCTATGACAGGGCTCACCCGTCCGCCCATGCGCCGCAGTCGGTGACGGTGGTCCTCGAAGACCAGCTCGACATATCGCGCGGCGAAGTGCTCGCCGCAGCCGATGCGCAGGCGCAGGTAGCGCGCGAGATCGATGCCACCCTGTGCTGGCTGTCGGAAGAACCCTTCAACCGCAGCCGCCGCTACCTGATCAAGCAAGGTGCGCGGACCGTGAAGGCGATGATCAGTTCGCCGCAGTACCGGGTCAACGTAAACACGCTGGCTCAGGAACCGGCCGACACGTTGTTTCTCAACGACATCGGCAGGGTTGGGGTAAAAACCGCGCAACCGCTGGCATTCCAGCCTTATCGCCACAACCGCGCCGCCGGCAGCTTCATCCTCATCGATGAGGCGACCAATAATACGGTCGCGGCAGGCCTGATCAACTGAAGCCGATCAGCTGAAACCGGGCAATTGAAACTACAGCGCCATACAGGAACCGGTACGAAATGACTTACGTTGTGACCGAATCGTGCATCAACTGCAAGCACACCGACTGCGTCGACGTGTGCCCGGTGGACTGCTTCGTCGAAGGCCCGAATTTCCTTGCCATCGATCCCGACAATTGCATCGACTGCAGCCTCTGTGTTGCCGAGTGCCCGGTGGAGGCGATTTGCGCCGAGGACGACGTGCCGGACGACCAGCGCGATTTCATCCGCATCAACGCAGAGGCGGCAAAGGTCTGGCCGGCCATCACGGAAAAGAAGCCGGCTCCCGAAGCAGCGGATCACTGGGCCGAAGTGAAGCAAAAACGCGCGTTACTGGAGTTCGCCTGATGGGCAAGGTCTATCTGATTGGTGCAGGTCCTGGCGCGGCGGATCTGATTACGCTGCGCGGCGCCGACCTGCTCAAGCGGGCCGGGATCGTCTTCCACGACGCCCTCGTTCAACCCGAACTGCTGGCCATGGCGCCGCAGGCAAATCTGGTCGCCGTCGGCAAGCGCTGCAGCCAGATCTCCACTGACCAGCGCTTCATCAACCGCAATCTGGTCGAAGCCGCGGCGAAGCACGAGGTCGTGGTCAGGCTCAAGGGTGGTGACCCGATGCTGTTCGGACGTGCCCAGGAAGAAATCGCGGCCCTCGAAGCGGCTGGCGTTCCCTTTGAAGTCGTTCCCGGCGTCACCTCCGCCCTGGCGGCCAGCGCCCAACTGGGCGTATCGCTGACCCAGCGTGGCGTCAGCCGCAGCGTCGTATTCGCCACGCCCCGGGTGGGCGAGGGCGAGGACGAAAGCGACTGGGCGCCTGCCGTTGTCCATGCCGATACCGCCGTGCTTTACATGGGAGCGGCGCAGGCCTCGAAGATAGCTGCCGTCCTCGAAGAACAGGGCATGGCAGGTTCCACCCCGGTGGTCATAGTGGAAAACGCGTCGCTGCCCGGTACCAGGCAGATCGGATGCACCTTGCGCGAACTCAGGGAAGGCCTGAACCTGGACTTCAGCGGCCCGGCCCTGATGCTGTTCGGCGACGTGTTTGTCCACCAGGCGCGAATACTTGCGGCAACCGAACTGTCTGACGGCACGTTGCTGCGGAAAACTGCTTCCCATTGAATGAAGCGACTTCCAATTTTTTGATTCACACATCTTCGCTCCCGCCGATTCGATCTCTTCCCGCGTCAGATACACTAGCGCCAACTCAGTAAACCTTTTCACCGCAAAGGCGCAAAGGCGCAAAGGACGCAAAGGAAAACAGGGCACGGGTAAAAATCGGGATCCCAGGAGACATCGATGCCTGCACCATCTCCATTGCCATTTTCGCTTCGGGCTCCCTTTTGAGTGCTTTCCTTCGCGTCCTTTGCGCCTTTGCGGTGAAAGTGCCGTAGTTGCAGACTCATCGGATACGTGAGCCCAAACCCGACAACCGCAATCCTGCTGTTCGCCCACGGCGCCCGTGACCCGGGCTGGGCGGAGCCGTTCCGCCGCATTGCGGGCCGTCTCAAGGCGGCGCAGCCCGGCCTCAGGGTGGAACTGGCTTTCCTGGAGCTCATGGAGCCCAGGCTGGCGGACGCCGTCGCCGTACTCGCCGGGGCAGGCATCGACCGCATTACGCTGGTGCCGCTGTTCCTGGCACAGGGCGGCCACCTGAAGGAAGACCTGCCGAGGCTGCTCGACGACATCCGCGGGCAGCATTCCTCGGTGCGAATCGACGTCACGGCGGCGATCGGGGACTCCGAAAGCCTGACTAACGCCATTGCCGACTGGGCCCTGTCCCAGCACCTGAGCCGTACGACCTGAGTTACTTACCGGGCCACCGCCCTCATAAAGCCGCTCCGGCGCCCGAAAGCCGCTAGAATTCAGGCTTTTGACTGATCGGGTATGCAGGTCTTCCGGGGAATTCCCGCGCGAGCCGACAGGCCGATAGCGCTGACCATCGGCAATTTCGACGGCGTCCATCCCGGGCATCGGGCCATGATCGCCCGCCTGGCGGAGTCGGCACGCCCGCGAGGCCTGCCGGTTTCCGTCATGACGTTCGAGCCGCAGCCCCAGGAATTTTTCGCGCCCGACCAGGCGCCGGCGCGCCTGACCTCATTACGGGAAAAGCTGGAAATTCTGCGCGACTGCGGCGTCGACCGGACCTACGTGTTCCGCTTCGACTTCGCTTTTGCCCAGTTGACGGCGGAGCAGTTCATCTCCCGCATCCTGCGCGACGGTCTGGCGGTGAGGCGGCTGCTGGTCGGCGACGATTTTCGTTTTGGCGCGCGCCGGGCCGGGGACATGGGCCTCCTGAAAATGGTGGCGCCGCAGTTGGGATTCGAAGTCGATGCGATGCCCAGCGTGGTGGTGGCCGGTTTGCGGGTTTCGAGCACTGCCATTCGCGCCTGCCTCGAGAGCGGCGACCTCGAGGGCGCGCAACAGTTGCTCGGCAGGCGCTATGCGATCGCGGGGCGGGTGGTACGCGGCGACCAGCTCGGGGCCAGGCTGGGCTATCCGACTGCCAACATCCAGTTGAAGCGCTTGCGCGCGCCGCTTTCGGGAATTTTCGTGGTCGAAGTTACCGGCCTCGGTGCGGAACCGCTGCCCGGCGTTGCCAGCCTCGGCGTGCGTCCAACAGTGAAGGAACGCGGCAGGCCGACGCTGGAAGTGCACCTGTTCGATTTTGATGACCGCATTTACGGCCGGCGCATCGGCGTGCGCTTCCTTGAAAAACTGCGCGACGAACAGAAGTTCTCGGATATCGACGCCCTGGTCGCCCAGATGGATCTGGACGC